>Ga0208328_1000003_pt1 | contig 282015 bp, 244 predicted proteins | sample DeeseametaMP2633_FD_184170 | JGI IMG/M metagenome (GOLD analysis project Ga0208328, IMG submission 184170) | Marine microbial communities from the Deep Atlantic Ocean - MP2633 (SPAdes) | ecosystem: Environmental > Aquatic > Marine > Unclassified | place: Northeast of Antigua and Barbuda, North...
CCTTAAGGGCATACCCCATGCGGGAACCTCTTCCCGCACGACAGGCGCCGGCCCTTCCCCTGTTTGCCGGTGCGCACGCAGGCTTCCAATGAAAGGGCATCGTCAGGGTAAGGTAGGTGGATGCGCGGTGGATAAAATTGGTTCGGATTAGCCGGATTTCGGGGATTTGCAGCGATGGCTATCCCACCCGCTGTCATCCTCGGGTCAAGCCCGAGGATGACGGCGAGGGGATAGACTTTGCGGCTAACCGCAAACATCCTGTGTGGCGGCCGGACGCAACAGGGTCGATTACTTCGGCGGCGTGAACCGTGCGTAGTTCGGGCAGTGTTTCGAATCAAATGAAGCACATCCGGTGTAGCCGCCTTCATGGGTATAGCCGGTGCAGCAGACCCGTTCCGTGCTGTCCGGACCGGCGGTGAAGCTGTTTGAAGACGCTCCGCTTTGCTGTGAATTTGAGTTTTTCTTTATGACCTGATTTTGAATCTGAATGATTTTCAGACCTGAATCGGCGTTGGCAGCGTTCGGGACGAGAGTAATGACCGTAACAAAGAGAGCAGTCATAAGAGCGATTGTCGATGATCGTTTCATTTCTTGATTCTCCTGTGTCGATGCAGCCAGATTGACTTGTTGGCCGCGTCCAGGCTGTGCGCTCTTACACGCCCCGTCGAAGTCAAGGTCGATTCGGCGCCTTTGTCTGAACTGCAGGGATCTGTCGGGCAGGATGGAGCATCATAAGCAAAGACGAGGAGCAAGCGCCGTGCGGCGGCTGCCTCGGGACGTCTGGGGCTTCGAGCGGTTGCCGTCGGAGCCTCTGGAATGGATCCCTGTGACAAGCACAGGGATGACGGCGGAGAGGGGTAGTATCGGAGCCTTCTGGACAGGCTCTTGGCCTTCCGGGTTTTCATATGCGCGATATTCAGCGATTGGCTGCCTTACCTTACCACTCCGTCATCCCTGTGCTTGTCACAGGGATCCATTCCGGTAACGTCTCCGAATGGGGCGCGTGGGGTATGTCTACATCCTGGCATCGAAGAAGGGCGGGACGCTTTATACCGGCGTTACCAGCGATCTGGCGCGGCGGATCTACGAGCACGAGATCGGCTACGGCTCCAAGTTCACCGCACGATACGGCGTGAAGCGGCTGGTCTGGTTTCAGGAATATGGCGACATCACCGAGGCGATCCGGCGCGAGAAGACGATCAAGAAATGGCCGCGGCAGTGGCGGGTCAATTTGATCGAGGAAAACAATCCGGACTGGAACGACCTGCGGCGGCTGTTGTGGTGAGGGCGGTTTGTGGCCTCGGGCGGATGGCGCGGCGGGCTCTGGAATGGATCCCTGTGACGAGCACAGGGATGACGGCGGGTTAGAGGCGTCGGGGAGAGGCGGGTCACACCTTCTCAACAAACCCGTCCAGAACCCGCTTCTGCCCGGCCTTGTCGAAGTCCACTGTCAGCTTGTTGCCTTCCACGGCCACCACGTTGCCATTGCCGAACTTCATGTGGAAGACGCGGTCGCCTTTCGAGAAGGCCGACGGGGTGTCGGAGACGGATTTGGCGACGAGTTCGCCTTCTATGGTGCGGCCTTTGACTGACTTGCGGCCGGCGCCGTAACCTGAATCCGTCTCGCCATAGCCGATGCGCTCGACGCCGACGCCGGAGCGCGAGCCCCAGTTCTGGGCGGTGCCGGAATTGCGGTTTTGCTGCGCGCGCTGCCAGCCGGGCGAGGAGCGATTGGTGGTGAAGGGGTCCACCCGGTCGAAGCGGGAGCCGCCATAGGAGCCGTACCCGCCATAGTCGGAGGATTGCTCGGCGACGTCGCAATGGGCGGCGGGGAGCTCGTCGAGGAAGCGCGACGGGACGGTGGCCTGCCAGAGGCCGTGGATGCGGCGGTTGGAGACGAACCATATGTGGCAGTTGAGCTTGGCGCGCGTCAGGCCGACATAGGCGAGGCGGCGCTCTTCCTCCAGGCCGGAGCGACCGCCCTCGTCCAGAGCGCGCTGGTGCGGGAACAGGCCTTCCTCCCAGCCGGGCAGGAAAACGGTCTCGAATTCCAGCCCCTTGGCGGAATGCAGCGTCATGATCGAGACCTTGTCGTCGCTGGCGTTCTGCTCGGTGTCCATGACGAGGGAGACATGTTCGAGATAGGCGCGCAGGCTCTCGAACTCCTCCATGGAGCGGATCAGTTCCTTCAGGTTTTCCAGCCGGCCGGGGGCCTCTGCCGAGCGGTCGGCCTGCCACATGGCAGTGTAGCCGCTCTCGTCGAGGATTTCCTCGGCCAGCTGGTGATGCGGCGTGTTTTCGAGACGCTCCTGCCAGCGCTCGAAATTCTCGACCAGCTCGCGCAGCGCGGCGCGGGGCTTCGGCTTCATCTCCTCGGTCTGGACGATCTCGGCCGCGGCGGCGAGCATGGGAATGTCGCGGGCGCGGCCATAGTCGTGGATCAGCCGCACGGAGGCGTCGCCGAGGCCGCGCTTCGGCGTGTTGACGATGCGCTCGAAGGCGAGGTCGTCGGCGGGCTGGGCGACGACGCGGAAATAGGCCATGGCGTCGCGGATCTCGAGGCGCTCATAGAAGCGCGGGCCGCCGATGACGCGGTATTCGATGCCCATCCTGAGGAAGCGTTCCTCGAATTCGCGCATCTGGAAGGAGGCGCGAACGAGGATGGCCATGTCGTTCAGATTGTGGCCGTTGCGCTGCAGCGCCTCGATCTCTTCGCCGACGGCGCGGGCTTCCTCTTCCGAATCCCAGGCGGCGTGGACCTTGACCGGGGATTGGTCGGGGTCGGCGGCGTCGGTGAACAGCGTCTTGCCGAGCCGGCCCTCATTGTGGGCGATCAGATGCGAGGCTGCGCCGAGAATATGGTGGGTCGAGCGGTAGTTGCGTTCGAGGCGGATGACGGCGGCGCCGGGAAAGTCCTTCTCGAAGCGCAGGATGTTGTCGACCTCGGCACCGCGCCAGCCATAGATGGACTGGTCGTCGTCGCCCACACAACAGATGTTGATCTTGTTCTCGCTCGCGGGCCGTTCCGCGCCTTGCGGCGCTGGCCCTCCGCGGGGGCCTCGCAAAGGCTCGGACGCCCGGTCGGGCTTGCCGCCTTCGGCGGGGGTGGGCGTGCCGGAGATATCGTAGGCGGCCGAAGCCTCCTGCAGGCCGGTTCCGGCCTTCTTCTTCGGCCTCTGCGCGAGGAGGCGCAGCCACATATATTGGGCGGTGTTGGTGTCCTGGTACTCGTCGACCAGGATGTATTTGAAGCGGCGGTGATAATCCGACAGCACATCCGGGTGGTCGCGGAAGATGCGGATGGGGTGGCAGAGGAGGTCGCCGAAATCGACGGCGTTCAGGGTCTTCAGGCGGTCCTGATAGGCCTGGAAAAGCTCGCGGCCCTTGCCGTTGGCGAAGGCGCGGGCGTCGCCTTCCGGGATGTCCTTCGGGCCGTAGCCCTTGTTCTTCCAGCCGTCGATCATCTGCGCGAAGGTGCGCGGCGCCCAGCGCTTGTCGTCGAGGCCCTCGGCCTGGATGACCTGCTTGATCAGGCGGATCTGGTCGTCGGTGTCGAGGATGGTGAAATCGGAGCGCAGGCCGGCGAGCTCGGCGTGGCGGCGCAGGATCTTGACGCCGATCGAGTGGAAGGTGCCGAGCCAGGGCATGCCCTCGACCGCCTCGCCGACGAGAATGCCGATGCGCTCCTTCATCTCGCGGGCGGCCTTGTTGGTGAAGGTGACCGCGAGGATCTGCGACGGCCAGGCGAGGCCGAGCGACAATATGTGGGCGATGCGGGTCGTCAGCACCCGCGTCTTGCCGGTGCCGGCGCCGGCCAGCACGAGGACCGGACCCTCGGTGGTCTCGACGGCGCGGCGCTGCTCCTCGTTCAGGCCTTCGAGATAGTTCGGGCGCTGCGGCGGGCGGCGTGCCTGCATGGCGCGCGCGGCCAGGCCCGATGCGGCAGGTGCTGCGCGGGGAGGCTCGTCGCCGAAAGGGATGTCGTCGAAAGGGTCGCTCATTGTCCGTGAATGTAGTGATTCGACAGTGAAAGACCAGAACGAAAGGGGAATGACAAGGCGATGCCGCGATTGACAGCGGTTCGGTCCACCGATTTCATGGCGCGTGGCCGGATGCGGCCGGCAGCCCGCGCCGTTTACGGCATGGCGAACGCATCCACAGCTTCACCTTCGTCAATCCTTTTCAGATGGCGAGCGGTTCAGCAATGCGGGCACTGAACGTTGAAATGCCATCGGACAGGATGGACGACATGCGCGATTATCGCGACGCGAAGGCCATGGCGAAAGCCATGCGCGAGGAACTTTCGAGAGACGGTATCGAACTGGCGCATTCGCGCGCGCTGGAAATCGTGGCGCGGCAATTCGGTTTCGAGACCTGGAATATCCTGTCATCGAAGATCGCCGCCGCTGACGGCGTCGGGCTGGCGCCGGCCATGCCGATCGTGCGGATCTTCGATGTCGACAAGGCGCGGGAATTCTATCTGGGATTCCTCGGTTTCTCGGTCGACTGGGAGCATCGCTTCGGCGACGACTACCCGCTCTATTTCCAGGTCTCGCGCGGCGATCTGCGGCTGCATCTTTCCGAACATGCGGGCGACGCCACGCCGGGCTGCAATATGGTGGTCCCGACAACCGGGATCGAGGCGTTCCATGCGGAACTGTCGGGCAAGCAGTATCGCTACATGAAACCGGGGCTGGAGAGGCAGGACTGGGGGCTGGAAATGCAGGTGACGGACCCGTTCCAGAACCGCATACGCTTTATCGAGCAGAACTGAAGCGCGCATGAGAAAAGGGCGGCCCGGGGGGACCGCCCTTCCGTGCACTATCGGAGTGGGTATTACTCCGCCGGTGCAACAGGCTCATTTTCCGGCGCGACCGGGGTCAGGGCGCTGGTCGTGCCCGCATCCGTACCTGTCGCAGCGCCCATGCCTTCCATGTTCTGCTTGCGCTGCTCGGCGGCCATCTGTTCTTCCTTGGTGACGAATTCCGGCGCGGCCTCGAGATCCTCGCGGGTCGTGTCGAGGGTCAGCTTCAGGTCGCCGGCTTCGACATTTTCGCTGATCGTCAGATCCTGGAAGCGGACGCCGACATTCTTCTCGCCGATGCCAAGGAAGCCGCCGACGCCGATGATGACGCCTTCGAAGTCACCTTCGGACGAGATGATCAGGTCGTTGATGTCGCCAAGCGTTTCGTCCTGGCTGTTAACGACCGTGTGGCCGACTAGCTTGGTGGAGCGGAACTGGTTGTCCGCCTCGTAGACGAAGAACATGCCGTCATCGCCAGCCTGATCTGCCGCGGCGGTCGCGGTGTCGTCCTTCTCGACGCCCGGGGCCATTTCCTCGGTCTGGCCGGTCATGGTGTCGCCGGTGTCATTGTCCATCGCGTTGCCGGCATCGTCGCTCGGCAGGATGACGGTGGATTCACCGCTGGCCGGGGCCTGGTCCTGTGCGAAGGACGGGGCCATCGGGGCCATGATGAGGGCGAGACAGGCGGTCGATGTCAAAAGCGTGCGTTTCATAACGATCTCCTCTTTTCACGGGCGTCGCGTCTGGCGAGCCTTCGGAACAAAAACGGTTGTATCGGCCGATCCGTTCCCGGAAGGCGGGAACAAACCGCGACAGCGCTGAAACACAGTGTGATGGAACCGAACGGCCTGATGGCTCGCAAAAAGGCGGTCTTCATAACCGCTCGGCAGCGAGATGCAGCCGTGTTATGGGCGAAACATGTATCGCGCATTCAAACGCCTGCCGGCAGCGCTCCTGCTGCTTCTCGCCCTGCAGGGCTGCACCGGCATTTCCTATTACGCACAATCGCTGGACGGCCATGTGAAGCTGCTCGCGGCGCGGCAGAATGTGGAGACGCTGATCGCCGATCCGTCGCAGCCGAGAGATTTGCGCGCGGCAATGGTGGCGGCGCGCGACATCAGGCGTTATGCGAGCGACGAACTGGCGCTGCCGGACAATGACAGCTATCGCGCCTATGTCGACACCCATCGCGACTACGTGACGGTGGCGGTGTTCGCCGCGCCGGAATTCTCGCTCGCCGCGCAAAGCTGGTGTTTCCCCGTGTTCGGCTGTGTGCCCTATCGCGGCTATTTCTCGGAGAAGGCGGCAGTGAAATTCGCCGCCGAGACGAGAGAGCAGGGGCTGGATGTCTATGTCACGGGCATCACGGCCTATTCGACGCTCGGATGGTTCAGCGACCCGCTGCTCAACACGATGTTCACCGAGGACGAGACCTATCTGGCCGGGCTGGTGTTCCACGAGCTGGCGCATCAGCGCTTCTATGTGCGCAACGATACCGCCTTCAACGAGGCTTTCGCCGTCGCCGTGGAGACCGCCGGCGTGCGCAAATGGCTGACCGACCGGAACGACGCAGCCGGATTGAAGCGCTACGAGGCGGGCAGACGCCGGCAAGCCGAGTTCGTCGCGCTGCTGGGTGAGGCGCGCAAGGAGTTGGCCGCGGTCTATGACGGGCCTGGCGGCGACGCGCAGAAGCGGGCCGCGAAGGCCGACGTCTTTGAGCGATTGCGGGCGCGATACCGGCACATGCGGGACGGACGATGGGGCGGCTACTCCGGCTATGACGCGTGGTTCGACGGGCCGATCAACAATGCGAAGCTTGCCGCGAGCGGCTTTTACAATGACCTCGTGCCCGACTTCGAGCGCCTGTTCGCGGCCTGTTCGGGCAGCTATCCGGAGTTCTATGCGGCGGTGGAGCGTCTCGGCGCGCTGGATCGCGAGCGACGACATGCGGCACTGAAGGCCGTAAACAGCTGCGACTGAGCGGCCCGGTCCCTCGCGCCGTCGTGTTTATACGCGGTTGCCGGAACGAAACCAAAGGCGATAATGACGCGAGGGAGGCGGCGCTGTAGAACAGCGTTTCGCGCATTGTCACCATCGGGAGGAGAAAGATGGAAGGCACGATCTTTGGCGAGGGGCTGGAGCGCAATCCGGCCAATTACCAGCCGCTGACGCCGCTGAAGCATTTGCAGCGGGCGGCCATGGTGTTTCCCGACCATACCGCCATCGTGCATGGCGATCTTCGCCGCAGCTATCGCGAATTCTATGCGCGTTCGCGCCAGCTCGCCTCGGCGCTGGAAAAGGCTGGCATCAAGCGCGGCGACACGGTGGCGGCGATGCTGTCCAACACGCCGGCCATGCTGGAAGCCCATCACGGCGTGCCGATGGCGGGCGCGGTGCTGCTGTCGATCAACACGCGGCTCGACGCCGACATCATCGCCTTCCAGCTCGACCATGGCGAGGCGAAGGTCGTGCTGATCGACCGCGAGTTTTCAGGCGTGATGCAGGCCGCGATCCAGCGGGCGGAATGCAATCCGCTGGTGATCAATTACGACGATCCGGAATATCCGAACGACGCACCTTTTCCGAAGGGAGCGATGATCGGCGATCTCGAATACGAGGCGTTCATCGCCGACGGCGATCCGGAATTCGACTGGCAGATGCCGGCCGACGAATGGGATGCGATCTCGCTCAACTACACATCGGGGACGACGGGCAACCCGAAGGGCGTCGTCTATCACCATCGCGGCGCGGCCCTTATGGGCTATGCCAATGTCATTGCGAGCGGGATGGAAAAGCACCCGGTCTATCTGTGGACGCTGCCGATGTTCCACTGCAACGGATGGTGCTTCCCCTGGACGCTGGCGGTGCAGGCGGGCACGCATGTGTGCCTGCGCTGGGTTCGGGCGGGCGCGATGTATGACGCGATTGCCGACCATGGCGTGACGCATCTGTGCGGAGCGCCGATCGTCATGTCGCTGCTGATCAACGCGCCCGACGACGAAAAGCGCGACTTCCCGCAGACCGTGACCTTCAACACCGCGGCCGCGCCGCCGCCGGAAAGCGTGCTGGCCGGCATGGCCGAGGCGGGTTTCGAGGTGACGCATCTCTACGGGCTGACGGAAACCTACGGGCCGGCAGTCGTCAATGAGTGGCACGCGCAGTGGAACCTGCTCGACGGTCCACACAAGGCGGCGCAGAAGGCGCGGCAGGGCGTGCGCTACACGGCGCTGGAAGACGTGACCGTGATGGACCCGGAGACGATGCAAAAAGTGCCCGCCGACGGCGAGACGCTGGGCGAAGTGATGTTCCGGGGCAACATCGTCATGAAGGGGTACCTGAAGAACCCGTCGGCGACCGACGAGGCGTTTCGCGGCGGCTGGTTCCATTCGGGCGATCTCGGTGTGATGCACGAGGACGGCTATATCCAGCTCAAGGACCGGTCGAAGGACATCATCATCTCGGGCGGGGAGAACATCTCTTCGATAGAGGTGGAAGACACGATCTACAAGCACCCCGCAGTGGCGGCCGTTGCCGTGGTAGCGCGGCCCGACGAGAAGTGGGGCGAGACGCCCTGCGCCTTCATCGAGCTGAAGCCGGGCAAGGAGGCGTCCGCCGACGAGATCGTCGCCCACTGCCGCAACCTGATCGCCCATTACAAATGTCCGCGCCACGTGGTGTTCTCGGAACTGCCGAAGACCTCGACGGGCAAGATCCAGAAATATGTGCTGCGGGAGCAGGCGAAGGCGGTGTGAACGCCGGGGTCGAGGCCACCGGAGCCGGCGAGGGGTCCACACTCGTGGCGCAGGAAGTCCGCGAGTTGGTTCAGCGCTCCGCCGAGGCGGCCAAGCTGCGCGAACTCATCTCGCAGTGCACTGTCGACGCGAAGTCGGAGGGAGCCGGCGCGCTCAGAAACCTCCGGCGAAAATGACCGCTCCTTTCCGCCGGAGCGCAGCGGACTGGGCCGAAGTGCAGGTCATCAGGACGACCGGCCCGGTGCCTGCATCGGGCCGTTTCGTATTGGACGCGTAGGCAACTGGCGTTGTGCGGCACAATCTGGCATGCGTTGTCATGAATAGCTGGCGTGCCGCGTCGGCGGCCGGACCGAACGGAGCCTTCCATGACCCAAAAACATTCCGGATCGTGCCTGTGCGGCGCGGTGACGTTCAAGATCGACGGGGAATTCGACAAGTTCTTCCTGTGCCATTGCAGCCGCTGCCGGAAGTTCTCCGGGACCGCGCATGCGTCGAACCTGTTTTCCTTCAAGGGCAAGGTCGACTGGCTGTCCGGCAAGGAGAACGTCAAGTTCTACGACGTGCCGGACACGCGCTTCATGAAGGCGTTCTGTGCGGAATGCGGCTCGCCCCTGCCGCGGGAGCGCGAGGAGGCCGTGGTCGTGCCGGCGGGGTGCCTGGACACGCCAGTCGACATCGCGCCGAACGCGCATATCTTCTTCGCCGACCGGGCGAACTGGGACGAACATCTGGAAGAGGCCGAGACGTTCGACCAGCGGCCGGGGTAGGAGCTCCAAGCCGTTGCAGCCCGCCCGATTCATCATCCAGATTTTTTCAAGCAGACGGTGACCATTTTGGAACGCGAAAATTACCCTGACCTGTTCATCGCCGCCGATAATGAAGCCAGGCGGAGACAGATGTTCTATTTTCGTTTGTTAGTCGCTCAGTATCTCTGTCTGTCCGTGGCAAGCGCCGTGACGCTTGCTGCCGTGTATGTTGAAGATCAGAAGATAATCCTCCTGATCTACCTTGGCGTGCTGATTGCCGGTTCCATCGCGGCAATGCTTCTCGCGACAATGAAACCCAATCAATCATGGTACCAGATGCGCGCTTTGGCCGAGTCATGCAAAACTCTCGCATGGAGATACATGATGGCGGCAGAGCCGTTCAATGATCGAACCGAAACATCGCGCGCAAAAGCTGTTTTCGCCGAGCGTCTCCATGACCTTCTCATGATCCAGAATCTGGATGCTTCGGCCCTTTTGAACGATGATTTGACCGGCGAGCATGCGACCGAAAAGATGGAAGACATCAGGTTGTCGACATACGAAGACCGGCGTGAATTTTACTTGAAGGGTCGGATTGATGAGCAGTTGAAATGGTATAATGAAAAGGCAATCGGAAATAAATATAAGTCAAACGTGTTTTCTTTTCTGACTGTCTTAATATATGTGACTGCAATCGTCACGACGGTCGCTCAGATCCGATACTCATTCTTTCCCAATTCCGTTATCTGGATTTCGGAGCCGCTTCTTGTGGTTGCCGCCAGCGTGCTGGGTTATGCCCAGGCAAAGCGTTTCGCTGAACTTTCTTCCTCCTATGCCCTCACAGCCCTTGAGATCCGGAAGCTAAGATCCGGGTTCATGGCCGTACGCGACGACGATGAATTTGTCGACTATGTCAGAGAGGCTGAAAGCGCGTTCTCGCGCGAACACACACAATGGATTGCTCGTTCGTCGTGACAGGATTTAGTCCGTCCGTGTCATTCCTCGCCGCGTCTTCAAGGATCAGTTCAGCGTAATTGCCCTTCGCATAGCGAGGATATACGCCAATTCCTCCTTGCGCTTGTTTACAACAAATACTGCCTCGTTACCGCGAATAACGAAACAGCGTACCCTGCCGGACCTGACAAGTTTAATCGCCTCTTCTCCGCCCGCGAGGCTGCAAACTTCTGGATTTTGTTCCAGATACCGCAAGGCCGACTCAGGATCGGGCGGTACTACGAAGACCACTTTGTCGACTGCGTTCGCCTCAAGAATCTTGTCCGTTTCCCATCCCGTAAAGTTGCCTTTGCCCAGAATGAAAATGATCCGCCGCGAGGCGGCGATCTGGTCAGAGACGAATGGTTGCCAGCGATCGTCCGACAGGTACTCCCTAAGCGCCCCCAACCGGTCCTGAGTTTCGCTGGGGTTTGCGACCGCTATGACTGGTGCGACCAGGAAACACTCACGCACAAGGACTTCTTCAAGACGTATTCTAAGGAAGCCGAAAACGTCGAAGTTTCCGAACAAGGTTGGAGAACGCCGTAACGTCATTTCATCGAGCGCGAAGGACCTTAACAGCAGGATGCGATTCTCGTCCCGAAGCTTGTCTTTTATGATCGCGTTCCGAGCCAAGCCGAACGCATACCTAAAAGACTGATACGCTTTCAGCGCTATGCCGAATACGGGAACAATCCAAACCGATATGATGGCACCGATCGCCAAAACAAGTTTGCCGGTATCGGTGTCCCAGCCATCGCTTGCCCACACATAAGAAAGAACCAACGTTGGTGCGATCAAAACCATATATGCGGTGATCCTGGGATTCGGCTTAACCGCGATAAGGTATGCCGTCGTACTCAAAACTATTAAAGTAATTGACCAGAAACCGACACCGGCTATGCCGATTACAAAGTGGCGGGTCTCCATGCTCACTATTGTCAGTTTTGAGATCCAGTTTGCCAATAATACGCCACCCCATTGTGGAAGGGGAAGTTGAGTGGCGGCCAGAGGCGCGCTGGTAATTACCAGCAATATTGCTACCCAGCTGAGCCCGGCCCGAAACTGAGGTGAAAACACTGCTCGCCGAAGAATTCTTGCGAGAAGTGGAAGCGAGAAAATTTCTAAACTGCTTCCATATTTGGAGATCGGGCCAATTCGCTTCCGCCAAGCCGCGTAGATAAAAATGTAGGGTAAGATGGCAAAGCCGGAAAACAGAAAAGAGATAATAAGAAGCGAGAAAAAAGCGCCCAATAGTGTATTGCTATCAAAACTGGATGATATCCAACCAGAAGCCTGTTTTAGGTATTCCAAGAGTAAGCCATTTTGGAACGGATAGGCTCCAAGCTGGGACGCGATCAAATCCAGCGCTAGCGCGAGGCAGGGCAGTGCCACAATTGTTGCGAGCGCCAAGATCCGCCAGCTTCGAAATGGCCGTGCCCACCGCTCTCGAACAAGCACAAATGCAATGGCGGGAGCAAAAACCAAAGCGCGGACAAGTGTCTCGTCAACGAGGCCTAAAAGGTCCGTAATCGCCGAACGAAAAGTCGAGCTGGTCGCAAATCCAAAAGTCTCGATTGCTTGTAGCATCAACGGAACCAGCAGTGCCGAAGTCACTGCCAATCCAGTAACGGATATGAAGATAATTCCCAGAAACGCGATGGCATCCAGCGGAGAAAGCAGCAGGCTCGCAAGATGGTACAGTCTCGTAGGCGCTGTCTGGCTTATTGCCTTCAATCTAAATGCTTCCCGATGTCCAGTAGCGAATATTCTTCATCCCGCTCACGCTCTCGTTACAGATTGAGAGATTCGCGGGTCTCATTGAAGTTCACTCACCGCCAAAACACAATCTCGAGCACAAATACCGACGGGTTCCCTGCCGTTTCTACGCTGCGTCGCCCTGGGGCTGGCCCTCCACGTCGGGGTAGCCCGGCGCGGGCTGGCGTCAAAATCGAGAAGGGTGACAAAGGCCGACCAGCGGCCGGGGTAAAAATTGTCCGTGGCCTTGTGCATGCAGAACCTTGCCATTTCGCTCGGTTCGGGTACGTTGCTCCTGCATTTGTATACATAGCTGATGCGATTTCGGGGAGGAAATCATGTTCAAGACACTCAGGGCGCTTGCGCTCGCTGCAGCTGCAACGGCCGTCATGGCCGCCGGCGCCACCGCGCAAAGCCGGATCACCATCGGAACAAACCCGCAGGGTTCGCTCTACTATACAGTCGGCGGCGGCATCGCCGCTGCCTTGCAGGAGGCGCTCGGACGGCAGGTGACTGTGCAGCCCTTCGCGGGTTCGACGGTCTATCTGCCGCTGGTCGCCAATGGCGAGGTCACGGTCGGGATCAATTCCAGCATCGACACAGGCGGCGTTTTCCGTGGCGATTACGGCGCCGATCCGCAGAACGACCTGCGCGTCTTGGCGCGGCTGTGGGGATTGCGCGTCGGCATGGTCAGCCGCGCCAATGACAATCTCATCGAGATCAAGGATCTCAAGGGCAAGAAGGTCGTCACCGACTTCTCCGCGCTCAAGGCGGTCGGGCTCGTCAACCAGACGATGATCCAGGCCGGCGGGCTGTCGCTCGACGAGGTTGACGGCGTGACGGTTTCCGGGCTCGGACCTGGCATGGACGCCCTGACGGAAGGCACCCTGGATGCGAGCAGCATCGCGGTTGGCATTCCGCTGACCCAGCAGGCGCATGCGTCGATCCCCGGCGGCATCCGCTATGTCTCGATCACCGGCGAGAAAGCGACCGACGAGTTCGTCAACGAGCTGTATCCGGGCACCTATATCGTGACGATCGAACCGACGCCCCGGCTTCCGGAAGTGACGGAACCGGTGAACGTGATCGGTTACGACGTGTTCCTGACCACGTCGGCATCGCTGAGCGACGAGGACGCGACATCGATCCTCAACGCGCTCTATGAGGCATTCCCGCAGCTGCGCGAGGACTATGCGCCGATCCGTTCGGGCTCCGGCGAGCAGTTCGCCGAACCCTCCAACACTGTGCCTTTCCATCCGGCGGCGATCGCCTTCTACAAGGAAAAGGGCATGTGGACCGACGCGAACGACGCCAAGGAAGCGACTTTCGCGAAGTAAGCGGACAGTCTTCCTGATCCATAACGGAGCCCGCATCGCCGGGCTCCGTTTCCAAATGGTCTAGTCCCGTGAAAAATTCGAATACGATTCGCGCCATCCTCGTCGCCATTCTGCCCGTGATGGGCGTGCTTTGGCTGCTGGACGCGCCCCAGAAATTCGGCTGGGTGATCATCACCGAGCAGTATCTCGCCGTGATTTGCGGCGTGGCCTGCCTCGTGGGGCTGATCGCCTCGCCGCTGCCCGGCCGGCTGGCGGTGCTGGACTGGATTTTCGGGCTGGCGACACTGGCGTCATGGGGCTGGCTCGCCTGGAATTACGAGGCCTGGCTGCTGGATCCGATCAATCGGGGACCGGCAAAATGGATACCCGCGGTCATCGCCATCCTCGGCGCGCTGGAGGCGACGCGGCGACAATGCGGCACCGTGCTGGCGGCGCTCGCGGTGGCGTTTCTCGCCTATGGGTTCATCGGCTGGATGGCGCCGGGCATCTTCGAGGCCGCCTATCTCGCTCCGGCCCGCTACATTCTCTACATCTATAACGACACGAACGGCATTCCCGGCCTGGTGATGAATGTCGGCGCGACGCAGATCCTCGGCTTCATCGTGTTCGGCGCGACTCTGAACGCCGTCGGCGGCAGCCGGGCGATGACCGATCTCGCCTTGTCGACGATGGGGCACCGTCGCGGCGGCCCGGCAAAGGTGGCGATCCTCGCCTCGTCGCTGTTCGGGACGCTGAGCGGTTCGACCGTCGCGAATGTCATGTCGACCGGCGTCGTCACGATCCCGATGATGAAGAAATCTGGCTTTCCGGCGCGCTACGCGGCGGCGATCGAGGCGGTCGCCTCCAATGGCGGCCAGATCGCCCCGCCGGTGATGGGCGCGACGGCCTTCGTGATCGCCGAATTCCTGCAGGTTCCCTACACGGATGTCGTGGCGGCGGCGCTACTGCCGGCGGTGTTCTACTATTTCCTTCTCTATCGCATGGTCGACCGCTATGCCGCCGCCCACGGGCTTGACGGCGAGCCGCGCGAATCCCTGCCGCGGTTCAAGGACGCGCTGATCCACAGCTGGCCGTTGCTGGCGCCGTTGTTGGTGCTGATCTGGTTCCTGTTCTATCTCGGTTATTCGCCGGGCAAGGCGGCGCTCTATTCGTCGGGCGCGGCCTTTCTGCTGTTCGCGGTGACCAAGCCGCGCAAGGCGTTGCGGAAGATCCCCGTGATCCTCAAGGAAAGCGGCAACACGCTTATCCCGATCCTGCTTGTCTGCGCGATCGCCGGCATCATCATCGGCACGATCAATGTGACGGGGCTCGGATTCGCGCTGACGCTGGCGCTCGGCAAGATCGCCTCGCTGGGCGGGGTCGTCGCGCTGCTGGTGGCGACGGCGGGGATCGCGATCATCCTCGGCGTCGGCATGCCGACCACGGGCGTCTATGTGATCGTCTCCGTGCTGCTCGCGCCGGCTTTGGTGCGGCAGGGCATCGGCGAGATGTCCGCGCATCTGTTCATCCTCTATTTCGGCCTGTTGTCGATGCTGACACCGCCGGTGGCGGTCGCCTCCTATTCGGCGGCCAGCATCGCCGGCAGCGACATGTGGCAGACCGGCGTGACCGGCGTCCGGCTGGCCATTGTCGCCTATCTGCTGCCTTTCATCTTCGCGCTCAATCCGGCGCTGCTGATGGAAGGAACATGGCTGCAGATCGCGGTATCCTGCGTCTCCGTCGCCATGGCGGGAACGTTGCTGGCCGAAGTGCTGGCCAATAAACGCGCCTATGGGGGCGGCGCCATGCGGCTCGCCGCGACCGTTGTCTCGATCGTCATCGGCGCGAGCACCGCGATCTTCGATCCGGCCAGTGTTACGGCCATTGCCATCGCGGCGATCTCTGTTCCCGTCGTCTGGGCGTTCGGCCGCCTGGGCGTATCTCCCATCACAGCCAAGGAGCCTGCCCAATGAGCGAACGCTATCCCGCCTTTCCGCCGCGCAACCCCAATCCGCCATACAAGCGGATCGCGACCGAGGAGGCTTGGCTGCCGACGAACATCCTCGACCTCTATCGCAAGGAGATCGCGGAGAAGAACATCAACGACGCGGGTTTCAACGCGCTGTGGACCTTCTTCGTCGGCGACTCGGAGCTGGCGCGCGGCCACCAGAGGCGTATCCAGTCACTCGGCGAGGAACGGCTCTCCGACATGGATGCCTCCGGCATAGACATGGCCGTCCTGTCGCTCGGCTCGCCGGGCGTGCAGCTCTTCGATGCGGCTACCGCGACTGCGCTCGCCAGGGACGCCAACGATCAGATGGCCGAGGGGATTGCAAAGCACCCCGACCGCTATGTCGGGCTTGCCGCCTTTTCGCCCCTCGACACCGAGAACGGCCCGAAGGAACTGGAACGCGGCGTGACGAAACTCGGCATGCGTGGCGGCATCCTCAACGGCCATACGCTTGGCACCTATCTCGACGACGAGAAATACTGGGGCCTGTTCGAGGCGGCCGAAGCACTCGACGTGCCGATCTACCTGCATCCGAACACTCCGTCGCCGCAGATGGTCGAACCCTTCCTGCCGCGAGCGCTGGACGCCGCGGTGTACGGCTTTGCCTGCGACACCGGCCTGCACGCATTGCGGCTGACGGTCGCCGGCATTTTCGACCGCTTCCCGAAACTCCAGATCATCCTCGGACATTGCGGGGAGGCGCTGCCTTACTGGCTTTACCGGATCGACTTCATGCATAGCCGCATCGCCGCGACCGGACGCCATCCGAACGTCAAGCCGCTGAAACGGCGCGCCTGGGACTACCTGATTGACAATTTCTACTACACCTCGTCCGGCGTCGGCTGGGAGCCGCCGATCAAGTTCGTGATCGACAATATCGGCACGGACCGGATGATGTATGCGATGGATTATCCGTGGCAGTTCGTGAAGGAAGAGGTGGGGGCGCTTGACGCGATGGATATCCCCGACACCGCCAAGAAAGCCTTCTTCGAGGACAATGCGCGCAAGCTGTTCAAGATAAACGGCTGACACAGCGCGGCGTCCGATCCAATCGAGACAATCGGGCCGGCGAACTCACCGCGCCGGCCTTATGTGTGGACCGGTAATCTTTCCGATCATGAATTATCATGATCGGGAACCGGGCCAGCGTCTTTTTGCGTTCGCCGGCTGGTGGTAGGAAACGATCCACCAACCGGAAGGGCAAGAGAAAATGACAGACGGGGCGGGCGAGACGCGTTTTCGCCGTTTGATCAGGATCGCGGACAACCGCATCCTTCGCACGGTTTTCCCGCTTGCCGTCGTCGCAATCGCGATCGCGGTGCTACATCATTTATCGCGCGAGGTGAGCCTGAGCGAGCTTCGCGCCGATATCGTAGATGCGCCCGCGCGGCCGCTGCTCCTCGCCGTGCTCTTCACGGCCATCTCGTTTGTCGCGCTTTCGCTCTATGACGTCATCGCGGTGCGCTATGTCGCGCCGGGCCGTGTGCCGGTTCCCGCGGCCGCCGCGGCGGGGGCGGCGGGCTATGCGCTGTCGAACCTGCTCGGCTTTTCCTATGTGACCGGCACGGCGGCGCGCTACCGTATCTATTCCGGTTTCGGCCTCGACGTGGGCCAGATCGCGCTACTGCTGGCGTTTTCCTGGAGCGCCTTCTGGTTGGGTCTCGCGCTGGCGGTCGGCGGCTTGCTAGCCTTTCATCCCGACGGCCTGGCCACGCTGCTGCCTATCCCCGCCCATCTCGACAGGCTGGTCGGCCTGGCCGTGCTTGTCCTGTTGGCGGCGCTGTTCCTGCGGTTGCGCTTCGGTCGCGAAAAGCTGTCGCTGTTCGGCATCACGATCAAGCTGCCGCGATTGCGGGAAGCCGCCGAGCTGACGGGCGCCTCGGTGATCGACATCTCGGCTTCGGCGCTCGTTCTCTATGTGCTGCTGCCCACAGATCTGGTGCCGAGCGTTCCCTATTTCTTCGTTGTCTATATCGCCGCGCTGGCGCTCGGCATTCTCAGCCATGCGCCGGGCGGGATCGGCGTGTTCGAGGCGACCGTCCTCGCCGCGCTCGGGGCGGGCGGGCGTTCCGACGCGCTGGCCGCGCTGTTGCTCTACAGGGTCGTCTATACGGGACTTCCCTTCCTCGTCGCGGTGATCGGGCTTTCCATCGTCGAGATCGGGAGCCATCGGGAGCGGATTACGCCGGCAATCAGAATTGCCTACAAGATCGTGCGGCCGGTCGTTCCGATGATTGCCGGAGGCATCGCGCTGCTGTCGGGCGTGGTCCTGCTTGTTTCGGGCAATCTGCCAACGGTCGGGGAACGCCTGTCCATCCTGGAGAAGAGCCTGCCGCTGGGGGTGGTCGAACTGTCCCATCTGGCCGGCAGCGTCGCGGGCGTGATGCTTTTGATCGTCGCGCGCGGGCTCTACCGGCGGCTTTATCGCGCCTGGCTGGTCACGATGGGGCTTCTCGGTGCGGGCTTTGTCGCCTCGCTGGCCAAGGGCATCGATATCGAGGAAGCCACGCTGCTCGCCCTCGGCGCCCTGTTCCTATGGCTATTCCGGCATTCCTTCTATCGCGTGCGCGGGGCGGCGCCGCTTCATCTCGGGCTTGGCTGGTTCCTCAGCGTGGCGGCCCTGTTCGTGGCGCTCACATGGCTCGGCTTCTTTGCCTACAAGCATGTGGAATATCGCGATGCGCTGTGGTGGCAGGTGTCCTGGCATGGAGACGCGTCCCGCTTCCTCAGGGCGAGCCTTGCCGGCGCGGTCGTGCTGGCCGCAACCGCGCTCGGGTCGCTGATCGGCGCGAGCGTGCGGCGGCACAAGCCGGAACCGATCCCGGATGTGGTCAGGAAGCTCGTCGCCGAAAGCAGTTCGGCGGAAGCGAGCCTGGCGCTGCTCGGCGACAAGTCGTTTCTTGTCGATCCGGGCGGCAGGGCCTTCATCAGCTTTGCCGACACGGGCGGAGCGCTGGTGACCAAGGGCGACCCGGTCGGCGAGGAGGCCGCCGGGCGGGACATTCTCTGGCAGTTCCGCGAGATGGCCGACCGGGAGGGCAAGCGTCCGGTCTTCTATGCGGTCTCGTCGAAATATGTCTCGACGTTTCTCGACATGGGTCTGACGGTGGTCAAGTTCGGCGAGATCGCCAGTGTCGACCTAACCGGCTTCACTCTCGACGTGCCCGCGATGCGGGATTTCCGACAGGCGCATAACAAGGCGGCGCGCGAGGGCTGCGTTTTCGAGATAGTGCCGGCGGCCGACGTTCCGCACTTGCTCGGTGACCTGAAGCGGGTGTCCGATGCGTGGCTGGCGCGCAAGCAGGGGCAGGAAAAGGGGTTTGCGCTCGGCTTTTTCGATGCGGCCTATCTGGGCAATTTCGACCACGCCGTGTTGCGCGAGGGCGAGGGCGGGCGCATCGTCGCCTTTGCCAACCTGATGCAGGGCGCGCGGGAGGAATTGTCGATCGATCTGATGCGCTACGGCCCGGACGGCCCCAAATTCGCCATGGACGCCCTGTTCGCGGGGATCATGCTGTGGGGCAAGGCGCAGGGCTTCCGCTGGTTCAATCTGGGCGCGGTGCCGTTTTCGGGCGCGGAGACCAATGCGCTCGCGTCGGTCTGGCAGCGGCTTGGCGGATTCGTCTATGAACACGGGGAAACCATGTATCATTTCGAAGGGCTGCGCAGCTTCAAGGAGAAATTCCAGCCGGACTGGGCACCGAACTATATCGCCTGCCAGGACGGGCTCGGGGTGGCGCGCGCCTTTATGGACGCCAATCTTCTGATTTCGGGCGGGGTCGCGGGGCTCGTCCAGAAGAGCAAGCCGAAATGATCCCGCGCTATTCCGACCACGCCGCCAATGAGCGAACCTTCCTTTCATGGGTGAGAACGGTGATCGCCATCGAGGGGTTCGGGATAGCCGCGGCGCGGATCGGCGGCGCGACGACGCAACTCTGGACAGAAGCGGCGCTTCTTGCCGCGGGCGGTCTTGTCATTGTGCTGGCCTTCCTTCGGATGCGGTTGATCCGCAGGCGGATCGAGACTGCCGACCCGGTTGACGACCAGGCGCCGTTGGCCGACGCGCTGCTTCTGTTGCTGGTCGCGGCGCTGATGGCGCTGATCGCGGCCTTCGGCTTCCATGTGAGTTAGGGACAAGCCCCGGGAGAGGAGAAGTCTTGGAACGGATATCGCTCGAAGAACTGGGGAAACAGCTTGGCGCCGCCACCGGCAGCGACGCGGAACTCGATCGCCTGATCCGGGACAAGCTCGACGCGGGCAATGCGTCGTCGCCGCGTTATTCATCCTCCGTCGATGACTGTATCGCGCTGATCGGCGCGGTGCTGCCGGGCTGGGCGTGGCATGTCGGGCACGGGGCGCGGGGTATCTTTCCCTATGCGTCGCTGCACCCCAAATGCCCGGCGGGTGATGGCTCGGAGCCGCGTGCCGAGGCAACGGCTCCGACCGTGCCGCTCGCATTATTGCAGGCCCTGGTAAAGGCGCTTTTGCTAAAGGACTGACCGAGCCCTACTCGGCGGCGTCGACCCTGGGTTCCTCCGCCCAATCCGCATCGGGGTCGCCCGGCGCGGTCTGGGCGTCGAAATCGGGGAAGGCGACGATGCGCTTTCCCGCGTGATCGGTGTGCTGGACGACGAGGCCCTTTTCCTCGAACCAGTCAAGGAAGCGGCGGGCGCGGCGTCTCGAATGGGTGCCGTAAGCGCGGGCGATCGTCTCGTCGGACGGGCAGGACTCGCCGGAGATGGCGGCTTTCGCCAGCATCAGGAAAACGCCCTGCAGGTCTTCCGGGACGCGGCGGGCGAGAGCGAGCGCGGTCTGCCAGGCCTCGCTTGCCGCCGTCTCGGCATCGACATTGGCGCGGGCGATGGCGAGGCGCAGGCGGAAGTCCGGCATGGAGAGCGGCGCGCCGGCGATGCGGCGCATGCGGCCGCGCATCAGGAAATCCTGGTAAAGCTGAGCGTCCGAGCGGAAGCCGGATTCGGGATCGGCGGTGATTTCGGCCAGGGTTGCGGCGATCCAGACCTCGATCTCCTCTTCGGTCAAAGGAGCCGGGCGGCCCGGCGTTTCCGCCTCGGGGACGGCTTCCTGCTGCGCGGCGGCGCGGGTGAGCTTGTCCATGATGTCGGCGGTGGCGCGCGGGGCGGGGATGTTGCGCTTCGGCGCCAGGGCGAGCGCGAAATCCTCCGCCGTCGGCGTCAGGATCAGATCCTCGACGTCCTGCGGCGCGTCGGGCAGGGGCATCAGCTTGGGGCTGGACGAGCGCGCGCCGGTTTCGACGGGGCCGATAGTGACGTTGAGCGGGCGGCGCGACAGGGCCGGCCCGAGCGCGACGAAAGAGCCGCGCTGCAGGTCGCGGAATTGCTCCGCCTGGCGGCGATCCATGCCGAGAAGATCGGCGGCGCGCGCCATGTCGATGTCGAGGAAGGTCCGGCCCATCAGGAAATTGGACGCCTCGGCGGCGACGTTCTTGGCGAGCTTGGCGAGGCGCTGCGTGGCGATGACGCCGGCAAGACCGCGTTTGCGCCCACGGCACATAAGATTGGTCATTGCGCCGAGCGCGGCGCGGCGGGCGTCCTCGGCGACCTCGCCGGCGGCCGACGGCGCGAACATCTGCGCCTCGTCGACCACGACAAGCACCGGGAACCAGAAGTCCCGCTCCGCGTCGAACAGCGCGTTGAGGAAGGTGGCGGCGGCCCGCATCTGGTCATCGATCTCCAATCCTTCCAGCGTCAGGATGCAGGACACGCGGTGCTGGCGAATGCGGTTGGCGACGCCGATCAGTTCGCCCTCGGAGCGGTCGGCGTCGACCACGACATGGCCGAAAGCATCGGCCAGCGTGACGAAATCGCCCTCCGGGTCGATGACGACCTGTTGCACCCATTTGGCGGACTGTTCGAGCAGACGGCGCAAGAGATGCGACTTGCCGGAGCCGGAATTGCCCTGGACGAGCAGGCGGGTAGCGAGCAGTTCCTCGATGTCGAGCGTGGCCGCCTTTCCGGCGGACGTGGTTCCCATGTCGATATCGACCTGCACCGGCCTGTCCTGTCCCGTGTTTCAAGGAGATGCCGGCGGAAGGCCGACACTGTCCTGAATAGAGGATTCGCGGGGGTGACGAAAAGCCGTGAATGGGTGTGGTCCACGGTTGTTTTCGCTCACGGGCCGTTTCGCGCCGTTGGCGCTGGAGCTGCGCGGGGGCCGAGCCTGTCTGCCCCGGCCTTAAGCTCCTCGCGGGTCTCGCCGCGGCCGCAGCGTATCTCGCCTTCGGCGCGGAGGCGTGTTTCCCGATTGTCTTTCCAGTGTCCGCGACAGAATGTCTCAGTGTAAGAAAGTCTAATTATTGATTCGCTTATCTAAATTGCGATTATTTCCTTGCGAAAACTTCCCATCACGGTTATTTCATTTTTATGGGGCAGCATGGAACTGAAGAATTTACCTGCGAGCATTGCGGTGGTATCAATATAGTCGAGTATTCCGACTATCCTGAACCCGATGCCGGCATCGTCACATGCGCGCGGTGTGGCTCGATCCTTCTCGAATGGGAAGGAACGCGCGACTATGGCGCGGCGATGTTGAAACCGGACTTCGAAGACAATTCATGAAGCGCGGCCGGCGTGCAGCCGGCAACCTCAATCGCTGTTTCTCCGGGAGGCGCAAAAGGGCCGTCGTGCCTCGAACAACGCGACCGCGCCGATGCGGCGGGTCATGACATCGGCAAAGCGGGATTCGAGCTGGAAGACGAGATCCTGGAACGTGTCGGCGGCATTCGAGAACACGCCTTTCTTATTGTAGAACTTCATCAGCGCGCGGGCCGGCGCGGAGCGGGGCGCGTCGCCCTGCAGGATGGTCGCGCCGAACAACACGCCGTCGGGCGCCAGCAGCGGCGCCGCATGGTCGAAAACGACCGCTTTGCCGGCGATCGACCCGGGCAGGCAATGGAGGAGATAGCCGAGCGCGATGGACGAGAAGCCGCCTGTGACGGGCAGCGGTTCCAGGCAGTTGGCCGTGACTGTTTGCGGGGAAAAGCGGGCGATACGGCGTGCCGCGGCAGCGAGGCTGTGCGCGTTGAGATCGACCAGCGTGATGTCCGGCCGGGGAGCCGGCCATGGAGCCGTATCGAGGAAATAGCCCGTGCCCACGCCGATATCGAGATGGCGCGCGCCGACATTGCGCGCATAGAGATCGCGCAGATGGCCGGTCGGGCAGCGCCAGAGCAGGCGATTGGAAAAGCCCAGCACGAACCAGTCATAGGCCTTCAGGGTGGCCGGCGTGTAGATCGCCTGTCCCGCCTCGACATCCGCGTCCATGGTCATGCCGGCCTCCTCCAAGCAGCCGGACCTTTGAACGTCCGGGATAGCGGGTATTTCTTCGCGTCACTTCGTGGCGGAAAAACGGACAGGGATGCCGATCCTTGCGGAGCGGACGGCTCCGGCGACAGGTGCCGGAGGAGCCCCTCCCTGTCGGGATGAAGGACAGTAATTCCGCTTGGAGAGTAAATCAGCCGGCCACCGCGGCGGTGCGGCTTTTCAGCCACTCATCCACCTTCTTGAGAAGGGTGTCAGGGCTGATCGGCTTCGACAGATAGTCGTCCATGCCGGCCTGAACGCATTTTTCGCGATCGCCCTTGAGTGCGTGGGCAGTGACGCCGATGATCGGTGTGTGACGCCCCTCGGCCGCTTCGCGGGCGCGAATTGCCTCGGTCGCCTCGAGGCCATTCATTTCAGGCATGGAGACATCCATCAGGATGAGGCGGGGCGGCTTGCGGCCGCTGGTCTCAACGGCCTGCTTGCCGTCTCCGACGATCTCGAAGGAATAGCCGGAATCGATCAGGATCTGCGAGAAGACGAGCTGGTTTACCTCGTTGTCCTCGGCAATGAGGATGTCGAGCGCGAAATCGCTCGGCGCGGCGTTGTGCGGGGCCGGGGCCGGCCGCACCGGAGCTTCGCGCGCAAGCCCGGCGGTTTCCCGACTGTCGCTGTTTTGCGCGGGCGCATCGTTGTCGGCGAAACGCGCCGCCGGTTTCGGTGCGTCTTCCTCGAAGATCGTCGGCCGGGGCGCGGATCGCTGCAACGGCCTGGTGCTGTCCGATTCCGGCGCGGATGGCTCTTCGTGGTCCAGAGCCTGTGGCAAGACCATCGTCTCTCCGGCATTGCGGTTGGCGGCGATGGCCGCGATGATGGCGTCGAAGAGGTATGACGACCGCGCGGGCTTCATCAGGTTCTTGTGGATGCGAAGGCGGCGAATTTCCTCCGGAGATACGCCATTGTCGACCGAGGTCAGGAAGACGATCGGCGTTGCGGCGATGCGGGCGTCGGAGCGGATGGCCGCGGCGACGTCGAGGCCGTTCATGCCGGGCATCTGGTAGTCGAGGATCATGCAGTCGAAGGGCGTGCCGAGCTTCACGGCCTCGCGCATGACCTGCAAGGCTTCGAGGCCCGACCCGACGGCACAGCTGTCGAGCCTCCAGGCGTTCATCTGCTCAAGCAGGATGGATCGGTTTACCGAATTGTCGTCGACAATGAGAACGCGCGACCCGGTGATGTCCTCGGGTGGCGGCAGGCGCCGTGCGATTTCGCCGTGCTTGGGCAGCGTGATCCTGAACCAGAAAGTCGATCCTTCATCGACAGTGCTTTCGACGCCGTATTCGCCGCCCATGAGCGTGACGATCGACGAGGAGATCGCAAGTCCGAGGCCGGTGCCCTCGTGGCGGCGCGTCGACGAGCCGTCGACCTGGGAGAACTTCTCGAAGACGGTCTTCAGCTTGTCTTCGGGAATGCCCATTCCCGTATCGGTGATGTCAAATTTCAGTTCGGTGCGGTCGCCGAGATCGTTGCCGTTCACATTGATCAGGACGTGGCCGAATTCGGTGAACTTGACCGCGTTGGAAACCAGGTTGGTGATGACCTGACGCAGGCGCCCGACATCGCCGACATGGGTGTCATGGATGTCCGGGTCGACGCGGACGATCAGCTCGATGTCCTTTTGCTGGGCGCGGGCCGTCATCAGCGTGGCGACATCGGAAACGGCCTCGCGCAATTCGAAGGGCTGCGCATCCAGTTCCATTTGGCCCGCGTCGATTTTCGAGAAGTCGAGAATGTCGTTGATGATGGTCAGCAGCGCGTTGCCGGACTTGATGATCACGTCAGCGAATGTGCGCTGCTTGGAATCGAGTTCGGTCGAAGCCAGCAGTTCGGCCATGCCGAGCACGCCATTCATCGGCGTGCGGATCTCGTGGCTCATATTGGCGAGGAATTCCGATTTGGAACGGTCGGCGGCCTCGGCCTTGAGCTGGGCGTCGCGCAGCGCCTTTTCACGCTCGTGGAAGCGTGTCACGTCCTCGATGCGGATGACGAGATAATCCTTGCCGTCGCCCAGCCGTTCACGGGACTTGTAGGCCTTGGCCGCGAATGTCGTACCGTCGCCGCGCATCCGCTCATATTCGTGGATATGCGGTTCGCCGGTCGCCAGGACCTCGTCCTCGTAGGTGCTTATGAGTTCGACCTGGTCCGGCGGAACCAGCTCGTCTGTCGTCCTGCCGATAACGTCGGCAACGGACAGGCCGAGCAATTCCGCGAACGCCTTGTTGGCGATGATACACTCGCGTTTTTCGTTCTTGACGATGACCGGGCTCGAAAGGCGGTCGAGGACGTTCTGGGCGAGTTCGGCCTTGGTTCGCGCGGCGATCGCCTCGTTTTCTCTCGCCCGCAGCTCGCTGATATCCGTTGTTATGCCGACCAGATAGACCGATCCATCGGACCCTACGGCCTTGGACTTGCGCGCCAGCCGGTATTTCGGTCCGTCCGTTCCCGGACGAGCGACTTCCTCGTTCTGCTGGACTTTGCCGGTCTCGAGGACCTGCCGGTCGGCTTCCATGAATGCGGCGCCCTGTTCATCGCCAAAAATATCCATATCGGTCTTGCCCATCCCCTGGGCGACCGGCAGGCCGGCAAAGTTCTCCCAGGCGGAATTGGCGTAGATGAGCTTGAGGTCGGGCGTCTTGGCGTAGACGGCGGCCGGGATGGCTTCGATGATGTTCTGGTACAGCTCGTTTTCGCGGACGCGCTGGCTAAGCGCCACCTGCTGTTCCTTGATCTCGGTAATATCTATGCGAAGACCGATGAGCATGTTGTCTTCGGTGCGCGTATTGATGATCTGGAACCACTTGCCGGAATTGGTCCGCCGCAGCGACTCGAAGCGCGGCTGCCGGTACTCTTCGATCTTTCGCCGTTTCCATTCTTCCGGGTTGGTCGCGTAGAGCATGTCGATCTCGGGATCGGAACTGTCCCGCCACCGATTGTTTGCGTGCGCGGTGTCGATCGCTTCGCGCAATGTCTTGCCGGGCTGCATGGCCGGCTCCAACTTCGGCTGGTCTCGGCGCAGCTGGCGGTTCGACAGAAGGAACCGGTCCTGATCGTCATAGACGACGATACCGATCGGCACGTTGTCCAGGATCGTCTGCATGAGACGGAAGGATTTCTCGGCCTCTTCCTGGGCTTTTTCGAGCTGCTGCTCGTGGTTCTTCTGTTCGGTGATGTCGGTCCTGACGCCGATCAGGATTCCGCTGGGCAGGCGACGGTTCTCGATCTTACACCAGATGCCGGAACTGAAGCGGTGAACGGCCTCGAAATGGGACTTGTGGAATGCCTGGGTCCGCCGCGTGACGATTTGCTCGATATCGGAGTCGGTCAGGTTTTCGACGCCGGGATCGTCCTTGTAGGTGCCGCGCCGCACTCCTTCGATCAGGATCGTCCGCAGCGGGGTTCCGGGAACGAGCAGGTCGGCGGTGCGGGGATAGAGCCGGCGCATCGCATTGTTGGCGTAAACCAGTATGTCGTTTTCGTCGTAGATCACGACGCCTGCATCGATTGCGTCGAGAGATGCGTCTAGAATGTTTGAAAGGCGACGGTTTTCGTGGCGCGTCTTTTCGGTTTCCTCGAGCACACCGACAATATTGCCGAGTGTATGACCGCTACCGCGATAGCCTTGAAACCGGCCATTTTCATCGAAGACGGGGTGGCCACTGACGGAGATCCAGTGGCTGTTCCCATCCGGATCGGTGTAGTTGTAGACGAAGTCGCGAAACGGCTCATGCCGCATCAGTGTTTCGAGATGGGCCCTGAATTGCTCCGTCTGGCCGCCGCTTTCGCGAAACAGGTCGAGACGGGACTTGCCGATGAATGTGTCGGGTTTGACGCCCGTGAATTCTTGCACGGATCCGGAAAAATAGATGAAGTCGTGGTTCCGGTCGGTCATCCAGATCCAGCCGGCCGCAACCGAGAGGAGCTGGTTATAGTCGTCGATGGTCATTCCCTCGGGAAGGAGGGCCGCATTTGTCGATCGCGGAGCCTTGTTCATCTTCGACCTGCCGAACGCATGAAAACACGGTGTGCCGTTGGGTCACGCCGCACGCATTCCGCGAAGATTCGCTGAAACAGGTGAACCGCCCGTTAACCCTGAACTATGAATACAAGAATTCACTAGCGCGATATTCGATCTGATCGAAACAATCAGACCGGCAAACTGTCTCGCCGGCTTCACCGGTCTATCGGTGTTCCTCGACCGACACATCGATCAGCGCCTTGTTGAAATAGCGCAGGGCGCGCAGCTGGCTGGCCCAGGCGATGATCTTCTCGGGATCCTTTTCGTCGATGACGGGCAGCCGGGCATGGCCGCCGGCGTCGAACAGGCGAAGCGCGGTTTCCAGCGTGTCGGATGGCTTGAGGGCCGGTGTGCCTGCATCCGCATCGTAACGTTCCGGCTCGGCATCGGGCGGTGGCATGTCCATGAAATCCATCACCAGCTTCGCATGGGTGAGCGAGCGATGCGGGCCCTCGTGGATGAACAGGCCTCGCGTTTCCAACTGCCACTGGAAGTAGGAGTGGTTGTGGATCGCCTGGTTGATGCCATAGGCGATGGCGACGGTGAGCAGCAGCGCAATCGACAGCGTGTAGCCGCCGGTCAGCTCGAAGACGATCATGGTTGTGGAGAAGGGGGCGCCGAGGACGGCGGCGGCGACGGCGCCCATGCCGAGGATCGAATAGAGCCCTTCCGAGGATGCGAGCTCCGGAAAGACGGAGGCCGCGATCAACCCGAAACTGCCGCCGGCCATGGCGCCGAGATAGAGCGCAGGCGAGAATATGCCGCCGCCGAAGCGCGACGCCAGCGTGATCGCCGTCGCCGCGGTCTTGGCGACCAGAAGCGTCAGCATCAGGTGCAATGGCAGGTTGTTCTTCAGGGCGGCGTCGGTGGTCTCGTAACCGACGCCCAGCACTTCCGGAAAGAACACCGCGATGGCGCCGACCCCGGTTCCGCCGATGACGGGGCGCAGCCAGGTGGCCGAGGTGACGTGGCGCGAAACCCAGTCGGTCGCGATCAGGGCGAACTGGAACAGGATCGCCACGGCGGCGCAGGTGACGCCGAGCAGGGCGAAGGCCGGGAACTCCCAATAGGACGTGATCTGGTGGTCGGGGATGACGAAAGCGGCGACATCGCCGAACCACAGGCGGGTCAGCAGCGTGCCCATGACGGAGGCCAGTACGATGGGCACTATGGCCGACAGTGCGTAATGGCCAAGCACAACCTCATGGGCGAAGATCATGCCGGCGATGGGCGCGTTGAAGGAGGCCGAGACGGCGCTGGCGACGCCGCATGCGAGAAGGACTCGGCGGGCGGAATCGGGCAGATGCAGGCGCTGGCAGATCGACGCGCCGATCGTCGCGCCGAGATGCACCATAGGCCCCTCGCGGCCGGCGCTGGCACCGGAACCGAGCGATATGGCGGTGAGCGCGGCCGAAGAGATGCCGGGCCAGAATGGCAGGCCGCGTCCACCATGGATGCGGGCTTCCATCACGTCGGCGACGGAAAAGGTGCGTTGTTTCGACTGAACAGTCTGCAGCAGGATGCCGACGACGAGGCCGCCGATCACGGGGGCGAGGAAGATGACCGGCTTCGGGACGCCGGCCGCGGCGCTGACCACCGCCTCCGACATGGTTCCGAGCCAGAGGAACTGGACCGCGCCGATTGCCTCGCGAAACAGGATCGCTGCGACCGCGACGACGAGGCCGATGACCAGCGACAGGAGCCAGACCAGCGGCAGGCGGCGTGACGCGAAGGCTCGCAGATTGATGCGCATTTCCGACAGTGCGGCCGCGGCGCCGGATATCAGCGGTTCAGCGAGGCGTCGAAGCAGCGATGGCGTGTCGGACATGAGGCGGCCGAAATCCGTAAGCAATTTCTCACAAAAGGATTTCCATCTTATCGCAAGGAAAGGTGGCTTGCGACCGGCGCACCGGTTTTCCATACCAACAATTGCTCCCAACGGCCCGGTTGCCTTGATTTTTTCACGCGCGAGGTTCAGGAGAGGGCACTCACCGGGCTTCTTAGCGACTGCCCCGGCTCGCGCCGGAGCGCATGTTCGCCCAGTTCCCGCCTTCGACCGTCAACGGCCGTAACACGAACAAAGAAAATACGGCGCCATGTCCCTGTTCGACACTTCGCGTTTCAGCGTACGTAACTCCGACCTCCCCGAACACGAATCCCGAATCCTCAGTCTGCCGATCCTTTGCGTCATTGCGTTCACGATCGGCCTCGTCGCCGCCGCAGGCGCGGTGATCTTCCGGATCCTGATATCGGTCGTTCACAATCTCTTCTTTTACGGCACCTTTTCGACAGTCTATGACGCGAACCAGTTCGATCCGCCGAGCCTGTGGGGGCCGGCGATCATCCTGTCGCCCGTCATCGGGGGGCTGATCGTCGTGTGGATCGTCAAAACCTTCGCGCCGGAGGCCAAGGGGCACGGCGTGCCGGAGGTGATGTATGCGATCTACCACAACAAGGGGAATGTGCGCGGCGTCGTGGCCATTGCCAAGACGCTTGCCTCGGCCGTGTCGATCGGGTCCGGCGCCTCAGTCGGGCGCGAGGGGCCGATCATCCAGATCGGCGCCTCTTTCGGTTCGACGGTGGCACGCAAGCTGAAGCTGGCGCGCTGGGAAAAAATCACGCTGCTTTCGGCAGGAGCGGGCGCGGGTATTGCCGCGACCTTCAACACGCCGCTCGGCGGCGTGCTGTTCGCCGTCGAGATGCTGTTGCCGGAAGTCTCGACGCGCACCTTCCTGCCGGTGGTGGTCGCCACCGCGACGGCGACCTATGCCGGCCGCATCGCATTCGGGCTCGATCCGGCCTTCATCGTGCCGCTGGCGAACCTGCCGGTCCATCATGCGGTCGACTATGTCCAGCTGATCGCATTCGCTTTGCTGGGCGTGCTGGCGGGATTTGCGTCCTGGGCCTTCATCCGGTTCCTCGCCTGGTGCGAGGATATTTTCCCGACCCTGCCGGGCAACGAATACACGCAGAACATGATCGGCATGTTCGCGATCGGCGTTCTCGGGTACCTGTTCTTCGTGATGTCCGGCGAATATCACACCTATGGTGTCGGTTACGCCACGATTCAGGACATCCTGAACGACCAGCCCTATACGGTGCTGTTGCTGCTGTTGCTGCTTGGCGCGAAGATCGTCGCGACCTCGATCAGCCTCGGTTCCGGCGCATCGGGCGGCGTATTCTCGCCATCGCTGTTCATCGGCGCGACGCTGGGCGGCGCGGTCGGCGTTATCGGCATGAGCCTGTTTCCCGAACATGGCTTCGCGCCGGCGGAATTCGCGCTGGTCGGGATGGGCGCGCTGGTCGGCGGGGCGACGGGAGCCTCGATGACGGCGATCGTGATGATCTTCGAGATGACGCGGGACTACAATGTCATCGTGCCGCTGGTGCTCGCGGTCGCCATCGCGGTCGGTATCCGGCGCTGGCGCATCCCGGACAATATCTACACGATCAAGCTGCGCCATCGCGGCCGGCCGATCCCGCAGATCCGCCACACCAACATGTATCTGGTCCGGCAGGCCAAGGAACTGATGGCGAAGAACTTCATGGTTTTGCCGGTCGACACGACCGTCTCGGACGCGCTGAAGGCGTTGCCGGCGGATGCCGAGGGGCCGATCCACGTGATCGCCGAGGACGAAGGCCGTATCGCCGGCTATGTGCGCTTCGGAACGATTCCCTATCGGGCCGATCGGCGCGCGCACCAGACGCTGCGCGAGATCATGTCGTCGGACTATGTGATTGCGGCGCAGACGCATATTCTCAACTCGGTGATCACCCGCATGAACCAGCGCAACCGCTCCTATGCCATCGTCGTTGACGGGCCGGGCGTGGTGCCGCGAACCGACAATATCGTCGGCGTGATCGACACGACTGAAATCGCCAATGCGGTGATCACCAACCACTACGCGTAGGTTTGCGTGGCGGCGCCCGTTGCGCGGGGTTCGGGCGAGGCTTAGAAACATCCGCGACACGCGCGCCGGGTTCCGCCCGGCGCATTCATCAAACGACGGGAGGTTTCCGTGGCCCTTAGCGAAATCCAGGCGGCCGAGCGCAACGAGAGCGGCATAGCGTTGGCGCTCGACATCTTGAAGCAGCGTTTCGGCGAGCGGTTCTCGACCGGCGAGGCGCTGCGCCGCCAGCACGCCCATTCGACGACCTATATCCCGGCGCAACTGCCCGACGGAGTGGTCTTCGCCGACAATGCCGACGAGGTGCAGCAGGCCGTGCAGGTCTGCGCCGACCACAAGGTCCCGATCATTCCGTTCGGAACCGGCACGTCGCTGGAAGGCCATATCAATGCGCCGGCAGGCGGCATCTCGATCGACGTCAGCCGCATGAACCGGGTTCTGGCCGTCAATGCGGAGGATCTAGACTGCACGGTCGAGCCCGGCATCACGCGCAAGGCGCTGAACGACTATCTGCGCGACACCGGCCTGTTCTTTCCGATCGATCCGGGCGCGGACGCCTCGCTCGGCGGCATGGCGGCAACACGGGCGTCGGGCACGAATGCGGTGCGCTACGGCACGATGCGCGACAATGTCATCGCGCTAGACGTCGTCCTGGCGAACGGCCGCAAGATCACCACGGCGAAGCGGGCGCGCAAGAGTTCGGCGGGTTACGACCTGACGCGGCTGATGGTCGGCTCGGAAGGCACGCTGGGCGTTATCACCTCGCTGACGCTGAAACTGCAGGGTATTCCGCAGGCGATTTCCGGCGGCGTCTGTCCGTTCCCGACGCTGGAGGCGGCGGCGAACGCCGTAATCATGACGATCCAGATGGGCCTGCCGGTGGCGCGCATCGAGCTGGTCAACGCGCTGCAGGTGCAGGCGATCAACGCCTATTCGAAGCTCGATCTGCCGGTGTCGCCGTGCCTTTTCCTCGAGTTTCATGGCACCGAGGCGGGCGTGAAGGAACAGGCGGAAACCTTCGGCGAGATCGCTGCGGAACTGGGCGGATCCGAGTTCATCTGGTCGACGCGCGCAGAGGAGCGGCTGAAGCTCTGGCAGGCGCGCCATGACTCTTACTGGGCATGCATCGCGCTGCGACCGGGCACCAAGTCGGTGGCGACGGATGTGTGTGTGCCGATCTCGCGTCTGGCCGAATGCATCGCCGAGACCGAGGTCGACATCGCCGAAACCGGGTTGGTCGCGCCGATCGTCGGCCATGCTGGCGACGGCAATTTCCATGTCTCCGCTCTGGTCGACGACACCAGCAGGGAGGAGATCGAGGCCCTGGAGAAATTCGTCGAGCGGCTGAACATGCGCGCGCTCGCCATGGGCGGCACCTGCACCGGCGAACACGGCATCGGCCAGGGCAAGATGCACTTCCTCGAACTGGAACTGGGCGGCGCGCTGGACGTGATGCGGTCGATCAAGACGGCGCTCGATCCCGATAACATCATGAATCCGGGGAAGATCGTGCGGCTGTAGGCATCGGGCGTCGCTTCTGTCTTGATATTGCCGCCGAGAGGCGCACATCATGGACCAGAGGCGGCGGCCACCTCCGACAGCTTGACGATTCGCCGCTTCGGGGAGCAGAAAACTGGCGCGGCTATTCGTCATTTTCGGCAGTTTCATCGTACTGGCGCTGATCACGGCGCTGGTGGCGCCGTATTTCATCGACTGGGATGCCTATCGCGCCGATTTCGAGAAGGAAGCGACGCGCGTTCTCGGCCAGACCGTGACGGTGTCGGGCAGGGCCAAGGCGCGGCTGCTGCCATTTCCGTCCGTGACATTCGAGGATGTGCGTGTCGGCGACCCCGAAAAGCCGCTGGTCGTCGCCGATCGCTTCTCCATGGATGCCGAACTGGCGCCATTCCTGTCCGGCGAGTTCCTGATCTTCGACATGCGCGTCGTCAATCCGACGATCGAGCTGGAAATTGACGAGCGCGGCATGCCGGACTGGTCGCTGCCGTCGGCCGGCCCGATGAGCCCGGCGCGGGTGGTGCTGGAAAACGCCCGCATCACCAATGGCGCGATCACCCTGCACGACCGGATCGACGGGCGCGACTGGGCGATGGACGGGATCAACGCAACGGTCTCGGCCGAAAGCCTGCTGGGCCCCTACAAGATCGACGGCAATGGCTGGATGAAGACCACGCCGCTCGCCTTCCGGGTCAATACGGGTCAGTTGTCGAAGGACGGCTTCTCGCTGCGCACCGTTCTCGAAATGGAGCGGCAGGGCATCGAACTCTCCGTCGACGGCAAGATTGCCGAGCCGGAGGACGCCGCGGCTGCGCCTTATAACGGCGCCTTCACCGTACGGCCGCTTGCCGGCATGTCGGACCGGCGCTACGTGGTGTCCGGCGATTTCGCAGCGTCGCCGCGGGCCGTCGATATTGCCGAATATCGAGGCGAGTTCGGGCCCGTCACCGACCCCTATGTCGTGACCGGATCGGCCGGGATCAGCGGCGGCGAGACGCCGCGCTACCATGTCGAGGTGACGGGTACCCAGGTTATGCTACCCGAAGCCGGGGCAGGGGCTGCCAGCGAGGCCCCGAACGGGCCGGCGATGCCTTTGGCCGACAGACTGGAGACGGTGCAGTCCATGCTCGCCGCGCTGCCGTTCCCGCCGATACCCGGCAGTCTCGATGTCGACCTGCCGGCGGTTGTGGCGGGCGATACCACTATTCGCGATATCAAGCTCGTCGCCTCGCCGGATACTTCGGAGGATGCCGACCCGCGCCGGCAATGGCGGGTGACTGATTTCGAGGCGCAGTTGCCGGGCCGTACAACGGTCGAGGCAAACGGGTTGCTGAAATTGCCACAGGCCGACGGGAAGGAACCGGTGGGCTTCGCCGGTTCGCTGGTCGTCGCTTCGCGACAGCCATCGGGGCTGGCGACATGGCTGACCGGTTCCGCCGATGAATCCATTCGCCGGCTCGCCAATGCCGGGGTCGCCGCCGATGTCTCGTTCTCGCCGGAACGCCAGACGGTCGACAATCTGGAGGTGATCCTCGGACCGGCGCGGATGCGCGGCCGTCTCGAGCGCGTTTCCGATCCGGCGCGGCGCGCGACGCTCGATATCGCGCTGTCGGGCGAGAATATCGATTTCGACGCGCTGGAGGCGCTATCGGCGATCTTCGTCGGCAAGGACGGGGCGACGCGCTTCGCCGACCACGATCTCGATGTAAAGCTCGATCTGGCGAAGCCGGACATTCGCGGCATTCCGCTGGAGTCGCTTGTCGCGTCGATCCGGTCCCGCGATTCCGACACGGAGATCGACCGGTTGTCCGTGACCGGATTGTTCGGCGCGTCAGTTTCGGCGACCGGGAATCTCGACCGGCGCAACGACGCGCTGCATGGCGGCATCGACGCGACCATCGTCGCCGAGGATGGCGCCGGGCTGATCGAGGGGCTTTCGCAGCGGTTCCCGGACATCACCCAGCTGACGCGTCTGCGTTCCATCGCCGCGAAGAGCCCGGATGCGTTCGGGGATACGCGGCTCGATATTGTCGGTTCGATGGCGCGCAAGGACGCGCTTTCGGGCGAGGCGAGCCTGTCGGTTTCGGGCGCCACCGGCGGGACGGAGCTGTCGGTCACGGCAACCGCGACCGGCGACATGAGGGACCCGGAACGGGCCGCCCTGATGGTCAATGCCGCATTCGATAATCCGCAGGGCGAAACACTGATCGCGCAAACCGGACTGCCTGTCTTTCCCGTCGAGAGCCCCGGTTCGCTGGCGGCGGAGGCTAGTGTCGACGGCAGCCTGTTCGACGGGATGAAATCGACGCTCACCCTGACCGGCGGCGACGATCTGGTGGCGACGCTCGACGGCGTCCTGACCTCCGACATTCTGTCGACCGGCTTTACCGGCAAGGCGCAGATCGAGGCCAACGACATCGAGCCCTGGCTGCTGACGCTGGGTTATGCGTTTCCGGGCACCGGGCTCGGCACCACGGCGGATATCAGCACGGCGGTTTCGGAGCGGGGCGGGAAGTTCGTGCTTAGCGATATCGACGCCGTGCTCAACGCAAACCGGGTCACGGGCGAACTGACCGTCGACTCGCCCGACGCGGTGCCGGTGGTGCGCGGCGATCTGGCCTTTGAATATCTGGATGCGGGACCGCTTTATGCGATCATTTCGGGCGATCCGGCGGCCTCGGTGCGTGTCGCCGATGGCGACGCGGCGCTGAAGACGGATTTCGGGCCGCCAATTCTGGCCGATCACGATGTGGAGGTCGCAGTCACCGCCGGCGAGATCACCTTCCCGACGAGCGGTGCGGCCCTGACCGGGTTCAAGGGCGATTTCGTCTATCGCGACGGGGCGATGGAGATGAACGATATCACGGCCTCACTCGGCGGTTCGCCTCTCACCGGGCTCGTCTCGATGCGAAACGATGCCGGCGCGGTTCTGATGAACACGCAGCTGACGCTGGACGATGTGCCGATATCGCGGCTGGTGCCGCAGGCCTCCGATATCCTGTCGGGCAAGGCGCATCTGGCGCTGCAGCTCAACGGAAACGGGCGCAGCAATGAGGCGCTGATCGGCTCGCTGACCGGGTCCGGAGTGGTCTCGACCGGTGAATTGACGGTCTCGGGCGTGCGCGATGACGGGTTCGCGGAGCTGATCGGCGAGGCCGACGCGATCGGCTACGGCATGCCGGAAGACCAGATGCGTGAGGTGGCCGCGGCGGCGCTGCTCGGCGGCGAGACCGTTTTGCCGCCGAAGGATTATCCGATCTCCGTCGCGAAGGGCGAGATAAGGATGACGAATGCGACGGCGAAGAGCGGCGACCTGTCGGTCGATCTCGACGCCTCGATGGATGTCGTGACCGGGGGGCTTACGGGCCGCGTGCTGCTTTCGATCGATCCGGGCGAGGAGGTCGTCGCCGGCCCGCAACCGGAGATCGCGCTTTCCTTCAAGCCGGACGGGGAGGGCGGCATCGACTTGGAGCGCGATTTCGGCCCGGTTACAGGCTATCTGACGCAGCGGCTTCTGGAGAAGGAACAGGAACGGGTGGAGGCTTTGCAGGCGCGGCTGCTGGAGAAGCAGAGGCTGCGCCGCGAGGTTCTGTTGCTGCAATATTACAAGCGTCTGGACGAGGCTCCGCCGCCCGCGCCGGAGGCCGATCCGCTTCAGGCCGACAGCGAGGACGCGGCGCTGCTACAGCCGCTGCCGCCCGGCGAAACAGTGCCGCGGGCCGATCCGGCGGTTATGCGCAGGCAGGCCGCGGAGGAAGTGGCGCGACGTTTATCGACAGGCACGCTCGGCCGGAACACTTCGGCGCGCGGCTCGAACCCGCAGATCATCGAACTGAATGCCGCGAACTGACCGCGCCTCCCGATCAGGCGTCGGGTAAACGGCCTTTCAGCGCCGCGGCAAGGACGTAAAGACGCAGCGCCGAGGAGAGATTGGAATCGCGCGGTCGGGTCTCGTCGATCTCCGCGATCAGCGAGGCGAGCGAACGGCTATCCTCGTCGGCCGCGCGTTTGAGGAGGACGAAGAATTCGTCTTCGACGGAAAAGCTGGTGCGATGGCCCGCAATGGTGACAGAACGCTTGCGAACCGGCATCGACCGGTTCGGCTACTTGTTCTTGCGGAAGGAATCGAGCGAGACGACGTCGGCCCCGCTGGACGGGGTCTTCTCCTCGTCGCCATCCTGGGCGGCCTCGGCCTTCTTCGCCGGCTTCGGGCTCTTGGGCAGCGGCGAGGGTTCTGCGGGAACGGGCTCGTCAACGGCAACCGGCGTGACCTCAAGCGGCGCGTCGGCGTTTTCGACATCGAATTCGAGCTCGAAGTTCACCGACGGATCGTAGAAGCCGCGAATCGCCGAATAGGGGATATGCAGTTTTTCCGGCACGTCGGAGAAGGAGAGCCCAACATCAAAGGCGTTCTCGTTGACCTCGAGATCCCAGAACTGGTGCTGCAGCACGATCGTCATCTGCTCGGGATACTGTTCGCGCATCCGGTTGGACACCTTAACGCCCGGCGCATTCGTGACGAAAGTAATGAAGAAGTGATGGTTGCCCGGCAGGCCCGTCTTGGCGACTTCCGTCAATACTTTGCGGATCACGCCACGCAGCGCATTCTGCACGAGAATGTCATAGCGGATCATGTCTTCGGTCATCGCTTCGCGTCCGGCCCTCGGGTAAGAACGTTATAGAATAGTGATGTGCTTTTTTCCCGGCGGCAGGTCAAGAGCTTCGGCGCAACAGGAACGCGGCGAATGCACTTCATGACACGAAAGGGAAAGTGGAGGCTTCTGTTGCCAGGTGCCTCCGGACCCCGCCTAAGAGTGCGAACCCTTAGGAGTTCAAGTGAAGCTGTCGCGCTGCTTACGCGGCGAGACGTGCTTCCGCATAGTTGTCGTTTGCAACTACTAGTTTGACCCGATAACGGTGGTATCATGCCGGACAAAAGAACGATCTTTACACCCTCGTCGATCCTGTTTCGCCCCCATCACAAGCGGCCCTTGCCGGCAGTTTGTGGTGGAGGCGCCGGGTACCGCCCCCGGGTCCGAATGGCTTATTGCATCGCCAGTTTATTGTCATAGCCGGTTACCCGGCAGTCATGCATATAGCGATTTCCGTGCGCGATTTCAAAGGGTCTGCTTGACTTTAGACAGTCGCGACCAAACATGTTCGCACGGACGCGGACCGAGGCGATCCGGGGGATCACATCCGAATTCGGCGTCTTTTCGGAGCCATAGAGGGAAGGAACCGGCGGATGAGCGAATATCTGGACGATGTGAAGCGTTACGACGCGGATGCCAGCGCGGAGAAGGTCGACAGAATCGTCAAGCATCTGGGTATCGCGCTCAGGAGCCGCGACGCATCGCTGGTGTCCTGCTCCGATCCGAGCGAGTTGGACCGCGTGCGCGAGAAATGGTGCAACAAGAAGCTCGGCTCGACAAACGACGCCGGCGCCGATGAAATCATCGCCCGGGTCTGCTCGGAAATGAGCGGGGACCGGAACAAGAACCGCGTCACTTTCTACTATCTGGTCGCAAAATACATGGGCAAGCTCAGCGATCTCTGATCGCCGGCGAACGCTCAGTCGTCGAGTTGTTGGCGCAGGATCGTGAGAAACTCGCCCTGCATTCGGGTCGGGTGCCAGTTGGCGCGCGTGGTAATTCCCACCTTGCGGGCGGTGAAGTGTAGCGGCACCGGGAGCGCAGTCAGCAATCCCATCTGTTCCTCGTAAAGGATGCGTCGTCGCGACATGAGCGTCAGGCGGTCGCTTGCCGCGAGCAGGGCGCGGATGACGACCAGGGACGAGGATTCCACCAGGCCGGGCGGCGGGCGCCCATCGAACAGTTTCTCGAAATGGACGCGTGTCGGCGCGCCGCGCCGGGGTATGACCCAGGGATAGCGCGCCAGTTCCGCAACGCTTATGTCACCGCGGCCGGCAAGCGGATGGCCCGCGCGCGCCATGATCGACAGGCTGTCCTCCAGCAGCGGCGTTTCCTGAACGTCGCGTTCGCGTGCCTTTCCGCGCAGGGCGCCGATCATGATATCGAGCTCGCCGCGCCGCAGGGCGTGAACGAGGATCTCGTACTCGCCCTCGATGATCTCGACTTCGGCTTCCGGCATGCGCCGGCACAGTTCCGCTATGGCGTTCGGCAGTATGTCGGTGCGGGCAAGAGGCTGCGCGCCGACCACGACCTTGCCGCGCTCGAAACCGCGCGCCTCCAGCAGGTCCTCGAACGCGGCGTCTATCTCGCGCAGCGCCAGGCCGGACAGCCGGGCGACATCGGCGCCGAGCGGCGTGGGTTCAACGCCATAGTTCAACCGGTCGAAGAGTTTTGTCCCGATGATGTCCTCAAGTTCGCGCGTGGCGCGATGAACGCTCGGCACCGAGATGCCCATATGCCGCGCAGCGGCGGAGAATCCCCGGTTGTTGGCCACCGCCAGCACGGCGCGCAGATGCGTCATGGTGACGAGATTTTCCAGCCGGACGGCCTTCTGGCCGCGCCGCGCTCCGTTGATGCGCCGGCGCATCTGGGCGAGGGCGTCGAACATGCGCCGGATGCGCAGATTGACGATGAGGCCTTCCGCGTTGAGCCGCATGCCCGTTCCGGAGCGATCGAATATCGACACGCCGAATTGCGTCTCTACGCGCTTTAACGCCTGACTTATCGCCGGTTGCGAAACGCCTGCCGTAGCAGCGGCGGCATGTGAACTGCCGGAGTCGGCGATAAGGGCTACAGCTTTTAAATGCCTCAGATTCAGGTCGTGTTTCAATGCAAGTCCCGTTACGCGTCTCTGGCATGGCCGAAACCTGCGCCATTTAGCGAAAACTTATCATGCACGATAGACTATTGATTTCCCGAAACCGCGGCAAGCGCCTAGCGTCGCCGTCAAGCAAGAACGAAGCCCGAAGACGGGCCACGACAGACGGGAGGAGTGCGGCGCCGGGACCGGCATATGCCGCTTGCGCACAATGACGGATCTCATCAAGTCACGAATTCCGGACCTTGCCGCTTGCGGGGCGCTTGCGGCGTTCGGCCTCGCGGCGATCTGGATCGGATCGGGCTATCCGATCGGCAGCATCAACCGCATGGGGGCGGGCTTCTTCCCGATCGCGGCGAGCATCATCGTGGTCGTGCTTGCCGTCGCCGCGGCGGTCGAGACGCTGCTGAGCGAACCCGTCAGCCAGCCTTTCAAGCTTCGGCCCGTCATCTTCATCTCGGTCGGGATATTCGTCTGGGCCCGGCTGATCGATTCCGTCGGTCTGATCCCCGCGACCTTCGCGCTGATCCTGCTGTCGGGGCTGGCCAAGCCACCGTTCAGACCGGTCTCCCTGATCATCTCGGCGGCAGTGCTGTGCGCCGCCGGCTACCTGGTCTTCATGTGGGGACTGCAAATGCCTCTGACGCTGCTGGGACGCTGAACGATGGAGACGATCCACAATCTCGGTCTTGGCTTTGAGGCGGCGCTTTCCGCCGAAAATCTCCTGTTTTGCCTGCTCGGCGTGTCGCTCGGCACATTTGTCGGCGTCCTGCCCGGTATCGGCGCGCTGGCGACGATCTCCATGTGCCTGCCGCTGACTTTCTATCTCGATCCCGTGCCGGGAATGATCATGCTGGCGGGTATCTTCTACGGCGCGCAGTATGGAAGTTCGACGGCGTCGATCCTGTTGAACCTGCCGGGCAGCGCGCCCGCGGCGATCACCTGTCTCGACGGCTATCCGATGGCGCAGCAGGGGCGCGCCGGTGTCGCGCTGTTCCTGACCACGATTGCCTCCTTCGTCGGCGGTTCCTTCTCGATCATGCTGATGATCGGCTTTGCGCCAGTTCTTGCCGATTTCGCGATCAGCTTCTCTTCGGCCGACTATTTCTCGATCATGGTGCTGGCGCTGGTCGCGGCGTCCACGCTCTCGAACGGATCCTTCATCAAGGGGATCGCGATGGTCGCGGCGGGGCTGGTGCTGGGGCTCGTCGGCACGGATATCAGCTCCGGCGTTCCGCGCTACACGTTCGGGATCATCGATATCTCGGACGGCATCAGCCTGGTCGCGGTCGCGATGGGACTGTTCGGCGTGGCCGAGATCCTCAACAATCTGATGCAGGACGAGCATGCCGTTGTGGACGCGCGGTCCATCACCTTCAAGTCGCTGGTGCCGACGCGTCAGGATATGCGGGAATTCTGGCCGGCGGCGGGGCGCGGTTCCGTCATCGGCGCGATCGTTGGCATGTTGCCGGGGACCGGACCGACAATCGCCACCTTCATGTCCTATTCGGCGGAGAAGCGCCTTTCGCGCAATCCGGGCAAGTTCGGCAAGGGCGCCATCGAGGGCATCTCTTCGCCGGAAGCCGCCAACAACTCGTCCGTGCAGGCCGCCTTTATCCCGACGCTGACGCTCGGCATTCCCGGCGACGCCATCATGGCCGTGATCCTCGGCGGGATGCTGATCCACGGCATCGCGCCGGGACCCCAACTGATCGCGAACGATCCCGTCCTTTTCTGGGGCGTTATCGCGAGCTTCTGGATCGGCAACGTCTTTCTGCTGATCCTCAACATTCCGCTGATCGGGATCTGGGTGCGCCTGCTGACGGTACCCTACCACCTGCTTTATCCCGGCATGCTGTTCTTCATCTGCATCGGCGTCTACAGCGTCAACAATTCCACCTTCGACGTGATGCTGACGCTCATATTCGGGCTGATCGGGTTCGGCATGATGCGCTTCGGCTTTCCGGCGGCGCCGCTCTTGCTGGGCTTCGTGCTCGGGCCGCTGATCGAGGAAAACTTCCGCCGCGCCCTCGTCCTGTCGAGGGGGAACCTGGACGTCTTCGTGAGCCGACCGGTCTCGGCGACGTTTCTCGGGCTGACGCTGCTGGTCCTGCTCGCATCGATTCCGCAGGTGCGCGGCCTGTTCGGCCTGATTGCGAAGGGCCGCAAGGGGCAGGCCGTCAACGAGTGACGGTCGCCAACAATCAAGAATCCAACAAGGAGGAGATACAAATGAAGAAGATAGTTGCAGGAGAAAACGGCAGTCCGTCGCGCATTCGGCGCATGCTGCTCGGTGCGGCCGCGATCGCCGCACTCGTGCCGGCGATGTTCGGCGGCGTGGCGGGGGCGCAAGCGCAGGATTATCCGACCAAGCCGATACGCATCATCGTTCCGTTCGGCCCCGGCGGGCTGGCCGACATCACCATGCGTCTCGCGGGCGAGAAGCTTTCCGGCATTCTCGGCCAGCAATTCGTGGTCGAGAACCATCCGGGCGCGGGCGGCGTCGCGGCGGCGAACGAGCTTCTGAAGAGCGATCCCGACGGCTACGACCTTATCGTGATGTCGAACGGCACGACGATCGCAACGTCGCTGTTCAAGAATCTCGGCTACGACCCGCAGACGCAGTTCACGCCGATTTCCACGCTGGCATGGTTCGATCTCGGCGTGTTCTCCAATCCGGAGGGCGAATACAAGACGCTGGAAGACTTCATTTCCAAGGCGAAGGCGGAGCCGGGCTATCTGAACGTCGCAACGGTGAACCCCGGCTCGTCGCAGAACCTCGCGGCCGAATATTTCCGCAAGGTCGCCGGCATCGACGTCAATATCGTCACTTACCGGACATCGCCGGACATCCTGGCGGCGCTGATCCGCGGCGAGGTCGATGTCGCGATCGAATCGCCGACCGCCTTTTCCGGCGCGCTCGAAAACAACCAGGCCAAGCTTCTGGCGGTGACCGGTTCGCAGCGCAATCCGACCTATCCGGACGTGCCGACCGCGCAGGAAGCCGGCGTGGAAGGTTACGAGGTCGTCGGCTGGAACGCGCTCTACACGCTGGCGGGTACGCCCGACGACATCATCAAGAAGCTCAATGACGCGATGTTCGAGGTGGCGGGCATGCCCGAGATCCAGAAGCGGTTCATGGAACTTGGGACTTCCGCCAGAGCGCTGACCCCGGATGAAATGGCCGCGCAGTTCGAGAAGGACCGTGCCCGCTGGGCCGAGGTCATCGAATCCGCGGGCATCGAGAAGCGCTAAGCCAGAGGACCGCAGAGTATCATGTCGACCAGTTCCGAAGCGGCGAAGGCGCAATCCGGCTTCAAGGTGGATTGCCACGCACATGTCTTTACAACGTCCATGCCGCTTCGGGACAATCCGCGGCACAAGCCGAACTATAGCTTCACCATAGAGGACTATCTGAAAGTTCTCGACGAGCACGGCGTGGATTTCGCCGTGCTCGCCGCGGCCAGCCCGTGGCTGGACTATAACGACTACCTTATCGACAGCATCCGGGGCAAAGCGCGACTGCGCGGCACGGTGATCCTGGAGCCTTCGGTCGAGCGCTATGTTCTCGACCTGATGAAGCGGGACGGGATCGTCGGCGTGCGGATGCACATGATCGGGCTCGAGAAGATGCCCGACATCACCACCTTCGAATATCGCCGCATGTTCAAGCGCATCGCAGATCAGGGCTGGCATGTGCATCTGCATTGCGAGGGGCGGGACCTGCCGGACTTGCTGCCGCACTTCATCGATGCCGGCATGACGCTGGTGATCGACCATCTCGGCCGGCCGGACCCGGCGGAGGGCATCGACAGCGCCGGCTTCAAGGCGCTGCTCAAGGTTCTGGAGAACGGCCGGACCTGGGTGAAGGCGTCGGGCCATCACAGGCTCGGGGCTCCGGCGACCGGCTATCTGCGCGAACTGGTGCGCCATACCGGCGGCGAGAAGATCGTCTGGGGCAGCGATTGCCCGTTTGTCGGCCAGGAGGATTCGACCTATCAGAGCACGCTCGACTGGTTGACGGAGGCCGTGCCGGACGAGGCGATCAGGCAGCGCATCCTTGGGCCGAACGCCCGGGAGCTCTATTTCACCTAAGATACAGTCTGCCTGCTTCTCCTGTGAGCGGCAAAATTCCGGGCGTGACGAGGCGGCCGGAATCATGCGAAATTGGGAGCATGAAGCAGTATCTCGATCTTCTCGAACACGTGATGGGCACCGGCACCGACCGGGGCGACCGAACGGGCACCGGCACGCGCTCCGTCTTCGGCTACCAGATGCGCTACGATCTGGCGCAGGGCTTCCCGCTGCTGACGACGAAGAAACTGCATATCCGCTCGATCATCTATGAATTGCTGTGGTTCCTGAAGGGCGACACGAATATCGCCTGGCTGAAGGAAAACGGCGTTTCCATCTGGGACGAATGGGCCGACGAGAATGGCGATCTCGGGCCGGTCTACGGCTATCAGTGGCGGTCATGGCCGACGCCCGATGGCGGGCATGTCGACCAGATCCAGAAGCTGGTGGAGGGGATCAAGACCAATCCCTATTCGCGCCGGCATATCGTCTCGGCCTGGAACCCGGCGCTGGTCGACGAGATGGCGCTGCCGCCCTGCCACTGCCTGTTCCAGTTCTATGTCGCCGACGGCAAGCTGTCCTGCCAGCTTTATCAGCGCTCGGCCGACATCTTCCTCGGCGTGCCGTTCAACATAGCCTCCTATGCGCTCTTGACGCATATGCTGGCCGAGGTGACCGGCTACGAGGTTGGCGATTTCGTCCATACGCTCGGCGACGCACATATCTATTCCAACCATTTCGAGCAGGCCGAGACGCAGCTTTCGCGCGCGCCCCGGGCGCTGCCAAAGCTGACGATCAAGCGCAAGGTGGACGATCTGTTCGATTTCACCTTCGAGGACTTCGAGATCACCGGCTACGACCCGCATCCGCATATCAAGGCGCTGGTGGCGGTGTGAGCCGCACGCTTGCCGACATCCAGCAGGATGCGGAGGCGGTGTCGCGTCTCTATGCGCGCAATTGCGGGATTGATCGCAATGACGACTGGTATGTCCTGAAGCTTCAGGAGGAGGCGGGCGAACTGACATCCGCCTATCTGAGGCTGACCGCGCGCGGCCGCGACAAGGGCGAGGCGCGGGATGCAATCCGGCGGCAATTCGAGGACGAATTGGCTGATTGCATGGCGCAAATCCTGTTGATTGCGGAGAAAAACGGCGTCGATCTGGAAGCCGCCATGGAGCGCAAATGGTTCGCGTATCTCGATACATCGCCGGCCTGACCGGCTTTGCCCTCGTCGCCGTTACGCCGGCGGGCGCGAATGACTCGACCGCCGAGATCGGCGCGGGCGGGATCGTGCTGGCGCAGAATTACAGCGTCGAGATGCAGAGCGAGGTGCTTTATATCTCGATGGACGAAGTGCGGGTCGATTATGTCTTCCGCAATCGCAGCGAGCGCGATGTCGAGACGCTCGTCGCCTTCCCGATGCCGGACATGGATGTGAGCCCCTATTACGAGGTGGCAATCCCCAATCTGGACGACAATTTCCTCGGTTTCACGGTGACCGTCGACGGACAGTCGATACAGCCGGAACTGCAGCAGCGCGCCTATGTGGCGGGCGTGGACGTGACTGACAAGGTGCTGGCGGCGGGTTTGCCGCTGGCGCCGATCGGCGACTATGACGGGCTGGACGTTTCGCATCTGTCCGACGCGCAGATCGAGGATCTGCAGGCATGGGGGATTGTCACGGTGCAGGGAGACCTGGGCAAAGCCGGAGGGCGGCCGCAGGTGGACGCGACATGGACGCTGAAATCGGCCTATTGGTGGCGGATGAATTTTCCGGCGGGCGTCGATGTCGCGGTGGAACATAGCTACACGCCGGCGGTGGGCGGCGCGGCCGGGCTGTTCGTGCTGGGCGACGGGACGCGGACGGAGCCGCATCCCTATTACGCCGACAAGTTCTGCGTGGACAAAGGCTTCATGTCGGCGGTGCGCAAGCGCGACGGCACGACCGACAGTGACGGGCCGCGTTACTCGGAGCGCTGGCTTTCCTATGTCTTGTCGTCGGGCGCGAACTGGGCGGGCCCGATCGGCACGTTCAAGTTGATTGTAGACAAGGGCTCGACCGAAAACCTCGTTTCGTTTTGCGGCGAGAGGGTGACAAAGACCGGGCCGACCACATTCGAGATGGATCTGAACGGGTTCCTTCCCGAAAAGGATCTCGACTTCCTGTTCATCGTCGCGCCGGAGAGTTGAGCGTCATGCAACCTGTCCTGTCCGTCATCGCGGCGGTTTCGCGAAACGGCGTCATCGGGCGCGACGGCGACATGCCATGGCGGCTGTCGTCGGACCTGAAGCGCTTCAAGGCGCTGACGATGGGTGCGCCGATCATCATGGGCCGCAAGACCTTCGAGAGCATTGGCAAACCGCTTCCGGGCCGACTCAATATCGTAGTGACGCGCAATTACGACTGGGCGGCGGACGGGGCGATGCGGGTCGGTTCGCTGGATGCAGCGCTGGAGCTGGCGACTGCGCATCTGGAAAGCGCCGAACCCGATCCGGACGATCCGGACGCGGAGCTTCCCGACGAGGTTTTCGTCATCGGCGGCGGCGAAATCTACGCCCAGGCGATGGGCATGGCGGATACGCTCTACATCACTGAAGTGCTGGCCGAGATCGAAGGCGACACGCATTTTCCGGAGATCGATCCGGCAGTGTGGGAAGAGGTGGAGACCGAAGACGTGCCGGCGGGCGAGAAGGACAGCCACCCGACGCGGTTCGTGGTCCATGAGCGGCGCACCGAAAGCAATTAGCTTCGGGTTTCATCCATCACAATTCGGATTCGCTGTCGGACGGATCGAAACACCACCAGTTTTTGAATGCGCCCACGCAGTTGAGGCCATCGTCACCAAGCCTGACGGCTCCCATTTTCAACACGATGTAGTCTTTCGTTCCATATCTCAAGAAGCTCTGGACGAAATTGGCGCAATCCGAAGACGCGAAAGCGCACCCTAACTGAATGAGCGCGCCGATACCGTCATCGGATATTTTCGAAGGATTGGCGAATTCCTTTCGCAATTCGTTATTTACGTAGTTTTTGAAAGACGCTTCATCAGGCTTGGTCAATATTGCCGCTCCGGCGACGACAGCGACCGCCAGCCATTCACTGTTTGCCATAGACTCTGTTGCAACCCCCGATGCCCCAAGAAGTATAGTTGGATTATTCCACGAAGATTGCATGCATGACCCAAGGTTGCAATCCTGAGGAGAAGCGGTGTGAATTGCACCGATCTCAAAATTGGCACGATCGGTTACCCGAACGCCGACGGATAGATTGCTGGCGGCGCCTTTATTTTAGTCTCGAACGGCTCAGGGTGGACGTTCGATTGTTGTCGGAAGGGATGGGCAGATGCGTGGCGACCAGACCCGCAGTAGCGGGTCGACGACACCGGCCGACAATGGCTCCCGCGACCGACAGGCTCGCCGGTCGTATAAGTTTTGCGTTCGAATCTTTCATTTTGAGATTCGCAACTTCCCTTGCCGCAAAAATGCACTACTGATGCGCCTTTGAAACGGGCACTATGCTCGAGATGGCGGCGGGCCGTGGAAATTTCGCGGTCCGTCACGCCGTTTCATTGCAACCCGGAGGAGAAGGAGTTCGTTCCTTGAGCATGAAAAAAGACTATGAAGATATCCCGGGCACCTTCGTGTTCGATGCGGACCGGTCCCGCGAGGGCTATCACCTGAACCAGTTCTGCATTTCGCTTGGAAAGCAGAAGGGCCGCGACGCCTACACGGCCGATCCGGAAGCCTATCTGGCATCGTTTCCGATGACAGAAGACCAGCGCCAGGCGGTCCGCGACCAGAACTGGAACCGGATGCTCGAACTCGGCGGCAACGTCTATTACACGGCGAAACTGGCGGCTTATCACGGCATCAACTTCCAGGGACTCGCCGGGTTGATGACCGGCATGGGCCGCGAGGAATATCGCGACATGATGCTGAATGGCGGACGGTCGATCGAAGGCAACCGCTACAAATCAGAATGGGGAGAAGAATAACAATGGCCCGCATTACCGCAGGCGTGTCCTGCTCTCACGTGCCCGCCATCGGCGTCGCCATGGACACGGGCATCACCGACCAGCCTTACTGGAAGCCTTGCTTCGACGGCTTCGTGAAGTCGCGCGAATGGATGAAGGAGAACACGCCGGACGTGATCTTCCTCGTCTATAACGACCACTGCACGGCGTTCGACGCCTCGTGCATTCCGACTTTCGCGCTCGGCTGCGCGGCGGAATTCCAGCCGGCCGACGAGGGCTGGGGCCCGCGTCCGGTGCCGGTGGTCAAGAACCACCAGAAGCTGGCGAGTCATATCGCCCAATCGCTGATCCTCGACGAGTTCGACATGACCATCATGAACGAGATGGACGTCGACCACGGTCTGACCGTGCCGCTTTCGCTGATGTTCGGCGAACACGGGGTGGACGACGAGTGGCCCTGCCAGGTCATACCGCTGGCCGTGAACGTGGTGCAGTATCCGGCCCCGACCGGCAATCGCTGCTACAATCTCGGCAAGGCGGTGGCCCGCGCCGTGGAGAGTTACGACGAAGACCTCAACGTCATGGTGTTCGGCACGGGCGGCATGAGCCACCAACTGCAGTACAAGCGCGCCGGCCTGATCAACCCGGAATGGGACAAGCGCTTCCTCGACATGCTGGTCAACGACCCCGTCGCCGCCAGCCAGATACCGCATGTGGAATATCTGCGCGAAGCGGGCTCGGAAGGCGTCGAGATGGTGATGTGGCACGTCATGCGCGGCGCGCTGAAGGAGACCGCCAAGGAAGTGCATCGCCACTACCACGTGCCGGCCTCCAACACCGCCGTTGGTCACCTGATCCTCGAAAACGTCTAGGTTTCTCTCCCGAGACATGCCGCCCGCCGGGAAACCGGCGGGCGGTTTGCATTTCGGCTCAGTCCTCCCACGACCAGTCCGGCTTGGCGCATTCGCGGTTGGCCACTTCGGCGGCGCGGGCGAAACGGTCCGATTGTGCCGCGGCATCCGTGTCTGACGGTTCGCAGGCACTGGCGGTTATCCGAGTTTCGGATTCAGCCGACCGCTCTTGCGATGCAGCGGCTTCATTCGCCTGGGCCATGCCGACGAGTGCGATCCAGACAGCCAGCGCCTTCAACATCATCTTCATTTCCCGGTCTCCTCTTCTGCGTATCTGCTTTCCGCAACGGCAGATTTCGGTTTGTGAGCCGCCACGGCGCGGATAAGATCGGGCGCGATATGCATGCCGAAAGTCACGAAAGCGGCCCGAAAGAATGACGAATTCGCGTTCGGTGACGGCGGTCGGACCGTATCGGTTCGACAGGGACGCCAATGAACTGACCGACGATGAAGGGCGGTCGACGGCTCTGCGGCCGCAGACAGGAACGGTTCTCGCGGTCCTCCTCGACAATGCGGGCAGTGTGGTCACCAAGGACCATCTGATGAAGACGGTCTGGCCGGATACGTTCGTGACCGATGACAGCCTGGTTCAGTGCATCTCGGAGATACGACGGGCGCTGGGGCCGGAGGCGTCGACGCTGCTCAAGACCGTGCCGAAGAAGGGCTATCGGCTCGATCTCGCTTGGGCGGGAGGTGGCACGCAGGAGGGGCCGGCGAGCACATCTCGCGGACGATTTGCTGCCGCCGTCACGGCGGGCGTGGTGGTTTTGTTGCTAGGCGTTTTCGCGGCATGGTGGGCGATGCGACCGGCGCCGGACAATCCGGTGCAGACCATCGCGGTGCTTCCCTTCGCCAATGCCAGCGGCGACGCAGCGCAGGCCTATTTCGCGTCGGGCGTGGCGGAGGATCTGATCGTCGGGCTGTCGAAGGTTTCCGACCTGCGGGTCGTCTCGCGCGGCGCGTCCTTTTCACTCGATGCAGACGCGATGGATATCCGCGAGATCGCCGATATCCTGAATGCCGATTACGTGCTGGAGGGAAGCGTCCGGCGCAATGGTGGCGCGTTGCGGGTCTCGGCGGCGCTGGTCAATGGCGAGACGGGCGAGAACGCCTGGGCGGAACGCTATGACGGGTCGACGGAGGATATCTTCGCGTTCCAGGAAACGCTGCTGAACAGCCTGATGTCCGTGCTGACAGTGCGGCTGTCGCGGGCCGAGCGGGAGCGGCTCGGGATCAACGGCACGCGCGACGTTGCCGCCTATGATGCATATCTGCGCGGGCGTGAGCTCGAAAATCTATACACGCGAGAGACCAACCTGCAGGCGGAAGAGGCATTGAAGACAGCGATCCGCCTCGACCCGGATTACGCGCTTCCGCATGCGCATCTTTCGCAGGTCTACAGTTTTCGCGCGGAAAACAAGTGGGTGGACCCGACCGGACCGACTGTCGACAGGGCGATGGAGCATGCCCGCCGCGCGGTCAGTCTGGATGACAGGCTGCCTTTCGCCCATTTCGCGCTCGGCCGGCTTCACACGCGCAGCTTCTCGCCGGATTTCAAGATCGCGATCGCCGAATTCCGGCGGGCGATCGAGCTCGATCCGAACTATGTCGACGCCTACATGTTCCTCGCCAATACCTACATATTCGACGGACGGGCCGAGGAGGCGCTGCCGCTGATCGCCGAGGGGTTCGCGCGAAATCCGATCGCGCCCTACTGGTATCATCTCGCCGAAGGAATGGCGGCCTATTTCCTCGGCGATTACGACAAGGCGGAGGCGTCGCTGACGGTGGCGAAGGACCGCAATCCGACGGCCCCCTATCCTTACCGGTTTCTGATCGCGACCTATGGCCAGCTCGAGCAGGTCGACGACGCGGACTGGATGGCGATGGAGTACGAAGCGCTCGGGCGATCCGCGACGGTTTCCGCTTTGCTCGAAACAGCGTCGATCCAGGATGCGGCCTATCGCGAGATATTCGCCGAAGGCTTCAGAAAGGCCGGACTGCCGGAATGACCTGCCGCGCGATCAGGCCGTTGCGGCACGTCGGCCTTTGGCGAGGTTCCACCCGAACACCAAGACAAAACCGGCAATCGCGCTGAAATTCACCCAATGCGGGGCAGGCCACATCAGGGCTGCGCCGATGGCGAGCGTGACGATCCGCTCGGCGATGTTCATGCGGTTTTCCCAGTATCCCTCGATCGCCGCGGCGACTGCCCAGAGGCCGAAGACGGCGAAGCAGAAGATGTAGAGCATCTGCGGCCAATCGCCCGACAGGAACGGCGTATAGGCAAAGAGCAGCGGCACGAAATAGAGGCCCTTGGCGATCTTCCATGCCGCGAAGCCGGTCTTCATCGGCGGGCTTTCGGCGATGGCCGCAGCGGTGAATGCCGCGAGGCAGACGGGAGGGGTGACGTTGGAATCCTGGCTCAGCCAGAAGATGATCATGTGCGCGGACAGGAGAGCCGCAGCGAGGACGGCGGGGTTGAAGGCCTGATCGTAGAGCATCGACAGGCTTTCGATGGGCAGGCCCTCGATCATTGCCCGCGCCTCGGCTATCGGCATCGGCGCGGCGAGCGCGGCGATCTTGTCGGGTGCCGACAGCATGAAGATCGCCTTGGCGGTTTCCGGCAACTGGCCGGAGGCGAGAATGTCGGCGAGCTGGCCCTGCAGGATCAGCTGGTAGAGCGCCGGGGCCGAGAGCGTGCCGAGCACGATATAGGCGGCGGTAACCGGCAGGCCCATGCCGAGGACCAGCGAGGCGAGCGCGACGAGGACGATGGCGAGCAGGAGATTGCCCTGCGACCATGTCGAGACCATCAGCGAGAAGGTGTTGCCGATACCGGCGGTGGTGATGACGTTGACGATCAGTCCGACGCCGACGAGCAGGATCGCCGTCATGATCATGTTGCGCGCGCCAAGTTCCAGCGCCTCGATGATGCGGACGGGGCCCATGCGGTTCGGCGTCAGCCAGGATGCGGCGACGCAGGCGAGAATGGCGTAGCCGGCGGCGTATGTCGGCGTGAAGCCGCGCACCAGGAGCACGATCAGCAGCGCGACGGGAATGATGAAGGAGGGGCCGCCATTGCGGAAGACGGTCCACAGGTCGGGGCCGTCCTGGTCGGCCAGTGCGGTGGCGTTCGAGCGCTTCGCCTCGATGCGTACGAAAAAGCCGACGGTCAGGAAATAGAGAATCGCCGGCAGGATCGAGACGGTGACGATGGTCGTGTAGGGGATCTGGGTGAAGTTCGCCATGACGAAGGCTCCGGCGCCCATGATCGGCGGCATCAGCTGGCCGCCGGTGGAGGCGGCCGCTTCTACGCCTCCGGCAAAGGTGGCCGGGAAGCCGGCGCGTTTCATCAGCGGGATCGTGATGACGCCGGTCGAGGCCGTGTTGGCGACGGCGGAGCCGGAGATCGTTCCGGTCAGTCCGCTCGACAGGACGGCGACGAAGCCCGGCCCGCCGGTCATGCGACCGGCGACCGCGCGGGAAATGTCGACGATGAATTCGCCTGCGCCGGATTTTAGCAGGAAAGCGCCGAACAGGATGAACATGAAGACATAAGTCGACGAGATACGGGCGATGGAGCCGAACATCGCGTCGTCGCCATAGAGCGAGCGGAACAGCACGGTTTCGGCATGCAGGCCGCGGAAGCGAAAGACCCCCGGCACATACTGGCCCCACCAGACGACATAGGTGAGCGCCAGCAGGATCAGAACCGGAATGATCCATCCGGTGGTGCGGCGGGTGAACTCGAGCACGCCGAGAATGCAAAGAATGCCGGCCAGCCAGTCCGACCAGATCAGCCGGACGCCGCGTTCATAGATCGCGCTCTCGGCATTGATGACGTAGATCGCCGCTGCCGCGACGGCCATGCCGAAGGCGATGTCGAGGACGCGGATGACGGGATGAGAGGCCCAGGACGCCCCGGCGATAGGCGAAACCAGGACGCAGAGCAGTACGAAGCCGGCGAAATGGAAGCCGTTCTGGGTGAGGACGGCGACGGAACCGAAGGAGTTCATCCAGATATGGACGGCCGAGATCACGACGGCGACGACGAGCGTCACAAGGCCCAGACCGTGTCGGTTCAGGCCCGGAGATCCGGTTTGTGTCATGGTTTCGGCGCGCATGGACGAACCTCCCGGTAAACAGGATAAGAAGGCGAGGGCCGCGCGAAGCGGCCCCCTGTTCAAGCGCGATTACGGACGCAGGCGGTCCGGAATGGTGAGGCCGGCTTCCTCGTAGTAGCGCAGGGCGCCCGGATGGAGCGGCAGCGGCAGGCCGGCGATCGCCTTTTCAAGCGCCATTGCCTTGGTGGCCGGATGGATGGCCTGCAGGAAGGCGAGGTTCTCATACATGGTCTTGGTGATCTCGTAGACGTCCTCCTCCGGCAGGTCGGCCGTGGTGGCGAGGAAGTTCGGCTGCGCGATCGTGGTGACGTCCTTGTCAAGACCCGGATAGGTGCCGCCAGGAATGAGGTATTCTGTCCACAAATCCATGCCGTTATTGGCCTTCTCGATCTGCTCGGGCGAGAAGGAAAGCAGGGTTACCTTGTCGCCGGCGGTGGAGAAGAGCTGTGTGACAGCGCTGACCGGAACGCCCGCGGGCGTGCTCATGCCGGCCGCCTGGCCGTTCTGGACCGCTTCCGCAGCCGGGCCGTAGCCGCCATAGAGCAGCTCGTAGTCGCTATCGACGTCGATCCCGAAGCCCGCCAGAATTGTCTTGTTGGAGCCGAGCGTTCCGGAGTTCTGTGCACCGAGGGCCATGGTCTTGCCCTTCAAGGCAACCATGTCCTCGATCGAACCGGTCGAGGCCAACTCGCTCTGGACGACGAAATGCTCGACATTCTGCCAGAGCATGGAGACGGAACGCAGTTTTTCCTGCGGGCCTTCGGCCTCGATCGGGCCGGTGCCGGTGCGTGCATAGTAGCCGTATAGGCCTTGCAGAATGGCGAACTGGGCCTCTCCGTCGCGCAGCAGCTTGACGTTCTCGCCCGAACCGGCCGAGGAAATCGCCGACATGCCGAGTTTCTGCGTCGGCTCCAGCTTGACCTTGGTGAGCGTCGAAATTGCGACGCCGACCGGATAATAGGTGCCGCCGGTGGATGCGGTGGCGAGGATGTAGTTGCGCGGTTCCTGCGCCTGGGCGTTGAAGCCGGCCGTCGTGGCGACGGCCAGTGCGGCAGCGGCGGACAGAATCGTGCGTCTGGTAATCGTTGTCATGGTTTCCTCCCAAGATGACATCGGTTCGGCGATGGCCGTGGAGACATCACAGCAAACCATGTGCCAAATCTTACCTGTCCACCCCTACTCAAAGATTCCAAGGGTTTAGGGGGAGGTGCTTTGTTGCAACGCGAAGGAAAGCGGCGGTTTTTCGCCGCCGGGCGGCGGTGTGGCGGCAAGATTCCGCCGTCGTCCTTTCAGGTCTCGCTGTCTTCGCGGATCCCCAGCCTATCGATCTTTTCACCGAGGGTGCGGCGTGGAATCTGCAGGCGGCGTGCTGCCTCGGCCCGATTGCCCCCTGCCTCCTTGAGCGCTCGGCGGATGATGCCGCTCTCGATGCGGGCCATGGTTTCGACGAGGCCCGGCGCATCGCCTTCGGGCACTTCCGTTCGGCCGGGCATGCCGTCGGAGAGGCCAAGGGCGAAGCGGGTCGCGAGCGACTTCAGTTCGCGCACATTGCCCGGCCAGTCATGGGCGAGCAGGGAGCTTAACACGGCCTCCGGTACGGGCCTCGGCGAAAGACCGCTGCGCGCGGATTCCTCCGAAGCGAAATGTCCGAACAGCGCGATGACGTCGTCGCCGCGGTCGCGCAGCGGTGGCAGGTCGAGCTCGGAAGCGGCAAGGCGGTAGTAGAGGTCGGAGCGAAACTCCCCCTTTTCACCAAGCGCCTTCAGATCGGATTTCGTTGCCGCGACGAAACGGACGTCGAGAGGCCGAGGTGCGTTGTGGCCCAGGACTTCGACTTCCCGTTCCTGGATGACACGCAGCAGACGAGTCTGCAGGGCGAGCGGCATGGATTCGATCTCGTCGAGAAAGACGGTGCCGCCATTGGCGTAAAGGAGGCGGCCTTCGCGGGTGCTGTCGGCGCCGGTGAAGGCGCCCTTTGCGTGGCCGAAAAGCTCGCTTTCGAAGATGGATTCGGGGATTGCGGCGCAGTTGATCGCGACGAAGGGCTTTGCCGAGCGGTGTCCGAGATCGTGCAGCAAGCGGGCGGCGACTTCCTTGCCGGTGCCGGTCTCGCCCTTGATCAAGACATCGATATCATGACCGCCGAGTTGCATCAGGCGGTTCTTCATACGTTGCATCGGCGAGCTTTTGCCAATCATTCGAAGATCCAGGCCGGAGGCACCTGCCAACTGGGCGCGCAGCCGGGCGAGTTCTCGCGACAGGCGACTTTTCTCGCCAGCATTGCGCAGCACCGCGACGAGATGATCGGCATCATATGGCTTCTCGATGAAATCATAGGCGCCGTCGCGCATCGCGGAGACTGCCATGGAGACATCGCCGTGGCCGGTCAACAGGATAACCGGGATGCCGGCATGGCTTTGCGTCACATGGTGAAGGAGGGATATTCCGTCCTCGCCGGGCATACGGATATCGGTTACGACAATGTCGGCGCCCTCGCGGGAGAGTTTCGCCCTGGCCTCGGCGACGTCGGCAGCCGTTTCGACCGAAAAGCCGGAGAGCGTGAGCCATTCAGCGGCCGAACGGCGGACCTCGGTCTCGTCATCGACGAAGAGGATGCGCGTGTCGCTCATGCCGGGACTGCTTCCGTTTTGGCCGGAGTCCCGGTCCGGGAGGCCGGCATTGCGGGCAGGCGGATAAGCACCGCCGTACCCCTGTCGGGCTCGCTCTCAATGCGCAGCGTGCCGCCGAAATCCTCGATGATCGAAGTCGAGATCGACAGACCGAGTCCAAGGCCTTCCCCGGTTTCCTTGGTGGAGAAAAAGGGTTCCGCTATGCGGGCGAGATCGTCGGACGCTATGCCGACGCCCGTGTCGGCAATTCGTACGGTCACCGTGTCGTCATCGGTCTCGGTATTGACCGTGACCCGCCTCTCGGTGCGGCCGTCCACTGCGTCGAATGCGTTGATCAAGACATTGAGGAAGACCTGTTCCAGGCGAACCGGTCCGGCGCGCACGCAGATATCCTCCGCTCGTGCGCCGATTTCGATTTCGGCGTCCACGGACTTGCGCCGCGGTTCGGCGAGGGCGATCGCGCCCTCGATGCAGGACTGGATGTCGACATCGGAGAGCTTGCCGGCGTCGCGCCTTGCGAAGGTCTTCAGGTGTTTGACCATGCGTTGCATGCGGCGAACGGTCTCGCGGGCGTGGTCGAGGGCGGACGCGGTGCGGGTAGTGTCGCCGGACTTCGTATGCACACCCGCCGTGGCGAGCGTCATGTCCATGGCTGCAAGCGGTTGCGAAACCTCGTGGACGATCGCCGCCGACATGCGGCCTAGCGCGGCGAGCTTCGCGGATTGGACAAGGCTTTCCTGCGCGTCGCGCAGTTCCTCCTCCGTGCGTTTGCGCTCCTCGATTTCCTGGGCAAGCTCAGCCGTACGTTCGGCGACCTTGGCTTCCAGTTCGGCGTTGCGGTCGAGCTTCATACGCAGGATCGATTGGCGTTGGCGCATGATTACGAGAATGCCGGCAAGCAAAAGGGCGGCGGCGCCGGCCAGAACCGCTCCGGTCAGCGCCGAGCGGGTGACGGGCGCGAGTTGCGCGCGCCCGATCAGGGTCCAGCCGTTTTCTCCGACGGGCAGGAGCGACAGCATCGTGTCGCCCGCGACAACCCGGCCCTTGTCGAGCGCTTCGCGTTCGAGACCCGGCGAATAGAGCGGCTCGGCGGCCTGCAGGTCTATGCCTGTATATTTACGGCTGGCCTCGATGCGTCCGCGCGCCTCGCCGGAAAGGGCGGTGAAGGGGCGGTATTGCCAGTCCGGGTCGCCGGACAGAAAGACGACGCCATCGCGGTCCATCAGCGCGGTGCCCGGCGCGTTGTCGCGCCAGGAGGCGGCGAAGGTCGTCATGTCGACCTTGACGACGATGACGCCAGTCTCGCTGTCCCCATCGATGCGCGAGGACAGGAAGTAGCCAGGGCGACCCGTTGTCGCGCCGACAGCGTAGAACTGGCCGCTGCCGGTTTCGATCGCATCGCGGAAATACGGGCGGAACCGATAGTTCTGGCCGACAAAGGTCAGCGGCGTGTCATAGTTCGAGGCGGCAATGGTCAGGCCGGAGTCGTCAAGCAGGAACAGTTCGTCGGCGTTCGTCTGGTCGCGAATGGTGGCGAGAAAGGTGTTGACCAGCCCGGCCCGGCCGTACGCGCCAGGGTCGTCGACGAGGGCGCGCAGGCGTTCGTCATGGCGCAAGACACGCGGCAAATTGCGGAAACGCTCGATTTCGCTGCCTAGCGACTGGCGGGCCAGAACAAGGTCTGCCCGCTGGACATCCGCCAATTCCCTGAACGCCGAACGATAGACCATCTGCCAAGTCATCAGACCGGCAAGAAGCGCCGCAAGGGCTATGGCGATGACGAACTGAAACTGACGCACGCGGCACTTCCGAACGATTTTGACGAAACCTAGTGGTATCTTCTCCGCGAGACAACACAGATGCCGTTTCGTCCGCTCGCGTACGCGAAAGCGTTTGAGCGGAAACGCAAAAAGCCACAATGCGCGTTGAAAGCGCAGTACTGCATTCCTATAACAGGCTCATAGCGTGCCGCCGGATGCGTCATCCGGCGGTGTTTTACCATGTTGAGAGGAACTGGATGCCCTGGAGCAATCAGAACGGTGGAGGAGGCGGCCCCTGGGGCGGCGGAAATAATGGTGGCGGAGGCGGCCCGTGGGGCCAGGGTCCGCAAGGCCCGCGTGGCCCCCAAAAGCCGGGCGGACAGCCGCCGGATCTCGAAGAGATCATCAAGCGGGGCCAGGACCGGCTGAAACGAGCCATGCCCGGTGGCGGCGGAAGTCCGATCATCTTCGGCGTCATAGGTCTCGGTCTTCTGGTTCTCTACAGCCTGCAAGGCTTCTACCAGGTGGATACGGACGAGCGCGCCGTGGAGCTGGTTTTCGGCAAGCCCAAGACCGAACTCGCCGGCCCGGGCCTGCACTGGCACTGGTGGCCGTTCGAGTCGGTGGAGAAGGTTCAGATCGTCGAGAAGCAGGTCGCCATCGGCTCCGGCGGGACCGGCGCCAATTCCGGCCTGATGCTCTCGGGCGACCAGAATATCGTCGACGTCCAGTTTTCCGTTCTCTATTCGGTGATCGACCCGGCGGCCTATCTGTTCAACGTGGCGTCGCCCGACGAAATGGTGCGCCAAGTGTCTGAAAGCGCGATGCGCGAAATCGTCGGTCGCCGTCCTGCGCAGGACGTGTTCCGCGACAACCGTGCCGCGATCGCGACCGAAGTGCGCGACTCCATGCAGTCGACCCTCGACGAATACGGCGCCGGCATCGCCATCAACACGGTCTCCATCGAGGACGCCGCGCCGCCGCGTGAAGTGGCCGACGCCTTCGAGGAAGTGCAGCGCGCCGAGCAGAACGAGGACCAGTTCCGCGAGGAAGCCAACCAGTATTCGAACCAGAAGCTCGGCGAAGCGCGAGGCGAGGCGGCGCAAATCCGCGAGGACGCCTCGGCCTACGGGACCCGCGTCGTGCAAGAAGCCGAAGGTGAGGCGCAGCGCTTCATCTCCATCTATGACCAGTACAGGCTGGCTCCGGATGTGACTCGCAAGCGCCTGTTCCTGGAGACGATGGAACGGGTTCTCGCCGATTCCAACAAGATCATCGTGGACGAGGACAGTGGCGGCCAGGGCGTGGTGCCCTATCTGCCGCTGCCGGAAGTCCAGAATCGCCGAACCAACACGACGTCGTCGTCTACGGGGGGCGCACAGTAATGAATTCCAATCGTTTAACCCTGATCGGCCTTGCGATCATTGTCATCCTGATCACCGTCTATGCGTCGGTGTTCGTCGTCAACGAACGCCAGCAGGCTATCGTGCTGCGCTTCGGCGAGATACAGGACGTGAAGACCGAGCCCGGCCTCTACTTCAAGATGCCGTTCGCCTTTGCCGGTTTCGACACGGTACAGATCATCGAGGACCGTCTGCTCAGACTGGACCTCGCGGACCAGCCGCCTGTGCAGGTTTCTGGCGGTCGCTTCTACGAGGTCGACGCCTTCCTGACCTTCAAGATCACCGATGCGCGGCGGTTCCGCGAAACCGTCTCGGGCGACCTGACATCGGCCGCGGCGCGTCTCCGCACGCGTTTCGACGCGGCGCTGCGCCGGGTCTACGGCCTGCGGTCCTTCGAGGCGGCGCTCTCGGACGAACGCACCGAGATGATGAGGCAAGTGCGCGACCTGATCCGTCCGGACGCGCAGTCGCTCGGATTGTCGGTGGAGGACGTGCGTATCGTGCGGACCGACCTGACCGCGGAAGTCTCGCAGCAGACCTTCGACCGGATGAAGGCGGAACGTTTGGCCGAGGCCGAGCGCATCCGCGCGCGCGGCCGTGAAACGGCCCGCCGAATTCGCGCCGTTGCCGACCGCCAGGTGATCGAGATCGTAGCTGAAGCTCAGCGCGAATCCGAGATCATCCGCGGTGAGGGCGACGCCAAGCGCAACGGCATCTTCGCCGACGCGTTCGGCCGCGATCCGGAGTTCTTCGAGTTCTACCGGTCGATGGCCGCCTATCAAAGGGCGCTCGAAAATTCCGACACTACGATGGTGCTGTCGCCGAATTCGGAGTTCTTCAAGTTCTTCAAGGATTCCGGCGCGGCCCCGACAAACGCTCCGGCTAGGCCGCCGGTTCCCGAAGCGGATCCCAACCCCGGCACAGCCGAACAAGAAGCGACAACGCAGCAATGATGCTGTTTCTGACAGCCCTCGGTCTCATGCTTGTGATCGAGGGCTTCTTTTATGGCGGGGTGCCGTCATTCGCCAAGAAAATGGCTGCGATGGTGCTGGAAACGCCCGACGAGCTGCTGCGCAAGGGCGGCATCGTCGCGGCGCTTATCGGCCTTGCGCTGATCTGGCTTGCACACCGGCTGTGAAGCCGGCGCTTCACAAAGCGGCCATGCTTCTCACTTATGCGTGACAATCCGATTGTTCCGAGCGCAGAACGCTTTATGTTCCCGCGCAAAGGCGGCCGGCGGACGGCTGCGACGTTCCTTGGAGGCTTCTCGATGGTATTCGATTCACTGGTCCTGAAACCGATGCGGGTGGCGGGCGCCGCCATGCTGTCGCTGGCGCTTCTTACGGGCACGACGATGCTTGCGGGCGAGCACGGTTTCCGCGCCGAGGCGCAGGAAGGCCCGGCTTCGGTGGCGGACCTGTCGTCGAAGCTGATCGATTCCGTCGTCAACATCTCGACATCGCAGACCGTCGGCGGCAGCGACCGCAACGTGCCGCGTCCGGATTTGCCCGAGGGCTCACCGTTCCAGGAATTCTTCGACGAGTTCTTCGACCAGAACAAGGATGGCGCCGCGCCGCAGTCGCGCCAGGTGCAGTCGCTCGGCTCGGGCTTCGTCGTGGACGAAGCCGGCATCGTCATCACCAACAACCACGTCATCGAAGGCGCCGACGAAGTTGCCGTCAATTTCAATGACGGCACGAAGATCGAGGCCGAGATCATCGGCCATGACCCGAAGACCGATATCGCGGTGCTGAGGATCGATCCCGGCAACAAGAAATTGAAGGCTGTTTCTTTCGGCGATTCCGACGGGATGCGCGTCGGCGACTGGGTGCTCGCCATCGGCAATCCGTTCGGACTGGGCGGCACGGTGACGCTCGGCATCGTCTCGGCGATCGGCCGCGACATCAATTCGGGTCCCTACGACGATTTCATCCAGACGGATGCGGCCATCAACCGCGGCAATTCAGGCGGGCCGTTGTTCAACATGAAAGGCGAGGTCATCGGCATCAACACGGCGATTATCTCGCCGTCGGGCGGCTCGATCGGCATCGGTTTCTCGATTCCCGCGAAGCTGGCGAAGAACGTGGTCAACCAGCTGGTCGAATTCGGCGAGACACGGCGCGGCTGGCTGGGCGTACGCATCCAGTCCGTGACAGACGAGATTGCCGAAAGCCTCGGCATGGATCGGGCGCGTGGCGCGCTTGTCGCCGGCGTCATCGAGGGCGGTCCGGTCGATGACGGCTCGATCGAGCCCGGCGATGTGATCATCGAGTTCGACGGCAAGCCCGTCGAAACCACACGCGAACTGCCGCGCATCGTCGCCGATACGCCGGTCGGCAAGGCCGTCGATGTCGTCGTCATCCGCAAGGGCGAGCAGATGGACATCAAGGTGACGCTCGGCCGGCTGGAGGACAGTGACGAGCTGGCAATGGCACCTTCCGGCGACGAGAAGGGCGATATGCCGGCGGACCAGGCGGACACGATCGAGCTCTACGGCATGACGTTGGCCGAGCTGGACGATAGCCAGCGCGAAGCATTCAAAATCGAGGACAGCGTCGAGCGCGGTGTGGTGATTACGGAAGTCGCACCGAATTCCGCTGCTGCGGAAAAGGGCATCAGCCCCGGCGAGACGATTGTCGAGATCGCGCAGGAAGCGGTGGCCAATCCGCAGGAGGTCGTCGATTCCATTGAGGAGTTGAAGTCGGAAAACCGACGCAACGCCCTGCTGATGCTGGCCGCGCCGACGGGCGAATTGCGCTTCGTGACGGTGCGGATCGACTGACGGCGAAAAGCTCTAGCACATTCGAAGGCGGTCAGCCGTGCTGGCCGCCTTTTTTCGTGCGCCAGTCTTCCGCGGTCATGCGGTAGACAACATGGCGCTTGAGATGCGGGTGGGTGTCGGGAACATGTGGGTGATCGAAATCCCGCTCCGGATCACGACTCAGGCCGATCCGCTCCATCACGGATGTGGAACGGTGGTTATCGTGGACCGCGAAGGAGACGATCTCGGGAAGGCCGAGAGCCTCGAAGCCATATTCAAGTGCGGCACGCGCGCCCTCTGTAGCGTAGCCCTTGCCCCATGCGCGCGTGACAAGTCTCCAGCCGATCTCAACCGTTCCAGCGGGAAAGGCCGGTTCGACATCGCCGTCATGCAGGCCGCAGAAGCCGAGGCATTCGCCCGTTTCGCGAAGTTCCAGCGCGGAGAAGGTGATGCGCTCGTTCTGGCGAACGATCAGGGTCTCGAAGAAGGCGTCAGATTGCTGGCGGTCGCGGCGAAACGGAAAGAACTCCATCACCTGCGGATCTGAATTGATCTCGTAGAAGACGTCACGGTCGCGCTCCTCCCACGGGCGCAGGATCAGGCGCTTCGTCAGGACAGGCGGCATCATCGAACAAAGTCCGCGTCTCGATATCCCTGGATGTAGAGCAGCGCAGTCAGGTCGTTGCGGTCGACGCGGATCTTCGCCTGCGCGGCGACGGCGGGCTTGGCGTGAAGGGCGACGCCGGTTCCGGCCATGGCGAGCATGGAGAGATCGTTAGCGCCGTCGCCGACGGCGATGGCGTCCGCGGGGGCATGGCCAAGGCGGGCTGCGATCTCTGTCAGTGCGTCGGCCTTGGCCTGGCGGCCGAGGATCGGTTCGGCGACCTCGCCGGTGAGCTTGCCGTTCGCCTTGAGAAGCCTGTTGGCGCGCGTTTCCTGGAAACCGATCTTCTCGGCGATACGGTCGGTGAAATCTGTGAAGCCGCCGGACACGAGCACGCACCAGGCACCGTTCGCCTTCATCGTGGCGATCAGTTCCGGCCCGCCTGGCATCAGCTGGATGCGCTCGGCGATGACCTTGTCGATGGTGGCGACCGGCAGACCCTTCAAGAGGCCGACGCGTTCGCGCAGCGCGCCCTCGAAGTCGCTCTCGCCATTCATGGCGCGGGCGGTAATCGATGCGACATAGGCGCCGACACCGGCCTCGTCCGCGAGTTCATCGACGCATTCCTGGCGGATCATGGTGGAATCCATGTCGGCGATGAGGATTTTCTTGCGGCGCGTCTCCGGAGAAACCGTCTGGATGGCGATGTCTATCGCCTGACCTTCGAAGCGAGCAGCAAGATCGCTTTTTTGCGCGTCATTGATCGGCGTCGGGGTGACGATGTCGGCGGCACGGCCGGGCGATAGCCAGTCCGTGGCCGCTTCAGGCAGCATCGCGGCGACGGAGGAAACCATGTCCTCGTCGAGCGTGCAGGAATCAGGATTGGCAATCAGGGTGACGATCGTGTTCATGGGCGGTAGAAGCCGAGCCTGGTGTGGAAGGAAAGGGCAGCAAGCGTGGAGCAAGTCCGGCGCGCGGTGTTGATAGCGGGGCCAACGGCGAGCGGCAAGTCGGCGTTTGCGCTGCGTGTTGCCGCCGAGATCGGCGGGGTGATCGTCAATACAGATTCCATGCAGGTCTACGACGTGTTGCGGGTCCTGACCGCGCGGCCCGACGTGGAGGAGACCGCGCGCGTGCCGCACAGGCTCTATGGCCATGTACCGCCCTCGGTCAGCTATTCGACGGGGCGCTGGCTCGACGATGTACGCTCCGTGATGGAGGACGCCGAGATCGCGGGCAGGCCGCTGGTCTTCACCGGCGGCACCGGGCTGTATTTTCGTGCTTTGACACGCGGATTGTCGCCCATGCCCAAGGTGCCCGAGGCGGCGCGCGAACGCTGGCGCTCCCGGCTTGCCGAGGAGGGCGCCGAAACGCTGCACCGGATATTGCAGAGTGAGGATCCGGCGGCGGCGGAGACGATCCGGCCCGCGGACGGCCAGCGCATCCTGCGCGCACTCGAGGTCAGGGAGGCGTCCGGCCGGTCGATCCTTGACTGGCAATCGGAAGCGGGCATGCCGCTGGTCGATGAGGGGCAGGCGGAGCGCTATCTGGTCATGCCGGATCGCGATTTTCTCAACGCGCGGATCGAGGACCGTTTCGACCGGATGGTGGAGGCGGGGGCACTGGAGGAAGTGGAGGCGCTCAATGCACTGACGCTCGATCCGGCTCTGCCGGCGATGAAGGCGATCGGTGTCCGCGAATTAACCAGCGTGCTGGAAAACCGCTCTTCGCTTGTCGACGCCATCAATCTCGCGAAAACCGCGACGCGGCAATATGCGAAGCGGCAAATGACGTGGTTCCGCAACCAGTTAGGAGAGGGTTGGAAGGTTTTGAATCATTCTGGCGGCGCCGACGCCTAAACCTTTAACGGTTTCTTCAAGAATAGTTCAACCGAACCGTTTAACGCCGCCGAAACAAAGGCTTGTCTATCGTCGCCCACAGGCAGGCGGCGGGCAATATGCGGCTACATCGTACCGAAAAATCATTCATGATTTATCTCGTGCTCCTTCTTGGGGCAGCGGTTTGCGCTTTTTGGGCGAATGACGTTGTTTTCGCCGGGTTCGACAGTCAATCGGTGCCCGACGAGATCGCCACCGGCCTGATCGCGCTACGCGTGGAACTAGGTCTTTTGTGTTCGGCCATCCTGGTGGGCACGTTTCATTTTTATCCTCTGTTGCGCCGCCAGACGCTGGAACACGGGGAGTGGCGTGAGAAATACGAGACGCTCAACCAGAAGAGCCAGACCTTCCAGAAAGCAGCCCTGACCGACCCGATGACCGGGCTGCAGAACCGGCGCTATTTCGACGATGCGCTGGCGCAGTACATGGAAGAGTTCTCCCGCATCGAGCGTCCGCTCGGGATCATGCTTCTCGATATCGACCATTTCAAATCGATCAACGACACGCATGGACACGATGTCGGCGACGAGGTGATCAAGGGGCTCGCCAACACGATCCGCGACTACACGCGACACCACGATATCGCCGCGCGCGTCGGCGGCGAGGAATTCGCTGTCGTGGCGCCGAATGTCGGCATTGCGGAACTTGAGAAGATGGCGAACCGGCTGCGTCTCGCCGTGTCCAATCTCGTCTTCAATCTCGGCGATACGGTCCGGCTCAAGATCACCATCAGCGTCGGCATCGCGATCTGGGACGGCGAGGAAACCGGCGCAAAGCTCTACAAGCGCGCCGACGGCAATCTTTATAACGCCAAGCGCGGCGGCCGCAACAAGGTCTGCGCCTGACCGCCTGAACGCAAAGGCCAGCCGGATCGGCTGCCGCCTCGCGCCGCAGACGATGATCGCGGCTTGTTACTTCCGGAAACGGTTGATCAGGTCGCGCGCGCCATTTCCGGCGGCGGGTGCGGCAGCGCGCTCGGGCGCCGGCGCGGGACGGGCGAAGCGATCACGGCCGCCATGCAGCGACCCTTCTTCGGTGAACAGCTTGGCAATCTCTTCTCGGTTCACGCCCTGATTTCCGGCAGGCTGTTGAGAGCCGTAACGCGGCGGTTGCGCGCCAACCTGGGCCTCGACATCGGCAAGCGACGGGCGCTGCTCGCTGATCTGGTTCTCGCCGAGCGGCTGCTTGATGCCGGGCGTGTTGTCGTACATCTCGTCCAGGCCGGAATGGACGCCTCGCGGGAAGCGCATCTTGTAGATCACGTCCTCGACATCGACCTGGACGTCGCCCGACAGAACCGCGACCTGTTCGTCATAGAGGTGATTGCCTGGCAGTTGCGACTGCTGGACCTTCTCGAAGGTCATGCGCATGGGTGTCGAAACACCCTGGCCGAAGGCAATCGCCTCGCGGTTGGCGAGGGACGGCAGGAAATTGATGGCGGAGCGCGAGGAACCGGCGATCGCCTTGCGCATGATCTCCTGGTCGCGCTCATTGCCGAGCCGCATGGAGAAGAAGGTGTTGCACTGCGACAGTATCGTCTCGTCCAGTTCGCCGGGGCGTTGCGACACGATGCCCAGATAGACGCCGTATTTGCGGCCTTCCTTGGCGATGCGGGCGATGGCCGAGCGGGTCGGCGCGAAGCCGGCGCTCTGATCGGTCGGGATGTAGCGGTGCGCCTCTTCGCAGACCACCAGAGTCTGGATCTGGGATTTCGACCAGACGGCGAGGTCGAAGGCGAGGCGGCAGAGGACCGAGGCGACGGAGTTGACGATTTCCGAAGGCATACCGCTCATCTGGAAGGCGGTGATGGGCTTGCCGTGGGCGGGCACGCGGTAGATGGTCGAGACGACGTCGAAGATATTATCCTCGATCGTCTTCGACGCGAACATGAAGCGGTAACGCGGATCGTTCGATGCGGCTTCGATGCGGTTCTTGAGGGCCTTGAGATGGGGACGCTCGTTGCGGCCCTCCAACATGCCGATGCGATCCTCGATCAGATGCAACAGATCGGAAATGCGATAAGGCACCGGCGTGTCGGCGGTGACCGCCGTCATGTCATGATGTTTGCGCAGGGACGGCTGGCCATTGCCCTTGAACTGCATCTTGGCGAGCGGGATCAGATCCCTGAGCGCGTCGACCTCTTCCGGGATCGGATGGCGGCCGCGGAACACGACCTCGGAGAACTCCTCCAGACGAAACATCCAGAAGGGCAGATCGAGGTCGGTGTCGGTGATGGTGATCGCCAGATCCGGGAAGGCGGAGGCGAATTCGTTGTGCGGGTCGAGGATCAGGACGCGCACGTCCGGGCGGGTCTCGACGATCTTTCGCAACAGAAGCGTGACGGCGGTCGATTTGCCGACGCCGGTGGTGCCGACCACGGCGAAGTGGCGGGAGATCAGGCTGTCGATGGAGATCAGCGCCGGGATCTCGTTGTTTTGCGACAGGCAGCCGACCTGGACGGCACGTTCGTCGTTGTTCTCGTAGATCGCGGCGAGGTCGCCGATGCGGATGCGGTGCGCGATCGCGCCGAGATAGGGGTAGGAGGAAATGCCTCCGGTGAAACGCGCCTTGCCGTCGCCGTCTTCGGTGATCTCGCCAACAAGCTCCACATGAATGTGGATCATGTTGCCTTCGTCCTTGTTCCAGGTGCCGGACCCGGTATCGACCTTGTAGAGCATGCCGACGATGCGATTGTCGCCCACGCGGATCGAGATCAGCTGGCCGACTGCCCAGTAGTCCTCGCTGGCGGAATCGCCCTTGCCGGCCAGAGCCGCGACAATCGCGTGCGTGCCGTCGCAGGAAACCACGAAGCCTTCCGTGCGATTGCGTTTTTGCACATGGAGATTTTCATAGACCGCCGAAGCGTCCCCGGCCTGCGATTCCGTCATTCAAAAATGTCCTGCCGCTTGAAGCCGTCATTGTGGCGAGGCGAAGTTAAGGAATGGCTACGTCGACAACTAGAGTTGCAAGTAGCGGCAAAGTCCGCGCGCGTGACTGTTTGCGCAGCAGCAGGCTTGACTGTCCCGAGAGCCGGTCATATTGTCCGCGCCCATGATGAAGATCATTCTCGTAGTAGGACCGCGCATGGGCAGGGCGATGTAATCGCCCGGCGGCAAGCTCCCATGCGCGGAAAACACAAGGCTCCTCAGGGGGCCTTTTTTATTGCACCTCTCCTCCAATGAAATATTACGTCTCCAGCGCAGAGCGGCGCGCGAGACGCCGAAGACGGGAAAGAAACGATGAACGCGAAAGCCAAGCCGGGCGAGAAATGGCAGATGACCGGCGCCGAAATGGTCATACGGGCATTGAAGGACAACGGGGTCGAGCATGTGTTCGGCTATCCGGGGGGCGCCGTGCTTCCGATCTATGACGAGATTTTCCAGCAGGAAGACATCGAGCACATCCTTGTGCGCCACGAGCAGGGCGCGGGCCATGCCGCCGAAGGCTACGCCCGCTCGACCGGCAAGCCCGGCGTCATGCTGGTGACTTCCGGACCTGGCGCGACCAATGCGGTGACGCCGCTGCAGGATGCGCTGATGGATTCCATTCCGCTGGTCTGCATCACCGGTCAGGTGCCGACGACTCTGATCGGCTCCGACGCCTTCCAGGAATGCGACACGGTCGGCATCACCCGGCCCTGCACCAAACACAACTGGCTGGTGAAGGACGTGAACGACTTGGCGCGCGTGCTGCACGAGGCCTTCCGCGTCGCGACGACGGGGCGGCCCGGGCCGGTCGTGGTCGATATTCCGAAGGACGTCCAGTTCGCCACCGGCACCTATCATGCCCCCGACATCGCCGATATGCGGGCCAGCTATCATCCGCGGCTTTCCGGCGACGAGGCGCTGATCGAACAGGCCGTGGCGATGCTTCGCGCGGCGAAGCGCCCGATCATCTATTCGGGCGGCGGGGTCATCAATTCCGGTCCGGAAGCGAGCCGGCTGTTGCGTGAACTGGTCGAATTGACCGGCTTTCCGATCACCTCGACGCTGATGGGGCTCGGCGCTTATCCGGCGAGCGGCCCGAACTGGCTCGGCATGCTCGGCATGCACGGCACCTATGAAGCCAACATGACGATGCATGATTGCGACGTCATGGTGAATATCGGCGCGCGTTTCGACGACCGGATCACTGGGCGCATCGACAAGTTCGCGCCGCGTGCGAAGATCATCCATATCGATATCGACCCGTCCTCGATCAACAAGATCATCCGGTCGGATCTCGGCATCATCGGCGATGTCGGCCATGTGCTCGAGGACATGGTGCGCATCTGGCGGGCTTCGGACGGGCTCGAGGACAAGTCGGCATTGAAACAGTGGTGGAACCAGATCGGCAAATGGAGGGCGCGCAACTCGCTCGCCTACACGCCGAACAAGGACGTCATCATGCCGCAGTACGCCATCGAGCGCCTCCACGAGGCGTCCCTGCGTTCGGGCAAGGAGACCTTCATCACGACGGAAGTGGGCCAGCACCAGATGTGGGCGGCCCAGTTCTTCGGTTTCGAGCAACCCAACCACTGGATGACCTCGGGCGGCCTCGGCACGATGGGTTACGGCCTGCCGGCGGCGCTCGGCGTGCAGATCGCGCATCGCGATGCGCTGGTGGTCGACATTGCGGGCGATGCCTCGGTGCTGATGACGATCCAGGAGATGTCGGCGGCGGTGCAGCACAATGCGCCGATCAAGATCTTCATCCTGAACAACCAGTATATGGGCATGGTGCGCCAGTGGCAGCAACTGCTGCATGGCAACCGGCTGTCGCATTCCTACACGGAGGCTCTGCCGGATTTCGTCATGCTTGCAGAGGCTTACGGCGGCAAAGGAATCCGTTGCGAGAAGCCGGACGAGCTGGATGATGCGCTCGACGAGATGATCGCATCGGACAAGCCGGTGATCTTCGACTGCCGCGTGGCCAATCTCGCCAACTGTTTCCCGATGATCCCGTCGGGCAAGGCGCATAACGAGATGCTGCTGCCGGACGAAGCGACCGACGAGGCCGTGGCGAACGCCATCAGCGCGGAAGGCAAGGCGCTCGTCTGAGCGCTTACCTGAATCGCGATGCAGAAGAACCCGCCCGGCCTTGCCGACTATGCGCTGCTGATCGTGCTGGCCCTGTTGTGGGGCAGCGCGTTCCTGTTGTCGAAAGTCGCCGTGGCCGAGGTGTCGCCGATCACGGTCACGCTAATCCGCCAGTTCATCGCGCTCGTTGCGCTTGGCGCCATCGCCGCGGTCTCGGGGCGCTGGTTCCGTCCGTCGGCGCGCGACCACGGCTTCATGATCATCTGCGCGATCACCGGCACCGCGGTACCTTATACGCTGATCAACTGGGGCGTCATGGTGATCGACAGCGGGCTGGCAGCGATCCTTATGGGATTCATGCCCTTGGTCGTTCTTCTGCTCGCCCATCTGGTGACGCAGGATGAGAAGCTCACCATGCCGAAGCTGGCTGGCGTCGCGCTCGGCATTTGCGGGCTGGCGATCCTGTTCTGGCCGCAGCTCGCTTCGGGCTTCGGGCACGACCTGATACGCCAGGTCGCAATCCTTGGCGCGGCGTTCGCCTATGGCGTCAACGCGCTATCGACCAAGAAGCTTGTCGGGCATCCGCCGATGGCGCTTATGGCCTATATCACCGGCTGGACGATGGTCTTCCTGGTGCCGGCGGCCTTCCTGTTCGAAGACCCGTTGGCGATCGATCCGTCGCTGCCGGTCGGTATCGCGATCCTGACGCTCGGTCTTTTGCCTTCGGCCGCCGGGGCCCTTGTGATGGTGGCGATCATACGCCGCCAGGGAGCGACCTTCTTCGGCCTGATCAACCTGTTGATCCCGATTGCCGGCGTGGTGCTCGCCGTCATCTTTTTGGGTGAGCGACCGGGCCTCAATGCGCTCGCCGCGCTCGCCGTCATCATCTGCGGCCTGATGGTCGCACGCATCAAACCTTCCGCAAGGAATTCCCTCGCTCAGGAGAGCCACCCATGAACGCACGTCAGCAGGCCACCGGTTCGGCCTATTTCATCGCCAAGGAAACGCAAACGGCGGAAACGCACACGCTGTCGGTGCTTGTCGACAACGAGCCGGGCGTCCTCGCCCGCGTGATCGGACTGTTTTCCGGCCGCGGCTACAATATCGAGAGCCTGACCGTTTCCGAGACCGAGCATGAGAAGCACCAGTCGCGCATCACCATCGTGACGCGCGGCACGCCACATGTCCTGGACCAGATCAAGGCGCAGCTTGAGCGCATCGTACCGGTGCACCGGGTCGTCGACCTGACGGTGCGCGCGCAGGATCTGGGCCACGAGAAGCCGCTCGAGCGCGAACTGGCGCTGGTGAAGGTATCGGGCAAGGGCGATAGCCGCGTCGAGGCGCTTCGCCTGGCGGATGCCTTCAGGGCGACGGTGATCGACGCCAATGTCGAGCATTTCATTTTCGAGATCACAGGACGGACCTCGAAGATCGAGCAGTTCATTGCGATCATGGCGCCGCTCGGCCTCGTCGAGGTGTGCCGCACTGGTGTCGCGGCGATGAGCCGCGGCGGAGAGGGGATGTGACGAGCGCGGACGAGAGCGTCCGGCCAAAGCCGCCGAAAGGCGCGATCCTGCTGGATGGCCATATGGACGTTCCGGCGGACCGCCTCGCGGCGGTCGAGGCGGCGCTGGCCGATCATGTGCGGTTGACCCATGCCGAGCCTGGCTGCCTGTTCTTCAGCGTCACGCCATGCGGCGAGATTGCGGGCCGCTTCATCGTCTCGGAAATATTCGCCGATGAGGCGGGTTTCGCGTTACATCAGGCGCGCGGCGCGGCATCGCCCTGGGCCGAGGTGACGAAAGATATTCCGCGCCAATACGAGATCAGGACCGCCTGACATTCTGGATTTCGCTTCGCTTTCCCTGCTGTTCGCCGCCGCGGTCACCCTCCACAATCTGGAGGAGGCGATCTGGTTGCCGGGCTGGTCGAAACACGCGGGGCGCTATCATGTCCCGGTCTCGGCGCGGCAGTTCCGTTTCGCGGTTCTGGTACTGACATTGCTCGCGTGGGTGATCGTCGGCTGGTCGGCGCTCGGCAGTTCTTTCGCCGGCTATCTCGTCTCCGGATACGCGCTGGCGATGCTGGTCAATGTCGTCTTTCCGCATCTGGCGGCGACATTCGCGATGCGCCGCTACGCACCGGGGACGGCGACGGCAGTGCTGTTAAACCTGCCGGTGACCGCGCTGTTGCTGCAACAGGGCTTTGCGGAAGAAAAGCTCGATCCGGATACATTCCTGTGGGCGGGGCCGCTTGTTGCGATCACGATCGCGATGTCGATTCCGGTGCTGTTTGCCGCGCGTGCGAGCGCCTCAGGACCGGAATAGGCGGATCAGTTTTCGGACACGTCGAACATCGTCAACATCAGTTCGACATGTTCTGGCTCGTGGAACCATTTGGGCAGCAACGCGCGCATGAGTTCGGGGGTCAGATCCGGATTGCTGTCACGCCATTTGCGCGCGGTCTCCAATGCTTCTTCCCTTCGCCCGGCCAACCATAGCGAGGTGAACAGCATACGGTAGGCCCAGACCACGCCGGAGCCCGCCCGCATGCCGCGCTGGATCAGCTCGATCGACTCGTCGTAGCGCTTCATTTTCCTGAGGGCCGCCGAGCGGCCGAACAGGACGTTGAAGTGGAAGGGGTCGAGCGGGCTCAGCGCTTCGGCCCGATCGAAATAGGTCAACGATTCGTCCGTACAGCCGCGATAGATCGCGTTCCAGCCCTTGCGCAGCCAGCCCCAGGCATTGTTGGGATCGAGGGTCAGCGCCCGGTCGGCGAATTGGTCGGCTTGCTCGAAATCGTCTCCGGCGAGCGCACTGGCCGCCGACAGCGCCACGAGCGATGCGGGATCGTCGCGCACGAGGGGCGCGGCGCGCGCGACAAGGTCGATCGCAAGCGTCCGGTCAGTGACCGCGTCCTTGCTCCACAAATAGCAGCATTGATGGGCGTGGCACCACGCCTTGTATGCGAGTGCGGGCGCGTAGTCCGGTTCATGGTCGAGCGCCGTGTCGAGCAGGGCGATGGCCTTGACGTTTTCCTCGCGCCTGTGCGCCCAGAAATGCGGGAGCGCGGTCAGCACCAGCTCGTAGGCGGTCCGGTCGGCCGTCGGGCGTTGGCTGGCACGGGCGATTTCGGCGTTGCGGAGATTGGGTGCGATCTGGCCGGCCACCTGCGCGGCGATCCGGTCCTGGAGGTCGAAAAGATCGTCCATCCGGTCGTCGAAGCGCTCGGCCCAGACCGCGCGGCCGTCGCCCGCCGAGACCAGCTCGACAGTGATGCGGACGCGGTCACCGGACCGGCGGACCGAACCCTCGACCAGATAGTCCGCACCGAGCCGTTCGCCGATGGTCTGGATGTCGAGCGGCTGGCCGCGCAGCGCGAAGGCGGACTGCCGCGCGATAACGTGGAAATCGCTCACCCGCGACAGAGCGCTGGTGATCTCGGAGACAACGCCGTCGGCGAACATGTCAGCGTCGGTGACGCCCAGTTCGTCGAAGGCAAGGATCGCCAGCCGGGGGCGTCCCTCCTTGAATTCGGGTAATTGCGAAGCAGCGCCGGGCGCGGCATCGGCGGTCGCGCGCATAAGGCGCAGCCAGTCCTCGAAGCCCTCGGAGGCGAGATCGAAACCGTCGAGGAAGACGCCGTCGCCTTCGAGGTCGCATGCGATGCCGCTGCTTTGCAACCAGACATATTGCCGATCGGCCATCAGCATGCCCTCCGGCAGGTCGCGGCGCATGACCGACAGCTCCTGGCGCAGCGATGCGCGAGCCTGTTCGGCGGATCGATCCGACCAGAGCAGGTCAGCGAGACGGCCTCGTTCCGCCCGCAGATCGGGCTGACGGCTCAGGAAGGCGAGCATCGCCTGGGCGCGGCGCGAGAGCGATCTGGGCGCACCCGGGCCGGTTAGACGGAATGGCCCCTTGAGATGGATCGTCAGCACGGCGACTTCGGCGGATGTTTCAGACAAACGAATAATGACCTTAGGGCATTATCTAGCATTTTTGTCGGCTTCATTCGATGGGGCCGGCGCATTCATTTCATGTACCGACAGCCTGACAAAGCAGAGGCGAATCCGGCGTGGCGGAGTGCGAACGAATCCGGTACAGCCGTGCCATGAAATTCTCCCCGCAGCAGGACGACGCGCTCAACGCCGTGGCGCAGTGGCTCAAGAATGGCGACCGGCAACTGTTCCGGCTGTTCGGCTATGCCGGCACCGGCAAGACGACGCTGGCGCGTCATTTCGCCGAACATGTGGACGGGCAGGTGCAGTTCGCTGCCTTTACCGGCAAGGCGGCGCAGGTATTGCGAGCCAAGGGGGCGTCGAACGCCAAGACGATTCACTCGCTGATCTACCGGCCGCGCGGCGAGGAGGCGATCTCCGACGAGACGACCGGCAAGATGTCGATGTCGCCGACCTTCTCGCTCAACCGGCAGAGCGACATCGCCCGAGCAAAGCTCGTCGTAGTCGACGAATGTTCGATGGTGGACGAAAATCTCGGACGCGACCTGATGAGCTTCGGCACGCCGATCCTGGTGCTCGGCGATCCGGGCCAGTTGCCGCCGATTTCGGGCGGCGGTTTCTTCACCGAACATGAGCCCGATTTTCTGCTCACGGAGATCCACCGGCAGGCGGCGGAGAACCCGATCATCCGGCTTGCCATGGATGTGCGCGCGGGCACCGAGATCATGTATGGCGATTACGGCACCACCCAGGTGATCGGGAAAAGCGACGTGGATCAGGATCTGGTTTTGGCCGCGGACCAGGTGCTGGTCGGCATCAACCGGACGCGCCGACGTTACAATCAGCGCCTGCGCGAATTGAAGGGCTTTACGGCCGCCTATCCGCAGGCCGGCGACAAGCTGGTGTGCCTGCGAAACGACCCGGCCAAGGGGCTTCTGAACGGCTCGCTGTGGAAGGTGATGACCGCGTCAAAGGAGACGATCAAGCCCGGAATCAACCTGCTGGTTTCGCCGGACGACGGCGACACCGATCGCGGTGTCGCCAAGATCAAGCTCCTCAAGGCGGCCTTCGATGCGCCGGATGACGATATCCCGTGGCAAACGAAGAAGCGCTACGACGATTTCGACTACGGCTATGCGCTTACGGTGCACAAGGCGCAGGGTTCGCAATGGGACGATGTGGTGTTGTTCGACGAGAGTTACGCCTTCCGCGACATGCGTAGCCGGTGGCTTTACACAGCTATCACGCGCGCAGCGAATACGCTTACCATCGTTAAGTGAATCAACATTCTTTCTGCCTATTAAAGCCTTCCAGACGTATCAGGCAGATAAAGACATCTTATGTCCGCACCGTCAGTATTGTCGAACACGCTGCTGCAAGCCGCCGGTCAAGCCGCATCCGTGCCTGTTCGGCAGGATTTCGCGGCGCCGGCCGTTGGTCCGTTCACGGTGGAGTTCCTGTTGCATGCGGCCTTCATCTGGGCGGCGCTGATCGTTATCTGCCTTATCGTCTTCGGCTATCGCAGGATTCGCGGCAAGGAATCCTGCAATGATCTATCGGATGTCTACCAACGCCAGCTAGAGGAAATGCGCAAGCAGCCTGGAAAAAGCTGACGGCCTCACTCCGACGCGTCCCTGATTTCGAACAGAACCGCCGTGGCGTCATCACTCGGCTTCATGCGCGGATAAATCCGCCCGTCGGGATCCTCGTGCCGCTCGATATCGCGCAGCCGCGCGCCGAGCCGCTTGAGACCGTCTCGCCTGGCGGCGGCGACGAAGTCCCGCGGCTCGTAAATGCCGTAGCCTGCCGACAGCGCGGCAAAGCCGTCCGTACACAGAAGCCCGGTGAGCGGCATTTCGCCGTCCAGCCGTGCCGTCACCAGATGGTCGGCGGCTTCGGAGGTCGAGCCGAGGGTCCAGACATTGCTGGCGGAACTGTTGAATTTTCCGCGCAGGGCGCGTTCGCGGGCGAGCAGGGCGGGATCGTCGATCAGCCGGGGCAGCTTGTCGAGGCCACCCGCCTCCTCGATCACGCGGCGCGCGGCCTCGCGCTCATGGGCGGCGTTGTCGGGCATGGCCGAATGGATGGCGGTTTCGCCGTTGCCATCGCAAACGATCAATGTGCAGTCGCCAAGTCCGTAGGTGACGATGGCGCTGTTCTCGATGCGGATCATCTGGAAGCCCGCGATCGGCAGATTCCAGGCCGGTATTTCCCGCTCCTTCGCGGCGAAGGCGATAATGCGTCGCGCCAAGGCGTTGGTCGAGCGCACCACGTCGGCCATGGAACGGCCCGGCGCAATCATCTCCTCGAAATGCACCTTGGCGAATGTGGCGAGCCATGCGGCGTCGCTGTCATGCCGGCCAACGACGAAATCCGGGCCCAGACCGGTCGCGCCGTCGATGACGAAGGCGCATTGCGCGGTCCAGCCCATCTGGTCCTCGTTGGGACGTCTTTCCGAGCCGGGCAGGCTCAGCGAATCGATGATCGAAAGCGTCAACATGGCATCGATTGAGCGCGGGATTGTTGCAGCGGTTTGACAGCGCCTCGTGCGGCGGCCGGGTTTTCACCAGCGCCGCTTTCGTGTTTCCAAAATGCAACGAAAACCGGCCGCAGGCGTTTCATCTCCCGATTGAAACGGGAGACGCCGATCATGCTCAAATGGATTCTGATCCTTCTTATCGTTGCAGCCATCGCCAGCCTTCTTGGCTTCCACGGTGTTGCCGGTGTCGCGGGCACCTTGGCGCGCGTCCTTATCTTCATCGTCCTGGCCGTACTCGCCGTGATGTTGCTGCTCGGGATTATCGCGGTCGCCTAGCCGATTGCCACCGGGACAATTTTCCGGCGGCGCCCGGGTTTCAAAAGCGGGGCGGATGACTTACGCCTCGCTTGTTGGACCCATTTGGTGAAACCGCCATGCCTGCAAAATTGTCCGTCAATCTCAACGCAATCGCGCTGCTGCGCAACCGACGCGACCTGCCATGGCCGAGCGTGACCGCGCTCGGCCGCATCGCGCTGGAAGCGGGTGCGCATGGCCTGACCGTGCATCCGCGGCCGGACCAGCGCCATGTCCGCTTCACCGACCTTCCCGAGATCCGCGCGCTGATCGACGACTCGTTTCCCGACGCCGAATTCAACATCGAGGGCTATCCCACCGGCGATTTCCTCGCGCTGGTGGAGGCGACCGAGCCGGAACAGGTGACGCTGGTGCCGGACGATCCGGAACAGCCGACATCGGACCATGGATGGGACTTTGTCGCCAACCGAGACATGCTGAAGGCGATCGTCGCGCGGCTGAAGAAAACCGGCGCACGCATCTCGCTGTTCTGCGACCCGGACGCCGCGCCCGAGCAAATCGAGGCGGCGAAGGCGACCGGGGCCGATCGTATCGAACTTTATACGGGCCCCTATGGCGGCTGCTACGAAGACACGAAAAAAGCGGCGGAGCAGGTGAAATTTCTGGGCCGGACTGCCGATGCGGCGCATGGATCGGGTCTCGGCGTCAATGCCGGCCACGACCTGACGGTCGACAATCTTCCGGCCCTCGTGTCCCGAATCCCCTTCCTCGCGGAGGTCTCCATCGGCCATGGCCTGACCGCCGATGCGCTGGAATATGGCATGGGCGGCGCGGTGAAGCGGTTCCTGGGGGCGCTTGGGCGCTAGTTTCTGGGTGAACCGGTCTGGCCTCAGAAATGCTCGCCGGCCTTGAACGGGCCGACACGCATGCTTGCGGCGATGAGATAGGCGGTGGACCAGCCGATGAGCAGAAAACCGTTGACGCCTTCGAGCGCTGCGAGAATGCGCCATTCATGGCTGGTGATCACGTCGCCATAGCCGACGGTCGAGAAAGTGGCGGTCGAGAAATAGAGCGCGGTCTCGAAATCGCCGAAGACGTTCAGCCCGTAATAAAAAGCGGCCCATAGCCAGACTTCGACGGTGAGGATCGCGAAAATGCCGATGACGACGGTGTTCATCGCCAGAATGCGGCTGCGATGGCCTTGCGGACGCACCTTTCCAGTCAGCCAGTTCATCGCGTGCGTCACCCAGATCAGCCCGAATGTATGGATGACCACCGTAAGCGAAATGATCAGCGTGCCGAGCGCGAGATTGGCGAACATGATCGGTTCTTAGCTCAGCGCATCGGCGTGTCAATCGCCTTGAAACCGGCTTTTCCCGGCCCGTTTAGAAACGGAAAGAACCCGTTCACCATTTGCCGCTACCATTTCGCCGCAAAACCAGGGAGACGGCCATGCTACAGCGGCTATTCTCACGCGGCGTGTCCCGAGACCGTATCGAGGACGCGATCGAACACAGTTCCGAAACCGAGCAGCGCGATGCGTTGCGCGAGCGCAGCGCCATGATCCTGCAAAGGCTGGAAAACAAGCGGCTGGAAGCCCGACGAGCGGAGCTGGCGCACAGGCGCGCCGAGCATGAGGCTGTCGAACAGGCGGAAGGCGAGGCGGCGGAGATTGTCGAGACGGCGCACGAGGTCCAGGATACCGAAACCGGAATGACGGGTGGCCCCGCGCCGGCCGAGATCGCGGACGAGCCGGTTGCTCCGGCGGAGGATTACGACCAGCCGCAAGCGCGCGAATACGATGATGAAGACACTGTGGAGCTGGCCGAAGCGCCGTTCCCGGAAACGCATCCGGAGGTGACGGATCCGGAGATGGAACCGGCCGGCGCGCAGAACGAGACCATCCCGGAGGGCGAGGCGGAGGAGGATCTTTCTGCTGAAGCCGATGCCGAGACGGTCGAGTTCAGGCCGTTGGAAGAGCTTGAGAGCGTCGCCGAGGTGCCGGGAGACACCGAGCCTGCGTCATTTGCCGACACGGATGTTGAAGACGGCCCGGTCTCCTTCGTGGACGCGGAAGAGACGGACTTGCCCGACACCGCCGAGGAAGCGGAATACGAGGCCGACGAGCCCGTGACCCGGTCCCGGCGGAGTGAAGAAATGTTTGCCGAAAGCGAACCGCTCCGGCCCGCCGCAGATGTGAATCTGCCGTTCTCTCTGCCACGCGACGATGGCGATGCCGCACCGGGCGAGGTACGTCACAGCGCGCTCGCCGATCAGGATCCGCAGGCCTATGAACAATTGCTTCGCAAGGCCGAGGAAGCCAAGGCCCGGATCGCCAAGCGCCTCGAGGCGATGAGGGCCGAGGAAGAGGCGAACGCATCAGCGAGCCTGCTCGATCTCGGCGCCGCAGCTCCGCCTCTGGCGCCCGATCACGGCGATGAAGACCACTGATCATATCCCATTCCGGTGTGCTTGACGCGGTCTGCATGACCCTGTAAACGACCCGAACCGTACCGTACGGTACTTGTTTGGATCGTTGATGATGCTTGCCTCCGACACGAGGGAAACAGCCGCCGCGGACAGCGGAACGGAGGATTTCGGCCCGCGCCAGGCGGATGTTCTGGAAGCGGCGCTGACGCTGCTGGTCGAGGGCGGCGACAAGGGATTCACCACGGCCCGGCTGGCGCGAGCGGCGAACTGTTCCAAGGAAAGCCTCTACAAATGGTTCGGCGACCGCAGCGGGCTGCTTGCGGCGATGGTGACCTATCAGGCCTCGAAGGTTCGCGTGGCGGGTTCGCTCAATGCGCGGCCGAGCGCCGAGGAATTCAAGCGGCAGCTGACCGATTTCGCGCATGACCTGCTGACTGTGCTGTCCGGGCCGACTTCGCTTGCGCTCAACCGACTGGCGATCGGCGAGGCGGGACGGACCGATGCGCAGCTCGGCCACCTGCTGACGGAGCGCGGCCGGCGCGCCATCGAGGAGCGCGCCAAGAAGCTGCTCGACACCGGCAAGCGGGCCGGGCTGATCCGCTTCGATGATCGCGAGGAGGCGTTTGCGACGCTTTACGGGCTGATCGTCGGCGACATGCATGTGCGCATGCTGCTCGGCGAGACCGTGCCGGCACTGGCCGGCGACGCGGCGATCAGCGCCCAGGCGGCGCGCGCCATCGGGAAATTCCACCGGCTCTACGCTGCCGGGGATGACATGACCACCACAGCATAGAAACAACACGTCAAGGGAAGGAAACGATCATGCGTGTCTATTACGATCGCGATGCCGATCTCAATCTCATCAAGTCGAAGAAGGTCGCCATCATCGGCTACGGTTCGCAGGGTCGCGCACATGCGCTGAACCTGAAGGATTCCGGCGCCAATAATGTGGCCATCGCGCTGCGTCCGGGCTCGGCGACGGTCAAGAAGGCCGAGGCCGACGGCTTCAAGGTCATGAGCGTGGCCGAAGCCGCCGGCTGGGCCGACCTGATGATGATGGCGACGCCGGACGAATTGCAGGCCGGCATCTACAAGAACGAGATCGCCGGCAATATCCGCGACGGCGCGGCGATTGCCTTCGCGCATGGCCTGAACGTCCATTTCGGCCTGATCGAGCCGAAGGCGTCGGTCGACGTCGTGATGATCGCGCCGAAGGGCCCGGGCCACACGGTGCGCGGCGAATACCAGAAGGGCGGCGGCGTGCCGTGCCTGATCGCCGTCCACCAGGACGCGTCCGGCAATGCGCATGATCTCGCTCTGTCCTACGCCTGCGGCGTCGGCGGCGGCCGTTCGGGCATCATCGAGACCAATTTCCGCGAAGAGTGCGAGACCGACCTGTTCGGCGAGCAGGTCGTGCTGTGCGGTGGCCTGGTCGAACTGATCCGCGCCGGCTTCGAGACGCTGGTGGAAGCCGGCTACGCGCCGGAAATGGCCTATTTCGAGTGCCTGCACGAAGTGAAGCTGATCGTCGACCTGATCTATGAAGGCGGCATCGCCAACATGAACTACTCGATCTCGAACACGGCCGAGTGGGGCGAGTACCAGTCCGGTCCGCGCATCATCACCGAGGAAACCAAGGCCGAGATGAAGCGCGTCCTCAAGGACATCCAGACCGGCAAGTTCACCTCCGAGTGGATGCAGGAATGGCATTCGGGCGCCGCCCGCTTCAAGGCGACCCGCCGCCTGAACGACGAGCATCCGATCGAGCAGGTCGGCGAGAAGCTGCGCGGCATGATGCCGTGGATCAAGTCGAACGCGCTGGTCGACAAGGCGAAGAACTGAGCCTTACTTGCTTGGTATGAATGGAGGGTCGCGGAATTCTGCGACCCCTTTTCCTTCGCGAAATTAATGCATCTATTTAGGTCAGTAATATTGACATAAATTGCGCCGAGGCGCATGGTCGGTTTCAAAAGATTTCCCGAGGAAACATCCATGGAACACGATCATCGCTTCGCCTCACGCGAGGCACGCATGAAGGCGTCGGAGATCCGAGAGCTCTTGAAGCTGCTGGACCAGCCGGACATCATCTCTTTTGCGGGCGGCATCCCCGATCCTTCGCTGTTTCCGGCGGACGCGTTCCGGCGGGCCTATGGCGATGCGCTGACTGGTGCTGCGGCGGGCGCGGCCCTGCAATATTCGCCGAGCGAGGGGCATCGGGGCCTGCGGGACTGGATCGTCGGCCAGATGGAGAGCATCGGCATCCCCTGTACGCCGGACAATATCGTCATCACATCGGGATCGCAGCAGGCGCTCGATTTTCTCGGCAAGCTGTTCCTGTCGCCGCAGGACACGGCTTTGGTGACATGGCCGACCTATCTCGGCGCGCTGCAGGCCTTCAACGCCTATGAGCCGAATTACGACCGGCTGGAGCCGATGGGCAATCGCGAGCCGGGCGATTTCGCCTGGCAGGCGCGCGAGAAGGGCGGGGCGGTCAAATTCGCCTATGTGTCGCCCGACTTCGCCAATCCGACCGGCGAGACCATGACGCGGGCCGAGCGCGAACGCGTGCTCGATCTGGCCGATGCGCTGGATATCGCGGTGATCGAGGACGGGGCCTATCAGTCGCTGCGTTATGACGGCGAGGCGATCCCGCCGCTGCTGGCGATGGAGATCGCGAAGAAGGGCGATATCGACCAATGCCGGACGATCTATTGCGGCACGTTTTCGAAGACGCTGTCACCGGGCCTGCGCGTCGGCTGGGTCTGTGCGGCAAAGGATATCGTCTCGCGGCTGGTGATCCTCAAACAGGCGGGCGATTTGCATTCGGCGACGATCAACCAGGCGGCGATGAACGCGGTGGCGCGGGAGATGTTCGACGAGCAGGTGGCGGCGATCAGAAAAGTCTATGGCGGGCGCCGCGACCACATGCTCGCGGCGCTGAAGCGCGAAATGCCGGAGGGCGTCAGCTGGAGCCGGCCTGAGGGCGGCATGTTCGTCTGGCTGACACTGCCGGAAGGCATGGACGGGGCGATGCTGCTGGCGCAGTCGCTGGAAAGCGCGCGCGTGGCCTTTGTGCCGGGCAGGGCTTTCTTCGCAGATGGGACGGGCGCGAACACGATCCGCCTGTCGTTCTCCGGCGCATCCGAAGCGATGATCGACGAGGGTATCAAGCGGCTGGGTCGACTTGTCCGCAGCGCAGCTTAGCGCTTTGCGGCCCGCCAGTTCACTGTATAAGGCGCTTTTCCAAGGGGAATGCATGACGATTGCCGAAGATATCGAGACCCTGAAACGCCAGGAAGAGGCGCTGCAGTTCGACCATTTGAGCGATGAGGACGCCTGGGCGCTCGGATCGCTGATGCGTGCGCGCGCCGTTGAGAAAGGCCTTCCGCTCGTCATTGACATACGCGTCGCGGGACGGCCGCTTTTCTACACAGCGCTGCCGGGCACGACGCCGGACAATCCGGAATGGGTACGGCGCAAGGTCAATGTGGTGATGCGCTTCCACAAATGCTCCTACCGGGTGGGGCGCGAGATCGCGGCGGGCAGCATGCCGCTCGACCAAAACCGCGGCGTTGAACCGGTCGACATGGCGCCGCATGGCGGCTCGTTTCCGATCCATGTGAGGGGCACGGGTATTGTCGGGACGGTTACCGTATCGGGTATTCCGCAGCGCGAGGATCACCGCTTCGTCTTCGAATGCCTGTGCGAATATCTCGGCGTCGATCCGGCGCCGTTGGCGCTCGGCCCGGAAGAATAAAAAAGGCCGCGGGTTTCCGCGGCCTCTTGATGGGTAGGTCTGTGTCAGTTGGCGGAGAGCTTCAGCGAAGCGATGCCGACGGCGACGTTGACGCCTTCCTGCGACTGCAGGCTGACCGGCTGCAGCGCGATCGAGTCTTCCCAACCGCCGAGCAGCACATTCGCGCCGAGGCCGACCACGAAGGACGCCGACGCGGTGGCGCCGCCATAGGTGCCGGCGAGGGCGCCGTCGGAAATGCCGCGCGTGGTCGGCGCGATCACCGCCCAACGCATCAGTGTGTTCTGCGTCTTGCCGATATCGAGGCCGAATTTCTCGATCGAGCCGGTGTAGGTTTCGTTGGCAAGGCCGGAGACCGCCGGGAAGAAGGTGCAATCGAGGTTGCTCTTCGTGGCAATCGCGAAATTGAAACCGTCCTCGACGGCGCAGTCCAGCATGCCGAGCTTGACGCGCTCCTGCGCGGCCGCCGGAGCAGCGAGACCGGCGGCAAGCGCGCCCGCGAGGATGATCGATTTGGTAATGCTCATTTGAATATCTTTCCCTCAGGATTCGATTTTGCCGCATGTGCGGCGACGTCGCGCGAGATCGACCTCAAATGTGGCTTTGTCATGCCGATGCGTTGACAAAATCGCGACATTTGAGCCTCTGGGCCGAAGATCTTCCGGGTGTGCAAGTGTTACTCCCGGACCAGGAACGATACGGACAGGCAAGCGGCGTCATGGGCATGTTGATGGACAATCCGGCGCGGAAACCGGTAGTGCTGAGGCTTGCCGAGGTGACGCTTCGGCTTGGCGAGGGACCGCTTGCCTTCGAGCACGCCAATCGGCCGGCCATCGACGCTTATTGGGAAACGGCGACCGCGCAAATGCCACGCTTGTGGAACGGCCCCGCCTTTCTGTTCGAGGATGTCAGCCTCGAAGGAGGTCGGCTCAGCGGCACCGGCAGGCGCACCGACTTCGCGACATTTCTCTACTGGCGCGACAACGGCCGGCCGCGCGAGGTCGTCCACATTACCGGGACATCGTTGCCCGTGCTGGCCGACGGCTCCCTGTTCGGCGTCCGCATGGCCGCGCATACGGCCAATGGCGGCGCGGCCTATTTTCCCGCCGGCTCTCTCGATGAGGACGATCTTGTCGATGGCGCGTTCGATTTGACGGCAAGCATCGCGCGCGAACTTCGTGAGGAGACGGGGCTCGCCTTCGACAGGGCGGATGACCTGTTCACGGCGGCGTTCGACCGCGGCGCCTATCATATCGCGCGGCGAAGCCGGTTGACGGGCGATTTCGACAATTGCCGCGACATGCTTGCGCGCCATCAGGCCGAAACCGGCGATGACGAGATCGAGGCGGCGGTGGCAATCCGCCGGGACGGGGCCGGGCTCGCGGCGCTAAAACCCTATGCGCGCGCTCTGGCCGATTGGCACTTCGAAAACGAGGCTTTTTCCTGTAGCGGAGAAGGCTGACAGGAAAGGGAATCGCATGCCACGCCGCTACGCAATCTACGATGTCTTTACCGACCAAGCCTTGACCGGCAATCAGCTTGCTGTGGTTTTCGACAGCGACGGGCTGGATGACGCTGCGATGCAGGCGATTGCCCGCGAGTTCAACCTGTCGGAGACGGTGTTCATCCGTGCGCCCGACAACCCGGCGCATTCGGCCGCGCTGCGCATCTTCACGCCGGGCCGCGAATTGCCCTTTGCCGGCCATCCGACCGTCGGGGCTGCAATCGCTATCGGCGAGGACGGTCCGGCCGATGGCGCGGACGACCGGCTGATGGTTCTTGGCGAAGAGATCGGACCGGTGCGCTGTGCGCTGCGGCTCGGCGAGCCGTCCTATGCCGAATTCGATCTGCCGCGGTTGCCCGAACAGATCGACCAGGTGATCGACAAGGCGGCCGTTGCAGCGGCAATCGGGGCGGCACCCGAAGAGGTCGGTTTCGAGAACCACGAAGTTAGCGTGTGGACGGCTGGCAACGCCTTTGTCTTCGTGCCCCTCGACGGGATCGGTCCGGTGCAGCGCCTGTCGCTCGACAAGGGCTTGTGGGACGAGGTCGCGCCGGTGGTCAACGGCCACCAGGCGTCGCTCTATGCCTATACGAGGGACGTGATCCACCACGATTGCGCTTTTCACGCGCGGATGTTCGCCCCCGAGATGGGGCTCGGCGAAGACCCCGCGACGGGATCGGCCGTGGCCGGTTTCGCGGGCGCGATCGCCTGGTTCGACGGGCTGGCGGAAGGACCGACCGCCTATGTCATCGAGCAGGGCATCGAGATGGGTCGCCCTTCGAAAATCCGCCTCGAAATCGACGGCAAGGCGGGCGCAATTCACGCGGCGAGGATCGGTGGCCACGCGGTCAAGGTCGCCGAGGGCACATTGCTCGCTTAAGCCCTTTACAAACCTGGCCGGCACGACTAGATAGCCGGCTTCGGCGGGTGTGTAGCTCAGATGGTAGAGCAGCTGACTCTTAATCAGCGGGTCCACGGTTCGAGCCCGTGCTCACCCACCAATTTTTCCCAGTTTCACGGTTCCTTCGGCGCTCCCTGAATAGCGCCGGTTTATCCGCGGGTTAACGCGCCGGAGACGTGACCGTTTGCCGCCATTTGTCGCGAAACTGATGATCGCAATGCGCCTCCATCTCCGCCGTTAGCAATCGAAGCCGAGTTTCCAGTAAGCGGCCGTTTCCTGTGGCCTGATCAAGGACCAAGACGGCGGGTAGTCATCTTTTCTCGCTGATGCGAAAACTCAGGGTGCATCGTCTGCAAAGTGGATGTCCGGTGAGTGAACAAGCCAACAGCTTGCCTTGGTAGGGCTCATAGTTGGCGCGTATGCAGGTATCTGCGGCGGTCGATCAGCCTCGACGATCGCCCCCGACACGTCCTCCGCGAAATCCGGGAGGATCGCCACGGGCGGCGCGGTGCCCTGATCGCCAGCCAGTTGCCCGTTCCCGCCGGGCATGGCGTCATCAATATCCGGCCTGTGCCATTTCCATCTCCCGGTCGCCTTGTCCACAACGCCGATCGCATAGCTGTGACCGGTGACAGCACGTGGTGCAAAGGAAATCGGAATGCTTGATCCGGCTCCTGATAACAGAGCCACGCAAACTGCCGCCGATAAGCCGGTCTATCGGGGCGAGACAGAAAAAAGTACGGATCTGTTCCTTTTCTTTTTCTCATTGAATTAAGGATCGGGTTCGGTAGTCTTCACCCGGTTCTTTGCTCGAGAGTGTCGTTCCTGAACAGGAGGCGTCGCGATTGGAGTATCTGGTTAGGAGCGGGCTCCAAGGTGTTTTGGACCGATTTCACAAGTGCAAAGCTTGGCGATGATACAGTCTATTTTTCTGCGGCTGAATCTCGGCTGCTCGAAGTCTTGTCCCGCAATGCCGGCCGGACTCTGACCCGCGGCCAGATAATCGACGCCATCTCGGGCGACAGTTCGGAGAAGACTGACCGGAGCGTCGATTTCCTCGTCAACCGCATCAGACGGAAGCTCGGTGACGACGCCCGCAATCCGCGGTTTATTGGAACCCGTTATGGCGGCGGCTATGTCTGGCTTGGCCCGCCCGCGCCCGGGCCATCCGCTGTGCAAGCGACCGAAGCGGATATCATGGTTGGGCCGCTTCGCGGTCTGGATCTCCTGGGATCGCAAAAGGCAGCGGGTCTGGCATTCGCGCAGTACCTTGCCGAGGCGCTGGGCGTGGACGGCGGCGGAACGGTCACGGTCGAAGCCGATTTGAACCCGGCGTCCAGCGCGAGAGTGGAGCCGGCGCTGTTCACGGTCGAGCTGTCCTTCTTCCGAGATGGCGAGGCCCCCGGATGCGTGATGTCCTGTCGGTCGAGTCTGTCGAAGCAGGTGTTTTTCGTGCAACGGCTGTCGCTGATGCGCGAAAGCGCTCCCTATCCGTCGAGCAAGCGAACGGCCGAAAACCTTGTTCCCGACATCCTCGCCGCGCGGTGGCGCGTCGACGTGGATCACATGGCGTCAAGCGAGCCGCTTCCGGTGGCGATGCAGAATGCGACCTTCAACAACTCGGACGCACCTGTGTCATGGCAGGACAATGATGTGCAACTCGCCAAATTGCGCGCAGACCGTCCCGACGACCCTGTCCTGGCACTAATCTATGCCCATCATCTGCACACCAAAATCGTTATCTCGGGACATAAGACTTTCCGCTCGGGACTGGATGAAAGCCTCGAAATCGACGGTGAAATAGAGCGGCTGGTGCAGTCAGCCCTGATCACTTGCCAGGACAATCCGGACCTCGCGATCATTGCGGCAAAACTCTTGTACTACGTAGACAGGCGCTACAAAACGCTGGCGCTCGAACTCGCGCACAAGGCGAATGACAGCGGCACCGCTGTCGCGACGTCAATGGCGATACTTGGCCAATTGCTTGCCTTCACGGGCGATATCGATGCTGCGGTCGACCTGTTGCGTCAGGCGGAAACACTCGCGGCGCCGAAATCGCGGTTTCGCCACTATGTGCATTTCTTCCTGTGCCAGGCGCTGGTTGCCGGCGGGCGACGCGCTGAACTGGAGCCCGTGCGCGCCGAACTCTACGCCTTCCACCCTCTGGCGCGATTGTTTTACGAGCCCTTCATGACCGATCCGGACCAGCCCTCATTGCGCGCTCGGGCCGCCATGTTGTCGATGTCGAAAGCGCGTGCCCGTGCCACCTTGAGCTACGGGCACCGTATCTCGGGTGGCCTGTTCGAGCGGGCCGAGCACCGCGCCAACAGCATGCGCGCCCCGGTCAAACTGTGTGTGCGCCGGTTCGGCCGTTCGGTTGTGCCCGAGGAAGTGGCGGTATCGGTCCCCTCGTTGCTCGGCTAGAGCCCTCCGGCGTGCAAAATTTGACGACTTGATGGCCGCTCCGATCGCCCATGTCCGGTTGCGGAAAACGCGCCAACCCCTTGAAAAATCAACGCTGCAAATAATTGTGCAACAATTGTTGCCGATGTCTCTCCCCAAAACATCCAGCTTCTTCGAGCGAAGGCACTGGGGATTTTTCAGGGGGATGTTTCATGGAGCCATCAGGCAATTCGCTAACAAGCCGGCAATCCGTCAGTGTGAGTAGACGCCTGCATCTGCTTCTCGCCACCAGTGCGTTGACAGTTGTTTTGCCCGTTGCCGGGGTGGCACAAGAGATTATTGACGGCACGTCAGAAACCGTGATCGGAACCGGTGGCGGCACGCAGGCAAGCCCGTGGTATGTAGGCGGGCTAGAAGCCCCGACGGATTTGACGATCGGCTCCACCGGCACCGGCACGCTGGCTATTTCCGCTGGCGGCGTAGTCGCCGATATCCTGGCCACTATCGGTGACGGTTCCGGTTCGGAAGGCACCGTGACGGTGGATGGCGCGGGGGCGACCTGGACGAATTCGGGCGGTCTTTTTGTAGGTGATTTCGGCACCGGGACGCTCGCTATTTCCGACGGTGGCGCGGCCAGCAATACCGTTGGAGTCATTGGTCGCCATTACGGTTCGACCGGCACGGTGACGGTGGATGGTCCAGATTCGATTTGGACGAATTCGCACGATCTTTATGTCGGCGGTGGTGGCACCGGGGCGCTGGGGATTTCCGCGGGCGGCGCGGTCACTAACGCGAGTGCTTACATCGCCAGCGATACCGGATCCACCGGCACGGCGACGGTGAATGGTGCGGGATCGAGCTGGACGAATTCGGGCAGTCTTACTGTCGGCGGTTTCGGCACCGGGACCTTAACGATCGCGGATGGCGGCAAGGTGACGGCTGCCAACATGATCCTCGGCAGCAACGGGTCGGGTGAGGGTTCGCTATACCTCAATGGTACGCCAGGCGCGCGTGGAACTCTGGAGACCAGCCAGCTTAGCAAGAAAACGGGACTCGGCACGGTCATCTTCAACGGTGGCATCCTGCGTCTGACCGGGGATCAGGCAGACCTGTATTCCGGTTTTGCGCCCGGGAATGTGACGACAGCCGCAGGCGGCGCATTCATCGACACGCAGGAGTTCTCGATTGAAACTTCCTACGGTCTGACTGGCATCGGCGGGTTGACCAAACAGGGAACTGGCACGCTGACGCTGACCGGGGCGAACAGCTTTTCCGGTCAGACAGTCGTGAACGAAGGCATGCTGATTGTTGACGGCGGCAGCATGGGCTCGTCGGCGGCCATCATTGGTGAATTATCCGGGGACGATGGGGCGTTGACGATTCAAAATGGCGGCGAGGTCAGCAATACCTTTGGCTCCATCGGCACCGATTCGGGTTCGACCGGCACGGTGACGGTGGAGGGCTCGGGTTCGAGCTGGACGAATTCTGGCGATCTTTATGTCGGCCTTAGCGGCACCGGGACGCTGGATATTTCCGCTGGCGGCGCAGTCAGCAATACCTCTGGCTTCATCGGCACCGGTATTGGTTCGACCGGGACGGTGACGGTGGATGGTACTGGGTCGAGCTGGACGAATTCGGACGATCTTTATGTCGGCTATAACGGCACCGGGACGCTGGATATTTCCGCTGGTGGCGCGGTCAGCAATGCTCGTGGCTTGATCGGCCGCTATCCCGGCTCGAACGGCACGGTGACGGTGGATGGTGCTGGGTCGATGTGGACGAATTTGAGCCATCTTGTGGTCGGCCTTAGCGGCACTGGGACGCTCCATATTTCCGATGGCGGCGCGGTCAGCAATGCCCGTGGCTTGATCGGCAGCGGCGGTTCAAACGGCACGGTGACGGTGGATGGTCCAGATTCGAGCTGGACGAATTCGGAGATGCTTTTTATCGGTGATTCCAACACCGGGACGCTGGATATTTCCGCTGGCGGCGCGGTCAGCAATACCTCTGGCTTCATCGGCACCGGTATTGGTTCGACCGGCACGGTGACGGTGGATGGTGCTGGGTCGAGCTGGACGAATTCGGGCGATCTTTATGTCGGTTATGGCGGCACGGGGTCGCTGGATATTTCCACTGGCGGCACAGTGAATGCTTATAGCGTTTCCGTCGCTGTCGGAGCTGGCTCCACCGGCAGAATCAACATTGGCGCCGCTTCGGGGGGACCTGCTGCTGCGGCAGGGACGCTCAATAGCCCGACCATTGTGTTCGGCGATGGCGACGGCACGCTGGTCTTCAACCACACCGATAGCGGCTACGATCTTGGCACCGATATCAGCGGCGACGGCACAATCTTTCACAAAGCGGGCGAAACTATCCTGAGTGGCGATTCTTCCGGCTTTTTGGGCGAAACCCGCGTTTACGGCGGCACGCTTCATGTCAGTGGTTCGCTTGGTGGCTCGACAGGGGTCATCGGTACCTCTCCCGGTTCGAGCGGCACGGTGACGGTGGAGGGCTCAGGATCGCGCTGGACGAATTCGGGCGGTTTTTTTGTTGGCCATGAGGGCACCGGAACGCTCCATATTTCCGATGGCGGCACAGTTAGCAACTCCGGTGGTGGCATCGGCACCACTTCCGGTTCGAACGGCACGGTGACGGTTGAAGGGCCGGATTCGAGCTGGACGAACTCGGCCAATTTCTATGTCGGCAATTCGGGCACAGGGACGCTCAATATTTCCGATGGCGGCGCGGTGAGTGCCAGCGTCGTCACCGTTGCCCGTTTTGCTAGCTCCACCGGCACAATCAACATTGGCGCCGCCTCGGGGGAGGCTGCTGTTGCGGCAGGGACACTCAATAGCCCGATCGTGTTGTTCGGCGATGGCGATGGTACGCTGGTTTTCAACCACACCGCCAGCGGCCATGAATTTGGCGCCGATGTGAGCGGTGACGGCCAGATCTTGCAGGAAGCAGGCGATACCATTCTGAACGGCGATTCTTCCGGCTTTTCCGGATCGACCAGCGTTTCCGGCGGCGCGCTGCATGTCAATGGTTGGCTTGGCGGCACGATCGACGTCTCTGGCGGCGTGCTCGGCGGTTCGGGCACACTGGGTGCCCTGACGGCGGAGGCCGGTGCAACGGTCGCGCCGGGCAATTCCATCGGCACGCTGAATGTCGGCGATACCACCTTTAATGCCGGATCGGTTTATGAGGTTGAACTCAATGATGGCGGCTTTGTTGCCGGCATCAACAACGATCTTCTGAACGCTTCCGGCACGGTGACGATCAATGGCGGGACGGTGAATGTCACGCCGGTCAATGGCAGCGATTCCGGTATTAGCTACACGCTTGGCAGTTATACGATCCTGACCGCTGCGGGCGGCGCGGTCGGAACGTTCGACGCATTGACCGACGATTATGCCTTCCTTGACTTCGCGCTGGATTACAGCGACGCCAACAGCGTCATGCTGAATTCATCCCTGGCGGTAAGCAGCTTCTGCCAAGCTGGCATGACCGCGAACCAGTGCGCGACCGGCGAAGGCGCCTATTCGCTTGGCTTCGGCAATGCGATGTTCAACGCCCTGCTGACGCTCGCCAATGACGAGGCCCCCGGCGCCCTGGACCAACTCTCCGGCGAGATCCACGCCTCGGCAAAGACGGCGTTGTTCGAAGACAGCCGCTTTCCGCGTGAGGCAGCGCAGGATCGTCTGGGCCTCGCGCTCGGTGGTGTGGGGGCCGACAACGGTGGGCAGGTATCCGGCTATGGCGGCGGTTTCTGGGCGCAGGGCTTCGGGGCCTGGAGCCAGCAGCACGGCAACGGCAACGCCGCCGCCGTCGACCGTTCGATCGGCGGCTTCATTCTGGGCGCCGATACGCTGGTCCTGGACGATCTGCACGTTGGCGTGCTTGGCGGCTATTCTCGCTCGAGCTTCAGTGTCGATAGCCGCGCGTCCTCCGGCACGGCGGATACTTACACGCTCGGCGCTTATGTGGGCCGAACAGAGGGCGCCTTCTCGCTCAAGGGCGGCGTGGCCCACAGTTGGCACAGCCTCGTTACGTCCCGCCAGGTGGGATTCACCGGCTTCTCCGAGAAGCTCACGGCTTCTTACAGTGCCAGTACCCTGCAGACCTGGGGCGACGCAGCCTACAGCATCGACGTGAATACAGCCCGCTTCGAGCCCTTTGCCAACCTGGCATTTGTAAACCTGTCGACCGACGGATTTACCGAAAGCGGCGGTGCCTCGGCCCTGACGGCAAGTGGTCAAAGCACCAGCGCCACTTTCACAACCCTTGGTGTCCGCGGTGACAAGCAAGTCGACCTTGGTGCTGTGCAGGGCACGCTCTCGGGCGAGATTGGCTGGCGGCACACTTTTGGCAATACGCCGACCGTCACGCAGACCTTTGCCGCCGGCGGGAGCGACTTCAGCATCGCCGGGGTGCCGCTGGAGCGCGATAGCCTGGTCCTCGGTGCGGGATTTGATGTGGACCTCACCGACGGTGCCTCGCTGGGCCTCATCTATAGCGGCCAGTTCGGTTCGAGCGGTCAGGATCATTCGGCCAAGGCGAATCTCACCGCGCGGTTCTGATTGGCAGCGTCGGATCGCGTGTGTCGGCCGGTGTGCCGGTTGCGCTCGTTGTCGTGACCGTCCTCGTGGGCCCCGGTCTTGGCCGGATGCTTTTCAGGCTCAACGGGGTGACGGAGGAGCGCGCGCAAGAACTGGCGCCGGGTATCGCGGGGACGCGTTCGGGGACGCGCGTCCCGGTTTTTCCCCTGGCGGAGGAGACGCGTTGATTGTGATGATCCTGTATGGGCATTGCATTCGCGGCATCGGCAGCCTCACGGCTGCCTATGCGTCAGGGCTGCCAGTGATTGACCAGGGTCGCGTAGCCACGCGGTCGGACGTTTGGGGTCCGCGTTGCCCGCTGGCTTTCGCTGGCAGTGCCCACTCCACTCAACTGCCGTTGATCATAAATTCTGGCTCGGCCCAGGACTGGGTGCCTGCTTTTCGTGTTGCATTGCGGCGAACCCGGTCGGTCGCGAACGGGCCGATCCAGGGCATCAGTCGACCAGCTTGAACGTTCGCGGCCACGGTTCCGAACGCTAAAAGCTTACGGTTTGGAGGTGGCACAAAACCACCCTTCGTTTGATCCGCCGCGAGTGTCCGCTTACTGCCCGTCCTGGTTTTTCGAGGAGGCCGCAGGAAACGGCCACCTTCGGGAAGCTCAAATTTGATCTCGAATGACCAGATTGGGGGCGCTACTTTGTCCGGTGGTATCGGGGATAAATTCAGTCACTCTGGTTTCAGCTACGTCTGCCAAGACACTGCCATTCGGTTGTGGCCGATATACGCTCGCCCTCTCGCCCATCTATGCCGATTACAATGCTGTGCTCCGGATTTCGAGCGCTATCAGTCGGGCAATCCGGGACGTAGGCGCGGCAAGACAAATTCACCAGGGTGATCACCGCGCGGCAGCGGCCATCGCGGCACTCAGCGAGCGCGCGGGCGTGCGCGGTGTCATGGCTTGGCACAAAGCAATTGACAGCCTCAGTTAATAAAACTACTGTTTAAAACAGTCGTTCGAGTCGTCGGCTATCCTTGAGGAGGGATTGCCGGTCCCGGCTCCCGACGGCGCGCAGAGCCCTGCGCGCGGCGCCAAACGGGAGGAGGCGAAAATGAAAATCTTAACCAGAAATGTCGGGTTGGCCGTAATCGGGCTTAACTTGACGGTTGGCGTTGTGCGCGCCGAGACGATCTCGCTGACAGTGGTTGCCGGGCACCCTCCGATTACCAAGGGCGTGGCCGGCGTGCGCGACTTCTTCATTCCCGAGGTCGATCGCCGACTTGCCGAGGCGGGCAGCACCTACAGCATCGACTGGACCCAAGCCTACGCGGGTGCTGTCGCCGACGTGAATGGGGTGCTCGAGGCGGTGGAGAGTGGAATTGCCGATTTCGGCTATGTGCCCCATGTGATCGAGGGCAACAATCTGCCCTTGGAGCAGATAACTTATGTCGCTCCGTTCGGCACGGACAATCTGCCGCTACTGATGGAAGTGATCGATCGATTGCACGCTGAAGTCCCGCAGATGGACGAGGCATGGCGGAATCACAAGCAGATGGTCCTTTCCCCGGTCGGTGTCGACACTGTTCACATCCTGAGCAACTTCCCGATCACCGGTGTCGAGAACCTCGATGGACACCGGATCGGCGCGGGTGGGCTTGCGGTCAACTGGTTGCGCGATACCGGCGCGGTCCCGGTTACGGGTGCGCTGCCCGACTTCTACAATTCCATGGCGACGGGGCTGATCGACGGTATCCTGACCTTTGAATCCGCCGTTGCGCCTTATCGTTTCTATGAACAGGCCGAATACATCACGCGTATCAACTTCGGTGCAATGTATGCCTCGGCTCTGACCGTGAACCTGGACACTTGGGAGCGGCTGCCCGAAGAAGTGCGCACGGTGATGCTGGATGTTGCCGGGGAATACCGCGTACGGGTTGCCGAGGATTATTACCAGGCAGGCGCTGCCAGCCTGGCAACCGCGGTGGCCAACGGTGCAACCATCAGCGATGTATCTGAAGAAGTGCGCGCTGAGTATGCCGCCGCCCTGCCGAACATCGCGCGTGAATGGGCAGAGGGACTGGACGCACGGGGCCTTCCTGGCACCCAGGTCCTCGAAGCCTACATTCGGCTGAGTCGCGAGGCTGGCATTTCCTTCGCAAGGGACTGGCTGGCGGAATGAACGCGATGAATCCAGCCCTCGCAGCCCTGGCACAAGGGCCCGTCTATCGCTTTGTACGAGGCCTTGCGGTTATCTGCGCGGTGGCCGGAAGCGTCGGGACCCTGGGCATCATGGCGCTGATCAATGCCGACGTGATTGGGCGCGGCATGTTCGACACCCCCATGCCGGCGACGGCCGAGATCGTCAGCGCGGCCATCGTGTCGATTGTCTTTTTGCAACTGCCGCTTGCGACGGTGTCGGGCCGGAACATCCGGTCCGACATGTTCATCAATAGAATCGAAGGGCGCAGGCCGCGAGCCGCCATCGTCCTTGATGCGTTTCATCACGTCATCGGAACGTTGATGCTGGCCATCATGCTCTATTTCGTCGCGCCGCATCTGGGCACGGCGATCGGGCGCGGCGAGACCATCGGGTTGTACGGGGTCCTGCTATTGCCCAGTTGGCCCTTTGTCCTGCTTATCGTGGTCGGTCTTGGCCTTACGCTCGCTGCCTATGCCTTGCTCAGTCTTGGGTATGTCCGAGCCATATTAATGAAAGAGAGCGGGCAATGAGCAACGTCGAAATCGGTATCTGGTCGATAGTTGCGATCCTGGTCCTGATACAGTCGGGCATGCATGTGGCGATTGCGCTGTCCCTTGTCTCGCTCATCGGAGTTTATCTGGTGCGCGACCAGTTCGAGATCGCCGGGGCTCTCCTGTCAAACGCTGCGCTTGAGTCCGTGGCGCGCTATTCCTTCGGGGTGATCCCGCTTTTCGTGCTCATGGGCGTCCTGGTGGGCGTATCCGGACTGGGGCGCGACGTGTTCGAGGTCGCTGGGCAGATCTTCCGCCGGTTTCGCGGCGGACTTGGCATCGCCACCGTATTCGCGAATGCCATCTTTGCCGCCGTCAACGGAACCACCATTGCCTCGGCCTCGGTCTTCACCAAGGTCGCGGTGCCCGAGTTGATCCGGCAAGGTTACTCGCGCCGGTTCTCGGTGGGTGTGGTGGCCGGTTCCTCGGTGCTGGGGATGCTGATCCCGCCGTCGCTTCTGCTGATCCTGTTCGGGATCATCGCCGAAGTGTCGATCGGCGATCTTTTCAGCGCGGGGATCGGCCCTGGGATCATCCTGGCCGTCTTGTTCTGCCTGCTTATCGTCGGGCTTGCACGTTTCGCACCTGGCTTTACCGGCACGCCGCAGGAAAGCGACATTCCCCTGATGCGCGCTTCGGTCATGCTGCAGAAGGCGGCACCGATCGTGCTGCTGATCCTGCTGGTGCTTGGCGGGATATACGGCGGCTTTTTCACCCCAACGGAAGCTGGGGCGGTCGGGGCGCTGGGTGCGCTGCTCATCGCCGTCGCAAAGCGTCGGCTGGGAGTGCGGGCGTTTGGCGGGATCCTGATGGAAACTGGCCAGGTCACCGCCTCGATCACGTTCCTGCTGATCGCGGCGCACATGTACTCGCGGCTTCTGGCCCTGTCCGGGCTGCCGGGGGCCATGGTCGATCTGCTTGCGGTCTACGACTTCTCGACGCTGTCGATCCTGCTTCTCTATCTGCTTGCGATCATCCTTCTGGGCACGATCCTGGACGCGGCGTCTATCCTGCTCGTCCTGGTGCCGCTGGTCCTGCCAATCGCGATCGCTATGCATCTTGATATGGTCTGGTTTGGTATCCTGACCGTCGTGGCGGTCGAAGTGGGCTTGCTAACACCACCTCTTGGTATGGCTTGCTTCGTGATCCGATCCAACCTGGACGATTCCAGCATCACGCTGGGAGACATCTTCGCCGGTGCCCTGCCGTTTGCCTTGGTGATGCTTTTGCTGATTGGCCTGCTCATTGTGCTGCCGGGCATCGCCATTTTCCTTCTTTAGACACGGGGCCGAGATACAAGCCATGGTCAAGCGCGAGTTGCACGAGATTGGCGACGGGCTTTATGCCTGGATCCAAGGTGACGGTTCCTGGGGCTGGAGCAATGGTGGTCTGGTAGCCGACGGTGGCCAGAGCCTAATGGTGGACACCCTGTTCACCGGCGCGCTGACGAGGGACATGCTCGATGCCTATCGCCTCGCGACGCCGGCCGCCCGGCAGATAAGCATCCTCGTAAATACCCACGCCAACGGTGACCATACCTTTGGCAACCACCTGGTCGCGGATGCGCGGATCATCGCCTCCAAGGCCTGTGCCGAGGAAATGGAGGAACGCCCCGCCAGCGTCTTTCGGGCTATGATCGACGGCTGGCGCGACCTGGGCGAGACCGGACGCTTCATCCACGAGACGATGGGCGCGGTTTTCGATTTCTCGGACATCGCCCATTGCCCTCCGACCGAGACCTTTTCCGGCCACACGACGTTGATGCTGGGCGGGCGGCGGATCGAGTTGACCGAGTTCGGGCCCGCGCACACGCGGGGCGACATCGTCGTCCATGTCCCGGATGCGCGCGTGGTCTACACCGGGGATCTGCTGTTTTCGGGCAGCCACCCGCTGATGTGGTCGGGGCCGATCGGGAACTGGATCGCCGCCTGCGACGCGATATTGTCCTGGGATATCGAGACCGTCGTGCCGGGGCACGGCCCCATTAGCACCAAGCGCGAGGTGGCCGAGATGCGCGACTACCTGGTCGCGGTGCGCCACGGGGCCGCCGCGCGTCATGCTGCCGGGCTGGCCTGGGACGAGGCGGCGTTTGATCTGGGCTGGTCGATGTCTGACGACTGGCTGGACCGTGACCGGATCATCGCCAACGTCGCATCGGTCTACCGCGAACTCACTTCGGGCGCTGTCGACCCGTCCCGGGAAGAGATCTTCAGGCAGATGTTAAGGTTTCGGGCCGGCGCGCCCTGTCCGCACGAGCCGGGGGCCGGCTGTACCTGCGGTACCCCGCTACATAACGAAAAGCGTATTGGTCTAGCAGGGGGGCGGCGGTGAAGCTGGTGACATTCGAGGCAGGAGGCAGGCTGTCGATCGGCGCGGTCGAGGGCGAACAAATCGCGGTTCTGTCTGGCGCGCCGGAATTCGCCTCTATGCAGGCGCTGATCGAAAGCGGCGAGGCGGGCCTTACGGCCGCGCGCGCGGCCTTGCCGGGGTCCCGTCGCGTGGCGCTTAACGAGGTGCGTTTACGCGCGCCCCTGCCAGTGCCAATCCAGATGCGCGACGCCCTGTGCTTCGAGCAGCACTTGCGCCAGGCGCGCGCGAACCGGCACCTGTTCGGACGGGCCCCGGCGCGCATCGATCCCGCCGATGTCGAGGTGCCCGATCTCTGGTATCGCCGCCCGGTCTATTACACTGCCAACCGCTTTGCCGTCTGCGGCCCCGACGACAAGATCCCGTGGCCCTGGGACGAGACTTGCCTGGACTACGAGCTCGAGATGGCCTGCGTGTTGGGGCGAAGCGGGCGCGACATATCAGTTGCCGACGCGCCGGCCCATGTCTTCGGCTACATGATCTTCAACGATTTCTCGGCCCGCGACACGCAGATGGCCGAAATGGCAGTGGGGCTGGGAACGTCGAAGGCCAAGGACTGGGACGGGGCCAACGCCATGGGGCCCTGGCTTGTCACCGCCGACGAGGTCGATCCGGCAGCCGGTCTGTCGATGCGGGCGTGGGTCAACGGCGATCTGTGGTCCGAAGGGCAGTCGGACACGATGCACCACGATTTTGCCGACGTGATCGCGTTTGTCTCACACGCGCAGACACTGCACGCGGGCGAGGTGCTGTGCTCGGGCACGGTGGGCAACGGGTGCGGACTGGAACTGGGCCGTTTCCTGTCGCCCGGCGACGTGGTCGAACTGGAGATCGAGGGGCTAGGCCGTCTGCGCAACACGATCGGCCAGCCGTGCGCCGGCCTGCGCATGGCGATGAAATGAACGCCGCGCCGGTCGGGACGGCCGTGTTGACATGCACGGCCGTTGTACCGAAATGGTTATCGCATGGGGGATACCGATGAGCGCTTCAACTTTCCGCAACCGTGACAGCGCCCGCAGTCTGGAAACGCGCGAGCGGATCCTCAGCACGACCGAGAACTTCCTGGTGCAGAATGGCCTCGATCTGTCGATCCGGGCGGTCACCGAAGAGGCGGGCGCGAATGTCGCCGCCGTAAACTATCACTTCGGCTCGAAGGAAGGCCTGCTGCGGGCGGTTCTGGAGGGTGTGGCCGGCCCGCTGAATCAGGCGCGCGCCGAGGCGCTGGAACGGGCCAAGGCGAAGGCCGGCGTCAACCCGATTCCCATCGAAGACATCGTCGAGGCGGTGTTGCACCCCTACATCTTCGGCCCCGAGGGGCGCGAGAACGCGGGGATGATCTTTCTGCGCATCGCCCTGGCGAACAGGGTGCGTCCGACCGACCTGGGCAGGGCCCTGATCCGCGAATACCTGGAGCCTATCGCGCAGCAGCTGCTGCATGCCCTGCGCGAGGCGTTGCCCGACCTGTCCGATGCCGAGATTCACTGGCGTTATCATTTCATGATTAGTTCCGTTCTGGCGACGCTTGCCGACATGGAGGTCGGCGGGCGCTTTCATACTTTGTCCAAGGGCGAGTGCGATGTTACCGACAAGGCGGAGATCCTTCGCCAGCTCGTCCGCTTCCTGTCCGCGGGGCTGCGCGCGCCGCGCGGTCCGTGAGCGCTCTGGCGCCAAGATCACAACTCGCGGACGCCGCCGGGGCGGCCGTTTAGGTGGTCGCGCAACGCGGTCTTCAACACCTTGCCGTAGGCGTTCTTGGGAAGGTCGGCGACCAAAACATAATGCTTGGGTCGCTTGAACCGAGCGATCTGTGTCAGGCACCAGGCATCCAGTTCTTCCGACGAGACCGTCGCGCCTTGCTCCGGCACGACGAATGCGACGACGGATTCCCCCCATTCGGGATCGGGTCGGCCAATCACCGAGACCTGCGCCACATCGGCATGGTTCAGCAGCGCCTCCTCGACTTCGCGCGGGTAGATATTGGTGCCGCCGGATATAATGACGTCCTTTGCCCGGTCCTGCAGCGTGACAAAGCCATCGCCGTCCATCGTGCCAATGTCCCCGGTTCGCAGCCAGCCGCCGCGCAGTGTCTTGGCGCTTTCGGTCACATTCTGCCAATAGCCTGTCATCACCGTTGGCCCGCGGACAAGAATTTCGCCGGGCGTGCCGGGTTGAACCGAATTGCCTTTATCGTCTGCAACCATAACCTCAACGCAGGACTGCGCCACACCGACCGACGCCAGCCGCTCGCGCCAGCGCGGGTGGGTACGGTCGCTGACACGCGCCCGATCCAAGGCCGTTATGGTCATCGGGCTTTCGCCTTGGCCATAGATCTGGACAAAGCGCGACCCCAGCCGCTCAACCGCCTCGACGATATCGGCGACATACATCGGCCCGCCGCCATAGATGATGGTTTTTATTCCGGCCCCATCGTACCCGCTGGCGCGCGACTGCGCGACGAGCCTGCGCACCATGGTCGGAGCGGCGAAGAGGCAGACGTTGCCAAGCTGCGGCGCCAGTTCCGCGATCTCGCCGGCATCGAAGCCGCCCGACACCGGCACAACGTGGCGCGCGCCGCGCAACGTGAACATCAGGCTGTAAAGCCCGGCGCCGTGTGACATTGGTGCCGCATAAAGGGTGCAGTCGCCTGGTTCCACCGTATCGACATCAATGAAGTAGCAGTGCGCCATCGCCATCAGGTTTCCATGGCTGAGCATGACCCCTTTGGGACGTCCGGTGGTGCCTGAAGTGTAGAATAGCCATGCTGTGTCCGACGCGGCGCGCGGTTCAATGCCTAAGTCCGGCCCTGGATCGAAAATGGCATCAGGGTCGGGCCAAATCCCGTCGATCAGTCGCGCATTGGCCATCTCGGGAAGGGCCTCCAGGCCGGCGCTGCATATGCCTGTCGCAAAGACCACCCGGGCCTGGGCATCCGCCACAATCCATGCCGCTTCGCGCGGGTGCAGCTTGGCGTTGATCGGCACGGCCGCCGCACCCGCCATCCAGATCGCATTCAGCAGCACAAGGTATTGCGGTTCATTGGGCATGAAGATCGCGACATGGTCTCCCGGATGCACGTCAAGATCGTCGCGCAGCATGCGGGCCAGTCCAGCGGCGCGCGCCAGAAAGCCTGCGTAGTCGGCGACCACCTCCGTCCCCCGCAAAAGGGCAGGGGCCTGCGGACGCAGCCGTGCCGCACGTTCCAGCCAGATTGACAGGTTCATGCGCCCGCCCTCCGCGGTTCCAGGATCGAACAGTAGTTGGCGACCGCTGTCCCACCCATGTTGAAGACGCAGCCGAGCGATGCACCCTTCCGCTGCATGGCGCCGGCCTGGCCGGTCAGTTGTCGCGCCGCCATGACATGCATCGACACGCCGGTCGCTCCGACCGGATGCCCCTTGGCCTTCAGCCCGCCCGAGAGGTTCACGGGCAGCGTGCCGTCGGCGGTCACCACCCCGTCGTCCAGCGCCGCTCGACCGCGACCGCGCGGCGCCAGCCCCATCGCCTCATAGATCAGCAATTCGGCGACTGTGAAGCAATCGTGCACTTCGGCAAAGTCGAGGTCCCTGATCGAGATGCCAGCGCTTTCAAAAGCGCGCCGGAAGACCTCGGTCGGGCCGTCAAAAGCCAGAAGGTCGCGGCGCGACATCGGCATCACGTCATTGACCTGCACGGCAGCCCGGAAGCCCACAGCCTGCGGAAAATCCCCTCCGGTGTCGTCGCGCACAAGAATAAGGGCCGCGGCACCGTCGCTGATGGGCGAGCAATCGGATAACCGCAGCGGCGCTGCGATCACCGGGTTGCGAGGTTCGTCGCCAAGCAGGGCATCGATATCCAGCGGCTTGCGCAGATGCGCCAGCGGGTTGTTCAGGGCATTGGCGTGGTTCTTCGCGGCGATCCGAGCCAGGTCCTTGCGTGGGTCGCCGTATCGTTCAGCATAGGCGAGCGCATATTGAGCAAAGACCTGCGGAAACGTCAGGCCGGCCTCTTCCGGCAGATAGCTTGCACCTGCCAGTGCGGCCGTAGCCGATTGCGTGTCTCCTGCTGTCATCTTCTCGACGCCGATGACCAGCGCGACCTTTGTGTCGCCCGCCCTGATCGCATTGCGCGCGGCGAGGACCGCGGCCGACCCCGAGGCGCAGGCGTTTTCCACGCGCGTTGCTGGCGTGAACCGCATCGCCGGATCGATGTTCAGCGCCATAGACGCGACGAAGCCATCGGGCACCAAACCGTTGTTGTAGTTGCCCACCCAGATCCCGTCGATCGCGCTGTGGTCGATCCCGGCGTGGTCGATGGCCTCGCTCGCCGCCCTATGCATGAGGTCTTCGACCCCCAACCCATCAAGTCGCCCAAACGGCGTGTGTCCGCATCCCACAATCAACGCGTCCGTCATATTCGATTCTCCCGCGGGCCCAAGCCGTATATGGTCTTGCCGTCGATCATGCGTGACCGCAGGACGCGCGGCTATTCGTGTAAACACGCTATCGGGACGAGGGAGGTAAAGGATTGGACGATATCGCCTGTATTGCGTTCGAACGGGCCCCGATCGGGCTGGTGGTGACGCGGCACCGCATCGTCGAGACCTGCAACGACGCATTCGCGGACATGTTCGGCCATGCGCGCCACGACCTTTCGGGCAAGTCCATCGCGGTGCTCTATCCGTCCCTGCGCGAGTTCGCGGACTTGGGCGCACGTGGCCGCGAGGAAATGCGCTCTGGGCAATCGTATCGCGACAACCGGATCATGAAGCGTCGCGACGGCAGCTTGTTCTGGTGCCAGGTCCATGGTCGGTCGCTGAGCCGTGGCGATGTCTTTGCCCAGTGTGTCTGGTCCTTCGTGGACCTTTCGCACCAGCGCAGGGTCGTCGAACTGACCCTGCGTGAGCGTGAGATCGCAACGCTGATGGTGCAGGGTCTGACGAACAAGGAAATCGCAGCGCATCTGGGTAACTCGCCCCGCACGATCGAGGCGCACCGATCCCGAATGATGCGGAAGACAGGTGCACGGGGCACGGGCGATTTGATTGCCCTTCTGGTCGGTCTGCCGGGTTGACCCCGCATCCCCCGGTCTTCGTCCGCCACAAGGGATAGCTGCGACGGCGTTTCGCTCGGATCGATCTTGACGATCTCTTGCATGGCGCGGGATCTTTTCACGCCACCTTGGCTCGCGCCAGCCGCGATTCGGAAACCCCAGCAGGCCACATGAGCGGGTCATTGGCCTACGTAAGCTGCCCGCAAGGCAAGACGGGTCGCGCGCCGGTTTGTCGAACCCAATGCGCGGGCCTCCCTCGTGATGCTCGATCAGCAGGCTTTTGCCTGATGCCCCAATAGGGCGCGATGCCGGCGCGGCCGAGGATCGTCGCCGAGATAGTCACCGTGATCCGATGTGAAGACGACGATCGTGTTCTCCGCCTGCCCGGGCTTCTCCAACGCGCCCATCACGTCGCCGATCATGGCGATCATGCCGGCGGTCATCGCCATGGCCTCCCGCTGGGTTCCATCGCAGAAAAACAAACCTGATTCGGTTCAAGCCTCTACAGGTTTCGCTTCGCGGCGAAAGCTGTTGGCAATTTCCTCGAGAAGCCATTCGCGAAAACACTTCACGGGCGGATGGTCGAGGTCGTTGTCGGGAATGAGCAGGCAATAGTCTCCGGCGCTGTTCACGTCGCTTTCATATGCCACCGCCAGCCGTCCCATTTCGAGGTCCTCATTGGCAATGATGTCGGGCACGATGGCAACACCCCGGCCTTGCCCCGCCGCCTGGATGGACATGAAAAAATGGCCCAGTTCAAGACTGTTTTCGGACCGCGTGCCGCGCGACACGCCGTGCGCTTGCAGCCAGTCTGGCCAGGCGAAACGGCGACTTGTCGTGTGAATAAGCGGTAGCTCAGCGATTTCCCGCGGAGTCAACTTGCCGCGCTCTTCGATAAGCCGCGGAGTGCATATCGCCACAAGCCTGTCGGGCAGCAATTCGTCGATGTGGATACCGCGCCAGTTCTCGATCATCTCCAGTTCCACGCGCGGCTGGTTGCGATCGTAGTGCTTGCCGGGGACGCGGCCGACGCGGATCGCCACGTCAGGCCCTGAACTTCCAAAGACGACCGGATCGATCGACGTGTGCAGGCGCACCTCAATCCTGGGATGTTTCTCAGTGAACAGGTAGAGACGCGGCATGAGCCAGGCTGAGGCGAAACTCGGCAGCACGGACACGGTCAGGATGTCGATGTCCTGCCGGCGCTTGATCCGTTGCGTGACATTCGACAACTGGTCCAGAACGCCCGCGACCACGGAATGAAATTCCTCGCCGGCATCGGTCAGTTCGATCCGCCGTGTGAACCTGCGAAAAAGCGGCACGCCAAGATGCTCTTCCAGTTGCCGAATCTGGCGGCTGATCGCGCCTTGGGTCACGAAAAGCTCGTCGGCGGCCTTGGTGAAGGACAAGTGTCGTGCCGCGGCGTCAAAACCGTGCAGCGCGGAAAGCGGGGGCAGGGGGCGTTTTGTCATGGCGTTGGCTTCGCGTATCATGCATGATTTTTGGTAATGCATGACACGAAAGCATTTCGTTTGTCACTCCCCGCACCGCCAACCATCATGAAACCGCTATGAATGAACTAGCCGACCAAGTGCCCGACGATGGCGAACGGAATTCGATGACGAAGGACAGTCGGACGGCGGCCGTTCGGGCCAGGTCCGTGGCCAAGTCGTTCGGCGCGACGAAGGCGTTGCGCGCCGTCGATCTGGACCTCATGCCAGGTGAGGTGCATGCCCTTCTCGGCGGAAACGGAGCCGGCAAGACGACGCTCGTCAAGATTCTCCTGGGCGCGATGCGGCCTGACAAGGGAACGATCGAGGTCGCGGGTGCGCCGGCGGATTTCCGTTCGGTCAGGGACGCCATTTCGGCAGGCATTTTCCCGATTTACCAGCATCTCAGCCAGTTTCCCGATTTGACGGTTCGCGAAAACCTGGCCGCATTCTCGCTGGGTATGGCGAAGGGGCTTTTCGCGCCCCGTGCGATGCCCTCCGACGCGGTCATGCAGGGGTGGCTGGGGGACGTCGGATTGCCGGTGTCGCTGGACGCGCTGTGCCGCGAGCTCTCCACCGGTGAGATGCAGCTCCTAGAAATCGCCCGCGCGAGCGCGCAGGATGCCCGGGTTCTTGTGCTCGATGAACCGACCGCCGCGCTTACCCATACCGAGTCCGAAGTGTTGCTCGCCACCATCGACACACTTCGCCGTAAGGGAACCGCGATCCTCTTCATCAGCCACAAGCTCGATGAAGTCGTTGCGATTGCCGACCGGATCACCGTCATTCGTGACGGGCACTGCGCTATCGCAGGCGCTCCGGCCGCGCAGCTTTCCGCGCCGGAGATCGTCCTGGCGATGGTCGGCAAGGACGTTCAGCCGATTACCAGGATATCCCCGCACGCCGGCGAGGTCGTCGCGCAGATCTCGGGATTGAGGATGCGCCCGGAAGCGAAGCCAGTCGAGTTCTCGGTGGCGCGCGGCGAGATCGTCGGGCTTGCCGGGATCATCGGCAGCGGCGCCGACCAGATCGCCTGCGCGATCGCGGGCGGCATCCGGCCGTTGTCGGGCGGCGTTCATATCGGCGGCCACACTATTCCCGCGGGGCAGCGCAAGGCGGCCGTCGCCGCCGGCATCGGCTTTGTCCCCACGGACCGCCACGCCGATGGCGTGTTCAACATATTGGGCGTGGTGCACAACACGTCGGCGGCCAGCCTTTCATCGAATGTCCGCTGGGGCCTGGTCAACACGGGCGGCGAACACATGGCCGCCCATGATATACTGCAGCGCATCGGACTGCATCCGTTCAGGATGGACTACGAGGCGGCCAATTTTAGTGGTGGCAACCAGCAGAAACTCGTCGTCGCGCGCAATTTGCTGATCGATGGCTTGAACTTGCTCGTCATGTCGGAGCCGACCCGCGGCGTCGACGTTGCGGCGCGGCGCGCCATCCACGAGATCGTTCTGGAAGCCTCGGAGGCCGGCGTCGCGGTGATCGTGGCATCGAGTGACATCGATGAACTGCTGTCGATCTGCCACCGGATTCTCGTCGTCCAGAACCATGAGATCAAGGGCGCGTTCGAACGTGGCGCGGATCGTCAGCACGTGATCGGCGCATTGGCGGGAGCGGCCGCTTGAGGCCCGGCGGCGCGTTGGCGCGCATTCCCGTTTCGGTGGTCATTGCGATTCTATTCTTCATCATCTGCGCACTGTTGGTGCCGCGTTTCGCGAGTTTCGGAAACCTGGAGAACGTCGCCCGAATCGCGGCCATCCTCGCCATCGTTTCATGCGGTCAGGCCGTGGTTCTGATCCTCGGCGGGATCGAGTTTTCCTTCGGATCGTCTGTGGCGCTCGCATCGGTGGTGAGCGTAATGCTTCTGCCGGCCGCCGGCCCGGCTCTGGCCTTTGCGGCGGGCATCGCGACCGTCGTGCTGGTCGGGCTCGTCAACGCAACGCTGATCGCGGCTCTGGGCCTTCCCGCCGTCGTGGTAACGCTTGGAACGCTCATGATCGGGCACGGGCTTGCCGCGAGCCTTGCCGGCGGACTGCCCCTCGATGCGGCCGCGTCCCCGCTCTTCAAATGGCCAGCCGTCGGAGAGGTCTTCGGAGTTCCGGTCGCGGTCGTCTGCGCCGGGGCGGCCCTCGCCTGCCTGTGGTTCATCCTTTCCCGCACGGAACTCGGCCGACGCTTCTATCTGGTCGGAGCGAACGCTCCGGCGGCACGTCTTTCCGGTATCGGGGTTCGCGCCACGACCTTCGCCGGTTACCTGATTGCCGGCGTGTTCTGCGGCATCGCCAGCGTTATCCTGACCAGCCGGGTCGGATCGGGACAGCCCAACCTGATGTCGGATCTGCCGTTCCAGACCATTGCGGCCTGCGCCATCGGCGGAATCCCGTTGACGGGCGGGCGCGGCTCCGCGCTGCATGTGCTGGCCGGTGTCGCCGTGATCGCGATGCTGAACAATGCAGTCGTGCTGCTGAACTTTCCCGTGGCCGCGCAGCAGCTCCTGATCGCCTTCGTGATCGTCGCCTCGGTGCTGGCGCAGAAACTGGCATCCTCCAGCCTTGCTGTCCTGCTCGGGCTGCGCTGGAGGTCTGAACCGTGACCGCGATCGTCAGCCGCCTCGTCCGTTCGCGAGCCAGCGTGGCCGCGTTCTTCCTCCTCCTCGTGTGGTGCGTGTTCGGCCTGGTGAATGTGCGCTACTTCACCCTTGCCAATGCCGCGAGCATCGCGCTGCAGATGAGCGTGCTCGCCTTGCTCGCGACCGGGCAGATGTTCGCCCTGACCGTGCGCGGCTTCGACATTTCGGTCGGGGCGGTCGCAGCGCTGTCCAGCGTCGTGGCGGCGCTGGCATGGAACCAGTTCGGCCCAGCCGGGCTTCTGGCCGGCGCGGCCGCGGGCATCGCCGTTGGTACGATCAACGGCCTTCTGGTCGCGGTCGTCGGCGTACAGCCCATCGTCGCCACGCTCGGCACACTGATTGGTGCCCGGGGGCTCAGCCTGCTCATCAGCAATTCCGGACAGGTGGTCCCGCTGCAGTCTCCGCAGATGATCCTGGGGCTCGCTTACGGCAAGTGGCTCGGCCTTGCACCACTTGCATGGCTGGCCCTCGCCTGCGTTGCCTTTGCCGCTCTCATGCTGCGCTACACATTGCTCGGCCGCCGCATCGTGATGTTCGGGTCCAACCCGGACGCGGCACGGCTGGTCGGCATGAACGCGATGGCGGTGCATGTCGCCGCCTATCAAATCACCGGGCTGTTCGCCGGGCTTGCCGGCCTCGCCATGGTAATGCGCGCGGGCGGGGGACTACCGACGGATGGCGGCGGGATGGCGCTTCAATCCATCGCATCGGCAGTAATCGGCGGAACGGCCCTGACCGGCGGCATTGCATCGCCGCTGGGAAGCGTTCTGGGCGCGGCCTTCATCCAGTCGCTGGCCAGTGGTTTGAACATGTCAGGCATTTCACCCTTTACGGCGGAGATCGCGATCGGCGCAGTGATCATAACCGCCTCTTCAGTAAGCATTGCGCCACAACTTGCGGGCCGCCTGAGAGCGCGGGTTCGACGGAACAGGGAAACGAAAAATGACACTTAAGAAAGCTCTGATGGCGGCTGCCGTCACACTTGTCGCATTCACGCCCAGCGGCGCCTCGGCGGAGACCATTGGATTCTCCGTACCTAGCCTCGCCAACTCGTTCTGGGTCTCGGCCACCTATGGTGTGCAGAAGGCGGCCGACGCCGCTGGTGTTGAACTGGTGATTGTGGATGCCGGTGGCGACGCCAACACGGTCCAGCAGCTCTCGCAGATCCAGGACCTTATTCAGCGCGGCGTGGAAGCGATGATCGTCGGCGCAACCAACGGCGAGTCCGTCGCCCCGGTTGTCGAGCAGGCGCTTGCCGCCGGCATCAAAGTCGTAGGCCTGTCCTCGCTTCCGGCCAACAAGGACCTGAGCGCGACCGTCGGCGCGGATCATTACGACATGGGCAAGCTTCAGGCCGAATGCCTCGGCTCGGCCATCGGCGGCAAGGGCGAAGTCGCCATGATGGCGGGTCCGCAGGGCCAGTTCTGGTCGGATCGCCGCGCCGACGGTTTCCGCGAGACGATCGCCGCTGAGTATCCTGACATCACGATTGTCGCCGAATCCCGTCTAGCTGACAATCGCAACGATGCGTTGCGCGTCGCAGAAGACTGGACGCAGCGCTTCCCCGATCTCGCGGGCGTCTACTCGGCCACCGATGACATGGCTGCGGGCGTGATCGGAGCGTTCGACGCGGCGGGCAAGACCGGCGTGAAATTCTCGGCCTCCAACCTGAGCCCGACTGCCCAGGAGATGATCAAGTCCGGCAAGCTTGCCTGCACCTCGATCCAGAAGATTGTGGCCCAGGGCACGGCGGCGCTCAACGCCGCGCTCGCCGCCGCGCGCGGAGAGAAGGTCGAGACCAATGTCGTCACGCCGGCGCTTCTGGTAGCCGCCGACAATGTCAACAGCGTCGATCTGAGCGACGTCGTCGCTCCCGCGGACTACCGTCCGTAATCCTGTGAAAATGTGGAGGGCCGCATAATGGAATTCCTGCAAAATCCCCGTCTGTCATATTCGCCGATCGAGGAGCGTCCCGACTTCTCCTGGCCGGAAGGAAAGCGTCTGGCGGTGTATGTGGCCCTCTGCGTTGAGCATTTCTCCTATGGATCGGGCCTTGGCCTGCCATATTCGCCCGGCCTGCAGCATCCCAACAGCTACAATTGGGCTTGGCGCGAATACGGAAACCGGGTGGGCGGCTTCCGGCTCGCCCGGTTGTTCGATGAATACGATCTGCCGCTTTCCATTCTTCTGAACACCTCCTGCTACGATCACTGTCCGGAGCTGGTGAGCGTTTTCCGCGAGCGTGGAGACGAGATCGTGGCTCACGGTCACACGAACTCGGAAAATCAGAACGGGATGAGCGTCGAGGACGAGACGGCCCTGATCGATCAGGTCACGCGCGCAATCCGCGAAAACGAGGGGACTGCCCCGCGTGGCTGGATGTCGCCGGGCGCTCATCCCGGACCGAACACCGAAGACCTGCTAAAGAAGGCCGGATACGAGTACACGCTCGATTGGCCGATGGATGATCAGCCGGCTTGGCTGAAGACCTCCGCCGGTCCGCTCATGAGCATTCCCTATCCCCACGAGGTCAACGACGTGCCGATGGTGGTTCTCCATGACGGCACGGCCTCGGCTTTCGCCGACATGGCGATCGACAATCTCGAGGAGATGTTAGAGCAGTCGAAGCACCAGCCGCTGGTCTACGGCATCACCATCCACAGCTTCATCGTGGGCCAGCCCTTCCGGATCCGGCAGTTCCGCCGCGTGCTCGACGCGCTCAAGGCGCATGCCGACGACATCTGGTTCACGACACCCGGCCAGATCTGCGACCACTACCAGGCATTGCCGGACAGTCAGAAGGTGAAGCCATGACGGCGGTTGATACTGTAACCGAGCCGGAGGAGAGGGGGGGCGCGCCGCTGCGGGTTGCGGTGGCCGGAATGGGTGCCGTCGGCATGCGGCTTGTGACCGAGCTCGGTGCGGGGTTGCCCGGATTCGAGTTGGGCGCCATCGCCGTACGCGACATAGCGGCGGCGCGCGAGAAGCTAGGCGACGACTATGCCGCAACGCCGATCGTGAACGTGGACGAGCTGGAGCCCTTCGCGGACGTCGTCATTGAATGCGTGCCGGCCTCGCTGCTTCGTCAGGTTGTCCTGCCCTTCGTCTCGGCCGGCAAGAAGGCCATCGTGCTTTCGTGCGGCGCCCTGTTGCGCAACACCGACCTGATCGATGTCGCGCGGGACAATGGCGGCCAGATTATCGTGCCGTCGGGCGCGTTGCTCGGCCTCGACGCGGTGACCGCCGCCGCCGAAGGCCAGATCCGCAGCGTCAAGATGACGACGCGCAAACCGGTGACCGGTCTTGTCGGCGCTCCCTATCTGGTGGAAAACAACATCAATATCGCCGACATCAAGGAGCCGCTGCGGGTGTTTTCCGGCACGGCGCGGCAGGCGGCGATCGGTTTTCCGGCCAATCTCAATGTCGCCGTGGCGCTGTCGCTGGCCGGTCTCGGGCCGGACAATACATTGCTCGACATCTGGGCCGATCCGAAGCTGACGCGCAACACGCATCACATCGAAGTCGACTCCGACAGCGCTTCCTTCTCTATGTCGATCGAGAACATTCCCACCGACAATCCCAAGACCGGACGCATCACCGCGCTCTCGGTCATTGCGGCCCTGAGGAAACTCCGGGCGCCGCTGCGCGTCGGCACCTGATCGTGGATGGCGTTGCTGTCGACGAAGCTGGCGAAACTCGGTCGCCGGGCGGCCTGAAGGCTTGCCGGACGGCCGGCTACGGTGAATGGTTGGCGCGATGACAAGCGAACCAGCCTTCGATGCTCCAGATCCTGGTGCGGCGCGCGATGCGGCGCGGGTGCAGCGCGAACAGGTGCTTCAGGCCGGGGCGCAGCATTGCGACGCGTCCGTTCAGGATATCCTGCGCGCAGAGGGCGAAGCGAGAAGCGGGGCGCGACGGCCGTTGCCGGGCGAGTGGAGCGGACCGCGAAGCGGGGCCGAGGCAGCGACAGATGCGGCGCAGCGGCTGAACGGGAGCCTGAACGCGTTCGTCCGGATCTTCTCCGGCGAGGAATCGGCGGACATTGCCGAAAGTCTTCGCGAGGGCGATCGAGGCGATGGTGCACTCGAAGGCGTGCCGTTTGCCTTCAAGGATGTCTTCCACATGCCCGGGCACCGGCCGGGCGCCGGCACCCGCCTGCGCCTGTCAAATGTCGCCGGCGAGGTGTCGCCGATGCTGCGGCGTCTATGCGAAGCCGGCGCGATACCTATCGGCGCAACCGTTCCCGATCCCTGGTGCTATTCCACGACAGGTGAGAACGCGTATCTCGGCGCACCGGTGCATCCGGCCGACGCCACACTGCTTGTCGGCGGGTCGTCTTCCGGTTCCGCGGTTGCCGTCGCGGCGGGGATCGTGCCGTTTGCGCTGGGAACCGATACGGGCGGTTCCATCCGCATTCCGGCCGCGTTCTGCGGACAATGGGGCTGGAAGCCGACCAATGGACTGCTTGAGGCCGCCGGCATGTTGCCGCTGAGCGTCAGCCACGATTGCCCGGCCGTGGTCGCGCAAAGCGCCGCCGTCCTCGATGCCGTGATGCGGGTGCTGATCCCGTCCGACGCTCCGGCATGGGCCGAGGGCCGGCCCTTGGCGCGCGTCGGGGTGGCTCGCGCGCTCTTTGCGCCCTGCGACGAGACAACCAAAGCCACGCTCACGCGGATCGTAGGGCGGATCGCCATGTCGGTGGAGGTTCGCGACATTGCCGCACCGGACCTGACCGTGTGCAACAGCATCGCCGGCGTCGTCACCGGATACGAGGCCGCGGCCTATCTTGGGCCTGTCTTTGCCCGGCATCCCGAGGTGTTTAGCGCAAATACGCGTCAGCGACTCGCGATCGGATCCCTCGTAGATGAGGACACTTATGGTCTGGCGCAGGCCACGCGGGCCCAAGTGTTGCGGCGCTTGCTCGACGAGGTTTTCGCAGATGTTGATGTGATAGTTCTGCCGGTAACGCCACGGGCCACGTATCGGCGAAGCGAATTGGCTGGGAGCCCGAGCGATGTCCGGCAGCTCACGTTGGAACTGCTTGCCTTCAACCGTTGGGTCAACACGCTTGGGCTGCCGGCAATCACTGTGCCGCCCAAGGCCGGAGACGAGGGTGGAAGCGCCGCCGTCCAGCTCATCGCGCGTCCTTTTGCCGATCTCGATCTGGTAGGGTTTGCTTCGGATCTGATGTTGCGCGCCTGACGCGTCGGGCACGAATTTTCATGAGATTTATTCATGCATGGCAGGCCCGATGAATGCTCTTCGGCGTGACGCCGGGCTTTTGTAGGCGCATGTGGCCTGCCGAGATGTGCTTTGGACGTATTATGAATCTCATTGTACCCAAAAGGGCGGCGGGGGTTCCGGATATCCCGCATTCGGCCCCGGCATAAAACTTATGCATTAGTTTTATTCATGCATGACCGCCGCGCAATTCGTTTGTTTCGAGCCGCGCGGAAGATCAGGATGGCACTCGCGAAGGAACCCGAAACTTCGAAGGGAGGCGCCAAGTGGATACTATGATCGACCCGCGAATACAGGCGCGAGCGCTTGTCGAGTCGCGGGCCTTCTATGGCGGCCGCTGGCACGAGGCGGACGATGGCGCGTCCTCCGCAGTCTTCGATCCCGCGACGGGCGGAGAGATCGGACGCGCCGCCGACGTGTCAAGCGCCCAGGTTGCAGCGGCCATCGATGCCGGCGAGACGGCGCTGCGCAAATGGTCCGGCCTGCTGCCGCTTCAGCGCAGCCGTATGCTTCACCGCTGGTGTGACTTGATGGAGGAGCGGCGGCATGGCCTTGCCGCCCTCATAACGCTGGAACAGGGAAAGCCGCTGGCGGAAGCCCTTGGCGAGATCGATTATGCGGCCAGTTTCGTGCGCTGGTACGCCGAGGAAACCAGGCGGGGAGGCGGCGATGTCATCAACAGCCATCTTCCGGGCAAGAACCTGCGCGTCAACCGTGCGCCTGTTGGCGTGGTCGCCGCGATCACGCCCTGGAATTTCCCCTCGGCGATGCTGGCGCGCAAGGCCGCCGCGGCGTTGGCGGCGGGCTGTCCTGTCATCGGCCTACCATCATCTCGGACACCGTTTTCCGCGCTGGCGCTCGCGCTCCTCGCCGAGGAGGCAGAACTGCCGGAGGGCGTGTTTTCAGTCGTCACGGGATCGTCGCGCAAGATCGTGCCACAGCTTTGCGGGGATACGCGCATCCGCGCCGTCTCGTTTACCGGTTCCACCGAAGTTGGGCGGATCATCGCACAGTTGTGCGCCCCGACGATCAAGCATGTCAGTTTGGAGCTTGGCGGCCATGCGCCGTTCATTGTCTTCGAGGACGCCGATCCGGACGCCGCCGTCGACGACGCGATCAACGCGAAATTCCAGACCACGGGTCAGGACTGCCTCGCAGCCAACCGGATCTTCGTGCATGAAAGCCTGCATGACGGTTTTGTCGAGGCCTTCACGGAGAAGGCGGCCGCCCTTCGCGTCGGCAACGGCTTCGATCCCGGAATCCAGATAGGCCCGATGATCGACGGCCCGGCGCTCGCCAAGGTGGACGAGCAGGTTCGCGACGCCGTCGGGCGCGGAGCGCGGCTGTTGCAGGGCGGGCACGTTCACGAGGCCGGTCCCGGCTTCTACGCTCCCACGGTACTCGCCGACATTTCCGCCGACATGCTGATCATGCATGAAGAGACGTTCGGCCCGGTCGCCGGCATTTGCGGGTTTCGATCGGAGGCGGACGCGATCTCGCGCGCCAACGCGACCGAATACGGGCTTGCCGCCTATCTGCACACGGGAAGCGGCGCTCGCGCCGAACGGGTGTCGCGGCAGCTCGAGTTCGGCATGGTTGGCATCAACACGTCGAAAATGACCGGCGCGCCGATTCCCTTCGGCGGCGTCAAGCAATCCGGCCTCGGCCGGGAAGGTGGCCCTTACGGCATGCACGATTTCATGGAGTACAAATATGTCTGCTCAGCTTACGAATGACGCCAGCGGCGGTTTCGCCCAAAAGTCCACGGTCAGCGTCGCGCGGCGGGTGGTCGAGACATTGCGCGATATTGGCGTGAAGCATGTCTTCGGCGTGCCTAGCGGCGGCTGGGTTGATTACATGGAGGCCATGCGCACGACCGATGGCATTGAGTTCGTGCTCACGACCCACGAGGGCACCGGCGCGATCATGGCCGATGTCTGCGGCCGGCTGACCGGCGCGCCCGGCGCGTGCTTCGGCACATTCGGTCCCGGTGCGACGAACCTCTCCACCGGCGTTGGCGGCGCGTTGCTCGACCGTTCGCCCATGATCGCCCTGACGGACGAGATGGCGGCGCCGATGCGGGGGCGGGTGACGCAGATGGGGATTGACCACCAGGCGCTATTCGCTCCGGTGACCAAGAAGACCACGCGTCTGGAGGTGAACCGCGTCCGCGAAATCCTGTTCGATGCGGCGGAGAATGCCTTGAGCGACCGTCCCGGATCGGTCCATGTCGGCCTGCCGGTCGGGATGAGCGCCGAACTCGCCGGCAATGAGGGCGACTGGTCGCGTCCGGCTGCCGCGATCCAGCCGGCCGCCGAAGCCGAAGCACTCGCCGAAGCGCTGACGGCGCTGACAAATGCGCGCAAACCGGTCATCGCACTGGGGCTCGGCGCGGTGCGCGCCGGTGTCGGACCGGCAATTGCCAGGTTCGCCGAGGCCTACGACCTTCCGGTGGTTCTTACGCCCATGGCCAAGGGGCTTGTCCGCGAAGACCACCCCTGTTACGCGGGCGTGCTGTTCCATGCCCTTTCGGACGAGGTGGGCAAGACCCATAGGCAGGCGGACCTCACCGTCCTGGTCGGCTACGACCCCGTCGAGTTCAATGTCGAGGCTTGGGCACCTGCCGTTCCGCTGGTCAATATCGATGCCCAGCCCGCCGATATCGATCGTACTGCCTATCCCGATGTCATCGATGTGACGGGCGACATCGCGATCTCCGTCGCGGCGCTGTGCGGGACCGAGCTCAATGGCACGACGTGGGACATGGACGCGGTGCGGGCGCGCCGTTCGGCGATGTTCGAGCGGCTGCGCGGCGGCGGCGGTTTCGGCCCCTGCGCGGCGCTCGATGTCCTGCGGGACGTGCTGCCCGAGGACGGCATCATGACATGCGATGTCGGCGCGCATACGCATCTGATTGGCCAGAAATGGCCGACACCGGCGCCGGGCCGTCAGATCATGACGAATGGCTGGTCGACGATGGGTTTCGGCATTCCGTCGGCGATAGCGGCCAAGCTGTGCCGGCCGGACGTTAGTGTGTGCACCGTGGTGGGTGACGGCGGTTTCCTGATGTCGGCCGGCGAGCTGGCGACGGCTGTCCGGCTGAATCTGCCCTTCGTCACAGTCGTGCTGACCGACAACGATCTGGCGCTGATCCGCATCAAGCAGGAGAAGAAGCAGAACCCGGTCTACGGAACCCCGATCCGCCAAAGCGGTACGATCGGAGGCGACAATATCTTCGGCGTTCCGGTCCTCAGCGCCGACGATGCGGACGAATTCAGGGCAGCGCTCGAGAAAGCCTTCGCCACGAATGGTCCAGTCATCGTCGAGGCAAGGATCTCCAGCCAGGAATATGACGATCTCGTATTGAAGAAAGACAAACCAGGGTGAGATTTAACTGCCGGTGTCTGCCAATATGCTCAACAACCGTCCGCCTGAAATATGCGTCAGTTGGCCAGAGCAAAAGTGCGCCAGATGACTGATGTGATCCCAAAAACGGGGGACATCTCAATGAATCAGGTCATCGCGTTCCGTTGAAGTGAGCAGCTCGGTGAAGAGGCGCTGTGCGCGCTGGTTGCCCTTGGCAACGGCGAGCGACCGGATGACAGCCTGGGCCATGTGATACTGTCTTTGTGCGTGAGCGGCTTTTCCTAGAATGTCCGAACAAACGAGAGACAAGCTGCGACAGCGGCCGAACGGGACGTTTGGAATGCACAGCGCGCAGGCGAGACGGAAGTCGGCGTCGACGTCTGAACAGGTCGATATTGCTCTGATAATCATCAACGACTTGCAATCAGATCGACCGCAAGAGCATGGCATCGAACCCCAACGTGACAATCATGCGAATTGCATTGTCGACTTAGTATGCTCCGTCGGAGCGAAACAAGCTAATAGGTGTCGTGAGCAAAATTCTCAAGTCAAACCAAATCGACCAGTTCTCGATGTAATACAGATCGTACTGCGTTCGGCTCGAAATTTTTTCGTCGGAGTCAATCTCGCCGCGCCATCCATTGACCTGCGCCCAGCCGGTGATACCGGGTTTCACACGATGCCGCGCGAAATACCCGTCCACAACCTCCGTGAATAACCGATCATTCGCCTGCGCCGCCACAGCGTGAGGGCGCGGACCAACCAAAGACATCTCGCCCCGCAGAACGTTGAAGAATTGCGGCAACTCGTCGATCGAAAACTTACGAATGAAGCGGCCTACGCGGGTTACCCGAGAATCATTCCGTGTCACCGGATTACGCGCCGTCGGATCGCATCTGTCCGCATACATCGATCTGAATTTGAAGACCTCGATCTCTTCATTGTTGAAACCATGGCGCTTCTGCCGGAACAGGATCGGGCCGGGACTGTCCAGCTTGATGGCGATTGCCGCCATTGCCATGATCGGGAGGAATGCGAGAATTCCCAACATAGAGAAGACAACATCGAAGATGCGCTTCGTCACTGTGTTCCAGCCGCCAATCGGCCTGTCGAGCACATTGAACATGGGCACCGAGCCGAAATATGAATAGGTGCTGGGCCTGAACTTTATCCGATTGGAGAGGGCAGACAGGCGAATATCGACCGGCAGGATTCCCAGCTTTTTCAGGGTCTTGAGCATGCGCTCTTCAGCCTGCAGCGGCAGCGATATGATGAGCAGGTCTATATGAGCCTGCCGCGCGAACGAAAGAAGCTGCTCCGTGTCGCCGAGCTTCGGGTAACCGGCGATGATTGGAGGAGACCGCTCGTCATCGCGGTCGTCGAAGATGCCGCAAATATGTATGTTGCTGTCGCGCTCCTTTTCGAGCGCACGGATGAGCCCCTCGGCCCGCTCGCCGCCGCCGACTATCACCGCCCGCCGCGCGAGCAAGCCTTCGCGGGTCCACTTTTTCAGGCAGGCGCCGGTCGCCGCATGCGCGATGAACAGGAACGCGAGACCACTGAAATACCAGGAGCCAAACCAGACGCGGCTGAAATCTTCGGAGGTCTTCAGGAGAAAGCCCGCGAGAGTCAGGAGCGCGCATGTCGCTGTCCACGATAGCGCGACACGGCCGAAGCTTCTTCGCGGCGATTTCAGCGCCTCGATCGAGTAACCGCCCGAATATTCGTTCAGCAGGACAAAAAGCACCGAGCCCGTGCAGATCGTGAATGCGTATGCGACCGGCAGATGTATGCCGACATAGAGGAGCATGACAGCCGTCGCGATTGCGGCGAGCCCGACGCCATCGACCACTCGCACCAGTCCGCTAATGATATCGATCGAGAACCGCTTGCTGGTCTGTTGGCGCGCAATGCGCTCGGCGAAAGGGCTAAGCGCCGTACTGCGCCGATGTGCAGCATCGCCTCTCAAGCCAGACTGCCCGAGAAAACTCATCTGGGCCGCGAAATCACTCATGGCACGCTCTTCATGGGCTTATTTGCACCATTTTCCTTAAACCAGCGATATAGAGTCGCCTCTTCGGAAAAGCCATGTTCGTTTGTCAGCCGGATGCTGTAACGTTCTATTAAGGTTAACCGCCAGCTTCCAAGATGGAGCCAGTGCCGAGCGCGCGTTTATTGGTCCCGATCAATTCCTGACAAACACCGGATCACGGGCAAAAAACGCGGATTTAACCAAGGATTTACCTAACTGACGATAATTGTGTCATGTCCGAATGGGCGTTGGATTGCGCCGAATTCTGGTGTTTCTCGCGGAGATTTCGTTGATGTTCAGGCCGGAAGACTATGAGCGCCGTCAAGCGGCCCGGTCAGATAGTAGCGCGAGAACGCCGCTTTCACTGCTGGAGATTGCCAGCGAATTCGATCAATCGGAAGAAAAGCCGGACGAGCGCGACGCGACTTCCCTTCATGAACATCCGGAACGTGGGCATGAAACCGCATATGGACGCACACCGGATCCCATAACCGAGAACTCCCAGACGGCAAGCAATCGGAGATCAATATCCGGCCAGTTCGAGCAAGTCGGCGTCGACGATATCATCGAATGGTTGGCGCAAGGCACGCGCCTGATCGTCTGGTCAGTGGTCTTATGCGTCGCGGCCGCACTCCTGTTCGGTTTTCTCGCGACGCCGAAATACAAGGTGTACACGGATATCCTTGTCGCCCCGGCAAACCTTAACGTAGTCAGAGAGGATGTCTTTGAATCCAGCCCGCAAAGCGACGCTCAGATTTTGGAAGTCGAGAGCCGACTTCGCGTATTGACTTCGCGTAATGTATTGAGCCGCGTCATCGACGATCTCAACCTGACAGAGGATCCGGAGTTCGTAAAACCGAGCCCCTTTGCTGCGATCAAGAATTTGTTCGCTTCGAACGAGGAAGTCGAGGCAAACACCCGTCTGGCAGTCATGCGTGAACTGTCTGAACGCGTCGAAGCCAGCCGCGAGCAACGGTCCTTCATCGTCGTGTTGGAGACTTGGCGGGAAGATCCGGAGAAGGCGGTGGAATTGGCCGATGCGATGGTCAAGGCCTTCGAACAGGAGATGTTCGAATCGGCAGCGTCCAGCGCAGGCCGCGTAGCGCGGGACATCAATGCGCGGTTGAAGGAGTTGCGCCGTAGCGCCACAGAGGCGGAAACCCGGGTCGAAGCCTTCCGGCGCGAAAACGGCCTTGCGGTTGCAGGTAATGAATTGGAGCGTTCGCGGCTTTCGAGCGAGTTGAACTCACAGGTTCTCGAAGCTCAGCAACGCCTGATTCAGGAGCAAACCCAGTACCAGCAGATGCGGGCGGCACTGAACGCCGGCCGGACCCGCAGCGCGTCGGTTTTCGAATCCGATACCATGAGCAATCTGCGAGAGCAGAATAACGAGCTCCGCCAGCGCATCGGTTCGCTCGAACTGTCACTCGGGCCGCGGCACCCGCAACTTCTGCAGGCGCAATCGGAACTGGAAGCGTTGGAAAACGCGATCAACGATGAGGCGCGTGCCATTCTCGACCGCGCAAGGGCAAGCTACGAGCGCGAACAAACGGCGCTTGCGGCCCTGCAAGCCAAGGCTGGCGAGGAAACGTCCAACGTTTTCGTCGACAACGAGGCGGAGGTCCAACTTCGCGATCTGGAACGTGATGCGACGGCCAAGGCGCAGCTCTATGAGACTTTCCTCACTCGCTCGCAGCAGATCACCGAAAGCCAACAGATCGACACGACGAACATCCGGGTGATTTCGAGCGCGGTGCCGCCGAAAGCCCCGAGCTGGCCGCCGCGTAAACTGATACTCATGGCCGGAGGTGTCGCAGCGGGGTTGATGATCGGTGTAGGCCTCGCCCTGCTCCTCGGTTTCAGGCGGTCCATGCGATCAATGCGTCTTGCGAACGCATGACGAATAAAGATCGAAAACACCGCGCGGTCCCCGATCGGCATAAGGCGTTCGACGGGCATATCGTGGGGTCCGTTTTCTTCATAGCGATCTTCTTGTTTTACTGGATTTCGCTCAATCCCTTTGTCGACCTGACAGACCCGTCAACGCTGGGACCATCGGCCGGCAAACTGAACCGGCTGAACCAGTTGGTATCGGTGTGCCTGTTTCTCGGACTGCTCATATACGGACTGCGGCACCCGATGCGTTCGGCTATCCTTCAGCCGAGGCCGTTGATTGCTGTCATCTTCGTTTGGTTGTTGCTGACCTCTGCATTATCACCGCTGCCGATCCTCGGCATTAAGGGCACGGTGCTGGCGTTGATGGTGACCGTCATGGCGCATGTTTTCCTGCTCTTGCCGGTGAACGAGAGGCGCTTCGCCATGTTGCTGGGCCTATGCACGCTCATCATGCTTGCCGTGGCTTATTTCGGCATTCTGTTTCTTCCGACGCTGTCGATCCACCAAGCGGCGGAAGTTCGCGAGCCCATGAATGCCGGCTACTGGCGTGGCCACTTTCCGCATAAGAATTCCGCTGCCGCAGCGATGGTGTTATCCACCTTCTTCGGCCTCTACTTGATGCGCACATGGTCCCGCGTCCTCGGTTTGGCGGTTGTTTGCTTGTCAGTCGTCTTCCTGGTTCATACGGGTGGAAAGACGTCGACTGCGATGTTGCCGGGAGTGCTTGTTCTCGCTTATTTGTTCGAAAAGGCAAAAGGGCTACGCGCCGTCATTTCCATCTTCGGCATCGCATCGTTCAACATCCTGACCGTTGGCACTGCCGTCATCACACCGCTACGAGAGGCCGTGACCGCGCTCGGCATCGACGCCACTTTCACCAACCGGACCGATATCTGGCGATTCGCCTTTTCGGCGATCGCAGATCATCCGTTCACCGGATACGGCTTGCGTGCTTTTTGGCAAACGGAGGCCCTGGTCTACAGCGGCGGCTCGATAGAGACCTGGGCGGTTGAAGCGGCGAACGGGCACAATTCTTACCTCGATATCGCGCTGACGACCGGGATTCCCGGGCTTGTTCTGACAATACTGTGGCTGCTCGTCTGGCCGCTGTGGAACTACTCCCGTCTGTCATCGGAAAAGCAGCGAACGCCGATGACGCGGCTGTTCGTCCGCATGTGGCTCTACATGGTGTTTTATGCCTGCCTGGAGTCGTTGTTCTATGAGGGTGGCAATTTCGCGTGGTTCGCAATTCTGTTTGCGATCCAGGGATTGTATCTGCAAAACCAAGCCGTATTGGCCAGAACGACACCGGTTGTGATGCGGAGGGAAGCCTATGCCTGACGGTCTCGGTAATATTGCGGCGAAGATCGATGCGCGGATCGACCGGCTTGCCAATCGCTTGCTCTGGACTGTGGCCGGACCGCGACGCGACGTCGAAACAGACGTTCCGATTGTCTCTTTCACATTCGATGACGTCCCGGACAGCGCGCTGTTCGAAGGAGCAGCGATCCTTGAAAAGCATGGTGTGCGTGGCACGTTTTACATCGCCGGCAGCCTCGCGAGCCAGGTCGAGCCGGATCGCACATTGATTTCGCCGGAAGGATGCCGCGAGCTGGCCGAACGGGGCCACGAGATCGGTTGCCACACCTTCGCCCACCGCAAGATTCGCGATCTCGTCGCCGACGGTCTCGCTGCGGATCTCGACAGGAACGCCGGATATCTCACGGAGGCCGGGATCGAAACGCCTGCGCGCAATTTCGCCTTTCCCTACAACGCGGCCTGGCTGACGGCGCGCCGAGAACTGCGCCGCCGCTATCGGACTTGCCGCGCGGGCGGTGAGGCGATCAATCGCAAAAACGTCGATCCCGTGATGCTGAAGGGCATCGAGATTCGCCAGCCGGAGGACTATGCGGCCAGCCTGACAAGCTGGATCGACGATGTCGCCGCGACGCCGGGCTGGCTGGTCTTCATCACCCACGATATCGCGGCGCATCCGACCCCTTACGGTTGCACGCCCGAAACCCTCGACCGCCTGGTCGCTTATGCCAACGCAAAGGGCTGCCGGATCCTTCCGGTGGATGGCGCGCTCGATTTGCTCGGCTGGTAGGCGCGAACGTGATCAGGGATTCAAAACCCGGTACGCTGCTGGCGATCAACAACTATTTCTACCGGCGCGGCGGCGCCGAAGCGGTTTTCCTCGACCATATTGCGATGTTCGAGGAGATCGGCTGGACCGTCGTGCCCTACGCTATGCGCCACGAAAACAACATGGAATCCGAATGGTCGGATTATTTTGTCTCCGAAATCGAATATGGCCGCGATGCCGATAGATTTCGCCGGATCGTTCAGGCCGCGAACGTCATCTATTCAGTGGAGGCGCAGCGAAACCTGCGGCGGTTGATTGACCGTATCAGGCCCTCTGTCGCTCACGCCCACAACGTATACCACCACCTTTCTCCATCAATTTTCTCCACCTTGCGCGCCAGCGGAATTCCGACCGTGATGACCGTGCATGATCTCAAGCTGGCGTGCCCAGCCTACAAGATGCTGCGCGACGGAAAGGTCTGTGAAGACTGCCGCGGTGGGCATGTCTACAACGTGCTTCGGCATCGTTGCATCAAAGGGTCCGTCTCGCTAAGCGCCGTCGTGCTCGCGGAAACGGTGCTTCACCGCATACTTCGAACCTATCGCGACAAGATCGACCGTCTCGTTGTCCCGAGCCGCTTTTATATCGACAAACTCGCCGAATGGGGCTGGTCGCGCGACCAAATGGTACATATCCCGAACTTCGTAAACGCGGAGGATTTCTCGCCGGAATGGCAAGAAGAGGGATACTTCGCCTTCGCTGGTCGCCTGTCCGAAGAGAAGGGCATAGCAACTCTCATTCGAGCGGCCGCGCGATCGGGCCAAAGACTGGTGGTCGCGGGGACTGGCCCGCAGCAAGCGGAATTGCAGGCGCTGGCGAAAGAGACCGGCGCCAGGGTCGAGTTCGCCGGTTATGTTTCCGGCGAGGCGCTCCACCGGTTGATCGGGGAATCGCTGGCGCTGGTTTTGCCGTCGGAATGGTATGAGAATGCGCCCATCAGCGTCCTGGAGGCCTATGCTCTCGGGCGGCCCGTGATCGGAGCCGGTATCGGAGGCATCCCGGAACTGATCCGTGCGGGCGAAACCGGCGTTCTGGCCGCGTCCGGCAATGTTGAAGACCTGGCGCGCGCGCTGAGTCACATCGCGGGTCTGGCGCCAGCCGAACGCAAGGCGATGGGTGCAGCGGGACGGAGTTGGGTCCAAAGGGAATTCTCGCCGTACGCCTACCGGGACCGGATGTTGTCTTTGTACGGAACAATATCGAACCGCCCGTTTCAAATCGATACAGAAGCGGCCTCGCACGTTAACCGTCCGTAAAGAAACTCGCCGCGGATTGCCGGATTCCAGGTCGCTTCGTCTCCCGGAAAGCCTCTCTCGCATGTAAGAAACGGCATTGACGAGCCATAGAGCAACGACGGGCGCTGTACCGGGTCGACCATCTGAAAGTCGCCCCGCTTGCCAGCCAGTTATCCGCGACACGGCAGTCAAAAGAAAACGGTTTGGCCAATGGACCAGTCTCCTTCAACGATGCACGATTCTCAAAAGCGGCCCGATCTGCCTTATGACGGCGGCTCGGCTCCGTGCAGAAACGGTGTGGCGTACACCGGACGGCGAGATGCGCGCAGCGTGATGATGCTCGGACTGCGCGGCATCCCGAATATCCAGGGCGGTGTCGAGAAGCACGTCGAAATGCTCGCTCTCGAACTCGTCAAACTCGGCTGGCGCGTCGAGGTCGTCGGTCGCCGTGCTTATATGACCGAAGGCACCGAGACCGATTGGAACGGCGTGCAAATCCGATCCCTGTGGTCGCCGCGTCACGTAGCCTTTGAGGCTCTGATCCACACCTTCGCCGGCGTCGGCCTCGCAGCGATACGCCGTCCGGATGTCGTCCATATACACGCGGTTGGCCCGTCGCTCGCCGTGCCGCTCGCGCGGCTCGCCGGATTGTCTGTCGTCGTCACGCATCACGGCTTCGACTACGACAGACAGAAATGGGGCAGGGCGGCGAGATTCATGCTCCGTCTCGGCGAAAGCCTCGGTATGCGATACGCAAATCGGCGCATCGGCATTTCCGAGGATATCGTTCAGACAATGCATCAACGCTACGATGTGCCCGTAGCCCATATTCCCAACGGCGTCGCTGTGACCCGGCGTTCCGAGAACAGGCAGGTTCTCGCGGAGTTCGATCTTTCGCCCAGGCGTTACGTACTGATGGCCGCTCGGCTCGTCCCGGAAAAACGCCAGACCGACCTGATCCGCGCATTCGCCCGGCGAGAGAACAAGGACGTGAAGCTTGTTGTGGCGGGAGGGGCCGATTTCGAATCCTCTTATTCCGCAGAAGTTCATGAGCTTGCGAAAAGCGTGCCGGGTGTGGTCATGACCGGGTTCCAAACCGGCGAGCGGCTCGACGCATTGTTTTCCAATGCCTCCCTTTTCGTTCTGCCGTCGAGCCACGAGGGCATGCCGATCGCGTTGCTGGAGGCGATGGCCCATGGCCTCCCGGTCCTGGCGAGCGATATACAACCAAATCTGGCGCTAGGCCTCGGGTCCGACGAGTACTTTCCTCTAGGTGACATCGAGGCGCTGACAGTCGCGCTCGATGCGAAATTGTCCAATCCGCCGACAGAAGACGATATCGCTGCCAGAATTCTCCATACCGCGCAGACCTACAACTGGCACCATGTCGCGGACCGGACAGCTCGTATCTACGCTGAAGCTGTCGAACGTTCGTGGACGCGAACGGCCTCCAAGTCCTGACCCGCACTTTCAGAAAGTGGATGCCGTGCCCGTTTCCGTGATCATCAAGACCCTGAATGAGGAACAGCGAATTGCCGCGACGATCGAAAGCGCGCTCGATGCAATTAAACAACTCGGTGGCGAAGTTATTATCGCCGACAGCGGTTCCTCCGATCGTACCTTGGAGATCGCCTCCCAATACCCGGTCACCATCGCCCAATTGCTGCCGCCGGCGCGGCCGAGTTGCGGGATCGGGCCGCAGTTGGGCTTCCAATACTCGAGCCACGCCTATCTCTGCCTGCTGGACGGCGACATGTTGCTCGATCCGGAATTCCTCCCCGACGCAATCGCCTATCTGAACGCCAATCCGCAGGCGGGCGGGGTGACCGGCCATGTTGACGAGAAACTGGTTACAAGCCTCGAATATGCCCGAAGAGTAACACGCAACGCGCCGGAAAACCGGATCGGCGATATCGACCGGATGAATGGTGGCGGCCTTTATCGTCGCGCAGCTATTGACTCTGTCGGGTATATTTCCGACCGGAATCTGCACGGATACGAAGAATTCGATCTCGGCATTCGCTTGCGCGACGCTGGCTGGACGCTGCACCGCCTCGACCGGCGGTTCGTCCAGCATTTCGGTCACACGGTCAATTCCTATCGTCTGCTGGTGCGCCGCTGGAGAAGCAAATATCTCTTCGGCATCGGGGAATTTCTTCGAGCTTCAGTCGGAAAGCCCTACTTTTTCAGAGCTTTGCGGGAATTGCCCGAACTGCGGCTGTGGGCTGTTGTCTATGCATGGTGGATCGCGGTCTTCGCCATCCTGATATTCGTGCCCGACAAGCTCTGGGCGCTTCTTCTGGCCGCAGCGAGCCTCGGCGGCGTTCTGTTGTTGGCAAGCCTGGCCAAGCGAAGCCTGTCGATGGGCCTCTACACGGTCGTCGCGTGGTTCTTCCACGCCGCTGCCCTGCCTGTCGGTTTCCTGGCACCACGGCGCAATCCGGAGTCTCGCGTCGAGAGCCGGATCGTCGCGGGAGCAAACGAATGAAAGCGATTTATCGAGTCGCCATGATCGCTTTCGCGCTGGGCGCAGCCGCCGCTCAAGCCATCGCGGCCGACGAGTGGTTGCCGGTTCGCGAAATCTCGTTGGAGGTGCAGGCGGGTAGTCCGCTGGATTTCTCTGGGATTTTGACGAATCCGGCGATAGATTCAGGCCATCGACTGATCGCGGGGCGAGGCGGCCGGCTGGTCTTCGCCGACGCGCCCGAGCGGCCGCAAAGGCTGTTGTGCGCATCACTGGCCTGGAGCCCTGCTTCCGGCGGCTTTCCAGATCATGCAGAGGCCGATCGCTATGCCGAGCAATTGGCGCGCCACGGTTACAATGTCGCGCGCCTGCATTTCGTCGATGCCAATCTGATGTTCGGGCGCAAAAAGGATTTGGATTTTGATCCCGAAATCCTCGATCGCTTCCACTATCTGCTCGCCGCGCTGAAACGCAACGGGATCCACTGGATCATGGACGGCCTGACCTCATGGCGGGGCGCCTATGGCGGATACGACGACCGCTGGGACCCATCGGGAAATCTGAAGACAGCGCTCTATTTCGACGATAAGGCGTTTGCCCATTGGAAACGCCTGCAGGAGGAACTCCTGGCGCGGATCAATCCCTATACGGGAACCGCCACGATTCACGATGACGCATTGGCGCTGATCATCCTCGTCAACGAGAACGCGATCGAGTTCGAGAGCGTTGTGCACGACAAACCCGGAAAGCCGCCCTACGATCCGATGATCGGGGCACCCTTCAATCGGTGGCTGAAGGAACGCTACGGCTCGACAGCAGCTCTTGCGAAAGTCTGGCCCGACCTTCACCGTAGTGAGCGTCTTGAAGACGGCACGGTTGCGCTGCCGCTTGATCGCTATGTGGACACCGCGCGGCTGCGCGACCTGCAGGCGTTCTTCTCGGATACCGAAATCTCCACCGCCGAGCGTATGAGCCGCGTCTTGCGCGATCTCGGCTATCGCGGATTGATCAGCTCATACAACAATTGGCCCACCATCCAGACCGGGCTAAGCAGGCGCGGCCTCGATGTCGTGACGATGAACACCTACCATGACTGGATTGGCGGATATCAAGCCGGGGGGCGCATCGAACAGGTCAGTTCCCTGGCCGATGACCTCAACTACCTGCGGATGATCGCCGCGACCCGATGGCTCGGCAAACCTTTTATGGTTAGCGAATATGACCATCTCTTCTGGAACCGGTTCCGCTACGAGGCCGGCATCGCTGTCCCGGCTTTCGCTGCCCTTCAGGGCTGGGATGCATTGTGTCGGCATGCGCATGGGCCGATCGTTCTTGCCTATGGCGAGCCCTATTCGCACAAACGTGCCATGCTTCCCTATGCCATCGCGCTCGACCCCGTGGCGCGGGCGGGCGAGACCATTGCAGCGCTCCTTTTCAGGCGCGGCGATGTAGCAACATCCGACGTCACAGTGCCATTTGCTGTCCGCGGCGAGGAAGACCTGTCAGAGGATATGCAAGCAGTCGAACCTCCTTGGCTGACGGAACTGGCGTTGATCGGCAAGATCGGCCTCCAGGACCAATCCGTGATCGAGGGCATTTCCGTGAAACAGCCGCGCGGAACAAACGACCTCAATGTAATTCTCGAGACCCTGCGGGCAAATCGGGAACTGCCGACGTCGAACGTAACCGACATCGATGCCGGATTGATCGAAAGCGAAACGGGTCAGATCCTGTTGGATCGCAGAAATGGACAGCTTCGAGTATCGACGCTTGCAATGGAGGCGCTTGCTCATTCTTCGCTGCGCGCACCGGTGGATCTCGGGATAATGACGGTGGAGAACGCCGATGGGCCGGGAGCCATCGCGCTGGCGTCGATCGACGCGGAGCCATCGCTGGAGACAGGCCACCGTTTCCTGCTGGTTTTCGCGACCGATGCCCGTAATACGGGCATGCGGTTCCGCGACCGCGAGGAAAAGGTCATCGCAGATTACGGGCGCTTGCCGGTCCTAATCCGTCGCGGGGCGGTCGATCTCAGTCTGGACAAGAGCGCCCGGCGCTGGACGCTGTCGCCGGTCGGGCTCGACGGGATGGTTCATCCGCCTGTTGATCAGGGATCGGGGCAGATCTCGTTCCGACTGTCGAACGATACGCCCAGTGGCCCGACAACCTATTTTCTCCTCGAACTGACGGAGTAGTGACGCGCCGGAGGGATCGGTTAATCGGCGATTTCCTCAACCGGAGCAGCCAGTAGCGGGGCGAGATGCAGGTAGCGTGTCGCCTTGCGCTTCGCCGCGATATCGGCCCAGACACGATCAACCTGTTCCGCCGTCAGCCCGCATGCAACCGCGACTTCGCTGGCTGGCACCCCATGGTTCAGGCCATAGAGGCAGATATCCATGCGGTCATAGGGCAGTGAGAAATAAAATTCCTCCTGCGTCTGCTCGAGCGAGTAAGTGTCGGTTGTCGGCGGTCTCGAACGAATCTTCTCCGGGACGCCGAGATATTCGGCAAGCTCATATACCTGTGTCTTGTAGAGATGAGCGATCGGCTTGACGTCGGCGGCGCCGTCACCGTTCTTGACGAAAAAGCCCTGGTCATATTCGAGCCGGTTCGGCGTGCCGAGTACCGCATAGTTCAGGCGGTCGGCGTGGTAATACTCAATTTGCTTGCGGGTACGCTGCTTCATATTGGTGGCGGCGACAATCCCGAGATAGGCCGACGGCGACATGCGCCGTTTCGTCAGCTTGCCATCCGGATCCTGAACGACGAGCGACGAGATATTGTAGCCTTCGCCTTCCAGGGAACTGGCAATCACCACCTTGGAACACCAGTCGGGCCCATATTCCGGGACAAGCTCGCGAATGAATGCATCGCGCCGCTCGTAACAGCCCATAGCCTGCAACGTCGGACCGATGTCCTCCACCACGGCCTCGACGCCAAAATGGTCAGCGACCTCGCGACCGAGCACGAGACTCTCGGGATCGGAGTCGTTTTCAGGCATGAACAGCGCCAGGACATTCTTCGCGCCTACCGCCCGAACAGCAAGAGCAACGGAAACGCTTGAATCAATGCCCCCGGAAAGGCCAAGCACGAGCCCGCGCTTGCGGATGCCCCGCAATTGATCACGAAGTGCAGACACAATGCGATGTACCTCGGCTTCCCTGTCGATCTTCAACCATTCATCGGAAGCAACCGAGGCCGGAATATCGGGGCGTAGGTTCATTTTGCCATCTCCATCGTCTCGGATGCGAAACGTCTGCTTACCTTGCCCGTGTCAGTCATCGGCAAGGAATCGCGAAATTCTATGATCTTCGGCACCATGAAATCCTCAAGGTGCGTCGCGCAGTGCCGGATCAGTTCCCTTTCCGTAACCGCTTGGCCGGAAAGCACCACGAGCGCTCCGATCGCTTGGCCCAAAACCGGATCCGCAACACCGATCACGACAGCTTCGGCGACCGCGGGATGCGCATGTAAAACGGCTTCGACTTCCTTCGGCGCGACCTTTTCGCCGCGTGTCTTGATGATATCGTCCTTGCGTCCTACGAAATACAAAAACCCTTCGTCGTCCTTGCGAAAAAGGTCTCCAGTGTGAAGGACCTTCTCCCATGGGTGGGCTCCCGGCCGCAGCATTTGTTCGGTCGCCGCTTCGTTGCGCCAGTATCCCTGCATTACGTGTGGGCCACGGATAACCAGTTCACCTGTAACCCCGGCAGGGACCTGCCTGCCGCTATCGTCGACAACGAACGCTTCCGTATTGGGTATGGCAATGCCGACCGAATGCGGACGCCGGTCGAGTTCCTCCGGCGGCAGATAGGTGCACCGCTTGCACTCGGTCAGCCCATACATCGAATACAAGTCCGCACCGGGAAAGAGATCTCGCAAGCGCGTGATGTGCTCTGCAGGCAACGCGGCCGCTGTGTTGGAAAGATAGCGAACGCTCGGCAAGAAGCCCGGTTCCAAACCGCGCATCTTAAGAATCATGGCCGCCATTGTAGGTACAAGCGGAAAGCCGGTGACGCGCTCTTCGTTGATCCGATCAAAAATCGCCTGCGGAAACGCAAAGGACTTTTCGAGGACCAGCGTTGCACCCATACGGACGCTCATCAGGAGCTGATAAAGTCCATAGTCGAACGCCATGGGGAGTACGTTCAAAATAACGTCGTCGGCCGAGTTCCGTAGGTAGGTGGTAATCGATTCGGAGGCCGCATCAATGTTCCGATGGGTCATCATCACGCCTTTGGGGCGACCCGTGGAGCCCGACGTGTAGATCAGCATCGCGAGATCCGTATCAATCCCGCCATGGTCGATTGTCGCATTCTCCGCCTTAAGGCATGCCTCGAAATCGGCCGCGCCTTCCGGAACTTCGCCGTCGACCGATCGTGCCGACGCGATGAACCCAATCTCATGCGATGTGGTTTCGCTCGCGCCCATCACGACAGGCATCAGCTTGGCCTGCGTAAGGATCGCGGAGGCTTCGCAGTTCTCGGCGATAAAGGCGAGCTTGTCAGCCTTCGTCGATGCATTTATCGGGCTGAAAACCGCACCGGTCTTCAAGATGGCGAAGATCGAAATCGCGGCTTCCCAACAATTGTCCATGAAGACGAGAACGCGGTCGCCACGTTTGACGCCGTTGGCGACAAGGCTGTTCGCCAGTCGGTTCGACAGCTCTTCGAAGTCGCCATAGGTCAGGCGCAACGAACTGGTAACCAGGGCGGTTTTGGAGAACCGGTTGCTTGCCTGCTGCGAAAGGAATTGTTCGAACCGCATGATGCGCGCTCTCCGGTGCTGCAATCAGACTGCGATAGCCTGACTCGTTTTCGATCCGACGTAAGCGACGATGCGGTCGACCGAGTCGAGGTTCGCCGGGACGATTTCGGCGTCATCCATCACCACGCCAAAGTGCTCCTCGACGAAAGCGACGAGTTCGAGCACTCCGGTCGAGTCGATGATATCGTTCTCAATCAGCGATGCATCGTCCGCCAGTTCAACGGTTTCGTCCCCGAACAGGTAGTTTTCTCTAATGAATGCCTTCACTGCGTCTTTGACAGATGAGCTCACGATGATCTCCTTATTACTATTAGGCCGCCTCGGCGGCGCGGTTCTTGGAAGTTGAAAACTGCTGAAGCCACAACTGTGTTGACAAAATCCCGACGAAGGCTGCGTTGTCTCGGAAACCGTGAACAGAACCGGTCAAGCACTTCGCGCGAAGTTTCTCGACAGCTTTGGGATTGAAAAGACCGTTATCGGCGACTGCGGTCTCGCCAAGTGCGGACCGGACATAGTCCAGATCGCCGGCGCCGGTGAACGAACTGCTGTCCGGCGCCCGATAGGGTTGCTTGGCGCGCTTGGCGATGTTTTGCGGAACCAGGTCGCGCGCAGCCCTTTTCAGAATGTATTTCTCGACAAGTCCCTTCAGTTTCATTTCCGGGGGCAGGCTCGTCGCCAGTTCCACCAGACGGTGGTCAAGGAATGGAAAACGGCCCTCGATACCGTGCGCCATAGCCATGCGGTCTCCCTGACTGGACAAAATGTAGCCCGGAAGGAGAAAGCGGCTTTCGAGGTATTGGGCCTGATGCAAAGGGTGCCAGCGCGCAAAATTCTGAGGAAGCCGTGAAACGAGTTCATCCGCGGCGTTGTATCCGGCGAGTTGCGCCCTTAGGTCGCCGGAAAAGAATATCTTAGAGGCCGCGGTGCCGCGCATGCGCGGTCGATGAGAAAACAGTGGATCATCCAGCGGAGCGGCATCGGCGCCGAAGAAACTGGCCAAGTAATCGGCCGATTGCCGCTGCAATCCCGGTAGATAGGGGTAGAGCTTGCGGAAAAGATGCGGCCGGATCGCTGATTCTGGCTGACGGGCGCAAAAGCGCCGGACCCGTGCTTCCTTGAAAATGTCGTAACCGGCAAACACCTCGTCGGCACCTTCGCCCGTCAGGACTACCTTTAGGCCGGAGTCGCGGACGAGCCGGGATAGCTTGAACAGGGGAGCAGGCGCGGTGCGAATGATCGGCTTTTCCGTAAAGCGGATCACTTCCGGGAAGATCGAGGCGATATCGCCCTCGTTACATGAAACTTTGCGATGCTCGGTTCCAAGCGCCTTGGCCATTTCCTCCTGGAAGGCGCTTTCGTCGTGTTCGGCACTGTCAAACGTGACCGAGAATGTCTTGAGCCCGTCCGGCGCCATGCCGGCGCCGAGCGCGGCGATCACGGAAGAATCGAGACCGCCGGACAGATAGGACCCGACGGGCACGTCCGCGCGCATGCGAATCCGGGTCGCGTCGGTCAGAAGTGCGAGGATTTCTTCCGTAGCCGCTTCCTCGCTGATATGATGCGGAGCTTCGCTTCGGTCCGGATAGTCAAGGCTCCAATAGGATCGGATGGTCTGCCGCCCCGATTCGACCACCATGACGCTCGCCGGTTCGAGCTCGGATATGCCGCGGAACGGTGTTCGCGGAGCGATCGGTGACCAGACGGTGAATATCTGATCGAGCGCGACCGGATCTATCTCGGCTTCCACACCGGGGACCTGCAGCAACGCCTTGACCTCAGAGGCGAAGTAGAACGTGCCTTGTTTCTCGGTGTAGTAAAGCGGGCGCACGCCCATGCGATCGCGCGCCAAGACCATGCGACCACGCGACCGATCGAGGATGGCAAACGCGAAATCGCCGTTCAGTCGGGACACACAATCCTCGCCGAACTTGTCGTAGAGGTGCAGGATAACTTCCGTATCGCTTCCGGAGCGGAACCGACGCCCCTGAGCGCGGAGTTCGTCACGCAGTTCGACATAATTGAAGATTTCGCCGTTGAAGACGATTGTAACGTCGCCAGCGGCATTCGACATCGGTTGCTGACCGTCTTCCAGACCAACGATCGCAAGTCTCGTATGGGCGAGCCCGCCTTCGGGCACGGCGAATGTGCCGTGCGCGTCCGGTCCACGATGGCCGAGCGCGAACGCCATCGCCGAAAGCAGACTGTTCGCTTCCGGGACACCTCCATAGTAACCTGCGATTCCGCACATTCACTTCGCCCTGCATGAGAAAGGCTTCATGTATCTCAATTAAGGCATTAAAACAGCGACAAACAAACGAATATTGATTTCAACTTAGGATAACGGAAATCATAGTGAATATATAGAATTTTATTATTTAAGTTGTGAGTCAAATTTGAATGATTGTTGGAAGATTTTATAAGGCCTGTTTCCACCCCATCAGAGGCTCCCGCCGTAGAAGCGGCTCCACTTTTCACCGACAAGGCCGTTGAAGAAGCCTTTTGATTCCGTGAATGCGTTAACGAAGGCCGGAGTCCGCGACTGAACGATGCTCGAGGCGATCGGAAGCAAGGCAATGCGCCGCACGAGCATCGGTTCAAGCAAGGCCGGTTGAAGGCGACCGCGCAAGGCGACGGCCCCTCGCTCAGCCGCATCGCGAACGAGGGCGTCGAGGACTGCGCCTTCCTGGCCCGGTTGCGCGAGTACCTGCAGAACATGGGCGGTGGCGCCCGGACGAACATGGTAGAAGACCGCTCCGACCGGCTTGCCGCCGCGCGCGTTGATCTCCGCGACAACGGGTTTACCGTAGTCCGGCTTTTCCAATCCTTCGCCGATTACATGGGCGAATCCGTCGCCCGCAAAATCCGGCCTTATGTCGTATTGTCTTGTGAAGCGTTCCAAGTGCTCCACGAACTTGGAAACGTCGATTTCGGCGAGTTCGAAACCCTTGGTAGGGAGTGCGCTTTCGCCTACCATCGACCAGCGCAGATCGCTTTCCCTCCCTCGTCCTCGCAGTAAGCCATCGACGCCTTTGGCGGCCGGAGAAAGCCAGCGCGCCGGGGGGAGCTTTTGCGATGCGGTTTCGACCAGCAATCCGGTCGGCCGAATTACGCGAAACCAGTCAAGGCTGTACTGCGGCAAGATAGCCGCTCCCAGACGCGTAACCATCCGCGAGGTCTTCTCGCTGGTGGTTTCGCTGAGAGTGAGGTCCTGCTTTCCCTCCATCAAGGTCTTCATCAGGCGAGCGGCCGCCATCGGACGCTTCTCGGGGGATTCGACCATAAAGGTGCCGCAGATCGCGGCCCGGTGGGACTTCGCGCCGCGGAGCATGGTAATTACGTTTACGCCAAGAAAGCCGGAAATGGTCTCGTCATCTTCGACGTGGACAAGAGACGGGACCTCGGAATCGCATACCGGCGCGTCGACGAAGTGCAGCCGGAAATAGTCGATGAGATGTGCCGGTGCTGCAGCGTCGGAATGGCGATAGATACGCATGAACATGCGTGCAACCGGCTCGACGTCTGCGTGTTTAAAGCCGCGGATCGTGCTCATGGCTTTGCTATTAACCCTGTACGTCGCTGCTGCGGTTCAGCATACGCGTGATCGCCACGCGCGGCCGGCCGCCATCATCGCAAGCGAATGAAACCGGAGCGTAGCGCCGCGCCCGCGCCACCAGCGCCTTGATTTGTCGATCCTGTCCTTCGCCGAACTCGAACAAGAGCCAGCCATCCGGCTTCAGGAATGGTATTGCATCGGTTAACAGCCTTTGATGAATGGAGATGCCGTATGGTCCGCCATCAAATGCCTCGCGCGGCTCTTCTTTCAGCAGGTGGGCGCTTTCACCCTCAAGCCGAGACGTGGAAATATAGGGAGGATTGCAGACAATCATGTCGACACATCCAAGCAGACCTTCCTCGGCTAGCGCGGAAAACATGTCCCCCTGCATGACCGTGATCCTGTCTGCCAGTCCCAGTCTGTCAGCATTGCGCTTTGCCAAAGCGACACAATGCTCCGTGTAGTCTGATGCCCACATACGGGCTGTCGGGACCAGAGAGGCGATGGCAAGCGCGAGATTGCCGGATCCGCAACAAAGATCGATGACTTTCGGATGTGGATTGGGGCTCGAGAGAAGGATGTCCGTGGCACGCCTTCCCAACAACTCGGTCTCCTGACGCGGAATGAGAACGTCCGGCGCGAGTTCAAGTTCGATGTCCATGAAACGATGCAGCTTCGCGGTACTTCCGACCTCGGCGTCGCCGGATTCTGTGGCAAGATTTGTCATCTTATCTTCCGATCTAATTCCATTTCTCGTTTTTCGGCGTGATTTCGGGTGTCATCCTCTGATCGTGCGCCCTCCTGAGGCTGCTGCCGCAAATCTTCCGCGCGTCTGTCGTTGCGCACCAACCTGAAGAACATGCTCCAGGCCGCGATCACCATCGCTATTTCAATGAAGTAGAATGAGACGAACGTGCCGGTGGGTGGAGCGTACCATGTCGCGCATGCGGCAATCGCCGCACCGGCAACGCTGCCCACTCCCATGACAAGCGCGCGCGCGGATTGATGACCGGACGCGCCGACAGCCTCCATGGGGATCGACCAAAGCGCAATCGGAACAACGAGCCAGCACAGATACCGCACGAAAGTGACCAGGGACACGTATTCGGCTCCGAACAGATAGGGCAAGATCGGCGCGCAGACGAATACTGTTACCGCAGCGGCAACACTGATGGACGATACCGCGAGCAGGATCTTGCGGACCCTCTGGATTGCATTATGCAGCCCTGACTTCGCAGCCCTTGCGGACCCAGGGTAAACCAGCCGGTGAACGGCTTCGACAGCAAGATAGCTGCTTTCCAGCATGCGGCGCGCGATACCATAGCTGGCTACGATTTCTGCAGACGTCATGAGACTGAGAACAAGCAGGTCGGCATTCTGCCGAACCGCGCGAAGGATGAAAGGTACGCTGAAATACAAGCCCAGCGGAACCTCTTCCCGGACAATCCGGAATTCCGGCTTACCAAGCGGCCGTATGGCGCGGATACAGGCTAGCAGAACAACAACATGAGCGACGAACTGCCAGGCTGCCCACTCAGCCACGCTGGACACACCGAAGACCAAGCAGCCGAGTGCAGCCGCAGCCGTTCGGGTCATTGCGTACCCGACCACGACCTTGTTGGCGGAAATGAAGTCGGAATGCGCTATGAAAATCTGCTCGGTCAGCAGGATGAAGCGGGTCAGGACAACATTGGTGACCATCATCACCGCGATGATGGCGAGGTTCGTCCCTACGCTATCTGCCAATGTGAAGAAGAAATTCAGCGCAACTGATCCTCCAATAACGAGAACCGATCCGCTGGCTATGATCAGGATGATGTTGTGTCCGAGAAGCGCTGGGTAGATTTGCAGATCGCGGGCGACGCGTCGGACAAGAGATTCGGCACCGCCAAGTCCGCAAAGGTGAATCGCGATGCTAGACACGGCCATGATTCCGACGAAGAGACTGAACTCGTTCGCGCCCAGCGTTTTTGCCAGTATGGCGAATGTCAGCAGTTGGGCCGCAGAACTGACGACCAGACTGCCTCCAGACATGCTGTAGGCAATTAGCAACGGAAAGATCGACTGAAAGCGCACACGCGCTAATGCCAAGATCATCATGGCGTTTCTTCGCTGTTGCAAATTGGCCTCGAGGGAAGCGCTCCCTTATTTCGTCATGAACTATGCGAAATGTTGCCGGATGGAAATTCGTCCTTTGAAACTGGGTTAATGCCCCGATTGCCGACATATACGTCGACTGGGTGAAGTCGGCAGGGCATGTCGGACGATCCGTGGGGTCTTCCTGGGGAAGGGGTTTGGTAAAGCCGAACGCGCAGATGGAGTCGCAATCTGCCGGGTCCACATTCCTTGGATGCGTGAGGGCGTTCCTTTGCCTTACAGGACAAGGCGCGTGAAGGAACGATCGTACTTTGGAACAGATTTGAGGTCACATATGCCGTGATCCAATCCGTCCACGCAACTTGAGACATGCACTCTGCCTCTTTCGTGGATGGTCACACGCCGGCAAAGTTCAGCCGTTCAGCCAGTTTCCTTTCATGGGCTATGGGTAACCGGTATCCGAGCGCCGAGTAAAATCGGCAAGGCTGCTCTATACGACTAGACATTCATCCGGGCATTTTGTTGGATCATCCCTTGGGTTTGCCTATATCTGTCAGAAGTTTACGTTGGCAGATTTGCGTGATTCATGAAGTCTTCTGTCTGATGGTACACATCACGGGCCTCGGGCGTGAACGTTGCCGCCATGAAGACGTGAAACCCGCCTGGATATTCCCTATAGGTGGTCTTGACCCCGGCCGACATGCAAAGACCCGCAAATCGGCGTGCGTCGACAACCAAGAGATCGAGATCCCCATGGAAGATGGCAATGGGGGGAAGACCCTTCGGGTCTGCGTTTATCACGCTGAAATACGGCGATGCGGGATCGGCATCGCCTGCCCACCACTTACCGCATAAGAGAACACCCTCCACACCCAGCATGACATCCTTAGGTTCGACGTCACGGATCGCTTTATCCTTGAGCTCGAAATCCAGCCAGGGAGAATAAAGAATAAGCCCGTCCGGGAGTGATTTGCCGGCATCGCGCCGGCGGAGCGCCAGACCGAGGGCGAAGTTGCCGCCCGCGCTGTCGCCTGCGACAAAGGTCTTCTTTCGCTCGCGGCCGGCGGCGATCCGATCGTAAAGCGCATCCATCATGGGCGTCGCTTTGGTGTGATCATGTTCTGGCGCAAGGGCATAGAGGGGCACCGTTACGGCCGCATTCGTATGCTTCACCAGCTGCGTGATGATCAACCAATGGGCGTAGGCCAACTCGTGAATATAGCCGCCGCCGTGGATGTAGAGGATATGGTCTTGTGACGCCTTTCCCTTGGGCGTCAGCTGGACGACCTTCTGGTCCTGGAGCAGGAACTCCTCCACATCGCACATGGACCGCAACGACGCCGGGATGTTCGGCACGTTTTGTGTGCCGATGTCCTGAACGTGTTTCCTGAGAATGGCTTCGGTTTTGAAATTGTTGCTTCTGAACGACAGAAGCCACCGAGTGAAGCTTTGGGACAGACTCAAGACGCACCGCCGTTTCGCTGCAATGTTCACGGACTTATGTGCGAATGTGGTTACTCGCGATCAAGGTAACGATCCTGATAAGTCGTCTTGCCGCGGTTTCGAGGCGTCATGCGCGTTCCGGTGCCGGATTGGACGGAGGATCGTGGATCGGGAGTGGCGAACCGCCTTTTCATTGCCGCTTTGGCTGCTAGATTGCCTCGGTGAATATTCGGGGGTCTGTTCATGCTCTTGCGTTTGGTCGGCATCGTCGCTGTGGCGGTTCTCGTCTTGGGGGCCGCGACGCTCCGGGGACAAGCGCAGGATGCTGTCGGAGACTGGAGGGCGGCACTGGAATCGGCTGTCTGTCCCGGCGACTATGGCCAAGCCGCCAGTTACGACCTCGACACGATCATCGCAGTGGCGGCGAGCTATTCGACATCCAGCGTGGGCGATTTCGCCGGGCGGGCCGGCGTGAATGTTGTCGACTATCTGATGTCTGGCTCGACCATCGGACAGGCGCAGGATGGGCTAGGCTTTGCCAACCGCATGCTTGCGGCCAATGCGGCGGCGCTGCAGAGGCTTCGCGCCGATATCGAACGGTATGGCGACGGTGTGTGCCCGCTCATCGATGTTATCGAATCCGAAGGGCTCGGCGAGATTACGCGCAAGCAGGTCGAGGTTCGGGCCTATTACCAGCCGCAATCGCGCTTGGCGCAGGCGATGCTCAATTTGCATGGCTGCGAAGCAGGCGAAGCTGACGGGCTTTTCGGAAAGGGTAGCGTCACGGCGTGGAACCGCGCGGCGGATCGGGCCGACCTTGCACCCAAGGACGAGGGCACGCTTCCGATGCCGGGCGATGTTCTTGCGCTGGCAGCGGCCGGGCAGGGCGGCCCGTTATGCGCTGCGGATCTGGCGCGGGCGAAACCGTTCGATGGGCAGATATTGCTGCGTACGCTTGCGGCCTGTCAGGCGGGCAAGGCTCCGGAAACCGTCTGGGCGCCGGTCGGATGGCAAATTGCGGCGCTGGCGAGTGCGGAGGACACTATCGATTTGGATCGTCTGAAAGCCGGCCTCGCTGAGATCTTCGGCGCGTGCTCAGGGCAATTGGCGGCGATGGACGGAAACGACGGTAAAAGTGGTCCCGATCAAATCTATCTGTTTCTGAAAACCGTGTTTGCAGCGCTTCCCGATTGGCCGGGGGATCTGGCTTCGATCGAGGCGATCGCTTCGGCGACCCGCAAGGCAGTTTGGTCCGCGACTGGTATACCCGAAGACGATGAGGAAGGCCGCTGGAAGACCGCGCTGAGCCGGCTCGGCCTCGACTATTACAACGGCGAAGGCTTGCCGCGCCGGCCGGATGTCGGCATCTATCTGGTTGGCCTCGGCAATGAGCGCGCCGAACGCTGGATCGGCGGCGATGTCGCCCTGGTGCGCGCTGCGGTGGCCGGCGTTCTTCCCGATACACTGCCGGAAGGCATGGGCGAGGCGCTGGCCGGCCTGCTTCAGTCTGAGGGCGAAAGGGACGACGGATCGCTTTTTCCCGAGGCGGAAGGCGGGCTGGGTGCGAACACCTATATCGAGCCGTGGTGGGCCGGGGAGGGCAACAAGGCGACTGTCGAGCAGATCGCACTCGACTTCAGCGTCCCGATCAGCCTTGCCGACAGGGCGGTCGGGCTTGCGCAGGCGGTGGCGGACGACCCGGCCGTTTCCGCGCAACTGCGTGCCGACGGCAGCCATCAGGCCAATGCGATTGTTGCGACGCTATTGCTGGAAGGGTTCGTCGACGGACGCAAAGACCTGCCGCTCGCGCTGCAGCACTTCCAGGCGGCGGCGGACAAGGGCAGCAGCTTCGCTCTTCTGAGGCTCGCTCAGATGAACGAGCAGGGCTACGGCGTGCCGCAGAATATTGCGGCGTCGCTGAAGTATTACCGCGGCGCGGCGAAGCTGGGGCAGACGGCCGCAAGTCTCGCGCTGGCACGGTTCCACGAGACCGGCAAGCATGTGCCGCGCGACTGGGACAAGGCGCTTGCCTATTACCGGGCTGGTCTCCGCCTCGACGGTGAAATCGGCCGTCTGACCAACGGCGCGGCAGGCGTGTTCCAGGGGCGCCTGCTGAATGGCAGCGAGTTCTTTTCCGAAGGGCCGGGGCGCGCTCTGCTCGACGATGCCGGCAAGATCATCGGGGCGTCCGCCGGCGAGGAGCAGGACTGGACCACGCGGGCGGCCTATGTCGAGTTCGCGATTACTCTCGGCGACGCCTTTGCGGGGCTTGATGGCGGACCGACCGTCGATCTCGGTAAGGCCGCGGCGTGGTATCGCCTTGCGGATGACGAGGACGCGAATGGCAAGCTGACACGTATCCTGCTGGCGCAGCCGGAATTGCAGGCGGACGAAAACGAGCTTGCCCGACTGACGAAGGGCACGCTGCTGGGCCTTTATCGCTACGCGCCGGGAACCGAGGCATTCAAGGCGGCGGCGGACGAAATCTGCCAGCCTGCCGTACAGGGCTTCGCCGATTGCGTCGAGTTCCATCGGGTTGCGGCTCTTGGGGGGGGCGAACCGGATATCGTCGCCTATGCATATGAATGGTTGGCGCAGGCGGCAGCGTCCGAGGAGGCCGAACTGCGCGAACAGGGGCGGCTGACCCCCTATAACGAGTCGACTAGGACGCGTCCCGCCTATGCCATCGCCGGCTGGGTGGATGTCCTCTCCTATTACGGCGACTATGCCGGGGCGCTGGAGTCGCTACGCCTGGTGCGTGCCCTTCCCGCAGATGGCGAGGTCGGCGCGTCGCGTGGAGCCGCGTTCCGCCGTGCACTTGCCCGCCACCTAGAGGGCGGACCTGATGAGGCGTGGGATCCGCTCGAACGTGTTCTTCAGATGCTCGCCCAACGTGGAGACGAGGCGGCACGCGACCTGCTCGAACTGGCGTCGACCGCTGACGAGCCGAGACCGGATGTCTCGGTCGACATCGGTGCAGCTCGCGAACGCTTTGCCTTGGCCGAAGGTCTCTCGGGCAACAGTATGGGGTTGGCGCTGTCCGCCCGGCAACTGGCGAAGCTGGAAGCGGACGCCGGCAACAGACTGCGCGCCGTCGAGCTGGAACTGGTCGCGCTGAACGCCGACATGGCGCGCCACGCCATGACCGCTGTCTGGAACGGCAATATCGAGGCATCGCTCGGGCGGGTCTGTACGCTTTCCAAGGCGAGCGAGCGCCTTTACGCGCTCGACGAGGCGGCGATGGCGCTGACGCTGGCGAAGCGCGCCGTCAATGAACTGCAGGATGTGCGTCGGCGCATTTCCGGGCTGCCGGAACATCTGCAAATGTGTTTCCGCGACACGATCTCCGATCACTATCGCTGGCTGGCCGATCTCTTCATCAGCCAGGACCGGCCGGCCGAGGCGTCGACCGTTCTCGGCATGCTCAAATCCTTCGAGACCTTCGAATTTCTCGGTCGCGACACGGATTTCGCGGGCGATGCCTTTGCCACGCTGGAGATGAACCCCGCAGAAGAGGCGCTGTCCGCCAAGATCGATGCGGTTCGTCCGACCGTGACAGCCTTGAAAATCCGGCGGCGCGAATTGCTGTTGCAACGCAAGAGCGGCGAGTTGACCGGCGCGGAAGAGACCGAACTTGCCTCCTTGACTGACACGCTCGTCGCTTCGCGCGAAGAGATGGAAAAGGAACTGGAAGGGCTGATCGCGGCCTCTGACGCCGTGCACAGCACTGTCGTCGAGGATCTGGCGCGCAATGTCAGCTCGGTACGGGCGCATTTGCGCCGCGCCTTTGACGGAAAGGCGGCGGCGATCCAGTATGTCGTCCTGCCGGACCGGGTCGGCGCAATCCTTACGACCGCGGTCTCCGAAAGGGTGTTCAGCTGGACCGAATGGGAGGGCGCGCCGTTCACGGAAGAGCGGCTGAACGCCGGAATCGAATCCTTGCGAAAGGCGCTGCAGAATCCGGGCACCGATCCGAAGCCCGCCTCCAAGGCCTTGCACGATCTGGTTCTCCCAGGGGAGTTGATGCGCGAACTGGAGGATGCCGGTACGCAAACGCTGATCTTGTCGCTGGATCGCCGGCTGCGTTACGTGCCCTTCGCCGCGCTCCATGATGGCGAGCACTATCTGGTCGAGGATTTCGACCTGACGCATGCGACCGAAACGCGGTCGGTCGGAGGGGGCGGGGCATCGCCTGACCGTATCGCGGGGTTCGGAACGACCAATTCCTGGTACGGTCTATCGCCGCTTCCCGGCGTTGCCGACGAACTCTCCGCGATTGTGCGCGAGGGCGGCGAGGACGCGCAGGGGGTGGTCGACGGCACGATCCATGCCGACGCGGATTTCACCCGCGATACGATGGCGAGCGCTTTGATATTCGGGGAGCCGGACGAGCCGACGCTTGGCATCGTTCATCTCGCCTCGCATTTCATCCTCGGCAGTTCGGAGGACGATTCCTACCTGCTGCTTGGCGATGGTGACCGGCTGACCGTCGCCGACATCAAGGACAGTTTCGGGATGGATCTCGATTTCGCCGAGGTCGGTGTGCTGACCCTGTCGGCCTGCGAGACCGCGTATGGCCGGCGGGAGGCTGACGGCCGCGAACTGGAGAGCTTTGCCGCCGTCGCGCAGCAGAAAGGCGCGCTTGAAATCGTCGCCACGCTCTGGCCGATCAACGACCGTTCGACGGCAGTCTTCATGCAGGAGTTCTACAAGCATCAGATCGACAAGGGCCTGTCCGTCGCCAGCGCGCTCGCACAGGTGCAGCGGCAGTTCCTGCGCGGCGAGCACAAGGGGGCGAGCACCGACTTCCGTTCCGCCAAATCCAAACAGAAGGGCGCCGGCATGACCGTACCGGACGAGAGACATCCCTATTACTGGGCACCGATTGTCGTACTGGAGGGCACATCATGATGTCTCGTATCGCCTCGGGGCTTGCCACGGCCACCATTTCGGTTGCGCTTGTGAGCGGCCCCGCGTTCGGAGCGGAACCGGCCAGCTGCTACACGCTGGAGAAAGCAACGCCCGATTCCGGCGTCGGCATAATGACCATCGACCGAAGCGGGTCGATCACCTATGCGAAGACCGTCAATCCTTACGCGCCCTACACAGACTCCTGCGAATTTCCCGAAAACGGGTCGGTCACGTGTTCGCTCGAATGCGACGGCGGGCGCATCACGCTGATGCGGGTGCGCGATGGATTGCTCGCCGAGTTTTCGAACCGGCGCGTGGAATCGGTCCGCATGGAAAGCGTCGTTACCGCACTTGGTGCCATGGAAGCGGATGGCGCCGTGATCGACGGCAGCTTCTTCCTGAAACCGGCGCCTGATGCGGTATGCCAAGCCTCCGACAAGCTTGCCCAACCGCTTCTGATGGAACCCGGCGATCTCTATCCCGCCGTCAAACGGCTGGAGAAGTATCTGCTGGTGGGCGGCTATTTCGCCGATGCGCCGGACTGGTACTACACGGCGGAAACAGCGGAAGCCGTGAAGCTGTTCCAGAGCGAAATCGGCGTCGAACCGACAGGCAAGACGGATCGCGACCTGTTGGCGCTCATCGGCGTTCATGCCACCTATGCTTTCGGAGGATGCTGAGTTCCGGCAAGCGATGCAGGTATTCTCCCCGATCCTTTCCCTTGCGGACGTCTTTCGTAGCCTGACGGCAAAGTCGATTGCCGTCGCGGTCGTGGCGCTTTGCGTCTTCGCGGCCGATGTGCCGGCTGCGTCCGCTGACGGGAGTAGCGGATCGTCCGTTAGCTTCCGCTATGTCGGTGACGCCGAAAACGATGAGGTCGTGATCTATCTCCGGGCCGTTCGGCGCTTCATCAACGCGAAGACCGAAGCCGATTTCTCCGCCGCTCCCGATGTGACGACCGCGGTCGCGCGATACGGTTCTGTTCAGAGAAGCGAAGCCGGCGCGCTCGTTACGGACATCGACGTCAACCGGCAAAGCGTTTCGCGGGGATCGAGCCCTGAAAGCGAGACGATGGACCCGTTCTATCCGGTAAGGACCGGCCGATACAGGATCGAAGACGGGGACACGGGCGAACGATCGCTTCGTTATTTCGAGAAGGACGCGGAGGGGACGTTTGTCGAAACCGGTCTTCCGGAGGACGAGGCCGCAAAGGCGTTGGTGTTTCTGGACGGGGCGCCGTTCTATGCGCGGTTCGGGCGCTATCTTGACGGCAAGATCTTCATTGTCGGGGAGGCGGTCGATCCGGGACCATCCTTCAACGATGTCCTTGGCGACAACACGACCTGGCGAACGATCACCCTGAAGGATGTCGGCACGCGCTGGGGGCGGGAAATTGCGCGGTTCTCCATCGAGGCCGGCGCTCAGGGCAGCGTGCCGCTCTCCGTGCGATGGACCGCCGATGTCGATGTCGAAACCGGGCTCGCCGTGCGTGTCAGCCGCGAAATTTCCTCCGACAAGCCGTCTCCCATGCAGCGGGCCGATGGAAGCACTTCGTTGCTGCATGTCGCCTGGCAATTCGACACGCAGTATCGTCATGCGTCGGTGCCTGTCGATCGCTCGACATTCGAGGTGGTCAACCCGTCATTCATGGCGCCCGGCGGCGACCAGGTCACCGATATCGCTTTCGTCCCATCGAGCGGGTCTTTGATCCTCCTGGAGCAGCCGGCGCCGGGCGGGGCTGGCAAGAGCCGGCAGACGCTCGGGATCTGGAATGTCAGAAGCCAGAAGGTGACGAAGGTCATTCATTCGGACTTCGGCGGCCGCATCTTCGGTTCCTCCAGTTCCTCGGCGCTGCTACAGGCCGATGACGATCTCTCGATCAAGGGCTTCATCATCCAGAAGGATGGCTTCGAAGGGTTCGGCCATTTTCTGAGGTTTTCGAGCGAACAGAATTTCACGGCGATGGATGTTCTCGGGGTCTACGCGGCGGTCGGGACCAATCTCGGACAAATCGGATTCGTGAATGTGGGCTATGACGAAGAGATGGGGCTATCCGACATTTCACCAGAGTCGATCATCGCCATCTCCGCGTCGGAGGCGACGAAACGTATCGCCAGCCTCGATCGGGCCGGTGTCCTTAGGGTCGATGCGCTGGATTTCCCGGATCGGTGCGGCACAACGGACTTCCTGTCGGCATACTGCAAGGACGGCCGGATTTCGCTCGGGGACCGGTTGGTCGAAAAGAAACTCGGCTCAACGCAGTGCCTAGAGGTGAGCTCGCAAAGCCTGCGTCTCTCCCCCGACGGCGCTATGCTGGCATGGGCTGAGCCGGATGCCACCCCGGACTGCCGTCCGAGCGGGCGGATCACTATCGAGACCCTGGAATCGGGCCTGCGGCGCACGGTCGAAGGGACGGCCTTCGCATTTTCCAAAGACAGTGCAAGTCTGGTCACCGATGCGGGCGTTTACGGGCTGGGAGCGGGCGATCCGCAAGTCGAAGCGTTCGATCGCGCGATCGACGGTGCGAAAAAGCTGATCGTGGCGGACGATGCCGCGCTGGCATTCGTCCTTGCGGGCGGCGACTCCGTCTTCATGGTCGATCTCAAGACGCGTTCCGTTCTCGGCGATCTGGTTGCGGAGACGGGCTATGAGGATGTCTCCGCCATCCTGGCGCGGGCGGTTGCCGACAAGCGTCTCTGGTCCGTCACCGCCAACGGGATATTGATCGCCGAACAGCCCGAGACGAACAGGACCGAATATCAGGACCTTCTCGCGCTTGCGGGCGTGAACGCCGCCGATGCTCGTCTGATCGATGCCGATATCCGGTGGCAGGGACGGGACATCCTTCTGGCCTACACGGTCAGCGGGTCGGACGGCGACCGGACACATCTGGCGCGGATGACAGGGCGCGGGTGGCGGCATCTCGGCGATTTCGAAGCACCTTCACTGCCGCTGTCGCGTGCGCTCGCCGTGGACGATGGACAGGTGTTTCTTCTCGCAAGCGACGGACTCGTGGTTCTGGATGGCGAAGGCGTCGCGCTCCGCAAGCTTTCGGCGGATATTGTTCCGGCGGAAATCACCGATGTGAAAGCCGGGCGAGGGCCGTGGCAAGGCCGCCCGATCTTCATCCGGAATACCGATCCGGAAGGGTCTCTCCAGACCGTCAGCCTCGCGATCGGTCGTATCGATGGTGATGCGGTGACGTTGGAAAGGAGCTTTCCGCTGCATGCGCCCGACCGCTGGAACTTCACCAGCGATACGCCGCTCGCCATCAGCCCGGACGGGCGTTACGCCGCGGTGGCGAACATGCGGGCGCCGGACAATGGACGGTGGTCGGAGAATGTCTCGCTGGTCTTCATCGTGGACCTCGCAGATGGCAAGCGCACCGCCGAGATTTTCCCCGGCTGGCAGGGGAATGTCACAGCGATGGAATTCGATGCCTCGGGCCGGATGCTGGGGATCGGAACGGATAGCGGCAGCGTGGTCCTGGAGGATCTGCAATCCGGGGCCGTCCGCCAGACCTTGCAGGCGCATGACGCCGCGGTCGGGTCGTTGTCCTGGAACGGGAGCGGTCTCGTCACGCGCGGGCGTGAGGGCGTGATCCGGATATGGGAAACCGCCGACATCGACCTAGACTATGCCACGCCGGTCTATGGCGACCGGTTATACGACATCGCCTTTGGCATGCCGGCCAACGACCAGATGGTCGCCGCGATCTTCGACCCTCTCTACGGCGCACGCTCGAAGAATTTCGAGGGCAGTGTGGTCCTGACCTCGGACGGCTATTATGCGGGCGACAAGAACCGGCTCCGGCGGCTGAGCTTCATCGATACGTGGGGCGGCAGCGTCGATCTCTTCGAGGCCGATATTTTTCGCAACCGGCCCGATATTGCCCTGTCGCGGGCAGGGCTGATCACGCCCGACCGCGAACTCCTGCTGGCCCGGCTGCACGAAAAGAGGCTTCTCGAAACCGGCAGCGGCAGGCCGTCGACCATGACGCTCTCCGCGGCGGCGGAGTTGACGGTCGTGCAGGAGACCGATGCCGTCACCGGATCGGACAGCGCGGAATTCACCTTGTCTTCCGACGGGCAGGCGGGCCTGCGGACGGTGGAATTGCGCAATAACGGGATCGTTCTGGAAAGGCTCGGCATTTCCGCAGCATCGGACGGGCAAGCCCTGCATGTTCCGCTGGAGCCGGGATTGAACCGGATCCGGTTCACCGAAACCGATCCGCGGGGCGTGCAGCGGACACTGTTCAGGACGACCATTCGCCGCGCGCCGCCGGAGGGCATCGCTCCGCCCAAACTCTATGTGTTTGCCGTCGGCGTCTCGGATTACAGCGACGATGCGCTCGATCTGACCTATGCGGCCAAGGATGCGCGCGATATCGGCGCCTATTTCGGCGGCACCGCCGATGCGGTCGTGCATGTCGCCACCGATGGCGAGTCGACCGCCGATCTGGTCGACGAGGCGCGGCGGTTTTTCGCGCAGGCCCGGCCGCAGGACAAGACGCTCTTCTTCTTCGCCGGCCATGGCCTGCTCGACGACGACTACGGCTACTATCTGGGAAGTCACGAAACGGATCTGGACGACCTCGCGAACAGTGCGATCCCGTTTCGAAGGCTCGAATCGATTTTCGACGATACGAACTCGCTTCACCGCGTCATGCTGATCGACGCCTGCCATTCCGGCGTCATCGACCCCAGCCTGAAGACCGACAAGCGGGTCGCCTTCACGACCGGGGCGGTGGTCGCGCGCGATGCGCGTGGCGCGGTACCGTTGGCTCGCAGGAAGAACACGGTTTCGCTGGAGGACAGTTACGAGGTCCTGAGGGCGAATTTCCTCGACACGAAATCGCGCTCCGGAGCGAATATCATCTCCGCCTCCGGCGGCTTCCAGTTCGCCTTCGAAACTCCCGATGTCGCCAACGGTCTCTTCACCCATGTGCTTCTCGACGGGTTGCGATCAAGGAAGGCGGACAGCAATGGCGACGATGCGGTGGAGCTCAGCGAGCTGTTCCGATATGTCAGCGCCAATGTGCTGGAACTCTCCGGGGGCCGTCAGATGCCATCCGTGCGCAGCGAGCCGCAATATAGCCAGTTCACCCTGCAGTGATCGCACGGGACCCTAGTCACGCGTCGTTTCCTCATGCAGTTGGAGCATGGCTTCGGCATATCGCGGGCGGTTTTCGCGGATCCGGCTGATCTGATCGCCGAAGACGTCGATGAAGGTGTCGAGCGTGTCCTGGAAGAAGATCTCTGCCGCTTTCTGCGAACAGAGGCTCGCTTCGACGCAGAGGCCCAAGCGATTGAAGAAATAGACCACTTCTCCGAAGGCGTCGGCGTTTTCCTTCTTGCGAAGGACGATTGCCGCGACCTTGTTGCTGACCACGCGGGCGAGCGCCGGATCGTCTGCCGCGGCGGTCATGTCGGCGGCTGGCACCTGCGCGAAGCCGGATGCGATCTCGTTCGACAGCTTTTCATAGGCCTCACGAGCCCCACGGGTCTCCCAGACATCGATCAGGGCCAGTGTTTCGCTGGCTTTCGACGCCTCGACGCGCTGCTTGTATTCATAGATGCCGAAAAGTGCGGCGAGGACGCCGAGCACAGAGAAGAACCCGCCGAGCGCGTCCCACCACCAGACGTCGATGAAGAGAAAGCGGTGCTCCCGTTCGCCCTTGGCCTGATCGCCGGACGTGTTTTCGGTCTCGTCGCTCATTACGGACAGTTCTTGGAGAGATCGAATTGCGCGTCGGGATCGAACGGGCCGTCATAGGTTTCGAGAAGCCCCTTCAGGCAGGTGGCCGTCTGATCATCCAGCGTGTATCGCGCCTTGGCTTTCGGAGCCGCGTTCGCCATGCCGCCGATCGTGGGCATCAGCGACAGGCCGCCGCGCGGCTTTTCCGCGTCGGGATCGACGCAGCTGGTGGTGTCGAATTCGATGCGCTTGCCGTCTGCTTGCGACGACGCAGCGGCGAAGGAGTCGAATTTCTCCAGGAAGCAGGTCGCCGCCTGTCTGTCGAGGACGACGAGATCGTCGCAGACATAGCATTCCGCGAAAGCATTGTGGCTCGATATGGCGAGCAACCCGGACAGGGCTGCCAGAAGGAAAGGTCTCATTGGGCCTCCAAACATCAATCCGCGATCCGCTTGGCCGTAATTTGCGATTAATTGATGTCTATGAGGGGGCGTGCAAACTGACAAGTCTTGCTTGCTCTTGATTCCAATGGCCAAAATCATGGATATCCGGATTTCGGCGACCATGCCCGGAGGGACCTTCTTGGAATATCGATATCCTGGCGGCATCGCCGCGCGGCGGAAGTGACGCCGATGGTGGGGATCCTCGCCTATGCCGGCATTGCCGGTCTCGTTGTCAGTTTCGTCATCGGGATTATCGGCTTCATGATGGCCGTCCGGCCCTGGCCGGCCTATGTGGCCTATTGCCGGAAGGAAGGCATACGTCCCGGTTTCTTCTGGTCGAACCGGTATCTCGACGCGATCGAACCCGAATCCCGACGCCGCGCCGCCAGGAGAGGCGTCATGCTGCACGGGGCGGGGCTGGCCGGCGCGGTGATCTTCTTTCCTTTCGTAATTCTTGCGGGTGTCGCGTCTTGAGCCGCCCGACCGTTTTCGCCGAGGCCGGACCGTGCAACTGATAGGAAGAGTGCTCTTTGGCGGCATCGCGCTGATCATTTGGCTGGCCGTTTGGCTTATCGGCCAACCGCCCGCAATCTCCATGTTCTGGGAGAGAGCGGACGCCATCGTTGCGACGCATGAAACGCGCGAGGTCTATGACGGGCTGGGTATCGTCCAGCGTACCGACCCGATCATCGAGGTGATGGGCGGCGCCAACCAGCGCAGGCCGATACGTCTGATCGTCGAGGACGCGGTTGGCGACAGGGACGCCGCTATCGCTCAATGGCCGGTGGGGCTGACGGTTTCTGTCCGCGTATCGCCGGGCGGGGACGTTGCCTATCCGTCGTTCAGGCGCCCCTTCATGATAATCCCCGCCGTTGCGCTGACGATTATTCTCGTCGTCCTGGCGTTTATTGTGTTCAGGCCCTTCCATGAGAAGCGTTGGAAGGCCCAGGGCGGCGAAGCCGCGCGCAAGAATGCCGGGCTTTCGTTCAGACCGATCGCGTTTTTGTTCGGGCTCGCCTTCACTGGCATCCCGCTGGTGCTGGCCTATTTCTTCTGGACCTTCGGCGACCCGCCACCCTATTCGATCGCCTGGCCGCGATCTGACATGACGGTGGCATCGTCCACGGTTCGGCGTCATCAGGTCGGCAACGGTACGGTCGCCGCCTATGTGGATGTGATGGTGACCTCCTCCGACCGCGTGGACAATGGCGGCGTTCCTCTCGAGGGCATCACCTGGGGCTGGATCTCGATCCCCGAGGCGGAGAAGTTGCGCGAATCCCGCTACCTTCCGGGCGAGACGGTCCGCGCGATGCAGTCGCCGGACGGCAAGCTCTATGTCGTGCGCTGGCGGTTCGCCGATTTCCTGGCGATTATCATCATCCCGCTGGGTCTGATCATGGTGCCAATCGGCCTGTTCGCCTTCCGATTGGCCTTCGGCTAGGGGCTGTCAAAATGCCGGGTCCAGATCACCATGAGCGTATCGTTCGCGAAGCGACGTGGCTTGCCCCGCTGGCCGGTTTCGGCGCGAGCACGCTGGCCGTCCTGTTCGTCAACGAGGATATCCTCGAGAACTCCGAGATGACGATGCTGGCGTCCGGCGCCATCGCCGGCGGCACGCTGACCATGCCGCTATTCTGGCGCTGGCTGGTTCCGGTGCAGGGCGGTTTCGGCATGGTCCGCTCCGTTTTTGCCGGCGCCTTGTCTGCGATCTCGGCCTCCATCCTGATGTGGCCGGCGGCGTTAATCCTGCTTCTGGGCGACGGGTTCGATGCCGACGTCTCGCTGTTCGGCGCGATATGGCGCGGGGCCGGCGTATCGCTCTACTTCGCGCTCCTCACAAACATCTTTTTCGGCTGGATCACGATTCCTCTCGGAATGGCGGGGGCCGTGCTCGTCACGCTATGGGCGAGGCGGCGGAACCTCTCCGCCTGAAAAGATGGTCCGGCCAGCCGTTGCCTTTTCCCACGCGGAAAACGGCTTAAGATGAGGCCTCGGGCATCGTTCGGGGCGATTGCGAGGACATATGAAGATCCAGTGCGAATGCGGCCACATGATCCATGATGGTACCGACGGACTCGGTCACAAGGGGCATCTGATTCCGGACCGGCGCTGGGACGAACTGGCCGATGCGATCGATGCCGCCATAGAGACAGGAGAGACGCCCCGGCATCGCGAAGCCGCTGCGATGCGCATGCGCGTTCTTCTCAACGAGATGTCCCGCACGGTGTGGCAATGCGATGCCTGCGGCATGCTCTACATGGACAACGGTCACCGCCAGTTGCGCGCGTTTCGTCCGGCCGGGGACGAGGATGTTCTCGGCATTCTCTCAGGCCGTTAGACTACCGCCGAACCAGAGAAGAAAGCCGCACCGGCTGAGCCGATGCGGCGTGGATTTTGCGGATAGGCGAGGCGGCCAGGCTTGACGCCTCAGGTCCGGGTTTCAGTTCACTTCGCGAATTGCGAGCCGGGCGGGCAGGAGAAGGATCCGGTGCCGCCGTTCCAGTTGTAGCAGCCGCGCGAACTCGCAGCGTCGATGTCGTCGGCGATGCCTTTCAGATCGTCCCGGTCTCCGGCGAGCATCTTGGCCTCTTCCATCAGATCGGCCTTGTCCGGAATGTCGCCGGCCTCGCCGATCGGATCATTGGTGATGTTGTTGCGCAGATGCGCACCGGCGAGGACGAGAATGGCATCCTTGCGTTCGCGGCCGAGGGCGATCAGCTGATTGGAAAGCTCCATCTGCTGTTTCGCGCCTTCCGACATTTCGTCGGCGGCAAAAGCCTGTGGGGCCATCATGCCGACGATGCAGGCTGCCAATGCGATATTCCTTGCTGAGATCATATTCGGGTTCCTCCTCGTTCATGATCTGAAGACGGGACGGCACGGCACCGCCCCCGGAAACGTTACTTTGCGATCCAGCCATAAAAGTGGCTTCAATTCCAGTATGTTGGGCAATTTTCGGGCCTTTTCGGCGCCGGGCACAAGATTGCGACGACAAAGCGGCGCAAGTACTGGAATATCCTCGGCAATCGTCTAACATTCTGCTACGTCAGGGTTGGGGGAGGTGCCTTTGGTTTTCGTATGCGCGAAGGGGGCGCGGGCGGCCCTGCTGTTGTTCTGTCTGGTCGGTGCTCCTTGGCTGACCGCGAGTGCCCAAACACTTTCCGAAGACGATCTGATAAGAAAGACCTTCGACCTGACGATGCAAGGGCGCGCCTTTGTCGATTCCGGCAATTTTGCGGAGGCCGAACGCCTGTTTCGCGAGGTGCTGGAGATGCAGCGCCAGGCGGCGACGCCGTCGCCGCTCTCTGTGGCTTCTGCGCTCCATAATCTGGCCGCCGTGGTGGCCCGACAGGGCCGGATCGCCGAGGCGGAACCCATGGCGCGCGATGCGCTGGCGATGCGCGAGGCCAATAGCGCGCTTGACAATGCGCTTGTGCAGTCCTGGCAATTGCTGGCCTCCATCCTGAAGGATAGCGGTCGACTGGCGGAGGCCGAGGAGATGGCGGCCAAAGCGGTCGAGCGAACGCTGAACGGTTCTGATGTAGACCGCACCGATCTGATCAGGAATGCGGCGACGCTTGCGGCGCTGCAGGCTGAGAACGGCGATCTCGGCTCGGCCAAACAGTTGCTCGGCCAGTTGACCCCGATGTTGCCGGATCTCTCCGCCTACGATCGAGCGCAGGTGCTCAATGTCGCCGGCCGGATCGCGTCGCTGGGTGGTGAAACGGCCAATGCGGAGACCTTTTACCGGGAGGCGCTATCGCAGGCGGCGGGCCTGCCGCGAACAAAGGACTGGACCGCGCAGGACGATGCGACGCTCCTCAACAATCTCGGCGCGCTCCTGTCTCAACAAGGACGTTTGGCGGATGCCGAGGGCCTGTTCGAAGACGGCGCACGGGTCCTGTCGGAAGCAGGGCTCGGACAAACGCCGCTCGCCGCCACGATTTTCGATGGGCTTGGCGAGGTCTATCGCGGGCAGTTTCTGTTTCAGGAGGCCTTCGATACGCAGCGCAAGGCACTCGATATTCGCCTTGCCATTTTCCAGTCGCCGCACGCGGAGATCGGGGTTTCTTTCTCCAATATCGGTCTGACATTGTTGCGCGCGGGCCAGACCGAATATGCAGTGGCCTCGCTGGAGAAAGCGGTGGCCATCCAGCGCGCGACCGGCGATATCCTGCGGCTCGCCCGGGCGGAGTCAAACCTCGCTACCGCCTATTTTCTCCTGGGACGTTCCCAAGAAGCGATAGGCGTTTCGCGCGAGGCAAGTGTAATCTTCGAGAAGAACCGGCCGACAGGGCATTCTGATGTTGTTACGTCGCTTTTCAATCTTGCTTGGTTGCAACTAAGCGCCGGGGAGGCGGAGCCTGCGCGTGATGTCGCCCGCAAGGCGCTCGATCTATACAAGCTCAATACAGCGCGGCTTGGCGCGGACGAGACGATCGGCGCGGCGGAACTGCGTGAAAAGCGCCGGCAGGTGATGGCGATGGTCGCCGCGCTATGGGAGACCGACCCTGTGACAGGGATCGACGAAGCCTTCCGTTCTGCGCAATGGGCGCAGTCATCGACGGCGGCGCAAGTGGTCCGTCGGGTCGCGGCGCGATTTGCGGCCGGTGAGGGCGAAATCGCCGACTTGGCGCGGCGAAAACAGGATCTGGTCAATGACTGGCGGGCGGCGGACAGGCAGTTCCTGAACGCTGTCGGCACCTCCGGGGCCTCGAATGAGGTTTCGGTCAGTCTGCAGGGCCGCATCGATACGATCACCGCGGAAATCAGGACGCTCGACGACGAGATCGGGGCGCGTTTTCCCGATTACGCCCGGCTGACACAACCCGACGTGCTTTCGGTGGCCGATATCCAGGCCCTGCTCGAGCCGGACGAGGCTCTGCTAATGCCGGTGACGACATCGGACGAGACCTATGTGTTCGCGATGAACCGCGACGACGCGAGATGGGCGCGGACGCCGCTGTCGGAACAGGATCTCGACGGGAAGATCCGGGCGCTACGCAAGGATCTCGATCCGCTTGGGGCTGCCCGCGCCGCCAAGCGCCTGAAGCAACCGCAGGCCGTCAGCGGCCCGACATTCGACAGGGCGACGGCGTATGATCTCTATGGGAAGCTGATCGCCCCGATCGCTGACGTGCTGGACGGGCGCGGCACGGTGCTCGTCGTTAAGGAAGGGGCGCTCGCCGGCCTGCCTTTGTCCGTGCTGGTCGCTTCGCCGCCCAACGGGGCGGATTCCGATCCTCTGGCGCTTCGCGACACCGACTGGCTCGTTCGTCATCATGCTTTCGCGACGCTACCCTCTGCGATGAGCCTGCAGACGCTGCGCCGCTTTTCCAATCCGCGCCAGGCCGAGGCGGTCTTCGCTGCGTTCGGCGATCCGGATTTCTCTGGTAGCGAGGAGACGGAGCAGCCGGTGCAGATCGCAGGCTACTTCAACCGCGGAGTTGCGGATACGCGCGCGGTGCGGTCATTGCCGCCGCTGCCGGGAACGCGTCGCGAGGTCGAGGGACTGGCGAAGCTGCTCGGCGTTTCCGACGATGCGATTCGCTTTGGTGGGCAGGCGACCGAGGAGGCGGTGAAGAATTCGCAGCTTGTCTCGAAAGCTGCCATCGTCACCTTCGCCACGCATGGGTTGGTCGCCGGCGATCTCGACGGCCTTGCCGAGCCGGCGCTTGCCTTTTCGGCCCCGCAAACCCCAAGCGATCTCGACGACGGATTGCTCACGGCCTCGGAAGCTGCGGAACTCGATCTGGCTGCCGACTGGGTGATCCTGTCAGCTTGCAACACCGCGGCGCCGGACGGGACGCCGGGCGGCGAGGGGCTGTCGGGGCTCGCCAGCGCCTTCCTTTATGCCGGCGCGCGTTCGCTGCTTGTGTCGCACTGGCCGGTGCGAGACGATGCCGCTGCCTTGCTGACGCAAGGCGCGATAGCGGCGCGGGCGAAGGACGCAATCATCGGCCATGCCGAAAGCCTGCGGCGCTCGATGCTATCCTTGCTCGAGGATCCCGATTTGCCGGGCGGTTCGCATCCCTCTGTCTGGGCGCCGTTTGTCGTTGTCGGATCGAACTAGACCAATGAGAGGTATAGATACGCTATGAAGTACATTCTCTCCGTCCTTGGGTTCTTCTTCATGTCCGGCAGCGCGCTTGCGGCACAATGCATTGCCGAGAACGCCTCATACGAGATGGCAACAAGTAGAGAGGCGCGGCTGACGCTGGAAAAACGTGCCGAGCCTGCGGGCTATTCCGATCTGGAAATTACGGTCAGGGCGGAGGGCAATCCGAACCGATTCAGCTTCTATCTCACGGCCTCGAACGGCTACGGGAATTATTACGCGATCGCCGATGACGAGGCGGTCTCGGAAAGCGGGATGATCGTCTTCTTCTTCCGGCAGCAGGGCGAGCGGCTGGCGTCCTATGAGGACTTGCCGGCCTCGGGCTCGCCCGCACCCGACGCGATCTTCCTGCCAATGCTTGGAAGCGGGCTGTGGTACGGCACCAACGGAACTGACAATCCGGTCATGATCCCGACCGAGATCTGGTATCTGACCGGTTGCAAGTAGCGCTGTCAGGTGCTGATCAGTTTGTGGTCAGCGCGTACGTGTCTGCGAAATCGCTCTTGTTTTCCAGCGTGACCTCGAAGGGACCGGTCGCGCCCGGCGTCCAGCCGCATTGGTTGATATTGCTCGAATCCGTCTGTGAGCAGACGATCGCGCCGCGCGAGTCGCGCACGAACAGATCGATATCCGCCTTGCCGAGACCTTCGGAATAGACTTCGGCGAACTCGCCGCCGACGAAATTCAGATCGCTGTATCTATGGCTGGAATGCGCCGCGAGGCGGCCTTCGGTATAGACTGCCTGGCCTGCGAGGCCCTTGGATCCGGATGTCCGGATATCGGTGGCGAGCCCGGCGATCACATCGCTGCCGCCCGAAAGCCGCACGGCTTCTTCAAGCCAGCGTTCCCAGCTGAATGTCTCCCCCGAAATGTCGCCAGCGTCTTCGCCGCTATTTTCCAGCGTGCCAAGCGCGCCAGCTTTCATGCCGGAATCCTTGCGCAACCTTGCCGCTGAAAGCATGAGGACTGGATCGGAGGTCTCGATTGCCCGGTCGTGTAATGTACGCGACATCCGGATCAGTTTCAGTGCGGCCGCCTGCGGGTCTTCCGCGGCCGACTGGCCGTAGCTCGTTGTTGCGACGGCGCTCGCAAGGATCAACGCGGAAACGCCAACCGCGCGCAAGGAAATTTTCATAATCTGTGGCTCCAGCCTTCACTTGCCCCGACGATCAATCATCAGCCAGAATTCGGCACTAAAAGGGCAGAGAACGCAACCGGTTGGCAGCCGACATGCTTTGGCCTAGAAAAGTTGCGGGGCCGCAGGGGAGTTGGAAACCGCATGTCGCGATCGACGATTTTGCGCCGCATTGCCGGCTTGACCGCAGCTGCCATGCTGGCAGGCTGTGTCTCGGTCAATGATACGCTGAACTCTTTCTCGGAAATCCAGGTCGAGCAAGCGCCGGGGTTGACGGCGCAAGACGACGGCATGAGCGCTGACAGCGATTTTGTGGCGCTGGCTTTTTCAGGCGGCGGCACGCGCGCCGCGGCCTTCGCCTACGGAATATTGAGCGAAATGCAGGAGACCGCGATCCCCGGAAAGAAAGGTATATCGGCTTTCGATGAAATACGGTTCCTTTCCGGAGTATCCGGCGGATCGGTGACCGCAGCCTATTTCGGTCTCAAGGGAGCGCGCGGTTTTTCCGACTTCAAACAGCATTTCCTCGTCAGGAACGGCGAGGAATATATGCGCACTTCGAAGCTCGATCCGGTCAATCTGCTTCGTGCGGCGAGCGGCGGCGTCAACAGCCGGGAAGGGTTCGGGCGCTGGCTGGACGAGAACCTGTTCAAGGGCGCGACGTTCGCAGACCTCTATCGTAACAAACAGATCACCACCTGGATCAACGCGTCGGACATCTACAACCGGACGCCGTTCACCTTCGAGCCGGAGACTTTCCGCGCCCTTTGCAGCGACCTGAACAGGCTTCCGGTCGCCGAGGCTGTCGCGGCGTCGGCGGCCGTGCCCATCGTCTTCTCGCCGATCGTTCTCGAAGCCTACGGGCCGCGCTGCAGTTACGAGCCGCCGGCATGGCTGACCACGGCGGCCTACAATACTGAGGCTTCGGCCTCGCTGCGCGCCTATGCGCGGGCGCTGCGCAATTACCGGGATCCGGAGAAGATGCGCTACGTCAAGCTGCTCGATGGCGCAGTGACCGACAATTTCGGCCTGACCGGTATCTCGATCGCGCGGGGTCGCGCGCAGACCCGACACGCTCCTTTCAGCGAGGAAGAGGCGGTGGCGCTGGAACGCATGGTTTTCATCGTCTCGAATGCGGGCCGCGAACTCGATGGCGACTGGGCGAACGAGGTCGCCGGTCCGGGCGGTCTCGAACTTGTGTCGGCGATCGCGGATACGGCAATGGCGTCGGCGACGCGCGAGGGCTTCGACGCGTTCAAGGCCGCGATGGAAAGCTGGCAGCAGGATCTGATTGCCTATCGCTGCTCGCTGAGCAGTGCGGAGGTCAGGAAATTCGGCGGCGATCCGCGCAAATGGAATTGCCGCAACCTGAAACTCTATGTCGCCGAACTGCGCTTCGACCAGCTCGATAGCCAGATGGAGGCGAAACTGAACCAGGTTCCCACGCGGCTCAAACTGCCGGGCGAGCAGGTTGATCTGTCGATTGAGGCAGGTCGCCTGGCGTTGCGCCAGCACCCGGTCTTCCGCAATTTCCTGCGCTCCTATGAGGGGATTTCGTCCAAGGGCAAACGCCGTATTTCGCCGGACTGACGTAAAAAAAGCGGCGGAAAATCCGCCGCCTTCAAAACCGGTTTCGCGAAGAGCCAGCTTACTTGTAGCCGAGCTTCGTGAGAACCCAGTCGGCATAGTTGCCGGTGCGGGTATAGGCGGAGAATTTGGCGTCGCGATTGCAACCGACACCATCTGTCGAGGCGAGGCCCCAGCTGACGATACCCGCCTGTATGTATTTGCCTTCGCCGACGCCGATGACAAGCGGTCCGCCGCTGTCGCCGTCGCATGCGCCGCGCGGGCCTTCCGGCGTGCCCGAACAGATCATGTTCTCGGTGAGCGGCACCGGAACCCTGTCCAGCATCTCATCCCAGAGCGTGTTGGCGTCGTTGCCGGACAGGGCAAGCGCATCGGCCGCCTGCTGGAAGTAGCCGGCCGCCGCCTTCATCGGGCCTGCGAGAAGGGCCGCGTTGCAGATATTGCGATCGATAATCTCGATACGGCCCTCGCGGAGTTCGCGCGACGGCGTGCCAGCTTCAGTTCGACCCCAGCCGGTCACGATCGTTTCGGTGTTCGGCTTTTCGAGGATATCGGCATATTCGCCCGTGGGAATCGTGATCGTCTTGAAATTCGCGTTGGGCACGCGTGCAAGCTTGATCAACGCGATGTCGTTGTCGAAACCGTTGGGATCGTAGTTTTCGTTGACGATGATTTGCTGAACTTCAACGAAATCGCCCTCATTGGAAATGCGGTTCGTCCCGACCATGATGCGGGTCTTGGCCGGATCGATGATGTAGTAGCCGTCCTGGCGCTGCTCGACCACGCAGTGGGCCGCCGTCAGTACCCAGTCGTTCTGGATCATCGAGCCGCCGCAGAATTGCGAGAGAAGATCGCGTTCGACGTCGACGCGCATAAGGGCGACCTGCCACGGCCAGGCACCGTCTGCGGCGATCTTGCCGTTCAGGACGCGAGAGCGTTCTTCTTCGGAGCTGCCTTCCAGCATCGCGGCCTTTTCCGGGCTCGCCGCGAAGTTGAACGGCATGTCCGGCGACCCTTCCTTTTTCTCCCACATCGGTTCCGCCGACGCCATCGCCTGCAAAACAAGGGCGATCGCCGCGGCGCCGGCGATCTTGCTCAGTATTTTCCTCATAATCAGTCCTTTCAGTGTTGCGATTGTGTTGCCTCTAGCGGGTATCCGGAAACTGTCACAGCCAGTTTCCGATCAGTATGAAAGACGACCAGAAATAGGGATGGGAAAATCCCGTTGACGCGTCGGCCTTGCGTTTTTGTTTCGACATTGCGGCGCGTTCGCCCCCTTCGGAGGCTGCGAGTGTTTCGCTGCCGCGCATCATGGTTATTTGGGCGGCGCGCAGCGCGTCAGCTTTCGACATGCCGCCGCGCATCATGTTGTCGTAGAAATCCTCCATCAGCTTCGCTGTCGCTTCATCGGCGACAGGCCACAGCGACGCCATGACTGCGGAGGCCCCGCTCATCTGCGCCGTCGTTCCGAACCCTTCGATCTCTGACCCGTCGCCACCGCCGCCCATGGCGGTCTGGCAGGCAGAGAGGGTCACGAGGTCGATGCCCTTGAAAGAGAGCGCCCGCTTGTTGCGGATATCCGAAAGCGGAAGATGCGCGCCATCGCCGAGGAGAAGGAACGAGTTGTCGATCTGGCCCGGCATCAGGTTGAAATGGCTGGCGATATGCAGGATTTCCGGCTTTTTCAGAAGGGTCAGGCGCAGGCTCTTTTCCGAAAAAGCATCATCGAATTCGGCCGGGCCCTCAAGTATGCCATTGTTGTCCTCGCCAGCGAAGATTTGCTCGATCTCGCGCTTCACGCCGGGCAGCGGAGAGAAGCCGGGATGCGCGGCGGTAACGCCGAAGCCGGCGCTTTTTGCGGCAAGCCGGTCGCCGCGGCGAAACTGCGTCGGCACGGAGGGCGTGTAGAGCGCCACCGCGTAATCCTCGACGAAGTAATGCTCGCCGTCATAAAGCGCCGCGAAGGGGAGATATCGGAGGAAGCCGTCGAGATTGAGCATGACAACCTCTACGCCCGCCTCCTTCAGGTCTTGTGAAACGGGTCTGACAACCACGTCATAAAGCGCCTTCAGCTTCTCGGTCGTGTCGGCGCTGCGCGCCTCGATGGCGACCAGTGCATCGAAGGTCATGCGCGACAGTTCGACCTTCGAGACGTCGGACTGTTTGTGCAGCGTGACACTGGGCATCGTGACGAAGATATGCGTCGCCTTGTCGATCGCTGCGACCTGCAGGATCGCCGTCTTCTGCTCGAATTCCTCGAGGATCGCCTGCTGGCTTCCAACGGCATCGAACTGGCTCTCGAAAGATTGTTTGCGGTCCTCCTCGACATCGGCGAGGAAGGCGTCGACCTGCTGGTCGAAATTCTCAGCCGCCCGGTCAATGCTCGCCTGCAGGACATCGATCTTCTCGATATCCTCATCGGTCGCCTCGTCGCGCTCGATCTTTCCGATGAGTTGATCGAGCTCGCGCGCCGCGGCGAGCGGAAATTCCGAAAGGGCGGCGATCTTGACCTCCTCGTCCTGTTCTGCGTCATTGAGCAGGGCGCGTGTGTCGCGAAGGTCGGCCGAGGCGTCGCGGCGCAGGAATTCGAACACTTCCTGCTCTTTTTCCATATTGAGCACGGCTTGCGCTTCGGTGAAACGGCCTTGCTCGATCAGCATGTCGGCGAGATGCTGGTAGAGCCACCGCCATTCGTCCTTCAGTTCCTTGCTTTCACCTTCCGACAGCGACTTGTTCGCCGAGCGAATGGATTGTTGCGCATTGACCGCGAGTTTGGCGAAGGCGATCGCGCGCTTCGGATCCCCCTTCGCGCGGAAGGCGCGGGCAAATGTATCGAAGGCCCAGCGTTGTTCCTCCAGCGTGATCTCGTGGTTGGCCTTGATGTAAGGCATCGACTTCATGGTCCAGCGGATCGCCGAATCCTGGTTGCCGAGATAGTGCTCGATGATGCCGATATTGATCGCGACCTTGCCGGCGTTGCGCGAATAGCGCCCCTCATGGCGGACAATGATCGGTTCCGCTTTCAGGAACCAGCGTTTCGAGACTTCGTAATTTTCGAGGCGGCGATGCACCCAACCGATATTGTTGGTTGCCCATCCTATTTCGGCGGCGTCGGGGCCGAGAGCCTTCGTGTAGCGCAGGAGCGCCTCGGTGTAAGCGTCGAGCGCCTCATCGTAGCGATGCAGCCCTTCAAGACTGATGCCCTCGTCGAGCCAGGTGTCGGCAACCTCGCGGCTCGTGTCGCCAAATTCGCGGATACGGATCTGGCGGGCCTGCCCGAAAAGCGCGATTGCCGCTTCGTACTTCGACAGGCCCTGGAGTGCCATGCCCTTGCTCTCCAGGCTGGCAGCAAGAGCGGGCATGTTGCCAATCTGCGCATAGATAGACATGGCGGAATCGTAGGACGTCATCGCGTCGGTGAAGTGGGCCGAGTCAAGATGTGCGTCGCCCAGCATGCTGAATACGGCACCCTTCCATTTAAGATTGTCACCTTCTGCATTCGCGTAAAGGTCCAGTGCCATGCGCAGATATTTGCGCGCTGATTCCAGATTCTCCGCGCCGCCCTTGGCCCTATATATCCAGCCGAGATTGTAGAGTGCTGGCTTCAGGCCGCCCATATCCTCGCCGTCCGTCAGACCGTAGGTCTCGACCGCGCGGCGGTAATAGTCGGCCGCCTGGTCGTAGCCGTCGGCGCCTTGCTGCATATGAGCGTAGCCGAGGGCGGAAAAACTCTCGGCTTTCCACTTGAGACTGTCTTCTCCAGTAGAGACTTCGAATGCATCAGCTGCCTTGAGGAACGTGGTCGATGCGGCCTCCACTTCCTTGCGCTCTAGATAGGCCCAGCCGAGATCGTAAAGCGCGCTTGGATCGCCGCTCTCGGCGGATTTGAGGAGCGTCTGGTCTATCGGCGCTTTGCCCTCCGTCTCCTGCGCCGGGGCAGGGTCAGCCAGGGCGATGGCCAATAGCGCAATTGCTGATGCGAGTGTCGTCTTCATCAGATCAACCTCCGGGACGCCTTACTCGGCGGTCGAGCCTGGCGGCAGGATGTCGAGGGCTACCTGCGCGATGCCGGAGCCGTCGTCATCCTTTGTCTTGCGCCGGGCCGCGCGTGTCTTCTCGCCGAAGCCCGCCTCGGCCAGCATATCCTGGAATCCACCGCGAGAGGCGCCGGCGGCACGAGTCCGCCCGATTGCCGGCTGGGCCAGCCATGAGAAATCGGCGAGCGCCGTCTGCGGCTCGGCAGGCGTGACTATGCTGATCAGCCTCTCGCGTCCGTACTCACCCTCGATGATTTCGAGCAGGCCGTCCCGAAGCGTCTCGCCGGGATTGATGCGCCCGTTATACATGAAGTCGATCGAATAGCTGACGCCGACATAGAGGATGTTGAGATCAAGCGGGCGGTTGGATGTGTTCTTCGCTTCCAGATACATCTCGTCGCCCGGTTCCAGCCGCGGGATAGCAGGCGGAGCCACCGGTGTGCGCTCTCCGGTTGCGGCAGACTGTATGTAATAGGTTACGTTCAGCCCGCCGTCGCTGCTCGAAAAGGAATCCCCGAGCTTGAGCAGATTGGCGACGCGGGCGATGCGTGCAAGGCTCTCGGCAAGGATGTTCACGGTCTCGCTGCTGTCGCGGGTCGTATAGGAAATCGAGATCGTCTTGTCGGTGCCTTCCTCGATGCGCTCTGCTCCGGCCGGCACCAGCCAAAGCGATCCGTTGGCCACCTGGAGATAGATGTCGGCGCGGTCCTCGGCCGGAACCAGTTCGAGCCTCAGGCCTTCGCGGTCGGCGGCCTGAAGGCCTTCCATAACCGACTGGACGGCTTCGCGCTGGTCATCGCTAATTGTTTTCGGGTCCGGCATGGCGACGGTCACGCCGAAACTCATCTCGTCGGCGGCTTTGCGGGCATAGAAGCCCGGCTCTATCATCACGAAGCCGCCGTCGACTATTTCGAATTCCGACTGGAAATCGTCGGTGCTGGTCACGCGGATCGTCGCCATCTTTTCGTCATCGCTTGCCGCGGGGCCGGGCAGGAGGGACAGTTCGTCTCCGACCGATAGTCCGTGAAGTCTGCCGCCGGAGAAGACGCGCTTGCCGCTTTCCTGCTTGACCGGCCACTGCTGGACCCGGCCGCCATGGCCGATGTCGGCTCCAAAGACCGGGTTGTCGAGCGCGCCCTCGAAGAGCGGCGTCGGCTGGACACGGTAGCCTGCGGTGTAACGGCGCAGGATTTCTTCGCCGAGCTGTCGGTAGGTCAGAGCCGGGTTCTGGCTCAGCGCCTCGAACAGGGTGAAGGTGAACAGGCCGTGTGAGACACGGTCAGGATCGCCTTGGGGCAGGCGCATCTCCGGCGTCGTCTGATTGGTCTGCGCCGCGTAGAAATAGACGAACTGGCCTTCGCCCTTTCCGGACGTTTCTATCGTCGCCGCTTCCGGCGCAGGCGACCCAGAGCGGGTGCGGACCGGCTCAACCGCGTCCATCACGTCTTCGGGGATGCCGAGTGTGGCGGGGCCGAGCTTGCGCGATTTTTCGATGTCCAAAGGATCGCCGGATGGGCCGGCGCGAGTGACGGTGCCGGAGTGGCAACTGTCGAACACGGCCCAGACATTGGCACCCTTGTCGATTATCCGGTTGATCATCTGGCCCAGATCATCATCGACAAGAGCATTCGGTATCGTGCCGGTACTCATGTCCCAATTGGAAATGTCCGACGGCAGGAAGAGTTCGTCTAGTCCGTCCTGTTCCTGCCCTTCGACGCGGGCCGGCGACTGCGAGCCATGGCCGGAAAAATGCAGGAAGACGAAATCGCCGGGTTCCGCCTTTTCCGCGAGCGCGGCAAACGCTTCGTGGATGTGGGCGTTGGTAGGGGCGGTAGCGCCGTCAATACCGTCGGCGAGCAGGGTGATCCTGTCTTCGGTGAAGTCTATCGGAGCGCCGTCGAGCAAATATTCATGCACCAGCTTCGCGTCGTTCACCGGACCGGCGAGCCACAGGGTTTCGTCAAGGTTGTCGTATTTCGATACGGCGACCACGAGCGCATAATTGTTTTGCGCGAGCGCTGGAAACGCCAGCAACGCGCCGAACGCCATGTTCGCGGCAAGTACGACGCCGCGCTTGCGAAGAAAATTGTTTTTCATCCCACACCCTCAGTTTTGGCCGGCGTTCCGGTCATAGCGAACCACACGGACATGGCAGAAAGCATCGCTGCAAGCGTGGAAAAAATTGGGCGACGCTCGCAAATTCTTTCAGGGAGTAACGTACAGTGAGTGTCGGGCGAATGGATTCCCGTCGGTCCGCGGCAAACGCGATGGTTCAATTCCAGCCTCCCAACCCCCTGAAATCTTGGCATTTGCACGTTAGCGGCGACGCCGCGTCATGCAACCTCGAAAGAGGAAAATTTCGCTGTAATATTTTTCCCGTACAGCCCGGTGCGGGCTAATTTCAGACCCGCGGGAATTCGCGTTTGTGGCAGAAAACGGGCGGCCGGCCCGGAGGATTCGGAGGTGTTCCAACGTTAAATCGCTTGCGCAAATAGCGATCGGATGGCGATAAATCGGGGCTAAGGACTAAATCTCGATGGCAAGTCTCACCGCCATGTTCGACACTTATATTTCCGGCTTGTTAGGCTTTCCAGGCATCATCCTTGCCACGATTGGAGCTTTCTACGTCTTTGCCGGCCTGGTGTTGGCGCGCCAGATGTTGATCGATCGGATGCTGTCGCGCGCCATCGAAATGATCTCCCTTGAGAAGCAAAGCCGCGTCGAGACGCTTCAACGGGTTTGGATGACTGTCAGCGCAATCCTCATCTTCGCCGCCGGCGCGACGTTGTTTTGCCTTTCCCGGCTGGCGGTCTGGTTGTTCGTCGCCGCCCTGCTGCAGCAGGTGCTTTATCTGACATGGGTGGCACCGCGGTACTTCGATGCGGAGAACGAGCCTGATCATGCCGGTCGGCGCCAATCGACGAATGCGACGATCCTCTTCGGTGCGATGACGCTTGCGGTTGTCGCTGCGGCGACTAATGGAAACCTGCTGCCCCTGTCCGGCGCGGGCTTGCCGCCTCTTTTCCTGTCGGTGGCGCTCACATTGGCTTTCGCGGTCTGGATGCTCCTTCGGTTGCGTATGCCGAACAGACCCGGTGTGCATGGTCTGCCCGACATCGATGATGCCGACGAGGAACCGGTCGATCTGGCGAAAGTCGACGCCCTCCGGCTCTGCGCGGAGTGGTACGAGCTTCCGGTGATGGCGTTTTTTGCCGATGGCGAACCAGGTTTTCTGACGCACCGGCAGATCGGACTTTCGGACGCGCTTGGGCGGGAACTCGACGCATGGCAGAGCGCGTATGATGCGATTTGCGAGCACAATGAATTTGAGATGGCGCCGGTCTGGACCGAGGAGCAGAAGGCCGCACATTTCGAGCAGGCGGCGGCGTTGGCGGGCCGAATTCGCGGCGAAATGCGCGAAGCCGGCCAAGACCGGATCACCATTTCCTGGCAGGCTGCAGACGGTACGGTCGTGCTGACGGAGTAGCAGTCCCGATTTTTATGCGGCAGAAGCGGGGAATCCTGTCAATATTGCCTCGCGGAGCAACCATGCTGTCTGCTTGAAAGTGGATGTTCTTCGGAGGAGAGCCGTTTGAAAAGTCTGGCCCAAACAGTGCGCGTCGCCGGCGTGATGCTATTCGCTTGTCTTGCTCTCTCCGGCTGCGTGAACGGTCTCGACTTGTCCGGCCAGAGCCTGGAAGAGAGGCTTACTGGCCATACCGTCGTGTTCGACCCGCCGGAGGGGCTGCCGGCAGAACGCGAGACCTATAACGCGGACGGCACGATCACTCGCATGTTTCGCCCGTGGCTTTTCCCCGAAAGCTTGTCCAAAGGCTCTGGCTATTGGTGGATTGAGGATCGGCGGTACTGCACTTCGGGCAACCCTCGCGAGGAGGCCGATGGCGGGGCGTGCTATACTGTGAAGATTAGTGGCGACCGCATTCGTTTTACGCCGTGGAGCCCGCCTGCACTGATCCAGGTTTTCCCCGAACTGCGCAGTGTGAAAACGGGACAGCTGATCGGCTGATGCCATTTGTCCTTGCCGGATCAGGAATTATCCGGCGCCTTGTCTCCGTTGAGTACCGAAAATATCTTCGCGAACAGTTTCACTGGAACGCGCAGCCCGCGCCGCCATGGCGCGTACGCCCAAGCGAAATAGAGGCCGAAGAGCAAGAGAGCCGCGACCGGGACCAGGCCCTCTCCCGCAAGCCTATCGCCCCGACCGCTGGCGACCGCGGCGATCGCCATGCCGAGCGCGAAGAGCGCCGCCACCGCGCCGACCAGGAACATCGATAACCGCGCACGTCCATATTCCCCGATCGTGACCGGGATGTCCGGCCTTGTTGCCGCGAGCCTGTCCAGAACGGCCGCAACTGCGTCGCGGAAAGCGAGATAGTCCAGGTCAGATTCCGGATCCGTCGCCGTCGAGTTGCAAATGAGCGAGCGTCTCGCTGCGCGGTCTTTCGTTAGGAGGTCGAGCCTGCTCATCTGTACACCGCGAATGCGGTTTTCGATAAAGGCCAGCCGGTCGATATCCGCCGTTGCGAGGCGCCATTTCTCCGTGCCTTCGCTGTCGGCGCAAATGAATTGGGTATCGCCCAACTCCACGAATTGACGCCCAACCAGAAGGGCGGGTTTGTAGGCGAAGCGTTTTCTTTCCTTCGTCAGTTCGTTCATGAGACCGGTGCTGCTTCGGGTTCTAAAGGACAAGACGGATGAAAGACGTGCCGGGCGCAACGCAGAGATCGGAAGCTATGGGCCCCGTTGGCGAAAGGCAATCCGGTCCGTATTTCGACCGAGATCTCGCGGCGTCGCCGGCCCCGCTGGCACCCGCAAATATGGACAAGGCCGTGGCGGGCGCATAGCGTTGCCTATCTGTAATCGACAGAGTCCCGATGCCTGAATTTCTTCCCGGCGCCACGTTCAGCGGCATAATGACAGTCCTGTTCGTGAATGTATGGCGCGTCCGCGCCGGAAGATCGCGCTTGTCTTTCTGGAAATTGGCTCTGATCGGAATAGTGGCTGCCTTTGTCATTCCTTGGGCGCTTGCGCTATCGGCGCAGGCGTGGCGGTCGGTGCCGGGGACGCCCGAATTGCCCTTTGTCAGTTTCGATCAGGTGTTCATCGGCGCTTTGGTGGCGCTCCTTGTCTACGCCACCAGCCATCGCCCCGGCGGCAGGCTCGGGGTGCCGCTTTGGGCGAGCCTGGTGAGCGGAGCTGTCGTCGCGATCGCGCTGCCGCCTGTTCTATTCCTGGCAACGGGCAGCTATCAACGCCCTTCTCTGCGTGCGGACATCAATCACTGCACGCGCGGCATGACCGGGCAGGTCCAGCCTCGTGACATCGAGAATATCTGCGACGAACCGATTGTCGTCGGCCTTTGTCTGCCCGGCGAGGTCAATCCGGCGCCTTGCGCGCAGAGCGAAATTCTACAGCCCGGCGAGGTTGCGCATTTTGATCCGGGAGACGCGCGCTTGTCGTCCTTGCCGTCCAATCCCGGCGGTCTCACTGTCGTCGCCTGCCGCCCGCCAGAGCGGCCTTCGAGAATGGGAACAACGATGGGGCGTGGCTATGAGGGCGTCTGCCTGCCTCCCGCCTGACCGAGCAGCGTTGTGCCCGGATTTCGCCGGTCCGGGGAGGGAAGTGTTGACCAAAGATTGGCCAGTTGCCCATTTTTAAGGTTACTCGCTGACAAATCCGTTACTTATGTTCAGCCGAGTATCTCACGGACTGCTGTATTCCGATGTATTTCTCGGAACATTGGGCCGATTCCTTTCCGGCAGGACGGTTGGCGCATTTCTTGCTTCGCTAGACGCATGAATTTTCAACCGGCTTCCGCGCAGAAACTCTATCCAGACATCGTTTGGAAGCGGCTGTTTGCCGATCTGGATCGCGACGGGCAGGGCCTGAATATCCAGATCCGGCGAACCATCGTCTGCGCGATAGAGCAAGGAGTGCTGACGAACGGAACCCGCCTCCCTTCCAGCAGGCGGCTTGCGGTCCTGCTGGGCGTCGCCCGCAACACTGTAACCGCGGCCTATCAATTGCTGATCGATGAAGGCTTCCTCGCTTCGCGCGAACGCAGCGGGATCTTCGTTGCGGCGTCTACATCGCGTATCGCGGTCGGTCCGGATCGTCAGGATGCCGGTGACGGCAAGTGGGCAGGCCGCTTCGCCATCAGGCCCTCGGATTTGCGGCAGATCGACAAGCCGCGCAACTGGCTCGATTACCCCTATCCGTTCCTGTTCGGGCAGTTCGATCCGGCGATTTTTCCGACCAACAACTGGCGTGAGGCGATGCGGGCGACATCCAGCGTCAAGGAGATATATGGCTGGGCCGGCGATCGCGTCGACGATGATGATCCAGATCTCGTCGAGCAGCTCCGGCAGCAAGTGCTCCCAAAGCGCGGAATATTCGCCGAGCCAGACGAGATCATCGTCACCATCGGCTCCCAACATGCGCTTTCGATGCTGGTCCAGCTCTTCGTTGGGTCAAAGACTGTCGTCGGGGTTGAGGATCCGGGCTATACGGACATCCGCAACATGGCGGGCATGGCGACGTCGAATCTCCGCATGCTCGCCGTCGACCATCGAGGCGTCGTGCCGGACGCCGAATTGTCGGAATGCGAAATTGCGCTGCTAACGATCGGCCATCAATGTCCGACAACGGCGGTCATGCCGTTGCAGCGCCGCAGGGAACTGCTGGAACTGGCGGAGCGCGACGACGTCATTCTCGTCGAGGACGATTACGAGGCCGATTTGCTTCTGGAGGGCGAGGCGGAATTGCCCTGCCTCAAGAGCCTCGATGAAAATGGTCGGGTGATCTATGTCGGCAGTTTTTCCAAGGCGCTCGCGCCGGGTTTGCGCATCGGCTACATCGTCGCGCCGCGCTCGGTCATTGCCGAATTGCGCGTCCTCCGACGTATCATGCTGCGCCATCCGCCGACCAACAATCAGCGCATTCTGGCGACCTTCATCGCGCTCGGTCACTATCGGCTGCACCTGAAGAAGACGGGCGCTATCCTGCGTCGGCGTGCCGACCTGATCTCCGGCCTCCTGCCGGAGGTGCTGCCGGGCTTCCGCTGGCGCAGGGACGCAGGCGCGAAGAGCTTCTGGATAGAGGGGCCACCGGATTTCGACAGCGGTTGCCTGGCGCGCGCCGCGCGGGAGAAAGGCGTGCTCATCGAACCTGGCGATATCTTCTTTGCCGATCCCGAGACAGGCCGCCGTTTCTTCCGGCTCGGCTTCACCGCCATCGGCGAAACCCGGATCGAAGCGGGCCTTCGTCTTCTCGGCGATCTCGTGTCCCGCTGAGCGGCGAAATTTCCCCCCCCGGTAGAGACTGGACCAGTTTCCGCATTCGATGGTGCCAGCGGCTCTCGCCCCGTCACACGAGGAGGCGAATATGTTACGTCGGAGGGATTGTCGCGCCAAGGAGAACGCCCATGGGCATCGTCGAGAATCCGAACGACATCGGCCATGTCGTCGAAGCGGACCGGGAACATGTCTGGCATCATCTGACCCAGCACAAGCCTTTCGAAAGCGCGGATCCGCGCATTTTCGTAGAGGGCAGGGGCATGCGGCTATGGGATGCGACGGGGCGCGAATATCTCGACGGCGTCTCGGGCGGGGTCTGGACGGTCAATGTCGGCTATGGGCGGGAAAGCATCGCCGATGCAGTGCGCGACCAGCTCGTCAAGCTGAACTATTTCGCGAACTCGGCCGGCTCCATTCCCGGCGCTCTGTTTGCCGAGCGGCTGATCGAAAAGATGCCGGGGCTGACCCGCATCTATTATTCCAATTCCGGATCCGAGGCGAACGAGAAGGTCTTCAAGATGGTTCGCCAAATTTCTCACCGCCATCACGATGGGCGGAAATACAAGATCCTTTATCGCGACCGCGACTATCACGGCACGACGCTTGGCTGCCTTGCGGCCGGCGGGCAATCGGAGCGCAGGGACCAGTACGGTCCGCTTCCGGAAGGTTTCGTGGAAGTGCCGCACTGCCTCGAATATCGCGGCCAGTTTGGCGACACCGGCAATTATGGCGAACGTGCCGCCGACGCGATCGAGGACGTGATCCTGCGCGAAGGCCCGGATACGATCGGCGCGATCTGTCTCGAGCCCGTTACTGCGGGCGGCGGCGTCATCACCCCGCCAAAGGGCTATTGGGAACGCGTTCAGGAGATCTGCCGGCGCTACGATATTCTTTTGCATATCGATGAGGTGGTCTGCGGCGTCGGGCGGACCGGCAAATGGTTCGGCTACCAGCATTTCGGGATCGAGCCGGATTTCGTGACCATGGCGAAGGGCGTGGCGTCAGGCTATGCGGCGATCTCTTGCATGGCGACGACCGAGAAGGTCTTCGAAATGTTCAAGGACGACCCATCCGATCCGATGTCCTATTTCCGCGACATCTCGACCTTTGGCGGATGCGTCGCCGGTCCGGCGGCGGCGCTGGAGAACATGCGTATCATCGAGGACGAGAACCTTCTTGAAAACACCGCCGCGATGGGCGAGAGGCTTCTCGGCAATCTTCGTGAGGTGCAGGAGAGGCATGCTGTAATCGGCGATGTTCGCGGACTCGGACTCTTCTGCGGCGTTGAACTCGTCGCCGATCGCCGAACGAAGCATCCGGCGGACGAGAAGTTGGTTCAGGCGGTTGTCGCCGACTGCATGGCCCAGGGCGTGATCATTGGCGCCACGAACCGGTCGATCGCAGGCTTCAACAACACGCTGTGCCTGAGCCCCGCTTTGATCGCGGGCGAGGACGATATCGATGCGCTTACGGCTTCGATCGGCAAGGCCCTGACCAAGGTCTTCGGCTGAGGTGATGGGGCGCGGCTGCACGCGCCGTCACGAGACCTGTTTGCGGTGGACCTGGAAAGGCGCCCAGGACTGGCTGACCGGCATGATCTCGATGGCGTTGATGTTGACATGCGGGGGCAGGGACGCCGCCCAATAGACGCTCTCGGCAATGTCTTCCGGCTGCAGCGGATCGGCGCCGGCATAGAGCTTGTCATAGGCGTCTTTGTTGCCGCCGGTGCGCACCAGCGTGAACTCGCTTTCCGACAGGCCGGGCTCGATCGACGTGACCCGCACGCCGGTTCCGAAGAGATCGGACCGAAGGCCCAGCGAGAACTGGCGGACAAAGGCTTTCGTGCCGCCATAGACGTTGCCGCCGGGATAGGGCCAGCTTGCCGCGATCGATGCAAGATTGACGATGATCGCCTTGCTTTCGATCAGCTGGTCGATGAGGAGACGCGTGATCGTCACGAGACCGGTGACATTGGTGTCGATCATCGTCTTCCATTCTTCCAGATCGCAGTTCTGGATCGGACCGGTGCCGAGCGCCAGCCCGGCATTGTTGACCAGCGCGTCGATCGTGCCGAAGGCGTCGGGTAGCGCTTGAAGCGCTGCCCGGGTTGCCTCTTCGTCGCGGATATCGAAGCAAAGCGGATGGGCCCGCTGCGGACCGCCGAGGTCTTTGACGAGTGCGTCGAGCCGATCCGCGCGGCGGCCGGCGACGACGACGTTCCAGCCTTCCTTCACGAAACGGCGTGCGATGGCATCGCCGAAACCGGAGGTCGCTCCCGTGATCAGTGCGGTTTTCGGCATGGTTCGTCTTCCCCTTCAATTTCCTGTGCCGCGCAGGGCGGAAAGCCCGTCGCGGGAATCGTCGTAACGGCACAGACATAAGCGCCGAATTCCGGGCCAGAAAGGGCCAACGGAAACGACCCATGGAGCCACGCCGCCCGGGGAATGCGCAGACTGGCACCCTAAAAAACCCGGCTTGGCTCTATGCCAAATTTTGGGCATGCCGTTTAATTGTGCACTGCGGGATGAGCGGGGCGCGATACGCATTCGGCGCAGTGTCCCGCTGCGATGTGGCAAAGGCCCGAAATAACCAAAAAGGGAAACTCACATGACGAAGAGAATTCTGAAAGGCGCATACAGCCGGCGCAAGGTGCTGAAAGGCGGCGCGGCTGTCGCCGGTGCGTTGGCGATGCCGGCGGTTATCAGCTCGAAAGCGCTCGCGTCGTCGGGCGAAATCAACATCCTGATGTGGTCGGACTACCTGCCGGAAACCTTCCTGAAGACCTTCCAGGACGGCACCGGCATCAAGGTGAACTACACCGGCATCGGCTCCAACGAAGAAATCATCAACAAGATGAAGGCCACCAAGGGCCGCGGTTTCGATATCGTGTCGCCGACCAACAACCGGTCGCTGCAGTGGGGCCCGCTGGAAATCCTCCAGCCTTTCGACATGTCCAAGGTCGATATCGACAAGGTCAATCCGGCGATGGCCAAGATCGGCTCCACCGAATGGGCGTTCACCGAGGGCGACATCTACTGGGTGCCGCATATCTGGGGCACCGAAGGCATCGCCTGGCGCACGGACATGTTCACGCCCGGCGGCGAATTGCCGAGCTATGGCGACGTCTGGAAGGAAGAGAATGCCGGCAAGACCATGGGTCGCGGCCATTCGATGATGCTGGGCGCTGGCCTCTACATGGAGACGATTGGCGATCTGGAGCCGGGTTCCGTCTGGAAAGCCTATGAATCGCCGGAAGCGATGCAGCCGATCTGGACCAAGATCACCGAGTGGTGCGTGGCGCGCAAGGGCAATGTCAAGTTGATCTGGAACGATGCCGACACGCAGAAGAACGGCCTCCTGAACGAAGGCGTCATTGTTGGGCAGACCTGGGACGGCCCGCCGCTGGCGCTCAAGAACGACGGCGAGCCGGTCATGTATGCCGCTCCGGTCGAAGGCGCGATGGCCTGGGTCGACGGCATGGCGATCCCGACGGGCGCGGAGAATATCGACGCGATCTACGAGTTTCTTAAATACGCCTATACGCCGGAATACGCCGGCGAGGCGATAGACCATCACGGCTATAATTCGCCGGTCCTCGGCGCCGACAAGTTCGCCGGCGAGACCTATGCGAAGAACTTCGCGGAAGCCTATCCGGGCGACGCGCTGGCCAACCTCAATCCCTGGCCGGCTGAACCGCAATGGTATGCCGACGCGCGTACGGAATTCGTCAACAAGTTCCTTAGCGCCTGATCCTCGCAAGCCCCCGGTCCCAAAAGGCCCGGGGGCTTTTCTCATTCGAATACAGCCCGTTACGGTCCGGAGTATTGATGACGAAAGACATAACGCTGGATCATGTCTCGGTGTCCTTCGGAGACTACACTGCTGTCGATGACGCCCATCTGACCATTGCGGGCGGCGAGTTCTTCTCCTTTCTCGGTCCGTCCGGCTGCGGCAAGACGACCCTGTTGCGCTGCATCTCCGGCTTTCAGGAGCCCAGTTGGGGCGAGGTTCGCATTGGCGGAAAGAACATGGCCGGCGTCGGCCCGAACAAGCGGCCGACGGCCCTGATCTTCCAGAACCTTGCACTGTTTCCGCTGATGTCTGTTGCCGACAACATCGCCTTTCCGCTTGAGGTGCGCGGCATCGACCGCAAGGCACGGCGCAAACGCGCCGACGAGCTGCTCGAACTGATCGCGTTGCCAGGGCAGGGCGACAAGAAGGTTGGCGAATTGTCCGGCGGTCAGAAGCAGCGCGTCGCGATCGCGCGCGCGCTCGCCGTGGAACCCGACATCCTGCTGCTCGACGAGCCGCTGTCGGCACTCGACTTGAAACTGCGCCAGCACATGCGCCGTGAGCTACGCGCGATCCAGCAGCAGGTCGGCCTCACATTCATTTACATCACCCACGACCAGGGCGAGGCACTGACCATGTCCGACAGGGTCGCGGTAATGAGCCGTGGCAAGGTTGAACAAGTCGCCGATCCGCGCACCGTCTACGATCAGCCGGCCTCCAGCTTCGTCGCCAGTTTCGTTGGTGAAAACAATGCGTTGCCGGGCAAAGTTCTGGAAAGCGGCGATGGCCGCATGGTGATCGATATCGGCCTCGCGGCGCCTGTCACCGTGGCGGCCGGCAAGGGACGCGGCCGAAAACTGAAAGTCGGCGAGGCGTGCCATGTCTTCGTCCGTCCGGAAAGCGTTGCGATCAATGGGGACGGGGATATCAACCGCTTCAATGCGACCGTCATTCGCGAGGAGTTCGAAGGGCAGGTCCGCCATCTGATCGTCAAATCCGGCGAGACCGAGTTGCGCGTCACCCAGGTCGGCTACGGAAACGGTGCTTCGGGAACCGGGGCATCGGTCGCGATGTCCTTCGCGCCCGAACTGGCGGTCCCGCTCCCCATCGGCCATCTGGCCAGCGCATAGGGATGACGGCCATGCGCGAGATTGGACGTTTCTTCTCCGGATTTGCCAATCGCAATGGCCTGCCGGTTGCGATCTACCTTCTCGTCGCGGTCTCGACCTGGATTTTCGTTCTGGTGATTTTGCCCCAGCTCACCATGTTCGACTTCTCCTTCCGGCATAATTTGCCGCCGCCGAAAATCGGCGGTCCGGAAGACGTCCACACGCTGGAGCAATATCGCTATTTCGTGATGGGCAACGAGATCACGGGCGGCGGCGTCAACACGCTTGATATCGCCGTCCTGTTCAAGACGCTCGTCGCGGCCGTCTTCGTCACGATCATCGATCTGGCGATCTGCTATCCGGTGGCCTATCTGCTGGCGCAGTCCTCCGAGGGCAGCGCCAAACGGCTGCTCGTTCTCGCGCTGATCGTGCCCTTCTGGGTCAACGAGATCTTGCGCGCTTTCGCCTTCCGCATCCTGTTCGGCGCTACGGGCGTGATCAACGGCGCCGGCATGCAACTCGGCCTCTGGGATGCCCCGATCGACTTCATCGGCGGGAATGTCGCGCTCTATGCCGGGCTTGCCTACGCTTACATCCTGCTGATGATCTTCCCGCTCTACAATGCGATCGAGAGCCTCGACCGCAACCAGATCGAGGCGGCGCGCGACATGGGCGCGAGCTGGGCGCAGGTGCATCGCCGCGTGGTCATTCCCTATGCCAAACCCGGCATCGCCTCCGGCTCGACCATGGTGTTCATGCTGACCGCGGGCGCGCTTGCCGCGCCGCAGATCCTCGGCGGGCCATCGAGCCTGTGGTTCACCCAGATCATCTATCAATGGTTCAATTCGGGCGGCAACTGGCCACGCGGTTCGGCTTATGCGGTGATCCTGCTGGCGATCTGCATCATGTTCGTGCTGCTGATCATGCGCGTCTTCAAGGTCTCCATCGGGGAGATCGGCCGATGAGCAATCTGAAGGCCTTTCCGACGGGCGGCCTCTATCTCCTCCTGTTCTTTCTATATCTTTTCGGCCCGCTGGCGGTGATGATTGTTACGGCCTTCAATTCGTCGAGCTTTCCGCGCATTTCTCCCTGGGAGTGCCTGACTTCGGACTGGTTCTTCAAGTTGTTCGAGGACGAGACACTGATTGCAGGGCTCGGCAATTCCTTTGTCATCGGCATCGGGGTTGTTCTGGTGGCCGTTCCTGTCGGCCTCGCCGCAGCGATCGTGCTCAGCCAGGTCGGTCCGCATTTGCGCTCGGTGATATATGCGGTTTTCATCGCTCCGATCCTGATGCCCGGCGTCGTTATCGGCCTTTCGACGCTGATTTTCTGGGATCGTCTCGGCACTTTCTTCGGCGCGGACTACGATTCCTTTTTCTATAGCGGCATGTTCCTGACGATAGCCGGCCAGGTCACTTTCATTTCGGCCTATTCGATGCTGGTCTTTCTGTCGCGCCTGCAGCGTTTCGACCCGACGCTGACCGAGGCCGCGCTCGACATGGGCGCAAGCCAGACGCAGGCCTTCGTCAAGGTCCTGCTGCCTTTTATGACGCCCGCCATCCTGTCGGCTTCGGTGCTCGCCTTTCTTGCGTCGATGGAGAATTACAACACGACCGTCTTTACCATCGTCGCCGAGAGCACGTTTACGACCGTGCTGGCGCAGAAGGTGCGCTACGGTCTCGATCCTTCGATTTCGGCGGTGGCGGTGATCATAGTGGGTATCACGCTGGTCGGCGCGATCATCTTCGAGAACTACAATCGCCTGCGCACGCAAAAAGAGGCGAGGGCGGCGGCTGCCTCTAGTGTCCCGCCGGTTGCGCGTTTTGCAACCAATCCGCTGGTCATCATCGGTTTCGTGCTCGTCTGCATGATCGGTTTCGTCACTTGGGTCGGTACACACGATTCCAGCGTGTGCGAAGCCAATGTCGAACAGATGAAGCGCGCGTATCAACAGGAACAGCTCGAACAGCAGCGCAATCGGACGCCAGCTACCGCGAGCGAACCCGCTGAGCAGGCGTCTCCACCGGCCAACACAGGCGGAGGGGTCTTTTCGCCCGGCAATCTGGCTCCGGGCCAACCGGAACAGGAAGAGGCGCCCGCTTCGCCATTTGGCAACGTTTTCGCGCCGGAGAACCTGCAAGGCGGCGACTAAAAAACGCCAATCGAGCCATGGATGCGTTGGTCCGCGCGTCTGCGCCTTCTTTCTCGAAACGCGAAAGATCAAAGCGCGAATTATATCATTACTCCACGATACGCTTTTGGCTAAGTTTCGGCCGGGAGGAGTGGAATGACACCCAGCGACATCGATCGACGGATAGCAAACGACGCAGAAAGCCGGGCGGGCTCTGGGTGCGTCACGAATCATGAGCGGTGTACCGCACCGACCGGACATCGCTGAAAGTGCTGTCGTGCGCACTCTCAAGCACGATCAATACAATCCACGTTGAGAATCCGGATCGACCGGACGGAAAAATCAATCATCGGAGGAATACTACATGAGACGATTTCTATTGACGTTGTGCGCGCTGGCCGCCACCGGCGCGATGGCCGCCGCACCGGCGTCAGCAAAGGAACTGATTTACGGCTCCTGGCTTGGCACGAACAATAAGACCAATACCGATGCCTTGGTGCCTTACTTCGACATGGTCAAGGAAGCCACAAACGGCGAGATCGAATGGAAGATGGTAGGCGGTGCGCAGCTCGCCAACGGCCCGGCGACGCCTGAAGCGGTTGGATCGAACCTGATGGATGCCGGGCTCGTCATGGCGCCTTATCAGCCACGCATGCTTCCCGCGACGAATCTCGTCTTCAGCCAGTCGCTCGTTGGCGACGACTATCTGGCGTCCGTCGGTGCGATGAACGAACTTCTCATGCTCGATTGCCCGGAATGTCAGGCCGAGTTCAAGAAGAATGATGCAGCCGGTTTCATCGGCTATGGAACGACCCCCTATATGTTCCTTTGCCGGGGCGAAGTGAAGACGGTCGAGGACTTGAAGGGGCTCAAAATCCGCGGCTCGGGCGGCGGTGTCAACATCATCGAGATCGCGGGCGGTACGCCGGTATCCATGCCTCCGTCGGACGCGACGTCCGCGCTTGAACGCGGAACGCTGGATTGCGTCCTGGGGTCTGTCGCTTGGCTCACCTCGTTCGGCTATATCGATGTTGTCGACAGCGTCATCCAGTCGCCGATGGGCATGGGCGGACCTCCGATCATGATGTATGTCAACCGCGATGTCTGGGAGAGTATGACTCCGGAGCAACGCCAGGCGCATATCGATCACGCGCCCGATCTCGTGACCTTGGAAACCTTCGACGCACAGATCGCCACCGACGATGCGGCGATCGCAAAGGCCAAGGAAAAAGGCATCACCTTCGTCGAGGGGAATGACGCGTTCGCCGCGATCATGAAAAAGCGCGACGAAGTCCAGTATGGAATCAACGCGGACAACGCGCGCAACGCCGGCGTTAAAGATCCGGAGCGCATCCTCGACGCTTATCTCAAGGCCTATGACAAGTGGAAGGCACTCGTCAAAGACGAGATCGGCAACGACCGGGAGAAGTTCCGCGAGGCGCTGTGGCGCGAGGTCTACTCCAAGGTCGATCCCGAAAGCCTGTGAGCTGGCGGTATATCTGAAACGAGAGGGGCGGCCGGAAACCGCCCCTTTTCTTCCGGGAGTAAACAACATGAAGCGTCTCCTCGACGCCGTCGTCACCGGCGCTGGCTGGATAGCCGGTATCGCCACCATCATCATGATGTTCCACGTCACCATCGACGTGGCCGGGCGACAGCTTTTCGGCCATCCTCTGACGGGTACGGTCGAAATCGTCTCCGCCTACAACATGATCGCGCTGGCGTTTCTGCCTCTTGCGCTAATTGCGCGCGAACGCGGGCACATCATCGTCGAGCTCTTCACGGGCTGGATGAAGATGAGACCGCGCACCCTGCTCGACGCGTTCGTGGCGATCATCACGCTGGTCTACACCTCCGTCTTCACTTGGAAGGCGATCGAGGTCGCGATCGACAAGACTGAAATTCGGGAGGCCAAGGAAGCCGGCATCGGTTTCGTAGAGATCTGGCCGGCGCGCTGGATCGTGGCAATCGGGTTCGGTCTCATGGCCGTTTACGTTCTCGTCCTCATGCTGCGTGATTTTAGGACCGGCATTACCGGAGAGATTCATCCGGAAGACGTGGAACGTCACGGCGGTGTCTCTTCCACCCACATCAATCAGGGGGAGGAGCAGCTGTGAGTCCAGAACTTCTCGGCTTCGGCAGCTTGGGGCTGGTTCTTTTGCTGATCGCTATCCGCATGCCGATCGGAGTGGCGCTCGGCGTTGTCGCATTCCTCGGATTCTGGTTCCTGCGCAATGAGCGGGTCGCTTTCGCGGTAATGCAGAACACGCCGTTCGAGGTGGCCGCCAATTGGGGATTGTCGGCAATTCCCATGTTCATCCTGATGGGTGCAGTGGCGCATAGCGCCGGCATATCCGAGGCGTTGTTCAAGGCCGCCCGGCTGTGGCTTTCGTCTCTACCCGGGGGGCTGGCCGTGGCAACAAATATGGCGTCTGCCGGCTTTGCAGCCGCCTCGGGCTCTTCGGTCGCGACATCGGCGACCATGGGCCGGCTCGCCATTCCGGAGATGCTGAAGGCCGGTTACGCGCCGAGCCTGGCGGCCGGTGTCGTGGCCTCTTCGGGCACGCTCGGCGCGCTGATCCCGCCATCCATCATGTTCGTGATCTATGGCGTGTTCGCCGAAGTCTCGATCACCAAGCTTCTTATAGCTGGCGTTCTTCCCGGAATTCTTACCGCTGCGGTCTATTCCGCGATGATCATCGCCCGGTGTAAGCTCAACCCGAAGATCGCGCCTCCAATCGGCCTTGGCATGGACAAGGATGAATTGTGGCGCGAGCGCTGGCGTTCGCTGGCGCCTGTTTGGCCGCTCCTGGTTCTGATCATCGGCATGATCGGTGGCCTTTATGGCGGCGTCTTCACCCCAACCGAGGCCGGCGCGGCGGGAGCTTTTCTCTCCTGCGTCATCGCTGCAGTCCAGTGGCGCCTGACTTTCGAGGTCATCCGCACCAGTGTCATGGAGGCGGTCAAGACGACCGCACAGCTGTTCTTCGTCGCCTACGGGGCGGTGATGTACACCAAATTCCTGGCGCTTGTCGGCGTCCCGGCGATGATGGCCACGATGGTCGGTGACTGGGCGGTCGATCCGGTGCTGATGCTGGTCGCCGTGTCGATCATATATCTGATCCTCGGCATGTTCCTCGATCCGCTTGGCGTTCTGCTCCTCACCTTGCCGATCGTTCAGCCGATGTTTCACGCACTCGGCCTCGATCCGATTTGGCTTGGCGTGATCGTGGTCAAATATATCGAGATCGGGCTCCTGACACCGCCGGTCGGGTTCAACGCCTATGTCGTCAAAAATGTCGTAGGCGACCGAATTCCCCTGGAAACGATTTTCAAGGGTATAGGATGGTTTCTCGCCTGCGAGGCGGTGATCATGTTCCTGATCCTCGCTTTCCCGCAAATCTCGCTGTGGTTGCCGAATTCGATGAATTAGGCTTCGGCGATTCATGACGATTTGCAGAGTTGTAAAGGCAAATGGCCGCCCGAGAGGCGGCCATTTCCTGTCTGGTTAAGTGTTCTTAGTTGTTTTGTGGCGATTAGGTGCCCTCTAGGGTCGGCCTTGCATTGTTCTCGACGCTGATCGGAATCCGAAAACACCAGTACGCTTTCAGTAATCCGTTAAGAGGCCGGTCATCGCACTGCTTTGCGGAAGGCTCACGAGAGGGTGAGTTCGCCGCAGAGAGGCTGTTGAAGCTTCTCGAGCCGGGCGGGGAAATCGCAGGTTTCGGCAAGCACATAGGCGAGTTTCGCATAGGCGGCCTCGATGGTGATGTCGCGGCCGTCGACGACGTTGAATTCGGTCAGCATCTCTCCGGCGGAATAAGTGCCAAGCGCTAGGCCGCCCTCGGGGCACTGGCTGACGGCGACGACCGGGCATTGCCGCTCCCAGGCCGTTGCGAGCGCCTGGCGCAGGCCTTCCAATTGGGGGACAGTGCCGGAGCCGTAGCAGCGGAGCACGATACCATCGCAAAGCGCAGCCGCATGACGAACCAAGGTGTCGGACATGCCGGGTGCGACGGCCAGGACGGCGATGTCCGCGACCGCCGGGCTGTGCAGCTGAAGAGTTGAGCCGGGCCGGCGTGGCGCAACGTCGCTTGGATCGGCGGCGAAGGCGTCGAGATTGCGCGAGTGGGTCTTGCGGGTGCGCGCGCCGTGCAGCAACCGGCCGGCAAACTGGACCCGGACGCCGGGCGGCGCGGTGCCGGCCTGCTTCATAGCATCTCTCAAATTGCGGGGACCGTCGCTTCCCTCGACCGTCAGCGGCAACATCGATCCGGTGAGGATCACCGGTTTCACGAGTCCTTCGAGCGCATAGCAAAGCGCAGCGGAGGTGTAGGCAAGCGTGTCGGTGCCATGGGTAACGACGAAAGCGTCATAGCGGTCGTGCTCTGCATGGACGATTCGGGCTATGCGGTCCCAATCTTCGGGGGTGGCGTTAGCACTGTCGATCAGCGGCTCGAGCAGCCGGATATCCACCGGCGGTAGCTCACCGCTCGCGATATGATCGCGGATGTGATCCTCGACGACGCCAGGCGCGGGCGCAAAGCCGGTCGATGTTTGTATCATGCCGATCGTGCCGCCGGCGTGGATGAGAAGGAGGGTCATTTGCGCAATCCAGAAAGACGCCCGTTTGTCGCCCGTTTCCTTTCATTCGGCAACGCCCCGGCGGTCAGCTGGTTTCCAAACCGGTTGCCGGGTTTCCAATTCATGTTCTCAGTTTATTGAGTCGTAGAGGCTTTAAATCAAGATAACTATCTGAATAAAAATAATAATATCGAATTGGCACATAGGTTGCGTTTGGTTCCTCCGGAAGAGGGCGCGTTATGCGTCGACGATCGGAGGAGTGACCAAACATGACCGAAACCTTTTATGAGGTCATGCGCCGGCAGGGGATCACCCGGCGCAGCTTTCTGAAATTCTGCAGTCTGACGGCGGCTTCGCTGGGGCTTGGTCCCACATTTGCGCCGCAGATCGCCCATGCGATGGAAACCAAGCCGCGCATTCCGGTTCTATGGCTGCACGGGCTCGAATGCACCTGCTGTTCGGAGAGCTTCATTCGGTCGGCGCATCCGCTGGCCAAGGACGTGATCCTGTCGATGATCTCGCTCGACTATGACGACACGATCATGGCGGCGGCCGGCCAGCAGGCCGAGGCGATCATCGAAGAGACGATCGAGAAATATGACGGCAATTATATCCTCGCCTGCGAGGGCAATCCGCCGCTGAACCAGGAAGGCATGTCCTGCATCATCGGCGGCCGGCCCTATCTGGAACAGCTGAAACATGCGGCCGACCACTGCAAGGCCATCATTTCCTGGGGCTCGTGCGCGTCGTGGGGTTGCGTGCAGGCGGCAAGGCCGAACCCGACCCAGGCGACCCCCATTCACAAGGTGCCCGGGCTGGCGCCAAAGCCGATCATCAAGGTGCCCGGCTGCCCGCCGATCGCCGAGGTGATGACCGCGGTGATCACGTATATCCTGACCTTCGAGCGGTTTCCGGAACTCGACCGGCAGGGCCGGCCGAAGATGTTCTATTCGCAGCGCATCCACGACAAGTGCTATCGTCGGCCGCATTTCGACGCCGGCCAGTTCGTCGAGCATTTCGACGACGAGGGCGCGCGGAAGGGCTACTGCCTCTACAAGGTGGGTTGCAAGGGGCCGACCACCTACAATGCCTGTTCGACTGTGCGCTGGAACGGCGGCCTGTCCTTCCCGATCCAGTCCGGCCACGGCTGCTTCGGCTGCTCGGAAGACGGCTTCTGGGACAAGGGGTCATTCTACGACCGTCTGACCGACATTCATGGCTTCGGCATCGAGGCCGATGCGGACAAGATCGGCGGCACCGCCGCAGCGGTCGTCGGCGTGGCCGCCGCCGCGCATGCCGGGGTCAGCGCCATCAAGCGCGCCCGCCAAAAGGGAGGGGAAAACTGATGGCTACAATGCAGACACCCAACGGCTTCAATCTCGACACATCCGGCCAGCGCGTCGTCGTCGATCCGGTTACCCGGATCGAGGGGCACATGCGTTGCGAGGTCAATGTCGACGAGAATAACATTATACGCAACGCGGTCTCGACCGGCACGATGTGGCGCGGTCTGGAGGTGATCCTGAAGGGTCGCGACCCGCGTGACGCCTGGGCGTTCACTCAGCGCATCTGCGGGGTGTGCACGGGCACGCATGCGCTGACCTCTGTGCGCGCCGTAGAGGACGCGCTCGGGATCGACATTCCCGAGAACGCAAACTCGATCCGAAACATCATGCAGCTTTCGCTGCAGATCCATGACCACCTCGTGCATTTCTATCATCTGCACGCGCTGGATTGGGTGAATCCCGTCAATGCGTTGAAGGCGGATCCGAAAGCGACGTCCGAATTGCAGCAGACGGTCTCGCCGAGCCATCCGAAGTCATCGCCTGGTTATTTCCGCGACATCCAGAGCCGCCTGAAAAAGTTCGTCGAATCCGGTCAGCTTGGTCCGTTCAAGAACGGATACTGGACGAACCCGGCCTATCTGCTGCCGCCGGAAGCGGACCTGATGGCGGTGACGCATTATCTGGAGGCGCTCGATTTCCAGAAGGAGATCATGACGACGCGCACGATCTTCGGCGGCAAGGACATTCACCCGAACTGGCTTGTCGGCGGTGTGCCCTGCGCGATCAATATCGACGGGGAACTCGCCGCGGGCGCGCCCGTTAACATGGATCGCCTGAACTATGTGAAGGGCGTTATCGATCGTACGCTTGAATTCGTGAAGAACGTCTACATTCCGGACATTCTGGCAATCGGCGGGCTCTACAAGGGATGGCTCTATGGCGGGGGGCTATCGAGCACGAGCGTGCTCGCCTATGGCGATATTCCGGACAGGGCCAACGACTACTCGCCAGGCAATTTGATGATGCCGCGCGGGGCCATCATCAACGGCAAGCTCGAAGAGGTCCACGAGGTCGATCTCCGCGACCCGGAGCAGATCCAGGAATTCGTCCCGCACAGCTGGTACGCCTATCCGGACGAAAAGAAGGGCCTGCACCCGTGGGACGGCATTACCGAGCCGAACTACGTTCTCGGTGCGAACGCCAAGGGCACGAGCACGAACATAATCGAGCTCGACGAGGCCGCGAAGTATTCATGGATCAAGGCACCGCGCTGGCGCGGCCATGCGATGGAGGTCGGGCCGCTTGCCCGCTACATCGTCGGCTACGCGCAAGGCCATGAATATTTCACAGATCAGATCAACCGCACGCTGAGGACCCTCGACGTGCCGGTCGACGCCTTGTTCTCGACGCTCGGGCGGACGGCCGCGCGCGCGCTGGAGGCGGAATGGGCGGCCGATATGCAGGTCTATTTCTTCGACAAGCTGATCGCCAACATCAAGGCGGGCGATACGGCGACGGCGAATGTCGAGAAGTTCGATCCGCAGACCTGGCCGACCGAGGTCAAGGGCGTCGGTTTCACCGAGGCTCCGCGCGGGGCGCTGGCGCACTGGATCCGGATCAAGGACACCAAGATCGACAATTACCAATGCGTCGTTCCGACCACCTGGAACGGGTCGCCGCGCGACAATGAAGGCAATATCGGCGCCTTCGAGGCGTCGCTGATGAACACGAAGATGGAGCGTCCGGAGGAGCCGGTGGAAATCCTGCGCACGCTGCATTCCTTCGACCCGTGCCTCGCCTGCTCGACCCATGTGATGGGTCCGGACGGCCAGGAGATGGCCGAGATCAAGGTGCGCTAGGGGAGGGCATGATCATGAGTGCAGATGTTGCTTCGAGCCACTCCGAGGAGGCGGTCTATGTCTACCAGGCACCGGTGCGGCTTTGGCACTGGGCCAATGCCGGATCGATCCTCGTGCTGGCCATCACCGGCTATTTCATCGGATCGCCGCCGCCGGCTGTCGGCGGCGAGGCGAGCGCGTCCTTCCTGTTCGGCTGGATCCGCTATCTCCATTTTGCCGCGGCCTATATCCTGATCATCGGCTTCGTCTTCCGCGTTTACTGGGCCTTTGTCGGCAACACGCATGCGCGACAGATCTTCCTGCCGCCGGTCTGGCGCGGTTCGTTCTGGAAGGAATTGTTCCACGAACTGACGTGGTACGCGATGATCGCCAAGGAGCCGCTGAAATATTCCGGGCACAACCCGCTGGCGACGCTGACCATGCATGTGATGTTCGTCTGGGGCATCGTCTTCATGATCTGTACCGGCCTGGCGCTCTATGGCGAAGGTGCCGGGATGGGCTCGTGGCAATACGATCTCTTCTCTTCCTGGATCATCCCGCTCTTCGGGCAGAGCCAGGACGTGCACAGCTGGCACCATCTGGGCATGTGGCTGATCGTCTGCTTCGCGATCGTCCATATCTATGCGGCGGTCCGGGAGGATATCATGTCGCGGCAATCGATCATGTCGTCGATGTTTTCCGGCTGGCGCACCTTCAGGGACGGCAGGCCGGCGGATGACGGACACTGATCCTTCCTGTCTTGCCACCCCAACGAAAACGGGGCCTTCGGGCCCCGTTTTCGTTGGGGTGGCAAGCGGCGGTTTGCAGGCTGGCAGGACGCTTTTCATGGCGAGAATGCTGCCGGCATTCAGGTGCAAACTTTCTTTCCATATTACGTCTTTACTGGAATATATCTTTTCAAGTGCGGAAATTGACGGGCCGTCTTTTGTCCGGAAATCCGGGCGGTCTCGCTTGTTTTCACGTTTGGCATGCCACTTGCGATCGACTTCAGATCGGGAGGCCCGAAAGGGCAAGGAATATGGGAGGAGACGCGCATGCGGTCGCGCGGCACCACTGTGCTCATTCTTGGCATCGGCAATCTGCTGTGGGCCGATGAGGGTTTCGGCGTGCGCGCGGTCGAGGAACTGCACCGCGCCTATGAATTCGATGACGATGTGCGCGTGATGGATGGCGGCACGCAGGGCATCTACCTCGTCCAGCATGTTCGCGAGGCCGATATCCTGATTGTGTTCGACGCGGTCGATTACGGCCTGCCGCCGGGCACGCTGAAGCGCGTCGAGGGCGACGAGGTGCCGAAATTCATGGGCGCCAAGAAGATCTCGCTACACCAGACCGGTTTCCAGGAAGTCCTCGCCATGGCGGAGATGATGGGGGACTACCCCAAACATCTTCTCCTGATCGGCGTCCAGCCGGTGGAACTGGAAGATTATGGCGGCAGCCTGCGGCCCGAGGTGCGGGCGCAGATCACCCCTTCGATCGAAATGGCACTGGAGTTTCTTGCTGAGCATGGCGTCGAGGCAAGGCCAAGGACCGAGCCGCTCGGAGAGGACGACACGATAGCGTCTCTGGAAATGACGCTTGGCCGATACGAAGCCGGCCGACCCGACGAGCGAAACGCGTTCCGGCATGGCGATGCACGCGTGCTGGCATCGGAGGAATGGCGCGGTCCGGAGGATTTCGAGGCCGAGATCGAACGTCTCGTCAAGACGAGGGCGACCTGATGTGTCTCGGAGTTCCGATGCAGGTGGTCGAACCCGGCGCGATCCGGGCGCTATGCCGGGCGCGCGACGGCGACCACGAGATCGACATGAGCCTCGTCGGCGAGATTCCCGAGGGCACCTGGGTCATGGTGTTTCTCGGCGCTGCCCGCGAGGTGATTTCCGAAGAGACCGCCCACCGCTCCGCGGATGCGATCGAGGCTCTGGAAATGGCGATGCGAGGCGAGAGCGGTTTTGACCACCTCTTTGCTGACCTCATCGATCGCGAACCGGAATTGCCCGAGTTCCTGCGCCCCGCGGCGTCGAACGACAATTGAAAAGGAGACCCTGATGTTCTCGCCACTTCTGCAATCCATCATCGACCGGGAAGGTATCGCGGTGGTCACCGACGAAGACCTCGAAGCCGTTACCAGCGAACTGCCGTTTACCATGCTGTTCGTCGCGGGCGACGCGGAGCGGATCGCCGAAAGCAACGATGTCGCCGTCGTGGTGCCGGAGCTCGCCCGGGCGCTCGGCAGTGCCGTCACGCCGCTGGTCGCCGCCCGCGCAAGCGAGCGAGACATCCAGCGGCGCTACCGCTTCAACGCGTTCCCGGCGCTGATATTCCTGCGCAACGGCGAATATCTTGGCGTCATTCAGCGCATCCAGGACTGGACGGACTATCTTCGCGTTATTCCCGAAATCCTGTCGCGCGAACCGAGCGATCCGCCGCGGTTCGAATTGCCCGAAGGCTGCAGCGCACCGCAGCCGAGCCTGATCCACTGACAGCCCGATTCGAGGAGACAATAATGAACGATACGCTTTCATCCCTCGTCGGTCCCGGTTCGCAGCCCGGTGAAGAAGACGGGGCGGCGCTAGACTACATGCGCATGCCCTCGGGCATGATGACATTCTCGACGCCGAACCTGCCCGAATCCGAGGACGCGCAAGGCTATCGGGACGGCAAGGCGGCTCTCGAACAGGTGCTTGCCATCCTGAAGTCCGGCGACAAGCGCGGAAGCATCGATCTCGGCGGACTGGATGCGGCCAATCGCGATTTCGTAGAGCAGGTCCTCGGCGAAGGCGAAGTCTCGGTGATCGCCGGTGCGCGTGCGCAAGCGCAGGAAGCGGTGCTGGCCGGCGTGTGGCGGGTGCGGGAGACGGCGCATGACGGCGCGGTGACGCGAGACTATGTCGAAGTCGGCGCATTTCCGACGAACATCCTTGCCGGCGCTTTCGAGGGCGCGCGCAATGCCGTGCCGGTCGCTGACAGCTTCGGCCCGAACATCTTCAACGCTCCGCCGCTGCTGCCCGAAATCAACGATCATCTCGACAAGGCAAACGGGGTTGCGCATGCGATCAATTTGTCGCTGCTGCCACATACGGAGGAAGACCTTCTTTTCCTGAACGACATTCTCGGGCGTGGCGAACTGACTATCCTTTCGCGCGGATATGGCAATTGCCGCATCACCGCCACGGCGACGCGCAAAGTCTGGTGGGTCCAGTTCTACAATTCGCAGGACACAATGATTCTCAACACGATCGAGATAGCGTCGGTTCCCGAGGTGGCGTGCGCGTCGGATGAAGATCTCGTCGATTCCTCCGAACGGCTCGACGAGATCCTGGAGATCTACCGATGAGCGATCATTTCTTCGCGGGTTCCTATGGCGGAGACGCAGCGAAGATCGGGCCGACAACCCGGCTCGAATGCAAGATCTGCTGGCATGTCTACGATCCTGCGCTGGGCGATGCCTATTGGCAGATACTGCCCGGCGTGGCTTTCGCGGATTTGCCGGATCACTGGACATGTCCCGAATGCGATAGCGGCAAGGCCGGGTTCATGGTCGTCGAGGAGGGCTGATTGGACGAGCGCGCCGACATGGCTGGCAGGCTCGAAGCCTGTTTCGCGGAGATCGCGGCGACCCGCATGGAGGGCGTGCCGATCCTCAATCACGCGCTGTCCGTGCAGGCCGTCGGCGGCCGGGACTGGAACGATGGCTGGCTCTGCGTGCTGATAACGCCGTGGTTCATGAATTTGATGTTCCTGCCGGAACAGAGCGGGGACCACGTCGCGGCGATCGGTACGAAGCGGAATTTCGCTTTTCCCGCCGGCCAGTTCGAGTTCATCGCCGGCCACGAAGATCGCCTCGGACTTTACTGGATGTGTTCCCTGTTCTCGCCTGTCTTCGAGTTTCCGGACCAGGAAGCGGCCGAGGCGACGGCGCTTGCGGCGATCGACGCACTTTTCGAGACGGATGGCGAAACAGACAGCAGCGAAAACGCGATGGCGCGGATGTGGCGCGGAGAAACGCCAGAGAACCTGCCGGCGGCGGAGGCTGAGGACAGCGAGGACGACAGTGTCGAAATCGCCGCTCCGCGCGACGTTAGCCGGCGGTCGTTTCTGCGCGGCGGACTGCCGGAGGAACGGCCATGATTTCCGAAGGGAGAGTCGAAATCACGCTCCCGAGGGGACGCGTCGCAACCATGCGCTACGATCGTCCGGTCGATGTCACGCCGGTGCTGAAGGGGCAAGCGCCGGAAGAGGTCATGCCGCTGGTCTCGGCAATCTATGGCGTTTGCGCCAATGCCCAGGCCCATGCGGCCGTGCTGGCGCTGGAAGCCGCTAGCGGATCGGCGGCCGATGCGAGCACTCAACGCGCGCGGGCGCTGGTCACCTGCATGGAGAATCTGCGCGAAAACGTTCTGCGGATCGCGCTTGAATGGCCGAAGCTCATAGGCGGCGAGCCGGAAGGCCCAGCGGTCCGCCCTGCCATCTCCTTTCTTCCGCGCATTCGGCTTGCGATGTTCGACGGAACGGACCCGTTCGCTCTCGATGCCGCCGCAAGAATGAACGGTCAGGCTGCGCTGGACGTGATTGCCGATGCCGAGCGCCTGCTGGAGAAGGAGATTTTCGGCGAACCGCTTGATTACTGGCTCAGCCGGCGAGGGCATGTCGGTCATATCGACTGGTGCGTGTCTTCGAAGAGCCCGGCGGCCCGCCTCATCGCGCATCTCGCCGATTGCGGCTGGATGCACCGTGCCGATATCGATTGCGGCTCTATCGAACTGCCCGGTGCGAATGCCGTCGCGCTTTGGCCGAGGCAGTTGGCGCGAGCGGGCGGATTGGCGCCTTTCTCGACCGACGCCGCAGTACCCGAGACAACGCTTTTTTCGCGCCGCGCACGCGACGGCGTGGTCGCGAGCCTCAACAATGCCGGGTTGGGCGCGCGGTTTCTTGCCCGGCTGGCCGAGCTCGCGCGGCTTCCCGGCGAAATGCGATCGGTCCTGGAAGGCGGTGCCGAACCGAAATCCGTTTCCGAATATGCGGAGGGCGCAGGAATCGGTATCGTCGAAGCGGCCCGGGGGTTGCTCCTTCATGTGGTACGGCTCCACAATGGCCATGTAGACAGGTACAGGATCGTCTCGCCGACAGACTGGAATTTCGACCGGCAGGGGATCGCGGTGCGGTGTCTGGCAACGCTGGACGGGCATCACGACGAGGACGAACGGCTTGCGCTGGCGCATTTGATCGTCAATGCCATCGATCCCTGTGTCGCCTATGAGGTGAGGGCCGGCTGATGCACGAGATGTCGATCTGCGAGGGTATTCTGGACGTCCTGAAAGAGCAGGCGCGTGCGCAGAATTTCGATACGGTAAAACGTGTCTGCCTGGAGATTGGTCCGTTGTCTGGTGTCGAAATCGACGCGCTGAAATTCGGGTTCGATGTGGTGATGCGCGACTCGATTGCCGATGGCGCGACGCTCGATATCATCGAGACGGAAGGGAAGGCCTGGTGCTTTTCCTGCGGAACCGCGATCGTGATCGGAGAGCGTTACGATCCGTGCCCGAAATGCGGATCGCACCAGTTGCAGGTGACGGGCGGCGAAGAATTGCGGATCAAGGAACTGGAGGTGAACTGATGTGCACTGTTTGCGGATGCGGCGAAGGCGAGGTCCGGGTCGAAGGCAAGGACAAGGCGCATGGCCATCACCATCATGATCATGGCCACCATCATCATGACCATGACCACGGCCATCATCACCATCATGGCGAGGACGGGTCGCTGCACTACGGCGCCGGGGAAGCGGGCGGGTCCGTGCCGGGGATGAGCCAGGGGCGCATGATCCAGCTCGAGCACGATATCCTTGCCAAGAACAATGCCTATGCGGCTGAAAACAGGAGCTTTTTCGCCGGTCATGGCATTCTCGCCCTGAATCTCGTGTCGAGCCCGGGATCAGGAAAGACCTCGCTGCTCGTCAAGACCATCGAGATGCTCGGCGACAGGCTAAAAAGCTATGTGGTGGAGGGCGATCAGCAAACGGCCAATGACGCGGAACGCATCCGCGCTACCGGCGCGCCGGCGATCCAAATCAACACCGGCAAAGGATGCCATCTCGACGGCCAAATGGTCGGCCATGCGGTCGAGCATCTGACGCCATCCGACGGTTCGGTCGTGTTCATCGAGAATGTCGGCAACCTCGTCTGTCCGGCAGCCTTCGATCTCGGCGAGGCGCACAAGGTGGCGATCCTGTCGGTCACCGAAGGCGAAGACAAGCCGATTAAATATCCCGACATGTTCGCGGCTTCCGACCTTGTCCTCGTCAACAAGATCGATCTACTGCCGCATCTCGACTTCGACGTGGAGGAGGCGATTTCCAATGCGCGAAAGGTCAATCCGGCGATCAAGGTGCTGAAAGTCTCTGCGCGAACCGGCGAGGGGATGGACGCCTGGCTTGTGTGGATCATGGCTGCGCGCGGAATGGTCCTCGCCGGTCATCCGTTCGGAACGGCGGCGGAATAGGAGAGGTATCATGTGTCTGGCGATTCCTGCGATCGTGACGGCGCTCGAAGATGACGACATGGCGGTCGTCGCGCTGGAGGGCATCAAGAAACGCATTTCGGTGGCGCTGCTCGACGAGATCGAAGTCGGCGACTACGTGCTCGTCCATGTCGGCTATGCGCTGCACAAGGTCAGCCCCGAGGAGGCGGAGCGCACCCTGCAGTTGATGGCCGAGGCGGGCATCCTGAAGGAGGAACTGGAAGAAATTTCGGGAGGTGCCGCATGAAATACGTCGACGAGTTTCGGGCCGGCGATCTCGCCGAAAAGCTCGCGAGGCAGATCGCCAGCGAGGCGAGTGCGGACCGGACCTATCACTTCATGGAGTTCTGCGGCGGGCACACGCATGCGATCTTCCGCTATGGCGTGCAGGACCTGATGCCGGAGAATGTGCATTTCGTGCACGGTCCGGGTTGTCCGGTCTGTGTACTGCCGGTTCGCCGCCTCGATGACGCGGTGGAGCTTGCCGAGAAACACGGCGCGATCCTGTGCTCCTACGGCGACATGATGCGCGTGCCGGGCACGAAGCAACGCTCGCTGATCAAGGCCAAGGCCGACGGCGCGGACATCCGCATGGTCTATTCGACGCTGGATGCGCTGAAGATCGCGCGCGACAATCCGGACCGGCAGGTCGTGTTCTTCGCCATCGGCTTCGAGACGACCACGCCACCGACCGCGGTCGCGATCAAGCAGGCGGAGGCCGAAGGGCTGGAGAACTTCTCGGTCTTCTGCAACCACGTCCTGACCCCGCCGGCAATCGGCCACATCCTCGATTCCGATGATTTCGCACCTGGCGGTCCGGCCAAGATCGATGGCTTCCTGGGGCCGTCCCATGTCAGCGCTGTGATCGGTTCGAAGCCCTATGAGGCGGCGGCCGAGAAATACCAGAAGCCCGTGGTCATCGCCGGATTCGAACCGCTCGACGTCATGCAATCGGTTCTGATGCTGATCCGGCAGGTCAATGAGGGCCGGGCCGAGGTCGAAAACGAATATACCCGCGTGGTTACGCGCGAAGGCAACCGAAAGGCACAGGCGCTGACCGGCGAGGTGCTGGAACTGCGCGAAAGCTTCGAATGGCGCGGACTGGGCTCGGTGCCCCATAGCGCGCTGCGCATCCGCGATGCCTATGCTTTCTTCGATGCCGAGAAGCGGTTCACGGTTTCCGAGAAGCAGTCGCGCGAGACCAAGTCCTGCGAATGCCCGGCGATCCTGCGCGGGGTGAAGAAACCGACGGACTGCAAGCTGTTCGGCACGGTCTGCACGCCGGAAAATCCGATGGGTTCCTGCATGGTCTCCTCCGAGGGCGCGTGCGCTGCCTACTGGACCTATGGGCGCTTCCGGGATCCGGCGCGGCAAAAGGCGGACGCGGCATGAACATGGTCGACAAGGGCGTCTCTATCCGCGCGGGAAGCGTGGACATGACGCATGGCGGCGGCGGGCGTGCGATGGCGGAACTGATCGCCGACCTGTTCCAGCGCCATCTGGGAAACCCGATCCTCGCCCAGGGCAATGACGGGGCGCTGCTTGAGCCGCAGAACGGCCGGCTGGTCATGTCGACCGACGGGCACGTGATCTCGCCGCTGTTCTTTCCCGGCGGCGATATCGGCTCCTTGTCGGTGCATGGCACGCTCAATGATGTCGCGATGACTGGCGCACGGCCGCTCTATCTGACTGCCGGCTTCATTCTGGAGGAAGGCTTTCCGCTGGCCGATCTCGAGCGCATCGTCATGTCGATGGCGCGGGCCGCGAAGGAGGCGGGCGTGCCGATCGTCACCGGCGACACCAAGGTCGTCGAGAAGGGCAAGGGCGACGGCGTCTTTATCACGACGACCGGCCTCGGCGTCGTGCCGGACGGCGTGCATGTGTCGGTGGAGTGCGCGAAACCGGGGCAGGCGGTTCTCCTGTCGGGCTCCATCGGCGATCATGGTGTCGCGATCCTGTCAAAACGAGAGAGCCTCGAATTCGAGACCGAAATCCGCTCCGATTCCGCGGCGTTGCATGGAATGGTAGCGGCGATGGTCGAGGCCGTGCCGGGGATCGCGGTCCTTCGCGACCCGACACGCGGCGGGCTGGCCGCGACGCTGAACGAGATCGCGCGCACGGCCAATGTCGGCATGATGCTGGACGAGGCGATGATCCCGATGAAGCCCGATGTCGCGGCGGCCTGCGAACTGCTCGGCCTCGATCCGCTCTATGTGGCCAATGAAGGCAAGCTGGTCTGCCTCTGCGATGCCGGAGATGCCGATGTCCTGCTGGAGGTGATGCGGGCCCATCCGCTGGGAGGCGACGCGGCGCGGATCGGCACCGTGATCGATGACGACGTCAATCTGATCCAGATGAAGACCGGCTTCGGCGGTACGCGCGTGGTCGACTGGCTGGCCGGCGAGCAATTGCCGAGGATCTGCTGAGCCATGGGAATTTCGTTGCGGAGGAGGGCCGCATCATGACCGAAGCGTCATTGCCGACGATCCTGGTGGTCGACGACGAGATCCGTTCGCTGGAGTCGCTTGAGCGCATCCTGGACGAGGAATTCGATGTCAGGACCGCGTCGACCATCGCCGAGGCGGAGGCGGTTCTGGAAAGCGAATGGGTGCAGGTGGTTCTGTGCGACCAGCGCATGCCCGACCAGACCGGCGTCGAGTTCCTGAAATCGGTGCGCACGCGCTGGCCGGACATCATCCGGATGATCGTCTCGGGCTATACGGATGCGCATGACATCATCGACGGCATCAATGAGGCCGGCATCTTCCAGTACATCACCAAGCCCTGGCACCCGGAAGGGCTGATCCTGACGCTGAAGACGGCGTGCCGGCTCTACGAGCTTCAGCGCGAGAATGAATTGCTGGCGATCGAACTGAAGATGTCGCCGTCGGAGGCGAGCCGCAAGGTCAGCGACCGGCGTGAGAAGCTCCGGCGGGACTATGATTTCGACGACGGGATCGTTCGGGGCCGGGACAGCCCGATGAATGCGGTCTGTTCGACGCTGAGGCAGGTCGCGCCCTATGACGTGCCGGTGCTGCTGTCTGGCTCCTCGGGAACCGGCAAGGAACTGGCGGCGCGGGCGCTGCATTACGGATCGTTGCGCTGGAACAAGCCCTTCGTCGTGGAGAATTGCGGCGCGCTGCCGGACGAGTTGCTGGAAAGCGAGTTGTTCGGCCACAAGCGCGGCGCCTTTACCGGCGCGGTCGAGGACCATATGGGACTGTTCGAGCGGGCCAATGGCGGCTCGGTGTTTCTCGACGAGATCGGCGAAGTGTCGCCGGCGTTCCAGGTGAAGCTTCTGCGCGTGTTGCAGGAGGGCGAGATCCGCCCGGTGGGCAGCACCAAGACGCGCAAGGTGGATGTGCGCGTGATCGCGGCGACGAACAAGGACCTGGAGGAGGAGGTGCGGGCACGGCGCTTTCGTGCCGACCTTTATTACCGGCTCGCCGGCATGGTGATCCGTATACCCGACCTCAGGGACCGGCGCGGCGACATACCGGTGCTTGCCCGGGCGCTGCTTGCGCGAGCGGCCGACCATCTCGGCAAGCAGGTGACCGGCTTTACCGACGAGGCCGTCGACTGCATGCGCAATTATGGCTGGCCGGGCAATGTGCGCGAGATGCAAAACGAGATCCAGCAGATGCTGGTGATGGGGCCGGAAGGCCAGGCGCTTGGCGCGGAGCTGTTGTCGCGTCATATTCTGCGGGCAGACCCCGCCGATGCAGATGCCGGAGACGACGCGGCGATCGCGGATATCGAGGGGACGCTGAAGGACCGTATTGAAACGCTGGAGGCCCGCATCATCCGCGAAACGCTGATCCGCCACCGCTGGAACAAGTCCCGCGCCGCGCGCGAACTGGGCCTGTCGCGTGTCGGCCTGCGCTCGAAGCTGGAGCGTTACGGACTTGAAAACGTCAAACCGCATCCGGCGACGCGCCGGGCGGCAGGCTCGACGGCATAGGACGCCATGCTGACCCATTCGCACAAGCTCCGACTTTCGACCGGCGCGCCCTCGCAACCCGGCAGATTGCCGATCGGCGAGGGCGGCGAGGATGTATGGATCGACGTCATCCAGAAGATGGATGAGGTCTATTCGGAGCTGGTCGAATCCCAGACCGAGCTTGAGGAGAAGAACGCGCGGCTCGAGGAGGCGCATGCCTTCATCGGCTCTGTGCTCGCCGCGATGACCGACGTGCTGATCGTGTGCGACACCAAGGGGCAGATCCAGCAGGTCAATCCCGCGCTGGAAGCGACCACCGGCCGGCGCGAGCGCGATCTCGTCGGCCTGCCTGTCACGGACCTCTTCGACGAGGAGAGCAGGGCCGCTGTCGCCGGATTGCTGCCGGAACTCAAGGAAGGCCGGATCGTCGCGCAGCGCGATCTGTCTCTGGGGGCCTCCGACCCTCAAAAGGCGCTGATCTCGGTCAATTGCACGCCGCGATGCGACCATCGTGGCCGCCTTGTCGGCATGGTGCTGGTCGGGCGGCCTATCGGTGAATTGCAGCGCGCCTATCGCGAACTCGACAGCGCCCACCAGAAACTGACGCAAACCCAGCAGCGCATGATGGTGTCGGAAAAGATGGCGGCGCTCGGACGTCTTGTCGCCGGCGTCGCCCATGAGCTTAACAACCCGATCAGCTTCGTCTTCGGTAACATGTATGCGCTGAAGCGCTATGGCGCGGCGATTACCGAATATCTTTCGGCCTGTGACGGATCGGGCGGCAATCCCGCCGAAATGGACGCGTTGCGCAAGAGCCTCAAGATCGACCGCGTCTTGCAGGACATCGGCCCGCTGGTCGACGGCACGCTGGAAGGCGCGGAACGGGTTCGCGATATCGTCCAGGATCTCAGGCGGTTTTCCTCCAACCAGGAGGAGACGGCCGAAAGCTTCAACATCACGCGGCTGGTGCGCACGGCGGCCGACTGGGTGATCAAGACCCAGCGCGTCAAGCCCGCCGTCCGGCTCGATATTCCCGACAAGCTCGAACTGCGCGGGCGAAAAGGGCAGTTGCACCAGATCATCGTCAATCTTGTGCAAAACGCGGCGGATGTGCTGGAAGGCGAACCGAAGGGTGAGATCGTGGTCACCGGAGAGCGGGTTGGCGGAGACGTCGTCATCCGCGTCGCCGACAACGGGCCGGGCATTCCGCTCGAACGCATCGACAAGATTTTCGAACCGTTCTTTACGACCAAGCCGATCGGGGCGGGGACCGGGCTCGGTCTCTATGTCTCCTACAACATGGCGATGAAGCAGGGCGGCGACCTTACGGCGGCCAACCGGCCGGAAGGCGGCGCAGAGTTCACTGTAAGAGTACCGGCCGATGACGCGTCCGCTGCCTGAACGTCGGCGCCCCTTGCGTCTTTTCTGGATGCAGTCCGGCGGATGCGGCGGCTGTACGCTGTCGCTGATCGGCGCGGAGGGCCCCGACCTGCTGGCGACCTTCGAAGCGGCCAATATCGAGGTGCTGTGGCATCCCTCGCTGAGCGAACAGAGCGGCCGCGCCGTGATCGACATCATGGAGCGGATCATCGGTGGCGAGGAGACGCTCGACATCCTTTGCCTGGAAGGCTCGATCATGCGCGGGCCGAACGGGACCGGACGCTTCCACATGATGGCGGGGACGGACCGGCCGGTGATGGACTGGATTTCGGATCTCGCGGCAAAGGCCGGCCATGTGGTCGCGGTCGGAAGCTGCGCCGCCTATGGCGGCATCACCGCAGCCGGCGCGAACGAAGTCGAAGCCTGCGGTCTCTCCTATGACGGACAGAAGGAGGGGGGGCTGCTCGGGACGGATTTCCGATCGCAATCCGGCATGCCGGTGATCAATGTCGCCGGTTGTCCCATCCATCCGGGCTGGCTGACCGAAATGCTGCACATGATCGCAGCGGGGCGCTTCGGCACGAGCGAGATCGACGAGTGGGAGCGGCCGCTTTCCTACACGATGCATCTTGTCCATCACGGCTGCGCGCGTAACGAGTTCTACGAGTTCAAGGCAAGCGCGGAAAAGCTCTGCGACCTCGGCTGCATGATGGAAAATCTGGGCTGCAAGGGCACCCAGGCGCGCGCGGACTGCAACATGCGGGCCTGGAACGGCTCCGGTTCCTGCCTCGATGGTGGCTATCCCTGCATCAATTGCACGGCGCCGGGCTTCGAGGAGCCCGGCCACTCCTTCACGCTGACCCCGAAGATATCGGGCATACCGGTGGGGCTGCCGACCGACATGCCGAAGGCCTGGTTCGTGGCCCTGGCTTCACTCTCGAAGGCGGCGACGCCGCCTCGGCTGAAGGAAAACGCGGTCGCAGACCATTTGACGAGGCCGCCGGCCGACCGGCAGAAGAAGACGCGATGACGAGGCTCATCGTCGGCCCGTTCAATCGCGTCGAAGGCGATCTCGAGGTCAAGCTCGATATCGAGGACGGGCGGGTTGAGACGGCGCGCGTTAACTCGCCGCTTTATCGCGGGTTCGAGCGGATATTGACCGGCAAACCGCCGGCGGACGCTCTCGTTTATGCTCCGCGCATCTGCGGTATCTGCTCAGTGTCGCAGTCGGTCGCGGCGGCGAAAGCGCTGGCCGAAGCGCAGGGTGTCGTCATGCCGCCGAACGGGGAACTGGCAGTCGACCTGGTGCATGCAACCGAGAATGTTGCCGACCATCTGACGCATTTCTACCTTTTCTTCATGCCGGACTTCGCCCGCGACGTGTATCGCGACGAGGCCTGGCATTTGGCGGCGCATGAGCGGTTCGTGGCTCTGAAAGGGACTGCGTCGCAGGACATTTTGCCGGCGCGCGCCCAGTTCATGCATCTGATGGGTATCCTTGCCGGCAAGTGGCCGCATACGCTCTCGGTCCAGCCCGGCGGTTCGACGCGCGCGGTCAGTTCCGGAGAGGTCGCGCGAATGGCGGCGATCCTGTCGTCGTTTCGACGGTTTCTTGAAAGAACCTTGTTCGGCGACAGTCTTGAACGGATCGCGTCGCTTTCCTCGGCTGCGGAGCTGGAGGCGTGGGCCTCCGAAAAGCGCCCTGAATCCAGCGATTTCCGGCATTTCCTGTCCTTGTCGGAGAAGCTCGGCCTGAACAGACTTGGCCCGTCGAGCGGGGAATTCATGAGCTTCGGAGCCTATGGCGCGGGCGGGCGTCCGCTGTTCGCGCAGGGTGTTTTCAATAACGATGTCGAGGCACTGGACAGTTCGGCGATTGCCGAGGATGTCAGCCATGCCTGGTACAAGGCGAGCGAGGGCGCGATGCCGCCGCTGACAGGCGAGACGTTGCCGGATGTCGAGCGTTCGGACGCCTATAGCTGGTGCAAGGCGCCGCGGCTTGGCGGCGAGATTGCGGAGGTCGGGGCGCTTTCGCGGCAACTGGTCGACGGGCATCCGCTGATCCGCGATCTCGCCGCGCGAGACGGCGGCAATGTTCATGCCCGCGTTGTGGCAAGGCTGCTCGAAGTGGCGTTGGTGACGATCGCCATGGAAGGCTGGGTGGATGGGTTGCGGCCGGGCGAGCGCTTCATCGATCATTCGAAGATGCCGGATGACGGAGAGGGGGCCGGACTGACGGAGGCCGCGCGGGGTTCGCTCGGGCACTGGCTGAAGATCGAAAACGGCAGAATTGCCAACTATCAGATCATCGCGCCGACCACCTGGAACTTCTCACCACGCGACGCGAACGGCATTCCCGGACCGCTTGAGCAGGCGCTGGAGGGCGCACCGGTGAGGCAGGGGGAAACCGAGCCGGTCGCCGTGCAGCATATCGTTCGTTCATTCGATCCGTGCCTGGTCTGCACGGTGCATTGATGACTTCGCCGATCGTCGGGCGACATATCCGCGTTCGTGGCCTCGTACAGGGCGTAGGCTTCCGGCCGCATGTCTGGCGGCTGGCCACCGACGCAGGTCTCTCGGGTCACGTTCTGAACGACGGTGCCGGTGTGGCCATCGAGATCTGGGGTGGTAACGATGCGCTGGACGCATTCCTCGCGCTGCTGGAAACGGAGGCGCCTCCACTGGCGCGCATCGACGCGGTGGAGTGGCAATCCCTAGAAGGGCAGGATCCCGGCGGTAAATTCCGGATCGAAAGGAGCGCCGGTGGGGAAATCTCGACCGGCGTCGTGCCGGATGCTGCGACCTGTCCGGACTGCCTCGCCGAGATATTCGATCCGGACAACCGCCGCTTTGGCTATGCCTTCACCAATTGCACTCATTGCGGGCCGCGGCTCTCCATCGTGCAGTCGATACCGTATGACCGGGCAAAGACATCGATGGCTGTCTTTCCGATGTGCGAGGACTGCACCGGCGAATATGAGGATCCTGCCGACAGACGGTTCCATGCTCAGCCCAATGCGTGTCCAGTCTGCGGGCCGCGATTGTGGCTGGAGGATGGACGCAGCGCCGTGGATTGTGCAGATCCGTTCCTGGAAGTCGCCCGACTTCTGAAAGAAGGCGCGATCGTTGCAATCAAGGGGATCGGCGGGTTTCATCTTGCCTGTGATGCGACGAGCGATGCGACGGTGGCGGAACTGCGCCGACGCAAGCGCCGCGCCGCCAAGCCGCTCGCGGTGATGGCTAAAAACGCGAGTCAAATCCGTCGTTTCTGTTCGACCTCTGAGGAAGAGGAGAATTTGCTTGAAGCGCGGTCCGCGCCGATCGTGCTGTTGCGAAACGGCGGCGAGGCCTTGGCCAAGGGTATCTCGCCCGGTCAGGCGCGAACCGGTTTCATGCTCCCCTATTCGCCGCTCCATCATTTGCTTATGGCGGCGCTCGACAGGCCTATCGTCCTCACTTCCGGTAATCTTTCGGACGAGCCACAGGCTATCGACAACCAAGATGCGCGTGAACGGCTCAAGGGCATCGCCGATTTCTGGTTGATGCATGATCGCGACATCGTCAACCGGCTTGACGACTCCGTACTGCGGGTCGATGCGCCGGGGCCGCAGATCCTGCGCCGCGCGCGGGGGCTGGCACCCGAGCCGCTGCCTCTCGCCGAAGACTTTGACGATGCGCCGCCGGTGCTTGCGATGGGCGGTGAACTGAAGTCGACCTTCTGTTTGTTGAAGGGCGGGCAGGCGATCCTCTCGCAGCATCTGGGTGATCTGGAGGAGTTAGCGACGCATGCGGACTATCGCGATGCCATTCGGCTCTATCGCGATATTTTCCGGTTCGACCCGGGCGTGATCGCGGTCGATATGCACCCGGACTATCTGTCGACGCAGTGGGGCGAGGCGCTTGCGGCGGAAACCGACACAAAGCTGGTGCGAATACAACACCATCATGCGCATCTGGCGAGTTGTCTCGCGGAGCACCGGATCGAGCCGTGCACTGATCTCACTGTGGGCATCGTCATGGACGGGCTTGGGCTTGGGAAGGACGGGACGCTATGGGGCGGGGAGTTTCTACTCGGCGGCTATGGCGGCTTCGAGCGTGCAGGCTATTTCCTTCCCGTTTCGTTGCCGGGCGGGGCGCAGGCGATGCGGGAACCTTGGCGCAACGCGGTAGCGCATCTTGTCGCGGCTTTCGGTGACGAGTGGCGGGAGCGCGTGGCCGTAACGCGTTTCGCTGCGTTGCTTGAAGGAAAACAGATCGGCGTCGTCGAGAAAATGATCGCCAGGGGATTGAACGCGCCGCTTTCGTCATCGGCCGGCCGGCTGTTCGACGCTGTCGCTGCGATGCTCGGTATCTGCGCGGACCGGCAGTACTATGAGGGCCAGGCGGCGATGGAGATGGAGGCTTTGGCCGCAGATTATTTGCCTTCGGCAGGGGCTTATCCCGTCGATTTCGTGGATATGGACGGCAAGATTGTGCTGTCATGGGCGCCCCTTTGGGAGGCGCTGCTGGAAGACCTCGGAAGGGGCATGGAAACAGGCGTCATTGCGGCCCGCTTTCATGCCGGGCTCACTGAGGCACTCGGCGATACGGCGATGCGCGTCGCTCAATCGGCGGGGACGCAACGCATCGTATTATCCGGCGGGGTTATGCAGAACAGGGCTTTGGCCGAGATGCTGAATGTGCGGCTGACGTGCGCCGGTTTCGATGTGCTCGTCCAGTCGCGCGTGCCAGCCAATGATGGAGGGCTGTCGCTCGGTCAGGCCGCAATAGCTGCTATGTCCTAGCGTAGATCGTGGCGCGTCTCAGCCGTAGGTACGTTCCTCGATCGGGATCGTCTCGATGCGGCCCATCAGTTCCTGAAGCATGGATTCCTCGGCCCGATTTAGCTTCGCGCGCGGGTTCCAGACGACATGAACATCAATTTCCGGCATCTTGTCATAGGGGGGCAAGTGCCATAGCAGGCCGGCATCGACGTCGCGCTGTGCGACATGGACTGGCAGGGGCCCAATCCCGATGCCGGCAATGATCATGCGTCTGACTTCTTCCAGATGGCTCGATGTGCCGACAATGTCGTCCCCCATATCGGCTGCGGCACGCATCAGCGTCACCGGCTTGAGGACGTCGTGCAGGCGATCGGTCTCGAAGGAGACCGACGAATGGCCGGCAAGGTCCCGCCGCGTCAAATTGGTCTTGCCGAAAAGCGGATGGGATGGGCCGCAGAACAGGCCAAAGAACTCGCGGTAAAGTCGCCGATATTCGAGCTTCGGGTTACGCTCCTTGACGAGGCAGATGGCGAAGCTCGCGCTGCGCGCTGTTACGGCGGCGATCGCCTCGCGACTGGTATCGACATCGATCGACAGGGTCGCCTTGGGATGACGGGCGTGGAAATGCGTCAGCGCCTCGTCGAAAACCGGGCAGATAACATGGCTGGCGACAGCGATCTTTACATGGCCCTGCACTTCGTCGGTCACTTCGCGCATCAGGGTTGTCAGCCGGAAGATCGATCCCTGGATATCCACGGCTTCGCGATAGAGGAGTTGGCCTGCCTGGGTCAGACCATAATGGCCGGGCGAACGGTCTATCAGCTTTCGGTCCAGCCGGTTCTCAAGCCGTTTGAGTGCGGTGGAGACGGAAGGCTGGGTGAGCCGCAGCTTTTGGGCTGCCTCCGTCACAGACCGTGATTCTGCCAACACGATAAAGGTGCGCAGCAAGTTCCAGTCGAGTTCGCGGACAAGCCGTTCGGAGGGCTGAAGGGGGATCGCGGCGATAGCCATAGCTCAAACCTATAGCGAAAATTCGGATTATCTATTTGATGAATGTGATTCCCGGCGTCAATGTCAAGCCTACCGCATTGGCAAGGGATGATGCATGTCGGTCGAACGCCGCGAGGCCCGCCAACCCTGGATACTTCTTTCGCCGGCAATGGCCGCGATCACGCTGCTTCTCTTCGTCCCGCTTATCTTCATTGTCGTTTATTCGTTCTGGTTGCGTACCGCGACTGGCGCCGACCAGGCTGGCTTCTATCTCAACAACTGGAACGAGGCGCTGACCGACCCGTTCTATCGCGACATTCTGCTCAACACGCTGAAGATCGCTGCGATCACTACCATCGTTTGTGCGTTGATGGGCTATCCAGCCGCCTATTTCATTGCGCGCTCGCGCGGCAACAAGGCGATCCTGCTGCTACTTTTGATGCTGCCGTTCTGGATTTCCTACATCATCCGCACGATGAGCTGGATCAACATTCTCGGCGTCTCAGGCGCAGTGAACTCGATCCTCATCTGGCTCGGCATCATCGATGAACCTTTGCAGATGCTCTACAACGAGACCACGGTCATTCTCGGCCTTGTCCACTTTCTGCTGCCCTTCATGATCCTGAATGTCTTCGTCAGCCTCGACGGTATCGACGAGACGCTGGAGGACGCGGCGAATTCGCTCGGGGCGACGAAATGGCAGGGATTCCTTGAGGTCACGCTGCCGCTGTCCCTGCCGGGACTGGCTGCCGGCGGGCTGCTGTGTTTCGTGCTGGGCGCCGGCACCTACATCACGCCCCTTGTGCTGGGAGGGTCGACCGACGCGATGTTCGCCAATCTCGTCTTCGAGGCGATCATCACCCAGCTCAACTGGCCGCTCGGCTCGGCGCTGTCGCTGATGCTGCTCGCCGTCCTTGGCGCACTGGTACTGATCTACAACCGTTATCTCGGCATGGCGCAGTTGATGAAGGGGCTTGGCTGATGGGCTGGTTCTTTATTCGCCTCTGGGCTCTGCTGGTATACCTCTTCATGTTCCTGCCGGTGGCGGTGGTCGTTTTGCTGTCCTTCAACGCCAGCCAGTTCGGCTCCTTTCCGATGACCGGGCTGTCTTTCCGCTGGTTCGTCGAGCTTTGGCAGAACGATGCGATCCTGCGCGCCTTCCAGACGTCGATGATCCTGGGCGGGCTGACGGCATTGATTTCTACGACGCTTGGCGTGCTCGCCAGCCTTGCCCTTGTGCGCTACCGCGTTCCGGGTGCGAACTTGATCTCGACCATGCTGATCGCGCCGATCCTCGTGCCCGAGGTCGTGCTCGCCGTGGCGCTTCTGCTGTTCCTGAATTTCCTGTCGATCAACAAGAGCTTCGCTCTGCTGCTGTTCGGTCACGTGATCTTCACGCTGCCCTTCGTGGTCCTCGTCGTGCAGGCGCGTCTCGTCTCCATCCGCCGCGATATCGAGGAAGCCGCGATGAGCCTAGGCGCGAGCCCGGTACAGACATTCTTCGAGGTGACCTTGCCGCTGATGCTGCCCGCCGTTCTCGCCGGCGGACTCTTCGCATTCACCATCAGTTTCGACGACATCACCGGCACGCTTTTCTGGAAGCCGGGCGGCGTCGAAACGGTGCCTACCCAGATCTTCGCCATGCTGCGCAACTCGATCTCGCCGGAGATCAATGCGCTCGGCACGGTCATGATCGTGCTCACTGTCGGGCTGCCGCTTCTGGGAGCTGCGATTGCCCGGCAACTCGCCAGAAAAAGCGGCGGATAACCGCTCCCGCCACCAACCGATCCATCAAGGAGAGAGACTAATGGACAACACAAGACGATACGAAAGATTGCTGGAACGATACATGAATGGCGATCTCGATCGCCGGAAGTTCCTCGGCCTGATCGGGGCGGCGGGCCTCGCCTATGGCGTCCAGACGCCGTTCGCGAAACAGGCTCTGGCGGCCACCGAGCAGGTGCGCTTCGACGGTTGGGGCGGCGTCGTTTCCGAAGCCTTCCGCAAATACGCCTTCGATCCCTATACCGAGAAGACCGGCATCGCGGTGGTCGATGGTACCTTCGGTGGCGGCGACGAATATCTCTCGCGCGTCAAGGCGAGCCAGCCGGGTGAATACAATATTGCCCATCTGTCGGGCGTTTTCGACTATGCGCGTTATGCAGGCCTCGATCTCGCCTCCGAGCTCAACGAGGACAATATCCCGAACCTGCAATACGTCATCCCGAAACTGGTCGACGTGTTCCGCGGCGTGACCGGCGGCAAGCTGTCCTGCGTACCTTATGACTACGGCACGACGGGTCTTGCCTATAACCGCAAACACATCTCCGACGAGGAGATGAAGGAGAAGGGCGCCAAGATCCTCATCGACGAGAAATACAAGGGCAAGATCGGCGGCTGGTCCGATTGGCGCACCCGCATGTGGTATGCCGCGTTGCAGACCGGCCAGGATCCGAACAACGCCACCGATGTCGACGCGATGTGGGACGCCGTGCGCAAACACCGCGACCTGGCGTTGAAATACTGGACCTCGGGCGCGGAACTGATGAGCCTGCTGGCGGAAGAGGAAATTTACGTCACCGAGGGCTGGTCTGGCCGTATCTATGCGTTGCAGGAGCAGGGCCACGACATCGGCTACATGGATCCGCCGAACGGATTTGGCTGGCAGGAGTGCCTTTTCGTGATCAAGGGATCGCCGATGGAAGCCTGCGAGGAGCTTTTGAACTTCATGCTCGCGCCGGAGACCTCCATCGCGGTTGCCGAAGGGCAGAACTACCCGCCGGCACTCGACCCGACCAAAGTCGATCTGGGCGACAAGATCCCGACCCTTCCGGCATTCGATCCGACCGGTACGCTTTCCGGCCTGACCTTCGCCAACCCGGACTACTGGAACGGCCACGAGGCCGAATGGTCGAAAATGTTCGGGCGCGTCCAGAAGGGCTACTGACGCCTGAAACACGCTTCCCCGCCGCTGTGGCGGCGGGGAAATCCTCATCACCGGAGACCGGCATTGTGAGTTCCGTTACCCTGTCCGACATCGTGAAGCGCTTCGAAGCGTTCACGGCCGTCCACAAGACCTCTCTGGAAATCCCCGAGGGCAATTTCGTCACACTGCTCGGCCCTTCGGGCTGCGGCAAGACGACTACTCTGCGCATGGTCGCCGGTCTTCTGGATCCGACCGAGGGGGAGATCCTGATCAAGGGCCGCAAGGTCAATGACGTGCCCATCCACAAGCGCAATCTCGGCCTGGTGTTCCAGAATTACGCACTGTTTCCGCACAAGACGATTGCCGAGAATGTCGCCTTCGGCCTCAAATATCGTGGTGTGTCGAAGCAGGATGCCCGCAAACGCGTACAGGGCGCGCTGGAACTCGTTCAACTGCCTGGCGTTGGCGACCGCTATCCGAAGCAGTTGTCCGGCGGCCAGCAACAGCGCATCGCACTGGCGCGGGCCATCGTGATCGAGCCGGATGTCCTGCTTCTTGACGAACCGCTCTCGGCGCTCGACGCCAATCTGCGCGAAGACATGCGCGTCGAATTGAAACGCATTCAGGAACGCATTGGTGTGACGACGATTTTCGTCACCCACGACCAGTCGGAAGCGTTGGCAATGTCGGATCAGATCGTCGTGATGTCGGCGGGCCGTGTCGAGCAGGTCGGCGCTCCCGAGGACGTCTACAACACGCCGGCAAGCGAATTCGTCGCGAATTTCCTCGGGGCGTCGAATATCCTGCCGGCACGATGCGTCGGTCGGGATGGCGACGCGGCCGTTCTCGAAACGGAGACGTTCGGCCGCGTTCCGGTCCCGGCCGCCAAGGCGCCGAATGTTTCGGGCGAAGGGCCGGCCAAGCTTGTCGTGCGTGCGGAGAAGCTGCAACTGTCCCCGCGCGAAGCGCCCGCGGACGGAGTGGTCGCTGTCGATGCGACCGTCGAGGCCGTGGATTATCAGGGGCAGGCCGTGCGCTATTTCGTGCGTGCCGGCGACAGGCATTTGCAGGCAATCAACATGATCGACGAACGCCCCTTCGCCGAAGGCGCGCCTGTTTCGCTGCGCCTGCGTCCGCGCGATTGTGCGGCGCTCCCAGTTTCCTGAATATTTCGGATTCCCGAATGACGACCCAGCAAAAAAGTCACCTTTTCTACCAGACTCGCCGCCGTAAGCCGGTGCTCGACCAGGCGCGCGGCATCTATATGTGGGATGTCGACGGCAAGCGTTATCTCGACGGCTCTTCGGGCGCGATGGTCTGCAATATCGGCCACTCCAACGGGCATGTGCTGGAGGCGATGCGCCTGCAGATGGAGAAATCCACCTTTGGCTACCGTCTGCATTTCGAGACCGAGGCGTCGGAAAAACTGGCTGCGAAAACCGCGTCGCTGACGCCGGAAGGCCTGAACCGCATCTTCTTCGTTTCCGGCGGGTCGGAAGCGGTGGAAAGCGGCATCAAGCTCGCCCGTCAATATGCGGTTGCGATCGGGCAGTCCTCGCGCTGGAAGGTGATCTCGCGCTTTCCTTCCTATCATGGCTCGACACTCGGCGCGCTGGCCATCACCGGCTACGATCCGCTGACCGAACCGTTCGAGCCGATGATGCGGATGATGCCGAAAGTGCCGGCGCCGCGCGCCTATCTCGATGGGCTCGATCCCGACGACGAGGCGACTGGGCTGCATTACGCCAACATGCTCGAACAGAAGATCATCGAGGAAGGGCCGGAGACCGTGCTTGCCTTCTTCGTCGAGCCTGTCGGCGGTGCGTCGACGGGTGCGCTGGTGCCGCCGAAGGGCTACATGGAGCGGATCCAGGAGTTATGCCGGGAGTACGGCGTGCTGCTGATCCTCGACGAGGTGATGACGGGTGCGGGCCGTACCGGGAAATTCCTTGCCGGCGAGCACTGGGATCTCGCGCCCGATATCGTCGTCATGTCGAAGGGTTTCGCTGCGGGCTACGTGCCGCTCGGCGCGATGGCCGCGCATGACCGGGTGATCGAGCCGGTGCTCGATTCCGGCGGCTTCCAGCACGGCTATACCTATGCCGGCAACCCGCTCGCCTGCGCGGCCGGACTGGCTGTGATCGAGGAGATCGAGCGCCAGGGGATGATCGCCAATGCGGCGCGGATGGGCGAAGTGCTGAAGTCGCGGCTGAAAGACCTGATGCAGCGCTATGCGATCATCGGCGATGTGCGCGGCAAGGGATTGCTGACCGCCTTCGAGTTCGTTTCCGACCGACGGACGATGACGCCCCTGCCGGCTTCGCTTGGCGCCTGCAACCGGTTCGTGGACATCGCCTATGACATTGGGCTGATCGTCTATTCAAGGCGCACGCGTGGCGGCTACGAGGGTGACCATATCCTGGTCTGTCCGCCAATGATCGTGAATGAGAGCCAGGTCGAGGAAATCGTGGAGATGCTCGATACTTCGCTGCGCCAGTTCACGGCCGAGATTCAATCTGCAGTGCCGCAAATCGCCTGAGTAATCATGTCGAAGATCATCATCACCTGCGCGGTTACCGGCTCGATTCATACGCCGTCGATGTCGCCCTATCTGCCGGTGACGACGAGCGAGATCACCGAGCAGGCGCTCGGCGCGGCGGAGGCGGGAGCGGCGATCCTGCATCTGCATGCGCGCGATCCGGAGACCGGCAAGCCGTCATCCTTGGTCGAGCATTTCATGGGCTTCTTGCCGCGGATAAAGCAGGCGAGCGACGCCGTTCTCAACATCTCGACGGGCGGCAGTGCGGTTATGACGCTCGACGAACGGCTCGAAGCGCCTAAAAGCGCCGAACCCGAAATGTGCTCCCTCAACATGGGCACGATGAATTTCGCGCTCTATCCGGCGGCGGAGAGGATCAGCGAGTGGAAATTCGATTGGGAGAAGCCGTTTCTCGAGGAATCCGACGATCTGGTGTTCAAGAACACGCCGCGCGACATCGCCCGGATCCTGACCGAACTGGGCAACGAACGCGGGGCCCGCTTCGAGTTCGAGTGCTACGATCTCAGCCACCTCTACATGCTCAGGCATTTCGCCGACCGGGGGCTGGTGAAACCGCCCTTTTTCATTCAGTTCGTTTTCGGCGTCCTGGGTGGAATGGGTCCCGAGCCGGAGAACCTGACGCATATGAAACTGATTGCCGACAAGCTCTTCGGCGACGATTACGCCTTCTCGGTTCTCGCGGCGGGGCGGCATCAGATTCCGCTGACGACGATGGCCGCCGCGATTGGCGGTCATGTGCGCGTCGGACTTGAGGACAGTTTGACGATCGCGCGCGGGAGGCTGGCGACATCGAATGCCGAGCAGGTCGCGAAAATTCGGCGCATCGTCGAGGAACTGGGACGCGAACTGGCGACGCCGGAAGAGGCGCGCGCCATGCTGGGCCTGAAAGGCGCGGACCGGACGGCCATCAGATGACAAGGATCACGATCCGGCGTGCGGAGGCGGAAGATACCGAAAGGCTCAACGAAGCGCTTTCGTATCTGTCCGGCGAAATAGGCGACGATCACGGCGGGACGGCCGAGCTGCTTCGGAAGGCCGGGTTCGGGGATTATCCGGCCTTCCGGGCCCTGCTGGCCGAGGACGGAGAGGCTGTCGTCGGAGCGGCGCTCTACTCGCCGGTCTTCTCGACCGTTCGGGCGGGTGCAGGCGTTTATGTTTCCGATCTCTGGGTCTCCGGCGCGGCACGGGGGCAGGGGCTTGGAAAGCGACTGTTGCAAGCGGTCGATGCCGATGCGCAGGCGGTGTGGGATGCGCGATTCCTGAAGCTGGTCGTCTATGACGACAACGAGGCGGCGCGCGGCTTCTATAACCGGCTCGGCTTTGTCGCCTCGGTTGGTGAAACGACCCTGACACTCAATGACAGGGGGCTGTCAGCCCTGAAGGACGAATGACGGGAAATCCGATGAAAGCGATGTTCGACGAACGGCAGTGGAAACACGATCCAAAACACTTCATGGCCAATGGCTCGGTTTTGCCCAACCCGGAACAGCCGAAGCGTATCGAAATCCTGAAATCGGCAGCGGAGGCAGCCGGCTGTATCTTCGATGCTCCGGGCGATGCCGGCATGGGGCCGATCGCGGCCCTGCACACGGCCGAATTTATCACCTTTCTGAAGACCATCTACACACGCTGGCGGCGCATCGAGGGCGCTGGCGCGGAGGTTATTCCGAACATACATTCGGCGAACCGAACCGATTCCTATCCAAAATCGGCAATCGGCCAAGCCGGCTACCATCAGGTCGATACGTCCTGCCCGATCATGGAACACACATTCGAGGCAGCCTACTGGTCGGCCCAGTCGGCTGTGGCCGGCGCAGACTTAATCGCCGGCGGTGAGCGTGGCGCCTATGTGCTGAGTCGACCACCCGGTCATCATGCTTATGCGGATCTCGCGGGCGGCTTTTGTTTTTTCAACAATTCCGGCATTGCCGCCGAGCGTCTGCTGAAGGCCGGAATGCGCCCGGTCATTCTCGATATCGACGTCCATCACGGCAATGGCACGCAGGGCATCTTCTATCGCCGTTCCGATGTGCTAACGATTTCGATCCATGCTGATCCAGCACGATTCTATCCGTTTTTCTGGGGCCATGCCCATGAACGGGGCGAGGGCGAAGGCATCGGCTATAATCTCAATCTTCCCCTTGAGCGCGGCACGGGAGACGACGCCTATCTGAAGGCGCTCGACATCGCATTTGAGCGGAGCACAGCCTTCGGCGCCGATATTCTCGTCGTGGCGCTGGGCCTCGACGCGCATATCGACGACCCGTTCAAAGGGCTCGCGGTGACGACACCGGGTTTTGCTCGTATCGGTGCGGCGATTGCGGGGCTTGGCCTCCCGGTCCTTTTCGTGCAGGAGGGCGGCTATGTCTCCGACGCGCTCGGCGACAATCTTGCCCACGTCCTGCAGGGATTCTCTGAAGCCTGACGGAACATCAATCATGACGAGGAAACTATGAGCGACATCACCCGCATCGATACCGGAACACGCATGAGCCAGGCCGTCATCCACAACGGGACAGTCTATCTCGCCGGGCAGGTCGGGGAACCCGGCACCAGCGTCACCGAGCAGACAAAATCCATTCTCGGAAAAATCGAGGCGCAGCTGGCCGCGGCTGGCAGCGACAAGACGAGGATCCTCCAAGCGATCATTTGGCTTGCCGATATGGCGGATTTTGCCGAGATGAATGCGGTTTGGGACGCCTGGGTCGCGCCCGGTCACGCGCCGGCTCGCGCTTGCGGCGAGGCGAAGCTTGCCACCCCGGAATACACTGTGGAGATCATCGTCGTCGCGGCGCAGTGACGATCTGCCGCGTCGAAACGCTTGATCGACATCATGGGATAGATCGTGTTCGCATATATATGGTGCATTCAAAATGCACCATATATATGCGTGTCATGAGTGACCTGACCGAAAGCAGAAAGGCGAGGGCGGATGCGCGGCTGGCGACCATGCTGGCGCTCGTCTGCCGGCAGCTGTCGCTCGTATCTTTGCTATCCGCGATTGCTTCCTTGCTCTGGATTCCGCAGGCCGGCACGGTTGCGGTGCTTCTGTCGGCGCTGATCAGCGGAGAACCGGGCCTTTTCGGTCCGTGGATTGCCAGCGGGCTCTTCCTTGCGATCGGTATCCTTCGTGCGGCTTTGTCCTGGACGGCGGGTGGAATCGCCTTCACGGCGTCCGATCGGGCGATTTCCCGAGAACGCGCCAAGCTTCTCGCCGCCCAGAGCAGGCGCTCACCCGTTATAGCGGGCCAGCATTCCTCCGCCGAGATCGCCAGCCTCGCAGCCGACAAGCTCGATCTCGTGGCAGCCTATCTGACACGCTACGCGCCCGCGATGGCGCGCACGCGGATCGTGCCGCTGGCCGTTCTGGTGGTCGCATTCTCGCTGTCCTGGGTCGTCGGAATCATCCTTCTGGCCGCCGGGCCGCTGATCCCTGTCTTCATGGCGCTTGTCGGTCTGGCGGCCCGCGACGCCAGCGAACGCCAGATGCAGGAAGTCGGCTCGATGAATGCCTTGTTGCTGGAGCGCATCCGGGCGTTGACCGATCTTCGATTGCTGGATGCCACACGCCGGACTTTGGAGGATTTCGAGGCGGCGGCGGATCGCTTGCGTCGGGAAACGATGGAAGTGTTGCGTATCGCCTTCCTGTCCTCGGCGGTTCTGGAGTTTTTTTCCGCGATCGGCGTTGCGCTCGTCGCTGTCTATGTGGGATTCGCGCTAATTGGCGAGTTGAACTTCGGCGCATGGGCCACGCCCTTGACGGTCGGCGAGGGCATCTTCCTGCTGCTGCTGGCGCCGGACTTCTTCCAGCCCCTGCGTGATCTGGCGTCGGCTTGGCACGACAAGGCAGCTGCGTCGGCGGTCGCCGGAGAGATCGCCGATCTCGAGAACGACCCGTCCGTTGACATTCTGGGCGAGGGGACTGCCTGTCCGCCGCTGCCGGGCCCGGCGGTGATTGCCACGAATGCACTTGTCTGGGTGACGCCGAGCGGACGGCGGATCGAATTTCCGGATATGGCCGTTGAGCCGGGCAGGACGCTTGCCATTACCGGTCCGAGCGGCAGTGGCAAGACGACCCTGCTTGCCCTGCTGGCAGGGCTTGCCGAGCCGTCGGACGGGCTGATCGAAGTTGCGGGCGACCGCCTCGACGACCGGACCGCGGATGCATGGCGCGCGCGCCTGACATGGATCGGGCAGACGCCGCATTTTTCCAATGAGAGCCTGCGGGCCAATCTCATCCTGTCTGCCGCGAGGCGCGACGATGCGCGGCTGAAGGATGCGCTCGTGCAGGCCTCCGCCGACGGAATCGTGAGCGCGTTGCCGCGCGGGCTTGATACACGGCTCGGCGAGACCGGTCATGGCGTGTCCGGCGGCGAGGCGCGGCGTCTGATGGTGGCAAGGGCGCTCTATTCCCATGCCGATATCGTTCTCGCGGACGAGCCGACCGCCGATCTCGACCCGGAGACGGCGCAAGCGGTCGGCGAGGGCCTTCTGGCACTTGCGGCCCGCGGGGCGACGTTGATCGTCGCCACGCATGACGTGGATCTGGCTGCTCGCCTCGACAGCGTTGTCGATCTGGGGGCGACCAGGTGAAGGCGCTCTTTTCGATTGTCCGGCGCATCTGGGCGCGGGAATGGTGGTCGTTGCTGCGCGGGACGGTGCTTTCCGCCGTCGTGTTGATCGCGGGCATCGCGCTGCTCGGTCTGTCCGGCTGGTTCATCACGGCCGCCGGTCTGGCAGGGCTGGCAGGCCTGGGGATCGCATTCGATGTCTTTCGGCCGAGCGCCGGGGTGCGGTTTCTGGCGCTCGGACGCACAGCGGCGCGGTATGGCGAACGGATCCTGACCCATGACGCGACGCTGCGCAGTCTTGCACGGCTGCGGGTGCAATTGCTCGATGCGATGGCGCATTTGCCGTTCTCGCGGTTGCCGGCCTTGCGTGCTTCCGAACAGCTCAATCGCATAACCCGCGATGTCGACGCGCTGGACGGGATTGCGCTTCGCCTGTTCATTCCGGTCGTGGCGGCGCTGGCGACGCTTGCTCTCACCGCCGCGATCCTCTGGTTTCTGGTGGACCCGGAGCTGGTGATCTGGCTTTGCGCCAGCTACCTGCCCGGCGTGGTTCTGGCGCTTGGGCTGGTCGCGCTGCGCTCGCGCGGGCCGTCCCGCATGGGGCAACTGGCGCTCGGCGCTTTCCGGATGCGCTTCGTCGACCTTCTGCGGGCCAGGACCGATCTTGCCGTGTTCGGCAGGCTCGGAGAGCGTAGCGACCATGTGCTGGCCGCCGAGGCGCGCATGCGCGCGGCAGTGGCGCGCAATGACCGTATCGAGCGGGCCGGCGGCTTCGTGCTGTCGGTGACCGAGACCGTCGCTGCTGCGGGCGCCCTAGTGATCGGGGCGCTTCTGGCGCAGGCCGGAACCATCGATCCGGCAATTGCCGCGCTCGGTTTCTTCGCCACGCTGGCGCTTGCCGAAGCCCTTGCGCCGCTTCGGCGTGGCATGGCCGAGATCGGCCGGATGATCGATGCGGCGCGGCGCGTAAACAGGATCATCGAAAGTGGCAAGGGCCACAATTCAAAGGAAGGTCGTTCGCCGGCAGCCGTCGATCCGGCCAAGCCTGTTCTGGCGCTACGCGGCGTGAGCTTCCGGCATGAAGGCGCCGAGACACCGATTGTCGACGGATTCGAACTTCAGGTGAGTGCCGGTGAGACAATCGCGTTGGTCGGGCCGAGCGGCGGTGGCAAAACGACGATCCTACACCTTGCCGCTGGATTGGTCGCACCGCAGTCCGGCTCGGTCGAGATCGGCGGGCTGGCCATTGCTGACTGGGGCGAGGCCGATTTGCGGCAAACGGTCACGCTTCTACCGCAACGTAGCGCGCTGTTGAGCGGATCCATCCATGATGCGCTGGCGCTTGCGCGACAGGACCTCGGTACGCGCGAAGCCTGGGCGGTGTTGGCAGCGGTGGCGCTGGATAAGGTCATCGACGAACGAGGCGGTCTGGACAGTCGTCTCGGAGAAGCTGGGGCCGGCCTTTCCGGGGGTGAAAGCCGTCGTCTGGCGCTGGCGCGCGCCCTTCTGCGCCGACCGGCGCTGTTGCTGCTCGACGAGCCGACCGAGGGGCTGGATCGCGCGACCGCGGAAAAAGTGCTCGCCGGCATTCGAAGATACTTGCCGGAAGCGGGCATTCTTCTGGCGTCGCATCGTGAGGCGGAGCGCAATTTCGCGGAGCGCGTGCATATTGTCGCACCGGTTCCGGTGTAACCCGGACGCCCTAATTGATTTGTATCAATGTCCCGTACCGTGCCGGCTGTAATCAGTGCGCGGGATAACATGCAAACCAAATGCATGTTTACACAGAAAGGACCGTAAGATGGAGTTCGGTGTCGTCGAACTGTCTCGCCTCCAATTCGCGATGACGGCAATGTACCATTTTCTCTTCGTCCCGCTCACGCTTGGCCTGTCGATCATCGTTGCCATCATGGAGACGGTCTATGTCATGACCGAGCGTCCGATCTGGCGGCAGATGACGAAATTCTGGGGCACGCTGTTCGGGATCAACTTCGTTCTAGGTGTGGCGACCGGGATCACGATGGAATTCCAGTTCGGCATGAACTGGAGCTATTACAGCCACTATGTCGGCGACATTTTCGGCGCGCCGCTGGCGATCGAGGGCCTGATGGCCTTCTTCCTCGAAGCGACATTCGTTGGCCTGTTCTTCTTCGGTTGGGACAAGCTCTCCAGAGTAGCGCATCTGATTGTAGCCTGGCTGGTCGCCATCGGCTCCAACTTCTCCGCTTTGTGGATTCTCATTGCCAACGGCTGGATGCAGAACCCGGTCGGAGCCGAGTTCAATCCCATGACCATGCGAATGGAGATGACGTCGTTCTACGAAGTGCTGTTCAACACGGTCGCGCAGGCGAAGTTCGTGCACACGGTTTCCGCCGGTTATGTGACGGCGTCAGTCTTCGTGCTCGGGGTTTCGGCCTGGTATCTCCTGAAGGGGCGGCACACCGAACTGGCGCGCCGTTCGATCGCAGTGGCGGCGAGTTTCGGCCTCATGGCGGCCTTGTCGGTTGTCGTTCTCGGCGATGAGTCCGGCTATACGACGACGCATGACCAGAAGATGAAGCTCGCCGCGATGGAGGGGATGTGGGAAACCGAGCCTGCGCCGGCCTCCTTCACCCTGTTCGGATTTCCCGACCAAGAAGCGCGCGAGACCAAATACGCGATCCATATTCCTTGGGTGATGGGCCTGATCGGAACGCGTTCGCTCGACACGGTCATTCCGGGCATCGCCGAACTCGTCGAACAGTCCGAGGAACGCATTCGCTCCGGCATGATCGCCTATGATGCGCTGATGATGATCCGCGCCGACCGTGGCGAGGTTGCCCAGGATGTCCGCGACCGGTTCGAGACGCACAGCGAGGATCTCGGTTACGCACTGCTGTTGAAGCGCTATGTCGATGATCCGCGAGAGGCGACGGACCAGCAGATCGCGCAGGCCGCGGAAGACACGGTTCCAACCGTCTGGCCGCTGTTCTGGGCTTTCCGCGTCATGGTCGGGCTCGGCTTCTCTTTCATCGCCGTGATGGCCTATTTCTTCTACATGGCGTCCTTCAAGCGGATGCGCTTTCCGCGCTGGTCGCTTTATCTCGGCGTCGCGATCATCCCGACGCCGTGGATCGCGGCGGAGCTTGGCTGGTTCGTCGCAGAGTTCGGGCGCCAGCCATGGACGGTGGACGGCGTCTTGCCGACGGCGCTCTCGGTCTCGCATCTGAGCGTCGGGGACCTGCTGATCACACTGGCCGGCTTCGTCACCTTCTACTCGATACTCTTCATCGTCGAGATGGGGCTGATGCTTAAATACATCCGAAAGGGACCATTCCAGGACGTCGAGGAAACTGACCGCTGGATCGCCCGCCACGAACATCGTCTGCGCACCCACGACGGCAATGTGCCGGGTGCGGTGCCAGCGGAGTAAGACCCATGATTTTGCATGATCTCATCAGTTTCGAACTTCTGCGCGTCATCTGGTGGCTGCTGCTTGGCGTCCTGCTGATCGGCTTCGCGCTGACCGACGGCTTCGATATGGGCGTCGGTGCGTTGCTGCCTTTCGTTGCGAAGACTGACAACGAACGTCGTGTCGTCATCAACACGGTCGGGCCAGTCTGGGAAGGCAACCAGGTTTGGTTCATCCTGGGCGGCGGCGCCATCTTCGCCGCATGGCCGCCGCTTTATGCGGTTTCCTTCTCCGGATTCTATCTTGCGATGTTCGCCGTGCTAGCGGCGCTCATCCTGCGTCCGGTCGGCTTCAAATACCGGTCCAAGCGGGAAAGCGCGGCATGGCGTTCCGGCTGGGATTGGGCACTGTTTGTGGGCGGTGCCGTACCGGCGCTGATCTTTGGCGTCGCGGTCGGCAATGTCCTTCAGGGCGTGCCGTTCCACCTCACCGAGGATCTGATGCCGATGTATGACGGAACTTTCTACTGGAAGTTTCTCGGCCTGTTGAACCCGTTCGCGATCCTGGCCGGCCTCGTTTCCTTCGGCATGCTGCTGATGCATGGCGCGGCGTGGCTGACGGTGAAGACCGAAGGCGTGATCGCAGAGCGGGCGCGCTCCATCGGCGCGATCATGGGGCTGATCGCCATGGCGGGCTTCGCGCTGGCCGGGATCTGGCTCGCCTTCGGCATGGACGGCTATGCGATCGTCGGCCCTGTCGTTGCCGACGGCCCGTCCAATCCGCTGTATTCGGAGGTTTCGAGGGCAAGCAGTTGGCTGGCCGCCTATGGCGCCCGTCCATGGATCGCGATCGCTCCGGCGTTCGGTTTCCTTGGCATGGCAATGGCCATTCGCGGCCTGCGCTCTGGCGGCGAGGTGTCGACGCTGCTGTGGTCGAAACTCGGCATCTTCGGCGTAATTTCGACGGTCGGGCTGACGATGTTTCCCTTCATCCTGCCGTCGTCGGTCGATCCGAAGTCGTCGCTGACGGTATGGGACGCCTCATCGTCGCACCTGACGCTTTTCGTCATGCTGGTCGTCACGGTCATCTTCATGCCGATCATCCTTCTCTACACCGCCTGGGTCTACAAGGTGTTGTGGGGCAAGGTGACCGAGAATGACGTGACCACGAACGGCGACAGCGTCTACTGAGAAAGGATCGATCCCATGTGGTATTTTGCCTGGCTTCTCGGCCTGCCCGTCGCGGCCCTTTTCGCAGTCGTTAACGCGATGTGGCTGGAAATGCAGCAGGACCGCCTGCTGACCGAGGACGATCCGGCTTCCGACGATTGAGCGTGAGGAAGACGGACCGCAGAAAGCCCCGGGAGCCTTTCCCGGGGCTTTTCATTTCGTCGCGAGCAACGCCTCGATTTCCCCGAGCCGGGGCGAAGAGGCGGCCGCGCCGGGGCGGGTGACGGAAATCGCGGCCGCGGCGCAGGCGAACCGCACCGCATCGACCGGCGTCATGCCGCGCGTCAGCGCCGCGGCAAAAGCGCCATTGAAGGCGTCGCCCGCACCGGTCGTCTCGCGCACGCGGCCGGCGTCGAAGGCGGGGACATGCTCCGAGACCTTTCCGTCGTGATACAGCGCGCCGTTTTCGCCGAGTGTCAGGATCGCCGCCCCCGCACCCATTTCGATCAGGCGGTCGGCGGCCCGGCGCGCATCATTCAGTGTGCCGACCTGGATCCCGGTCAGTCCCTCAGCCTCGTGCTCGTTGGGCGTAACATAGTCGCATAGAGACAGCATGCCGTCCGGAAGGTCGGCGGCTGGTGCGGTATTCAAAATCGTCGTCACCCGAGCCTCGCGGGCGATTTGAAGCGCGCGAACCGCCGCATCCATCGGTTGTTCGAGTTGGGTCATGAAAACAGAGGCGTTCTCGATTTCGCCCCTCCAGTTCTCGATATCCTCCGGCGCGATCGTGCCGGCGACGCCGGGGCAGATGATGATCGCGTTATTGCCTGTCGCTTCCTCCAAAAAGATGAAAGCAGAGCCGGTGGGCTGGCCGTCGTGCTGGGTGACCGCCGGTGTCACCCCGGCTTCCTTCCAGACGCTGAAAGCCATGTCCGCGAAGGTGTCGCGGCCGAGCTTGGTCAGGAACCGCGTTTCCGCGCCGGCACGGGCAGCGGCGACCGCCTGGTTCGAACCTTTGCCGCCGGGGCCGAGCGCGAAACTGTTACCCAGCAGGGTTTCGCCTATTTTCGGCATGCGGTCGGCGCGATAGGCGGCGTCTGCAACGAAGACGCCCAGGATGACTATCGGACCTGTCATGCATTCCTCTCGCTTATCCGGACCCGTTGCCGGGGCCCTTAATCGCTGTAGGCGGCGCACGGGAGCATCGCAAGTGTCCGGAGCATCGCCGCGCTCGGGCCTGCGTCGAATTGGCTAATATTTAGGCTTTCGCGGCGGTTGCACATATGATTTGCTGCACTGCGAAATCTTGCCGCGCCGGAACGCGGCGCGATGATCACGGGGCAGGGGATATATGCGGCTTTGGATCAAGGATCCGCTGGCCATTCTGGCTGAGAATGCCGGAGGCGGACTCGTCGTTGAGAACAGCCGGATCGTCGAACTGGTGCCTGCCGGAAAGCAGCCGTCCCAACCTATTGACCGGACCTTCGATGCAAGCCGGCACGTCATCCTGCCGGGCCTGATCAATACGCATCACCATTTCTTCCAGACGCTCAGCCGGGTGCATCCGCAGGCCTATAACAAGGAGCTGTTTCCCTGGCTGGTCTCGCTTTATCCGATCTGGGGACGGCTGAACCGCGACATGTTCCGGATCGGTGCGCGGCTGGCGCTGGCGGAATTGCTGCTGTCGGGCTGCACCACCGCGATGGACCATAACTACATGGTCTTCAAGGGCTTGGAAGATGCAACCGATATCGAGGTCGAGGAAGCGCGCAAGCTCGGCGTTCGGGCTACAGTGACGCGCGGATCGCTCTCGCTGTCCGAAAAGGACGGCGCTATTCCGCCGGACCACATCGTTCAGGACGAGGACACGATCCTCGCCGACAGCGAGCGGGTGCTGCAGACATTTCACGACACGTCCGACGGCGCGATGACGCAGATCGCGCTCGCGCCCTGCGCGCCGTTCAACGTCTCGCGCGGTGTGATGACGGCGAGCGCCGAGCTCGCTGAGAAGTATGATTGCCGCCTGCATACGCATCTTGCAGAGACAGAGGACGAAGAAGAATTCTGCAAGGCGACATTCGGTTACCGGCCCATCGACTGGCTGGAAGATTGCGGCTGGCTGCAGCCGCGTGTCTGGCTTGCCCATGGCATTCATTTCACTACGGACGATTGCACGAAGCTTGGCCGGCATGGCGTCGGCGTCTGCCACTGCGCGACGTCGAATGCGGTGCTCGCTTCCGGGTTTTGCCCGACGCTGGAACTGGAAGCGGCAGGCAGCCCGGTTGGTCTCGGCGTCGACGGCTCGGCCTCCAATGATGGTTCGAACCTGATGGAAGAGGTGCGCCACGCGCTGATGGTCAACCGGCTCGGTTACAAATCGGCGGATCGAGTCACGCATCGCGACGCGTTGCGATGGGCGACGAAAGGATCTGCACTATGTCTCGGTCGCGACGATATCGGCGAGATCGCAATCGGCAAACAGGCGGACTTCGCACTGTTCACGCTCGATGAAATGCGGTTTTCCGGCAATCACGATCCGATCGCCGCGCTCGTCCATTGCGGCGCGAACCGCGCCGACCGCGTTATGGTCGCCGGCGTATGGCGCGTCATCGACGGCGCTATCCCAGGGCTCGATGTCCCGGCTCTGATCGCTGAACATTCCAATGCAGCACGTATTTTCGACTGAGGTGTCTTCATGAGCGAACCCGCAATTCCCGTCATCGATCTCAAACCTCTGTTCGCGGGCGGCGAGGAGGGCCGAAAGGCCGTCGCCAGCCAGATCGGCGAGGCCTGTAGGGGCATCGGCTTTTTCTATGTGACCGGCCACGGCGTGCCGGCGGAACTACGCGAGGACGTGTTCGATGTCGCGGCGAAGTTTTTCTCTGCATCAGAGGAGGAAAAGGCCAAGGCGAAATTTTCCGTCGCGACCGGTAATCGCGGCTTCATTCCCATGAAGGGCGAGTCGCTCGACCCGACAAAGGCGCCGGACCTGAAGGAAGCCTTCAATATCGGCTTGGAGCTGGCACCGGATGATCCGGAGATCGTCAACGAGACCAAATTTCGGGCGCTCAACAGGTGGCCTGAGATGTACGGCTTCCGCGAAACAATGCTCGCTTATTATAACGCGGTCTGGAAACTCGGCTGCAAGCTGCACGAAGCCTTTGCGACGGATCTTGGTATCGAGGCGGATTTCTTCGAGGACAAGATGGATCGTCCTCTGGCGACGCTGCGGTTGCTGCATTATCCGGAACGTCCCGCCGCGCTGGACGAGGAGGGGCAGCTCGGGGCAGGTGAGCATACCGACTATGGCTGTGTGACATTGCTGGCGACCGACGAGGTAGGCGGGCTGGAGGTTCGTACCAGGGACGGACGCTGGCTTGCGGCGCCATTTATTCCCGGCGCCTATGTCTGCAATATCGGCGACTGCCTGATGCGCTGGACTAATGACACATATGTCTCGACGCCGCACCGGGTTGTCAGCCCGCCCGGCCGTGAGCGCTATTCCGTAGCATTCTTCCTTGATCCCAATCCGGACGCGATGGTCGAATGCCTGCCGGGCTGCGCCTCGGATCATAATCCGGCGAAATATCCGCCCATCCGGGGCGACGATTATCTGACCAGCCGGCTGAACCCGACCTACGAGAAAAGCGGTCTTATGTAGGCGGTTGCGCGCAACGGAAGCGCTAAAACGCTCGATACCGAATTGTATGCCAAGTGCATACTTATGCCTAAAATATGTGCGGTATAAATTTTGAGGACATTTTTTAAGCGAAAACTTCCTTATTGCGTGCGCTTTTGGCTCGCGTCGATTTGAGCAAAAATCTTATTTTCTCAAATAAAACAATGTTTTGAAAGCCGTTGCTGGTTTTTCTGGAGTCTGGCACATGGTTTGCTTCACTGTTTTAAGGAGGCGCCGCACGCTGCGTCGTCCAGCAGGGAAAGCCAAAACAGGAGCCGGAAAATGTCAATTCACGGGGTTTCAAGACGTACATTGCTTAAGGCGGGCGCAGCCGGACTGGCTTCCACCGCGCTGCCGCTCGGCGCTATCCGGTCCGCTCAGGCGGCCGATGTCATAGTCGGGGCGGTCTATGTCGGGCCGCGCGACGATTTCGGATGGAACCAGGCGCATGCCGTCGCCATGGAGATCCTGAAGGGCGTCGATAATGTTGAGGTGATCGAGGAGGAGAACGTTCCCGAGACCGACGCCGTCTCCAAATCCATGGAGTCGATGATCAATCTCGACGGAGCCAATCTTATCCTAGCGACATCGTTCGGATACTACAATCCGTTCGTCATCGACCTGGCGAAGAAATATCCGGACGTGCAGTTCCGTCATGCTGCTCCGTTGTGGAACGCCGAAACCGATCCGAAGAACGCCGGCAGCTATTTCTGCTACCTGAACCAGGCGCACTATGTGGATGGCGTGGCCGCGGGCCTCTCGACGAAGACCAACAAGATCGGTTTCGTCGCCGCCAAGCCGATCCCCACGGTGCTGTCAAACATCAACTCGGTTCTGCTTGGCGCGCGCACCGTCAATCCGGAAGCGACGGTGCAGGTGATCTTCACCGGCGAATGGTCTATGCCGGTTCGCGAGGCGGAAGCGGCCAATGCGCTCGCCGATGCGGGTTGCGATGTTCTGACCTGCCACGTCGACGGGCCGAAAGTCGTCATCGAGACGGCCGAGGCACGCGGCGTGAAGAGCTGTGGACACAACGCTTCGCAGGCGCCGCTCGCTCCGAACGGCTTCATCACAGGCGCGGAATACAAGTGGGAAACCATCTACACCATGTATGCCGATTTGCTGGCTGCGGGTGAGGAGCTGCCGAACTTCGTCGCCGGCGGCTACCACAACGACATGGTCCGCAACACACCCTATGGAGCCGGCGCGACGCCGGAAGCCGTCAAGGCAGCCGACGCGGCCATCGAAGCCCTCAAGGCGGAGGAGCCGATCTATGTCGGCCCACTCAAGGACAACAAGGGCAATGTCGTCATCGACAAGACCTACGACAATTACGATCCATTCCTCGACGGCATGAACTACCTGCTGGAAGGCGTTTCCGGCTCGATCACCTGATCGCGACATGCGATCCGGGGCGGCTCCGGCCGCCCCTTCCTATCCCCTTTCCGGCGGCAGGCAGATGACGGCTGTTACGACAGATACTCCGGTTCGTTTGACCGACAGCACGAAATTACGCGCGTGGGCCGAGGCGGTTGCCATTCCGCTTGGCGCGCTTGTGGTTTCGGCGCTGATCTTCTCGATATTCCTGATCTTTCTCGGCAAGTCGCCGGTCGACTATTTCCAGTTGCTCTGGAAGGGCGGTTTCGGAACTTCCTTCTCGATCCAGAACACACTGCAACGCGCCGCGCCGCTGATCCTTTGCGGCCTCGCTTTTGCGATTCCGGCCCAGATCGGTCTGACGATGATCGGCGCCGAGGGCGCTTTGGTGCTCGGCGGCTTTTCCGCCGCGGCGATCGCCATACCGCTGGTCACCGGCGGTGTGCCAGTCGTTTTGACCATGCCGATCATGGCGATCTGCGCCATGGTCGTCGGTGGTGCCTGGATCGCCATCGTCGGCTGGCTACGCCATGCGCGCGGGGTCAACGAGACGATCTCCTCGCTGCTGATGACCTATATCGCTATCGCGATCATGAATTTCTTCGTAGAGGGCGCGCTGCGCGATCCTGGCTCGGCGAACAAGCCATCAACCATGCCGATCGGCAAGGACTACATGGTCGGTTACATCCCCGCCACCGACATCCATTGGGGTCTGGTCGCGGGCATCGTGCTCGCCATAGCCCTGCAGATCGTGATGACGCGGACAACCTTCGGCTTCGCCGCGCGGGTCACAGGCGGCAACGCCCGCGCCGCGCTGGCGCAAGGTCTTCCTGTTGGCCGGCTGATTGTCGCCTGCACGGCGATCGCCGGTGCCTGTGCGGGGCTCGCCGGTTACTATGAGGTCGCAGCGATCCATGGCCAGGCGAATGCCTCTCTGGTCGCGGGATACGGTTTCACCGGCATTCTGGTTTCTTTCCTCGCCCGGCACAATCCGATCATGATCCTGCCGGTCGCGGTAATGTTCGGCGCGATCGAGGCGTCCGGCGGGCTGATTCAGCGCCGCATGGACATGCCCGACGCTACGGCGCTGGTGCTGCAGGGCATCATTTTCGTCGTGCTGCTCACAAGTGAAACGCTTTATGGGCGTTTCGCCATCTTCCAGCAGAAAGCCGGGGCGGAACGGACATGAATGACGGTATTCTGGCCACCATCCTGATCTCCATGCTTGGCGGCGCGATCCGCGTCTCGACACCCTTCATGTTCGTCGCGCTTGGCGAGACGCTGACCGAAAAATCCGGCCGCATCAATCTGGGTCTGGAAGGTAATCTCGTGCTTGGCGCGATGACCGCCTATGCGGTCTCCTACCACACCGGAAATCCCTGGTTAGGCGTCATCGCGGCGGGGTTTGCGGGCGTCTTCCTCGGTTCCATGCATGGCATCATCTGCTCGCTGCCCAAGGTCAACGACATCGCGGTCGGCATTGCGATGATGTCGTTCGGTACAGGCATCGCCTTCTTCTTCGGCAAGCCCTACATCCAGCCGTCGGCACCGCGGCTCGAATCGCTGCCGCTCGGCAACTGGAGCGAGAGTTCTTCCCTGCGCCAGGCGCTGGATATCAATCCGCTTTTTTTCGTCGGCATCGTAGTGGCCATCGCCATGTGGTGGGCGCTCGCCAATTCGCGCTGGGGCTTGATCGTACGCATGACCGGCGACAGCGAACCGGCGGCGCGAGCGATGGGTGTGCAGCCCCACCAGGTCCGCATCGCCGCGACGGCGGCCGGCGGTTTTCTCGCGGGGGTGGGCGGGGCGTTCCTTTCGCTCTCCTATCCGGGCAGCTGGAACGAGGGCCTGTCGTCAGGGCAGGGACTGATGGCGGTCGCCCTGGTCATCTTCGCGCGTTGGAACCCGTTGCGCTGCATCATCGCCGCGCTTCTTTTCGGCGCGGCCGGGGCGATCGGGCCGGCCTTGCAGTCCGTCGGGATCAGCCAGGGCTACTACTTCTTCAATGCCGCGCCCTACATCCTGACGCTTTTCATCATGATCGCCTCGGCGCGGTCGTCCTCCTCGGCGCGCGAGGCGCCGGGTGAATTGTCTATCACGAAGTAACAGGAAACCGACCCATGAGTGCTCTCGGCGGATTGAACAAGACACCCAATGGCGTGGTGATCGGACTCGTACAGTTGCAGTTGCCGGTGGTGGAGACTCCCGCCGATCTGGCCGTCCAGACCAAGAAGATCGTTACTATGGTCGCCAAGGCGCGCCGCAACATGAGTACGATGGATCTCGTCGTCTTCCCGGAATATTCGCTTCATGGTCTGTCGATGGACACCAATCCTGAGATCATGTGCTCGATCGACGGGCCGGAGGTCGCCGCCTTCAAGCAGGCCTGCAAGGACAACTCGATCTGGGGCTGCTTCTCCATCATGGAGCACAATCCCGGCGGCATGCCCTACAATTCCGGGATCGTCATCGACGATCAGGGTGAATTGAAACTCTACTATCGCAAGCTGCATCCATGGGTGCCGGTCGAGCCATGGGAACCGGGCGACCTCGGCGTCCCGGTGATTGACGGGCCGAAAGGCTGCAAGCTGGCGCTGATCATCTGCCACGACGGGATGTTCCCGGAAATGGCGCGGGAATGCGCCTACAAGGGTGCCGAGATCATGCTGCGCACGGCGGGCTATACAGCGCCGATCCGGGAAAGCTGGCGCTTCACAAATCAGGCAAATGCCTTCCAGAACCTCATGGTAACCGCCAATGTCTGCATGTGCGGTTCGGACGGCACGTTCGATTCCATGGGTGAGGGAATGATCGTCAATTTCGACGGAACCGTTATGGCGCATGGGACGACAGGCCGACCGGACGAGATAATCACCGCCGAGGTGCGGCCCGATCTGGTGCGCGAAGCGCGCAAACACTGGTCAGTGGAAAACAATATCTATCAGTTCGGCCACCGAGGCTATGTGGCGGTAAAGGGCGGCGCGCAGGACTGCCCTTACACATTCATGCAGGACATGGTGGCCGGAAATTACAAGCTGCCGTGGGAGGAAGAGGTGGTCCATACCGATGGCACCTCCTGCGGTTTTCCGAAGCCCGATCGCCTGTACGGCGAAAAGGCGCGCGAGGCGGCAGAGTAAAGCCATGGACAAGCTTGGCGACGAACGGATCGAAGCGGCTCTCGTGGCCAATGCCTGTACGGTAGATGCCGATCCGTATCCCTGGCCGTTCGACGGCGATCTGAGGCCGGAAAATACCGCGATTGTTGTCATCGACATGCAGACCGACTTCTGCGCGACGGGCGGCTATGTGGATTCGATGGGTTACGATCTCTCGCTGACCCGCGCGCCAATCGAGCCGATTGCGAAACTGCTTGAGGCGGTGCGGGTCAAAGGCTTCACGGTTATCCATACGCGCGAGGGGCACAAGCCGGACCTTTCCGACCTTCCCGCCAACAAGCGCTGGCGCTCGCAGCGCATCGGCGCCGGGATCGGCGATCAGGGTCCTTGCGGGCGTATCCTGGTGCGCGGCGAGCCGGGCTGGGAGATCATCCCGGAGCTTCAGCCCGTCGCCGGGGAGCCGATCATAGATAAACCGGGCAAGGGGTCTTTCCTCGGAACCGACTTCGATCTCGTTCTGCAGACCAAGGGGATCCGCAACATCGTGCTGACCGGCGTGACCACCGATGTCTGCGTCCACACGACAATGCGCGACGCCAACGATCGAGGCTACGAGTGCCTGCTGCTCTCGGATTGCACGGCGGCGACGAAATACGAAAACCATCTTGCCGCGCTCGACATGGTCAAGATGCAGGGCGGCGTTTTCGGCGCAGTCGCGACGAGCGAGCAGTTCATCGAAATCGTGGAGGCATTGTGATGGATACGGCGGTTCTTACTCCCGAAGCGCCGGCTAAAGCGAAGCGCGCCATCGGTATCGAGACAGTTGGCATGTCGAAGATCTTCGGCTCTCTCGTGGCGCTTGACGACGTGTCTATCAAGGTAAAGCCCGGCGAGTTCCACGCGCTGCTCGGCGAAAATGGTGCGGGCAAGTCGACGCTGGTCAAATGCATCATGGGCTTCTACCAACCGACGCACGGGCAATTGCTGGTCAATGGCCATGAGACGCCAATCCGCCATCCCCAGGATGCGCGCGCGGCGGGGATAGGTATGGTCTACCAGCATTTCACGCTGGTGCCGTGCCTGACGGCGGCGGAGAACATGGTTATCTCCAGAGCCAACGTGCCGGCTGTGATCGACTGGAAAAAGGAAATCGGCGAGCTCGAAGCCTTCATGGACAGTATGCCGTTCCGCGTGCCTTTGACCGAGCCGGTGGCGACCTTGTCCGCGGGTGAGAAGCAGAAGCTGGAAATCCTCAAGCAGCTCTATCTCGACCAGCGTTTCCTGATCCTGGACGAACCGACTTCAGTGCTGACGCCGAGCGAGGCCGACGAGGTGCTCGGCCTGTTGCATGACATGGCGCGGGCCGGCGATATCACCGTGTTGATGATCACTCACAAATTCCGAGAGGTTACGGCTTTCACCGACAATGTCTCGGTGCTTCGGCGGGGCAAGTATGCCGGCGGCGGCACGGTCGGCGAGTTGTCGACCGCGGACATGTCGCGGATGATGATCGGCGAGGCCGAGATCCGAAAAAGCGCCGAACGTATCGCCGATGTCGAGAGTTCGGTAGAGCTGGAACTGGCGGGCATCGTCGTCAAGGACGAAGAGGACATTGCGGCTGTCGACGGGCTCAATCTCAAGATCGGAGGCGGCGAGATCGTCGGTGTCGCCGGTGTGTCCGGCAATGGCCAGTCGGAACTGGTCGAGGCTCTGTCAGGGCAGCGGCCGATCAACGATGGCGGCGTGTTCATCAATGGCGAGGTGTTCGATTGCTCCCGGTCGGGATACGATCTCTTCAAGGTGTTCGGCCTGCCGGAAGAGCCGCTGCGCAATGCGGCAGTGCCGCGCATGAGCGTCGCCGAGAACATCGCATTCCGCACCTTCGACAAGGCGCCGGAAGCCAATCTGGGGTGGTGGCTGAAGCCGGCTGTGATGAAGAACCGCGCCGCCGGGCTGATCGAACGTTACCGAGTGAAGACGCCATCCACGGATACGCCGATCGAGAACCTGTCGGGCGGGAATGTGCAGCGGGCGATCCTGGCACGCGAACTTTCCCATGACGTGAAGGTTCTGATCGTCGCCAACCCCTGTTTCGGGCTCGACTTTGCATCTGTCGCCGAGATCAGGGCGCAGATCATCGACCAGCGCAACAATGGCGCGGCGGTTCTGCTCGTTTCTGAAGATCTCGATGAAATCCTCGAATTGTCGGATCGTGTCGCAGTGATGTCAGAAGGCAAGATCACTTACGTCGCGCCGATCGGCGAGACGGACCGCAACACGATCGGCACCTATATGGCGGGGCATTGAGATGGTGAGCGTCAAGGCAAGGCCGTATGACTACGCTCTGGAGCCCGGGAAGACCGCGCTTGTGGTCATCGACATGCAGCGCGACTTCATCGAGCGGGGCGGTTTTGGTGACGCTCTGGGCAATGATGTGTCGCGTCTTGAAGCAATCATCCCCGCGACCGCGAAGCTGATGGGACTGTTCCGCGAAAGGGGCTGGCCGATAATTCACACGCGCGAGGCGCACAAGCCGGATCTTTCCGATTGCCCTCCGTCGAAGATACGGCGCGGCAGCGCCTCGTTGCGGATTGGCGAGGAGGGTCCGATGGGACGGCTGCTCGTCACCGGCGAGCCCGGCAATCAGATCGTGCCGGAGCTGGCGGCTCTGGAAGGGGAAACCGTTATCGACAAGCCGGGCAAGGGCATGTTCTGGGCGACTGGCCTGCATGAGCGGCTGCGGGGCCTCGGCATCACGCATCTGGTCTTCGCCGGCGTGACGACGGAGGTCTGTGTACAGACCTCGATGCGCGAGGCGAACGATCGCGGTTATGAATGCCTGCTGATCGATGAGGCGACGGAGAGTTATTTTTCGGAGTTCAAGGCGTCCACCATCGAGATGATTGTCGCCCAAGGCGGCATTGTCGGCTGGGTCGCCTCGCTGGACGATCTTGCCACGGCGTTGGAAGGTGCGGAGGCGGCGGCATGAGCGGCGAGGCCTTCGATGCGAAGAAACTTATCGAAGCGATGGCCGAGTTTCTTGGCCTGCCGCTCGAGGATGAATATCGCGAGGGGATCACCGCGCACCTGATCGTGGCCCACAGCATTGCCCAGGGTGTCCTCGCCTTCGAAACATCCGACGATGCCGAGCCGGCGCCGGTCTTCGAACCATGAATCCGCTGACAGACATGACCGGCGCGGAAATCGCCGCAGCGGTGAAGGCTGGCAAGTTGACGGCGAGCGGCGTCACGGAGGCCGCGCTGGCACGGACTGAAAGCCTCAATCCTCTCCTGAACGCATTTACAGCGATCACCTCGGAACGCGCGCTTGCCAAGGCTGATGCTGTGGATGCCGAAATCGCGGCGGGCCGCGATCCGGGGCCGCTCGCCGGCGTGCCCTTCGCGGTCAAGAACCTGTTCGACATCAAGGGTCTGTCGACGCTAGCCGGTTCGAAGATCAACCGCGACTTGCCGGCTGCTGGTGACGACGCGGCATTGGTGAAGCGGATGGAGGCGGCCGGCGCGGTGTTGACGGGCGCGCTCAATATGGGCGAGTACGCCTATGATTTTACAGGGCAAAACGCCCATGACGGCGACTCGCGCAATCCACACGATCCCGATCACATGTCCGGCGGTTCGTCCGGCGGCTCCGGTACAGCTACGGCTGCGGGCATGGCGTCGATCACGCTCGGATCGGATACGAACGGCTCTATCCGCGTACCATCCTCGTTCTGCGGATTGTTCGGACTGAAGCCAACCTATGGTCGGCTGACACGCGCCGGGACATTTCCCTTCGTCTCCAGCCTCGACCACCTTGGGCCGATCGCACGGTCAACGGCGGATCTGGCGCTTTCCTATGATGCAATGCAAGGACCGGATTCTGACGATCCGGCTTGCGCCAGCCGGTCGGTGGAGCCCATCATGGCCGAGCTTGCCAAGGGTATTGGCGGGCTGCGGTTCGCGAAAGCAGGCGGATTTTTCGAGCGCGGCGCCATGCCGGAAGCGTTCGAGGCGGTCGACCGGATCGCGAAGGCCGTCGGCGCGGATGCGACGCGCGATGTTCCACATGCCGAGGCAGCCCGCGGCGCGGCCTATCTGATCACCATGGCAGAGGGCGCATCGCTGCACCTGGATCGGTTGAAAACCCGCCACGCCGATTACGACCCGGATGTGCGCGACCGGCTGATCGCCGGAGCGATGATCCCTGGCGCGTGGGTGGCGAAAGCTCAGAAATTGCGTCGCGCCTATCATGACGCGGTGTTGAACCTGTTTGAGACCGTCGACGTGATCCTCGCCCCGGCAACACCCTGTCGTGCGCCGCGGATCGGCCAGAAGACGATGGTGCTCGACGGCGTCGAGATGGCGGTAAGGCCGAATATCGGAATATTCACGCAGCCGATCTCCTTCATCGGTCTTCCGGTCGTTTCCGTGCCGGTCTGGACGGAAGGCAAGGCGCTGCCGATCGGTGTGCAACTGATTGCCGCGCCATGGCGCGAGGACATCGTCCTGCGGGTGGCGCATCATCTGGAGACGGCAGGCGTGGTGTCCGCGCCGGTCGCGAATGTGCAGGAGACGTGACAATGGAAAAGGCCGGACGCTGGGCAGGACGCAACACCAACAAGGACGCTTTGCGCAGCCGCATCTGGGAAACGCTCGATTCCGGCGGCATGGCGATGGGGCCGACGTGGAGCCACATCCCGAACTTCATCGGCGCAGACCAAGCCGCCTGGCATCTGGCCCAGACCGACGCGTGGAAACGCGCCAAGGTGGTCAAGTGCAATCCCGATCCGCCACAGATTCCGGTTCGCCTGCGCGCCCTTTATGAGGGCAAAATGCTCTATGCACCGGTGCCCTATCTCACGAAGGAGTTCCCCTATCTGAAGATCGACCCGGCGAAACTGAAGGAAAAGGGGATTTCCTTCGAACTGGCTGCGACTTCGGGCGGCTATCTGATGTATGGCGAGCGGGTGGATTTCGAGGATGTCGAGCCGCTTGATTTCTGCGTCGTCGGCTCGGTCGGTGTTAGCCGTACAGGCGGCCGGACCGGCAAGGGTGCGGGTTTTGCAGATCTCGAAACCGGCATCTTCCGAGAACTTGGCATTATTGGTCCTGACACCCCGATGGCGACGACGATCCATTCCTCGCAACTGGTCGGCGACGACGAGATCTTTATGATGGCGCATGATTCTCCGCTCGATTTCGTGGCGACCGAAGAGGAGCTGATCGTGACCAACAACTCCATGCCGCGACCGAAGGGCGTTGCCTGGGAATTCGTTCAGGACGACCAGTTCGAGACCATCCCGTTCCTGAAATCGCTGCGCGACAGAATGGAGTCGCGATAGAACATGGTCGTCAACGATCCCGAGACGCTGGCCGAGGTCGAGGCCGTATTCAAGCGCTATGAAACGGCGCTGGTGACGAACGATGTCGAGACGCTGGATGAGTTGTTCTGGCAAGATGAGCGCACCATTCGCTATGGCGGCGGAGAGAGCCTCTACGGCGTCTCGGAGATCCTCGCCTTTCGCAAGGGCCGTTCGGCGGCCGGGTTGGAACGGGATCTCGACCGCACGGTAATCACAAGTTTCGGCACGGAATTCGCGACTGCCTCGACGCTGTTCCGCCGCGATGGGGCTTCCGGCAAGGTCGGTCGCCAGATGCAGAGTTGGGTGCGCATGGAGGATGGCTGGCGGGTCGTTGCGGCGCATGTCTCCATCATCGATGAACCATCATGAGGGAGGCCGAAAAACGGCTCTCCGCGTCTTCCCTTGAGACGGTACGCACGTCGGTCGACGCAATCCGCCTCGAAGTCGCGCGGCGCATAGTCACCGGCGAGGTTGAACCGGGCACGCCGCTCGACGAGAGCGGACTGGCGGGCGAGTTCGGCGTCTCCCGGACGCCGGTACGCGAAGCCCTGCGGCAACTGGCCTCTTCGGGGCTAGTGCAGCAGAGACCGCATCGCCGCACGGTCGTCACCAAACCGAGCGACAAGGCGCTGTCGGACATGTTTGATGTCATGTCCTATCTGGAAGGTCTTTGCGCCGGGCTGTGCGCCAAGGTGATGCCTCCTGCCGAGCGCAAGGCGCTAGAGGATCTGCACACCCAAATGGGAGCGCTGACGCGGGCCGGCGATTCGCAAGGTTATGCGCAGGCAAACGAATATTTCCACAACGCCATCTATGACGGCACGCAGAACGCGTATCTAATCGAGATCACTTTCCTGACGCGGATGCGATTACAGCCATTCCGCCGCGCTCAGTTCGACACGTTGGGCCGGCTTGCCGCTTCGCATACCGAACACACCGAAGTGGTGGAGGCGATACTGCGCGGAGACCAACGCGGTGCGGAAGAAGCAATGCGCGCCCATATCGGGCTCGTCGAGGAGGCCTGGCACGAATTCGCCAGCGACATGCCTCAAGACGCTTCAGCTACAAAGCTTCGCCATGAACCGTAGGACGAGATATCCCGGGCTCCATTGACGGCTTCCGCTTCCACGAGGAACCCCTTCGCCGACGTGCCGTCGCCAAGCGTCAGCGTGCCGATGCCGAGTGGGGCCGGAATACCCGCGACGAAGGTGCCGAAGGCTTCGGCCGAAAGCGCCCATAATTCGATGGCGATCTTCTCGCCCTTGCCCTTTCCGACGCGCAGAAGCCCTGGCTTGGGCGGCACGGTACCTGAGAGCGCATAGAGGCGGTAGTCGGGCGTGGTTGACAGCGACCGGAGATAGACCGCATTGCGCGATGTCAGCTCGTGGTTGAGCGGCATGCCAGAGAGATGCGCACCAACCACTGCGACCGTGATATGTCCTTCCGGAGCTGCGACGACGTCGGGCCGGGCGCCGGCCTCGAGCGCGGCGGCATAGCCGGCGAGACGGGCGTCGCTGCCTGCCGCGCCGATGAGCGTCAGGCTCGAGGGAAGGCTGTCTTCGCGCTCGCCCACCGGGACGGATATCGCCGCGAGATCGAGCAGGTTCACGAAATTGGTGTAGGTGCCGAGATTGGAGTTGAGCTGGACGGGGTCAGCTTCCACCTGTGCGACCGTGTAGACGGCGGGAACGGTCGGCACGGCGAGGCAGTCGAGTTCGGCGAGCATCGGGATAACGGCGCGCTTCATGGTTTGAAGTTTGTAGATCGCATCAAACGTATCGACCGCCGTGATGCCCTGCGCACCGCCAATGATCTTACGGGTGACCGGATGAAGGACATCTGGCCGCTCCTCGATGATTTCACGGATGGCATGGTAGCGTTCGGCGACCCACGGGCCCTCATAGAGAAGCCGGGCGACTGCATGGAGTGGCTCGAAATCGATCTCGCGGATCGTTGCGCCGAGGCCGGAGAGTACCTTCAGGTCGGCATCATAGGCCTTCTGCGATTCGCTGTCGCCGAAGAACTGCCGCTGGTCGGGCAAGGGTACGCCGACGGTGATCTGCGGCGGCATTGGCGAAACGCCCGTCGGCGGCAGGGCGCGCGACATGAAGTCGGACGCGTCGTAAGCCTGGGCCACGGAAGCTGCCTCGGCCGCGTCCGCGACCGTCACGGCGAAGATCGAGATCGTGTCGAGTGTGCGGCAGGCCGGGACCATGCCGGTTGCTGAAAGCAGCCCGACGCTGGGTTTCAGCCCGACAATGCCGTTCATCCCGGCCGGGATGCGGCCTGAGCCGGCTGTGTCGGTGCCGAGGGAAAAGGCGACTGCGCCGCCCGCCACGGCGACGGCCGAGCCGGATGACGATCCCCCCGGGATCAGCGCCGGATTGAGAGCGTTTTTGGGGACGCCATAGGGCGAGCGCACGCCGACAAGGCCAGTCGCGAACTGGTCGAGATTGGTCTTGCCGATACAGATCGCCCCTGCGTCTTCCAACCGTTGCACAACGAAGGCGGATTTTTTGGCGACGTACGCGAAGTCCGGGCAGGCCGCCGTGGTGTGCAAGCCCGCGACATCGATATTGTCCTTGACGGCAAAGGGCAGGCCGAAAAGAGGCTTGCCGGCCGGCCCGGCAGCATCCAGGGCTGCGGCTTCTGCGAGCGCCTGGTCCTCGTCCTTCAGGCTGATAAACGCGGCGGGGTCGTCCGCCGCGCGGACCGCCTCATAAGAATAGCGTACGGCATTTACTGCCGACAATCTGCGCCATTCGGAAAAAGGCCTGCCATTTGATCGCACAGAAAGTCCCTCCAGATTAAAAAATAGGCAATTATGAGTGAATTGTATGCTAGATTGCGATGCTACGGTTTCACCTGAATTTCAGCAAGATGCATGCCATACCGACCGGCGGCGTAATCTCGTTGCCTGCTTCCCAAGGCGAGGAATTCGTCTAGTTTCAGGGCAGCCCATATTCGCGGGGAGATACGGAATGAAATCGAGAACCATTGTCATCGAGGAGAATGGCGGGCCCGAAAAACTCAGGCTTGTCGATATGGAGGCTGGAGAACCGGGTCCCGGTGAAATCCGGATCCGGCATGGCGCCTGCGGTCTCAACTTCATCGATGTCTATCAGCGAACCGGCCTCTACAAGATGGATCTGCCGCATGCGCTCGGCATGGAGGCTGCCGGCACAATCGAGGCGGTTGGCGAGGGCGTGACGCATTTGAAGCCGGGCGATCGGGCCGCATATGCCTGCCATCCGGCCGGCGCCTATTGCGAGGCGCGGGTCATGCCCGCGGGGCAGGTATGCAAGATGCCGGACGAGATCGATTTCGAGACCGGCGCCGCGATGATGCTGCAGGGCATGACGGTTCAGTATCTCTTCCATCGCACCACTCCGATCTCGGAAGGGAGCCGGGTGCTGTTTCATGCGGCTGCCGGCGGCGTCGGCCAGATTGCCTGCCAGTGGGCGAAGTCGGAGGGAGTGGAACTGATCGGTACCGCCGGCACGGACGAGAAATGCGCCATGGCGCTGGAGGCCGGCGCCGCGCACTGCATCAATTACAAGACTGAGGATTTCGTTGCGCGGGTCAGAGAGATTACCGACGGCGAAGGGGTCGATGTGGTGATGGACGGGGTCGGCGCGGACACGTTCGAGCGCTCGCTGGACTGTCTGAAGCCTCTCGGCTTCATGATCTCTTTCGGCAACGCATCGGGGCCAGTGCCGCCGGTCAATCTGTTGACGCTTGCCGCCAAAGGGTCGCTGAAGCTGACGCGGTGTTCGCTCTTCACTCATATCGCCAGGCCCGAGGATTGCCAGGCCATGGCGCGGCACGTGATGGACAAGGTTTCATCCGGTGCGGTGAAAATCCATATCGGCCAACGCTACCCGCTCGAGCAGATCGCCGAAGCGCATCGCGCGCTCGAAGCACGCGAGACGACGGGGTCGACGATCATCACGCTATAAGCTGCGGCAAAGCCTGTCCGGCTGACCTCGGGGTATCTTGCCTCGCGGCGTGGCTCGTGTTCGAAGGGGGCGTTTCGGCTTTCACGGGACGGCTTCTGGACAGGAAATGATGATCAACGGCGCAGACGTCCGCAGCGTTGCCGGGAATCTGGCGATTGTCCTCGCCTTTGCGGCGGTTTTTGCGCAGCTATTCGGCTTCGCCGTGCCCTGGCCGGTCTGGGCGGGTGTGTTCGCGCTGCATTTTCTCGTCCATTTCGACCGGCTCAAGCGCAACGCGCGGATCATTCTGTCTATTGGAGTTGCCCTGTTTGCAGGAGGCTGGCTCCTCGCGGGAGGGGCCCCCGGAAACGGGTTCGAGCGGGCAGGTTTTCTCTTTGTCTTTCTGCTCGTCATGCAATACCTCGCCGATCTGGCCGCTCGTTCTCCGGAAATCGGCAGGGCTGCGGAAACGATTGTCACGCGCCCTCCGGGGCAGCGCTATCTGTTCGTTACACTCGGATCCCACGTGCTCGCGCTTTTCCTCCAGATCGGCGCGGTGATCCTGATCATGACATTGCTCATGTCGCGCCTTAAGGACGCGAATGAAGCCATGGTGCGCTCGCTTACGGTTGCCCAGACCCGTGGATTTACCGGCACAGCGCTTTGGTCGCCATTGTCGCTCGGCATTCTGATTGTCTTTTCGCATGTGCCGGATGTGTCCTATATCGGCTTTGTGCCGGGCGGTCTTGCCGGCGCCGCCTTCTTCCTTGCGGTTGGATACTGGATGGAGCGTGGGCGCAGAGCGAAGGTTCCGGGCATGGCCGCAATATCTACGGCCGAGAAATGGACCCTCGCGCGCGTCGTCGCTCTTGCCGCGTTGCTGGTGGTCAGCGGACTCGCCTGGGTCGGAATTTTCGACGTTCCGCTTATCGAAGGCATGTTCACGGTTGTCCTTATACTGGGGATTTTGTGGTCGGCGGTTTCGATCAGCGGTGGCCGAATGTCTTTCGGGCAGGGCGCCGCGAGCCTGTCGAATGCCGGCTCCTCGCTCGTAAACGAGATCGGGATCATTGCCGGCGCGACTGTGATCGGCGGTGTTGGGGAAGTGCTCCTGGAACATTGGGGCGGTTTGCAGGGGTCGGTTTCGCTGGAGATGGCGTCTATCCTCGCCCTGGCGATCCCCTGGGCGATTTTCGCGTTCGGGATGATTGCCATGAACCCTGTTTTGAGCGTGACGATATTGTCTGGCGCGCTCAATGGGATCTGGCCGGATGCCGCCAAGTTCTGGCTGATATGTGCGCTGACATGGGGGTGGGCGATCGCAAGCGGCGGCACACCGTTTACGGCGAATATGCTGATCACGGCGCAGAAGGTTGGTCGGGAGGCCCCGACGGTAGCGCTTGCGTGGAACGGGCGTTTTTCACTTCTGATGCTTGCCTGTTTTTCCGTTGCGGCAGCGCTTGGAACGTTCTTTTGGAGTTAGGGCCCCGGGGCGTCGCATCCCGCATCCCGAGGCAGATCGCACATCACCAGTAGTGGCAGTTGGCATGTTCGGGCAAAAAAGTGCATATTTGCGCGGAGCGATGTATACACAGGCCAAGACATTATGCAGCAAAACGGCAACAAGACACACGCGACACGCACCGTCATAGAGTTGCGGAAGAAAATTCTTGCCGGCGACCTGCCTGGCGGAACGCGCCTTTTCGAGGTGCCGCTTGCCGAAGAACTCGAGATTTCACGCACACCGCTTCGCGATGCGATGTCGCGTCTGGCGGAGGAGGGACTTCTCGAACGGGCCAAAAGCGGCGGTTTCGTCGTGCGCCAATTCACCTTTTCCGACGTGATCGATGCGATCGAGCTGCGCGGCGTGATGGAGGGGACTGCGGCGCGCCTTGCCGCGGAACGCGGCGTCAAGCCGGAGGCCATGGCGCGCATTCAGGGCGTCCTGAACGATCTCGATGCTTGTTTCGGCGCTGCGCCGGGCGAAGTCGATTTCGAGGCGTACTCCGAGCTAAATGCCAGATTTCATTCCGAACTGGCGGGGCTGGCGGGCAGCAAGATCGTGACCCATGAAGTGGAGCGGGCCGCTCGCCTGCCTTTCGCGTCGCCCTCGGCCTTCACGCCGGACAGGGCGGATATCGAGGCTTTCCGCCGGTCGCTCAATGTTGCCCAAGCGCAGCATCGCGCGATCGTCGAGGCGATTGCTGCCCGTGAAGGTACGCGCGCCGAAGGTCTGGCGCGCGAACATGCGCGCATCGCGCGGCGCAACATGGAATATGTGCTGCTTGAAGACCGGAGCCTGATGGAGCGCGTTCCGGGCCATGCGCTCGTCGTGGCGTGATCTCTCCCGAGATTAAGTGACCGCGGTCTGCCGCGGCTAACGCCGTCCTATTGGCGGCGTTCGGCAAAATTTTGCGTGTCGAGAGAAATTGCTTGCAACGGGCGATACGATCCGGCACTAGATAATGTATACACAACGCATCCAGTCCATGGGAGGATAAATATGACAAAATCGTCACTTTCCGAAGTTATGAAGGCATCCGGCGGCGCGGTTGAGATGCTGCGCAACTCCAAGATCGGTATGTATGTATACCCCGTCGTCGCTCCGGAATTCACCAACTGGCGCAGCGAGCAGGCCGCGTGGCGCGATGGCGCCGTGCTTTTCGATCAGTCGCACCACATGGACGAACTGATCGTCGAAGGCCCGCAGGCGACCGAGTTTCTGGCCTATCACGGCATCAACTCCTTCTCGAATTTCGACCTGAACCGCGCAAAGCACTATGTGCCGGTCACGCCTAATGGCCACGTCATCGGCGACCACATCATTTTCCGCGAGCGTGAGGACAAGTACATCCTCGTCGGCCGCGCCCCGACGTCGCATTGGCTGCTGTTCGCATCGGCCTGGGGCAAGTGGAACGTGCGCATCCGTCACGATCCGCGGTCGCCCAGCCGTCCGGAAGGCGAGCGCGTGCTGCGCGAGCATTACCGTTTCCAGATTCAGGGCCCCGAGGCTCCGAAGGTCTTCGAGAAGATGAACGGCGGTCCGATTCCGGACATCAAGTTCTTCCACGTCGACTGGATCAATATTGGTTCGAAGAAGGTGCAGGCGCTGCGTCACGGCATGGCGGGTGCGCCGGGTCTTGAAGTCTGGGGTCCGTACAAGGACAAGGATTACATTCACTCCACGATCATGCAGGCGGCCAAGGAAGCCGGCGTCAATCTGGTACAGTGCGGCAGCCGCGCCTACTCGACCAACACGCTGGAATCGGGCTGGATCCCGTCCCCGCTGCCCGGCATCTACACGGGCGACGGCATGCTGGCCGACTACCGCGACTGGCTCGGCGCCGACATGTATGAGGCGGCCGGAGCGATCGGCGGTTCCTTCGTCTCCGACAATATCGAAGACTACTACGTCAACCCGTTCGAACTCGGTTACGACTTCTACATTGGCTGGAAGAAGGACGATTTCGTCGGCAAGGCGGCTCTCGAGAAGATCAAGGCCGACGGCCCGAAGCGCAAGAAGGTCACCTTCGAGTGGAACCCGGAAGACGTGCTGAAGGTTATCGCGACCGCTTTCGAAGACGGCACTCCGGGTAAGTGGATCGACTTCCCGCAGCCGAACTATGCGTCCTCCTCCGCCGACCTTATCCTCAAGGACGGCAAGAAGGTCGGCATGTCGATGTTCAACGGCTACTCCTGGAATGAGCGTCGCTGTCTGTCGCTCGGCGTCGTCGATGTCGACGTCCAGGAAGAGGAAATCCTCACTCTCGTCTGGGGCGAGCCGGAAACCACTGGCAAGACCTCGACCGAACCGCATAAGCAGATGGAGATTCGTGTCCGCGTCGCTCCCACGCCCTATGCGGCCGAGGCTCGCGAAAACTACGCCGACAGCTGGCGCACCAAGAAGGCGTCCTGACGCCGGAGGTCGGCGCGGCGCAAGCCGCGCCCGGCCATAAGATCTCTTCGATGGCCGTCGGTCCGTAAAGGATCGACGGCCATTTTCATTGCGGTGCCGTGACCGCAGGCCTTTGTCGTCGAGGCCTGCTGTGTATACAGAATCTTCTCGCATTGTAAGATTGCCTGCATTATATTGCGGGAAGGCGGCGATATGGCCGCTCCAGTCACTCGTGCGTGTACACAATTTTATCTCGGGCGGAGGAGGCGCCGGCTATGCTCAACATTCTCAAACGTGGAAAAATCGACACTGCCGCCAACGCGGCTTCGCTCGGTGCCTTTATTGAGGGTTTCTCTATAGAAGTGATGCCGCGCACCGCGGCTAAGGTGGAGGATTTCAAGGCTCTGCTGCCCGCTGGAACCCGTGTCTATATCGCCCATATCGAGGGCACGCCGATCGAGGAAATGGTCGAGACGGCGAAGCGGCTGCATGAAGACAGTTTCCCGGTTATGCCGCATTTCCCGGCGCGCATCATCAAGGACAAGGCGACGCTTGAGGATTGGATCAAGCGCTATCAGGGCGAGGCCGGCGTCGACCAGGCGCTTCTGCTTGCCGGCGGCGTCGAGAAGCCGGTCGGCGATTTCCATTCCTCAATGCAGTTGATGGAATCCGGCCTGTTCGACCAATATGGCTTCAAGCGCTTGCATGTCGCCGGCCATCCCGAAGGCAACAAGGACATCGACAAGGACGGCTCGACGAAAAATGTCGACGACGCCATGCTGTGGAAGCAAGCCTTCTCCGAGCGCACGGATGCCGAGATGGCGATCGCCACGCAGTTCGCCTTCGACGCCAAGCCGATCGCTGCCTGGGCCGAGCGGCTGAAGTCGGCCGGCATTACATTGCCGATCCATGTCGGCGTCGCCGGTCCGGCGAAACTCCAGACGCTGATCAAGTTCGCGGTCGCTTGCGGTGTCGGTCCCTCGCTCAAGGTGCTGCAGAAGCGCGCCATGGACATGTCGAAGCTGCTGCTTCCTTATGAGCCGACCGAGGTTGTCGCTGAACTCGCGGCCTACAAGGCGGCAAATCCGGACAGCCTGATCGAGAAGGTGCACTTCTTCCCGCTGGGCGGCATCAAGACCAATGCCAACTGGGCGTCGGAAAACGCCTGAGCGTCAGCCCAGACCCGGCATGCCGCCGAGTTTGCCCAGCAGCTCGGCGACATTGGCCGCCTGAAATTTCTTTAAAAGCCGCGCCCGGTAGGCCTCCACCGTGCGCGGCGAAATGTCGATGATCCGGGCGATTTCCTTCGAGGTTCGCCCTTCGCCGAGAAACATCACGAGTTGGCGTTCGCGCGTCGTCAGTTGGTGCATCGGCCGCTCGTGCGACAGATCGGCGAAGCTCCATACCGCCTTCATCAGCGGGTCTCCTTCCTCCGTCAGCGTCATGCCGCGCACCCGGCACCAGAACATCGACCCGTCGGAACGGGCCATGATGCGCTCGTCGGAATAGCGATTGATCTCGCGCAGCGGCTTGACGCCGATATTGCGGGCTTTCACGAACTCCTCGTAGGAGGGGTAGAGGATGGCGAAGGACTGGTCGCGCAGCTTGTCCACGGTAAAGCCGAACATTTTCGCGAAGGCCGGATTGCAGGTCCGGATGACACGGTTCTCCGTCATCACGATGCCGACCGGCGCATGCTCCCAGGCCAGCCGGTCCAGGTCTTCGTAGTTATCCGTATTGCCCATGCGTGTTTCTACGATATTGCCAGCCTTTCGAGTTCGAGCGGATACTACCATGCGGCCCGACTGCGCAACGAGGAATGTGCATATGGGAGGATCCGGCGGTGCCGGATGGCGGCCGAAGGGCCGATGGGGAGGATACCGCAAAACGCTTGTTCGTTTCGCCAGAATGCCAACCCGACGGCTCCGCGATCGCGTGAATTCACGTAGTCCGGCATCGCGATGCCGGCTGGCGTCAGGGCGTCCGGGAACGCCTGGCCATAAGATGGAGGAAACGACATGAAACGGATTTTCGCGACATTGACCGTCGCTGGAGCGGTCGCCGCGGCGGCTTTCGGTACGGCCAGCGCGCAAGACGATACCGCCAAGATCGCTCTCGTTCACGGCCTGTCCGGCTCGCCGCTGGAGGTCTATTCGAAGCAGACCTCGACCGGCTTCCAGCTCGGCCTTGAATACGCGACCAATGGCACGATGGAGATCAAGGGCAAGAAGATCGAGCTGATCGAGAAGGATACCCAGTTCAAGCCCGATATCGCCCGCGCCGCGCTCGCCGAGGCCTATGGTGACGATGAGGCGTTGATTGCCGTAGGCGGCACCTCGTCCGGCGTCACCACCGCGATGCTGCCGGTGGCCGAAGAATACGAGAAGATTCTGCTTGTGGAGCCGGCGGTGGCGGATTCGCTCACCGGTCCGGATTCGAACCGCTATGTCTTCAAGACATCGCGCAACTCGTCGATGGATATGCAGGCGCAGGCGCTGGCATTGGCGCCCGACGAAAACCTGCACGTCGCGACGCTGGCTCAGGATTACGCCTTTGGACGAGACGGTATCGCGGCCTTCAAGAAGGCGCTGGAAGGCTCCGGTGCGACGGTTGAGGCCGAGGAATATGTCCCGCAGCAGACCACCGACTTCACGGCTACAATCGAACGACTTTTCAATGCCCTGAAGGACAAGGAAGGCCGCAAGGTCATCGTCATCTATGTCGCAGGAATCGACGCCATGACGCCGCTCGCTGCTGCCGATCCAGGCCGCTACGGTATCGAGCTCTCGACCGGCGGCAACATTCTTCCGGCTATGGCTTCCTACAAGAAGGTGCCGGGCATGGAAGGCGCGATCTATTACTACTATGAATCGCCGAAGAACGAGATCAATGACTGGCTCGTCGCCGAGCACGAGAAGCGTTTCGGCACGCCGCCGGACTTCTTTACCGCAGGCGGCATGGCTGCGGCGCTTGCCATCGTCAAGGCGCTCGAAACCGCGGATGAATGGAATACCGAGACGCTGATTTCCACCATGGAAGGCATGAGCTGGGAAACGCCGAAAGGCACAATGACCTTCCGTCCGGAGGATCATCAGGCACTGCAGTCCATGTATCACTTCAAGATCAAGGTAGAGGACGGAGTGGATTGGGCGGTTCCGGAACTGGTTCGCGAAATCAAGCCTGACGAAATGGACATCCCCGTCGGACGCAACAACCAGTAAGCGGCCAATTCTGCAAGAAAAGCGGGCGCGTTTCGCGCGCCCGCCGACCCGGTGCGACCTTATGACGGCTCCTTCCATCGAGACACGAGACCTGACGATCCGCTTTGGCGGCCATACCGCGGTCGACGCCGTCTCCTGTGCCTTTCAACCCGGCGAACTGACGGTGATTGTCGGGCCGAACGGGGCCGGCAAGACCACCTATTTCAGTCTGATCTCCGGTCAGCTTGCGCCAAGCGAGGGGAGGATCCTGAAGGGGGGCGATGACATCACGCGTCTTTCACCGTCAGCGCGCGCCAAGGCCGGCATCGGCCGGGCCTTCCAACTGACGAACCTGTTTCCCAAGCTTTCCGTGCTCGAAAATGTCAGGCTCGCGGTACAGGCGAAGCACGGCATCGGCCCGAGGCTGTTCCGCCCGGCCTCCTCCTTTCGCACCGTCGCCGACAAGGCGTATCAGCATTTGAAGGCGACGCGGCTCGACGATGTCGCGGGTCTTCCGGCGGCGGCCTTGCCGCATGGCGATCAGCGCAAGCTGGAAGTCGCACTTCTGCTGGCGATGGAGCCGGATATCTTCATGTTCGACGAACCGACCGCCGGCATGAGCGTCGACGAGGCGCCGGTGATCCTCGAACTGATCGACGAGATCCGCAAGGACACGTCCAAGACCGTGCTGCTGGTCGAACACAAGATGGATGTCGTGCGCGCACTCGCCGACCGCATCATCGTCTTGAACAATGGCGAACTGGTCGCGGACGGGCCGCCGGAAGAGGTGATCGCGATGCCGATCGTGCGCGAAATCTATCTCGGCATTCCGGCGGACGAGGCGGCGGCATGAACGACCATGTTCTTCGCCTCGATGACGTGCATACCGATATCGGCGAATATCAGGTGCTGCACGGTATTTCCTTCAATGTGCCCGAGGGCGGTGTGCATGTGCTGCTCGGCCGCAACGGCGCCGGCAAGACCACGACGCTGCGCACCATCATGGGCCTGTGGCGGGCGCGGTCGGGTGCTATCGTTTTCAAGCATCACGACATCACCGCGATGCACACCTCTGATATCGCCCGCTTGGGTATCGCCTACGTCCCTGAGAACATGGGCATTTTCGGTGGGCTGACCGTTCAGGAAAACATGCGGCTGGCAACGGCGGACGGCAGTTTCAACGACGATCGGCTCGGGCAGATCTTCGAGTTGTTTCCGGCGATGGAGAAGTTCTGGACCAAGCCGGCATGGTCGCTGTCGGGCGGCCAGAAGCAGATGCTGGCGATCTCCCGGGCGATCGTCGAGAAGCGCGAACTCATCCTGATCGACGAGCCGACCAAGGGACTGGCTCCGTCGATCATCCGGGCAATGATCGCGGCCTTTCAGGAGATTTCGCGCGACACCACGATCCTGCTTGTCGAGCAGAACTTCCTGTTCGCTTCGTCATTGGGTCGCAATGTCTGCGTCATCGACGACGGGCGGATCGTTCACCATGGCGGCATGGGCGAGCTCGCCGAGGACAAGGCGCTCCAGACGCGGCTGCTTTCGCTGTCGCTCGACGCGCATCAATAGGAGAGGGGCATGGCAAGGCAATCCTCCATGGCTGCGGCATTCGAACGGATTGGCGGGGTTAACGCTCTGCCGGTCATCCTGATGGTCGTCTCGCTGCCGCTGGTCGGCTCGTTCTCCTCATGGGTGACGCTCACCGTCGCCGGTCTCGCCATGGGCATGATGATCTTCCTGATGGCGTCGGGGCTCTCCCTCGTCTTCGGCCTGATGGATGTGCTGAATTTTGGCCATTCGGCCTTCATCTCCTTCGGCGCCTTCATTGCCGCGACAGTGCTGGCGGCGCTCGCCGCCTGGGTCGGAGCGGACTCGCTGACGCTCAATTTCCTAGCGCTTTTCGCGGCACTCGGCGCTGCGACCCTGTTCGGTCTTGCCGCGGGATGGTTCTTCGAGAGGGTCATCGTCAAGCCGGTCTATTCGGATCACCTGCGCCAGATCCTAATCACCATCGGCGCGCTGATCGTCGCCGAGCAGATCATCCTCGCCTTGTGGGGCGGCAGCCCGATGCCGGTGCCGCGCCCGGCGCTGCTCGAAGGCTCGTTCGTGATTGGCGATGTGGCGATCGAAACCTACCGGGTCTTCGCCTTCTTTCTTGGTCTCGTCGTCTTCATCGCGCTGAGCCTCGTTCTCAACCGCACCCGGATCGGACTTTTGATCCGCGCCGGCGTCGAAAACCGCGAGATGGTCGAGGCGCTGGGCTTCAGGATCGACCGGCTGTTCATCGCCGTCTTCATGGTTGGTTCGGCGCTCGCCGCAATGGGTGGCGCGATGTGGGCCGGCTATCAGGGCCTGATCTCGGGCACGCTCGGCAGCGAGTTGATGATCCTTGTGTTCATCGTCGTGATCATCGGCGGATTGGGCTCAATCGAGGGCTCGCTCCTCGGCGCGCTGCTGGTCGGGCTGCTCGGCAACTATGTCGCCTTCATCTTTCCGAAGCTGTCGCTCGCCTCGAACATGATCCTGATGATGGCGATCCTGCTGTGGCGGCCGCTCGGCCTGCGCCCGGCGGCGGGCAAGTGAGGGGAGGGCAGAGATGACCGATACCGCCATCTCCTCCGCGCCGCCCGCCGATCGCGGCCGCACCGGCCGGATGATCGTCTATGCCGTCGTTTTCGCCATCGGGCTGGCGCTCGCCTTCGCGCCTTTTCTGTTCCAGGACGTGCGCTCGAGCCAAGTCGCTGCGCGCATCTGCGTCTTCATCGTGCTGGCGGCGAGTTACGATCTCCTGATCGGCTACACCGGCATCGTTTCCTTCGCGCATACGATGTTCTTCGGCCTGGGCGCGTATGGCGCGGCGATCGCCCTGAAAGGCATGGGGCCCGGTTGGAGCGCCGTACTAGTCGGCGGCGGAGCGGGGGTCATTGTCGCCATCGTATTGGCGGTGCTGATCGGCGTGCTGTCGCTTAGGGTCAAGGCGATCTTCTTTGCGATGGTCACGCTCGCCGCGGCCTCGGTGATGATGGTGCTCGCCTCGCAATTCTCGCAGTTTACCGGCGGCGAGGACGGCATCGTCTACAAGGCTCCCGACCTGTTCAAACCGGCGGCAAAGCTGCTGACCGATGGTGACGGCAAGGTGTTGAAGCTGTTCGGCGTCTCGATGAATGGCAAGATCGCTGCATATTATTTCGTGTTCCTGTGTTGCTTCGTCCTGTTCCTTGCACTGATCCGCATCGTTCGTTCCCCTCTTGGAACCGTTCTGGAGGCGATCCGCGAGAACGAGATGCGGGCCGAAGCGATCGGCTACCGCGTCGTCGCCTACCGCACCTCGGTTTTCGTCATCGCCGCCGTCATCGCCTCGCTTGCGGGCACGGTCTGGGCCGTATGGCTGAAATATACCGGACCCGAGACGACGCTCTCTTTCGCGATCATGATCGACATCCTCCTGATGGTCGTGATCGGCGGCATGGGGACAATGGTCGGCGCGGTGATCGGCGTCGTGCTGATGAGCCTGGCGCAGTTTTATCTGAAAGACCTGATGGAGGCCGCGTCTAGCGCGACCGCGAATATCCCGCTCGTGCCCAATCTGCTCGACCCGGATCGCTGGCTGTTATGGCTCGGCATCCTGTTCATCCTGCTGGTCTATTTCTTCCCGGCGGGCATCGCGGGAACCCTGATGAAGAAAGGCTCTCACCGATGATCGAGAGACGCTCGGATTATGTCTCCTGCGGTGCTCACGAACTGCATGTCTCGAGTTGGGGCGACCGCTCGAAGCCGGCGCTGGTCATGTGGCATGGTTTGGCGCGGACTGGCCGCGATTTCGATGAGGCAGCGATCGCGCTTTCCGACGAATATTTCGTTATATGCCCGGACACTCTGGGCCGTGGTCTGTCGTCCTGGGCGACGGATATCGCGACCGATTATTCCTATGCTTCCTATGGTGAGCATGCGTCGGCCATCCTCGATCATTTCAGCGTCGGGACTTTACGCTGGGTCGGCACGTCGATGGGCGGGCTGATCGGCGTCACTCTGGCGGCAGGACCATTGAGGGACCGGATCAGCCATCTGGTGGTCAATGATATCGGGCCATGGATCCCGGAAGCCGCAAGCACGCGGATCGCTGATTATGTCGGTGCGCCGCCATCCTTTCATTCGGTGATCGAACTTGAGCAGTGGCTGCGCACGAATTACGCTCCGTTCGGCGACAATACCGCCGGTTTCTGGCGGCGCATGGCGGACAGTTCGATGCGGCGCTCGGACGATGGCCGGGTAACCGTGCATTACGATCCGAACATCGTCACGCAATTCACCGTGCACAAGGGCGATCTGGATTGCTGGGACGAGTGGGATTCGCTGGACCTGCCAACGCTGCTTCTGCGCGGCGCCGAGTCTGACGTGTTGCCGGCGTCAGTCGCTGCCGACATGCGCGGGCGGGGGCCAAAACCTGAACTGGTGGAGTTTGCCGGCGTGGGGCATGCGCCGACATTGGCGACGGAAGCCGAATGGACGTTGCTGCGCGAATTCCTCGCGTCATAATGGCGCCGGGGCTGGGAGCAAACCCCGGCGCCAATTCTTCTGTTTATCGCAGATAGAAGGTCACTGTGCCGTCGGCGGCCTGCGCCGCTGCCACCACGTTGTCGATCTCGACGTTCTGAGCCTTCAGGTTGCGCAACAAGGTCGGGTTCGCGCGGATCGCCTTCTGCACGGAACTCGCCATCTCGTCGCCCTGCTTTCGGATATCTTCGGCCCTGTCGTGATTGAGGGAGTCAATTCGGGTTACGGTGAACTGGCCGGCCTTCAGGGACTGGATGGCGGCCGTGTCGTTACTCCACATGGTCGCAGCCTGTGCAGTGCCGGCGACTGCGAGTGCGGAGAATGCTGCCGCGGTAGCGATGGAAACCAGACGTTTCATTTCGTTCTTCCTTCTGTTTCGGCGGGGTCCGGGTTTTTGACGAGGGCTCCGTCGGGTTTCAACATTGGGAAAGGTGGGTTCGCGAAAGGGCCGTTCAATGGCGTGGCGGCCCATCGCGCCATTAAATTTCTGTAATGTCCTGCGGTAAAATAATGTTACATAACAGCCTGTTAGCTTGCCTTTCCGAAAGCCCGCCCTAGGCGCTGCATTGCAGGGATCGAGGTGATTTGCGATAGGATGAGTGCAATCTCAAAGGCCGGACAGCGACCATGATTGACAAGCTGGAATTCTTCCTGGCGCTCGCCCGCGAAAAGCATTTCGGCAAGGCCGCCGAAGCCTGCAATGTCAGCCAGCCGACGCTTTCCGCCTCGATCAAGCAGCTCGAAGATCAGCTTGGCGTATTGCTCGTCCAACGTGGGTCCAGATTTCAAGGCCTGACGCCGGAGGGGCAACGGGTGCTGGAATGGTCCCGGCGCATCGTTGGCGACGCGCGTGCCATGCGCATGGAGATCAACGCTGCCCGTCACGGTCTGCACGGCTCGGTGCGGCTGGCCGCCATTCCCACGGCGCTGCCGATGGTGCGCGAGCTCACGGTCGCCTTCCATGCGCTTCATCCCGGCGTCAATTTCGTCGTGCTGTCGCGCGCCTCGGTCGAGATTCTGGACCTGATCGACAATCTCGAGATCGATGTCGGCATCACCTATCTTGCGAACGAGCCGCTGGGCAAAGTCGTCAGCGTGCCGCTCTATGACGAACGCTACATGTTCGTGACCGCCGCGCCTGATCTGTTCGCGGACCGCGAGACCGTGACCTGGAAAGAGGCGAGCGCCGCGCCGCTTTGCCTGCTGACGCCGGACATGCAGAACCGGCGCATAATCAACCAGTATTTTGAGGCGGTCGGCGTCAGTGCGCGGCCGGTGTTGGAATCGGACTCAATGATCGCTCTGGTGTCGCATGTGCTCGCAGGCGCGTGGTCGTCGATCCTTCCGGCCAAGGTCGTCGACATCTTCAATGCGGCGGGAACGATCCGTGCCTTGCCTCTCACCGAACCCGACGCGATCCAGACAATCGGGGCCATCGCCGATGAGCGGGAACCGCGCACGCCGGTCATCGACGCGCTGCTGAAATGCGCTTCCAGGGTCGCCGGCCAGCTGAAGAATTCTTGATAGGATTCTCCTATCAATCGACGGAAATCCATTATTGATTCCGAATGTCGTTTTCTGGCAAACTGTATACATAGCGGCCAAATAGGGAGGAACGGCATGGGCTTGGACCTGTCGTCCGACTTCGACGGCAATCGTATCCAAGCGATTGTCGACGAACACATCAATCTCGAAGGACCTTTGCTTCCCATTCTGCACGCGGTGCAGGAGGATCTCGGATGCATTCCGCAGGAAGCGCTGCCCGTCATCGCGAACAAGCTCAATCTGAGCCGTGCCGAGGTGCATGGCGTGATGAGCTTTTATCACGATTTCCGCGAGCAGCCGGCGGGTCGGCACGTCGTCAAGATCTGCCGGGCCGAGGCCTGCCAGTCGATGGGTAGCGACGCGATCGCCGAACACGCGAAGAGCCGCTTCAAGATTGGCTTCGGTGACACCGCCCCGGACGGTTCGGTGACGCTGGAAGCCGTCTATTGTCTTGGCCTGTGCGCCTGTGCGCCGGCCGCCATGGTCGACGGCAAGGTGATCGGCCGGGTCGACGAAGCGCGCATCGACGCTATCTCTTCCGAGGTACGGTCATGACTGTCACGATTTACATACCCGGCGATTCCGGTGCGGTTGCGCTCGGCGCCGATGATGTCGCGCAGGCGATTGTCGGCGAAGCGCAGAAGCGTGGCGCCGACATTAAACTGGTGCGCAACGGTTCGCGTGGCCTCTATTGGTTGGAGCCGATGTTGGAAGTCGCCACGGATGGCGGCCGCATCGCTTACGGTCCGGTGAGCGTCGGAGACGTTTCCGCGCTTTTCGACGCCGAGTTCCTCTCCGGCGGGGCGCATGCGCTTTCGCTCGGCAATCCGGAAGACATCCCCTTCCTGAAGAATCAGACGCGTCTGACCTTCGCGCGTTGCGGCATTGTCGATCCGGTGTCGCTTGAGGATTACGAGGCGCATGACGGGCTGAAAGGCCTGCGCAATGCCGTCTCCATGGCCGCCTCCGACATCGTCCAGACTGTGACCGACTCCGGTCTGCGCGGACGAGGAGGGGCGGGGTTCCCGACGGGCATCAAGTGGAAGACCGTGCTCGATGAGGCGGGCCCGCAGAAGTATATCGTTTGCAATGCCGACGAGGGCGACAGCGGCACATTCGCCGACCGAATGATCATGGAGGGCGATCCCTTCGTGCTGATCGAAGGCATGGCGATTGCCGGCCTCGCGACAGCGGCGACCAAGGGCTACATCTATCTGCGTTCCGAATATCCGGATGCGATCCGCATCATGAACGCCGCCATCGGCATCGCCCGTGAAAAGGGCGTGCTGGGCGCTTCGGTTCTCGGTTCCGGCAAGGCCTTCGACATCGAAGTCCGAGTCGGCGCGGGGGCCTATGTGTGCGGCGAAGAAACCTCTCTTCTCAATTCACTGGAAGGCAAGCGCGGTGTCGTTCGCGCCAAGCCGCCGCTGCCGGCTCACAAGGGCTTCCTGGGGCGGCCGACGGTGATCAACAACGTCATCTCGCTGGCTTCCGTACCGGTGATCCTCGACAAGGGCGCGGACTATTATCGCGACTTCGGCATGGGCCGGTCGCGCGGAACGATCCCGATCCAGATCGCCGGCAACGTCAAGCATGGCGGGCTCTACGAGACGGCCTTTGGCCTCACGCTCGGCGAGATCGTCGACGAGATCGGCGGCGGCACGGCGACGGGCCGTGAAGTCAAGGCGGTGCAGGTCGGCGGTCCGCTCGGCGCCTATTTTCCGCGCGAACTGTTCGATACGCCGTTTGACTATGAGGCGTTCGCGGGCAAGGACGGGCTGATCGGCCATGCCGGTATCGTTGTCTTCGACGAGACCGCCGACATGATGAAGCAGGCCCGTTTCGCCTTCGAGTTCTGCGCCATCGAAAGCTGCGGCAAGTGCACGCCGTGCCGAATCGGCGCGGTACGCGGCGCCGAGACGGTGGAGAAGATCATGCAGGGTATCGACCGGGAGAAGAATCTCGAACTGGTCGCCGATCTCTGCAACACGATGAAATTCGGCTCGCTCTGCGCATTGGGCGGGTTCACGCCCTATCCCGTGATGAGCGCGCTCACCCATTTCCCGGACGATTTCCGGAAGAACCCCTACCTGCAAGCTGCGGAGTGAAATCATGCGCCTGATACAAGAGACGGATTTCGGAACACCCGCTTCCCGGTCGGAAAAGACCGTTATGCTGACCATCGACGGTTTCGAGGTGACTGTGCCGGAAGGCACATCGGTCATGCGCGCCTCGCAGGAGGTTGGCATTTCCGTACCGAAACTCTGTGCCACCGACATGGTCGATGCATTCGGCTCCTGCCGCCTGTGCGTTGTCGAGATCGAAGGACGCAACGGCACGCCGTCGTCCTGCACGACACCGGTCGCCGATGGCATGGTCGTCCATACCCAGACCGGCAAGCTGAAGGACATCCGCCGCGGCGTGATGGAGCTCTATATCTCCGACCACCCGCTGGACTGCCTGACCTGCGCCGCCAATGGCGACTGCGAATTGCAGGATATGGCCGGCGCTGTCGGCCTGCGCGACGTACGCTATGGCTATGAGGGCGACAATCACGTGGTCGCGCGCAACAGCGACCAGCCGAACATGCGCTGGATGCCGAAGGACGAATCCAACCCGTATTTCACCTACGATCCCTCGAAATGCATTGTCTGCTCGCGCTGCGTGCGCGCCTGCGAGGAGGTGCAAGGCACCTTCGCGCTGACTATCGAGGGCAGGGGTTTCGACAGCCGGGTCTCGCCGGGCATGCATGAGGACTTCCTTTCATCGGAATGCGTCTCCTGCGGCGCCTGCGTTCAGGCCTGCCCGACGGCGACTCTGACCGAGAAGTCGGTCATCGAGATCGGCCAGCCTGAGCACTCGGTCGTCACGACATGCGCCTATTGCGGCGTCGGCTGTTCCTTCAAGGCGGAAATGCGCGGCGAGGAACTGGTCCGCATGGTGCCCTACAAGGACGGCAAGGCAAACCGCGGCCATTCCTGCGTCAAAGGGCGCTTCGCCTATGGCTACGCCAATCACCAGGACCGCATCCTCAACCCGATGATCCGCGACACGATCGATGAGCCGTGGCGCGAAGTCTCCTGGGACGAAGCTTTGAGCTTCACCACCAACAAGCTGAAAAAGCTGCAGAAAGACCACGGCAAGAACTCGATCGGGGTGATCACCTCGTCGCGCTGCACCAACGAGGAAACTTACCTCGTCCAGAAGCTGACGCGCGCCGTTTTCGGCAACAACAACACCGATACCTGCGCCCGCGTCTGCCATTCGCCGACGGGCTACGGGCTCGGCCAGGCCTTCGGGACTTCGGCGGGCACGCAGGATTTCGACAGCGTCGAGCACACCGACGTGGTGATCGTCATCGGCGCCAATCCGACCGACGGCCATCCGGTCTTCGGAAGCCGCCTGAAGAAGCGATTGCGCGAAGGCGCTCAGCTGATCGTGATCGATCCGCGCCGCATCGACCTCGTGCGTTCGCCGCATATCAAGGCTGCGCATCATCTGCCGCTTCGCCCGGGTACCAATGTCGCCGTGCTGACCGCGCTGGCGCATGTCATCGTCACTGAAGGGCTGATGGACGAGGCGTTCATCCGCGAGCGCTGCGACTGGGACGAGTTCCAGGACTATGCGGAGTTCGCAGCCGACGAACGGCATTCGCCCGAGGCGACCGAACAGCTCACCGGCGTGCCGGCCGAGGAACTGCGCAAGGCCGCACGCCTGTTCGCAAAGGGCGGTAACGGCGCGATCTATTATGGCCTCGGCATCACCGAGCACAGCCAGGGCTCGACCGCGGTCATGGCGCTCGCCAACCTTGCCATGATGACCGGCAATATTGGCCGCAAGGGCGTAGGCGTGAACCCGCTGCGCGGGCAGAACAATGTGCAGGGTTCCTGCGACATGGGTTCCTTCCCGCATGAGCTGCCGGGCTATCGGCACGTCAAGCTGCCGGAAGTGCGCGCGATCTTCGAAAGCCTGTGGGGCGTCGAGATCGACTCCGAACCGGGCCTGCGCATTCCGAACATGCTGGACGCGGCGGTCGATGGCACGTTCAAGGGCATCTACATCCAGGGCGAAGACATCCTGCAGTCCGATCCGGACACGCATCACGTGGCCGCCGGCCTCGCAGCGATGGAATGCGTCGTGGTCCACGATCTCTTCCTCAACGAGACCGCGAACTACGCCCATGTGTTCCTGCCGGGTTCGACCTTCCTCGAGAAGGACGGCACCTTCACCAATGCGGAGCGTCGCATCAACCGCGTACGCAAGGTCATGAGCCCGAAGAACGGCTATGCCGACTGGGAGATCACCCAGCTGCTCGCCAATGCCATGGGGGGGAACTGGAGCTACAGCCATCCGTCCGAGATCATGGCCGAGATCGCGGCGACAACTCCGAGCTTCGCGAACGTCACCTACGACCTGCTGGAAGAGAAGGGCTCGATCCAGTGGCCGTGCAACGAAGCGCATCCCGACGGTTCGCCGATCATGCATGTCGACGGCTTCGTGCGCGGCAAGGGCAAATTCATCGTCACCGAATATGTGGCGACGGACGAGCGGACCGGCCCGCGCTTCCCGCTGCTTCTGACCACCGGCCGCATCCTGTCGCAATACAATGTCGGCGCGCAGACACGGCGTACCGCCAATGTGGCGTGGCACGAGGAGGACCGGCTGGAAATCCATCCGCATGACGCCGAACAACGTGGCATCCGGGACGGCGACTTCGTGCGGCTGGCAAGCCGCGCAGGCGAGACATCGCTTCGGGCGCTGATCACCGACCGCGTGGCGCCCGGCGTCGTCTATACGACGTTCCACCATCCGGGCACGCAGGCGAATGTCATCACAACCGACTATTCGGACTGGGCGACCAACTGCCCCGAATACAAGGTGACCGCCGTGCAGGTGACGCCGTCCAACGGTCCGACGGAATGGCAGGTCGAGTATGACGCGCAGGCGAAACAGTCGCGTCGCATTGTCCATGCGGAGCCGGCCGAGTAGGCCCCGCGATGCGGTCCCTGCGCCCCTTCGAACGGCAATTTCTGCGCGCCGGGCGCGCGGGCCATGGCCCGCGCATGCTTGCCGAGGAGACGCCAGTGGCGCTCAGCTTCAATGGCGTGACGCATGCGGTGATGATGGCGACGCCCTCCGACCTGGAGGATTTTGCTGTCGGATTTTCGCTCAATGAGGGCATTGTCGGCTCGTTGGCCGATATCGAGGCCATTGAAACGGTCGAGGTCGAGGACGGCATTGATCTGCAGATCCGAGTGATCGATGAAGTCGGCGAGCGGCTGGCGAAACGCCGCCGCGCCATGGCGGGGCCGGTCGGCTGCGGGCTGTGTGGCGTCGAAAGCATCGAGGAAGCGGTCAAACCACGTGCCGCGGTCGCTAGCGATTTCGCCCTCGCATCGTCGGGCATTGCTGCTGCGATGGCGCAACTGACCAGGGTGCAGGCGATGAATGCCAAGACCGGGGCTGTGCATGCCGCCGGTTTCTGGACGCCGGAAGACGGACTGAGGGTCGCGCGCGAGGATGTCGGGCGCCACAATGCGCTCGACAAGCTGGCCGGGGCGTTGGCGCGTGGCGGGGTCGATGGCGCGCACGGAGCGGTGCTTTTGACCAGCCGGGTCTCGGTGGAGATGGTTCAGAAGACGGCGACGATCGGATCGCCGATCATCCTCGCCATTTCCGCGCCGACGGCTCTTGCCGTCCGCACGGCGGAGAAAGCAGATATTACGCTTGTCGCCGTGGTGCGCGGCGAAGACCATGAAATCTTCACGCATCCGCGACGGATCACGAACGGGGAAATTGCCGATGTCGCCTGAGAAACTTGCCCGCATGGCCAACCAGATCGCGACCTTCTTTCATTCCAAGCCGCATGACGAGGCGGTGGCCGGGGTCGCGGATCACATCTCCAACTTCTGGGAACCGCGCATGCGCGCCCAGCTGTTCGAAAAGCTCGCCGAAGGCGGCGAAGGGCTCGATCCGCTCGTGATCGAGGCGAAGGATCAGATCCGACCGGTCAAGCAGACCGCCTGATTTCAAAAAAGATGCGCCCGATTGACGCATGTCATATCGGGCCTCGACTTGTCGCGATAACGTCCAGCGCCAAGGCTTGCGACGCGCGTTTTCTGTCGCAATGGCTTGAACAATTCGATTTATGCGTGTGAACTGTCGGTGCACTGCATCGATTAAGTTAGCCAGCCAAAGCGAGACAGCGACCCATGCGAGTGAGTTCAGGTGCCAGCTTCATCCCCGATGAACAGGCACCGCTCGCGAGTTCCGCGCTGTCCGGCGGCGCCCGGCGCATGGAGCAGCGGTGACAGGATGGCGACGAACACACCCGACGAGCAAATGACCGGCCCGGCCGTATCGGTGCCGTCCATCCCGGTGGAGGAGATCGTCTCGATCTGCCAAACCTACGGCAACGACCGACACCGGATGCTCGACATCCTGCGCGATGTGCAGGACCGTTTTCGCTGGATTTCCCCGAAGGTGATGGAAACGGTCGCCAGCCAGACCTGCCTGTCGCGGATCGAGGTCGAGGGTGTTGCCAGTTTCTATTCTTTCCTGTCGCAGACGCCCAAGGGGCGGGTGACGATCCGGCTCTGCGACGACATCATCGACCGCTTCGCGGGGCTCGCCGCTATTGCCGAGGCCTTCGAAGAAGAACTCGGCATCAAGGTTGGCGAGACGTCGCCGGACGAGAGTTTTTCGCTGGAATATACGCCTTGCATCGGCATGTGCGACCAGGCGCCGGCGGCTATGGTCAACGATGTCGTGGTGACGAAACTGACGCCGGACCTCGCGCGGCAATGGGCACAATCGCTCAAGGCCGGCAAGTCGCCCGAAGAGATCGTGTCCGACCGTTTCGCCGACCTGTCGCCGCACGCCAGAGCGACAGCGCAGGTCGACAACAATATCCGGCATGCCGGCGCGGTGTTGCTCGGGCCGGTGCCCGACGATGCGGGACTGAAGACCGCGCTTGGCCTGACGCCGGTGCAGATCATGGACATGATCGAGGCGAGCGGACTGCGCGGCTGCGGAGGCGCGGGGTTCACGACCGGCAGGAAGTGGAAATTCGCGGCTGCCGAGAAGGCGGAAAAACACTTCGTCCTTTGCAATGCCGACGAAGGCGAGCCGGGCACATTCAAGGACCGCGTGCTGCTGACCGAACGGCCGCATCTGCTGGTCGAGGGGATGACCATCGCGGCCCGAGCAGTCGGCGCGCGCGAGGGGATCATCTATCTCCGGGGCGAGTATGTCTATCTCAGGGACCTGATCGAGGAGGTTCTCGCGGACCGGCGCGCGCGCGGGCTTCTCGGCGAGGCGATCCTCGGCGTAGAGGGTTTCGATTTCGACCTGCGCGTGCAGATGGGTGCCGGCGCCTATATCTGCGGCGAGGAGGGGGCGCTGATCTCGTCCTGTGAAGGGCTGCCGGGCGAGCCGAAAACGCGGCCGCCATTCCCGGTCAATCGTGGCTATCTCGGCTATCCGACGGTCGTCAACAATGTGGAGACCTTCTGCCACGCGGCGCGCATTCTCGATCGAGGCGCGCAATGGTTCTTCGACATGGGCGAGGAGGGGAGCCATGGCACCAAGCTTTTCAGCGTCTCGGGCGACTGTCTCAATCCGGGCCTCTACGAATTCCCCTACGGTCTCACCATCAACGAACTCCTGGAGATGGTTGGCGGGGAAGATGCGGCGGCGGTGCAAGTCGGCGGCCCGTCCGGCACGATGATCGCCCGCGACAGTTTCCACCGGCGGCTCACCTTCGACGATCTAGCCACCGGCGGCGCGATCATCGTGTTTTCCGGCGAGCGCAACGTGCTGGAAATCGTCGAATATTACATGTCCTTCTTCGTGCATGAGAGCTGCGGCTATTGCACGCCGTGCCGGGTCGGGAACGTGTTCCTGCAAAAGGCGATCGGCAAGTTCCGCAAGGGCCTCGCCAATCCGGAAGACATCGACTACCTGAAGGACCTCTCGGGCACGATCATCGAAACCAGCCGCTGCGGCCTCGGCATGACATCGCCCAACCCGATCCTCACGACCCTGAAGAATTTCCCGCTTGTCTATTCGGCCATGGTGAAACCGTCGAAGGACGGGATCAGGGCGACATTCGACATCCAGTCGGCCATCGACGGCGCGCGTCATCTCGCGAAACGCCGGTCTTATATCTATGACGAGGACTTTTCCAAGTGACCGATCAGGACATCACATTCACGATCGACGGCGTCGCGATCACCGCAAAACCCGGCCAGACGATCATGGAGGCCGCCGACGATGCCGGCGTTTATATTCCACGGCTCTGCGATCATGAGGGGCTGCGCCACCAGGGCGGCTGCCGTGTCTGTACGGTCAAGGCGAATGGTCGCAGCGTCGCGGCCTGCACGCAGCCGGCCGCCCCAGGCCAGACCGTGGAGAACGAGACACCGCATATCAACAAGCTTCGCCGCGATCTCGTCGAGATGCTATTTCACGAGGGCAACCATCTTTGCCCGATCTGCGAGGCCAGCGGCAATTGCGAGTTGCAGGCGATGGCCTATCGGCTGGAAATGGTCGAGCCGACCAAGTTTCCCTATCTGGAGCCCAGTCGAGCACTCGATGCGTCGCATCACGATATCGCTCTCGACACCAATCGCTGCATCAGCTGCGGGCGTTGCATCCGGGCTTCGAAGGACGTCGATGGCAAGGGTGTGTTCGGCTATGTCGGCCGCGGCATACACCGGCGCGTCGCAGTCAATGGCGAGGATCTGGCGCACACCGATGCCGACGCCTCCGACCATGCAATGTCGGACGAGGTCTGCCCGGTTGGCTGCATCATCCGCAAGCGGGTCGGCTTCGCCACGCCGATCGGCGAGCGCGAATTCGACAAGGGCCTGATAGGTTACGAAATCGAGGGGAAACGGCGTGGCTGAGCTGAGAAAGGCGCGTATCGCGACCGCATCGCTGGCGGGATGTTTCGGTTGCCACATGGCGATCCTCGATATCGACGAACGGCTGATGGAGCTTATGAAGCTGGTTGAGGTCGACCGGTCGCCGCTGACCGACATCAAGCGCTTCACCAAACGCTGCGACATCGGCATCATCGAGGGCGGTTGTTGCAACGAGGAAAACGTCCACGTTTTGAGAGACTTCCGGCGCAATTGCGATGTTCTGATTTCTATAGGTCAATGCGCCATCATGGGCGGCCTGCCGGCGATGCGGAACGCGATCATGCATTCCGATGCACCTTTGCGCGAATGCCTGGAAGAAGCTTACATCACAGGGCGATACATCAGGAACACGACGCACGACATCCCGAACGATCCCGCGCTGCCATTGTTGCTGGACGAGGTCTACCCGTGTTCCGATGTGGTCGAGATCGACTATCAGATCCCTGGCTGCGCGCCCACCGGCGATGTCATCTATGAGACGCTGGCAGGGCTTCTAGCCGGCAAGTTCCACGGTTTCGACCGCATGCACATCAAGTTTGACTGAGGCGGGAGAACGGAAATGGGCGAACCCAGACTGATCGAAATTTCGCCGGTCACCCGCGTCGAGGGGCACGGCAAGGTGACGATCCATCTCGACCGCGACAATCAGGTCGATGAGGCGCGTCTGCATATCGTCGAGTTTCGCGGTTTCGAGCGGTTTATCCGAGGCCGGCTCCTGTGGGAGGTGCCGGTCATCGTGCAGCGATTGTGCGGTATCTGTCCAGTCAGCCACCATCTTGCCGCAGCCAAGGCGATGGATGTCATCTGGGGCGTCGATGAATTGCCGCCGACGGCAGAAAAGATGCGCCGGCTGATGCATTACGGGCAGGTGATGCAGAGCCACGTCCTTCATTTCTTCCATCTTGCCGCTCCCGATCTCCTGTTCGGTTTCGGCGCGCCCGCGGAAAAACGCAACATCTTCGAGGTGATCAAGGAAAATCCGGAACTCGGCCGCCGCGCCGTGATGATGCGAAAATTCGGCCAGGAGATCATCGAGGCGACGGCCGGCAAGAAGATCCACGGCACCGGTGCCATCCCGGGCGGGATCAACCGGAACCTGCCGATCGAGACCCGGGACGCTTTCCTCAAGACGATCGATGACATGGAGAACTGGGCGCGCGACGCATTGGCGCTCGCGCGCGGCTACAGTCTCGAACATGCCGAACTTGTGAACAATTTCGCTTCATTCCCGTCGAATTTCATGTCGCTGGTGCGCGCGGGCGATGGCGCTCTCGACCTCTATCACGGCAATCTGCGCGCGCTGGATTCGCAAGGCGACGTCATCTTTGATCAGCTGGACTATCGCGATTACCATGAGAAGATCGTCGAGGATGTGCGGTCCTGGTCCTACATGAAGTTTCCCTACATCAGGGACATCGGACCGGAGGCCGGCTGGTATCGCGTCGGTCCGCTGGCGCGGATGAACACGGCGAGCTTCATCGACACGCCGCTCGCCGACGCTGCGCTGAAGGACTTCAAGTCGGTGACGAACGGCGCGCCGAACAATGCTGCGCTCAACAATCATTGGGCGCGGATGATCGAGGTTCTCCACTGTGTGGAGAAGATCAAGGAACTGCTGCACGACCCCGATCTGCAAGGAACCGATTTGGAGGCAACGGGCCATCGTCGCGAGGAGGGGATCGGCGTCATCGAAGCGCCGCGCGGCAATCTCATCCACCACTACCAGGTCGACGAGAAGGACCAGGTGACCTACTGCAATCTGATCGTCTCTACCACGCACAACAACGACGCGATGAACAGGGCGGTCAAGGACGTGGCGGTGAAACATCTGTCCGGCCACGAACAGATCACGGAAGGCATGCTTAACCATGTCGAGGTCGCTATCCGCGCCTATGATCCGTGTCTGTCCTGCGCCACCCATGCGCTGGGGCAGATGCCGTTGAGCGTGGAACTGTTCGACGCCGACGGCGCGCTAATCGACAGCCGTGCGCAGGCGGCCTGAGACGGCGATCGATGCTTCTCATCGGTTATGGCAATAGCGGACGTTGCGACGATGGCCTCGGTCCGGCATTCGCCGAGCGGATCGCCGCGATGCGGCTGCCCGACATCGAAATCGATATCGACTATCAGCTGACGGTCGATCACGCGCTTGCGGTCGCCGATGCGGAGAGGGTCGTTTTCGCCGATGCGCTGATGGGATCGGACGCGCCTTTTGAATTCGCCCGGATTCATCCCGGCGCTGCCGGCTCTCTCGCCAGCCACAGCCTTACGCCCGCCACCGTCCTAGAACTGGCGCGGACGCTTTACGGCAAGGAGCCGCAGGCCTTTGTCCTCGGCATCGCCGGCGCGGAGTTCGGCGAGGTGAAGGAGGGTTTGAGCGAGGACGCGCTGCACAATCTCGACCTCGCCGAGGCATTCTTTCTCGAATGGCTCGCTGGCCGGGACAAAAATGCCGGCCGAACGGGCGTCGCCAGCGAACCGGTTTTCTGATCATTCTGCCTGTCCCAAGGGAATGGCGTTTTCCGCTTGGCGTTTTCAAGGGGCTCCACTAATCACGGGCGACCATGAGTTCGTCTACCTCGTCTTCTGCGACATCGTCCGCTCTGATAGCCGCTTTCTGGATGTCGGGAGCGCATGCCTCCTTCATCTCGATGGCGGTGGCGGGACGCGCGATCCAGACGGAACTGAACACATTCGAATTGATGGCCTATCGGTCGGTCGTCGGTTTCGTTCTCGTTTGCCTGGTGATCGCCTTCTCGAAGGATCGTTTTGCGCAGGTAAAGACTACCAAGGCCGGTACGCATGTCCTGCGAAACCTGTTTCACTTCACGGGCCAAAACCTCTGGTTTTACGGCATCACGGTCATTCCACTGGCGCAGCTGGTGGCGCTGGAGTTCTCCAGCCCGATCTGGGTCGCCCTTCTGGCACCGTTGATGCTGGGCGAGAGCATGACGCGCTCGAAATTCATCGGCGCGATGATTGGTTTCATCGGCGTGCTTGTGGTCGCGCGGCCAGGAATTGCGCCGCTCGAGCTCGGACATCTCGCGGGATTGGGGGCGTCTATCGGCTTTGCGATGAACACGCTTTTCACGAAGAAGCTGATGCGCACGGACACGACGCTCTGTGTCCTCTTCTGGATGACGGCAAGCCAGGCGGTGATGGGTTTTGCGCTCGCCGCACCAGGCGGTGTTACGATGTTTTCGCTCGGGATGACGCCCTGGATCATCCTCGTCGGCGTCGCCGGCCTGTCGGCGCATTACTGCCTGACATCCGCACTGCGCCACGCGCCGGCCACCATCGTCGCACCGATGGAGTTTGCCCGGCTTCCTCTCATAGCGATCGTCGGCATGGTGGTTTACGGAGAGCCGCTGGAACTCGCCGTCTTTGTCGGTGCAGCACTGATCCTTGCGGGCAATCTCTACAACATCATAGCGCAGCGCAGACTGCGCAAAACCGCCGCGTAGAGTTGATTACTCAAGCTCGCCGGATTCGCGCATTTTCTCCCAGCCTTCCTCGATCTGATCGGGAACGAGCGGATGTGACAGGAGATAATCGCTCGTCGAGCCTTCGTGGCGCTGGCGGGCGAGGGCAATCGTATTGTCCCACTCCTGGGGCTCCGCGTCGCCGCGACCGATCCAGTAGAGCGCGACCAACGCGTCCTGCTGATCGTCATTAAGCCCCTCGATTTCCTGTGTCAGCTCGGCGCGGGTGAGATCGCCCGACAATTCCTGCAGGGCAGCCGGCACTTCATCGTCGCTCGGGTTGCCACCGGGATCGGACACGTCGTTTTCTTCGCGCGCCATCAGTGCCCGCATGCGCAGGATCAGCCCTTCAATTTCAGCGCTGTCGATTGCGATATCAGCCATGTGAGCCTCCAATTCGTCTGTTGTTTTGTCGAGCTTATTCCTAGCTCGTTATCTGCCCTTGATTTCCGTCAAGCCGTGGCCTTCCAGTCCTCTTGAAGCGCCGACGATTCCGGAATCGGTTTGATCTCGAAGCGATAATCCTTGTCGATCGAATAGACGACACCATTGGCAAAAGCGTTCCAGTTTTCGCCGCTGATCGGTTCCGAGGCGATCTCGATGGCGCGGTAGTCTTCTCCGATGTCGTGCTGCACATGCTTCTTTCCGCAGATTCCACAAACGGTCACCTCGTTGCGTACAAGATGCCAGAGCGTGCGGTTGTAGCGCGAGCCGACGAGTTGTTCTCCATCGGTCAGAACGATGTTGAGGCCCGCAGGTTCCAACGGATTGACGGCTTCCGACCACTGGATGATCCTTCGCAGTCCGCGCCCGACCGTCTCCATCAGTGGGCGTTCGGGATGGTGCAGATGCATCGTCAGCAGAAAGTAGAAAATATGCTCGCTGTCGGTCGCGCCCCTTATGTCGTTGCGCAGGTCCGGATCGATATGGTCGATCATGCGGTCGCGTACCTCGGCGAATTTCTGGATGGAGCCATTATGGGCGAAGATCCAGCGGCCATGCGCGAAAGGGTGGGTGTTTTCGATGGCGATCGCGCCGACTGTTGCCTGGCGGACGTGGGCGACGACAGTGCGAGCATAGATCCGGGCGGCGCGTTTGCGGAAATGTTCTCCGTGCCACGCTGCCCAAGTCTGCTTCTCTATCATTGGAAGTGTGTCGCTGTAATCGGCGACGCCCCATCCATGGCTGTGCTGCAACCCCTCCGCGTCGCCCTGGCTTTGCTGCATCAGTGCGTTCTGGGCATGTACGAGGCTGCACTCGACCCGCGTGGGTTCATTGGCGCGCATTGCGTAAAGGCGGCACACCGTTCGTTCTCCGTTATTCCGTTCCTCCCGGATACCTCTCTGGTGTCGTACGCGCCTTGCGGGAAGTCAATCGCGCGCACGCGCTAATCCGGTGTCTGAATTCGTGAAGGAACGATACCAGCCAAGCCGCATTGCCCCGGTATCAATCAACCGTACAGGAGGCCATGATGCCCAAGATTACCCAATCCAAGATCCTGATTCTGGCGACCGACGGCTTCGAAAAGTCGGAACTGTTCGTGCCGCTCGAAAAACTGAAGGACGCCGGTGCGACGGTCGTCGTCGCGGCGCCGGAGAAACGCACCATTAAGAGCTGGGATAAGAAAGACTGGGGCGAGACGATCGAAGCCGATTGCGCCGCCGCCGATGTGGACATCTCCGACTACGACGCCCTGGTGCTTCCCGGCGGTCAGATCAATCCGGACCTCTTGCGTGTCGACACGGACGCGATTGCCGTGGTCAAGACCTTCCTCAAGAGCGGGAAGGTAGTCGCCGCGATCTGTCACGGTCCCTGGCTGCTGGCCGAAGCCGGAGTTCTCGAGGGCACGGACGTGACGTCCTATCACTCGATCAAGACTGACCTGATCAATGCGGGTGCGAACTGGCACGACGAGGAAGTGGTGGCAGACAAGGGCATCGTCACCTCGCGCTCGCCCGGCGATCTCGATGCTTTCGTTTCGAAGATCATCGAGGAAGTCGAGGAGGGCCGGCACGAGGAGCGCAAGCTCGCCGCCTGATCGCCTTAGAATAATGGCAGCGCAGCATTCATGCTGCGCTGCACTTATGACTTGCGTTTAAGCCCCTGATCGGCATGGTTAAGGCGTTACAGGGGACACTGCCTTGCTCGATTTTGCCATTGCCTGGGACTGGCTGACTTTCGCCGCGCGCTGGTTGCACGTCGTGACCGCCATCGCCTGGATCGGATCTTCCTTCTATTTCATCGCTCTCGACCTGGGCCTGACCCAAAAACCCGGATTGCCGGAAGGCGTCTATGGCGAGGAATGGCAGGTCCATGGGGGCGGCTTCTACCATTTGCAGAAATATCTGGTGGCGCCGGCCGAGATGCCCGAGCACCTGACCTGGTTCAAATGGGAGGCCTATACGACCTGGATGTCAGGCGCGTTCCTGATGGCGCTGGTCTATTACGGCAGCGCCGATCTCTATCTGATCGACCGCAACGTCCTCGACGTCCCGGCCTGGGGCGGCATCCTGATTTCGGTCGTGTCGCTGACAATCGGCTGGATCGTCTACGACTTCCTGTGCAAATCGCCGATCGGCAAGAGCGACACCGGGCTGATGCTGCTGCTCTATGCGCTGCTGGTCTGCATGGCCTGGGGCTACACCCATCTGTTTTCCGGCCGCGCGACCTTCGTGCATCTCGGCGCCTTCACGGCGACGATCATGAGCGCCAATGTGTTCTTCATCATCATCCCGAACCAGACCAAGGTGGTCGCGGCGCTGAAGGCCGGCGAGAAACCGGACCCGGCCCTTGGGAAGGCGGCGAAGCAGCGGTCTTTGCACAATAATTACCTGACCCTGCCGGTCATCTTCCTGATGCTGTCGAACCATTACCCGCTGGCCTTTGCGACGCCTTATAACTGGGTGATCGCCTCGCTGGTCTTCATCATGGGTGTCCTGATCCGGCATTACTTCAACACCAAGCATGCGCGCAAAGGCACGCCGAACTGGACCTGGCTGGTCACCGGCATCATCTTCATTCTGATCATCTGGCTGTCGACCAACCCGATCCAGCGGGTGGACGAGGAAGCCGAATTGCCGACACGCAGCGCAGAAAAGATGATGGCCTCGGCCCATTTCGAGGAAGCGCGCGATGTCGTGCTGTCGCGCTGCTCGATGTGTCATGCCGCCGAGCCGGTCTGGGAGGGCATCCACTGGGCGCCGAAGAACGTGCTGCTCGACACCGATGCGCGGATCGCCAACCATGCGCGCGAAATCTACATGCAGGCCGGGCTGAGCCACGCCATGCCGCCCGGCAATGTAACCGACATCCCTCCGGAAGAGCGGGCCGCGCTGGTGCGGTGGTACAGGGCGCGCGGGGACTCGTGAGCGCGAACGGATTGTATCGGGCGCGGCTTCTCTGGTTCGACCGCGAGCCGGACGGCGCGGAGGATACCGAAGCTTTCCATTATATCGAGGACGGCGCCATCGCGGTCGCCGGCGGAAAGATCGTGTGGTCGGGAGACTGGGCCGATCTGCCTGCCGAATACTCGTCCGACGACTGCGAGGATTTTCGGCCGCATCTGATCGTGCCGGGCTTCATCGACTGCCACATCCATTTCCCGCAGGGGCAGGTGGTCGCCTCCTATGCCGGCAGCCTGCTGGAATGGCTGAACACCTACACATTCGTCGAGGAGCAGAAATACGGCGATCCGGATTTCGCGGAAGCGATGGCCGGACGGTTCCTCGACATGCTGCTGGCGCATGGCACGACGACGGCGGTGGCCTACGGGTCCGTGCACAAATGCTCTGCCGATGCCTTGCTGGGCGCTGCCGTGTCGAAGGGCATGCGGATCATCGCCGGCAAGGTGATGATGGACCGCAATGCGCCGGAGGCGCTCACCGACACACCGCAGACCGGCTATGACGACACCAAGGCGCTGATCGCCGAATGGCACGGCAAGGACCGCGTCGAGGTGGCGATCTCGCCGCGTTTCGCTCTGACTTCGACGGAAGCGCAGATGGAAATGGCCGGTACGCTGGTGCGCGAGCATCCCGAGTGCCTGGTTCAGACGCATCTGTCCGAGAACCACCGCGAGATCGAGACGGTGGCGGAGTTGTTTCCCTGGTCGAAGGACTATACCGACGTTTACGACCATTACGGACTGATGGGACCGAAGACGCTGTTCGGCCATTGCATCCATCAGACGCCGCGCGAGATGGAGCGCATGGCGGAAAGCCGTTCGGTCGCCGTGTTCTGCCCGACATCGAACATGTTTCTCGGCTCAGGCCTGTTCGACCTCTCCAAGATGCGCGGGACCGCGCCCGAGACGCGCCATGCGATTGCCACCGATATCGGCGGCGGCACCAATTGGTCGATGCTGCGGACGCTGGACGAGGGCTACAAGGTGCTGAACCTGCAGGGGCAGCGCTATCATCCGCTGCGCTCCTTCTACCAGGCGACGCTGGGCAATGCGCGGGCGATTGGAATGGATGACCGGATCGGCAAGCTAGAGGCCGGCTACGAGGCCGATTTCATCGTGCTCGATAAAACGTCCACTCCCGCGATGGCGTTGCGCGCGGAGACCATTTCGACCCTGTCGGAGGAACTGTTCCTGATGCAGACGCTCGGAGACGACCGGGCCATCGCTGCGACCATTGTGTCAGGCGTCACAGCGCATCGACGCTAGACGGCCTAGACAAGGGACAAGTTCAGGGCCGACGAAACAACAAGAGCAAGATGATCGGTCAAGAAGGGTAGGCGCTTCCGGGTCACAGGACCCGGTAGCCGACCTCTTCGGATGAGCGGCACAAAAGGTGCCAGAAGGATCGCGCGAAGGAGCGGAAGACATAAATGTCGAACGCGTCGTCTTCCGTGCGCTGGATCTGCACCATGAAGTCGTGATGGACGGTCGAAAGGCCGTCGCCCTTCGCGAAAGCCTCCTCCGAGAAATCAATGGCGAAGAGCTTCGCCAGAACCCATCGGCTCTTCGGGCCGTCGATGCGGATCACGCTGCGGCCATGACTTAGGTCCACAACGCTGCCATAGTCCCCGACCTCATCCGCTAGTTTCGCGACGAGCTCCGTATCTTCTCCCGATACTAGCCATCTCGCAGGCGCGATGTTGATCGCGCCCACCGCCGGCTTTGCGGTTCCGCTGCCGGGCGCGGTTTTCAACGTCAGGCCGGCGGCGGCCTTGATGGCGGCGCGGCATTTGCTCTCGCCGCCTTTCCAAGCCGCGACCTCCGCAATTGAAAGGCCGAAGCGTTCGGACAGGATAACCCCCGGGCCCTCGTCGCGCAAAGCGCCGAATTCGCCTGAGTCGACATGACCGGCGAGCGGCGAGGCGGCGTGTTTCGCCAAAACGTGATCGGCGATGAAGCTTTTCGGCTCAGCCATGCATGCGCTCTCCCTTTGGGTCGTAGAAAATGTGGTTCACGAACTCGACCGGGATGTGGGTGCCTGAGCGTGCCGGATCGGTGGCAAAGGCGCGGGTGCCGATACGGCCAGTTCCGTTTTCGACAAGAGCCAGGCCGATATATTTGCCGTAGAGCGGCGAGAAGCACATCGCCGTCAGGTGGCCGAGGCTGCGGCCGGGATCGTCGGCCGGGCCATCGACGATGTGGCTGCCGCCGCGCAGCTTCTCGCCGGACAGCGAGATGACGCCGACGAGCGACCAGCGTTTCGGATCGGTCAGTCCTTCGCGGTTCATCATCGCGGAACCGACAAAAGGCTTCTTCTTCGAGATCAGCCAGTCGAGATGCAGATCTTGCGCGGTGGTGCGCCCGTCGATCTCCGCGCCGGTGACATGGCCTTTCTCGATGCGCAACGTACCGAGAGCCTCAAGCCCATAGGGCTGCATGTCGAACGATTTGCCCGCCTCCATCAGCGCGTCCCAGACCCGCTGTCCGTGATGGGCACCGCAATAGACCTCGTAGGCGCGTTCGCCGGAAAAGGAGAGGCGGCAGATCATCACCGGGATCTGGGCGATCCTTCCGTGGACGATACCCATAAAGGGCAGGGCCTTGTTGTCGAGCTTGGTGCGCTTGACACAGGCGGCCAGCACTTCCCGGCTTTTCGGCCCGGCGACAGCCGCTGCGGCCCATTGGTCGGTAACAGAGGTGAGGTGCACCTTCAGATCCGGCCAGATGCAGTCGAGGTGATATTCGAGATGCTGCATGACCCGGCCGGCATTGGCCGTGGTCGTCGTCATCAGGAAGCGGTTCTCGGCGAGCCGCCAGGTCGTGCCGTCATCCAGCGCGAAACCGTCCTCGCGCAGCATCAGCCCGTAGCGGGCCTTGCCGACGGGCAATGTCGAGAAGGTGTTGGTGTAGACCCGATCGAGGAACTCGGCGGCGTCGGGGCCCTGGATATCGATCTTGCCGAGGGTCGAGACATCGACGATGCCGACATTGCGCCGGACCGCCTTCGCCTCTCGGATATAGGCGTCCTCGACGCTCTCGCCCTGCCGGTTGTAGCTCTCTGGCCGGTACCAGAGGCCGGCGGCATACATGCCCGCGCCATTGGACTTGTGCCAGTCATGCATCGGCGTCAGGCGGCCGGGCCGGATGTCGCCGTAGCGTTCGGCGGCGAGCGCGCCGAGCGACACGCCGGTGAAGGGCGGGCGGAAGCGGGTCGTTCCGACCTCGGGGATCGGCTTCGACAGAGCGTCGGCCATGATCGCCATGCCGGGGATGTTGGCCGTCTTGCCCTGGTCGGTCGCCATGCCGAGCGTGGTGTAGCGCTTCAAATGTTCGACCGATTGGTAGCCTTCGCGATGGGCGAGGCGCACATCGTCGGCGGTGACGTCATGCTGGAAATCCACGAAGGCCTTGTCGCCCTTCGCCTTGATTTCGAAGAGAGGAGCGGGCGGTTCGAGGCCTTCGCCCGCAGCCGCGCCGACGGCCTCCCATCCGCTGCTGCTCCCGGGCGGCAGGAAGGCCTGCAGCTTGTCGTCCCAGACCGGTTTCGCGCCGGCCTGCGAGGCGAGATGGACAACCGGCGACCAGCCGCCGGAGACGAGCAGCGTATCGCAAGCAACGCGCCTGGGCGGACCGGGGAAGGCGTTGATCTCCGCGTCGAAGGGCTGGACGGTCACCGAGGAGAGACTGTTGCGACCGCCGGTCGCGACCACCGCATGCGATGCCAGCACTTCCGCGCCCGCCTCCTTCGCTTGCGCCAGCGCCCAGTCGCCGACGGTCGGCCGGACATCGACGATCGTGGTGATCAGCGCGTCGCGCTCGCGCAGTTTTGCCGCAGCGTCATAGGCGCTGTCATTGTTGGTGAGTACTACGATGCGTTTGCCCGGCAGGACACCATACTCGCCGGCGAAACGTTGGGCGGCGCTCGCCAACATGACACCCGGCCGGTCGTTGCCGGGAAAGACGAGCAGGCGTTCGAGCGCACCGGTCGCCAGCACGACGTGGTCGGCGCGGATGACCCAATGGCGATGTCGCGGTTCGCCAATAACCGGCTGCTTCCTGTGATCGGAGACGCGCTCCAGCGCGGCGTATGTGTTGCCATCATAGCAGCCCCAGACCGTCGTGCGGTTGAGCAGGGTCACGCCGGGATTTGCACCCAGATCCGATATCAGCGTCTCGGCGAAACCCGCCTGGTCCGAGCCGGCCCAGTTGGCGCTTCCGCCGAAGGCGGCATTCGTTTCGCAGAGGATGACGCGCTTGCCGTCGGCGGCCGCTTTGCGCGCGGCTTCCAAGCCGGACGGGCCGGAACCGACAACGAGGACGTCGCAGAAGGCGTTCATGCGTTCGTAGCGCGCCGGATCGGTCACCGTTCCCGCGGAGCCGAGCCCGGCGGCGCGTCGAATGAAGCTCTCGCAGAACATCCAGGCGCGTGTGCCCTTCAACGGGCCGATTACCGGACCCATAAAGGTCTTGTAGTAGAAGCCGGCGCTAAACGCCTTGCCTGCCAGCTGATTTACCGCCTGCAGATCGAAAGCGAGGGAGGGGTAACGGTTCTGGCTCTCCGCGACCAGACCATCGTAAACTTCCAGCTCGGTGGCGCGGATGTTCGGTTCGCGCGCGCCGTCGGTCGTCACGGTAACGAGAGCGTTCGGCTCCTCATAGCCTGCCGCCACCAGGCCGCGCGGGCGGTGGTACTTGAAGGAGCGGCCGAACAGGCGAACCCCATTGGCGAGGAGCGCGGAGGCCAGCGTGTCCCCGGCAAAGCCGGTATAGGATTTGCCGTCGAAGGAGAACCGGACGGGTTTCGCGCGATCTATGCGACCGCCGCTCGGGATGCGCCAGGAGGTCATGACCGTTTCCTCCCGGTGCGCTTGCCGGGCGCGAAGTCCACGCCGGAAATCGCATGGGTCAGCGTGTTGCGGGTAACGACCAGATGCTTACGGCAGCCGCCGGAATGCTGCCAGAATTCGCGATGCTCGCCGGCCGGGTTGGCGCGGTCATAGACATAGGCGTTCCAGACGTCCTGATCCGTCGAGGCCGAATCCGGGCGGGTCAGCGTCGCGTCGCCGTGATAGCTGAACTCGACGAGATCGCGCGGGCCGCAATGCGGGCAGGTGATCCTCATGGCTCAGTGCTTCCAGGGCGTCGCGCCCTGGCCCTTCTCGTCGATGACATAGCCGCGATGGAAGCGATCGAGCGAATAGGCCTCGTTGAGGGGATGCGGCTCGTCCTTCGCGATCGTATGGGCAAAACACCAGCCGGAGGCCGGCGTCGCCTTGAAGCCGCCATAGCACCAGCCGCAATTGAGATACATGCCGGGTAGCGGGCCCGTGGCGATGATCGGCGAGCCATCCATCGACATGTCCATGATGCCGCCCCAGGAGCGCAGCAGTCGCACCTTCGCTGCGGCGGGAAAAAGCGTGACAGCTTCGGCCATCACGTCTTCGACGATCGGCAGGTTTCCGCGCTGGGCGTAGGTGTTGTAGCCGTCTATGTCTCCGCCGAAGACGAGGCCGCCCTTGTCGGATTGCGAGATGTAGAGATGGCCAGCGCCGAAGGTGACGACTGTGTCGAGCAGGGGCTTCAGCGATTCCGAGACGAAGGCCTGCAGGACGTGGCTTTCGATCGGTAGCCGGTCGATGCCGGCAAGCTTCATCACCGCGCCGGTCGAGCCGGCGACGCAGACGGCGACCTTCTTCGCGCGGATCTCGCCGCGCGTTGTCCGGACGCCGGCGATCCTGTCGCCGTCGCGCAGGAAGCCGATAACCTCGCAATTTTCCAGCAAGTCCACGCCGCGCCGGTCGGCGGCGCGTGCATAGCCCCAGGCGACCGCATCGTGACGCGCCGTGCCAGCGCGCGGCTGTTCGAGGCCGCCGAGGATCGGGAAGCGGGCATTCGGCGACAGGTCGAGGCCTGGCATGCGCCGGCCAAGTTCTTCCGGCGTCAACATGCGCGCGTCGACACCCATCAGCCGCATGGCGTTGCCGCGCCGCGCCGTGTCGTCCATCTGGGCCGGCGTGTGGCAGAGATTGATGATGCCCCGCTGCGAAAACATCACGTTGAAATTTAGCTCGTGCGAGAGGTTCTCCCACAGCTTCATCGAATGTTCGTAAAAGGGCGTGTTTCCCTGCAGAAGGTAGTTCGAACGCACGATGGTCGTGTTGCGGCCGATATTGCCGGAGCCAAGCCATCCCTTTTCGCAGACGGCCACATTGGCGATGCCGTGGTTCTTGGCGAGATAGTAGGCGGTCGAGAGCCCGTGCCCGCCGCCGCCGATGATGACGACGTCATAGTCGGGTTTCGGGTCCGGCTTGCGCCAAGCGGGCTTCCAACCGGTGTTGCCGCGCCAGGCGTTTTTCAGAACCTGCCAGGCAGAATATTCCGCCATCCGTCTTCGCGTCCCTCTCGCTATCGGCACAACCTAACCCGCAAGCGCCTGCGTTGCATCGGGAAATATCGCCGTCAAGTTTCCCTTTCGCGACGCATTTACCAAAGGTTTGCCGGACCTTAGGGAAAGATGTTCCTTGGCTTTCGACAACTGTGGTAACAGCCCAGCGATGAAACCGCTTCTGAAATTCCTGATTGTCGCCCTTGCGTTGCTGGTCGCCTTGCCGGCCCTCACGCAGGTGACGGAGGAGATGGCCAGCACCGTCAAGGGCTTCGATCGCGAACTGACGCTTGTGGAAGAGGCGCTCGATGAAGCGCGAGGCAGCGACAGTGCGCTGGTGGGCCTCTACGACCGGGTCCGGGCGGTCGATTCGCAATTGCTGTCGACCGGTGTTGCGCTGTCTCCACGTCTGACCGAGATCCATGCACGGCTGGAGCAACTGGGGCCGGCGCTGGAGCAGGGCGGCGAGCCCGATGCCCTGCAGCAGCAGCGGGTCGCGCTGACCGAGGAACGGGCCCTGATCAATTCGCTGATCGGGCAGTTGGAGGACATGTCCGTCCGGTCCCGCCGGCTCGAAAACGAGATATCGGAGGCGAGGCGCGACCTGTTTGCGACGACGCTGTCGCGCCGCTACGACGTGACCGCGGCCTTCGGCAGCGACCTGATAGCCGATTTGAAGGTCCGCACGGCTGATTTCGCCGACAAGGTGGGATCCTGGGCGAGTTTCGTCTGGCGCTTCAAGCCGGGCCCGTTCCTTGCAGCGACGACGCTGGCGCTGATGGCGGCAGTGCTGTTTCTGGTCTTCGCCCGCAAGCTTCTCGGACGGCTGATCCGGCGCGATCCGGAGGCGACGGATCCGGGCTATTTCTCGCGGCTGTCGGTGGGCTTCCTCGGCACGCTGCTGCCGACGCTCGGCCTGTGGCTGTTCTTCATTTTCATCTACGCGCTTTACAATTATTTCTCGGTGCTGCGCGGCGATATCGGCCTTATCCTGATGACGCTGCTTCTTGGCATCGGCGTCGTCAACCTGACCTGGCAGCTGTCCGAGGCCGTCTTCGCGCCACGCCTGTCGCAGTGGCGGCTGGTCGCTGTGACGGACAGGGCGGCGCGCAGGTTGAAGCTGCTGGTCTTGATCATGACGGTGACGATCGTTGCCGACGAGGTGATTACGCAGATACTCGGCGTCGTCGGGGACTCGCTTCCGATAACGGTCGCCAAGAGCCTGGTCAGCAGCACCATCGTCGGGCTGACGCTTCTGGCGATCGATTTCGTCCGACCGTTTCCCGGCGGGGAGGGCAAGCCTGACCGGCCGTGGCCGGGGGTGGTCCGTTTCCTGCTCAGGGGAACAGGCCTGGCGCTGATCGTGGCGGTGGCGGCGGGCTATATCGGGTTTGCCGATTTCGTCTCCAAGCAGATCGTAATTACCGGCGCTGTCGCCGTGACCTTCTATATCGGCCATCTGGCGGCGCGCGAGATGAGTCGCGAGAATGAATTGCTGCATTCGCGCTTCGGCAAGTGGCTGCGGGTCACCTTCGAACTGTCCGAGACGGCGATCGATCAGCTCGGGCTTTTCGCGGGAGTCTTCTTCACATTCGGGCTGGCGCTCGTTGGCGTGCCGCTATTGCTCCTGCTGTGGGGCTTCAAATGGGCCGACATCCGCGGCTGGCTGCTCGGATTCGTAAACGAGTTCTCTATCGGCTCGATATCGATCTCTATCTCGGGGATCATAGCCGGCATTTTCGTCTTCATTGTCGGGTTCTGGATGACGAAGCTCATCCAGCGGTGGCTCGACAAGGATGTACTGACGCGCAGCCGCATCGATACCGGGGTGCGCAATTCGGTTCGCACCGCAATCGGCTATGCCGGCGTGACGCTTGCTGCGCTGGTCGGCGTGGCGGCGGCGGGCATCGACCTTTCACAGCTTGCGCTGGTTGCGGGTGCGCTGTCGCTCGGTATCGGCTTCGGCCTGCAAAACATTGTCTCGAATTTCGTGTCCGGGCTTATCCTGCTCGCCGAGCGCCCCTTCAAGGTCGGGGACTGGATCGAGGCGGGCGGCATCAGCGGCACGGTCAAGTCGATCAATGTGCGCGCGACCGAAATCGAGACCTTCCAGCGCAAGACAATGATCCTGCCCAATTCCGAACTGATCAACTCGGCCGTCGGCAACTGGACGCATCGCAATACAATTGGCCGGATCGAGATTCCCGTCGGCGTTTCCTACAAGTCCGATCCGAAGCAGGTGCGCGACATATTGACAGGAATCGCCGAGGATCACCCGCTCATCCTCGGTAATCCGGAACCTTATGTCGTGTTTGCGGATTTCGGCGATTCGTCCCTGAACTTCGAGTTGCGGGGTTATCTCGCCGATATTGGCAATATCCTTACCGTCGGCACCGAAATACGCTTCGCCATTTTCGAGCGTTTCGAAGCCGCCGGTATCGAGATTCCGTTCCCGCAACGCGACGTCAATCTCAAGGTTGTCGACAAGGACGGTGCGGTGGTCGCCGAAAGCACGGCTGACCTGGATTTCGGCACGATCGCGGCCGATCGGCGGGCCCGTCGTGACGAGGAGTGACGGAGATTTGCGCGTTCAGTTTCGGTTCATGCGCAAAGTACGATAAAAGGGACAAGTGGCGGGCATGGACCCGCAAGAAAGAAAGGAGGCGCTGCGATGCGGCGTCATCATAACAAAACCAGCCGGCTTTCGGCAGCAGTCGCCACCTTCCTTGCCATCACGGAAGGGGCAGGTGCTGCGCAGCTGACCAACAAGGACACCGAAAGCTACACCGTCATCGTCACCGAGGGCGGCGTCAAGAATGAGCTTGCGATTGCGGGGGGCGAGACGCTCACCTTCTGCAACAGCGGCTGTTTCCTGACGCTGCCCAGTGGAAACAAGGCGGCACTCGCCGGTGCGGAGGGTGTCGAAATCATCAATGGCGAAGCGGTCGTGAAATAGGCCCAAGGGCCTGTCCGACCCTGTTCCGGCAGTTGACCGGCGGTCCTTGCGGCCGCCGGTTTTTTCTTTGCGGACCGGTGCCGTCGCGCGGCGTTTTGGCGATGTCGCAAACAGGCTGCAAAACCATGGGCCCGCCGCCCTATAGTCCGCCGATATTCTTACCTTGGAGTGGCAGGGCATGGCACAATTTCCGGAAAAGGCGAAGGTCGTCATCATCGGCCTTGGCGGCATCGTCGGCGCATCGGTCGCCCATCACCTGATCGAGCGCGGCTGGGACGATATCGTCGGCATAGACAAGTCCGGCGTGCCAACCGACATCGGCTCGACGGCACATGCCTCGGATTTCTGCTACACGACCAGCCACGACTATCTCTCGGTCTGGACGACCCAGTACTCGATCGATTTCTTCGAGAAGATGGGTCACTACGCGCGCGTCGGCGGGCTCGAGGTTGCTCGGACTGGCGACGACACATGGATGGAGGAGATCAAGCGCAAGGTTACTTCCGGAAAGGCCTTCGGCACCAATGTGCGGCTCGTGACGCCGGCCGAGATCAAGGAGATGTTTCCGCTGATCGAGGAAGACATGGTGCAGGGCGGCATGTTCGATCCCGACGCCGGCCTCGTCATTCCGCGTTCGCAAACCGTCGCCGGAAAGCTGGTCGACGCCGCCGAGAAGTCCGGCAAGCTGAAGGTCTTCGGCAACACGCCGGCCCAGTCGCTGATAGTCGAGAACGGCCACATCAAGGGCGTCGTAACCCATCGCGGCACCATCATGGCCGACCATGTCATCGTCTGTGCCGGCCTCTGGGGCAGGTTGATCGCCGAGATGGTGGGCGAGGACCTGCCGGTGATGCCGGTCGATCATCCGCTGACCTTCTTCGGGCCGTATAACGAATTCGAGGGCACCGGCAAGGACATCGGCTTCCCGCTGCTGCGTGACCAGGGCAATTCCGCCTATATGCGTGACACGGGCGATCCGAAGACCACCGAGGGCGGCCAGATCGAGTGGGGCTATTACGAGACGACCAACCCGCGGATGTGCCATCCGCGCGACATCCTTGAAAAGCACGAGGCGCGGCTTTCGCCTTCGCAGCGCGATCTCGACATGGAGCAAATCATCGAGCCCCTGGAACGGGCCATGGAGCTGACGCCGATCCTTGGCGAACTCGGCTACAACGAGGGGCATTCCTTCAACGGGCTTCTGCAGGTTTCGGCAGCAGGTGGCGCTTCGTGCGGCGAGAGCCAGAAGGTGCGCGGTCTGTGGTACTGCATCGCGATCTGGGTCAAGGACGGCCCCGGCTACGGCAAGCTGATCGCCGACTGGATGACGGACGGCCGCACCGAGATCGACCACAACTCGATCGACTATTCGCGCTTCTACCCGCACCAGTTGACGGAAGAGTTCATCGAGAACCGCTGCTTCGAAGCGGCGCAGAAGATCTACTTCCCCGCGGTCCATCCGCGCGAACCCTATGCATCGAGCCGCAACATCAAGCGTTCGCCCTTCTACGAGCGCGAGAAGGAACTTGGCGGCTACTTCATGGAACTCGGCGGCTGGGAGCGCGCGCATGGCTACGCAGCCAACGAGCACCTGCTCGAGAAATACGGCGACAGGGTACCGGTGCGCGAGAACGAATGGGACAGCCGCCATTTCTGGCGCGTCTCGAACGCCGAGCATCTGGCGATGAGCGAGGATTGCGGCATCGTCAATCTCAGCCACTTCTACATGTTCGACATCGAGGGGCCGGATCATGTGGCGCTGATGGAATGGCTGTGCGCGGCGAAGATCGGCGGCGACAACAATATCGGCAAGGGCATCTATACGCACTTCCTCGATGACGAGGGGATGGTGCGGGCCGACCTGACCGTGATCCGAATGGAAGATCGCTGCCGGGTCGTAGATGGCGCGGATGCCGGCCCGCGAGACTTCAACTATGTGAAGCGGGTCGCCGAGGACAAGGGATTCGACGTCACGGTTACCGATGTAACCGAGATGTACACGACAATCGGCATCTGGGGTCCGAACGCCCGCGAGACGCTGAAAAAAGTGGTCGCCGATCCTGCGGGGCTCGATCCGGAAAACTTCCCCTTCGCCGCGATCAAGCCGATCGAGATTGCCGGCAAGACCGTGACCGCGTTCCGACTTTCCTATGTCGGCGAGCAGGGCTGGGAACTGCATATGAAATACGAGGACGGTCTGGCCGTGTGGGACGCGCTGCGCGAGACCGGCGTGATGGCATTCGGCGTCGAGACCTATGCGAATTCGCGCCGCATGGAAAAGAGCCTGCGCCTTCAGAACGCCGATCTGCTGACACAGTACAACCTGATCGAAAGCGATCTGGCGCGCCCGAAGGTCAAGGAAGCTGATTTCCGCGGCAAGGCGAAGCATCTGGAATACAAGTCGCGGGATCACCAGCCGGCCATGCTCTGCACGTTGATAATGACCGAAAACACCGACAAGGACGGCGTGAAGCGCTATCCGGTAGGCGCCATGCCGGTCATGGACCCGGAGACCGGCAAGACGCTCACCGACGAGCTCGGCCGTATCTCTTACACGACCTCTGTCGCGTTCGGCCCGACGATCGGCAAGAACATCGCGCTCGCCTATCTGCCGTGGGACTACTGCCAGATCGGCCGCAAGCTGAATGTCGAGTACTTCTCTGAGACCTACCCGGTCGAGGTGGCTGCCGTCGGCTATACGCCGCTCTATGACCCGGAGAATCTCAAGCCGAGAAGCTGATCCGGATCAATAGGTTGACGATTATCCATTATGCGCGGTAGTTGCCCGGGCGCCGGTCGAATGGCATAAATTCGAGACCGGCAGGGGAAGTCGTCATGTCCGCGCTTATCGAGAATGCCAAAACGGTCGCGCTCGTCGGCAACGGACCCGTCTCGTCCGTCGCCGCGGGCGAGATCGACAAGGCGGACGTGGTTGTTCGGATGAACCGTGCGCAGTTGTGCGGGGTGGCCGGCACGCGCACGGATGTTCTGGCGATCAATGATATCGTCAGGGCAAGAAACTTTGGTCGGATTGGCTCCCCGATCAATCCACTCTCGGTCCGCTCAGCGCGCGAATACTGGCTCTACAAGAGGCTCGACACTGATGATGAACGGGTTGGGCGCCCGATCGTTTATCTTTTTCCCGAAACCTACAAAAGGGCGAGCGCCGATCTGCTGCGTCATGCACCCGACGACACAGTCCGTATCATTCCATCTATCGGTGCGCTGACGTTGCGATATGTCCTGGACAACAGCGACGCCGACATCCAGCTGTTTGGCTTTACCCACCAGGGGGACCACATGCATCTCTGGGACATCGAGGGTCGCTGGATGAGAGAGCTCGCCGACGGAGAACGCGTGCGCTATTGCTCCAAGGGTGGCGATGCAGTGCGCCAGCCACCCTTGGTGATTATGCAATTGCAGGCGAGGCGGCTCCTGAACCACATCCGGAACGGCCGGTTCTGACTGCTTCCCCGTGGTGTAACTGACATTTTCGTGAATTGACCAATCCGCATATACCGCCATGCGAAATTCGCTTATCATGGCGCCATGCGAACAGCCGGATATCTTCCGCCGGTAATCCTTGCCGCTTTGATGGCCGTCGGGTTTCCGGCAAAGGCTCAAGAGCGGGTGGACATTGCGCTTGTGCTTGCGGTCGACGTGTCGCGTTCGATGTCGCTCGAGGAACTTCGGATCCAGCGCGAAGGCTATGCGGCGGCAATTGCAAGCCAGGAAGTGTTACGCGCGATAGAGCAGGGCGCCTATCGGCGCATCGCGGTGACGCTGTTCGAATGGGCCAACAACAGCCATGCCCGCGAGATCATCGCCTGGACTATCATCGAGAGCCAGGCCGATGCCGATGCCGTGGCGGCGACGCTGCTGGCGGATCGCAGCTACGGGCAGCGGCGAACCTCGATTTCGGGCGCGATCGGCCACGGCGCGGAACTGCTCGCGACCGTGCCCTATCGGGCCGACCGGCATGTGATCGACATTTCCGGCGACGGTCCGAACAATCAAGGCATTCCGGTGACCGAGGCACGCGACGCGGCGATAGAGCAAGGTATCACCATCAACGGTCTGCCTATGATGACGCGCGACGGCTTTGCCTCGCAATTCCATATCGACGATCTGGATCGCTACTACACGAAATGCGTGATCGGCGGCCCCGGGGCCTTCATGGTACCTGTGAATGACTGGGAGCAGTTCGCCGAGGCTGTGCGGCGCAAGCTGGTGCTGGAGATCGGCGCGGCGGAGACGCCTGCGTCGAAAGTCATACCGGCGCAGTTCGTTCTCGAAGAACCCTATGACTGCCTGATCGGTGAGAAGATCTGGCAGCAGCGCGGCTGGCAGTTCGACGAAGTCAATCCGTAGAGCGGATCAGCATCCGGTTCGGCTTGTCACCGTTCCTATGTTTCGGGCCGTGCGATGCGATCTCGGAACGACGAGCCGTTTTTGATCAGGCCACCAGAAGTTGCTTGCGATCGGCGCGTTCCTGCTGCGGCGACTTGTTGTAGATCTCGCGGTAGCATTTCGAGAAATGCGAGGCGGAGACGAAGCCGCAGGCGATGGCGACCTCCACGACCGGCATGGAAGACTGGATCAGCAGGTGACGAGCGCGGTCGAGCCGGATCTCCAGATAATAACGCGCCGGCGAACGGCCCATTTCCTGGCGGAACAGACGCTCGATCTGGCGGCGCGACAGACCGACATGATCGGCGATCTCGACCAGCGACAGCGGCTCGGACAAATTGGCTTCCATCAGTTCAATGATGGTCAGCACTTTCGGGTTCTGCACGCCGAGGCGGGCGCGCAGCGGCAGGCGCTGGCGGTCGGTGGGATTGCGGACGCGGTCGGTCAGGACCATTTCGCAGATCCGGTTGACGGTCGCGTCATCGAAATCGTCCGAGATGATCGACAGCATCATGTCGAGCGTGGCGGTTCCGCCGGCGCAAGTGTAGATGTTGCCATCGATTTCGAAGAGGTCGGAATAGACGCTTACCTGCGGGAAGGCTTCCTGGAAGCCGGGCAGGTTTTCCCAATGGATGGCGCAGCGCTTGTCGTTCAGCAGTCCGGCGGCACCGAGCGAGTAGGCTGCGGTGCAAAGGCCGCCGATCTTGACGCCGCGATTGTATTCCTCGCGCAGCCAGGCCGACAGGGATTTGGTATGATACCGCTCGATATTGAGGCCGCCGCAGACGAAAAGGAATGAGGGGCGGTGCTGGCCGAGCATCAACTTGCGCTCATCCTCGATCGAGGTGTCGACGCGGAGTTCTATGCCGTTCGACGCGGCGACCGGCTCGCCTGTCCTGGAGACCAGTCGCCACTTGTATGCGTCAAAGCCGAGAATGAGGTTGGCGCTGCGCAACGGCTCAATCGCGGCGCAAAAGGCGAGCATGGTGAATTCGGGCTGGAGATAGAAGATCACAGTCCGCTGGTGCGCCGGTGCGTTGTTCATTCTGCCACCCAAATTCGTGCCGCGAGATGCGTCGCGCGGTGTCGCGTTTACGACAGAAGAACAGTCATTGACTGTACGGTCAATAGGGCTTTTCGAGGAAGCAGAAGCGTCTCGGTCGACGCGAGGAAAGGTGATGGTCTGCGGCGGCATTCAGTCACTCCATGCAATTGGCGTTACACGGAGCAGCCATTTCGCGCCTGTGCCGTTCCAGCGGCGTTTTGGACGCGCCACAGGGTTGAACGGCCAGCTATTATCAAAGCGTTTCCCGGAGGATTGGGATCAACCGGCAAGACGCTCCCTCATGGGCGGCTCGATCGAACGCCTATGCGCTTTCGGGTCGCTTCCGGGCTAAGCGAAATACGAAATGCGGGCGTCTGTTTGCGACGTGGAGCTTCGTCGCAGACAAAACAGGACAGAAATCGGCGGGCGACGCTTTCCCGTCAGCCGCGTGCGCGGCGTCCGCCTTCGCGCCGGCGCCGTCCTCCGCCTCGACCGTCATCATTGGCGGCGAGTGTCTTGCGCTCCGGCAGGGTAACTGTCTTCGCCAGTTGGGGAAATGGATCTTCCTTGTTCGGCAGCGCCATGGCGGCGACGAAATGGTCCTGAAATTTAGGCTCCAGCGCGGTCTCGATCTTCTCGATTTCGCGGACGGTGCGTTCGATCTCGCGGCGGTAGCCACGATTGAGAAGCGCCATGCGCGCGCCGGTTCCCGCCGCGTTGCCCACCGCCTTGACCTGATCGAGATCGCAGTCCGGTATCATGCCGAGCACCATCGCGTATTTCGGATCGATGAAGGAGCCGAATGCGCCGGCAAGGCCGATCCGGTCGACATGATCGACATTCATCTTGTCCATCAGGAGCTTGATGCCGGCATAGAGCGCGGCCTTGGCGAGCTGGATGGCGCGGATGTCGTTCTGGGTGATCGTCAGGCGCGGGCTGCCTTCGTGCAGTACATAGGAGAATGTGCGGCCGTTTTCGACGATGCGCGGAGACCGCGCGGCAAGCGAGCCGTCGATGACGCCGTCCTCCGAGATGATGCCCGCGAGGAACATCTCGGCGACGACCTCGATGATGCCGGATCCGCAGACGCCGGTGACGCTGATCCCATTGGCGGCCTTGCCGAATTCCGGGTCGTCCGACCATGGCTCGATGCCGATGACGCGGAAACGCGGCTCCAGCGTCTCGGAGTCGATGCGGACGCGCTCTATCGCACCTGGGGCTGCTCGCTGGCCGCAGGAAATCTCGGCGCCCTCGAAGGCCGGACCAGTCGGCGATGAGGCGGCGACGACGCGGGTCGAATTGCCGAGCACGATTTCGGCATTCGTACCGACATCGACGAGAAGCATCATCTCGTCCTGGCGATGCGGGCCCTCGGTGAGCGTGGCCGCGGCGGCGTCCGCACCGACATGTCCGGCGATGCAAGGCAGGACGTAGACGCGCGCACCGGTGTTGAGCATCAGCCCGATTTCGGACGCCTTGACGGAGACCGGGCCGGAAACGGCGAGTGCAAAGGGAGCACCGCCAAGCTCCGTCGGATCGATGCCGAGAAACAGGTGATGCATGATCGGATTGCCGACGAAGACGGCGTCGAGAATGTCTTCGCGGTCGATGCCGCCTTCCGTGCAGGCCTTGTCGACGAGGTCGCCGATCGCGGCCCGGACGGCCGTCGTCATGGCCTCGCGGCCTTCCGGATTCATCATCACATAGGAGACGCGGCTCATCAGGTCTTCGCCGAAGCGAATTTGCGGGTTCGATGTTCCGGATGAGGCGATCGTGCGCCCCGACAGAAGCGATGAGACATGCAGCGCGATTGTCGTGGAGCCGATGTCGCAGGCGATGCCGTAGGCTTCGTTCTTGAGGCCTGGATACAGGGCGATCAGATGCGCGAAGCCGCTTTCCTCGTCGCGATGGATCGCGGCAGTGACGGCCCATTGGCCTTCGCGCAGAACCTTCTGGACGCGGGGCAGGAGGTAGGTGTCGACGAGAAGATTTTCGAAGCCCCAATCCTTCGCGAGCGCCGATTTGAGGCGATCGAGGTCGCCGAGCGGCTTGTGCATGTCGGGTTCCTCGACCTCGACATAGCACATCTGGATCGCGGGGTTGCGCTCGATGACGCGGGTATCGGCATCCTTGCGCACGACCTGAGCGTTGATCGCGACATCCTGCGGTACGTCGATGACAAGGTCGCCGAGGATCGTCGCGGAGCATGAAAGCCGGCGGCCTGATTTCAGGTCGCGCACCTTGGCGTAGCGTTGCTCCTTCGCACCGAAGGGCGACAGGTGATCATCGGCCGAAGTGATGCCGTGCTTGGCGAACTGGCCTTCCTGAACCTCGATCTGGCAACGCCCGCATGTGCCGCGCCCGCCGCAGACGCTCTCGACATAGACGCCGAGCTGGCGTGCCGCTTCCAGAACGGTCGTGCCCTCGGGAAAGCGTCCGCGCTTCCCCGAAGGCATGAAGAGGATGAGGGGATCGGCCATGGGCTCCGGTCAGGCGCGGGCGCGCCGACCCTCGCGACGACCGCGGGCGCCAGCGGGCGCGGCATCGGGATCGCGGTTGAAGGCGATCCAGGCACCGCCGCCGGAATCCTGGTTGAGCAGGAAGTTGGCGGCGCGAATCGCCTCCATTTCCTTGCCGGCGCGCGGTTTCGTGGAGCCGATACCGAAGAGCTTGCAGAAGGTCTCGTCATCGATGTCTGCCGGCAGGACGATGCCGGCGGCCTCGACTTCCGCCTTCTTCTCGGCGATCTTCTTCGGTCCGACGGGCAGGGCGACCGGGTTCATGATCGCGCTGGTCATGCCGGCGGCATAGGCCATCGGCAGAAAAGCGTTGTTGATGCCGTGGCGGTTCGGCAGGCCGAACGAGATGTTGGACGCGCCGCAGGTGGTGTTGACGCCCAGTTCCTCGCGGAGCCGGCGCACCAGCGTGAAGACCTGGTGGCCCGCGGTCGCCATCGCGCCGATCGGCATCACCAGCGGGTCGACGACGATGTCATGCGCCTTGATGCCGAAATCGGCGGCGCGCTCGACGATCTTCTTCGCGACGGCAAAGCGGACGTCCGGGTCTTCGGAAATTCCGGTGTCATCGTTGGAGATCGCAACGACCGGCACATCGTATTTCTTGACCAGCGGGAGAACCTTTTCGAGCCGCTCTTCCTCGCCGGTGACCGAATTCAGCAGCGGACGGCCCTTGGCGGCCTGAAGACCGGCCTCGAGCGCGCCCGGCACGGAGGAATCGATGCAGAGCGGGCAATCGGTGACGGCCTGAACCGTCTCGATCAGCTGCGGCATCAGCATCGGCTCGACGAAATTGTTGTCCGCGTAGCGCGGATCCTCGGCCATCTTGTTGGAGAACACCGCGCCCGAATTGATGTCGAGGACAGTGGCGCCGGCCGCTACCTGCGCGATCGCATCGGCCTCGACGCGGGAGAAATCTCCCCGCTCCAGTTCCTCATTGAGCACCTTGCGGCCGGTCGGGTTGATGCGTTCGCCGATGACGCAAAAAGGCTGGTCGAAACCGATGACAGTTTCGCGAGTGGCCGAGGCGACGATGGTGCGGGTCATTTACGACGATCCTAGGATTTGGAGTTCATAGAAGGATATAAAGATGTCTTTATATCCCATGTGCCGCGTTCTTCAAGCCACTCGGCAGACTTTTTGATGCCGCCAAAGGGGAAGACGTGAACCTGGCGGATCGCGGTCTGCGGATTGTCCTGCCAGTGTTTTTCGATCGGGCCGACCACGCCTTCGGGCGAGTGGCTGGTGGCGAGCGTCGCCAGCGAGCGGGTGCGCTTCTTGAAGAAGTCGAGCGAATTGCCGACGCCGCACATCGCCGCATATTTGACCAGGGTGGTGATCTTGGCCGGGCCGGCGACGCCGAGATGGACCGGCATGTCGATGCCGTGCGCGCGCAGTCCTTCAGCCCATTTGATAAATTTCTCGCCGTCGAATCCGAACTGCGTAACGATGCGGACCTTGGCGCCGGTACGTTCGCCGAAGCCCTTCTTCAGACGCAGCGCTTCGACCGCGACATCCTCGGAGAAATCGGGGCTGCCTTCGGGGTGGCCGGCAACGCCGACATGGGTGATGCCGTATTTGTCGAGGAATCCGGTTTCCAGAACCTCCATCGACGAGGAGAAGTCGCCGGCGTGCTTTTCCAGCCCACCCCCGATGACCAGGATGTCATGGACGCCAGCCTCCTGGGTGGTCGCCTTGATGCGGTCCTCCAGCGCCGCTTTGGTCGACAAGCGGCGCGAGGCGAAATGCGGCACGGCGGTGTAGCCGAGATCGGTCACGCGCCTGGCCGCAGCGACGAGCGTCTCGGTCGGGTCGGTGCCGATATCGGTGATGTAAACGCGCACGCCCTGCGGGAACAGACCCGGCAGGTCGGGGGATTCGACCGCCTGTTTCGGCGAGATCTCGATGGAGGCCGGGATGTGTTTCGGCCGGCTGTCCGCCGTGTCGATGCCAATCGTGTTCATTGCGCTGTATCCTTCTCAAAGCCTTCATTCTTCACGAGGGCGACCAACCGCTCCTTCGTGTAGTTCGCTTCGATCTCGGAGGCGGCCTTGTCCGCTTCTGCTTCGAGATCGTCGCTGACGGCGATCGGGTCGGCCTTGCGCCATTCGGCGAGGTAGGCGTCGCTGTCGCGCGCTCCCACCCGCATGGCGCACATGTCGATCGCCTCGGTGAAGCGAAGCGTCAATTCGCGCTTCGCGGTCTCACGCCGCTTTCGAATGATAACCTGTGCGGGGATGTCGCGCCAAAAGACGATGATACGGTCTGCCATGGCGGTTCTCCTGTCGGTTGCCAGCAATGCAGTATGGCACGGCGCGCGGCTTGTTGGACGGCGACGCGCGGCAATTCAAAAACGACAGGGAAGAGGTGTCGCGATCAGAGCAGCCAGGAATGGGCGAAGGCGTGCGCGACGAGGACAACACCGATCATGATGCAGATGGCGACGACACCGGTGATCGTGCCGACGGCGAGCCAGATGCCGTCACGCTCGGAGAGCGCGATACCGCAGATGAAGCAGGCGAGCGCGGGCAGCCAGTTTCCGAACGGTATCGGGATCACCACGGCGATCGCGAAGATCAGCGAGATGATGCCGACGACCTTTTCCGCCGCCTTGGCGCTGGGAAACGGCCAGTAGCGAGGTCGCACCCAGTTTTCCATGCGTCGCAGGAATGGAATCAGCCAGGTGGTCATTCGGTGGAACGCCTTCTGGCTGAGCGACTGTTTCAGGAAGAAGCGCGGCAGCCAGACAGTCGGGTAGCCGAACACCATCTGGAAGGCGACGAGGACGATCGGTACGCCGAGCAGGACTGTCGAGCCGGGCGGAAAGGGCAGCAGGTTGATGCCGGCGGTAAAGACCACGAATGTTGCAAACGAGCGGTCGGCGAGCGCATTGCGGATGCGGCGAACGGTGACCTTGCCGCGTTCTTCCTGCGCCAGTTCATAAAGGACCTGGGAGAGGGGGCGCGGATGGCAATAGGACGCCGTTGCCTCGGCCGGTTCGAATTGTTCCGGAACTTGTTGCAACATGATCGTCCACTAGCCCCCGACCGACGCTGATGACGTGAGGATACGTCAAGATCATGACATAGAGGTCAAATGCGACGATTTGGTTTACGAGTTCGGCGGTTCTAGCATCGTGTCGGCGCGCTGCAAAGCCGGAGAAAGATCGCCATAGCCGGTGAATTTGCGCTCGAAGGCGAGGCCGAGGAATTCGGCCGCCTCGCGGGCCTTTTCGGTCAGGCCGGCATCCTCGGTCTGGGCGAGGAAGAGCAGGCGGTCATAGGCGCCGAAATACATGTCGCGCAATTCGGGATGGCGGTCGAGGCCGAGCGGCTTGACCAGGAAGGTCTCGAAATGGCGGGCGAGGAAATCCGTCACGAAGAAGGTCGTCATGTAGTCGTCGCCGGCGGCTTCGAAGGCGCCGTTGCCGATATAGAACGAAAAGCAATGCGGGCCGGCGATCCGGGCGACGCCATGTTCGGCGCAGACCTTGTCGAGCATGCCGCCGGTGCCGCAATCGGCATAGCCGATGAAGATATGCTCGTAGCCCTCGGCACGCGCCTTGCGAATCGCCTTGTCGGTCTCCGGGGCGATCTTTTCGGGATGATGGTGATAGTCGGCCGGCAGGCAAGTCAGCGAGACGTGGTCGAGGCTGTTCATGCGACATACGTCGAGGATCTCGCGGGCAATCATGCCGCAAGCGATGACCCTGACCTTGTCCTTCACGTCGTCCACTTCGCGTTCAGCCTTTTTCAACGCCCGGCATAGATAATCCATGAGACACGGCTTGGCCATGATCACGGCCTGCCACCAAAAGCGAGGCGACAGCGATGTCGCGGGACGAGGCGATGAACGCACCGCAACACAAGACTTTTCTTCGTGGCCGGCATGAGCTGGACGACATCTCAGGACTTCCCATGACCGCGCCCGAAATCTCGATCATCCTGCCCGCCTTCAACGAGGCGAAGAACATCCCGCTGATCGTCGACAAGATCGCCGATGCGATGGGCGACATCGCCTATGAGGTTATCGTCGTTGACGACAACAGCCCGGACGGGACCGCCGGGGTGACGCGGGCGATCGCCCGCGACAAGCCGAATGTCCGCTGTGTGCGCCGGGTCGGCCGCCGAGGCCTTTCGGGCGCCTGCATCGAGGGCATGATGGCGGCCAATGCGCCGGTCGTCGCGGTCATGGACGCCGACATGCAGCATGACGAGACGCGTCTTCCTGTGATGTTGCAGGAGATCAGGAACGGTGCGGATCTCGTGATCGGTAGCCGCTATGTCGGCGAGGGCAGCGCGTCCACGGGATTTCAGAAGAAGACACGCGCCAAGGGCAGCGAACTGGCGACCGCGCTCGCCAACCGGATCACCGGCAAATACACGACCGACCCGATGAGCGGTTTCTTTATGATGACGCGTGATCTCGCCGACAGGGCCGCGCCGGCAATCTCGCGCGACGGCTTCAAGATCCTGTTCGACATCGTCAGCCGTTTCGGCAAAGAGCTGACGATCAGGGAAGTGCCATTCCAGTTTCGCGAACGCATCGAGGGCGAAAGCAAGCTCGGCTTCCTGGTTACCGTGCAGTTTCTCGGTCTCCTGGTCTCGCGCATGACCGGTGGCCTGATGCCGGTGAAATTCCTGCTCTACGGAATTGTCGGCTTTACGGGCCTGTTCGTCCATATGGCGACGCTTTTCCTGCTGCGCGGCGCCTTCGATATCGCGTTTCCGACAGCGCAGCTCGTCGCGACGTTTGTCGCGATGACCTCGAACTTCGCCTTCAACAACGAGGTCACCTTCGCCCATCGCAAGCTGACCGGTTGGCGCTTTGTCACGGGCCTTTTGACCTTTTACGCCGTCTGCAGCATTGGCGCGCTGGCCAATGTCTCCATCTCGACGCGACTGTTCGAATGGGACTGGTCGCTTGCCGTCGCCGGCTTTGCAGGAGCGGTGATGAGCGCGGTGTTCAATTACGCGGTCACGAAGCTGGTCACCTGGCGCGACACCTAGAGCCTTTCAGGGTCAGATAGAAGCATTCTGCCGGAGCAGGTTTGCCCCGAGATCGAGGGATCTGGCGCGGGCCGTGCCGGGGCACGGTCAAGCCG
>Ga0208328_1000004_pt1 | contig 240426 bp, 222 predicted proteins | sample DeeseametaMP2633_FD_184170 | JGI IMG/M metagenome (GOLD analysis project Ga0208328, IMG submission 184170) | Marine microbial communities from the Deep Atlantic Ocean - MP2633 (SPAdes) | ecosystem: Environmental > Aquatic > Marine > Unclassified | place: Northeast of Antigua and Barbuda, North...
GGGCGGGGCAGACGCCATCCGCGCCGCCTTGCCGGATAGCTACAAGCCGGGACAGGACAGGGTTATGCAGTTTGACCGCTTGCCCGGTCACAATTGGCAATGTGCCGGGAATGCCGATGCGTTTTGGCGGGCGCTCTTGTCCCGTATATGGAGGGACGGCAAACAGCGGGCGATTTGATCGCTACCCGGCAAGAGCCTTTTCGATAGTCTCGCGCAGCGCCTTTTGCATATCTTCCAAGTGCCCGACGACAAGCCGCGACGCTTCCCGCTCATAGGCCCCAAAGCTTCGCCCGCCTAGCGCGCTATCGGTGTATTCCGCAGCCCTAACGTCTATTTCGTCCAATATCACAGCCAAAGACGAAACGTCTTTCCGCGCCATCGCCTTGATAATTCCCCGCACGATGTAGCTTTGCGCCGTCGCCAAGGCATAGGCCCGCATCCCGGCTTCAAGCGCCGGATCAATCTTAGGTGCATCATTCATTGCGTGTTCCTCGACATATGGGCGGATAGATTGCGCCCGTTTTCATTTTCCGGCCGATCCTGCCCCCCGGCTTTCACGACGCAGACCCCGACGAATGCCAGCGCGCCAATGAAGGCCGCGATATGCAGCAGGTTAGGCGGTCTGCGCGTCATAGGGTTATTCATCGCGCGGCATAGGATCGCGTAACCGAACGCCCGGCCTATCCCCGTTTAGAAATTCGACGCCAGCGGCTTCAAGCGCCCGTTGCACCTTTAGCACCACGTCTGCGCCGCTAGTCAGCAAGAGCGCCGCGCGGGATTCCATGCCGCTTATCGTGTTGACGTGAACGCCAGCGGCTTTCGCCAGATCGGCCCGCTTCATCTCGATTAGCGCGCGGGCGGCGCGCAGTTGGTTTCCTGTCACTAGAGAGGCCATTTCCGTTCCCTTTCATAAGGCGCGATATGCGCAGCGCACATTCTACAGTTGATTATCCACAGTGCAACGTGTGCCAGAACCATACACAATTTGACCCTACGCAATGTGTGTGATACACATTGAACGGTAAGCAAGGCACACTTGGCGGTGTGCAGAAAACACAAAGGGGATTTCAGATGTATGACAAAGCGAAAATCATGCGCCGGGCTTGGGAACTGATGCGGACCAAATACCGCATGGGCAACCCTTTCACCTTCCAGCAGATCGGGCGGGGCTGTCTCGCGTGGTGCATGGGCGAAGCTTGGCGCAAAGCCAAGGAAGCCGCCCGCGTCGCCGCTATCCCTGCCGATGAAAAGGCCCGCCGCATCGAACGCCTTCGCGCTGAAATGGACCGCGTTGATTACCTGCCGTTCGGCATGAGCGCGAGCAAGCATCGCAGCATCATTCAAGAGCAGATTGACCAGCTTGCCGCCTGACAGGCGGTAGGAAGCAGCGGGACAGGGGATTGCGGCCCCTGCCCGCCTAACAGCCAAAAACCCAACGGAGGAATTAATGGCTAAGACCAATGTAAGCACGATTGCCACGCGGCGCGATACCCTCGCAATTACGGGGGCTGGAATTATCGCAGCCCTAGGCGGCGCGGTTGCCGTTTCCACGGCCAAGGCGGAAGCCCCGGCCATCAATCCCGAACTGGCCCGCCTGATCGCAGTCGAGACCGAAGCCAAGGCGGCTTATGAGGCAGCGAGCGCCCCTTTCCATGCAGAGGACCGCGCCCGTTCCGAAAAGCGCCCGCAGGTTTCCGATGAAGAATGGGAACGTATCGAACAAGCCGAAGCGGATCACGTCAACGCATGGGCAGACACGCAAGAGGACGTGCTTGCCTTCCCCGCTATCGAGCGGTGCGACGTGATTGCCAAGGCCAAGTGGCTGGCAGACCGGTACCCGAAAGAGCAGGACTTTTTGCCGACCGACGCGGCGGCGCTTTGGTCTGCATTCTTCACTATCGCGAACACGACCGATTGACGCGCCGAGCCGCTGGCCCGCGCGGCTGGCGGCTTCCCCAATCCAGATCCTTTTGAGGTTAGACCAATGACCAGCATCACACGCCGCAAGGCAATTGCAGCAACCGCCGCACTGATAGCCACGCCCGCCCCCGTGTTCGCAGAGGGCAGCGCGGATCATATCAACCGCCTGATTGCCGAACACGATGCGGCGCAGGCCCGCTACGGCGACCTTGCCGAAATCGAGGAACACGCCCAATATGCATTCGATGCAGAGAACGCCAGCCGCGAACCTGTCGCCATCCCTGCGATGATCGGGACGGATGACACGGTTAAATTTACGGGCGGCAACGCGAAAGAATGTCGCGAGCGCATCATGCGCCACCATAAGAACCAGCGCGCCACGCATAGCCGTTTCGCGCGCAGCCAATGCCCCGAAGCCGTCGCGGCCATTGTCGCAGCCGTGGACCGTTCCGAGCGGGAATGCTTGGCGGCACTGGAAAGCGCCTTGGGCACGGTTATCAACAGCCCTGCCCGCCTTGCGCTGGAAAAGGCGACGCGGGAAGCAGATGCGGCCATGGAAGCCGCGCAGACCGCGTTTCTCGCCTTGCTGTCCTGCTACCCGACGAGCGCCGAGGCGGCGGCGGTCAAGGCAAGACACTTGAACAGCCTTAGCGCCATCCGTGACAACGTGCAGGAGCCACACGAAATCACCGCGTTGATTGTCGGCATGGCCCCGCCCGGCACCTTCCCCGCCGATGCAATCGAGCGCCAGCGCAAGGAAGACGCGGAACTTAACGCGATGCACGGAGGGGCGAACTCATGACCGGCCCGCTTAAGTCGCTGATTGATAGCTACCGGACAGCGGACCGCCTCTTTCTGGAAGCTTGTGCACAAGTCGAAGCCGCGCCGGATAATTCGGACCTAGAGCGCGAACTAGACGAGATTGCCCGCAAGGCATGCCGCGCGATTACCCCGTGCATGCTCGCAATGCTTGCCTTCCCCGCTATCGAGCCTGATGACGTGCGGGCCAAGGCCCGATGGATAGTCAAAGAGTTTGACGATTATACCGGCATCACGGAAGAGCAATTCGCGGCGCTCATGGCGGGATGGAGGGCAACCGCCGAGACGTGACCAGTTTGCGGGCGGGTTTCCCCTTCCTGCCCGCGATAAGGGAACGTAGCGCCAAATGCGTTCCCCCCGGCCATACCCTGCCGCCCCTGTAGGGTATCGGCACAGCCGCCCGGCATCTGACATTGTGCCGGGCGGTTTCCTTGTTAAGATCAGACAGGGGCGAGACCGAAAGGACAGCGAAATGGTGTTTGTAAAAATCCTTGGCCCCGGCCAACTCACCGAACAACGTATTGCCGAGTATGAGGAAAGATCGCGCGGCGTTGTTCAAGACGGAAAGGGCAGCGATATCACGCGGCTTCCGGAAGGCAGGGCGGCGCAGCAAGAATATGCAGACCATCTGCTAGGGCTTTTAATTGCTGGCGATGTTGATAACCCGGACACAGACGAAACGGGCGACACGGAACCGGACGACGACAGGGACGACGATTGGTATTAGTCCGCAGCGTTTTAGTTCTGATTATGAGAGCCGCCCCGTTGTATTGCCGGGCGGTTTTCTTTTTCCGCGATTGGCGCGACACTCCCCGCCATGATCAAAGCCCCTCGACATGACGGCGACTGGCCGGATCGTGCCCTCGAATGCGAGGAAGCGATGGAGGACGCCTTCCTCCGAATTGCGGATTGCCTCCAATTGGGTGGCATGTCGCCGGAGCAGGCTGCAGGCGAGTTGATCCAAGCCGCAGCCAGCATGCAGCACCCCTTCGCAGCGGATCTACGGCAACTGGCCGCACTGGCTATCTCGAAGGGCTGGCGTAAGCACGAAGTTGCGCGCGGTATCGTCAGCCTAGCCGAGAACTACAAATTGGCCGTGGAAGCGAACCGCGAGACCGAGCGCGTTATCAAGCGAGCATGGAGGGAGCCGGATTAGCTTCCCGCGCGGTTTCCCGGCGGCGTCTTCATCCACGGCGGATCATCGCCGGTTACGTCTCGGATTGCCTGACTGATCGCATTCGATAGGCGCAGAACCGCTTTGTAATCGTCATAAATGGGTGACAGGGCGAGCGTGTAGGCACGAAGCCGTTCATGCGCTTCCGTGGCTTCCCTGACGAAGCGTTCGCGTTCGGGCTCTGTCATGGATTTGTGGCGGGCGTGGCGACGTACCATTCGGATCTCCTGATCAGTGGTAAGTCTCGCCGCGCAAGAAATTCACCACGTGACGCCTTCGGCGTCAATCGCGCTTCTCTAAGGTAATATCCCACCGCGCAGAGCGCCGAAGGCAATCGACCCCCATATGGCTAGACCGACAAGAAACACTGGCCCGTTTTCCGACCGGAACCCCCACACCATCAACGCTAAACCTACCGCGCCATAAAACGCCACGATGATTACGGCTAGCGCCATCATGGGCGCGTCAACGCTTCCGGGGGCGGATCGGTTGCGGGTTAAGCCAACCGTGGATTGCGCCGAACACCATCACGCCGAAAATCGCGGCAATGGCGTAATAGCCTTTAGTCCCGAATACCTCGCCAATGACGAACACGACGAACGCGACTCCTGCCAGTGTGAGCAGGGCATAGCCGATTAGGATTGCAAGGCGCATGGCGGTAGCTCCAAGTGAGACGCGCCGGATTCTGCCGTCATATGGCGAACGAATCAAGGAAGGCCAAGCCAGGATGAAATTGGACAGCGATCACGGGAACGTGAACACAGCTAAATCAGCCGGTTTTCCTGTCACGAAGTAGGCAAAAAAGCAGGCAAGCCGACACTTAAAATTCATTTCTGCAATGATTACAGCATCTTAGTGGGATAGTGTGGCGGAGAGGAAGGGATTCGAACCCTCGAGACGGTTTAGCCGTCTACTCCCTTAGCAGGGGAGCGCCTTCGACCACTCGGCCACCTCTCCGCGAGCCACGCCCGTACCATGATTCAATTGCCTGTCCAAGGTTTTTTGGCCGTGGTGCACGGTGACTTCATTCTCCTTTCATCTTGACAGAATTGCGCGTTGCGGCTTGCTGACTGCAGGTAAATCGGAGAATCGCCACGCATGCCGACTGCCAATTCCCTTGTCGCCTTGTTGCCCGCGACAATTCCCTTCGTCGGACCGGAGCGGCTCGAGCGCGAAAATGGCGGGGCATTCAAGGCCCGCCTCGGCGCAAATGAATGCAATTTCGGCTGCTCGCCCGATGCGATTTTGGCGATGGACAAGGCTGCGCGGGAGGATGTCTGGAAGTACAGCGATCCCGAGGCATGGGAGCTGCGTCAGGCGCTGGCCGGGCATATCGGCATTTCCATGGATGAACTGGTCGTCGGGCCAGGCATCGACAATCTGCTGGGCCTGACGGTACGGATCTTTTCCGATACCGGCGATCCGATCGTCACGTCAGCGGGAGCCTATCCGACCTTCAACTATCATGTGGCGGGCTTCGGCCGCCGTCTCGTGACGGTGCCCTATCGCGACGACAAGGAGGATCTTGACGCGCTTGCGGCCGTGGCGGAACGCGAGCGGGCCAAGATCGTCTATCTCTCCAATCCCGACAATCCGATGGGCACATGGTGGAGCGGCGCGGCGATCGAGGCCTTCATCGACATGCTACCCGACGAAACTCTGCTGATCCTTGATGAGGCTTATGGCGAACTGGCGCCGGACGGGGTGCGGCCAAGCATCGACACCGGCCGCCGCAACGTGCTGCGCTTCCGCACCTTCTCAAAGGCCTATGGGCTGGCGGGGCTGCGCGTCGGCTATCTCTTCGGCCCGGCCGATCTCTGTGTCCATTACCACAAGGTGCGCGACCATTTCGGCGTCAACGTCATGGCGCAGCAAGCCGCGCAAGCCGCGCTCGCCGATCAGAAATGGCTCGAACAGGTCTCGGTGCAATTCGAGGCGGCGCGCAAGCATATCGCGGCAGTCGCCGCTGCAAACGGCCTCGTGCCGCTGCCATCGGCGACGAATTTCGTCACCATCGATTGCGGCCGTGACGGCGACTACGCCATGCGCGTGCTCAAGGAACTCAATGCGCGCGAGGTCTTTATCCGCAAGCCGGGCGCGCCGGGCATCGACCGCTGTATCCGGGTCAGCTGCGGCCTTCCGCACGAGCTCGACTATTTCGAAGCTACCCTGCCCGAAGCCCTGAAGGCAGCCGAATAGGCTAAGGGCCGGATTGCCGCTCAGCGCGTCCCGGTCTATTTTGCTGCGATGCAAAAAGACAATGCCGCCGAAAACAAGAAGCCCCATGAGACGGGCACCCGCGCCGATTTCGGATCGCAGCGCAGCCGGCACTCGCTCGCCGAGGATATCTTCGCCATTCTGGTCGGCGTGGCGCTGGTTTCTTTCGGTGTCTTTCTCTACCAGCAAGCGGGTCTGGTTCTCGGCGGGCTCGCCGGCGTCGCGCTGATCCTCAATTATCTGACGCCGTTCGAGTTCGGCGCGATCTTCTTTGCCATCAATCTACCCTTCTACCTGTTCGGCATCGGCAGTCTCGGCTGGCGCTACATCCTGCGCACCTTCTGCGCGGTCACCGCGATGTCGGTGATCACGCGGCTGCTGCCGGCGGGTGTCGACATGTCCTTCGTACATCCGCTGGTCGCTTCGATGATGGGCGGCGCGATGATCGGGTTGGGTCTGCTGGCGTTGTTCCGCCACGGCGCTGGCCTCGGCGGCGTCAATATCCTGGTCGCCTTCCTGCAGGAGCGCTTCGGCCTTCGCGCCGGCTACGTTCAGCTGGGCATCGACCTCTTGATCCTGGCCTCGGGCGCCTTCGTCGTCTCGCTGGGGCAACTCGCGTGGTCGGTCGGCGGCGCGGTGGTGTTCAACATGATCCTCGGAATCAACCACAAGCCGGGTCGTTATATGGCGTTCAGCTAGGATCGCTTCTCGACCGGCTGCATCGCGAGGCCTATCATCCCGCTCCGAGGATCGGGGGTGAGGTCATGCGGTATCATCATCTTTATTGCGACGAGGCGGGCGTCAGCCACTGGCGCGACGTGGGGATTGCCCTCGAGGAGCGCATCTTTGCGCCGCCAGCTGCGGGCATCCATGTGTCAGAGCCGGAAATGGTCCGGGCCATGATGTTCCTGAAACTTCACGCCGGGTGGAGCGAACCGGCCCATCCGACGCCAAAACGGCAGACGCTGGTCTGCCTTGCCGGAGCCGTGCTGGTAACCGCCGGCGACGGCGAGACGCGCGAAATCGCCAAAGGCGATGTTTGGCGTATGGAGGATATAAGCGGCGAAGGCCACCATACCCGGGTGATCGGCGATGAAGATTTCGAGGCGGCGGTCATCCAGTTCGACTGAACCGCCCTGCCCCTTAAGCCTGGGTGTTTTGCCGAGACCGGGACGGAGGAGGCGCGACCCATCCCCATGTCGCCGACGCCTGCTCCGTCCCGGGGCGCTTCCCCGGTAAAGCCTGTTCGGAGGCCTGCCTTAGTGGCAGGTCATCCACTGACGCGCCTCGCGCAGCGCGCGGGCCAGCTCGTCCTTCGACATCGTCTCGGCCACCTCGGCGCGCAGCAGCGCGGCGCGCGGGCATCCCTTGATAGCGGCGATGTTGAACCATTTATGAGCGGCGACCATGTCGGTCTCGCACTCGCGGCCCGTCGCGTACATCATGCCCATTTCGAAAAGGATTTCGGCGTTGTTCGCGGCGCCGAGAGCCGCCATTTCTGCATTCTCGATCTCGATGCGTGCCATCGTAACTGTTCCTTCAGTCCCCGTTTCAACTCCCGAGGCCGCCGCTCTTTTCTGTTACCGGCTGGCTTTCGGTGCGATGGGTGGAGAATGGCGCGGCCGACTGAATCCCTCGCTAAAAAGCGTGCTTAATGCCCGACAAACAAAACTAAAATTCTTCGTAAACTTGACTCAAGGTTAACCAGACAAGCTCCTGTTTTTCCGTATTTTTCTCCCGAATTTCCTTCAAATTTTCCCGACCGGATGAAAGCCTTTGTTCACCGTGATCGGCGAACCGGTTCGGCCGGCGGACAATTTTCGATGGGATTTTTCCCGCAGGACCAGGGATATCGTGCCGCTTGAACTCGCGATTACTTTTACGTAATGGTCAACGAACACGGCGCGGCATCGTGCCGGCCGTTGTTTCGGGAGGAATTCATGATCCGACAGTTCATTCTCGCCGGCGCAATTGCCGGCGCCGTCGCGTTTCCGGCGCTGGCGGACCCCATCGAGGGCAACTGGAAAACCCAGAGCGGCGAGACGGCTGGCATCTCGACTTGCGGCGGCAGCTTCTGCATCAAGCTCAAGACGGGCACCTACGCCGGTCAGCAGATCGGCAAAATGAGCGCCAACGGCGCCAACAAATACAAGGGATCGATCACCGATCCGACCGACAACAAGACCTATTCCGGCTCGGCGACGCTTTCCGGCTCCGTTCTGAAAATGAAGGGCTGCGTGCTGGCGGTGCTGTGCAAGACGCAGACCTGGAACAAGATCTAGCCTGCAGACAAACGCGAAAGGCGGCGCCCGGCCGGGACGCCGCCTTTTTCGCGAACCGCGAACAGTAGCCGTCAGAACGGGACGGTCAGCGTCAGCTTTCCATCTACGCTGAGCGTAGAATTCGTGTCTGTGCCGACCGCGATACGGGCGCTGATATTCACGCTGTCCGCAGCCATCGCCTGGAACTTCACACCTCCGAATATGCCGACGCCTGAGGTGACATCGTCCGCGCCGAGCCCGATCGTCGTCCCGACGGCAGTCGCCGAGAGTCCGGCATCCGTGCTGGCATCGGCTTCGACCCGCAGGAACGGCGTCAACGTGCCGCCTCCCAAGACGAAGGGCGCGCCGGCTTCGAGGCTGGCCTGGAAATGGTGCGAGGCGACGCCGGAAATTACGGCGCCGAGGCTGTCCAGATCCATCGTATCGCCGAAAAATCCATTGTAGCCGGCCGCTCCTTCGAGCACGAAGCGCGCAGCAGCGGGTGCATAAGCGAAACCGGTGTCGAAGCCGGCGATCACCCCGGTCGTCGACCCGTCGCCGCTGGCAAGCTCCGAACTCTCGATGCGCGCTTCCGCACCGCCGAGCCATACACTGCCGCTGACCGTCGTATCCGGCGCAACCGAACGCGCTGCACGAAGGCCCGCGAAGCCAGCGAGAAAACGCGTGTCGTGGACACCGTCATCGAGGGACGCGCCGTACAGCGCTCCGCCCCCGAAGAAACCGAGCATGCTGTTGCCATGATCCCAGTTGCGCCCGGCGACGAAACCGCCGCCGCCCAGATCGAAACCCTGCGTCATCGCCGCGGCATCGAAGTCGGACCAGCCGCCGAAGGCGCGCGCCCAGAAAAGCCGGTCGGATGACGGGGCGGTACCAATCGCCTGCGAGAGGTCCATGCCGAACTCCGATACCGAGGCGTCGATCGCCGTGAAGGGCGAGGAGTCGATCGCGATCACGGCCGGCGCGCTGACGGGCAGAGCGGACCTGGCGCCCGTTTGCGGCGTCACATAGATGGCGTTGTAGCCGTTGAGTTGCACGTCATAGCTGTCGTCTGCGAGCGTAAACACGCCGGAGACCGGGCCGATGATCGCGAACGTGTTGTTGCCGGCGCCGAGATCGATCAGGCCGTCGATCAGCGACCCCGACCCGACCTGCAGCGTGTCGTTGCCGCCTCTGAGCGCGACCGCCGTTCCACCCGTGCCGATCAGCGTGCCGGTGTTGAGGATCGTCTGGTCGGCCATATCGGCCTCGTCGGCGTTGATGCCGATATGACCGGAGATATGGCCGGTGTTGGTGACGAAAGACGGTCCGGTACCATTCTCGTCGAAATCGATGCCATCCTCACCGCCCACCGAAATGATCGTGCCGGTGTTGAGCACGTTGCCATCGTCCAGATCGATGCCGTCCTGCACGCCCGTGACATAAAGTGTTCCGGTGTTGACGATGGTCGCGCCACCTGCGGCGTTTATCGCGTCGTCGACAGAATTGATGATGCCGTTGTTGATCACGGTCACGCCATATTCATTGGCGTTCACGCCTTCCTTGCCGGCGAAGATCTTGCCGTTGTTGACGACCCTGGAATTCTCGCCGGCCTGGATTCCGTCATCGCCGGCATTGATTACGCCATCGGCAGTGTTGGTCACGTTGCCATCGGCGCCGACGCGGATACCGTCTGACTCGGCCCCGACCGATCCGGCATTGGTTACCGTGACATCGTCTTCCTCGGCGTCGATGCCGCGGTCATCGCCGGTGATCGAGCCATTGTTCGTAATGGTCGATCTCTCGCCCGCCTGGATGCCTTCGTCGCCGCCGGTAATGGTGCCGTTGTTGACGATGACGGCGTCCTTGTCGACGTGGATACCGTCCTTGGAAACCGAAACGATGTCACCGTTGTTCGTGACGGTGACGTCGTCGTCGCCCTCGATGGCGTGGTCGTCCTTGGAACCAACCGATCCGTCATTGGTGATCCCGACGTCGTCCTTTACCAGGATGCCCTGATCATCGGCGTCGATAACCGCACCCGTCTCGACGGTCACCGTGCCGTCGTCGAACTCGTCGTCGCGGAAGCCGTCACTTGTACCCGTGCAGACAATATCATCGCCATCTGCTGCCGGATCGGGGGCGCAAGCCGCCCGGGAAGTCTCGATGGAAAGCGAGAGCGCCAGAATAGACACCCCACACAGAAGGCCCGCGCCCTTGAGAGCGGCCCCGAAACGCGAAACGCACATCATGAATATCAACCCCTTGATTTCATTCCTGCGCGATGTAGCAGCGCCGAGGCCGCTCCCTATGACAGATCAATGACAGCCGGCACCCAAATCGTGGATGTGGCATCACTGCAACAGAAGGCGGAGTTAGATCCGGCCTCACCATTGATTATCGTGACACTGTATATACCTGTGTGGTGCGGCATATTTATTCCGCCGTGGAATGCCACATGGATCTGATTTCATCATTCAGGACTTTCATCCGGGTCGCCGAGACCGAGAGCTTCTCGGCCGTGGCGCGCGAGTTCCGGATCGGACAGCCGGCAATCTCGAAACAGATCTCGGCGCTCGAGGAACATCTGGGCGCCCGGCTGTTACAGCGCTCAACCCGGTCACTCGCCCTCACTGACGAGGGCGTCGAGTTCCTGAGCCAGGCGCGCGCCGCGGTGGAGGCGGCCGACGAAGCGGTCGAGCGGATGCGCGGCCGCGATGGCCATGTTTCCGGCGTTCTGCGGATGACAACGAGCGCGAGCTTCGCGCGCATGCATATCGTGCCGCGCCTGCATCTTCTGGGGCGCCGCCATCCGGAGTTGCGCGTCGATCTTGTCCTGCAGGATTCGGTCATCGACATGGTCGAACAGGGTCTTGACCTTGCGATCCGTTTCGGCGAACCGCGCGAGCCGAACCTGATCGCACGCCGCCTCGGCACCATGCGCATGATCGTCGTCGCCTCGAAACAGTATCTCGAACGATGGGGCCGTCCCGCGACCCCTGACGAGTTGAGGAATCATAGTTGCCTCGTCTTCAGCGGCATATCTGACGCCGACCAGTGGCCGTTTATCGAGGACAACCAGACCCGCTACGTGGGAGTGAACTGGCGCGTCCGGATCAATAACTCCGACGCGCTACGGCAGGCGGTCCTGTCGGGGCTTGGCATCGCGATGATGCCAAGCTGGCAGTTTCCGGATCTCTGGGAGAATGAAACGCTGGAAACGCTTTTCGACGAATACGAGACAACATCGCTGCCGATGTATGCCGTCTATCCGTCACGGCGGCACACGCCGGCCAAGGTTCGCGCGATGATCGAATTCCTGCAACACGAGATCAGCATCGATCCGACAATGACGGGGGGTGTAGGTCTCGTTTGAGCGCCCGCCGGCATCACGCCGGCAGGTGTCGTTCGAGCTTCGCAAGCAGCCGGTCGCGCAATTCCGACGGTTCCAGGCGCATGGCCGGATGCGGATAGGCATTGGCGCAGAAGATGGCGCCCTCGGCATCAACGAGAAACGTCGCTTCAAGCGGCAGCGACCAGTCGGCGGACTCGTTCATGGCCGCGAGGTCGACGCCGTGGCTCTTGAAAAGGCCGACCATGGCCGGGGTCACCCTGGCGCGCACGCCCATCGCCTCGGCCAGTTTTTGCTCCGGATCGGTCAGCAGAAGATAACCCAACAGGTTTCTCGCAACAGCGGCGGACAGCGCTTCGTGACAGCGCGGCGTAATGCCAACCAGAACCGCCCCGCGTTCCGTGAGGGCGGCACGGACTTCCTCGTAGGCACGCATCGATGTCGTGCTGTAGGGACACCAGTCGCCGCGAAAGAACAACAGCGCCGCCGGCTTGCCGGCAATCAGGTCAAGGACGGAAACCTCGCTGCCGTCGGCGGCGACAAGCGTCGCGTCTGGCACGGTCTTTGGGCATTTCAGGACGGTCCCGTCCTCGGACGCGAGGCTCGCCTGGATTTCAGCCGCCTGTTCGCAGGCAGCAGCGACCTTCGGCCCGGCGTTGCGGGACATGGAATCGCGCAGAAATCTCAGCTTCGTGTTCAGGGACATCGCGTCCACCGGTTCAAGGTCCTTGCCAGAATAGCAAACTCGCGGGAGATGTGAACATCGGCCGCGAGCCGCATTTCCGATGAGCCGGGTGTCATTGCGGATTGCCGCTCGAGAACAATCCCCTTTTGCTTCCTCGTTCGGGGGCTGAGCCCCTTTGAGCCGACGGAAGCCTTGCCGGCATGATCGGCTTGTTGCGTTCATTGGTGTCGGACGGGCGCCAGGACCGGGAGTATTGCCCTGGCGCCCGCATGTCGGCTTAGCGCAGGTAGAAGGTCACGCCGCCATTGGACGCGACAGAAGCGGCCACCACGTTCTGAATCTGAACATGCTGGCTCGTCAGATCGCGAAGCAGCGTCGGATTCGAGCGGATGGCGCTCTGGACTTCATCGGCCTGCTGCGCAGCCTGGGCCTGGAGGCCGTAGGCCTGATCGCTATCAAGCGAGTCGATACGGGTCACCGTATAGCTATCGGGTCCAACCGACTGGATCGCGCCGGACACGTTGCTCCACGGACCAGCCTGGGCCGGGGCGGCGACGGAGAGAGCCGAAAAAGCGGCTGCGGCTGCGAGAGTTGCAAAGGTCTTCATGATATCTTCCTTTCGAATTTTGATTGATTGGCGCCTTCTGGCGGACAATCTCGAAAGACGCGGTGGCCGGTTTGGGGGAGATCAGGAGGGGGGCCAGACCACCGCGTCGTTTCGATGATTGGTATATGATTGATGCCAACGAAATCAGTAGAATGGATCTGTTCATATGTTTCATTCCGGCGTGGAATTAATAATCTTGAACGACGGATGAACGGACCGCTCAGCACCGGTTCAGCCGGTGCTTGCGAGCATCTCGGCAAAAGGCCGGAGGTCCGCCCATGCTTGCCCGCAGGTTCACAATCGTCTGCCTTGTCGCCGGAATCGCCGGCGGCTGGTTCGCCATGCTTGTCCAGGAGAACGCCCGTTCACCCCATACATGGAGAACCGAGGCTCTGCGCGTCTGTCCCTTCGGTGTGACACCGGACTGTTTGCGCCTTATCAACTGAGGTGCTTGCCGGGGCGAAAGTAAGAATGAGGCGGGAAAATGAAAGATTTCCGGGCGTTTACCTTCCTGAACGCCGGGTGAATATCGGCCTCAGCACGGGTTCACGGTCGTTCGGGCATTCTCCCTTCAACAGTTCGAAGGGACATACCGATGAAAACGACCACTCGCCGCTTCCAGACCATCCGCATCGCCATTCGCGCCAGCGTGCTCGCTCTTGCGATGATCGGCCCGCTGGCCGGCTTTGCCGCCGCCCAGGATGACGGCGCACGCCGCGGCAACTCCGGCGCCGGCTTCGTTCTCTATGTCTCGCTCATGCGTAATGCGTAACCGGGCTTCAACGGGCAGCTATCCGCCCGCGCCGCACCAAGGATCGCCGTTCACGTCCCCACCCGTCTGAAACGCCAAATCCATGCGCGAGCAAGCCGCATGCAGCCGGGCTCTCTTTGGACCGGTGCATCGCTTTACGCGAACGGGCATTGCACCTAGGCTCGGCGACAGGGCGGTCCCGAGAAATTCGCATGCGCGGGGAGAAAAGATGGACGAGAAGATCTGGTATTATGCGATCGACGGGGAACAGAAGGGCCCGATCGACGCCCCGGAACTCAATCTGCTCATAGCCGTCTCGACCATTGGTCCGCAGACGCTGGTATGGCGCGAGGGCATGACGGACTGGCAACCCGCTGCCGCGGCCCTTCCCGATTCCGAGATCCCCGACGACTGGGAGCGCCCGGCAACGCCTCCCCCTCCTCCTCCGGCACGGGAAGATCACCCGGCCGCGGCCGAGCCAGCGCCAGAAGGCGCGCCGACCTATGAGGAATGGATGGCCACCGACCATCCGACGGAATTGATGGACTGCGTGAAGACCTGCTTCAGAAAATATGCGCATTTCCGCGGACGCGCCCGGCGGCCGGAATATTGGTATTTTATCCTGTTCAATTTCCTCGTCGGGATGGCGCTCAATGTCGTCGACGGCATGGTCTTCGGCTGGGGAAACAACATGGCGCTTTTCAATCCGCTCTATTCGCTGGCGGTGCTTGTGCCATCGATCGCGGTCGGAGCGCGCCGGCTGCATGACACCGGCCGGTCGGGATGGTGGCAGTTGATCTGGTTCATTCCGATTATCGGCTGGATCATTCTGATCATCTGGATGGCCAGCCGAGGCGAGTCACGGCAGAACCAGTACGGGCCCGCGTGAAACCCTTCCGGGGGATCGGTCAAAAACGCCATTTTCCTGTAGTGATTTCGCCCGTATAAGGCGACATGACCATACAGACTCTAGAAACAATGCCCACCAATCCGGTTTCGAATGCCGGCTGCGAATTGCCGCCTGCCTTTGAACCGCGATCCTTTACCGACGCCCGCGCCGCCGTGGAGGCGCTGAAGTCCCTATATGAGCGTAACACCGGCTTTCTGCGCGACGGCTTCGAAGCCGTGCATCGCGGCAAGACGCCGACGGAGCGCCTGCGCGCCTTTTATCCGCAGCTCGAGTTTTCGACCGACAGCTATTCCCACGTCGATTCCCGGCTCGCCTACGGCCATGTGGTGGCGCCCGGCCGCTATGTCGGCACGGTGACACGGCCGGACCTGTTCGAAAACTATCTCGAAACGCAGATCGGGCTCATCATGCGCAATCACGACGTGCCCGTGACCGTCTCCGAATCCAACACGCCGATCCCGCTGCATTTCGCCTTCCTTGAAGGCACCTATGTCGATCAAAGCGACGCAGACAGCATGAACCGGCCCCTGCGCGACACGTTCGATGTGCCCGACCTCAACACGACCAATGACGAGATCGTCAATGGAGATTTCGAGCCAGCGCCCGGCGAGCCATTGCCGCTGGCGCCCTTCACCGCGCAGCGTGTGGACTATTCGCTGCATCGCCTGTCGCACTATACAGCGACGAGCCCGGCCCATTTCCAGAATTTCGTCCTGTTCACGAACTACCAGTTCTATATGGACGAGTTCTGCCAATATGCCCGCGATGTGATCGCGAAAGGCGAAGGCGGCTACACCGAATTCGTCGAGCCCGGCAACCTTCTGACTCGCGCCGGCGAGACGGAACCGGTCTCCGGCATCCACCCCGCGCGACTGCCGCAAATGCCCGCCTATCACCTCAAGAAGGCCGACAATTCCGGTATCACCATGGTCAATATCGGCGTCGGCCCGTCCAACGCCAAGACGATTACCGACCATATCGCGGTGTTGCGCCCGCATGCCTGGCTGATGCTCGGCCACTGCGCCGGGTTGCGCAACTCGCAGGCACTCGGCGACTATGTCCTCGCCCATGCCTATGTGCGCGAAGACAATGTCCTGAATGACGACATCCCGCTCTCCGTACCGATTCCGCCTTTGGCCGAAGTGCAGGTGGCTCTGGAAGATGCGGTCGAGGAAGTGACCGGCTATACTGGCTACGAATTGAAGAAGATCATGCGGACGGGCACCGTCGCAACCATCGACAATCGCAATTGGGAACTGCGCGACCAGCGCGGCCCGGTGCGCCGGCTGTCGCAGTCGCGCGCCATCGCGCTCGACATGGAATCCGCCACCATCGCCGCCAACGGCTTCCGCTTCCGGGTGCCCTACGGCACCCTGCTCTGCGTTTCCGACAAGCCGCTGCATGGCGAACTAAAGCTGCCGGGCATGGCGACGGATTTCTACAAGCGCCAGGTCGCCCAGCACCTGATCATCGGTATCAGGGCGATGGAGAAGCTCGCGCAAATGCCGCCGGAAAGGCTGCATTCGCGCAAATTACGAAGCTTCAACGAGACAGCGTTCCAGTAGTTTTCGCGGAGAACTACCATCGCACCACCCATCGCCTCGAACGCGGAGGCCCTCGTTTTTATCGAAGGCCTCGGCAAAGTCGGTTGCCTGGACTGACGGATCAGCGATCGTCACGTGGCATGAACTGTCGCAACGAGGCCTTGCTCTGCTGGCGCTTCGTAATGCCGACGTTGCGCAGCTGCTCGTCGCTGAGATCCTTGAACTGAAAATAGGCGATGAGGCCGGCATTGAGGTCACGCAGCCACTTGAAGGGCGACGGAATGGTCGGGGACGTGGTGGCGCGGCTCTTGGCGTTCTCGAAAGCGTTGGTGCGGATCGTGTTGGACTGCATGGGTTCTCTCCTCGTTGGAACTGCAGCCAGCATCGCCCCCGCCCGCAAGAGCGGCGTAAATTCTCGCCCCGTCAAAGTGCCGTCCAGCGTCAAAAATCCGCAAAAAATATCGTGATGCGTAAAAACAAAGGAGCGGCATGCCGTTCAGCAGACACGCCGCCCCTCCAGGATCAGTTCTGGATCGACTGGATATAGTAGACGAGATCGAGAACACGGGCGCGCACGGCCGCCTCGCCGCCATAGGGGCCATAGCTCTCGCCCATCTCCTCCACGTAGCGCTTGCCCCAAACCGGCATGTCGCGGGTACCGTGACCCGAAACCATCGAGCGCCCGTCGATTACCTGGAAAACCCTCAGGAACGGAAACTCCCCGTGATTGTTCTCGGTCAGCTTGGTCAAATCCGTCGGTTTCACGTTCAGGAAGTTGACCAGATTGCCGTCGCCGCGCCCGTCATCGCCGTGACAGACAGCGCATGAATTGCGGTATTCGTTCGCACTCGGTGCGACACCTCCTCCATTGGCGGCCACGCTCGTGACGCTTGCGCCGAGGGCGAAAACCATTGTCAGCACCCGTCCTGTTGTTCTTGTTTTCATGGTGTTTCCTCCCATTCTCTGTGGCCTTTTGGCCGTGAAACGGGAGAAGCGTATCTTTACGTAAGGGAATGTCGTTGACGGGCGTCAATGCTTTCCCCGTGGCGGATCGCCGGCTTCGGTCTTCAAATCGTCTTGCGACCAAACTAGTCTCGGGGGAATCGAACCCTTCATCCACGACCACCGCGATCCGCCATGCCTTTCCTGCCCCGCGCCGTCTATCCGCTGATGATCGGATCCGCCCTGCTGATGTTCGCGGGCGGCGTCAACGGGCTGATTCTCCCGGTTCGTGGCAGCCAGGAGGGCTTTTCGTCCTTCTCGCTCGGCCTTCTCGGAACCGGATGGGCAATCGGCTACATTCTCGGCTGTCTGATCATGCCGCGCACCGTGGCGCGCGTCGGCCACATAAGGGCTTTCGGCGCGATGACGGCGCTGGCCGTCGTTTCCGTGCTCGCAACGCTGCTGATCGTCCAGCCCTGGGCCTGGATTCCGCTGCGCGGCGTCGCGGGTTTCGCCTTCGCCGGCGCGGCGATGATCGTCGAGAGCTGGCTGAACGAACGGGCCGAGGCAACTTCGCGCGGCCGCGTTTTCGGCCTCTACACCATGGTCAATCTCGCCTCGACGACGCTTGGCCAGCTGGCGCTGACGACCGGTGACACCGCGACGCATCTGTTCTTCGTCATCGCCGCCATCTTCTACGCGCTGGCGCTACTTCCGAGCGGGCTCTACGCCTCGCATGCGCCGAATCCACTGGTCGGCGCCTCGCTTGACCTCAAGACGCTGTGGCGCAACTCGCCGGTCGCCGTCGTCTCGGTGGTGCTGATCGGCGTCGCCAACTCTTCATTCGGCACGCTTGGCGCGGTCTATGCCGACCGGATCGGTCTCGGCGTCGCGACCATCGCCTTTTTCATGAGCGTCGCGATTCTCGCCGGATCGGCGGCGCAAGTGCCCATCGGCTATTTCTCCGACCGGATGGACCGTCGCCTCGTGCTGGTCGCGATCGGCGCCATGGCGCTGATTGTCGACCTCTTTCTGGCAATCGTCCAGCCAAGCTCGGTGGCGATCGCGCTTGGCGCGTCGGCCGTGTTCGGTGCCTGCATCTATTCGATGTATCCGGTGATTGTCGCCCATGCCAATGACCATGCGCCCGACAATTACTTCCTGCGCACCTCGGGCGGATTGCTGCTGCTGTTCGGTGTCGGGTCCATCGGCGGGCCGCTGATCGCCGGCGCGATCATGTCGCTTACCGGTCCGTCGGGCCTCTTTGTCACCACCGCCATCACCCATCTCGGCCTTGTCGGTTATGCGCTGTGGCGCATCCGCCAGCGCGCCGCGCCGGAGCAGAAAGAAAAGACCGAATTCGTCGCCGCCCAACCGGCGCGCATGTCGACTCCCGAAACCGTCGTCCTGGACCCGCGCGCGGAGGAAGAGGAAATAGAGGAACAGATGGTCGACACGAGCGGAGAAAACGAGAAAGGGTGAGTTCTCTTTCGCCGACGGGAGCCGCGGCGCGTCCGTCATGCGACGGCGAATATGCCGGAGCCGATAACTTGACGCCGCCCCCCTCGCCTGACATCAGGTGCGCGCGCAGTCGGGGGGTGGACATTGCCCGCCCCTGCCCCAGCTGAAACGGCAGACCGTCGGAGATAGAAAGCGGCCATGCTGCAGACACCATACTACCTGATCGACAAGTCCAAACTTCTTCCAAACATGGAGAAGATCGCCTCGCTGCGCGAAGCGTCCGGCGCGAAGTCGCTGCTGGCGTTGAAATGTTTCGCCTCCTGGTCGGTTTTCGATTTCATGGCCGAATACATGGACGGCACGACCTCGTCGTCGCTCTACGAGGTGAAGCTCGGCTACGAGAAGTTCGGCGGCGAGACGCATGCCTATTCTGTCGCCTATGCCGATCACGAAATCGGCGAGGTACTGGAGAATTGCGACAAGATCCTCTTCAACACGATCGGCCAGCTGAACCGCTTCGAGGGAGCAAGCCGCGGCAAGACGCGCGGCCTGCGCGTCAATCCGGGCGTATCGACCTCAGAATTCGATCTCGCCGATCCGGCGCGGCCCTTCTCGCGCCTCGGCGAGCATGACCCGAAGGACATCGAAAAGGTCACCGACCAGATCTCCGGCTTCATGTTCCACTGCAATTGCGAGAACGAGGATTTCGACCGCTTCGACGCCATGCTCGGCACAATCGAACAGCGCTTCGGCCACCTGATCCGGCAAATGGAATGGATCAGCCTCGGCGGCGGCATCCATTTTACAGGCAAGGACTACCCGCTCGACCGTTTGGCCGAAAGGCTGAAGCGATTTTCCGGCGAGAACGGCGTGCAGGTCTATCTCGAGCCCGGCGAAGCAGCGATCACCAAGGCCGCGACTCTCGAGGTGACCGTGCTGGACACGCTGAATAACGGCAAGGATCTAGCCATCGTCGATTCCTCCATCGAGGCGCATATGCTCGACCTGCTGATCTATCGCGAGACCGCGAAGATCGCGCCGAACAAGGGGCCGCATGAATGGATGGTCTGCGGCAAGTCGTGCCTGGCAGGCGATATTTTCGGCGAATTCCGCTTCGCCGAGCCGCTGAAACCCGGCGACCGGTTGAGCTTTCAGGACGCGGCGGGCTACACAATGGTCAAAAAGAACTGGTTCAACGGCGTTAGGATGCCGGCCATCGCCGTGAAGGAGCTCGACGGCTCCGAGCGGCTCGTCCGTGACTTCGGCTACGACGACTTTGTCGCGGCGCTGTCGTGAAACCCCTCTAGCAAGACGTCATTCCATCCACAGGGCGGAGACAACAGGAGGCCCCGCACAGGCTCATGAAACGCAATGTATTGATTATCGGCGCCGGCGGCGTCGCTCAGGTCGTCGCGCATAAATGCGCACAAAACAACGACGTACTGGGAGACATTCACATCGCCAGCCGCACGCTTTCCAAATGCGAGACGATCGTCGAAAGCGTCCGCGAAAAGAACGCGATGAAGGCCGATGGCGCGCTGGAAGCCCATCAGGTCGACGCGATGGACACGGCAGCCGTCGCCGATCTGATCCGCAAGACCGGCGTACAGATCGTGATCAATGTCGGCAGCGCTTTCGTGAACATGTATGTGCTTGAGGCCTGCCTCGAAACTGGCGTCGCCTATATCGACACGGCGATCCACGAAGAGCCGGACAAGATCTGCGAGACGCCGCCATGGTACGCCAATTACGAGTGGAAGCGGCGCGACCGCTGCGCGGAGAGAGGTGTCACCGCAATCCTCGGCGCAGGCTTCGATCCGGGCGTCGTCAATGCCTTTGCGCGTTTCGCCATCGACGAGTTCATGGACGAAGTGAAAGAGATCGACATCGTCGACATCAATGCCGGCAGCCACGGCAAATATTTCGCGACGAATTTCGATCCCGAGATCAATTTCCGCGAATTCACCGGCACGGTCTATTCCTGGCAGCACGGCGAGTGGAAGGAAAACTCCATGTTCGAGGTCGGCCGGGAATGGGACCTCCCCGTCGTCGGCACCCAGAAGGCCTACATGTCCGGCCATGACGAGGTACAGTCGCTCGCCGTCAACTATCCGCACGCGGATGTCCGCTTCTGGATGGGCTTCGGCGACCACTACATCAACGTCTTCACGGTGCTTCAGAATCTCGGCCTGTTATCCGAACAGCCAGTCACCACCGCCGAAGGGCTGGAGGTCGTCCCGCTGAAGGTCGTAAAGGCCGTCCTCCCCGATCCCTCCTCGCTGGCCCCGGAATATACAGGCAAGACCTGCATCGGCGATCTCGTGAAGGGCGTGAAGGACGGCAAGGAGACGGAGGTCTTCGTCTACAACGTCGCCGACCACAAGGACGCCTATGAAGAGGTCGGAAGCCAGGGCATTTCCTATACGGCGGGTGTGCCGCCGGTCGCCGCGGCGATGCTGATCGCCGATAGCACATGGGACACCGGAACCATGGTCAATGTCGAGGAACTCGATCCGAAGCCCTTCTTCACGATCCTTGATCGTATCGGCCTGCCGACGCGGGTGAAGGACGAGAACGGCGACCGACCCTGGACCGAAGCCGTCTGAAACCTGCAGCCAACGAGCGCGGTACTCAGGCCAATGAAGCCGGTGACATGAGCATAGGCTATGCCTTCTTCAGGATCGGCATAGCCGAGAGAGCCGCCCTCGCCCAACGCACCGAAGGCGCCTTCTTGGCGACCGAAACAGGAACGAGCGCGGCGGGTGAAATTCGTGGCGAAGGCGTTATGCATCGGCTTCAAGCCGCCACTGACATCTCCGCGCACCGCGATTTCCAAAGAAGCGCACATTCATGCGACAATAGCACGTCCCCGGCTTCTGCACGATGTCAGACTCGTGTGCGCAAGCGCACAGACCGGCCACAAATCCGCCGGTAAGCCCTGTTTTTCGTTAAGATTCTGGGATATATGCGCGTTACTTTCCAGGGGCAGGCGAAACGGCGGAGAAGCGGGAACACAGGGCCCGCGCCCGACGCCGGAAGGTATTTCTTGATGGATAGTGGGGGCGAAGCGGCAGCATGCTGAGTTGGACGGTGAATTCGGGCTTCGACATTGCCTTCATACTACTGGCGCTGGTCACCGGCTTCGGCCTGATAGCCTACATTCTCAGGGATACGCGCCGCGATCTCGATGGCCTCGGCGACGCCGCGATGATTGTCCAATCCGCCACCAAGAGCGAAAAGACGCCCCGCGAAGCCTTCGCCGCAGAGTTCGACACCGTCGACCGATCGCTGAAAGACCAGCGCGTCGTCGGTCTTGCCTGGCGGCGATTCGCGACGACCCTGGTCCCGCTTGAAGTCGAGGATGGCGTGACGTCCGAGAACACCCTGGTTTCACGCTCGCCCTCGCCCACGGAATATTTCTCGCCTGTCGGGCTCGGGCTGGACCGCAGCCATGTTTCGATGACCCCGGGCGCGTTTCTCGCCGTCTTCCTGCTGTTCGCGGGTATCGGCCTCGCAGGCACGATCGGCGCCATTGCGGAGGCGTTTGGTCCGGATTCCGGAGATATGATGCGCGCTGCAATCGCAAGCGCCGGCGGCAAGCTTCTCCTGTTCGCAGTCACAGTGGCGCTCTATCTGGCGCTGCGGCTGGCCGTATCCTGGTCACGCACTGCCATCGCGGAGGGCGTCCGCCATTTCAACGACACGTTACTCGATCGCGTCTATTTCGAGAACGCCGAATCGGCGGGCACGCGGCGGCAGGACGCGATGCATTTCCAGGCCAAGAGTCTTCAACGTCTGGGCGAGAAACTGACCACCTCCATCGGCGGCACCACGCGCGACGCGATCGTCGAGGGCTATGTGGAGGTTGTCACGCGTATGGAGGCCCTGACCAAGCGCTATGACGATCTCGTCTCGGCGGCGCAGAAAGGCGCGCGCGAGGCGGTCGAAAAAGCCTTTGACGATTCCGTCGAAACCAGCGCCGACGTGGTCGTCAAGCGCATGGAAGCGGTCGCCCAGCATCTGACAGCGATCCCGGAACGCATGGAACAGGCCGCGCTGTCACTGCAGTCGGCCGGGACCAATATCTCCGCCGAACAGCAACGTTTCGCCAATGATCTGCAAACGACTGCTAATGATACGGTCGCCTCGGCAGCGAGCGCGGTCGCCCGCGACGTTGCCGAATCCGTGCGCGCCGCATTGGCGGAGTCGCAGAATGTGTCGGCGACGATTTCGGAGCGGCTGTCGCTGTTGCCGGATCGCATCGAACAGGCCGCGCTGACATTCGAGAACGCCTCGGCTAAGATGATCGACGTGCAGAGCACCGTCGCCGAGGAGACCCAGACTCGCACCCAGCTCGCCGTTCAGTCGGTGACGGACATGATCAAGCAGGCGACTGGCGAGATCGCCCAATCGGTCGACGAAACCATCGCCAATTCGCTGTTGCAGACGACGCGGACGCTGGAAACAGTTGGCGAGAACATGACGCTGCTGCCGGACCGCCTCGCCGGCGTCGCGCGGACCCTTGAGCAGACAACCGACCATATTTCCGAGACGCATATGAAGGTTCTCGCCAATCTGCAGGCGGGCACGCGCGAAATGACCACGACGACCGCCGAGACAATCGCGGCGCATGTCAACCAGAACACGCAGACCTTCCTCGACAAGCTGCACGAGACCAACGACGCCTTCGAGGCACGCACCCAGTCGCTGACCGGTCTTTTTCAGGCGCTGGAACGCACGGGCGACCGGATTGCCGAAACGCACAATCAGGCGCTAGCCGACTTCAAGACGAGCGCCAGCGAGATCACCGCCGTCACCGCCGATGCGATCGCCGCGCGTGTAGAGGAGAATACGACGCAGTTCGTTGAGAAGCTCGAGCAGTCCAACGCCGCATTCGAGGCGCGAGCCGAGCGTCTGTCCAGTCTCTATGTCTCACTCGAACAGGCGAGCGACAAGATCGCGGAGACGCATACGCGCGTCATGACGCAGTTGCAGCAAGCCGCGCGCGACATGACTGCAACCACCTCGCAATCGATCTCGCGTCATATCAACGAGAACACCCAGTCCTTTATCGAGAAGCTGAACGAATCCAACGCCGCATTCGAGGAACGCGCCGGCGCGCTGACCGGCCTGTTCTCGACGCTCCAGAAGGCGAGTGACCGTATCGCAGAGACGCATACGCGTTTCATGGACCAGATGCAGCAGGGCGCGCGCGAACTCACCGAAGCTACCGCCGAGACGTTGTCACGCAGCGTCAATGAGAACACCAGCGGCTTCATCGAGAAGCTGAACGAATCCAACGCTGCTTTCGAGGAACGGGCACAGGCCCTGACCGGCCTGTTCGCGACGCTTCAAAAAGCGAGCGACCGGATTGCGCAGACGCATACCGGCTTCATGGCCGAGATGCAGGACAGCACACGCGATATCATCGCCAAAACGACCAGCACGATCGCCGCCGAGCTCCAGACCAACACCACCGATATCGTGTCGAGGCTGCGGGAATCCGACGATTTCTTTGCGTCGCGCGTCGAAGCGCTGTCGTCGCTGCTGCCGCAGATCGACCAGACCGGCCAAGCTCTGGCCGGCATCATGGAGCGGGTCTCGGCGGAAAACGGCCGCGTCGGCGTCGAGCTCTCGGAACTGGCGGGCTCACTGCACGAAGCCACGGGCGGCATAAAACAATCAGCCGACCGGTTCTCGCACAATCTTCTCGAGGTCCAGCAATCGCTCGACGATTTCCATAAGCTGTCCAAGGACACGATCGAAATGGTCGGCACCTCGCAGCGCACGCTGAAGGAATCCATCGGCATGCAAGCGGAATTGTGGGAGCGCCATGTCGAACGGTTCGACGATGTCGACCGCAAGCTCGGCGACGTGTTCGCCGAGATGTCGCGACAGATCGACTTGCAGACGCGCCAGATGCGCGATCAGGTCTCGGAGATGGACAATGCCCTCGCCGGCGCCGTGAACCATCTCGGCGAACTGGTCGAGGAACTCAACGAGACCCGCGCGCAGGCGCGTAGCGCTGGTACGTACGGCTGAACATGGCAGACTGGACTAGCCTTGGCGGTCGCCTCGACCAGCGGCTGACCCAAATTTCGGGAAGCACGCTGCCACAGGTTTCCCTCAACAAGGTCCGGACCGCAGCTGCGCGCTGGGAACGCCGCCGTGAAGTCGCCGAAATACCTTTTGTCGTCCGTCGTCGGCGCATCCGCGACGCGGCGGAGAAACTCAAGCAAGGGCGCGGCGGCGACCTTCCGCTGAGCGACCTTCGTCTCGCCCTCTTCCATATGCGCGAGGAGGACGTTTTCCTGGCCAGTACGATCGCGCGGCATAGGCTGGTCACCGAAGCGATATCGCGGCCGGGCAAGACGCCGATCAACGTCCTGTTCAAGGCATTCTTCCAATGCTTCGAGGCGGGCAGCCCAGAGACCGACCGGATCTATCAGCATCTGCGCAAGAATATCGATGCGCTACGGATCAATTCACGGGCTTTCGTGAAGAAGGTCAAATTCTTTGATGGCAATTACGGGCTCGACACGATCATCGACTCTGTCGATCTGAGAAACCCGGTTCGCTCACTGGAGCGCGTCGGTCTGGGGGATAATGAGCAGGATTCGCTTTATGGCCTCTCCATCAAGTGCACCCTCGTCGAACGGACGCTGACCCATGTCGAGCTCGACGCGCAACCGTTGAAAACGATCCTTGGCTGGATCGAGCTCGGGGAGCGCAAGCGGCCGGATCTGGAGAGCGCCTATTACGAGATCCTCCTGTTGCGCTTTGCCCAGCAGGATCCGTCGCCGGACGTCAGGCGTACGATCGCCCGTTTCCTGCTCGGCCATTTCGGCGATCCACGCTCGACTTCCTGGCCCAAGCTGCGCGATGACACAGGCCGGCTGAAACGTGACACCTGTCTCGCGGTAATGGAGCGCTGGCTCGATAGCGGGGCGCTGCGCTAAACCGGGTATCTTCGAAATCCGCATACAAAAAAGGGGCCAAAGGGCCCCTTTTTTCTCTAGCCGTCGAAAAGCGGTCGGTCAGGCGGGATCGGGACATTGTCCGGGATCACAGGCCGGCCAGTCTGCGCCGTCGATGCCTCGGTTTGCGCGTCGTCGGCCGGAGCTTCGGGCTCCGCGACAACGGCTTCCGGCTCGGCCGGGCTCTCGAGCGCCGTGGTTTCGGGCGGCGTCATCGGTTCCTGTTGGACAGCGGCCGGCGCAGGGGCAGGCGCAGGGGCTGCTTCGTCGCCCCAGGCAGCCGTCGCCGTCTGAAAGGCTTCTCTGCCCGTTTCGCCGGTCACAAGACGCAATGTCGTGCGACGGCCGCTATAATAGACGAACTGTATTTCGATCTGATCGGGTTCGCTGAACAGCTGCTGATGCAACTGACGGGCTGCGGGGACGTCAGCAAGCGCGAAGAGGAAGATGTTGTCGGCAATCTTTACCACGGACCCGACCAGCGGCTCGGCCCTGTCCTGGCCGCTGCGGACGAATGTAATGCCTTCGACGGAGGCGATCTCGCTGCTTGCGACGCTGTCCGACGGTGCGAAGACGAGTTCGAAAAGATGAGTCGCGGGCAGCGTCTCATCCAGATTTCGCCGCAGCGTCAGCGTTGCGCGAAGACCGTCGGCCGGAATGGAGACGTCGCCGCGGATTGCCGGTTCGGGCGGCAGTCCGGGCAGTGGCGAGGATTCGATAACCGACCACTCGACATTGCCCGTATCGACGGCCTGTCCGCCGGCTGTCGCAAAGAGAAAGGCCTTCTCGCCACTGAGCGGCGCCACCGCCTGTTCGACCGCAGGCGCCTGCGTGTTTTCCTCTGCCACGCTCGCAGCTTCGGTTGCCGTCTCACCCGAAGGGGCGGATTCAGCGTCGGACGGCGGTATCTGCGCCGCAGAGGCAGGCTCGGCTTGCTGAGTGTTTGCATCCGTGGCCGAGGCAGCGGTATCGGTTTCACCTTCGACGCGCGCGGAGCTTGACGGTTCGCCGGCCAGCCCGGCAACGAATTCCACCAGCCAGGTTCCCGTGGTCCTCGCCTTCGCGGTGTAGCGCGCTGTCGCATCCGGGAAGGCGACGGCGGCGGCGACCCCGCCACCGATGAGCAGGACCAGAAGGATAAGGAGGACACGGCCGAAACCGCCACGCCGGCGCGGCTTGGCTTTCGGTGCATGATCCTGATTGGCCGCTACCCGTTCGGCAGGCTCCTCGAAGTCGAAATCATCGCCGAAAATATCGTCAGGCAGGTCGAAGCCATCATCCGTCGCCCAGCGGTCGGACTGTTTCTGCGCCTGAGCGTTTGATGGCGCGGCGAAGTCCTCGTCGAGTTCGAAATCCTCCGCGGGCGGCGGCGCGACAGGCGCCGGCGGGGCCTTGCGTCTCTCCGGCTTTCTGGGCGCAACTGCTTTCCTTGACGGCTGCTGGCGCACCGTGTCGGCAGCGATCAGTTCCTGGACCGCGTCCTCGACCTCCTCATCGATCGACCGGCCCGGCTGCGGTGCGGGATCGAATGGATGCGGCTCGAAGTCGGTATCCGAGAGTTCCTGCACCGCTTCCTCGACCTCGTCCGCGATCGTGCGATGCATCTCCTGCGCCACCGGTTTCGACGGTTTTGCCCTACGCGGCTGCGGGCGGGGCTCCTCGGCCCCCGGCTCTTCGAAATCGGCTGACCAGATATCCGCCAGTTCGGTCATCAACTCGTCGGTTGTCGGCCCGGTATCCGCGTCTTCCTTGCCGGCGTTTCTCTCTGCCTGCTCGGCCTCCACTTCACGGATTGCCGCGTTGAGCTTTTCTATATGCGTGTGAACCGCATCGAAATCGGGCTGCGGCGACAGCGATTTCAGATACTTCACCAGTGCGTTTCGCGCCCGCCGATAGATGATCTCGCGGGTGGCCGGGTCGCGCATGTCCTCGTTGCTGACTGCCTTGCGCAGCAGAATCCTGACATCGAAGCCGTTTTCGCCTGCAGGCTCCACCGCTTCCGGTTCCTCGGCATGCACCGGAGTCGACTCCTCGATCGCGGGCGCTTCCGGTTTCGGCTTGGAGCGGGCTTCCTCCTCGGCCGATATCGGCAGGGATAATTCGGCCGTCAGCGCCGACTGGAATTCCTCCAGCAGATCGCGGTCGTTCTCTTCGACCTTGAGCGCCTGCGTCACGGAAGCACCGGAGGCCGCAGCGCGCGGCGGCGGCGAATAGGAAGGCGCGGGAGCGGCCGGGACCGGCGGGGGCGCAGGTTCCGCCGGGGTCTCCGGTGCGCGCGGAGCGTCGGCGCCCCGTCCGGACGGCGCGGACGGCGCTTCCGTGATTTTCGGAAAGGCATATTCGCGGACCGGAGGGTCAGAAGGCCTGCGCACGATCGGTGTTACATTGCTTTCGGGCCGATAGGCCGGTGCAGCGGCGTCCTGGCTTTCGGGTCGGGAAACCGGCGCGGCCGTTTCTTGCGGTTTTGGCGTGACCGGTTCCTGGGGCTTTGCAGGGGCTGCCGGTTCGGACGCGGAGGTCGGATGCATGAGTTGCTCCGCCTCCATGTCGAGGATGGCGTTTTCCAGCTCTTCGAGCGTGTCAGCCACTTCGGCCTCACTGGCAGCACGCGATTCGAGCTGCCTTCTGATGCCCTTGCGTACCCGTTCATAGGCGGATGCGCGCGCGAGGGGCGTGTTCTCTGAAAGCCCCTGAATGGCTACACGAATGTAGTTCGAAAAATCCGACACGGAAAATTGCTTCCCTGTTTCACGTCCGCCCTGGCGACGGCATCCGGGAGAGGTCCCTTGCCGCGTTCAGCCAAGGTCGGATCTGCGCGTCCGCGCCCATGATCAGGTCAATAGGAACCATTCGATCAAGAACTGCGGAAACCTCCAACTCATAGAAAATCGCGCCCGGAATCATGCCGATACCCGACTCCAACCGCAGCGACCCTAACCGGTTTCGGGAATGACAACAAGATTTCATGACTCAGCATCCAAACCACCCCAAAAGGCCCGAAACCGCCCGATTCCGCTTCGCGATTGGCCAGCTATCTCATCCAAATTGATCCGCATCATGGCGAACTCGACAATTCAGTCTTTTCCTGCCCACTTGAAAACTTTTCCGACCATGTATATTCAAGATCGCAAATATATGAAAACAGGAATATCTTGAGGCGACATGTCCGTCCGAGACCAACAAGACAGGATAGCAAGATGAGAGCGACACTTGCCGCTTTTACCTCAGCCGTGGCGCTGACCCTGATGACCCCCTCCCTCGCCGGCGCGCAAGGGTTCATGCTGGAACCGAGGGAAGTCACCGAGTGGAAGGCGGTCTATGCCCGCATCGAGGCCCGCGACCGGATTCCGGCGCGCGCCCGGCTTGGCGGCACGCTGGTAGAGCTGAAGGTTACCGAGGGCGATCTCGTCGAATCGGGCGAACCGCTCGCCCGCATCGTCGACCAGAAGCTCGATTTTCAGATGAGCGCCATCGACGCCCAGTTGCAGGCGCTCGATTCGCAGCTGAAAAACGCCCAGGCGGAACTGGAACGCGGCGAGGAGTTGCTGCAGCGCGGGGTGACCACCGCCCAGCGCCTCGACGCCCTGCGCACCCAGGTCGAGGTCTTCACCAACCAGATCGAGGCCACCAAGGCCGATCGCCGGGTGCTCGAACAGCAGGTTACGGAAGGAACCGTGCTCTCGCCGCTCACTGGCCGCGTACTCGACGTGCCGATCGCCGCAGGCGCCGTGCTTGCGTTCGGCGAAACGGTCGCAACCGTCGGCGGCGGCGGCTTCTTCCTCCGCGTTGCCGTTCCCGAGCGCCATGCCGGCAGCTTCCGGGAAGGCGACAAGATCCAGATCGAAACCCGGAACGCTACAGAAGGCACGATCGCACGCATCTATCCGCAGATCGAGAATGGCCGCGTCATTGCCGATGTCGAGGTCGACGGCCTTGATGACGCCTTCGTCGATGCACGCGTCCTCGTGCGCCTGCCCGTCGGCAAACGCACGGCCCTGCTCGTCCCCGCCGATGCCGTGGAAACGGTTTCGGGCATCGATTTCGTTTCCGTCAATGCAGGTGGCGACACGGTGAAGCGGACCGTCGTACTCGGTACAGAGCAGACCGTCGACGGAGAAGCCATGGTCGAGGTCCTCACCGGCCTCAAGGGCGGCGAAGAAGTGGTGACCGGCAATGAGTGAGGGTCAGTTCGACGGCCGGCTCGGCATCGCAGGCCAGCTCACGCGGGCATTCATCGTCTCCCCGCTCACACCGCTGATCATCGTCGCGGCACTCGCCGTCGGCATTGTAGCGCTGATCTCTCTGCCGCGTGAGGAAGAGCCGCAGATCTCTGTGCCGATGGTCGATATCCATATCCAGGCGCCCGGTCTGAAAGCGGAAGACGCGGTCAAGCTCGTCACCGAGCCGATGGAAACCATCGTCAAGGGGATCAACGGCGTCGAACACGTCTATTCCCAGACCAGTGACGATTATTCGCTGGTCATGGCGCGCTTCCTCGTCGGCACCTCGTCCGATACGGCGATCCTGCGCGTGCATGAGAAATTGCGCGCCAATATGGATCGCATCCCGGTCGGCATAGCCGAGCCGCTCGTCGTCGGACGCGGTATCGATGACGTCGCCATCGTCTCGCTTACGTTGTCGCCGAAGCCCGGGGCCCAGTTTTCCGCCAACGACCTGACGCGAGTGGCCCGCGAATTGCGCACGGAAGTCGCCAAGATCGACGATGTCGGCCTGACCTATCTCGTCGGCGAAGCGCCCGAGGCGATCCGCATCGCCCCGGATCCCGAGCGCCTCGCGCTCTATGGCGTCACCCTGCAGCAGCTCGCCGGCAAGGTGCAGTCCGCAAACCGCACCTTCGCCACCGGATTCATACGCGACAAGGGCGACCAGATCGGCCTCGTTGCCGGCGAGACGCTGACCGCACCCGCCGAGATCGCCAATCTGCTGCTGACCACGCGCGACGGACGTCCGGTCTATGTTCGCGACGTCGCCGATGTGGAATTCATTTCCGACACCTCAGACCAGATCGTCTCCAATGTCACGCGCGGCGAGGATGGCGCGATCGAGCGCACCCCCGCCGTAACACTGGCCGTCGCGAAGCGGGCCGGCGCCAATGCCGTGGTCGTCGCCGAGCAGATCCTGCACAAGGTGCATGAACTCGAAGGCCACCTCATTCCGGACGGCATCGAGGTCGCGGTGACGCGGGACTATGGGGAGACGGCAAATGAAAAGGCGAACGAGCTGCTGTTCCACCTCGGCCTCGCCACCGTTTCGATCATCGCGCTGGTGCTGTTCGCCATCGGTTGGCGCGAAGCCATCGTTGTCGCCATCGTCATTCCGGTGACGATCCTCTTGACGCTGTTTGCAGCCTGGATCATGGGCTACACGCTGAACCGCGTGTCGCTGTTCGCGCTGATCTTCTCCATCGGCATCCTTGTCGACGACGCCATCGTCGTCATCGAGAATATCGCCCGACACTGGGGAATAAGCGGCGGCAAGCATCGCGTGGCGCGCGCCATCGAGGCCGTCGCGGAAGTCGGCAACCCGACCATCGTCGCGACGCTCACCGTCGTGGCGGCGCTGCTGCCTATGCTGTTCGTATCGGGGCTTATGGGCCCCTATATGAGCCCGATTCCGGCCAATGCGTCGGCGGCGATGATCTTCTCCTTCTTCGTCGCCGTGATCGTCACGCCATGGCTGATGGCGCGGATCGCGGGTGGCGCGCCGGTGCACGATCACTCGGACGGCAGCCACGCCCATGGCGGCAGGCTCGGCGCGCTCTATATGCGCTTCGCCAAGCCGATCCTGGCGACCAAGGGCCGCGCGCTTACCTTCCTGCTGGTGACGGCGGGGCTGTCGTTCGGCTCGCTCGCACTGCTCTACACCAAGGATGTGACGGTCAAGCTCCTGCCCTTCGACAACAAGTCGGAACTGTCCGTCGTCATCGACATGCCGGAAGGCACTTCGGTGGAGGATACCGACGCGGTCGCACAGGCAGTTGCCCGAACCGTTACGGAAATGCCCGAAGTCGTCTCGGTGCAGACCCATGCCGGCAGCGCCTCTCCCTTCAACTTCAACGGCCTTGTGCGCCACTATTATCTGCGCGCCTATCCCTATCAGGGCGACGTGCAGATCAACCTGACGCCGAAGACCGAACGCGACCGAGAGAGCCACGAGATCGCGCTGGAAATCCGCGAGCGGATCAACCGGATCGACGTACCGGAAGGCACCAGCCTGAAGACGGTCGAACCGCCGCCCGGTCCACCGGTCATCTCGACGCTGCTCGCCGAAGTCTACGGGCCGGATGCGGAAACGCGCCGCACCGCCGCGACGAAAATCCGCGAAGCCTTCGAAGCCGTGCCCTTCGTGGTCGATGTGGACGACAGTTTCGGCATCCAGGCGCGCCGCCTGAGGGCGACGATCAACACCGACGATCTGGAGTTTTTCCAGGTCCAGGAAAGCGATGTGTTCGACACGCTCGGCATCCTCAATGGTGGCTCGACGGTCGGCTATTCGCATCGTGGCGACGGTCGGCACCCGATCCCAATCCAGGTTGAGCGCAACAAGGGCGACCGGGTGTTCGACGAGCGCTTCCTGTCGACGCCGATTCCGGCCAACGTGCTGCCGGGAGCCCGTGGAGTGGTCGAGCTCGGCGACGTCATCGATGTTCGGGAGGAGCGCACTTCCTTCCCGATCTTCCGCCACAACGGACGCGATGCGGAGATGGTTACGGCCGAGCTCGCGGGCGACTACGAGGCGCCGCTCTACGGCATGCTCGCCGTCGCCGACCGGATAGAGGCCATGGACTGGCCGGAAGGCACCAAGCCGACCATCAAACTGAACGGTCAGCCGGAGGACGAGAGCTTCGTCACGCTGTTGTGGGACGGGGAATGGGAGGTGACCTGGGTCACGTTCCGCGACATGGGCGCAGCCTTCATGGTCGCCTTGCTCGGCATCTACATCCTCGTCGTGGCGCAGTTCGGCTCGTTCAAGCTGCCGCTGGTCATCCTGACACCGATACCGCTGACCTTCCTCGGCATTATGGGCGGGCATTGGCTGTGGGGAGCCCCCTTCTCGGCCACTTCGATGATCGGCTTCATCGCGCTTGCCGGCATCATCGTGCGCAACTCGATCCTGCTGGTAGACTTCATCCGCAATGCGGACACCGAGGGCAAAACCAAGGTCGACATCCTGCTGGAAGCCGGCGCGATCCGCTTCAAGCCGATCCTGCTGACCGCCATTGCGGCGATGATCGGCGCGGTGGTGATCCTTGCAGACCCCATCTTCCAGGGGCTGGCCTTGTCGCTCTTGTTCGGTCTCCTGTCCTCAACGCTGCTGACCGTTCTGGTCATACCGGCGATCTACCGGGTGCTGCGGACCTGAGACTCCGCATTCACACGGCAAATCGAAAAGGCGCCTTCGGGGCGCCTTTTATATTTATTTACACAAATGAAGCTTAATTGGTTCGCATCTGGGTACGTCGTGTCTCACCGATCGACCAAAGACCGCGACTTTTGCCTGCAGACCGGTTCCGGAGCGCATGACGACGCTCATTACGCGCAGGGCGCCCACCGGAATGTCATTCACCAACAAAGAGATTATTCCGGCGGCGGATTTTCTTCGCGGCCTGCCCATCTTGAGGACGCTTCATGGCTAAACTTTCTTCCGGCTTATCGATCACAATCAAGGGACGCCTGATCGCACTTGGCTTGATCACCGTGGCGGGCTTTGCGAGCTTGGTCGCGGTTGGTTGGTACAGCGGATCGCGGACAGTCGAGGCGGCCCGGGAGGCCGAAACGCTTCGCGAAAACATCCACATCATCAATGAGATGCGCCTTGCCAATATCGAACTGGTCCTCGCTGCGATGGATTCGATCATCGACAAGTCTGAAGGCAAGCTTCTTCCGGAACGTCAGGAAACCATCGACACCTCTATCAAGTTCATTCGCGAGAACATAGACGAAGCGGTCGCGATGTCTGTCCTTCTCGGGAAACCGCAAGCCACGGAGACGATGGTACAGGATCTTGCCGAAGTCGAGAAAGCCATCGCAGTCGACCTTCCGCGCCTGATTGCGGAAAATGCGAGCGAAGATGAGTTCGCGGCGCTCGATGACGCGATCGACGGCGGTGGAGAGCGGTTGAACGAAACGCTCACCAGCCTCTCCCAGGCCGGCAACGAGGCGGTAAAGTCAGAGCTTGTTTCGGTCGGTACGACCGCGGATTGGGCTAAGACCATGCTGGTGGCGTTTGCCGGCGCATTCATGGTCGTCGTCGGCCTCTTTACGCTCTTGATCGTGCGCTACGTCGTCGGCTCGCTCGCCGGCTTCGGCAGAGACATGAAGGCGATCGCCCAAGGGGATCTCGACGCCAGAATCGAAGCCGAGGGCCGCGGGGACGAGGTCGGCCATATGGCTGAGTCGCTGGTGCTTTTCCGCGATGCGGCAATCGAAAAGCGGGAACTTGAGCGTCAGGCCGATGAAAACCGCTCGCTCAGCGAGCGCGAGAGGATCGCCCGGGAAAAGGCCAAGGAAGAAGAGGCCCTGCAGATCAAGACAGCGGTAGATTCACTTGCCGGCGGCCTGAACAAGCTGGCGGACGGCGATCTCAACGTGCGCCTGAACACCCCGTTCATGGAGAGCCTCGAAATCCTGCGTCTCGATTTCAACAAGTCGGTCGAGAAGTTGAGCTCAACGCTCAACGAGATCAAGGACAGCATCTCCTCAATTCACGGCGACGCAAGCGAGATGCGTTCGGCCGCGGATGAGCTTTCACGGCGCACCGAACAGCAGGCCGCTTCGCTGGAAGAGACATCTGCGGCACTCGAGCAGATAACCGCGACCGTGCGCAGCGCTTCCGAACGGGCAATCGACGCCCAGAAGATGGCCGGGGAAGCCCGCGAGTCGACCGGACGTTCCGGCAAGGTCGTTGCGGACGCCGTCTCGGCAATGGGTCGTATCGAGACATCCTCGAACGAGATATCGACGATCATCAACGTGATCGACGAGATCGCCTTCCAGACCAACCTGCTGGCACTCAATGCGGGGGTCGAGGCGGCGCGGGCGGGCGACGCCGGCAAGGGCTTCGCGGTCGTTGCCCAGGAAGTGCGCGAACTGGCGCAGCGCTCCGCCGATGCGGCGCGCGAAATCAAGGGCCTGATCCAGAACTCAAGCGACGAGGTCGCAAATGGCGTGTCGCTCGTTAGCGCGGCGGGCGACGCACTGAACCAGATCGCCGGACAGGTCACCGCCATCAGCGACCACATCAACTCCATCGCGACGGCGGCGACCGAGCAGTCGACCGGCCTGCAGGAGATCAATATCGCGGTCAGCCAGATGGATCAGATGACCCAGCAAAACGCGGCAATGGTGGAAGAATCCACCGCCGTTACGCACCGTCTTTCCGGTGACGCCAACAAGCTGTCCTCGCTCATCGGCCAGTTCAAGGTGGCCGCCCGGGGCCAGGCTGCATATCCCGGCGCGGCCGACCACAGGTCGGCCCCGACCACCTCGCCGGCGCGCAACATGGTCCAGAAAGTCATGAGCGCCTTCGGCGGTTAGATCTACACCGCGAGGTCATTCGCACACGGCCGGTTGCCTTGCAGCCGGCCGTTTTCTTTGGATGAGAGCGCTATTCCGCAGGCGGTTCCGCCTGACCGTAGAGCGGTACCGTCGATATCGCCATCTTGGCAGAGCCGTCCTGGACCTGGCGGGAATGTGACAGATAGATCAGCGTGTTGTTCTCGCGGTCATATATCCGCTTGACGACCAGCTTCTTCCAGATCAGCGAGCGCGAGCTCTTGAAAATCTCCTCGCCGCCCTTGCCGAGATCGATGTCGCCGATTTCGATCGGTCCGGTCTGGCGGCAGGCGATTGAGGAGTTGGACGGATCCTCGAACCAGTTCCCCTTCTGCAGCCTGTCGATCAGCCCGCGGTCGAAATAGGCAACATGGCACGTCACGCCCTTCACGTCAGGGTCTGCGATCGCCTCGATGACGATGTCGTTGCCCAGCCAGTCGACGCCGACCTCGCCCACCTCCTTGGCGGAGGCCGAGAGCGGCATCATAACGGCGGCAAGGGCTAGCGCGGCTGCGCGGCGAAAGGTCTTCGGCATGGTGATCTCCGGAACGTTGCGTGTGCTGTAATGTTTGTTCGCAACGCCCTCGCCGCAAGTCCGGTTGCAGAGTTTACCCATCCGGGTCATCTTCTTGCATCGCATCGATCCGCGCGGTCTCGGCGGAATTACGCGAAAGGAGACATACGCTTGAGCAAGAAGGGCCATGGCAGAACGCCCCGGCTGGACGATGCCGATCTGAGCCTTCACCTCGGTCGTGACAGCTATGAGCGCAAGCTTGTCAAGCTGCAGCACCTGCTTACGCAAATCCAGCAAGCCTATCTTTTTTCGGGAAAATCGGCGGTGATCCTGTTCGAGGGATGGGATGCGGCAGGAAAAGGCGGCACGATCCGCCGTATATCCGCGGCTTTCGATCCGCGTAGTTTCAAGGTCTGGCCGATCGGCGCGCCGCGCAAATATTATCTCGAGCGCCATTTCCTGCTGCGCTTCATGGAACGGATGCCGCCCAATGGTGCGATCACCATTTTCGACCGGTCATGGTATGGACGGGTGCTTGTCGAACGCGTCGAAAAACTGACGCCCGAGAAACGCTGGAAGAACGCCTACAAGGAAATCAATGATTTCGAGCGCATGCTTCACGATGACGACACGCGCCTCGTGAAGCTGTTCTTCCACATCTCGCCGGATGAGCAACTCGCGCGGTTCGAGGAAAGGCTGCGCAATCCGCTGAAGCGGTGGAAGCTGTCCTACGAGGATTTCCGCAATCGCAACCACTGGGACGACTATGCGACAGCTATCGACGAGATGTTCGAGCGAACCTCGACCGACTATGCGCCCTGGCATGTGATCCCCGCCAACGACAAGAAACATGCGCGCATCGCGGCGATGAAAATCATCACCGACACGCTGGGGAAAGGCGTTGACCTCTCACCGCCGGTGATCGACGAGACGGTCCTGCAAGCCGCGAAGGAGCATATCGAATTGACGCCTTCGCTGGTGGAAAGCCTCGCGGGCCGGACGGAATAACGTTCACTCAGTGCGCATGTCCGTCGCCGATCCGGGCGGCGCCGTCACAGACGTGCAGGCTGCATTCCATCTCAAGCGTCGAATGGGCGATGCCGAAACCCTCCGCCAGGATGGCTTTCACGCGCGCCTTGATATCGTCGGCGCGGTCCCATGCGCCTCTGTCGATCACAAGGTGTGCGTCGAGGGCATTGTCATGTTCGTTCATCTGCCAGAAATGGGCGTGGTGGATACCGGCAACGCCGTCGACGGCCTCCATGCGCGCGATGACCGCATCCGTGCGAATATCCGGCGGGCTGCCGAGCATCAGAATGCGGATCACGCCGCCGATCTCGGCAAAGGCCTGCCAGAGGATGTAACCGGCGATCAGCAACGTCGCCAGCGGGTCTATCAGCCGCCAGTCGTAAAGCAGGATCAGCGTGCCGGCGACGATGACGGCAACCGAACCCAACGCGTCGGCGACATTGTGCAGAAAGGCGGCGCGGATATTCATGCTTTCCTTCGACAGCGCGAAGGTCAGCGCGGCGGTTATCAGATCCACCACGAGGGCGATTGTCGCTATGATCACAACGGTCCAGCCGGCAACTTCCTCCGGTTCGAAGAACCGCATCACCGCCTCGTAAACGAGATAGACCCCGATCACGATCAGCGTCGTGTAATTGATCAGCGCCGCGACCACCTCGACGCGGCCATATCCGAAGGTCATCGCCTCGTCGGAAGGGCGTCGGGCGATCCTGCGGGCGCCAAAGGCTATCACCAGCGAAATCGCGTCGGAGAAATTATGCAGCGCATCGGCGATAAGCGCGAGGCTGCCGGCAAGAACGCCGCCAACGACCTGTGCGACAGTCAGCAGCAGATTGACCCCAACCGCCAGCGCGACACGCATGTCGCCCGCATCCGGATCGACGTGGTGGTGGCCATGATGCGAATGATTATGTGCCATGAGGGCTCCCCGGGATTTGTTCCCGCATAGGGATAATCCCTCTAGCGACTATAGGTTCAAGGGCGAATCTGCCGGTTGCGTCGCCATCATTGGATGCTAGGAAAACGCAAACACGGGAGAGATCGATGACAACTCAGAAACGCATCCTGTTTACCGGCGGCTCCGGCAAGGCAGGAAAGCATGTCGTGCCTTATCTGCTGGACAAGGGCCACCGGGTCGTCAATGTCGATCTGACTCCACTCGACCATCCGGGCGTCGACAATCTCACCGCCGACATCACCGATTCCGGCCAGATGTTCAACGTGATGACGTCCTACGCGAATTTCGATGAGTTGGAGCCGGGCAACGGCGTACCCGCCTTCGATGCAGTCGTGCATTTTGCAGCGATCCCGCGCATCCTTATCCATCCGGACAACGAGACGTTCCGCGTCAATGCGGTCGGCACCTACAATGTCATCGAGGCGGCCGTGAAACTCGGCATCCGCAAGATCGTTATAGCCTCCTCGGAGACTACATACGGCATCTGCTTCGCCGACGGGCGCGCCGACCCGAAGTCCCTTCCGCTCGACGAGGACTACGACGTCGATCCAATGGATTCCTATGGACTGTCCAAGGTGGTCAACGAGAAGACGGCGCGCGCTTTTGCATTACGCTCCGGCTTCGACATCTATGCGCTTCGCATCGGCAATGTCGTCGAGCCGCATGAGTATAAGCAGAATTTCCCGACCTATTTCGCCAACCCGGAAATGCGGCGCCGGAATGCATTCTGCTATATCGACGCCCGCGACCTCGGCCAGATCGTCGATCGATGCCTCGCGACGGATGGCCTGGGCTTCCAGGTCTTCAATGCCGGCAACGACACCAACGGCATGAATATTCCGACGGCCGAGCTGATCGAGCGCTTCTTCCCCGGCGTGCCGCTGACGCGCGAGATGGGCGAGAACGAGGCGTTGTTTTCCAATCGCAAGATTCGCGAAGTGCTTGGCTTCGATGAAGAGCACGACTGGCGTAAATATGTGAAAGGCTGAACGCCCGCGAAGGTTTCGAAACGCGGGCTCAGTCGTTTGCCGGGTCCTGGCGACGCGCATCGCCGGGTGTCATGCCGAAGCGTTGCCGGAAGGACCTGTTGAAATAGGAAATGTCACTGAACCCGCAGTGATAGGCGATCTCCAAAATCCGGGATTGCTGGTGCCGATGGTCGCGAAGCATCCGACAAGCCAGATCGAGCCGAGCGGCGCGCAATGTGTCGGTGAAACGTTCTCCCCGCGCCGCGAGCAATTTTCGGATGTATCCCGGCGATACTCCCTGCCTGCGCGCAACATCGTTGATTGAAAAATCAGGGTCGCCCGCGTGACGTTCGATCTCGGAGCGGATCGCGGCCATGCGGGCCTCCTGTATTCCGCTGCCGACCGTATCGAGACGATACCAGTTGTCCCGGGATGAATCGAGCACCAGACCAGTGAGCTCATGGACATGCCGCGCTGCCAATATCGATGCGGCGAGATCGGGGCCCTGCCCGTTCTCGCGGATATTTGAAGCGAGGATGGCATTCAAATAGCTGGCGAGCAGCCCGAGCGCGGTGTTTCCTTCAGGAACGATCGCGAAACCGAGGCGGTCGATATCCAGCACCTGGCCGGCAAGGGCCGAATGAGGCACCGACATCGTCAGATATTCGCCACCAGTCGAAAGCGTCTGTCCAACTTCGGACGACCGCCGGACGAGCGCATCGCCGGACCCGATGGTCATCTCCTTTCCACCTTCCATCACCCGCATCATTCCGCGTTGCGGGATCAGGATCACCATGTCGTCGTTGCTGTCGTCGATCAGATCACGCGTGCGCGTGCACCTGATCGCACTGACGCTGCCCCTGGAGACATGAAGGCCCTGCATCATCGTGAAGCTGGCGTCGTAACGGAACGGTTCGTCGTCAAGGGGATCGATTTGCAGCCTGAGAAACTGTTCGCCGAAATGTTCGCGCCAACTGTTCAGACGGTTATGTTCGGGGAATACCGAGGACGATATCGCGCCGGATAACGGGGGCGTTTCGCCGGGCTGGCTGTTCAAGGCTGTCTCCAGCATTTTCGAACCGCCATAACGGTCTCAAGACCGAAAGCGGCGTTTGGTGCCCCGTACAACCCAATCGATCACCGCCGTGCCGCCGCGTCAAGTCCAGGCCGGGAGAACTGTCACCTATTTGCGACACTCTCCCAAAACGAGAACCGGGAGCCCGCACAGTCCCAATTGGTCCAAGGCCCGGTCGCGTCATGTCCAAGAACCGGGCCAGCTCCGCCTGTACCTTTTCTCCTGCGCGAATCCCGGATTGCCCCAGGGAATCGCGCGTGGCGAAAGTCAGCGCCGGCGACGGTACCACCGTCGTCGGCTGTTTTCAGATGATCAACGCGCGGCGACCGAACGGCCGTCCTCACATGCAAGAAACAGGAAAACATGCGGAACCTGACACGTATTCTCCTTGCCACGGCATCCCTTCCCCTGGCTATCGGCACGGCGAGCAGCGCCGACTTGCTGTATTCGCCGACCAGCATCTACGACTGGTCGGGAACCTATGTCGGCGCGTCCGTCGGCTATTCGCGGCACAATGCGCGTTTCGAAGAGGCGGACTTCCAGTGGTTCGGGTCAACCTTCGAACAGAATTCGTCCGGTGCCACAGCAACCCTGCAGGTTGGGAAAAACTGGCAGTCGGGTCAGTTGGTCTTCGGCGTCGAGGCGGACATTTCGGCCTTCTCGAATGACCGGACACAGCTTTATGCGGAGAGGCAAGCCCGAATACGAAACGATCTGAACTGGATGGCGACCCTGAGAGGCCGCAGCGGACTGGCCATCGACCGAACACTGCTCTACGCAACCGGCGGTCTGGCAATCGCTGGCTTCGACCGTTCCTTCGAACGCAACGCCGCCGGCAACTACGATAACTGGCTGGATCTGGGCGCAACCAAGATCGGCGTCGTCGCCGGACTGGGCATTGAGCGTGCACTCAACGACAAATGGTCGGCGCGGGTGGAAGGCCTTGTCGCGAAGTTCGGCAAGAACGGCAGGATTGCCAACGACGCGCCCACCAATCCCAGCGAAAGCGCGGTGCTCGATATCGACGATACAGTCGCCATTCTGCGCCTTGGCGTGAACTATCGCTTTGGCGGTCCGACAAGCGTTTCCGGCGGCTCCCTGGAAGGCACGCCTTTCGACTTTTCCGGTTTCTATGCGGGCGCAAGTGCGGGCGCCAACATGATGACGGCGTCGCAATCCGACATCGAATATTGGTGGAGCGGCTCCACCTACGACCACCTGTCAGCCGGCTTCGAGGGCGGCATACAGGCGGGTTACAACATTCAGTCCGGAGCGCATGTCTACGGTCTCGAAGCCGATTTCAACTGGCTGACAGGTTCGCGCAGGTTCGAAGGCGTCTACGACAATCGTTATGAAACCGGGCCGAACTGGACCGGGGCGCTGAAACTGAAGTCCGGCGTCGCCGCGGGTAACACGCTGATGTATGTCCTCGGCGGCGTGGCGCTTGCCAATTACGACAACCTTTACGTGGATGAAGGCAACTCGCCGACGGCGTTCGACATGGGCGGCACTCATGCGGGCTACATTGTCGGAGCCGGCCTCGAACACGCGCTCGGCTCCAATCTGACCGCACGGCTCGAGGCGACCTACGGCGCCTTCGATGGCGGCAGGGCAGAAGATGAGGATTTCGGCCCCCCTCCAGCTGTGTTCCGCGGCCACGGGCAGATTGCCTCGGTCAAGGTTGGCTTCAACTACCATTTCGGCGACAACGGTCCTTTGGGAACCGGCGCGCTCGCGCCCATGGTTGACTGGAGCGGCGCCTTTGCCGGTATCGATGCCATATTCGCCCATCACACCGGATCGCGGTTCGATACGGAGTACTACGAGGACGGCGGCAGCTACATCCTGCCCAGCTTCGGCGCGGGCGGCGGCGTGCATGCCGGCTACAACTGGCAAAATGGCAGCTTCGTATATGGCGTCGTCGGAGACTTTGCCGCTTACACGAACCATAGCTACGATGCTTATGAGGGATATCGAGCGATCGAATCGTCGCTCAACTGGATGGCCACCTTGCGAGGTCGGGCCGGCATCGCCACGGGCGAAAGCTTGCTCTACCTCACGGGCGGTCTTGCCGTTGCGGATATAGACCTGTGGCATGATTATCTGCCAGGCCCGACCGATGAGCGCTTCGACCTCGGCGGCACGCATGTCGGCTGGACCGCCGGCATAGGCGCGGAACACATGCTTACGGAGCGGGGCAGCCTGAAAATGGAGGCGCTTTACACCAGTTTTGGCGAGAAACGTGGCGATATCGCCGATGGCAGCACATGCGACGGCGGTTTCGGCAGCGGGATATGCAAGATGGCGGGCTACAACAATACCGTGACGCTCAAGGTCGGGTATTCCTACAAATTCAGCCGATAGATCAGCGGATTCGTCGCCCCGGTTTGATCAGGACAACAGTCTCTCGCGCGCCACACTGAGGTCACGGTTCCCCTGCTAATGCACGATGGCAACAGCAGGGGAACCGTGGCGCGTGTTCAGGACAATCTTCGTCCGGCTTTCGGCGGCGGCAGTCGTCTTGCTAGCCATTCCGACCGGCTTTTCACTGTTCAACCGGCTGGCTCCGCAACTCGATTCCCTTGCCCATCTACGGCTCCATCTCGCCGCTGCGCTTGCCACCGCCGCGATCCTCGCCGTATTTCTCGGCGCGCGCAGGATGGCCGCAGTCGGCGGACTGACCGTCGCGGCCACGCTGATTGTCACTTATCCCTACCTGCCGGGTTTTTCGCCGGGCTCCGGCTCAAGCGCCAACGCGTCACCCCGCAGCATACGGGTGCTGCAGTTGAATACATTGTTCAACAATGCCCAGACCGACCTCGCGGCCGGCATCATCCGCGCCGCAGATCCGGACGTCGTTTTCCTGCAGGAGGTTACCGACAGCCCCAAAGCGCTTATCAATCTGCTCAAGAACGACTATCCGGTACAATTGCGCTGCGGCAGTTCGTCAATCGGCGGCGCGACGGTGATCTCGCGCCTTCCCGCGGCCACGGACAAGATCGACTGCATCGAAAGCTTCGCCCTGTCGGCGATCCGGCTCGACGTTGACGGCAAGGCGATGACATTCGCGAGCTATCACGGCTTGTGGCCGTGGCCGTTCAACCAACAGGAGGGGATCGACAAGCTGACCAGCCAATTTTCGGCCCTGCCTCATCCCCTTGTTCTAGCTGGCGACTTCAACGCGGCGACATGGAGCGAAGGCGTTCATCGGATAGCCCGGCTCACAGACACGTCACCGGCCCCGGGCGCGCGTTCGACGTGGCTTTCGCATAAACTGCCGAACGCATTGAGGCCTCTAATCGGCTTGCCGATCGATCAGATCATGGTCTCGGACGAATTCACGATCACCAGAATCGCGACATTGCCCTTTGCGGGCAGCGACCACCTGCCGGTGGTCGCCGATATCGCGTTCTGAGCATCGCCCTCACATATTCGGATAGACCGGCCCTTCGCCGCCCTGCGGCACCGTCCAGTTGATGTTCTGGTTCGGATCCTTGATGTCGCAGGTCTTGCAGTGGACGCAGTTCTGGGCGTTGATCTGGAAGCGGACACTATCGCCCGGCTTGCGATCCGCGTCGGCGGGCACGGAATTGCCGTCAGCGTCGATCCACTCATACACGCCGGCCGGGCAATAGCGGGACGACAGGCCCGCATATTGCGCATATTCGGAGGATTTCTGCAGTTCCTCGTCCTTCAGCTTCAGATGGACCGGCTGGTCCTCCTCGTGATTGGTGTTTGACAGGAAAACCGAGGACAGGCGGTCGAAGGTGAGCACGCCATCGGGCTTCGGATAGGCGATCGGCTTGAAATGCGAGGCCTTTTCGGTCGCTGCGTAATCCGGCTTGCCATGCTTCAGCGTGCCGAGCGGCGACCAGCCGCCGGTGATCTGGTTGATCCACATATCGATGCCGCCGATACCGACGCCAAGCGCCGTGCCGAAGCGCGACCAGAGCGGCTTCACGTTGCGCACACGCTTCAGATCCTTGCCGATCTCGCTGCCGCGCCATTCGTTCTCGTAGGCGTCGAGTGCATCGTCATTCGCCTTGCCGGCGGCGAGCGCCTCCGCAACATGGTTGGCGGCTAGGATGCCGGACAACACCGCGTTGTGCGATCCCTTGATGCGCGGCACGTTCACGAAACCGGCCGAACAACCGATCAGAGCGCCGCCGGGGAAGGATACTTTCGGGACCGACTGCCAGCCGCCCTCGGTGATGGCGCGCGCGCCGTAGGAGATGCGCTTTGCGCCCTCGAAGGTGTCGCGGATCGCCGGATGCGTCTTGAAGCGCTGGAATTCCTCGAACGGATAGAGATAGGGGTTCTTGTAGTTGAGGTGGACGACGAAGCCGACCGCGACGAGATTATCCTCGAGGTGATAGAGGAAGGAACCGCCGCCGGTCTTCATGTCGAGCGGCCAACCGAAGGAGTGCTGCACCAGCCCCTGGCGGTGCTTCTCCGGCTTCACCTCCCAGAGTTCCTTGATGCCGATGCCGAATTTTGGATAATCGCAATGCGCGTCCAGCGAGAAATTGGCGATCAGTTGCTTGGCGAGAGAGCCGCGCACGCCTTCCCCGATCAGCGTGTATTTGCCGTGCAACTCCATGCCGCGGGCATACATCGGCCCCGGCGTGCCGTCGCGCTCGACACCCATGTCGCCGGTGGCGACGCCCTTGACCGAGCCATCCTCGTTGTAGAGCACTTCCGCCGCGGCAAAGCCCGGATAGATCTCGACACCAAGCGCTTCCGCACGTGCCCCCAGCCAGCGGCAGACATTGCCGAGCGAGACGATGTAGTTGCCGTGATTGTTCATCAGCGGCGGCATGGCGAAATTCGGCAGGCGGATCGAACCGGCGGGGCCGAGGAACAGGAACTGATCCTCCGTAACCTCCGTCTTGAAGGGATGATCCGGGTCGTCGCGCCAGTCCGGGATCAGCTTGTCGATGCCAACCGGGTCGACCACCGCGCCGGACAGGATATGCGCGCCGACTTCGGCGCCCTTTTCCAAGACAACGACGGACAGATCCGCATTGGCCTGTTTGAGCCGGATCGCGGCGGCGAGGCCGGCCGGTCCGGCGCCGACGATCACCACGTCGAATTCCATGCTTTCGCGCGGCTCGTTCATCGGATTGTCGCCAGCATTTCCGTCGCTCATTCTTCTTCTCCGCTACGGCTCCGGCAGGCGTAGATGGCCCGCTTTCGCCCCTTTTCCAGTCGGCGCCGAATGTATCCTGCAAATCTCTGTGCGCAAGGACGGATTACGGCAGATGCATAAAACACAAAATTGACCTGTACGTAAACGTAAGACAGCAGCAGCTACAAAGTTCTCCGAATTCGCGCTAGACTTGCGCATGGAGTACGGGCTCTTTCGTGCCGCGATTGCCACCATGATCCTCCTCTCCGCGATAACGGCCGAGGGACTGGCCGCCGATGCGACCGAGACAGCGATCCCCCCTCCCTACGCCTTTTCCGACGAACTCGGCGGATTTTCGATCGTAACGATCCACGGCCTCGGCACACGCGACGATCCTGTGCATATCGTGCAGCGCTTCGGAACAGCGGGGCCGGCGACACTCGTCATTCGCGCGACACGCCCGATCAATCCTTTCGGCCGGCCGACTGACTATTCCACCGGCACCATCTACATGGTGCTCGATATCACCAATGACAGCGGCGTTCCCTGGATCGGGTTCGAGCTTGAACTGCAGGAAAAATACGAGGAACCCAGCATCTTCGGCGACGGACTGTCTTTCGACCAGCGCCGTTTCGACCGGGAGACCGCGAGCTCTGACGCCTTCGCCGACACCCATTACGATTTCGAGCCCTATGACCGGCTGCTATTCGAGAATGGCTTTGTCGATCCGCGCAAGAGGGCTGAATTCCGATTCCTGATCACCGACCTGACGCCGGCGCAAACATTCTATGTCCGGCTCGATCCGCGCATCCCCGCATCATGAATGCTTGATGGCGGCTGCGCCGTCTGCGAAAGGTGGTCAATGGTCAAGGCAAGCGAAATGACGCGGGGCGAACTGGAGAGCCTGCTGCGCTTCTATGCGGAGAGCGGGCTCGATTTTCCGCTTGCCGACGACGCGCCTAACCGGTTCGACGCCGAGACCGCCACTGCTCCGAAACCGGACCGGAAAACGGCTGCGCCGCCGCCTGCCCCCGCGGCGACACGGCTTCCCGCCATGCCGGACGCGGACGCCATAGCGCTTGCCGGACAGGTGGCGAAGAAGGCCGAAACACTGGACGACCTGCGCAAGGCGATCGAGAATTTCGACGGCTGCAACCTGAAACTGACCGCCCGCCACACCATTTTCGAAGGCGGGACGCGCGGCGCGGCGATGATGATGATCTCCGATGCGCCGGGCCGTGACGACGACGCTTCCGGCGAAGCACTGACCGGTCCGGAAGGTCAGCTCTTCGACCGGATGCTGGCCGCGATCGGGCGCTCGCGGGACGATTGCTATCTCGGCTTTGCGGTGCCGTGGCGCGTGCCCGGCAATGCCGCTCCCTCGCCGCTCAACGCCGCGATATGCCGGCCATTCATCGAGCGACAGATCGAACTGGCGCGGCCCGGCTTTCTTGTCCTGCTCGGAAATGGCGCGGCGCGCATCCTGCTCGGCGCTACAAACGACATCCTGAAACTGCGCGGCGAGTGGAAAACCGTGAAGACCGAAAACGGAACGGAAATCCCCGCCATCGCTACGCTGCAACCGCGGTACCTGCTCGAACAACCGGCGCAAAAACGCTACGCGTGGGCCGACCTGCTGAAGATCCGGGACCGCCTGGACGAAACGGCGCGCGACGCCTGACGGCGTAAACCGGGCATCATCTGTCGTCCCTCTTTCATGTGCCTGCCAATCTTTCGCGCTAACGCGGACAGAAATAAAGGATATCCGCTCCCGATGCTCAGACTCGTACTGCCCGTTTCAGGCCTTCTCACGTCAACCCTGTTCCTGCTTTCCGGGCTTGGACTGATCGGCGTGCTTTTGCCGGTTCGCGCTGCAGTGGAAGGCTGGAGCCCGGTGGTGATCGGTCTCATCGGATTTGCCTATGCGCTGTGTTTCACCGCGGGCTGCATCGGTGTGCCAAGGCTCGTGCTTCGAGTCGGACACATTCGCGTCTATGCCGTCCTCGCGACGCTTCTCGCGATGTCGACGCTAATGCATGCGCTTTTCGTCAACCCGGTCGCATGGGTCATCTTTCGCGGCATTGCGGGGTTCGCACTCGCTGGCTCCTACATGATCGTCGAGAGCTGGCTGAACGAAAAGACCGGGAATGAGGATCGCGGCACCGTTTATTCGATCTACATGATCGTGACTTCCATCGGCGTCATGGGAGGACAATTCCTTCTCGTCGTGGCCGATCCCGCGACAGCCACGCTGTTCATGGTCGCCGCCCTCCTCTACGCCGCCGCCGTCATTCCGACGGGACTGTCGAACGCGTCGTCGCCGCAACCGCTCAGCCAGGTGCGACTTAACTTCCGCAAGCTTTACGCCAACTCGCCGCTGGCCTTCATCGGCATCGCCGTAAACGGCGTGATCTTCGGCGCCTACAATTTCCAGATGCCGGTCTACCTGCAGCTTTCCGGCTTTCCGAACGCGCAGATCGCAACGGCCATGGCGGCCGCTATGATCGGGGGTACGGTTTTCCAGATGCCGCTCGGACGCGTTTCCGACAAGATGGACCGCCGCCGGGTGATCACCGCGGTCTCGGTCGCCGGAGCGGCGCTGTCCATCGCGCTCGCCAGCATATCAGAAGCGTCTTTCGCATTGCAGATCGCACTGATCGTGCTTTTCGGCGGGACGCTGATGCCGCTGTATTCGCTGATCGCGGCACATGCCAACGACCATGCTGCGTCCGACGAATTCGTCGAGATATCGTCTGGCCTGCTGATTATCTACGGTGTCGGCACGATGATCGGACCGCTTGTCGCCGGCGGCTTCATGAGCGTCCTGGGGCCGGCCGGATTCTTCGTGATGCTGGCCGGTTTCTACATCGTTTTCGCAGCCTATGCGATCTGGCGCATTACGCAGCGCGCTGCCGTTCCGCAGGACGAGACGACGGATTACACCTTCACGGCGACCGTCGTGCCAAGCCCAACACCGGAAACGCTGCAACTCGATCCGCGTTCCGACGAAACCGCGACCTGAAGCGTTGTCAGCCCTGCGGGGTAACGCTGCGGCGCGCGACGCCCTTTCGTTTCAGCCCGATCTGACGCTCGCGATAGATGATGAAAATGCCGGAGGCCGTCACGATGGCGGAACCGACGATCATCGCCCAACCCGGCACTTCGGCAAAGACGAAATAGCCGATCACGATGCTGAGCAGCACGGAGGTGTATTCGAACGGCGCGATGGTCGAGACTTCGCCGTGGCGATAGCTTTCGGTCAACATGATCTGGCCGAAGCCGCCGCAGAAACCCGACAGGATCAACGCGATCGTTTGCGTCATGTTCAGCGCCTCCCACCCGAAAGGGATCGTCAGCAGCGCGAAGACCGACGCCGTGACAGAAAAATAGAGCACGATCGTCGCGGTGCGTTCCGTGACGAGCAGACGGCGCACCAGAACCATGGCGAGTCCGGCAATACAGGCTGACAGAAAAGTGGCGACGACGCCCAGCGCTTCATCCCCGCCGAAGCCACCTTCGCCGCGAAACAGCTGCAGTTTCGGCCACGAGATGATCAGCACGCCGAAAAGACCGACGATGACGGCGCCCCAGCGATACCGTCGCACGACCTCCCCGAGCAACAAGGCGCCGAGCATCACCGTCACCAGCGGCCGGGCGTATCCGATGGCGGTGGCATCCGGCAGCGGCAAGCGGGTCAAACCGTAGAAGCCGAGGGCCATGGAGGTGACGCCGACCATTCCGCGCATGACATGGCCAACGGGATGGCTGGTGCGCCAGGCGCCCGCCAATTCGCCGACAAAGAGAAGATAGGCGCAGATAGGAACGATGGCGAAGACCGAGCGGAAGAATACGATCTGTCCGGCCGGGACCTGACCGGCATATTTGATCGCGGTCGCCATGCCCATGAAAGCAACCACAGACCCGACCTTGAGACCGATGGCGAGCATCGGGCGGGACTGCGGAACGGAATGGGAGGCATCGGGGGACATGGAAGCTTCGGCGTAGCGCAAAGCTCACCAATGTGGAAGACGCAAGAAGACCCAAGCGATCATCCGTTGAGATTTTCAGGTGACACCTCGCTGAGCAGGTCGCCCTTGGATGCGTGGGAGCGCTCCTCATCGATCTTGCGGGTAACCGCCTGGTCCGGGCGCGTATCGTTGGCGATCGTGGTTTCCTCCGGCTCCGCCGGGGCCTTTTCCGGCGCGGCATGTTCTCTGGAGGGTTTCCCGGACAGAGCGGCGGCGCTCTCCCCTTCGATCCGCAGGCGGTAAGTCGGTTCCGGCAGCGGGATGCCGTGCGCTTCCAGCTCGAGCTTGACCAGGCGCATGCTTTCCGAGCGCGCCTTGAGAAAACTGGTCCGGTTCTGGTCGATCCAGCCTGTCAGAGTCAGCTTGATGGTCGAGTCGCCGATCTCGTCGATCCAGCCGTCGGGCCCGGGATCGGCGAGAACAAAGTCGAGCGAGCTTATCTTTTGCAACGCCAGTTCAAGCGCCCTGTCGGAGTTGCTTTCCGGAGCGATGCCGATCTGGAACAGGAAGCGCCGCTGGGGATTGCGGCTGTAGTTGGTGATGTTGCTCTTGAACACGGTCGCATTCGGAATGCGGATGTGGTTCCCGTCGGGATCGATCAGGATCGTGGCCCGGGAGGTAAGGCTGATCACGAAGCCCTCGTAAGTCTCGATGGCGATGTAATCCTTCGGACTGAAGGGCTGCCGGACGGACAACAGAATACTGGCAATGTAGTTTTCGACTGTGTCACGGACCGCAAAGCCGATCGCGAGACCGACAATCCCCGCCGCGCCCAGGATCGTGCCGAGAAGAGCCGAAGCGCCAAGAATGTCGAGCGCCATGACCGCACCCGCAATGAAGAAAATGAGACGCACGAGCTGGCGCAACAGACTGGCGATGAAGGAGTTCGGAGCGATGCGGCTCCATGGCCAGTCCCGGCGGGCGACGTACCAGCCGGCGGCGTAGATCAACACCCATACGACGAGCGCGACCGCAACGAGCGGAATATAGGCGACCGTCTGGACGGCCCGTTTCCTCAAACGTTCATAGACAGGCTCAAGCCGCAAGGAGAGCGAGGTGACCTCCTCGATCTCGTTCTTGACGGCCACGACACCGGCCACCCGTCCCGCGATCGCCTCCGCCTGCTCGGCAAGCGCGGCTTCGCGCACCTTGCCGCGCAGCGTCACCACGCCTGAACGCACAGTGACGAAAACAGTCTGCAGCCCCCCCATCTCATCGAAAATCGCCTCGATGCGAGCATCGATCTCGCGATCGTCGATCGCGTGCTCGGTGTCGATCGTTCCGTTTTCCTGTCCCCAGGCTGTCGGTCCGGCAATCATGAAGAGAACGGCGAAGAACAGAAGCGGCAGTTTTTTCAAGATGATAGTTCCGAAATGACGAAAGGGCTTCGCCAGATTATTGCGGGTTGAGTCAATTGTCAGCCATACATTCACAGGCGAGAAGGGACAGGTAACCTGCGGCTCTCACAAGCGAAAGTTCGTAGGCAGGAGTTAAACGGCATTTAACCAAAATCTTCTGAAATAGCGTTTCAAATGCAATGTAATTCGCATTCGCGGCATTCGACAGGAATGTCGCCGCGGCATGACGCCCATCTTCACATATTCCTACCAATAACCTTCCGCGTGTGACTACGCATCGAAACGGCGCGCCAAACGGACGACGAACACGGAAGGCACCGCAGTCGAACGACGGAAAAACGACATGAACGCTCAGGCCCAGACCGCAACGATCAGTAAAAGCGACATGGAGGAGCGTCTCTCCTTCATCGGCCTGGATGAGGCAAGTCGCGCAGATATCCGAGACCTCGCTCCGCTCATCGAGCAATTGCTGCCGACAGGCCTCGACGCGTTCTATCAAAAGGTCCGTCAGCAGCCCCAAATCTCGAAGCTGTTCAGCGGCGAAGGCCACATCAACTCGGCGAAGAACGCACAGCTCGGGCACTGGGCGACGATCACCAACGGACGCTTCGATGAAGACTACGCGAACAAGGTTCGAACGATCGGTTCGGTCCATGCGCGCATCGGACTGCTGCCGCGCTGGTATATCGGCGGCTACACCGTCCTCATGGAACAGCTTGTTCGCGGGCTTGTCGCCGAAAACTGGCCCCGTTCAGGCATGTTTTCGAAGCACAACAAGAACGAAATGGACGCCTTCCAGTCGCGTCTCGTCAGCCTGCTAAAGGCGATCCTGCTCGACATGGAACTGTCCGTATCGGTCTACATAGATGAAGCCGAAGCCAAACGCGCAGCGGCAGAAGCGGCCGCTATGGAGGTGATGGAGAAAACCGTCAGCACCTTCCGGGAGGGGATCGGCAACCTCAACGAGAAGAACCTCGCTCACCGGATCGATACCGAACTCGATGGCGACTATGACAAGATCCGGTTGCAATTCAATGCCGCGCTGGATCAGCTCTCGATGACGATCAGGACGATCGGCCAGTCGGCGCAGACCATCGCATCCGGTTCGCAGGAGGTCCGTTCCGCGGCTGACAGCCTCTCGCGCAGCGCCGAACAGCAGGCCGCCGCCGTTGAAGAAACCGCCGCCGCCGTCGAGCAGATCGCAGCAGCTGTAAAATCCTCGGCATCGCGAGCCGAAGAAGCGGGCGAGCAAATCGCGCGGACGCGCAAAAGCGCCGAACAGTCGGGCGCTGTCATGCGTCAGGCCGTGGAGGCGATGGACCGGATCAACAAGTCTTCCACGGACATCTCGAACATCATCTCCGTGATCGACGAGATTGCCTTTCAGACCAATCTGCTGGCGCTCAACGCGGGTGTCGAGGCTGCACGGGCCGGCGATGCCGGCAAGGGCTTCGCCGTCGTGGCCCAGGAGGTTCGGGAATTGGCGCAACGCTCCGCTTCAGCGGCAAAGGAGATCAAGCAGTTGATCATCACCTCGGGCGAAGAGGTCGGATCCGGCGTTGCGCTGGTCAACGAAACCGGCAAGGCGCTGGAGGGGATCGTTGCGGAAGTTCATGAAATCACGGCCAATGTCGATGAGATCATCACCTCCACGCGCGAACAGTCGAGGGGTCTGCAGGAAATCAATGAGGCAGTGGCGTCCGTCGACAAGGGCACACAGCAAAACGCAGCCATGGCCGAGGAGCTAACCGCCAGCAGCCATTCCCTGACCGGCGAAGTTGACACAATCAACTCCATGCTCAACGAGTTCTCGCTCGACGCCGGAAATCGCCGCGAGCCCGCCAACGACATCAAAGCGCCGGCCCCGCGTCCGCAGCCCTCCCCCGCCCGCGAGCTAGGCCGCAAGGTCGCCAACGCGTTTGGCGGCGTATCGAAGGCGTCTGAGGATTGGGAGGAATTCTGACGGAATAATCGTCCGCCCAGGTTCCGATATCGACCAACGCCCCGGCCCTCGCCGGGGCTTTTGCATTTCAACCGTCGGCCTTCGTCGCCAGCTCGGCGAGGATCTCATCCGTATGCTCGCCGCGTTTCGGGCTTGGCGGGGGCTCCCATGCGGGCGCGCCGGCAAAACGCGGCGCCGGCGCGGCTTGCAAATGCCCATCCCTGTCGCGCCATGTCCGCCTTGAGGCCATATGAGGATCGCGCGCAGCCTCCAGCGGATCTAGCACCGGCGAGACGCAGCAATCGGTACCGCGAAACAGTTCCGTCCAATGCGCGCGGCTTGCGGAGGCAAACAGCGTTTCGAGACGCTCGCCAAGTGCAGGCCAAAGTTCTCTATCAAACTGTCTGCCAAAATCCGGATCGCGGGCAAGGCCGATCCTGTCGAGAAACTGGGCATAGAATTTCGGTTCAAGGCACTGAACCGACATGAAACCGCCGTCGCTGGTGCGGTAGGTCCGGCTCCAATGCGGTCCGTCCAGCAGGCTGCGGCCGCGCTGCATCGAAAAAAGGCCCGTATCGCCGAGCGCCATGAATAGGTTCATCATATGCGCCGAACCGTCCACGATGGCCGCGTCGACCACGGTTCCGCAGCCTGTCGCCTTCGCTTTGTGGAGCGCGGCGAGCATGCCGATTGCGAGATACAGCGCGCCGCCCCCAATATCGCCAACAACTGTCGGCGGTGTCATCGGCGCGTCGCCTGGCGCCGATGCATACCAGAGCGCACCCGACCTCGCGATGTAGTTGAGGTCGTGGCCGGCGATCTGGGCTAGAGGGCCCTCCTGCCCCCAGCCGGTCATCCGTCCGTAGACAAGCGCCGGATTGGCCGCATGGCACGGGTCCGGACCAAGACCCAGCCGTTCCATCACGCCGGGTCGGAACCCTTCGATCAGACCGTCGGCAGATGCGATGAGCGACAGCGCCGTGTCGCGATCGCCAGGCGCCTTCAAGTCAAGCGCGATGGAGCGTTTGCCGCGATCGAGCAATCCGGGAGTTGCCGGCAACGGCCCGGCGGGCGGATCGCTGCGGTGAATGGTGATAACATCGGCGCCAAGATCGGCAAACAACATCGCCGCAAACGGCCCCGGACCCAGTCCCTCGAATTCAATGATGCGAATGCCGTCCAGCATCGTCGTGACCTCACTGTTAACCCAACGTCACAGACAAGCATGACGAAGCGATCGGAAGCGCCCAATTTTCGCAAGCCAAGTGACCTTAATTTAAGATTTCCTGTGAAGTGTCGACCCCAAGCGGGCAGTTGGCTGAAACGCCAATTCTCGATCCTAGAAGAATGTTAATTCTTACGTGCGAATTTTCGCCCTATAGTAGCAACAATCCGCATGACGCGGTGTCCGAGTCTCGAACGTTCGAGATGCGAAGTCCAGAATGCCCGTTCGGCCCTGCGCAGCAATACCGCAACCGATACCCGTCAAAAGCTCGATACCCCATGATCCCAGATTCGAAACCAGCGCCGGAAACAGAAGCCCAGGACGATTTCGAGTCGACCGCGGATCTGGAGTTTGAACGAGCGCTGGCGATATCTGTGAAGGCGCTGCGTTACGCGCAGGCCTACCGCACACCGCCGGTACCCAAGACTTACGAGGTTTGGTACGCGTTCGCTTCGGGAAAGCCGGAAGGGTTGCGCAAGGAAGTCAGTACGCTGATCGAAAAGAAGGGCACCATCGATCCCCTATATCTCGACCAGATCCATTCGGAATTCTTCTCGGAAGGTGAGCAAGATCGCCGCCAGCAGGAGTTGCTTGGCTATCATCTCGACAAGGAGATGGAAAAAGCCGTCAACCGCGTCCACAAACACCTTGTGACCAACGAGCATTACTCCGGTTCGCTGAAACAGTCGGCTAGCAAGCTTTCCTCCGCAGCGACACCGGAGCAGGTTCGCGACACGGTTGAAGTGCTGCTTCTGGAAAACGCGCGCATGCGCGCCGAATCCGTCAAACTCAACCGCGATCTCGAACAAACGCGCGTCCAGGTTCGCAAACTGCGCACCAGTCTTGAAAAATCGCGCGAGAACGAATTCCGGGATCCGCTGACAAACGTTTCGAACCGGCGCTATTTCGAGCGCACACTCGGCAAGATGATCAACGAGGCCAACGCCACGGGCACACCGTTGTGCCTCGTGATGGCCGACCTGGATCACTTCAAGCGCATCAACGACACATTCGGACACCAGGTCGGCGACGATGTGCTGCGCTATTTTGCCTCGCTGATGATGAAGAACGTCAAGGGCCAGGACCTCGTCGCACGCTATGGCGGCGAGGAATTCGCGATCGTCTTGCCCTCCACCAGCGCAGCGAACGCAAATCGGGTGATCAGCAACATCATGGGGCAGCTCGACACCGCCAATCTCGTCATCTCGCGCGGTAAGAATCCCATCGGCAAAGTGACGAGTTCCTTCGGCATAGCACAGATGAGACCCGGTGAATCGGCCACCCAGCTTATTGAGCGCGCCGACTCCCGGCTATACCAGGCAAAACATGCGGGCCGGAATCGCGCCGTCTGCGATCCGGTGGGATAAGGATCGACTTCGCGATCAGAGGCCTGCCGGCAATCAAAGGCTTCGGTAAGTCGCATCGACCAGCGATTGGCCGCGATCGTTCAACAGCACGCCGCCGCCGAGCCGATTCATCGTATATCCGAACGCCATGCCGGCATCGGGATCGGCAAAACCGACACTGCCCCCAATACCGACATGCCCGAATGCACCCGGTCCTATGCGGAAGGCGTTCCCCAGCGGAAGATCGGCATTGTCCATCGCCAGCATGAAGCCTTCACCGAAGCGCGTGGGAATGCGCAGCGTTTCATCGAGGTCGGTCTCGGCCGAAACGCTGCGCATGACGTCGATGCGCTCGCGCGAAAGCAGCCCTTTACCGGCGGAAGCCGGTGAGGCAAGCGGCGCGAACATCGCGGCAAGTGCGCGCGCATTGGCGATGCCGCCGATCCCGCCCAGCTCAGCCTCGTGCGCGGCCACGCTGTTCGGGCCGTGACGCCCCGTATTGAGAAAAGCGAGGCGCGGAACCGGAGTGCCAGCGCGCATGACGGCTTCGGCGAAGGGAGAGCGTATATCCTCGCCGGTTGTCATGAATGCGCTTACCGGCGCAATTCGCGGTTCGATTTTTTCCGGCGCACCAATATGAAAATCGAGCTGCAGCGGAGCGGAGATCTCCTCGCGGAAAAACTGCCCGAGCGGCCGGCCCGAAACCCGCCGAATGACTTCTCCCACGGCCCAGCCAAACGTCATCATGTGATAGGCGACATGGCTGCCGGGCGGCCAGAACGGCGCTTCCCGCTCCAGCCGCTCCACCATGTATTCCCAATCGTAGAAGCCGCCGGTCTTCAGCCGGTCGCGAAGCGCCGGCAGGCCCGCCGTATGGTTGAGCAGCATTCGAACCGTGATGTCTTCCTTGCCTGCGCCGGCGAACTGGGGCCAGTAACGCATGACGGGCTGGTCGAGATCGAGCAGGCCGCGATCGACCAGCATATGGGCGCAGATCGCGGTCGCGGCCTTGGTACAGGAGAAAACGACGGAAACCGTATCGCGTTGCCACGGCGCACCGGTCTCCGGATCGCGCACGCCGCCCCACAGATCGACCACCGTTCGTCCGTGTACATTGACGCAAAGGCTCGCTCCGGCCTCGCCGCGTTCCCGGAAATTTGCCTCGAAGGCCTCGCTGACCTCCCGGAATGACGGATCGCAGAAACCGGTTATCCGGCTGCCGGACTCAAGCCGGACGTCGACATTCACCGGCCTGCACCCGCCATTTCCGCAATTGCGGGCGCGGCGATGCGAACATCGTCCGGTTCGATTTTACTCATCTGGCCGCGATAATCATTCGCATTGCCCGGAAACAGGGTTTCCACGCGGCCTTCCGCACTATGATACCAGCTCCTGCAGCCGCCTGTGACCCAGACGGTCCTTGCCAGTCTCTCGTCGACTTCACGATTGTAGCGGGCAGTCGCTTCGGGCGTGACGGTGACGACGCCGTTATCGCCGGCTCTGTCGATGCAGCGGATGATCCAGTCGAGCGCCTGCTCGATCATGAACACGACAGACGTCGTCGCGACACCGGAATTCGGCCCTGTCGCCATGAAGTAGTTCGGAAAGTCCGGCAACAGGACGGACATGTAGGCCCGTGCACCATCCTTCCAGGCATCCGAGAGCGAAAGGCCGTTTTCGCCGCGAATGTCGATCGACCGCTGATGGGATTCGATGTCGAAGCCCGTGGCGTAGATAATTGCATCGAGCGGCCGCTCCGCGCCGTCCGCGGTGACGATGCCGCCGCCAGTGAACGCGCTGATCGGCTCGGTCACCAGTTCGACGTTGTCCTCGTTCAACGAAGCGAGAAAATCGTCGGAGAACAGTAGGCGCTTGCAACCCACGTCGAAACCGGGCGTCAATGCCGCGCGATATTTGCGGTTCCGTACCTGGGTGCCGAGATAAAGTTTCAGAAGTTCGCGCGTCCGGTCGCGCGATGCCTGATCGACGATCAACGACCACAGCCGCGTCTCGGCCTCGTTGAATATACGCTCCCGCTCGGCGCGCATCGCGTCCGGGTCGCTGCGAAATTGTGTGCGCTGTTCGTCGCTGTAGGCGTAATCGTTTCGGGGCGCGATATAGTTCGGCGTTCTCTGGAACAGGTGGACCATCGCCGCCGTCCTCGCGAGTTCCGGTACAGCCTGGATGGCGCTCGCGGCGCTGCCGATAACGGCAATGCGTTTGCCGGCGGGATCGAAATCCGGATTCCAGCAAGCCGTGTGCATGGTCTCGCCGGTAAAAGTATCTGCGCCGCGAAATTGCGGGATCTTCGGCTGGTGCAGCGCGCCCATGCCGTTGATGACGAAGCGCGCCTCGGCAGTATCGCCGTCAGCGAAAGCAGCAGACCAAAGCGACCGCTTCACATCCCATGAGAGGCCGGTAATTGCCTTGCCAAGCTCGACATGCGGCATGACCGCGTATTTTTCCGCGCAGCGCTCGATATAGGCCTGAATTTCAGGCTGTGGCGCGTGCAACCGGCTCCAGTCGGGATTGGGCTCGAAGGAATAGCAGTAGAAATGAGAGGGCACGTCGCAGGCGGCGCCGGGATAACGATTGTGCCACCAGGTGCCGCCCACTCCTCCCGCCTTGTCGAAGACACGGAAATTGGTGACGCCCTTTTCAAGCAGCTTGATCGCTGCGCCGATCCCCGCGAAACCCGCGCCGATTATCAGAACCTCGAGCGGCTGCGTCGCGGTCACGTCATTGATCCTCCCCGGAAAAGCGCGGGTCGTCGATGCAGGCGGCGTAGTCGACCCTCATGGCGCGCGCCCGCGACATGATCACGCCGGCCATGTCCGGATGGGTGAAGATGTAGAAACGCCGCGCCATCATACAGTCGACAATCCATTCGCCGACAAGCGCGGGATCGAGCCCCTTGGCGATCTCCCGTTCGGCCATGCGCATGGCACTGCTTTGCTCGTGTTCCGCGCCCGATCCGTTTCGCGATGGGCGCCGTTCGCTCGTCTCGTGGATTCCTGTGCGCACCCAACCCGGGCAGATCACGCTGACGCCGATGTCTTCTTCCGCGAGATCCTGTCGGATCGCTTCGGAATAGCCGACCACGGCGAATTTGGTCGCCGCATAGGGTCCTGATCGTGCGGTTGGCCAAAGGCCTGCGATCGAGGCCATGTTGACGATATAGCCGCCCTCCCCGTGGGACCGGATCAGCGGAGTGAAAATCTCGACGCCATGGACGACGCCCAGCAGATTGATGTCGACGATCCAGCGCCAGTCTTCCAAAGGGATTTCGCCGGTCTTGCCGTCGAGGGATACGCCTGCATTGTTGACGACGATATGCACCTTGCCGAAACGCTGTAGCGTCTCCCGTGCGGCATTCTCGACAGCGGACGCATCGGCGACATCGCAGCCGACCGATGCCGCCACGATCCCTTCCTCCGACATTCTCGCCGCTGCCTGTGCCGCCGCATCTGCGTCCAGATCCGCCAGCATGACCGCCGCGCCCCGCTTGCCAAGGCCGCGGGCGATCGATAGCCCGATTCCGCCCGCGCCGCCGGTGATGAAAGCAGTTTTGTTGCCGAATTGATTCATCTATCGCGCGCATAGTAACGCAGAATTCGCGTCTTACGGGTAATTTTTGTTCTGATTGGGTATCAGCCAGACGAAACGACCGCAAGTCTCGGCGCCTTGCCGCGAATGATTGCCGCAGCGCTACCGTTGCGAACGGGGGCAACGCCGTGATCTTCGCCTATCTGGCTTCGCTGTCCAGCCATATCGTCACTGGTCCGTCATTAACCAGCCCGACCTTCATGTCCGCTCCGAAGATGCCGTTGGCGACAGGGACTCCGTGCGAGCGGACCTGCTCGGAGAAATGCTCGTAAAGACGCCTGCCTTCGTCGGGCGGGGCCGCGGCCGAGAAGCCCGGGCGATTGCCCTTTGTTTCGGCTGCAAGCGTGAATTGCGAGACGATCAACGCCGCGCCGCCAATATCGGCGAGGGAACGATTCATGCGACCCGCGTCGTCTGCAAAGATACGCAGATTGACCAGCTTGCGGGCAAGCCATTCGGACTGCGCTTGCGTATCTCCCCGCATGGCGCAGACAAGCACGAGCAGCCCCGCACCGATCTCCCCGGCGATCTCTCCATCGACCGTGACATTGGCCTCAGAGACGCGTTGGACGAGCGCGCGCACCAGGTGAGCACCTAGCTGTTCAGCACCGCCCACATGTTCGAGGGCGTGACCGGCATTTCGATATGGGAAATGCCCTTGGCCCGCCAGAGTGCGTCAAAGACCGCGTTCATGACAGCCGGCGTAGCGCCGATCGTCGCCGCTTCGCCCGCGCCCTTGATGCCAAGCGCGTTGGTGGTCGACGGTACGTGGCGCGTATTGAATTTGATCTCCGGGAAGTGGTCGGCATGTGGCATGATGTAGTCCATGAAAGTCGCGGTCAGCAGCTGGCCGGATTCGTCATAGACGGCACCCTCATAAAGCGCCTGGCCGATGCCCTGCACAACGCCGCCATGGACCTGGCCTCCGAGCAGGATCGGGTTCACAGTCAGGCCGTAATCGTCGACGATCGAATAGGAAACCACCTCGGTGACACCCGTTGCCGGGTCGATCTCGACCTCGCAGATGTGACAGCCATTCGGATAGGTCGCCTCGTCCTGCTTGAACTCGGCCATCGCCTTCAGGTCGGTGGGATCCGGCGCTTTTTTGGCCAGTTCCGCCAGCGTGACGCTCCGGTCCGTACCCGCGACGACGGCTTCGCCATCGGCCAGTTCGATATCGTCGGGCGAGGCTTCCAGTTCGTCTGCGGCAAGCTTCTTGATCTTCTTGGCCAGCTCCTCGCTGGCATAATAGGCCGAAACACCGCCGAGCGGGATCGAGCGCGATCCGCCGGTGCCACCGCCTGTGGGTATGCGATCCGAGTCGCCCTGGATCACCCGCACCTTCTCGACATCGAGGCCGAGCGTGCCGGCGACGAATTGCGCATAGGCGGTCGCGTGGCCCTGCCCGTTCGACTGGGTGCCGATATCCATCGTGATGGTGCCATCATCGAGCAGCTGCAGATAGGCAGGCTCGGAGCCGGCGAAGGCGCATGCCTCGATATAGTAGGACATGCCGATGCCGCGCAGCTTGCCATCCGCCTTCGAAGCCTCCAGCCGTTTTTCGAAACCGTCCCAGTCGGCGTCCTTCATCGACTGTTCCATGCATGCCTCGAACTCGCCGACATCGTAAACGCGGCCGCCCTGCGTCTTGTAGGGAAACTGCTCGGGCTTGATGAAGTTGCGGCGGCGGATCTCGTCAGGCGTCAGCTTCATCTCGCGGGCGCACTGGTCGACCAGCTTCTCGATCAGGAACGCGGCTTCCGGCCGGCCCGCGCCGCGATAGGCGTCGACAGGCGTGGTGTTGGTGAAGACGCCGGTCAGGTGGAAGTCGAGCACCGGGATATCGTACACGCCGGTCGCCATCGCAGCGCCGAACCACGGTATCGCAACGCCGAACTGGTGCGTGTAGGCGCCCATGTCGGCGAGCAGGTTGATGCGAATCGCCAGGAAGCGGCCGTTCTCGTCCATCGCCATCTCTGCATGGACCGTATTGGCGCGGCCATGGTTGTCGACGAGGAAGTGTTCGGTGCGTTCACCGACCCAGCGCACCGGTTTTCCAAGCCGCTTGGCAGCCTCGAGAACCAACGGATATTCGCGGTAGACGAAGCCCTTCGGGCCGAAACCGCCGCCGACGTCCGGCGTAACGACATGCAGGTCTTCGGCCTCGATGCCGAACACGCCCTTGGCGATCATGTTGCGCTGGCCGTGAACGCCCTGCGAGCCGCAGGTCAGCGTGAAGCGCTTTCGGTCCGCGTCATATTCGCCGATCGCGGCGCGCGTTTCCATGTAGTTGGAAACGAGGCGGTTCTGGATGAAATCCACCTTCGTTACATGAGCGGCCCCGTCGAAGACCTGCTTCGCCTTCTCCGCGTCCCCGGCGGCGCCGAGATAGGCGGTGTTGGAGCCCGCTTCCGGCCAGACCAGAGGCGCGCCATCCTGCAAGGCGGCGGTGACGTCGACGACCGCATCGGAGGAATCGTAATCGACCTCGATCAGTTCAGCGGCGTCCTTGGCCTGGTCGAGCGTATCGGCGACGATGAAAGCGACCGCATCGCCGACGTGACGGACACGGTCCTTCGCCAGCACCGGAATAGGCCGGAAAGGCGCGGTCTCGCCATCGGGGCCGGGACGCATGCCCACCGCCGTCAGTGTGCCGAGATCGGCGATGTCATCGGCGGTCAGAATCAGGTGGACGCCGGGAGCGTTTCTCGCCTCCTCGACGGAGGTTACCTTGTAGGCGGCGTTTGCGATCGGCGAGCGCAGCACGAAGGCTTCCAGCATGCCATCGATACGAATGTCCGACGTATAACGCCCCTTGCCGCGAATGAAGGCGTCGTCCTCCTTGCGATGGACTGAAGCTCCGATAAGCGACTTGGATCCGAATTTGGGCGGTGCGACATTCATCTTGATTTCAACTCCTCCATCCGCCATGTCGGTCGGTACGCGGATGCGGCCGGACACTGGCAATGCGTTTGCGAACATATGCAATGCGGACCGAATGTCGAGCGCCCGGCCGCCTATGTATACATTTTTTCCTCCGAAGCGGGCCGTGACAACCCCCGCATACAGGATTTTACCATGCGCACCGAAACCGGAACCGTCATCCGCCTCGAGGACTACCGGCCAAGCGACTACCTGATTGAAACCACCGACCTCGCCTTTACCCTGGAGCCCGAGGCGACCGTCGTCCGCGCGAAGCTGGCCATCCGCCGGCGCGAAGGCGTGGCCAAGGATGCACCGCTTGTGCTCGATGGCGACGAACTCGCTCTGGAAGAACTGCGCATCAACGGCGAGACATCAGCAGAGAACGGCTACACCGCCGCGCCGGACAAGCTTGTCATCGGCGAATTACCGGAGGATGACAGCTTCACGGTGGAGATCGAGACGAAACTCGACCCGTCGGCGAACAAGCAGCTCATGGGGCTTTATCGCTCTTCCGGCACCTATTGCACGCAGTGCGAGGCCGAGGGCTTTCGCCGCATCACCTATTTCCTGGATCGGCCGGACGTTCTGTCCGTCTATACCGTACGCATCGAAGCGCGGACCGAGGATGCGCCGTTGCTCTTGTCGAACGGCAACCGGGTCGAGGACGGCGTGCTGGCGAATGGCTGGCACTATGCCGTCTGGCATGACCCCTTCCCCAAGCCCTCCTATCTGTTCGCGCTTGTCGCCGGCAATCTCGGCGTCGTACGCGACAGTTTCACGACGATGAGCGGTCGCAACGTTGCGCTTGAAATCTATGTCGAGCACGGCAAGGAGCCCCGCGCCGCCTATGCGATGGACGCGCTGAAGCGCTCCATGAAGTGGGACGAAGAAGCCTTCGGGCGCGAATACGATCTCGATGTGTTCATGATCGTCGCAGTCTCCGACTTCAACATGGGCGCAATGGAAAACAAGGGACTCAACGTCTTCAACGACAAGTATGTCCTCGCCGATGAGCGCACCGCCACGGATGCCGACTACGCCAATATCGAGGCGATCATCGCGCATGAGTACTTCCACAATTGGACCGGAAACAGAATCACTTGCCGCGACTGGTTCCAGCTCTGCCTGAAGGAAGGGCTGACGGTTTTTCGCGACCATGAATTCTCCGCCGACATGCGGTCGCGCACGGTCAAGCGCATCGCCGAGGTGAAGCTGCTGAAGGCGCACCAGTTCCCGGAGGATGCCGGGCCCCTCGCCCATCCGGTCCGGCCGCGGCGCTATTCGGAGATCAACAACTTCTACACGGCAACCGTATACGAGAAGGGCTCGGAAGTCGTTCGGATGATCCGCACCATCCTCGGTCCGGAGAAGTTCCGCGCCGGGCTCGATCTCTATTTCGACCGCCACGACGGCGAGGCCGCGACGATCGAACAATTCCTAAAGGCGTTCGAGGATGCGAGCGGCGCCGATCTCACCCAGTTCGCTCTCTGGTACGAACAGCCGGGCACGCCGACTCTGACCGCGGACTCGGCTTACGACGCCGACGCGAAACGCTTCACCCTGACGTTCGAACAACGGCTCAAGCCGCCGATCGACGGCGCGCCGCATGCGCCGATGCATATTCCGGTCCAGTTCGGTCTCGTCTCCGCAGGTACCGGCGACATGGAATGGACGTCCGTATCCGGCGCCGAAGTGACCGGCGACGTCATCCACTTGACGCAAGCGCGCCACGAGATCGTCTTCGAGGGGATTGCCGAAAAGCCGGTGGCCTCGCTGCTGCGCGGCTTCTCCGCGCCGGTTACCCTGTATCCCGAACCGGAGGACAGCGAGCTCTCCTTCCTCGCTCGCAACGATCCGGATGAATATGGCCGCTGGCAGGCCCTGTCGGCGCTGATCAGCCGGCAGATGAAGCAGGCCGCCGGCCGGCCTGCGGACGCCACCGGCGACGTCTTCGATCCCGGTACACTCGAGATCCTGACCGACATCGCCGCCGACGACACCTATAAACACGCCTTCCGGGCGCTTTGCCTGACCTTGCCGAGTGAAAACGACATCGCCCGCGAGATCGGCTCGAGTATCGACCCCGAGGCTGTCCATCGCGTTCATGTCGCGGCATCCCGGCAACTGGGCAAGGCCGGCGAGCGCGTTTTCGCGCGCCTGTTCCACGGACTGGAAGCAAATGGCGCCTATTCCCCGGACGCGACGAGCGCGGGAAAACGGTCTCTGCGCGGTATCGCCCTCGCCTATCTCTGCCATGCCGATCACGATCTGGCGCGCGCGGGGAAGGTCTACGCAGAGGCCGATAATATGACCGAGCGCGCGCACGCGCTCGCCCTAATGGCGCATCTGAAACCGCTGGATGACGAGACGCTCGACGCACTGAAAGCCTTCCAGTTGGAATTCCGGTCCGAACCGATCGTCATGGACAAGTGGTTCATGATCCAGGCGACCGCGCCTGGCGAGAAAACGCTCGAGACCGTCAAGACGCTGACCGGCAATCCGGCCTTCTCCTGGGATAATCCGAACCGTGTGCGGTCGCTGATCGGCGCTTTCTCAACGGGCAACCCCACAGGCTTCAACCGGGCCGACGGCGAAGGCTACCACTTCCTGTGCCAGGCGATCGGCCGGCTCGACAGTTCCAATCCGCAAGTGGCGGCGAGGCTGCTAACCGCGATGCGGTCCTGGAAAAACCTCGAACCGGGCCGCCGCGAAAAGGCGAAGTCGGCGATGCAATTGCTCTCCTCGCGCCAGCATCTATCGCGCGATGTGCGCGATATTCTCGACCGGACGCTGGCGTAAGAGGATTTCGGCATGCGCGTCGCAAACGTGACGCGCAGTCTTGCTGCCAACTGGACCTTCAAGCCCGGTACTGTCGCGCTTCAGCCCGGCTGCCGTATACATTTCGCGAGGATTTTTACGATTTTTCTTAAAATATAAGACTTGAGGAGGCATTCTGCGCGGATTATATGATGTCCATGTATACATATAAGACCTATTTCAAAATCGGGAGCGTTTCATGACGACGCTTGTGCTGATCCCCGGCCTGGTCTCTGACCGGATCGTGTGGGAACCGCTCGCCGAAACGGCCGCCGACATGTTTCCCGTACATCACGCCGATGTCTCGACCCAGGCTTCGATCACAGAGATGGCGCAGAGCGTGCTCGCCGCCGTCGACGGCCCGATCATCGCCGTGGGGCACTCGATGGGCGGTCGCGTGGCGATGGAAATGGCGCGTATCGAGCCGGACCGCGTCAAGGGCCTGGTGCTCGCCAATACGGGTCATCACCCGAAGCGGGAGGGCGAGGAAGCCAAGCGGCAGGCAATGGTCGATCTCGGCAATGAGAGCATGGAAAAGCTCGCCGACCAGTGGCTGCCCGGCATGCTCGATCCCGCTCGGGTTTCCGACGAAGCCCTGGTCGCAGAGTTGAAGAAAATGGTCCTGCGCGCCGGCCCGGCAGTCCATGAACGCCAGATCCGCGCGCTGGTCGGCCGGCCGGACGCCAACGCCTATCTGAAAGACATCAACTGCCCGGTGCTGCTGGTGACCGCGCGCCAGGACGTCTGGAGCCCGATCTCGCAGCATGAGGAAATCGCCGCAGCGGTCGCCGATCCCGAACTGGTGACGATCGAGAATGCCGGCCATTTCGCGCCGGTCGAATGGCCGGCCGAGACAACGGCCGCCATCATGGAATGGCTTACCCGCCGATTTGGAGACGACAATGGCTGACGCCGCCACGCAGATTCCCGAAACGCCGCTCTTCGACCGTGCGCGCTCCATTCAGGGCTACAAGCTGAACAAGATGGCGATGGATCTCGGCAAGCCCGAGAACCGCGAGGCCTTCAAGACCGACGAGGACGCCTATCTCGCCCGTTACAGCCTCACCGACGAGGAAGTCGCGGCGGTCAAGGCGCGCGATTGGCACGAGATGGTGCGACTTGGCGGTAATCTGTTCTTCATTCTGAAAATATCCGCCATCGACCCAACGCCGATGACGCGCATCGGCGCGGCGCAGGCCGGTATGGAGCATGACGACTTCCTGCGCCAGCGCCTCGGAAAGGCGGTCTGACCATGGCGAAGATCATCGGCGGCATCGGCACCAGCCACGTCCCCTCCATCGGCGTGGCGCTCGACAAGGGCCTGTCTGAAACGCCCGACTGGAAGCCATTTTTTGACGGCTACGTCGCCGGAAAGAAGTGGATGGCGGAGGCAAAGCCCGACATCGCGGTCGTGATCTTCAACGATCACGGCAACACCTTCTTCCTCGACCGAGTACCGACTTTCGCCGTCGGAGTGGCGGAAAACTACAATCCGGTCGATGAAGGCTGGGGCGCACGCGCCATTCCCTCTTTCGAGGGCGCGGCCGGACTGTCGTGGCACTTTGTCGACAAGCTCGTCGAAAAGCATTTCGATCCACTGGTCTGCCGCGAGATCGAAGTCGATCACGGACTGCAGGTACCGATGGAACTGTTCTTCGGCCGGCCTGAGAAATGGCCGGTCAAGATCGTGCCTATCTGGGTCAACACCATCCAGTACCCGATCCCCACGCCGCAGCGCTGCTGGGAAATGGGCAAGGTGCTACGCGAAGCCATCGAGAGCTTCCCGGGCGACGAGCGCGTCGTGATCATGGGTACGGGCGGGCTGTCCCACCAGTTGCAGGGCAGTCGCGCCGGCTTCATCAACCGCGAAGCGGACCAGGCCTGGCTCGACGGTATTGCCAATGACTACGAAAGATACCGCCAGATGAGCCGAGAAGACTATGTCGAGCAATTCGGCTCCGAAGGCGCGGAACTGATCATGTGGCTGGTGATGCGGGCCGCGATGGACAGCCGGGTCGAACTGAAACATAAACATTATCATGCCCCAGCCTCGCTGACCGGTGCGGGCATGGTTGTCCTAGAGAACGCGGCGTGACCAATGTTTTTCCTCATGCGATGCCTTCACCATTCGGGGATGGACGCGAAACGCGACACCCACCGAGCGGAACACCGCGACTGGGTGAAGTCGGGTGGAGACGGCCTCGCCGCGGTGCTGATCGGCTCGGCGCTCGTTGACGACCTCGGCGCCGCTATCGGCAATTTCGGCATTCTCCAGGCAAACGATATGGAAAGCGCCCGCGGCTTCGCCGAGGGCGATCCCTTCGCGCGTGCCGGCATCGTCGAGACGATCGAAGTGACGCCCCTGCCCGACACGTTCCAGGCCCACCGCATCACCGACCCGATGTCGGTCCTGAAGTGAGTTTTCGGGCAAGAAGTTGCCCTTTCGGCACCTTACGCCAAACCTTTCCAAAAAATTAACGCCGGACGGCTGGACAGCCCGAATCACTTTTGATTCATTATGGATGATTCGGGAGTGCGGTAGCCGGATCATGTTTCAAATCAAGCGAATTGCGCATGGCCTTTGTGCGGAGGCCGGAACGGTTGCCTGCGGGCGCCGGGGGGACGGATATTGTCAGTTGCGGGAATAGACAATTCCACATCTACAGCCATGACGGGCCACGCCCGCTTCTTGGCCGGCCCCGCCTATACGAGGCTCGAGGCAATCGAGCCCATCCTGAAGAAATCCATTCCCGTCCTGATCACGATCTTCCTCGCCGTCGTTTTCGCCGCGCGCGCGATGTCATTGATGACCGACCGGTCCGAGACGATCCAGGATGCGCAGCTCTATCTCGCGCTGATCTCGGGAAGCGCGCATTCCGCGGTGCAGACCGCCTCGCAAGCCGGCTTCGCGCCAAAAAGCGGCTCTCAGTTCGAACAGGTTCTGGCGCGGGCCCTGCCCGACCAGGCAACCTATGACGGCCGCTTCGTTCTCGTCACCGACGAGACGGGCACGATCATCGGGGCGCGCGGGCAGCGTCGCGAGTTTGTCGGCGCGAACCTCCAGCACATACTCCACGGCGAACAGGCGCTTTTCCTGTTCGGGGCAGATGCCGGCGTGCAGAGCGTCACGCTCGACGGGAAAGCCTATATCGCAGCCTTGTCGAAACTGGGCGACGGAGACGCCGTCATCGCCGTGCTGCAATCGGAGACGGACCTGTTCGCACAGTGGCGCAAGCGCGTCTCGCTCAACGTGACACTGTTCGTCGCCTCATCCTCAATCCTGATCATCCTGCTTTACGCCTATTTCGGCCAGGCGGCGCGAGCCAAGGAAGCCGACGAAACCTATTGCGAGACGCAGAAGCGCGTCGACCTCGCGCTGACACGTGGCCACTGCGGGCTCTGGGACTGGGATCTGGCGCGCGGACGCATCTACTGGTCGCGCTCCATGTTCGACATGCTCGGCTATGAGGCGACCGACGACATCCTGTCCTTCGGCGAGGTGAAGGATCTGATCCATCCCGAAGACATCGACCTGTTCGATCTCGCGGAACGCGCCGCCGCTCAGGAGATCCGCCGCGTCGACCAACTTTTCCGCATGCGTCACGCCGCCGGACAGTATCGCTGGATGCGCATCCGCACCGAACTGGTCGAAAAGGGCGGCAGCGGCATCCACCTGATCGGCATCGCCGTCGACGTCACCGAGCAACAGCGCCTCGCCGACGAGAACGCTATCGCAAACGACAATCTGCGCGCGGCCATCGAGAGCACGTCGGAGAGCTTCGCCCTGTGGGATGCGGGGCAGCGGCTCATCATGTGCAACACCAAGTTCCAGGAATATAACGGCCTGCCCGCCGACGCGATCGCTGCGGGCACACCGCGCGCGACAATCAACGCGATGATGCGCCAGCCGGTCAGCGAGAAGCGCATCCCCAATCCGAAGACGCAGCACGAGGCCCAGACATTCGAGCGCCAGATCGCCGACGGACGCTGGCTTCAGGTCAATGAGCGGCGCACGTCCAGCGGCGGCACCATTTCGGTCGGCACCGACATCACCCAGCTGAAGCTGCATCAGGAAAGACTGATGGAAAGCGAGCGACGGCTGATGGCGACGATCGACGACCTGTCGGTTGCCCGAAAGGCGTCGCAGCAGAAGGCCGGCGAACTCGAAGAACTGAACGCGAAGTTCCTGGAAGCACGCGACCGCGCCGAGGCCGCCAACAAGGCAAAATCCGGTTTCCTGGCCAACATGTCGCATGAATTGCGCACGCCGCTGAACGCCATCATCGGCTTCTCGGAAATCCTGCAGTCGGGCATGTTCGGCCCACTCGGGTCCGACCGATACCTCGAATATGTCGGTGACATCCACTCCTCGGGCACGTTCCTGCTCGGCGTTATCGACGACATTCTCGACATGTCGAAGATCGAGGCCGGCAAGATCGAGCTGGATCGCGAAAACCAGGACCTCGCGCCGCTCATCGAGGAAACGATGCACATGGTGGCCATACAGGCCAAGGAGAAGAACATCGCCGTGGAGCAGTCGGTGGGCGAAACCATGCGGGTTTTCGCCGACAAGCGCGCGATGAAGCAGATCGTTATCAACCTGCTTTCCAACGCCGTGAAATTCACCGACGAAGGCGGGCGGATCCGCATCCGCGCAAAGTCGGTGGGCGGAGCCATCCAGATTTCCATCGAGGATACCGGCTGCGGCATTCCGGCGGCAGCCCTGAAAAGGCTCGGGCGGCCGTTCGAGCAGGTTCAGAACCAGTTGACCAAGAACCATTCCGGCTCGGGCCTTGGACTCGCCATAGCCCGCTCACTGACCGAATTGCATGGCGGCTCGCTGAAGATCCGTTCCAAGCCCTCCAAAGGCACCATCGTCGCTGTGCGCATTCCCTGCCGGGCATCGGAACCGGATGGCGCGGCAGAAACAAAAATGCAGGAGCCGCCAAAGGCGGCCCCTGCGGCCTGACTTCAAGAGGAGATCGCGGTCAGGTATCAGTTGCGGCCGTAGTAACCGCCTTTGTGGTGGAACTGGCCGTGTCCGCCACGACCGTCACGGTCGCCGCCTCGGCGCAGCTGCATTTCGTCCTGTTCGATCGCTCCGGAGTCATCGACGTCCAGTCTTGCGAAGCGATCCTGACGGGCTTTCTCGATTTCGGCGGTCGAGACCTTGCCGTCATTGTCGGTGTCGAAGCGCTTGATCATCATCTCGGCGCGGCGCAGCAGCATCTGGCGCTGCATCTGGTCGGCCAGTTCCTGGGCCGTGATGCTGCCGTCGCCGTCGGCGTCCGCATCGGCGAACTGCATCGGCATAGCGGCGGTAAATTCCTCGGGCGTCACAGTGCCGGAATTGTCCTTGTCCGCCTTCTGGAACATCAATTCGAAATTCGGGCCCTGGCCGCGCTTGCCGCCGAAACCGTGGCCGCGCTGTCCCATCATGCCGGGGCCGTGACGGCCACCTTCATTGGATGCCATCTGGCCGCCCCATTTGCCGTGGCGTCCACCACGGAAATCGCCGTCACGCTGGCCCATTCCGCGCTCGCCCATCGCCTGGGGGCCCATTCCCGGCTGACCCATGCCCTGTTGGCCCATGCCCTGCTGGCCCATGCCTTCTCCGCAAGGCCCCTGGCCGGGCGTACCCTGCTCACAGTTCTGCATGCCGGGGGCGGGCTGCTGGTTGCCGCCGCCGTTCTGCGCATAGGCGACAGAAGCGGAAGCGGACATGGCGGCGCCCGCCAGAAGCAGGACGATCTTCGACTTGGTTTTCATCACATAATCCTTTGCATCGTTTGTCATCCCCGATGCTCAGAGCTCTCCGCCGCGCTTCCCTTCACGGTTCGGAATGCGGATCCCCAAGGAAAGTCCGGAAAATTTCCGCCACCTGCCTTTCAGTCTCCACCAGTTGCGCCTGCAAGGTCTCCAGAGTGGGGACATTGGCAGCCGCGCAGAGACGATCAATCAGTCCTTTTGGCGCGGTTTCGGGATCGAACCCTTTTTCCGAGCACAGGCGGACCAACTGCATGATCGCCGTATATTCGGAAAAAGCACGGATCAGGACTTCCTTCGCATTTTCGTCAAGTCCGTAGCCTTCCGATGACTGAAAGATACATTCGGCATCACGGCCGTTCAAATTACCATTCGGTAATCCCGACAGAACCAGAAATTGCGCAATGAAATCAATGTCTGTAAGTCCGCCTTCGGCGAGCTTCAAATCCCAGACAGAGGCGCTCGATTTCTCCTTGAGAAGGCGTCGCCGCATCGAAACGATATCGTCCCGGAGCTTCCGGGGATCGCGCGGCAATTGCAGGATTTCCTGCAGCTCCCGGTCGGTCCGTTCGCGCAGCCCGACATCGCCGGCGACCGCGCGGGCGCGGCACAGCGCCTGGTGTTCCCAGGTCCACGCCTCGTTGCGCTGATACTTCGAGAATCCGGAAAAGGACGTGGCGAGAGGTCCCTTGTTGCCGGACGGCCGCAGACGGAAATCAACTTCGTAGAGAATGCCCTCCGCCATCGGCGCGGACAGGGCCGAGGTCAGGCGTTGGGTGAGGCGCATGAAGTACATCGACGCGGCGAGCGGTTTCACGCCATTGCTCTCGGCGTCGGGCGGCGCGTCGTAGAGCAGGATCAGGTCGAGATCGCTGCCCGCCGTCATTTCGCGCGATCCGAGCCGCCCGAGCCCGATCACGCAGATCTCCGCCCCCTCGATCACGCCATGCTTGTCCGCAAGCTCGACGCGCGCTTCCATCAAAGCATTCTCGAGGATGAGTTCGGCCAGATCGGAATAGGCGTGCCCGGCGCGCACCGGCTCGAGGTTTCCGGTCAGGAGCCGCACGCCAATCAGGAAGCGCTGTTCCGACGCGAAGATGCGGAGACGGTCGAGCGTCTCCTCATACGCCCTCGCCTCGCCCAGAAACGCGTCGAGGCGGACGCGCAGTTCCTCTTTCGTCGGCACGCCCGAGAAGAAGGCCGGGTCGAGCATACCGTCAAAGACGAGAGGCTTCTCGGAAATGATCGAGCCGAGACGCGGCGCAGCCGACAGGATCAGGGCGAGAAGCTGGATCAGCCGCGGGTTGGATTGCAGCATGGAGAAGACCTGGATGCCGGCCGGCAGCCCGGACAGGAAGCGGTCGAAGCCGATCACGCCTTCATCGGCATGGCCGCTTTCGCCGAAGGTCCTGAGCAGGAACGGTGTGATCTCGGTCAGCCGTTCGCGGGCGCGTTCCGATTGGACGGCGCGATATCGGCCCATATGCCACTGGCTGACGACGCGCCAGATATCGGCCGGGCGTGCATAGCCCATGCGTGACAGCGTCTCGACGGTATCCGGGTCCGGCTCGCCGCCGGTGAAGACGAGGTTGCCCTCGTCGCCAAGTCCGGCCTCGTTCTCGAAGAGGGCGGCGTAATGCGTCTCGACGGCGCGCAATGTGCCGAGGAGATCGGTGCGGAACCTCTCGCTGCCGTCATAGCCCAGCATGCGGGCGACACGGTCGATGCCGACGGCATCGTCGGGCAATTTGTGCGTTTGCTCGTCGCCAATCATCTGGATGGCGTGCTCGACACGGCGCAGCAAGCAGTAGCAGCGCGTCAGCGCCTCCGCGGCGTCGTCCTCGATGGAGCCATGGTCGGCCAGCGCCTGCAGCATGGCCAGCGTGCCGCGCCCGCGCAGTTCCGGCACGCGGCCGCCGAAGATCAATTGCTGGGTCTGGACGAAGAACTCGATCTCGCGAATACCGCCCCGGCCGAGCTTCACATTGTGGCCCTCGATGGCGATGGCGCCATGGCCCTTGTGTGCATGAATCTGGCGCTTGATGGCATGCACATCGGCGATGGAGGCGTAGTCGAGATGCTTGCGCCAGATGAAGGGGCGCAATTCATAGAGGAACCGTTCGCCCGCCGCGATGTCGCCGGCTGAGGCCTTCGCCTTGATCATCGCGGCCCGTTCCCAGTTCTGCCCGCGCGCCTCGTAATAGACGAGCGCCGCCTCTACGCCGATCGCCAGCGGCGTCGCGCCGGGATCGGGGCGCAGCCGCAGGTCGCTGCGGAAGACATAGCCGTCTCCTGTCCGCTCCTGCATGATGCGTATCAGACGGCGGGTCATCCGGTTCAGTGTTTCCCCGATCACGTAGCGATCAGGCCAGGTCAGGCCCGGCGGATCGGGATCGAACAGCACGATCAGATCGATGTCGGAGGAGTAATTCAGCTCGTGCGCGCCGAGCTTTCCCATGGAAAGCACGATCCAGCCCGAGCCCTTTTCGGGTTCATTCGGATCGGACAGTGCAAGCTTGCCGCTGTTGTGGGCGTCGCGCAGCAGGAAGGCGAGCGACGCGCCCAACGAGACCTCGGCGAAATGCGACAGCCTGTCGGTCGCATGCATGACCGGCAGCGTGCCCGACAGGTCGCCGAGCGCGATCAGCAGATGGAGCGCCGCCTTCTCGCGGCGCAATTCCGTCATCAGCTCGGCTTCGCTCCCGGCGATCCCGTCGCCATGCCGTCTGGCTTCCGTGCGCGCTATGATCGCCTGCAACTGCTTCGCCAGCGGCGCATCGAAAAGGCTTTCGAGCATGGCGGCCTGTCGCTCGATCTGGAGACCGAGGAAGGGCGAGAGCACCATGACGGAAAGCAGGAAGTCGGCAAGCGGGCCGCCCTCCTCCGCAAGCGCCTTCAGGCGCTTTGCGCCGGCCTTTTCGGCCGCGGCCGCAAGCGATTCACGCGCTTTGACCAACGCGTCCGCGTCACCGGCGTCCAGTGCGTTCGCCGGCGCCTCGAACCACGTCGTTCCGTCCTCTGCCAATATCCCCTCCGCGATCCGTGAATCATTTCCCCAACTTGGCTATCGCCGTTGCGAAAGTGATTCAAACATCCAGATCCTGATCTAAGACTTGGAGACGGGAAAGGACAACACAACTCTCAGACCCGGCGCGGCATCTTCCAGGGTCAGATCGCCGCCATGCAGGCCCATGATTGCCGATACGAGACTCAGGCCAAGGCCGGAGCCCGGCTTGGTGCGGCTTTCGTCGAGGCGCACGAAACGGCCCTTTACACGTTCCTTGTCCTCGTCGGGTACGCCGGAGCCCTGGTCGGAGACCGCGAGGCGCAACCATTTTCCCCCGGCGCGTTCGGCGGAGATCGTGATTTTCCCGTCCGGCTTGCAACCATATTTGATCGCATTGTCGATCAGGTTGGTGATCGCCTGGCCGATGAGCTCCCGGTTGCCGGCGATCGGCAGCGGCGCATCGATCTCGTTGACCAGCGTCATGCCGGCATCTTCGACAAGCGGCTCGTAGAGTTCGGCGAGTTCGGCCGCGATCGCCGATAGATCGACCTCGTCCAGCTTCTGTTTGGAAAAGCCGGCCTCGACTCGGCTGATCAGCAACAGCGCATTGAACACTTTGATGAGCTGGTCGGCCTCGCCAATCATATCCTCCAGCACGGTCCGGTAGTCCGCCCTCTGCGGATCGCCTGCCAGCGCCGCCTCGGCGCGATTGCGCAGCCGTGTCAACGGCGTCTTCAAATCATGGGCGATGGAATCTGATACGTCGCGCAGGCCGTCATTGAGCTTGGAGATCTTCTCGATCATGCCGTTCAGGCTGGTGGAGAGCCTGTCGAACTCGTCATTGGCGGAGGAAACGGGCAAGCGTCCGGACAGGTCCCCGGCAACGATGCGGGCGCTCGCCTCCGACACGCGGTCAATGCGCTGCAAGGCCCGCCGTCCGACAAAAAACCAGATCAGAAAGCCGCCCGCTGCCATGATGCCAAGGGCGGTAATCAGAGCCTGACGGACAATCTCGCGAAAGCGCTGCGGTTCTCCAAGATCGCGTCCGACGAGAATGCGCATGCCATTATTGACGACAATGACCTGCGCCAGCGCGCGCGGCGCTTTTTCCGGGTCGTTGATCACTGCGACATCGTCGCCAAAGCGAGCATAGACGAACGGTTTTTCGGTCCAGCCCTGCGTGTCGAGAACACCCGGCTGGAGGGCGATCACGTTACCGGCCAGATAGCGGCCCGTATTGTCGGCGATCATGTAGAGGTTGGCGCCGGGGCGGCGAGAGCGGCGGTCGATATCGCGCACCAGCACGCGCAGGCCGTTGCGCTGATAGACACCTCCGAGATCCTGAACCTCTTCTGCGATAGCTTCCCGGGTTTCATTGACCAGGAACCGCGCGGCGGAACCCGTCATGTAGAAAACCAGGATCACCGCGCAGGCGGAAAACAGGATGAGATAGAGTGCCGATAGGCGCGCCGCCGTCGTGTTGAAGGCTGCCAGGAATCGTTTCATGGCAGATCAATCGCGCATCATGTAGCCGGCGCCGCGGATCGTGTGCAGCAATGGTTTGTCGAAGCCCTTTTCGATCTTCGACCGCAGGCGCGAGATGTGAACGTCGATGACGTTGGTCTGCGGATCGAAATGATAGTCCCAGACATTCTCCAGCAGCATGGTGCGTGTCACGACCTGGCCGGAGTGACGCATCAGATATTCGAGCAGCCTGTATTCGCGCGGCTGAAGGACAATCGACTGATCGGCGCGCTTCACCTCGTGCGACAGCCGGTTGAGCACGAGATCGCCAACCTGGTAGCGGGTCTCCTGCTCGACGCCGTTCTGACGGCGGAGCAGCACTTCAAGCCGGGCGAGCAATTCGGAAAAGGCGTAGGGCTTGGTCAGATAGTCGTCACCGCCGGCGCGCAGGCCGGTCACGCGATCATCGACCTCTCCCAATGCGGAAAGAACCAGCGCGGGTGTCATATCGCCCTTGGCGCGCAATGCCGAGATTACCGACAAGCCGTCGCGCTTGGGCAGCATCCGGTCGACGACCAGGGCGTCATAGGTTCCGGTATCGGCCATGGCGTAGCCGTCGTCGCCATTATGCGCGACATCCGCCGTGTGACCCGCCTCGTCCATCGCCTTCCTGAGATAGGCGGCAGCCTCGACGTCATCTTCGATGATCAGGACTTTCATGGGCACGCTTATTGCGCGGCTCAAGGCAAAAGAAAAGCCGGTGTCGGAAGGAGTATGACGACGGCAGGTTGAGGGGGAAGACCTGCCGCCGTCGTCATTGTCTGTCCGGGGGGATGACATGGTTTAATCCGGACAGGCAAACGGGTCGCGCTTAGCCGCGCTCGGTCGGGATGGCGACGAAACGGCTGGTGTCGTCGCGTTCGAGCAGCATCAGGGCAGCCTTGCGACCGGAGTCGGTCACCGCCTTGAGTTCCTTCTCGACATCGCCCGCCGACGCCACGGCTTCGTTGTTGACCTCGACCACCTTGTCGCCGGCGCGAATGCCCGCATCGGCGGCCGGGCTGTCAGGATTGACATCGGTTACGACAACGCCTGCGCCGTCTTCGGCGGGAGCCACGGTCAGTCCGTAATCGGCAAGTGCCGTCTCGGACTGCTGGTCAGGCGTCACCTGGGGCGCTTCCGCAGTCTGGTCGGTCGGCAGCTCGCCGAGCTTCACGGAGATGGTCTGCTCCTTGCCGCGGCGAAGGATCTTCACGTCGACGCTGGTGCCCGGATCGAAATTGGCGATCTCGCGGGCCAGTTCGCGCGGGCCCTTGATGTCCTTGCCGTTGACCGCGACGATGATGTCGCCGGCGCGAATGCCCGCCTGGGCGGCCGGAGCGTCCTTCTGCGGATCGGCGACAAGCGCGCCGTCGGTCTTGTCGAGACCAAGCGATTCCGCGATGTCTGTGGTCACCGGCTGGATGGCGACACCGAGCCAGCCGCGCTCGACCGAACCGTCATTCATCAGTTCGTCGATGACGTTCTTGGCGACGGAGGCGGGAACGGCGAACGCAATGCCGACATTGCCGCCCGACGGCGAGAAGATCGCGGTGTTGATGCCGACGACTTCACCATTGAGGTTGAAGGTCGGACCGCCGGAATTGCCGTGGTTGACGGCCGCGTCGATCTGGATGAAGTCGTCATAGGGACCGGCGCCGATGTCGCGACCCATCGCCGAAACGATCCCGGCTGTCACGGTGCCGCCCAGTCCGAACGGGTTGCCGACGGCAACGACCCAGTCGCCGACACGCACCTTCTGGTCGTCCGCGAAGGCGACATAGGTGAACTTGCGCGCTTCCTCGACTTTCAGGAGAGCCAGGTCCGTGCGCGGATCGGTACCGATGAGATTTGCATTGAGTTCGGTGCCGTCATCCATGACGACGGTGAATTCCGTGCCGTTGTCGACGACGTGATTGTTGGTTACCAGGTAGCCGTCCTCGGAGATGAAGAAGCCGGAACCCTGCGCCACGGGGCGGGCGCGCTGCGGGCGCTGCGAACGGCGATTGTCGAAGCCGTCGGGATTGCCGAAGCGCGGTCCGAAGTCGCGGAAGAATTTCTGCAGCGGAGGCGGAAGCTGGTCCAGGTCCTGGCCGTTGAAGTTGAACTGCATGTCCGAGGCCGGCTGGATATTGGTCTTCACGCGCACCGACACGACGGCGGGCGAGACCTTCTCGATGATGTCGGCAAAGCTAGGAGCGGCTGCCGGCGTTTCAACGCGGACGGCTTCGGCCTGGGCAACGCTGCCGGTCGCCGCTTCGAAGCCGGCAATACCGACACCGAGCACCGTCGAGGCGACGAGTACGGCGGCGAGCTTCTTGCCGATGGATTTGCGAGGGGAATTATTGGGGGTCGTCATAAGTTCTGTCCTCAGCTCTTGATATCACGGTCGGGACATCCCCGGCCTTGAGGACGGATATAGGGAAACGAAGATTACACGCCGCTTTCCGCAACATGAAATTTTCGTAAGGTTCGGGCGATATCTCCCGCGACCCACGGCGAGAAATCGACCCGAAATTGACGAAGGACAAAGCGTCACACGGCCGGGGCGGAGTAATGGAACTCCGAAGACGCGCGGAACCGCGCCGGCCGGAGAAACAGGATGACCGCAAGAGGAAAGATCGCGCTCTCGCTGATCGTAGCGTTGGCGACGGTCGTGGTCGTCGCGACCCTGATCGCTCGCCAGGTCTGGAAGGTGGAGGAAGTTTTCGAGGCGAACGAGGCGCTGAAAAGCGAGGGCTATTACCTGTCCGAGTTCGAATTCGAGCTGCTGAGCATCTCCTACTACCTCGACAAGGGACGGTATCTGGACGGGCTCAAGCGTCTCGACCAGATGCATCGCAAGCTCACCACTCGCGACGGGCTGGTCAAGGTGCCGGACTTCGCGGATGCAGACGAGCGGCTGGCGTTCTATCTCGACCGCCAGAACCCGGAGACGGGCGCATTCTATCCGAACGCCACCGACCCGGTCCTCGCCTATGTCGGCGTGACGTCGAACATGATCAACCTCATCGAGTCCCTGTCGCGCCAGGCCGGAAAGCCCTTCCAGTTGAAATATCCGCTACGTTTCCTTGAGCGGATCGACACACCGGAGGAGATGACAGCGACACTGGACGACGCAGGACTCGTCGGCTTTGTCGGCACGAAGCTGAAGCCGCTCTTCGTCAGCTCCATCGAACTCAACGACCTGCTCGAACAATGCGAACGCCTCGCGATCTACCCGTTTCCGGCGGAGGCGCGCATGGCCTTCCTGCAATGGTTCTACAACAACCAGGACCCGGAAACCGGCCTTTGGGGACCGCGCGACCGGGCGAGCGGAAAGATCATCGACGGCGGCGACATCGGCGACAGCGGCAAGGTCATCAAGATATTCGTGGACAGCGACGGCAACAATGTCCACCCGAAATTCCCGCTGCGCTACGCCGACCGTATCTTCGCTTCCTCCATCGAGCGCCTGTCGACGCCCCTGCCCTCCCGTCTCGACCAGATGCATCGCTGGATCATCGACCGGGACAGGGGATTCCGCTTCCTGACCAAATATGTGTGGGAGAAGGGATCACAGGAGGATCGCGAGAGGGTTCGCGACATGCTGTCGGACTTCGTGACGCTGCGCTTCGAGCGCTTGTACGTCCCGGCGGACGGCGCGTTCAGCCTCTATCCCGACTCAGACGCCGCCGATCTCGACGGCACCAGCGAGGCGGCGGGCATGCTTGACTATATCGGAGCCCTTTCAGGCGAAACACAGCAAAGCCTTTGGGGCGCTCCCGATACAACGATGACCGATCTTGGCCAGACGGATATTGCTTCGCTCGCAACGGGCGGACTCGATCCTGTCGCGCGGCGGCCGGAGGTCAACGCGATCCGCTTCTACGAAGCCGATCCGGACGGCCAATTCCTTCGTGACGTCGTGGCTGTCTACTATCCGCGCGCCACCCCGGTGCTCGACATGGTCGACCTCATGCCCCGCATGAAAGGCTGGCTCGACACGACCGCGCAGACAATGGGCAATTGGGGTTCGAAGGAGAAAATCGGGGAAAGGCTTTCGGGTACGACCGTCGATCCGGCTCCCGTGATCGGACCCGATCGTCTGACGCAACTCGACGCGTTGCTGCGCGAGAAAGGCGATCTTGTCGCCATCGGCTTCGACGTGTTGCAAGCGCCGCGCTCCCGGATCGTTTTCGAACAGAAATAGACGCCCGCTCCTTCAGGCGCGTGCGCCGCTGCGTTCGACAACGGTCACCACCTTCGCCCCGCCCGTCAGCGTCTTGTGAACCGGGCATTTGTCGGCGATCTCTTCAAGCTTGTCGGCGAGCTCCGGCGCCACCTCGCCGTCGACGGAGATGTGACGCTCGAAGCGATCTATCTTGCCGCCATGCGCCCGTTCCTGGTCGGTGCATTCCATACAGTCCTTCGCATGCACCTTGGCGTGACTGACATCGACGGTCACCGCGCCGAGCGGCAGCTTCTTGAAATCCGCATAAATGCGAAGCGTCATCGCGGTGCAGGCGCCAAGCGCCGCGCCCAGCAGATCGTAGGGCGACGGGCCGGTGTCGGCGCCGCCCACCGACACAGGCTCGTCGGCGAAAAACCGATGCGCGCCGGCCTGTACGATGTTCTGAAACTTCGATTCACGCGTTTCCGATACGCGGATGTTTTCAATCGGCTTTTCGCCCTGCGGCTCGTCGGCCGGAAGGAAGCGGTGCGCCCAGCCGGCAATCACTTGCGCGGCGAATTCCGCGTCCTCCACTTTCGTCAGCAAATGGTCGGCGTGATCCAATGAGACGTAGCTCTTCGGATGGCGCGCGGCCAGGAAGATGCGCTCGGCATTGTCGATGCCCACCACCTCGTCCAGCGGCGAGTGCATGATCAGGAGCGAGGCCTTCAGCTTGGGCAACCGGTCGAGCAGGTTGGTCTTGCGCGCGACGTCGAGGAAATCCTTGCCGATGCGGAACTTGCGCCCGCCAAGCGACACCTCGGCTTCGCCATTGCGCTCGATATCCGCAATATCCTCGCCGAACATGCGCAGCACATGTTCCGTGTCCGCCGGCGCACCGATGGTGACAACGCCCCTGACTTCCGGAATATCGTGGGCGGCAGCCAGAACGGCGGCTCCACCGAGCGAATGGCCGATCAGCAGGACCGGCGCTTCGAAGGTTTCGCGCAGATGATCTGCGGCGGAGACGAGATCGTCGACATTGGAGCGGAAGGACGTGTTGGCGAACTCGCCTTCGGATGCGCCGAGGCCGGTGAAGTCGAACCGCAGAACGGCAATGCCCAGCCTCGACAGGTTCGCCGCTATGCGGCGCGCGGCGATGAAATCCTTGGTGCAGGTGAAGCAGTGGGCAAAAATCGCACAACCGCGCAACGGGCCGTCCGGCAGGTCGAGCCGGGCAGCCAGTATGTGGCCGTCCGCAGATTTGAATTCGCGTTTCTCGGTCGCCATGGCAGCCTTCCTGTTGCGTTGCGCTACAGGTTTAACGGCCGCTCTCTTCACCTTCACCCAAAATTTTCGAGAGGCGGTCCTGTTCTTCAGCGCTCAGGCGGTTGACGGGCGCGGCGCCGCTGCGGGATCGGAAGAGGAAGGCAATCGCGCCAAGGCCGAGCAGAAGGCCGATCACCGGCGTACCCCAGAGCAGCAGATTGCGGGCGGAGAAACGCGGCTGCAGCAGGACGAATTCGCCATACCGCGATACGACGTAGTCCATTACCTCTTCATTCGTATCGCCATCGACCAGGCGCTCGCGGACGATGACGCGCAGATCGTGCGCCAGCGAGGCGTCGGAATCGTCGATCGACTGGTTCTGGCAAACGAGGCAGCGCAGTTTCGCGGAGATCTCGCGGGCGCGCTGTTCGAGCACCGGATCGTCGAGCATCTCGTCCGGCGTCACCGCATGAGCGGCGAAGATCGCAAGAACGAGAAAGGCGAGCGCCGCGAAAATGCGTTTCATCGCGTGTCCCCTACTCAGCCGCGGCGAGGGTCTGTCGGCGTTTTGCCGAAGGCTTCGGCGCGCCGACGCGCAGCCGCCGGTCGGACAGCGAGAACAGTCCGCCGATCACCATCAGCACCGGACCGAGCCAGATCAGCGTCACCTGCGGCTTCCACCACAGGCGCACGACGATCTCGTCCGTGCCTTCGACAGGGTCGCCGAGCGCGAGATAGAGCTGGCTGAAACCGGTCGTAAAGATGCCGGACTCGGTCGTCGGCATGCGCCGCGCGGTGTAGATGCGCTTCGACGGCATGATCGTGGCTACATAATCGCTGTCGCGATGAACCTCGAAGCTGGCCACGTCCTCGACGAAATTCGGCCCCTGCCGCTCCTCGAAACCCTTCATCGTGATCGTGTAGCCGGCAAGTTCGGTGATCGCCCCCGGCTTCATGCGCAGCACCTCTTCCTGCTGGAAGGAGGAAACGGAGACGATGCCGAGGACGCAGACACCAAGCCCGGCATGTGCGAGCGCCGTGCCCCAGACGGAGCGCGGCAGGCCACGCAGACGAGCGGCGGCCACGGACGCCCCTGCTTTCGGCCAGCCGGACTTCTGAATGATCTCGGCAAACGCGCCAAGCAGCAGCCACACGCCGATGGCGATGCCGATAACGGCGAGCACATGCATCCCCTCGATGAAGACGAGAGTCAGCAGGCCGATGAGGAGGGCTACCCCGGCGAAGACGTATAGCCGCTGCGCCGCGCCATAGAGGTCGCCGCGCTTCCAGGCGAGCAGCGGCCCAAAGGGAACGGCCAGCAGTAACGGCACCATCAGGGGAACGAAGGTCGCGTCGAAATAGGGCGCGCCGACGGAAATCTTCTCCCCGGTCAGCGCCTCGATCAGGAGCGGATAAAGCGTGCCGACGAAGACCGTCGCGGTCGCCGTCGTCAGGACGAGATTATTCAGCACCAACCCGCCTTCCCGCGAGATCGGGTGGAACATGCCGCCATTGGACAGTGACGAAGAGCGCAGGGCGAACAGGAAGAGCGCGCCGCCAATGAAGAAAACCAGAATGCCCAGAATGACCACGCCGCGCGTCGGGTCGGTGGCGAAGGCATGCACCGAGGTCAACACGCCGGAGCGCACCAGGAACGTGCCGAGCAATGACAGCGAGAATGTCAGGATCGCCAGCAGGATGGTCCAGACCTTCAGCGCTTCGCGCTTTTCCATCACCAGCGCCGAGTGAAGCAGCGCGGTGCCGGCAAGCCAGGGCATGAAGGAGGCGTTTTCGACCGGGTCCCAGAACCACCAGCCGCCCCAGCCAAGCTCGTAGTAGGCCCAGTACGACCCCATCGCGATGCCGGCGGTCAGGAACACCCAGGCGGTCAGCGTCCATGGCCGCACCCAGCGCGCCCATGCCGCGTCGATGCGGCCCTCGATCAACGCCGCGATGGCGAAGGAGAAACAGATCGAGAAGCCGACATAGCCGAGATAGAGAAGCGGCGGATGGATCGCGAGGCCGATATCCTGCAAGATCGGATTCAGATCCTGCCCCTCTAACGGCGCAGGCGAAAGGCGTTCGAACGGATTGGAGGTAAACAGGATGAAGCCGAGAAAGGCGACCGCTATCAGACCCTGAACGGAGATCGCCATGGCGCGCAATGTCGGCGGCAGGTTCGAACCGAACAGCCCCACCAGCGCGCCGAATAGCGCAAGGATTAGCACCCACAGCAGCATCGAGCCTTCATGGTTGCCCCAAACGCCGGTGAACTTGAAAAGCAGGGGCTGCTGGGAATTGGAGTTTTCCCAGACATTCAGGATCGAGAAATCCGAGGTCACATAGCCCCAGGTCAGCACCGCGAAGGACAGCGCGATGCCCGCAAACACCGCGAAAGCGAGGTTCGGCGCCATGGCGATCTGGCGGGCATCGCCGCTCTTGACGCCAACGAATGGCACCACGGTCTGGATGATCGCAAGCATGAGCGCCAGCACAAGGGCGTAATGTCCGATTTCGACGATCATTGCGTTGCACTCACCTCGTCGCCCTGCCAATAGCCCTGCTCCTTGAGCCGGTCGGCAACCTCCTTGGGCATGTAGTTCTCATCATGCTTGGCGAGTACGGTATCCGCAAGGAACGTTCCGTCGGATTGCAATTGGCCCTCGGCGATGACCCCCTGCCCCTCGCGGAACAGGTCGGGCAGGATGCCCGCATAACGCACGACAACGCGATCGTTCACATCCTCGATGGCGAATTCGACAGTGGAGTCGTCCTTCTTCACGGACCCGTTCTCGACAAGGCCGCCGAGACGAATACGGCCGCTGTTTTCCTCAGGCGCCGCCAGCAATTCCGTCGGCGTGCGGAAGAAGGTCACCTGATCCGACAGCGCGGTCAACACCAGCGCCACGGCAACGCCGAGCATGGCGAGCGCGCCGAATATCACCACGGAGCGTTTCTGTTTGCGGGTCATTGCACGGATCCTCCCGAAGATATGCCGAGCGCCGCCGCGAAGTTGACGATCGTGTCGCGTTTCTCGGCGTCGGAGGCAAAGGCTTCCGATGCGCGCGACAGCGCCTCCTCGGCATCCGCCTTGCGACCGAGAACCACATAGGAGCGGATCAGACGCTGCCAACCGGCGATATCGTCGGGATTGTCGCGCAGCCGCTCGTCGAGCTGCGAGATCATGTCCAGGATCATCGCGTTACGGTCCTCTGCATTCATGCCCTGCACGTCGCGGACGGTCTCCTCGTCGAGCTGCGGGGCGGCTGAGCCGGGGGCGGCCGCCATCGATGCCTCGCCGTAGCGGCGCACGCCCTCGGCGGCAGCGGCCTGCCATTCCGGCGCGGCGGCGCCCGGTTCCAGCATCGCCCGCCAGCCCTGCACGGCGCCGTCGACATTGCCGGCCTCGGCGGCGGCAAGCGCCAGGAAGAAGCGTGAGCGACTGTCTCCAGCGTCCAGTTCCAGCGCCCGCTGGAACTCGGCGCGCGCATTCACGTCCACAGTTCCCGCAAGCATGTAGTAGGCCTGCCCAAGGCCCGAGCGGCGCTTGGCGTCCTCGCCCTGCAATGCGATGGCGCGTTCGAAGGCCTGACGAGCCTCCTGCGGACGCCCCAGTCGCAGATACATCGGTGCGAGCACGTCCCAGCCCCGTCCGTCATCCGGGTTCTGGGCCAGATGGGCCTCGGCGCGGGATACGAGTTCTTCGACATCCATGCCCTGCAATGTCTGGGCGGCTTGCTGCTGGCGGATTTCGTCGACCCGTGCCGCCAAGGGCTGCGCGTCCATGCCAGGCGATCCGGTCATCGAATAGATCAGCGCGGCGGCTAGCGGAGCGAAGACGGCGGCAGCCGCCAGCACCGGGCCTCCGGTCATGCGGTCCTTTCCGCTTTCGGCCGCCTCGGCGTCGGCCGCCTCCTGGGCGGCGAGCAGCCGGCGGCCGATTTCAGCGCGCGCATAGTCTGCTTCCGCGGGTTCAATGGCGCCGCGTTCGAGGTCGGCGTCGAGCTCGCGCAGCTGATCCTTGTAGATGGTGAGATCGAACGCGTGCTCTTCCGGCGCAACGTCCGCCGTCTTCCGGCGAATGGCGGGCCAGAACACGATGCCAAGCAAAAGGATCGTCAGCGATGCGGCGACAAGGATGAACAACATGACGGTCAGATAAAGATGCAAGTCAGACTTGCCAATGGAAATTGCCCCTACGCGACATTTTCACGCTCACCGGGGCCAAGCATTGACCTGCGTCAGGTCAACGGCGTCCAGCTTCCGTCCGGATTGCGGCAGGCCGTGCCGCGGCTTGCGACAGGAGCGCCGCCGGTAAAGACGGTGTGCGTGTATTGGCGGCAATCCTGCGAACCCACACGATAGGGCTGCGAGGGAACGACCTCGCCTTTCAGCGGAGCTCCGGTTTCACCCCAGGTCACCTTCTGACCGGCCGGCGTGTATTCCAGCGCCTGATACTCGGCCTGCAGAGCCGCATCCCGGGTCGCGCCGTTCATCTGGGTCTTGATCTCTTCCGGCAAAATCCCGCCATGGAGCGCATTGACCAAAGCCGTTCCGGCAAGCCTGTTATCCGCATTCTGGGCGCCGCCCGAGATTTCGCCGAAAGCAAGACTCGGAACCGCGCCGCCCGTCGTCGAACAGCCGGAAACGATGCCGGTCACGGCGACCGCCAGTGTGAGGGACAGGATGCGCATAGCCTTGGCGTTCAAATCACGTTCCACCCAGAGATTGCCGGCCAAAGATGAACAAAACTATGTCGGCAGTGTGTTTGCAATTGGAGATATTTGCCGTTTCGCCCGTGTCAATGACCGGCCGCCGGCAATGTGATTTCCACCTTCAATCCGCCGGTCGCGCTTTCGCCGAGTTCGACCCCGCCTCCATAGGCCGACGCCGTCTCCGCGACAATGGCGAGACCGAGCCCCGTGCCCGGCACCGTCTCGTCGAGCCGCTTGCCGCGCTTGAGAGCCTCGTCGCGCATTTCGGACGCGATGCCCGGCCCGTCATCTTCGACCGTCAGGCGAATCCAGCGGCGTTCATTCTCGCCCGGGAAAGGTTCTATCGCCAGCGAAATCCTGCGCCGGGCCCACTTGCCGGCATTTTCGAGGAGATTGCCGAGGATTTCTTCCAGATCTTCCTTTTCACCTGAAAAAACAAGCTTCTGCGCCGACACGCTGAAATCGAGTTCCTTGTCGCGATTGAGCTTGCGCATCACCGAGACGAGCTTTTCGGCGACCGGGCGCACATCGGTACGGAAGATGATGCTCTCGCGCTGCGCGGCGATGCGGGCGCGCTTCAGATAATGCTGGATCTGGTAATCCATGGCGCGCGTCTGTTCCTCGACGATCGCCGCCGACGGGCCCGACTTCGACCCCGCTTCATTGACCAGAACGGAAAGCGGCGTCTTCAGCGAGTGGGCGAGATTGCCGACCTGGGTGCGGGCGCGCTCGACGATGCGGCGATTGTTGTCGATGAGCGCGTTCATCTCGTTGACGAGCGGCTGGATTTCACTGGGAAAGTCACCCTCGAGGCTCGCCGCATCGCCATTTCGAATCGCCGCAAGTGCCTGGCGTGCATGATCCAGCGGGCGCAGGCCGGCAAGAAGAATCCCCGCATTGATCAGCACCATGCCGATGCCCAGCGCCAGCAGCATCAGCCCGACCTGCCGCGCGAAGTCCTGGACGGTCGTCTCGAACTCGGTCTGGTTGCCCACCACCTGGAAACGGGCGATCCGGCCGTCGCCGAGGTCGATCTCGGTTTCCAGCGCGCGGATCTGCCCGCCGCCGGGACCGGGGCCGATCCAGTGTCGGCTGAACTGCTGGTCATAGGGAAGTTCCGAGAGCGGCGGACGGTCGATCTCCTCCGAGCCGAGCGAGGGCGAAACCAGTGCGCCGCCGCTGATCCCCTCCACAGGTGCCACCCGCCAGTACCATCCCGACAGCGGCTGCAGGAAAGCCGTGTTGCCGAGATTGGGCGTGCCCTGCAATTCGCCCGCATCGTTCACCGAGACGGCGCCGACAAGGTTGAAGAGTTGCGCTTCCTGGAGTGTTGCGAAGCCGCGCGCGGAATCGTTGCGGTAGAGCCCGATCAACAGCCAGCCGAGCAGCACGATCGCGACGATCGCCCAGAGGCTGGAATAGAGGATGACGCGAAAAGCGAGGGAGTCGGAGCGTATCCGCACCGCGTCAGCTTGCCTTCTCGCCCGGTTCGTCCGGGACGCTCATGCGATAGCCGAGCCCGCGCACGGTCTCGATGATGTCATGGCCGATCTTCTTGCGCAGCCGTCCGACGAACACCTCGATCGTATTGGAATCGCGGTCGAAATCCTGATCGTAAAGATGCTCGATCAGTTCGGTGCGCGACACCACCTCTCCGACATGATGGCCGAGATAGGAAAGCAGCCGGTATTCATGCGAAGTCAACTTCAGCGTGATGCCGTCGACCATCGCCTTCGACGATTTCGTGTCGATGGTCAGCGGCCCACAGCGGATTTCCGAGGAAGCATGGCCCGCGGCGCGGCGGATCAGCGCGCGCACGCGCGCCAGCACTTCCTCGACATGGAAGGGCTTGGTGACATAGTCGTCCGCGCCCGCGTCGATGCCCGACACCTTGTCGGACCAGCGATCGCGCGCCGTCAGGATCAGCACCGGCATGGTGCGGCCGTCGTCGCGCCAGCGCTGCAGCACGGAAATACCGTCCATAACCGGCAGGCCGATATCGAGCACGACGCAGTCGTAGGGCTCGGTATCGCCGAGAAAATGGCCGTCCTCGCCGTCGGTCGCGGCGTCGACGACATATCCGGCGTCTTCGAGCGCCGATTTCAATTGCGCGTTGAGCGAAGCATCATCTTCGACGACGAGAATGCGCATGGATCTGTCCCTCCAGCGGAATCGCCCCGGAAACTACCGCAGATCGGCCTGTCGGCCAACGCGGCAGCAGGATTTCAACCGTTGACGATAATTTCCTCGCGTTTCGGACGCTGCCCGTCCGAGCCGGGCACGAGGAGGACGATCTTGCACTTGCCGCCGCCGACCGCTTCGGCGCTCGCCAGCTGCGCACCGCGCTGGGCCGCGACCTGCTGGCCAACAGCGTAGCAATTATCGGCGGCTTCGGCGGGCGCGATGCTCAGCACGGAAAGTGCGATCAAGGCAGCCATGATATAACGAGACATTGTTCTTGTTCTCCAACTTGGCTGCATTCCTACACGCGCCTGCCTGAACGGAACATGAATGGATCGACGGAACCATTCATGCCCCGAAATGCCAGCCGAGTTCAACCGATCCGGCTATCGGCGCTCACACGCCCGAGAATGGCGACAATGCCGGCGACGGCGGAGACCATCTGCAGGATCGCCTCGGTCAAAGCAGCCTGTCCGCCCGCGTCGACCGGCAGGCCCAACATGGCGGCCAATGTCGCGGCGACGCTGACCAGCGCCCCCCAGATGGTTTTCGACAGATACCAGGGTTTTTCATCACTCATGGCAGGTCCTTTCTTCTGCTGTCAGGAAAGTGAAACCGTGCGGCGGGCGGGTATCCCCTCGCCCACCGCGAAACTGATCTGCGCGACCTCGACATCGACGCTTGCCGAGAGGCCGAGCGCCGCCACGGTCGCGGCGTCGAGCATCAGCGCCTGTTCTGTCGTCTCGGCGGAATGGATCACGCTCCCGCCATCACGGATGCGCACCGCATAGCGTTCTTCCTCTTCGCCAAGCGGCACGTCCGGTCCGAGCCAGCTGTCGCCGTCGACGCGGGTGCGCCGTATCCACGACAGCGCGATGCCGCCATCGCCGGTACCGGCGGCCTTCAGATGCACCGGCGCGAGCGGCGTCAGCGCGCGCAACCCGCCGATGGCCTCGACGGTCTCGAAATAGCGGTCGGTGAAGGGCCGCCCGGCGACGCCAATGCGCAATTGCAGCGCAAGACCGATCTCGGCGGCTTTCAATCCCGCCGGCACGACCGCCTCGTCGAGCAACACAGCCCGCGCGCCGACCATGGCGCCGGCCTCCATCGCATCCTCCGTACCGCCCTGCCCGCGCAGCAGGCCGGTCAGCCGCCAGGCGTTCGCCGATGTCTCTTCCGCCGAAAGGAACTGGATTACCTCCCAGCCGCCATTCGCCGCCTCTACGGCCAGCAGGTTGCGACCGGACAGCAGAGCCGCCTCCGTCACGCTCGCGAATTCGCCCGAGGCTGCAGTGAGTTCGATTGCGTTGGCGCGGTCGAACCGGCCGGAAAACGAGCCCGCCAGCGGCGCGGTCAGTTCGCCGATCACCGCATTGGACAGCGCTTGGCGTCGATAGTCGAAACCGGAGGCTTCCGGCGAGACGTAGACCGCCTGAACGCGCGGCGGTGACGACCATGCGGCCAGCATGAACTGGTCCTCCGCCGCGCTTCCGGACCGCAATGGCAGGTCGAGCAGCACGATATCCGGCACGCCCGCCGTATCGCCAAGCGCCTGCGCGGCCTGCGCGGGCAGATGCGGACGGCGGGTATTGGCCGGGCGAACGAGAACCGGCGTCGCCTCCACCCGCAGCGCCTCGGACAGGTCCGTGCGCGTCACCAGCCAGCGTTCCGCCGGCTTCGATGAAAAGGCAAAGACATCTCCCGGCGCCAGATCCGCATGGCGCCAGGGCAGCGCGAATTTGAGCAGGCGGCCATGCGCCCAGGCGCGCGCCAGCATCCGGTCGGCAATGGCGTCGAGAAGGCTCGCGTCTCCGATAATCGGGAGATCCGCTGTCTCCTGCCGTGCCGTGCCCGTTTCCAAGCGCCGCGATGAACTTGTCGCGGACTGGTAGTCGCGCAGCCCGTCGCGATAGGCGACGATGATTTCGGCCGGCAATTCGCTCTTCTGCGCCTCCGTGACATCGCGCAGCGCTTCGCCATCCAGATCGGCGATTTCGCCATCGTCGATAATCCGGGTCAATAAAGCCCCTTCCTGCGAAAGAACGAATTCACCGTCGCCGGCCATGTCGGAGGCCGACCAGCCAAAACAGGCCGCCAGCGGCTCCAGCACATCACGCGCCGATGCGGCCTGCGAGACGATAACGCCCTGAACCGTGTCCGCGATGTCCAATGTCGCCGCGCCGTCCAGCAAGAGTCCTGCCGTCTCGGCGAGCGGCGCAGTGCCGAGACGTCCGTTCAGCCAATGGCCGCGGAGCCAATTTTCGCCGTCGCCCCAGACATCGGTCGCCATCGGAAAGGCGGGGAAAGGCCGCGCGTCCCATGCCCACAGGAAGATGCGAGCCGGATCGACCATGGGTTCGCCGGTGACCGGCGACAGCGGATTGGCCTCCGCGCCGCTCGACCAATGCTCCAGATGCGCCTCAAGGAACGTCCTTTGCTCGGCGTCGTCGCGCCCGCCATTGGAAAACCATGGCAGAGCGCTTTCGGCCGATTTGGCGTCGGTGAAGACGTTGGGCTGCGTCGCGCCCTTGTCGATCGCCGGGCAGCCCAGTTCCATGAACCAGACCGGCTTCGACCCCGGCGCCCAGCCGGTCGGCGTCGCGCTTTCGGCCCCGTCGATACGATCGTAATGTGCATTCGACCACCAGCCGGCCAGATCCTTGAAGCGGAACACCCAGGGCTTACCGGCTAGTCCGTCCGTGATCGGCGCGCGAACCCGGTCGCGCCGATCGCCATCGGACGCATAGTACCAGTCGAAGCCTTCCCCGCTCGCAATCGCGTTTCTGAAAGCAGCGCGGTCCGAAGCTTTCAGTTGCCCGTCCGGATTGCCGCCCGGATCGGCGGCGTCGCTGTCGCGCCAGTCCGAGAGCGGCATGTAATTGTCGATGCCGATGGCATCGATATTTGCGTCCGCCCAGAGCGCATCGAGATGGAAAAACACGTCGCCGTTGCCGTCATCCGGGTGGTAGCCGAAATATTCCGACCAGTCGGCCGCATAGGTAATCGCGCAACCGCTCCCCACGATCGCCCGCACCTCCGCAGCAAGCTCCCGCAATTCATCGACGAAGGGGAAGCCGCCCGCATCGTCCCGAACCTGCGTGAGCCCGCGCATTTCGGTACCCAGAACGATAGCGTCAACGCCGCCTGCAGTCATCGCTAGGCTCGCATAGTGATTCACCATGCGGCGATAGCCTTCTGAATTATCGGCGAAATCCGCGATCTGCGCCGCCGCGTTGGCTGTCCGGTCCGCCGAGCCCGGCCGGCCGATCCCCGGATAGCAGGAAATTCGTCCCCGCCAGGGATAGGCAGGCTGGGTCCCGTCCGACCAGGGATCGGGCAAGACGTTATCCGACGGCACATCCATCAGGATGAAGGGGCACAAGGTCACTTTCAGGCCGCGCGCCTTCAGGTCGGATATCGCGACGGTCACGCTCGCATCCGACGGCGTGCCGCCAAAGGCGGGCTTGCCTTCCGACAGCGAGACGACATGCGCGCCGGCATCTCCCCGGCCCATGCCGGCAACGCTCCAGGGCGCACTCTCGCCGCCGCCCGATCTCGAAACCACGCCCGGCCGGATCCGGCATTCGCCTGCTCTCAGATCGTCGCCAAACCATGCGACGATCAGCGAGACATGTCCGAGATTCGGACACACCGCCTGCAATTCGTCTATCGAGGCTTCCCAGTCGGAGCCGGCATGCAGGACGTGCCTGTTGAGCTCCGCCGTCTCGCCCCTGCGCGGCTTCGCCGTCACCAGACCGGGCGCATAGCCGTGCTCGGTCGAGCCGGGGATGACGCATACCGCACGCACCCGGTTTTCCAGCTCGCCGACCGGCCGGATCACCTCGACCTGGAATTGCGGCACGCGATTGCCGAAGCGTTCCAGCGGCAGGCGTTCGAAGACCACATAGGCCGTGCCGCGAAAGGCGGGCGCAAGCCCTTCGCCCTGTTTCGCCTCGATCAGCGGATCGGGCATCTGGTCCTCGCCACCGGGATAGACCCGCATCTCGATGCCGGTCAGGTCCAGTTCCTTGCCGTCGGCCCAGACGCGCCGGATCGCCGCCACCGGCCCCTCGCACAGGCCAATCGCCAGATTGGCGCAATAGGAGTAGGTCGTGACCTTCGGCCCGCCCTTGCCGCCCTGCCTCTCGGTGCGCGCGGTCTCCTCGAACCGGGTTGCCCAGATCACGGTGCCGGCCATGCGCGCATGGCCGAAGACGCGCGCCATCGGCGCACCTTCCTCCGCTGTCAGCGGCTGCGCCCCGGACAGGCGCGCACCCTCGATATGGCGCGTCGAATTGATCAGCGCCGTGTCGATCAGATAGCCGCCAAGCGCGCCGGCCGCCGTGCCGATCGCCGCACCGGCCGCGCCGAAAACGCCGCCGAGCGCAGCGCCCGCGGCCTGCAACAGCAGGGTCGCCATGAGTGTCTCTCCGAAATTGGAAGCTTTTTGCGCGCTATGCGCTCATATTACGTTACGTAAGATAATGAAGGAGTTCACCGATGACCTATGACAGGGAACTGATTTCCAACGGCAATCCCATGGAAGCGATCGTCGGGTTCAGCCGCGCGGTCCGGGTAGGCCCTTTTGTTTCGATCGGCGGCACTGCCCCCGTCGGGGCGGATGGCAAGACCGTCGGTATCGGCGACGTCGCCGCTCAATCGCGTCAGTGCATCGAGATCATCAAGGCGGCCCTCGAACAGGCTGGTTCCAGCCTCCACGATGTCGTGCGGACGCGGGTCATCCTCACGGATATCGATAACTGGAAGGCAGCCATAGACGTCCGCAAGGAGTATTTCAGGGATGTCCGTCCCGTTGACACGATCATGGCCATCGACCGCTTCGTGAACCCGGAATGGCTGGTCGAATTCGAAGCCGACGCCATCATTGCCGGCTGGGGACAATAGTTGCAGGAAACGCGAACACGCCCGCCACGCGCCGCCGCCAGGAGGGCACGAAAGCCGACGCGGTCACGGCATGGCCCTCATTGGCATGGATGATGCGATTTTCCGGCGCGAGCAACGCCAGATGCTTCGCCGCCGCGCCGGGTTGCCAGCGAAAAGCGATGATGTCGCCGGGTCGCATTTCCGACAGGACCAGTTCGCCGCAGCGCGCCCGCAGCGCGTCCAGCAGAGGCTCGCCCCGCGACGTCTCGGCCCAGTCCGGCGAATAGGTCAATCGCGCGGGGACCGTTTCACCATACAGTTCGCGCCAGATGCCCAGCATCAGGCCGAGGCAGTCGCAGCCGACACCTTTGCGGCTTGCCTGATGACGGTAGGGCGTGCCGATCCACCTCTCCGCGATTTCAAGCGCCCGCGCCCGCGCCTCGTCACGGGACAAGCGGACTACCATCGAAATCGCCTTCCCCGTCTGCATAGTTCAGAGCGAGATCGTTGCCGGGAATATGCGGAAAACCGCGAAAATTCAGCCCGTTCGCGAACTTCGCCCGGCAGGTTTCGAACGGCTTGTCGCATCCCGACGCAAGCGTGAACATGTCGCCGGCGGCAATTCCCGCCAGTTCCGGCTCGAACAGGCCGAGCACATGTTCCCCGGCCACGGATCCCTGCCGCATCGCCGCGACGGTCGCCGCCGTGCCGGCTCGTGCGCCGGATGTCCACGTCAGCCGCCCGAGGACGAACCAGCCATCCTCATAGCCTTCCAGCCCGGTCGCCACCATCTGTCCGCCGCCGACGGAGACGACCGTGCCTGTCGCCGAGAAACCCGGCGCATTCGTGTCGAAGCCGCAGCGCGCATCGCCCAGATCGGCGTCGCATCGGCGCAGGAAGGATCGCCCGCGCCGCTCGTCGAGCTTTGCCGACAGGCTTCTCAACTCCACCCGGAAAGCGCCGTCGATACGCCGGATTTCGCCGATGACGTGACGCTTCAGCAGCCCCGCCTCGTCCGGCTCAGCCCAGTTCACCAGCCATTGCTCCACGGCCGCGCCGTCATATTTCCCGGCCTCGATGTCGGAATCCGAGATCGCATCCGACGACAGCGCACCCGCGACCTCGGCCGTGTCACCGGCAAAGCCCAGACCGCTCTCTATCGCACCCGCCACAAAGCCGCTCGCCGGCTCGCAGATGACGCTGTCCACCGTCAGCGCCCGGTCGTGATCGGTGAATCCCTGCACTGTCCCGTCCATGCGGCGGACGATCCAGCAGAAGCAGACGCTGGTGACATCCTGTGCAAGGTGGTCGCGCAGACTTTGCGGCAATGCCGTCATTCGAACACCTCCACCAGCCTTATGTCAGGGATCTCGCCCGCTTCGAACGCGGTCTGCGTCATTGAAAGCAGCGCCGTGTCGAAGCGCACCGGCACGTGAAACTCGAAGCCCGCGGTCACTGGGACATTTTCGCCCGGAGCCTCGGCCAGCGTGACAATGCCGGTCAGGAAATCGACGGAAAACGCCGGCTCGAAAAGTTCCGCGCCGTCGACCGCGATCCGCACCGTGCCGTCCGCCGGTTTGGTGACGGGCCGGTCATTGCCGAGCTTCAGCTGGAATTCGGTCGCCGCCCCGTCGCCGGTGCCGATCTCCCGGTCCGTCGGCGTCACAGCCTCTCCCGGCGATACAGACGCATGATCGACCGGATCGAGAAACCGGAAGCTGTGCAGCGGCCCGCCGCGATCCTCGAAGAATTCCAGCAGCTTGTGCAGGTCGGCGAAAGGTTTGATTCCGGTCGAGATTGCATAGGTCCGCCTCGCGCGCGACCAGCGCGCATTGCGCTGTTCGAGCCCGGAGGCCAGCTTGACGATCTCCACCTGCCGCTCCGGACCACCGCTCGCGCCGAAGGCGAGGCGCGACGGAAATATCACGTCGTGAAAGCTCATCTGAACCTCAGTTTCCCCGCCGGCCGCGCGCCACGGCGCGGGCCAGCGCCGCCGTCACCTGGGCTTCCGACTTGCGGAAGGAATTGGCGTCTTGCGTCTGGATCGTCACATTGACCGTCGTCGGCGCACCACCCCCATCGGTCGCCACGCCAAGGCGTCCGTCCGCGCCCCGCCTCAGCGGCAGGATCGCTTCCGGCCCCGCTTCGCCTGCAAGGCCGGTGCGACCGCCGGCCATCGGAAAATAGGCGGGCGAGGCCAACACGCCGCCGCCTGCAAACATCCGGTCCGCGCCGACCACGCCGCCTTTCGCGAAAGGCAGCACGCCGGCGAAACCGGAAAAGGCCTGTGCCGCGAAGCCGTTGAGCAAGCCTTGCAGCGGTTTGAGCCCCGCATTCAGTGCGTTGGTCGCCAGGCTCTGGCCGATCGATCGCAGCGTGTCCTCCAGCGAATTGCCCGAGACAACCGCGCCGCGAAGCGCGCCGGTCAGGGTGGCTCCGAAAGACGATGCCTGCCGCTCGAGGTCTTTCAGCGCCGTCTCGAATCCGATCGTGTCGGCTTCAATGGCGATGGTAAGGTTTTGGTCCAAGAACCTGCTCCTCTCGTGAAATGTGACCCAGCGGAATCATCAGCGATTAACCCTATAATCTGGGGGTTTATTTTCCTCTCGCGGGCCTCTTATAATCCAGTTTCGGAATGTTATTTTTATACCCATGAACCACACGCAACCGATTCGCATCGCCGCAGCCATTCTGACGCGGCCCGACAAGAAAATGCTCGTTGTCCGCAAGCGCGGCACCGAGGCCTTCATGCAGCCGGGCGGCAAGATCGAGCCGGGCGAAGAGCCGGCTGATGCCCTGTGCCGGGAACTCGCGGAGGAACTCGGACTCGCGGTCACGCCGGACGAACTCTCCTTCGTTTCCCGCTTCACCGCGCCGGCGGCCAACGAATCGGGTCTATTCGTCTTCGCGGAAGTCTTCCGCCTGCGTACTGACGCGGCTGTCGAGCCCGCCGCGGAAATCGAAGAGGCCGTCTGGATCGATCCGGTCAGACCCGCGAGGCTGGACTATGCGCCGCTGACACGCGACTTCCTGATCAAGCTCCTCGCCATGGCGGCCTGACCGCCGCGGTTTGCCCTTTCATTGGGTCGGCGAAGCGGCTATCGATCGGCACGTCCCGTTCGTTTCCCTCAATCCGGCCCGATACCCCATGCGCTCGACGCCCGACCGAATTCGCCATGCCGTCAGTTTCGAGATCATCGCCATCGCAATGGTCATGTTTCTCGGCAGCCACGTCTTCGGCATGCCGCCGGTCAGCATGGGCGCGGTGGGCATCGCCAGTTCCCTCGTCGCGACGATCTGGACCTATCTCTATAATCTCGGTTTCGACCACGCCCTGCTGCGCCTGAACGGTAGCCCGGAAAAAAGCTGGACGATGCGCGTGGTCCACACAATCCTGTTCGAGATCACGCTGTCGCTCCTGCTTCTGCCGCTCATCGCGATCATGCTCGGCATCAGCTTCATCGATGCGCTCGTGATGGACCTCGCGATGACGGCCTTCTTCCTGGTCTATACCTTCGTCTTCAACCTCGTTTACGACCGCATTTTTCCGATTCCGGTCAGATCCGGCGAACAATCCGGGTAGGCCTGCATCAGGCTTTGAAGTTCGCCTCGGTCCGGCGGCGCATGAACGCCATGGCCGAAGGCGCGCATCGCTGCCCCCAGTTCCATTGGCGTCATCGCCCAGAACTCGGCCGGCGACAGCCGCATCACCGCGAAACCGAACGCTATCGCCGTTTCCCAGGGGAACCGATGGGGTGACACCTTCTCAGCCATCGCCGCCGAAGGTCGCCTGCAGAAGCTCCGAAACGATCCGCGCATAGCCGGCCGCCCCGCCGTCGGCCTGCATCTCCGCAACCTCCTCGCGCGTGAAGGTGTGTCCGGCGCCCTTCAGCCCGGCATGGATGATCGTCAGCAGGTCGCCCGCGGACAATTTCCCGGTCGAGAAGCGCTGCGTCAGCGCAGTCAGGTCCGCCGCGCCGAAATGCCCTTCCAGTTCGGCCAGCGCGCCGAGCGTCAGGCAGAGCGCCCTTTCCTTGCCGCCAAGGTCCGCGGCGATCTCGCCGCGTTTCCTGTTGACCAGCATCAGGCGGCTCCGAATGTCAGCGCGGAGCCGGATTCCAGCGCTATATCGAAGGTCACCTCGCCGTCATGGTTCCCCGCATAGTCGAGCGCGGTGATCTGGAAGCCGCCCTCGATCGTCCCGAAATCGGGGATGACCAGTTGGCAATCGGTCACGGCTCCGGCGAAGAAGGCGGCGCGCACCAGCTCGTCCGAAGCCGCGTCCTTGAAGATGCCAGAGGCGGAGACGGACGCCCGCTGGATGCCCGCGCCGTCGAGCAGTTCGCGCCAGCGCCCGGCAGATTGCGAATCCGTGATGTCTACCGTCTGCGCATTGAATCGGATGCGCTTGGTTCTCAGGCCCGCGACGGTCGCGAAAGCCGCGCCGTCCCAAAATTTCAAAAGCAGATCCTTGCCGCGTTGCGATGCCATCGCCGCAGTCTCCTTTGTTGGATTGGAATGGAAATCAGGCCGGTTCTGTCAAAGACCGGAACCTCAGGGTTGCCCGCCATGCCCGGTCCGCCGGCTCATAGCCGTGATCGGACGAGACCGGCTCTAAAGAGACGATCCGCGTATCGCCTCGGACGCCAGTCAGGCCTTCCAACGCCGCCGTCATGCGTTCGGCGACGGCGAGCACTTCCGCACGGCTCGTCGCGCGCGACCAGCAGCGCAACGTCACCAGATGTTCGCCGCCCGTCCGGTCGTCGGTGCTCCAGTCCCGAATGCTCGTCCGGCCGATCGCGATAAACGGAAAGTCCCGCCCGGGCGGTACGCGGTCGAGCACCCGGTCCGCATCGCCGAGCAAGGCGACGAGTTCCGTATCGGCCTTCAGCGCGGCGACAATCGCCGCCTGCAAATCATGTGCGGCGCTCATCGCGGTCCTCGGTCTGCGGTTTCTGCTGCTCGCGCCGCGCTTCCTCGATCCGCTCGTCGGCGGCGATTTCGGCGCGCGTGCGAAGCGCCCGGACGAGCCCGTCCAGGGTCATCTGCATCGTCAGTTTCATGAAGTTTCCTCACGGGTCAGGCAGAGCAAATAGCGGCCGGTCTCGTCGAGATCGCGCACTGCCCTGATGTCGAAGATCCGCCCGCCGGACCGCAATCTGCGGCCCCGCCAGACGCGCGTATCGAAGCGCAGCACCACGCGGTGGCTGATCTCCGCCTCCTCGGCGTCGGCGCGGCTGACAACGTTCGCCGCCGGTTCCAGATGCCCCCAGAGCGCCGCCACCGCCTGCCAGTCTTCCGTCTGGCCGCCCAGCGCATCGGCGACGCGCACCGGTTCTTCCAGCACCATCTCATGGCGCAGCCTGCCGGGGTCGAAATACGGTCCACGCATGGTCATACCGAGAGAAACCGGAAATGCCGCGTCAGCCGCGCATAGAGCGCCGGCACGGAGACCGGCTGGTCGGCGGCGTCGAAAACCCCGCGGAAATCGTACCAATGCGCGACCAGCACCAGGATCGCACGCTTCAGCATGTCGGGCACGTCGGTGCCCGCCTCGCCATAACCCGCGTTGAAGTCGATCTCGATCCCGTTCGCGCGCATCACCGCCGGGACGCTGTCGGCAAGCCGGACACGCGCCGGTCGTGCGACGAGGTTGACGTAATAGTCCGAGCCGTCGAGCACGGTCCCATTGCCGTTCGCGTCATAGACGGTCACCGCAACGATGCCGCGCACCGGAGAGCGCATCAGCTCCAGCACGCCATCGCAAGGCATGCGATCGAAATACGCCCGCCATTGCTGGTCGATCAGCGCCTGACCCGTATCGCGTTCGAGATATTGCGTCGCCGCGGCGATCAGCGCCGTGATCGTGTCGTCCTCGGTGTCGGAGGTGACGCGCAGATGCGCCTTCGCTTGCGCAAGCGTCACCGGCATCGCCGCGGGCGCGGCGATCTGGGCATAGGTCATGATGTTTCCTCGATTTGGCAAGGCGCGCGGAGCCGACAGCCCCGGACAGGGAAATTTACTAGACGACCGGTCTATTATTTCCTATATGCCGCGCATGAGCACGGAAAAGAAATCGGCCGTTACGCGTGCACGCATCCTGACGACAGGGCGCGAACTCGTCCTTGCGCATGGCTTTGGCGGTGTCGGATTGAAGGAACTGCTGGAACGCAGCGGCGTTCCGAAAGGCTCCTTCTACTACTACTTCAGCTCCAAGGAGGCCTTTGGTTGCGCCCTCCTTGAAGACTATATCGACTCTTACCTCCAACGCTTCGACGCGCTGGTCGGCGAGCCCGGCTCCGGCGGCGACAGGCTGATGCGATACTTCTCCGCCTGGATCGCGGACGACTGCGCGGACAGCATCGCGGATCGATGCCTCGTGGTGAAACTCGCCGCCGAAATCTCCGACCTGTCGGAAGACATGCGGCAGGTTCTCGACGCGGGCGTCGCGCAACTCGTCGCGCGGCTGTCGCAGCTGCTTCGCGAGGGTGTGGCCGATGGTTCGGTCCGCCTGCAACCCGATCCCGATGCAGCCGCCGGCGTCCTCTACAGCCAGTGGCTCGGCGCAGCGATCCTGGCGAAACTCTCCAAAAACCGGACACCGCTGCACGCGGCGCTTGCCGACACGCGTCAGCGGCTCTTGCCCTGACCAACCCCTCGCCGGTTCCAACCGGGACCCGGCACAAAGTTCACAGAAAAGGAAAACACCATGCGTAGCGTAATTCATGACTCGTTCGGCGATCCTGCAGAAGTCCTGCATCCCGCCGACAGCGTCCGGCCCGAACCCGCCTCCGGCGAGGTTCTCGTGCGGATGCGCCTCTCGCCCATCCACAATCACGACCTTTGGACCGTTCGCGGCGACTACGGCTACAAGCCGACCCTGCCGGCCATCGGCGGCACCGAAGCGGTCGGTACGGTCGAGGCGGTCGGCGAAGGCGTCGAGCCTGGGCTGATCGGCAAGCGCGTCGCCGTCGCCAGTGTGCACGGAACCTGGGCCGAATTCTTCACCGCTCCGGCGGCCGGCGTCGTCCGGCTGGACGATGCCATATCCGACGAGCTCGGCGCGCAGCTGATCGCCATGCCCTTCAGCGCGATCTCTCTGCTGGAATTCCTGAATGTCAAGGAAGGCGACTGGGTCATCCAGACCGCCGCCAACGGGGCCGTCGGCAAGATCTTCGCGACAATCGCGAAATCACGTGGCGTCCACACGCTCAATCTCGTCCGCCGCGACGATGCGGTCGCCGAACTTGAGGCGCTGGGCATCGAAAACATCATCTCCACCGCCAACGAGGGCTGGCAGAAAGAAGCACGAGCCATTCTCGGCAAGGCCGGGGCCCGCGCGGCGATCGATTCCGTCGGCGGCAAGATCGCGACAGACCTCGCCGACCTGCTCGGGACAGAGGGGCTGCTGGTCGTCTTTGGCACAGCCACCGGCGCACCGCTCGAGCTAAGCTCGGGGGGCCTCATCATGAAGCACCTTACCGTGAAGGGCTTCTGGGGATCGAAGGTCAGCAGCGAGATGGCCGCGGCGGACAAGGGTCGGCTGATCGGCGAACTGATCGGCCTCGCCATGCAGGGCAAGCTTGCTCTGCCGGCCGGCGGGGTATTCGACCTGGCCGACATAACGGACGCCGTGAAGGCTTCGCTGACCCCGGGTCGCAACGGCAAGATCCTCCTGCGTCCCTGATCCCGGCGAATAGAACGGATTGCGGCGGCCCCGGCGGGAGGAAAACCGGGGCCGCCCTTTGTCGGCACACTTAGACCCTGATCCGGATGGAAAGTCGTCTGGGGGTGGCGAAAACGGCGCTGTGCGAGAACCGGCGCGTAGCGTACAGTCGTACGTGAGCACCGGAAGCGCAGCGCGGCGCCGTTTGCAGCCCGCTCAGGCGAACTTTCGGCCGGATCAGGCGGCGCCGAATTTGAGCAGCTTGATCGCGTCGAAATCCTGCACCCCGCCGCCGACGCGCTTGGTCGTGTAGAACAGCACGTAGGGCTTGGCGGAATACGGGTCGCGCAGCACAGAGACGCCGGTTCGGTCGACGACGAGATAGCCGCGGCGGAAATCGCCGAAGGCGACCGAGGTCTCGTCCGAGCCGATATCCGGCATGTCCTCGGCCTCGACCAGCGGGAAGCCCATCAGCATGGCGCGCTGCCCCGCCCCGGCCGGCGGCTGCCAGATATAGTTGCCGTCGGCGTCCTTGAACTTGCGGATCGCGGCCTGCGATTTACGGTTCATCACCCAGGACGCGTTCTGCCGGTAACCGGCCTTGAGCGCATAGACGAGGTCGATCAGCTTGTCCGACGGATCGGAGGCCGGCCATGCGCCGTCTACGCCGGTCGCGATATAGCCGATCTTCTCCCAGGCCCAACTCGACTCGGCCACCTGATCGTAGTCGAGGAATCCCTGCGGCTGGGTGCCGCCGATGCCCGCGACGAAGGCTGCGCCCTCCTGCTCGGCGAACGCCGCCTCCACTTCGGAGGCGATCCACTGGTCGATATCGACCACGGAATCCTCCAGCAGCGCCGCCGTCGCCGCCGGCATCGCGTAAAGCTCCATCGTCGGGAACTGCAGTTCCTTCAGCGTCGGGCTCGCCGTCTGCTCCCTGTCAGCGGTCTCGCCGACCCAGCCGACCGCCGGGCCGCCGATGGCAAAGGGCTTCTTCAGCACCGAGCCGGAGACCTGCCGCACGGTCGCAATCGAGCGGATCGGCGAGATATCGCGCATGCGCGCGCCGATTGCCGCTTCCGTTTCGGGCGGCACGAGATAGCCGCCGTCGGGTCCGGAGCCGATACTCATCGCCTTCGCGTCGAGGGCCTGCAACCGGCGCTCGTCGCCGCGCCGCACATAGTTCTCGAAGGCGGCCTTGTGCTCGCTCGGCTCGATACTGCCGCCGCCGAGCGGCGGGCGGGCCTGCTTCCTCTGCAGCGCGTCGAGCGCGCGCTTCTGTTCGTCCAGCGCCAGGTTGATGCGCTCGACCTTGTCATTCGTCACGCCGTCGACGCCGAAGCGGCTCTCGATCTGCGCAAGCCGCTCGTCATTGGCCTGCTTGAACTCGTCGAAAGCGTGCATGAAGTCGTCGAAGGCCTCGGCGACATCGCCGCTCCCGCCCGATTTCACCTCGGGCGCTGCCAGATTGTCCTGTCTCATCATTGTCCTCGTGTCGGTTGAAGGTGCCGGGCGGCGGCGCGGATCGTCTCCGCAAGGCCCGGTTCGTCCGGCGCGCCGTCCCGGCGGCGTCTCAGTTGCGCAAAGCCGCCGGCGATCACCGCCTTGGCCTCGCTTCGCGTTAGCCCGGCGTCCCGCACGAGCCAGCGTTCGAATTCGCGTGCAGTCGGCAGCCGTCCGGCCTTCACGGCCGTGACGCGCGCCTGCGGCAGCATCGGAAAGGTGACGACCGAGATCTCCCAGAGATCGGCCTCCAGAATGCGCCGCACGCCGGAGCGCGCCTCCTTGCGCGCCTTCACCGTCCGGAAGCCGATGGAGAGCCCGTCGAGCCCGCCATTGCGCAAAAGCGCCAGCACCTCGCGGCCCTTCGCCACTTCGGTCGAGATCTTCCCCTCGACATAGAGCCCGTGAGCATCCTCGCGGATCGCCGTCCAGCGGCCGATCACTTGCGCCGGATCGTGCTGGAACAGCATGCGGATGCCGGTCGCGCCGCGCGCCGTCAGCGACTTTTCGAAGGCCCCGCGCTCGACCGCGTCCCGGCCCAGATCGACCGCGCCGAAGACCGAGGCGTAGCCGGCGATCGTGCCGTCCCCGCCCTCCAGTTCCACCCGGTTGAACTTGTGTTCGAGGCGTTTGCCGTCAGCGCGCATCGCGGTCCTCCCGTCGGTCCGTCAGTTTCTCGCCAAAGCGCACGGCCAGACCTATCGCCCACCAGATCGACAGGCTCGCCAGTGCGGAGCCGGCCAGCAGCATCTCCTGCGGCGACAGCATGGCGGCGATGCCGAGCCGCTGCGCAGCCGCCAGCCCTGCCGTCCCGCCAAACACCAGACCGGCGGTCACCGAGCCCAGAAAGCGCAAAGCCGCCTCGCGGCGGCTCTTCGGCAGAAGCCAGGCCAGCGATATCGCCGCCCCGGCAAACGCGCCGGCGGTCTTCGCCAGCCACTCCGAAGCGGCCGGCGACAGGTCTGTCATGGTCATTGATGTCTCCTGGTTCCTCCTCTCCCCTTGTGGGAGAGGGATGCGAGGCTTGAGAGCGAAGCGAACTAGCCGCAGCTGGGTGAGGGGGAACCACCGCCCCCTCATCCGCCTTCGCTTTGCTCAGGCACCTTCTCCCACGAGGGGAGAAGGAAGGGACGCGCCTACCCCTTCCCCCCATACCCCACCGCTTCCCGCTTCTCGTCGTCGCTAAGAAAGCTCGCCCGTTCCAGCCGCGCCCACAGCGCATCGCGCTCCGACGACAGCGCCTCGATCGCGTCGATATCCGGCGCAAGCCGCAAGCTCCCCTGGCCCAGCCATCTTGCAAAGGCATCCGCCGTGCGCGCCACCATGGGCAGCACGGTCAGCCGGTAGAAGGCGCGGTTCGCCTCGCGGTAATTGGCATAGGTGTTGTCGCCCGGAATGCCGAGCAGCATCGGCGGCACGCCGAAGGCGAGCGCGATGTCGCGGCTGGCCGCATGCTTCGCCTCGACGAAATCCATATCCTTCGGCGTCAGGCCCATCGCCTTCCAGTCGAGACCGCCTTCCAGCAGCATCGGCCGGCCGGCATTCGCCGCGCCGCCATATTCCTCGTTCAGTTCCTGCTTCAGCCTCTCGAACTGTTCCGGCGCGAGGCTGCCGCCTTCCGCCGGCGCATAAACCAGCGCGCCGGAGGGCCGGGCGGCATTGTCCAGCAACGCCTTGTTCCAGGCGCCTGCGGCATTGTGAATGTCGAGCGCCATCAGCGCCGCCTCCAGCGGCGCGAATCCACGCAGATCGTCGAGCGGATGGAACAGCGACAGATGCAACAGCCGCTGCGCGCCGTCTTCGCCTTCGAAGGGGATCCGACGCTTCGTCGCACCGGCCTGATGGTCGACCGCGACCGGCCAGCCGTCCGGCCCGGTGACGACCGACACCCGGTCGGGCCGCAGCAGGTAAAGCGCCTCGCCGTCTCCCTCGCCCGCGCGTTCGACAAAAGCGTCGCCGGACAGCAGCAGATGTCCGTAAAGCGTCTCGAGGAAACCGGCCCGGCTGTCGCGCATGTTCGGCCTTGCGACTAGCGCCAGCGCCGGACTGTCCGGCGCCTCCCGGTCGCCCTCGTAAGCCAGCCACGGCACCGCCGCGCCCGCTTCGGCGATCATCCGCACGCAGCGATGCACCACCGGATTGCGCATGAAGCCTTCCCGCGACAGCGCGCCATAGGAAGCCGACGTCCAGGACGCGGCCGCCGCACCATGCATGGCGATAAAACCCGTCGGCCAAGCCTTCGCCTCGTAAGGCTTGACGGCACGAGACGTCCGGCCGCGCTCGAAAGCCCGGGCCAGCCACTTGGAAGTCTGATTCATGGACTGGATCCAAATCGTTGAAAGAAAACGCGTTCTTCCTTCTCCCCTCGTGGGAGAAGGTGGATGCGGCGGTTCCGTGAACCGACGCAGACGGATGAGGGGGTGAGCGCCGTCTCGCGAAAAGCCAACGACTTGGCTTTTCAAGGCGCGAACGCCCGAAGCGAAAGCGAAGGGCCATGTGTCCGGCCAACGCCCCAAACAAAAAGCCGGCATGGCGAACCATCCGGCCTCAAACCCAATTCTGCGATTATGCCAACAGGCTACCAGAGGAGCGTGACGGCGTCAAGGAATTTATTCCTCTAATTTCACCAAGCCCCCACCACTTCCCTCTCATCATACTCCGCCCTCGCCGCGCGGATCTCGTCGTGGCTTTCGGCGGCCCAGCCGATCAGGCTGGCGAGCGGGTTCAGCGCGGAGCGGCCCAGGGCGGTCAGGCGGTAGTCCACCGAGGGCGGTTTGGTCGGGTAGACCGTGCGTTCCACAAGCCCGTCGCGCTCCAGCGTGCGAAGCGTCTGCGTCAGCATACGCTTGGAGATATCTCCAACATCGCGTTGCAGCGCCGAGAAGCGCTTCGGCTCCTCTGCCAGCGCAACGAGGATCAGAAGCGTCCATTTCTCGCCCACCCGGTCGAGCACGTCGCGCACCGGGCAGTTCGCATAGTCGGTCTTTCCCTCCGACTGCACCGCGAAGTCGCGCAGCACGGCCTCCGTTTGGTCCGGGAGGTTACTCGCATGTGTCCTGGTCACGAAAAACTGCCTCCTTCCAAAGCCAGCCATCAGTAGGTATCTGAAAGAGACCATACCTCATTCCGAGACTATATGGAAGCTTGAAAGGATACCTCCCATGACTGCCACAACCGCGAAATATCTCGTCACCGGCGCCTCCGGCCAGCTTGGCGCGCTCGCCATCGACGCCCTGTTGAAGAAAGTCCCCGCCTCCCAGGTCGTCGCGCTCGTCCGCCGGGCCGAAGCCGCCGCGCCGCTGGAAGCGAAGGGTGTCGAGGTGCGCATCGGCGACTATACCGACGTCGCCGCGCTCGAAAAGGCCTTCGCCGGCATCGACCGGCTGCTGCTGATCTCGTCGTCGGAAGTCGGCCAGCGAGCAGCCCAGCACAAGAACGCCGTCGACGCGGCGAAGAAGGCCGGCGTCGGCTTCATCGCCTACACATCGATCCTGCACGCCGATACCTCGCCGCTCAGCCTCGCGGTCGAGCACCGCGAGACGGAAGCCCAGCTCGCCGCCTCCGCCATCCCGTATGCCCTCCTGCGCAATGGCTGGTACACCGAGAACAAGACCGGATCCATCGCACCGGCGGTCGAGCATGGCGCCTATCCGGGCGCGGCCGGCGACGGACGCATTTCCAGCGCCCCGCGCGCCGATTACGCCGAGGCTGCGGTCGCGGTGCTGACCGCCGACACGCTTGAAAACGGCGCCGTCTACGAACTGGCGGGCGATACGAGCTTCTCCATGCAGGACTTCGCCGACGCAATCGCGCAAGCCGCCGGAAAGCCGGTCGCCTATGCCGATATGAGCGAGGCCGATTATGCCGCCATGCTCGAGGGCGTGGGCCTGCCCGCCCCGATCGCGGCGATGCTCGCCGATAGCGACGCCGGCACGGCGAAAGGCGCGCTGGAAGACAATTCGAAGACGCTGTCGGACCTCATCGGTCGCCCGACCACGCCCTGGAGCGAGACGGTCGCCGAAGCCGTAAAACAGCAGAAGGCGGCTTAAGCCGCAGCCCGAGGGGGCCTCACAGCCCCCTCACCCGGGGCTCGCCGCGAGGGGTCAGCATCAGTTCGCTGATCGCCCAGACCAGCGCGTCGAGCCGATCCGGGGAATGGCCAGATGCTAGCCCGTCCGTGCCGAAGGCGCACATTTCGTCTTCCAGCGCATCGAGCCCCGGCGCGTGCGTCACGCGCTTTTGCTCGTAGAGCGCGGAGACCGGTTCGGCGCGCAGCCGCTTGCCGCGATTGGCATGCACCTTCTTCAGCGCCACGCGCGGCTCGACCTGCCGGATCACGGCCTCCACCATATCGCCGCCCTGGTTGACCTCGGCCAGCATCAGATCGGCGCGAAGCGTCTCGTAGAGCGCCACCGCGCGCGCCGCCCAGACGTCCGGCCTGGCCGCGCGGATGCTCGCATCGGCGATAACATGCGCCTTTCCGTCAGTTGACAGACCCGCCGCGACGATGCCGCAGGCATCCGAGCTTGCCTTCGAGCCCGCCGGCGGATCGACGGCGACCACGATGCGGCGCAGATCGGCGGGCGTCGGCCGCCGCTGTGCGTCGAGCCTCGCGCGCGACCACAGCGCGCCCTCGCGTTCCGTCAGCAATTCGCCCATAAGCTCCTGCTTTCCCAGCATCGTTTCGGCATATTTCGCCCGGACCGAGGCGATGAAGCCCGGCGCCAGATTCTTTGCATTGTCGAAGGTCGTGCCCCGCGTCACCATCGTCGCCGGATCGTCCGCCAGCTCCTTGATAAGCTTCAGCGGCTTCGGCGTGGTCGTCACGCAGGCGCGCGGATCGCGGCCGAGGCGCAGTCCGAACATCGCCATGTCCCATGTTTCGCGCGCATACCGCCACGCGCACAATTCGTCGGCCCACAGCGCATCGTGCTGCGGCCCGCGCAGCCGTTCCGGCTCCTCCGCCGAAAACAGCATCGCCTGCGCCCCGTTTTTCCAGACCAGCCGGCGGCGGCTCGCCATGTAATGCGGCCGCCCCGTCAGCCGACCCTCCGGGGTGTGGTCGCCTTTCCAGCACACCGACAGAAGCCCGCTCTCGCCGCGCACCATGATGTCGCGCGCATCGGCCATGGTTGGCGCGACAAGCGCGATGCGCCCTCGCCCGCGCCGCACCTGTTCGCGCACCCATTCCGCGCCGGCCCGCGTCTTGCCGAAGCCGCGCCCGGCCAGGATCAGCCAGGTGCGCCAGTCGCCGGGCGGCTCGGTCTGTCCGGGCCGCGCCCAGAATGCCCAGTCACGCAGACGCTGCAGGCTGTCGAGGCTACTGGCCACCTCCTTCATCGCAAGAAGCCGTTTGGGCGGACAGGTGTCGATCGATGAGGTCTTCATACTTCCTCCGCGCTTCCGCCAGTTCGGCCGTCGTGAGGGTTACGGTTTCTTCCTGGAAACCGACAAGGCCGCCGCAGGTCGGGCAGATTTCGCCGGGCGCGGGGCAGTCCGAGCCTCTTTCCGGCGCGATGCCGGCCAGCCGCGCGTTGCGTTTTTCCATGCGCGCCTCGGCCTTGCCTTCCTGGTAACGTCGCCGGCTCTGCGGCGCGCCCTGCAGGAAATACATGACCGTGTTCCTGTGCACGGATTCCTCCAGACCGATGCGCGGATAGGAATAGTCCTTCAGGCCATAACCATGGAAACGCTCCGCGGTTTCGGGCGTGTCATGAAGCAGGGCCCGGGCAGAGGGCCGCGGTTCCGAATCCTCGCTCATCGCTCGTTCTCCTTTCGATTGCCGGGTTTTCGAATTGGCGCTAATCTCGACCTGTCTCAACGGAATATCGACATGCCCGTTGTCCTTGGGCGTCAGCAGAACGCCCCGCACGCAAAGGCCTACAAATGGTGGCCGCCACCTCGCTGGACCGGCAATCTGTCCGCCAACAAAGCTGGCGCGCCGCTTGTTTTCCGACACATATTTGGACCGCGGCGAATTCGACAGCCGCATCCGGGTGCTTGCGCGCAAGAACGCGGCCTGATTACGGCCAACAAAAAGGGCCGCGGCGCGAAGGCGCCGGGCCCAATTTTACGATTATGCCCGGAGGGTATCAAAAGGGCGCGACGGCGTCAAGGAATTTATTCCTGTATGTAGACGCTGGCTGTAAGCTTCCAGTCGTTTGTCGATCCGAAACACCGTCCGCCCGGCCGCGTATGGGGCCACGCTTCCAACCATCATGGACGAAGACGCGCTGACGCCAAGGCCGATCGCGCTGACCGCGTTCGGCGAGAACGCCTGTGGCGGACGTAATCGGTTTCAGGCTGTCGGCGGGGTGTTCCGGATGCCACTGCGGATCTGGCAACCGTCTTCGGTTGCCGAAACCCGTTTCGCCAGAATGCAAAACGCCCGCCTGAAATCGGGCGGGCGTTTCGCGTTTACGGGTTTTCGGCCTGTCAGGCGGCCCGGCTGTGGCTTGGAAGCGACTGCGTCTGCAACGCTTGCTTGTCGTTTGCCTTGCCCGTCTCGCGGATGCCGCGACGGCGATTGAGCTGGAAACGGCTGACCAGTATGGCCAGGTCTTCGGCCGCCTCCGCCAGCTTGTGGCCGAGCGCGGTCGACTGCTCGCCCATCGCCGCATTCTGCTGCGTCATCCGATCGATTTCGGTCACAGCCACCGAAATCTCCTTGAGACCGACCGACTGCTCCTTCATGCCGCCGGCGATGGAATCGACATTGGCGTCGATCGAGGTCACGAATTCGTCGATCCGGCTGATCGCGGCGCCGGTGTCTCCAACGAGCTTGACGCCGGCTTCGACTTCGCCCGCGGAATTGCGGATGAGATCGGCGATTTCCTTGGCCGCCTGGGCGGAGCGCTGAGCCAGCTCGCGCACTTCCTGGGCGACAACGGCGAAGCCCTTGCCGGCGTCGCCTGCCCGTGCCGCCTCGACGCCGGCATTCAGCGCCAGCAGGTTGGTCTGGAACGCAATCTCGTCGATCACCGATATGATCTGGCCGATCTCTCCCGAGGCGCGTTCGATACGCTGCATGGCGGACACCGCGTTTTCGACGACTTCCGTGGAGTCCTGAGCGCAGGCCCGGGCTTCCTTGACGAGGTTACGCGTATCCATGGCGCGCTCGGAGGCACTGTTGACGGTCGCCGTGATCTGTTCCAGCGCGGCCGAGGTCTCCTCAAGCGCGGCGGCCTGCTGCTCCGTGCGCCGGGCCATGTCGTCGGCCGCGCTGCGCATTTCCCCGCTCGAATCCTTAAGCAGGTTGGTGCGCTCCAGAACCTTTTCGAGCGTCTCCTGAAAGGCTCCGATTGAGTTGTTGAAATCGGCACGCATCAGTTCGAACTGCTCGGCAAAGGGTTCGTCGATCGTCATGCGGATATTGCAATCCGCGAGCCGTTTGAGGCCGGCGCCGAGCTTGTCGATCACCTCGGTCAGCTGCGCGGCCTGTTCCGCCTTCTGCGCTTCGCGTGTGCGGCGATCCGCCTCGCGGCGGGCCGCAGCCGTCTCAGCCTCCTGCTGAAGCTTCAGCTTTTCCAGGCCCGCCTGGCGGAAGACGGCGAGCGCAGACGCCATGCGGCCGATTTCGTCGCTGCGTTCGGCATGTGGCGCCTCCTCGGAGAAGTCGCCGTCGGCAAGGCGGCCCATATAGTTCGTCATTGCGGAGAGCGGCCGTATCGCCCGCACGCGCAGGAAGACGATGCCGCCGATGAACAGGATTACGGCGAGACCGGCTGCCGCAAGGGCAAACGTTTGCAGCCGGGCGCTGGTCTCCAATGCGGCGTCCTCGGATTTCGTCAAATGGGCTCCGGCGGCATCGACCAGCTTGGTGACTTCCGTGCGATGCGCGTAGAAGCGCTCCATCAGGGCATCCATCACCGCCATCGAACCTTCGGGCGAGAAGTCGGTCTGGGGAATATACTGTTCGCCCATCACCTGCCAGAAGGCGTCCGCAGTGCTGTAGACGCCGTTTTCGAGCAGAGCCCTTTCGTTTTCAGGCAGGGGCTGCGTCTTCCAGAACGCCTTGCGCTCGTCATATTGCGCCTGCAAGTCGAGGATCGTCTGCCGATTGATATCGCGACGCTCCTCATGCATGTCGCCCTCATAGGCCAGCATATAGGCTTCCACCACGAACATGGGCGGCGGCAGGATATCGGCGATCAGGTCCTTTTCGTTGACGATGTCGTTGTAGATCGGCCCCCTGATCTTCAGCTTTTCCAGGGTATAGGTCTGAATTCCAATCGAGGCGAAAAGGCCGGTTACGACAACCACGGCAAAAACAGTCAGCAATCGAGCGATCGTTAGGCTAGGCATAGTCTTCCCCTGACAGGTCTCGGCCAAGCCGAGCGGAGCTTGTTACTTCTGCTGGATGGAGCCGGTGTCATGCCGGAGAAACGCTTCGCATCATGCGAAACGACATTGTTTCCGCGACCGTGCGGCAATCGTTCAGCCGCTCAAGTGACTGAATTCACATCAAGTTTCTTCTTCTTTTGGCCAGCGTTCCGCGTCGACTTGCTGTTGTCCCACAGGCTGGAATGCGTTCTCCGCCTTAAATGTCTGACCGCTTCCGAATACCGATGCGCGAACGCATCGAGTTGTTTCACGCCATTGTCCGTACGATTGCTCGTGTTCAGCTGCGATTCGCTCAATTCTCTTCCTCCCCGCCCCGGTTGGAACGGCCCCGTCTCACGCATATTCGGCAACGTCCCGCGAAGTTCCGCGGGCAAATGATCAGGAAAAGAGCAATAACCCCGCGTCAGTTAAAAATTGCTTTCTTTGTACAATTCTTGCTGCCGCTCAGTGCGAAAGGGCCGTTGATTTGAGGGGCGTCCGGCACCCTCCGCCCCACGACGCAGCGAAGTTTCCGCGGTTTTTCAGCAGTATGGCGCCAAACTTGCCCGCTCTTTGCAAATCTTGCTTTGCCAATTGGGAAAACCCGCGGGTGGCCTGTTAAGAAAGAGTTAACCCTTCAAAGCCGATATTCCCGGTCACATTCACATTTCCCGAAGGTCGTCATGGGGTCCTCGCTCGCCTTTCGCAGACTTCAGCTTGCCAAGCAGGCAGTGGCGAAATCCTGGCGAGGATTTTCGGCGCAGTATACGCCGATCGACCAGACGGACCCTTATTCCTTCGAGTTCACCGGAACCGAACATTATCTGGCAAATCACGACCTGATTCTGGACGACGGTTCCATGACCGTGGATGGCCTTTCCCCTGCGCCCGGCGGCGACCTGCGCGGAAAAATGACCTATGTGCCGTCCGGCCGCAAGATCGAAGGCTGGGCGCAACCGGCGGACAGGAACAACTCCTTCACCGCGATCTATTTCGATCCGGCGATCCTGTCGGAGGAAACGGAGCGGATGTTTTCCACCGGCGACTTCGTGCCATCTGTCTATTTCCGCGACGACAATATCCGCAACACGCTTGAACGCCTCGAAATTGCGTTGAGGTCCGACAACGACAATCACGTGTTCGTCGAGACGCTCGGCCTGCTTGGCGCGTTGGAAGTCGCCCGCCTGCAAGCGGAGTTCGCGGCAGCGCCCGATTATCGGACGAGCAAGCTTTCGGCGCGGCAGGAGCGACGCGTCCGCGATTTCATCGACGCGCGTTACGCGGACGATATCGGCTTGTCCGATCTGGCCGAAATCGCGGGGCTCAGCCGGTTTCACTTCGCACGTCAGTTCAAGGCCACCTTCGGCACCACGCCGCACCAGTATCTGATGGACAAACGGATCGAGGCTGCGCGCGACATGCTGAACCGCGCCGGACTGTCGATGGCCGAAATCGCGCTGAAATCAGGCTTTCGGTCCGACACCAATTTCTCGCGGGCCTTTCGCACCCAGACAGGCGTGTCCCCTTCCGCCTACCGCAAGACAGTCATGGGTTAACATGCTCCCGGCATGTCTTGACTAAACCCCGAAACCGGGCATAACTCATCGCGTCGTTTTCGCGCATCGCCAATGTCTTCTTCGGGCCCCGCGCAGTCTTCCGCCACAGTAATCCGACCCTCATTTTTCAATAACGTGCCGTAACTCTTCGTTCCGAAACGTTACCGGGTCAGGATCATCTCCATGGAACCGCCCGGAAATTGCCTTTTTTCGGCCACGCTGCGCCGATTTTCAGCGCCTACCCGAAAACACGGCCCAGACACGCGGCTGTCAGCGACAAGAAAAACAACACGCTTCATGATCCGGTTTCCTTTCGACGGGCGCGATTTCATGCGCTCCGCCCGCATTTCCACGGTCGCCGTGCTGGTTGCGGCGACATCCGTTGCGTCCATGCCGCTCAACCGGCCAATGGTCACGGACCTGCAGGTCGATCTCGTCCTGCCTCCGACCGCCTATCTTCTGCCGCCCGTCATCGATGTAGCAGTGCCGGTCGCCCGGCCGGTCGTCCCGTCGGTGCCCTATCTCAACCCGCCCGCGATCCCGGAGCCGCCGATTGCGGAAAATCAGGTCGCCTGCCTCGCGAAGGCCATCTATTTCGAGGCGCGCGGGGAGCCTGAAAAGGGCCAGAAGGCCGTCGCGCGCGTGATCATGAACCGCGTCGCCTCCAAGGCCTATCCCAATACGATCTGTGGCGTGGTCTACCAGAATCACACCCGCCGCAATGCCTGCCAGTTCTCCTTTGCCTGCGACGGCCATTCCGATGTCGTTCGCGAAAAGTCGGCCTGGAGCCGCGCGAAGTCCGTTGCAAAGGATGTCGTCGAAGGGCGCGGCGTGCCCGCCGCCATCTTCACGGCCACCCATTACCACGCCGACTATGTGCATCCGCGCTGGGCGAGCCGACTGAGGCGCCTGTCCAAGATCGGCAACCACATTTTCTACGCCGGCTGAAAAGGACCGTCCGCACCAGGCGTGGCATATCCCTCAGGCAGCAACCTCCGGTGTCATGCCTCTGTGGACGCGCGACTTTCCGTATAGTAACTTCTGGCCCCCGCGATCTTGCCATCAGGATCAAACAAAAGGAGCCAGACATGAAGTCGATTGCAATTGCCACCGCCCTGTTTCTGTCCGCAATGGCGGTTCAGGTCCAGGCGGCCGACGAGGCCGTTCTTTCGCCTGCGGCGATGGAGCAGCTCGCGCTTGCCGAAAAGCTGATCGCGCTCGGGCGTACAAACAACGATCCGCTTCTGTTGATCGCTGCCGCGCAGATCCGCAATACGGTCAGCGACGAACCGGTGGGCCTGCCGGGCGAGCGCACACCGCAAGCGGCCCTGATCGACGAGGCCAAGTCGCTCGCCGGTGACCGGCAGGACCTGATCGGCATCGCCGACGACATTGCCGCCGCCCGTTCCAAGGGCTGCTCGGTCCGCTATGGCTGCCAGAACCCCTATCTGAACTGAGCGTCCCGCGGGAACGGGGCGTCAAGGCACCAGGTAGTGGGCGTCCCAGTTCTCGCGCGGCACGACAGCGCCGATCTTGTATTCGAAGGATTTGAGCTCGATACGCTCCGGCCCGGTCTTGCAGACATAGGAAAGCCTGCGCCACTCGCCGCCGCTGCGAAACGCCGCTCCCTTCGCGGTTACCGTGTTGGTATCGAATTTCGGATCGCCGAAGGCATAGGCGATCACCTTGTCCGGTTTGAAGCGCTTCGACTCGCGCGCAATCGTCTCCAGCGCGGCGATGTCGCAACGCTGCTCAAGCCGCGTTTGCGGGTCCATCTGCTTCAGCGATGAGATCATCTTCGGCGTTATCGCCAATGTCGGTGTTGCACTCAGGCCGAGTGCGGCCAGGGTGAGAGCGGCAGCTGCTAATCTAGTCACGTCGTTCGGAAGTCCTGTTCGATTGTTCCGTTTGCGATTATTGCGTTCGATTGCCACGGCGGCGATTCACCGCTGCGGAGTTAGCCTGCCTAAATAAGGCGGACAAGTCCGGCGATTGCGGGATGACCGTAGCGGCCGTTTCGCCTATAGGCGGACGCGAAACCAGAATCGCATTGGACAAGGGATCTCGGCATGCAAGGCGGCAGTAACACGCCCGTTCGCGGCCTCGGCTTTGCGTTCCTGGCCTTTGCGCTGTTCGCGACGCATGACGCGATCATCAAAGCGCTCGGGCAGAGCTATTCGGTTTTCCAGATTCTGTTCTTCGCGATGCTGTTCGCCTTTATCCCGATGACCGTGCTTGTGCTCGCCGATCGGTCGACCGGCAATTTCCGGCCGCACCATCCCTGGCTTATCCTGGCGCGCTCGGCGACCACGCTGGTCTCGATGTCCTGCGCCTTCTACGCCTTCGCGACGCTGCCGCTCGCCCAGGTCTACGCATTGCTGTTCGCCACACCTCTGCTGATTACCGTGCTCTCCGTGCCGCTGCTCGGCGAAACGGTGCGCGCGCAGCGATGGGCGGCGGTTGTCGTCGGCCTGATCGGCGTGATCATCGTGCTGCGCCCCGGCGCCTCGGCGCTCACCGGGGGCCATTTCGCGGCGCTCGGCTCGGCGCTGTCCAGTTCGTTCGCCGCCATCATCATCCGCAAGATTGGCGCGGAGGAACGCTCGGCCGTGATGATCCTCTATCCGATGCTCGCCACGATCATAGCCATGGGGGCGCTGCTGCCCTGGGTCTATACGCCGGTGGAACTGCCCGCGCTCGGCATGATGGCGGCGGTCGGCGCCCTGTCGGTGACGGCGCAACTCGGCACCATCACCGCCTATCGCTTCGCACCGGCTGCGGTGATCGCGCCGATGCAATACAGCCAGATCCTGTGGGCCACCGGTTTCGGCATCGTCTTCTTCGCCGAACAGCCGGACTCGATGGTCGCGCTGGGCGCTAGCATCGTCATCGCGTCGGGCATCTTCATCGTCTGGCGCGAAAGCCGCGCCAATGTGTCGGAGCGCAGCCCGGTGCTCAAGACCCCCAATCCGCGCTTCGACGCCGGCCCGTCGCCACGCCCGAAATTCTGGCGGCGCAAGTCAAAAGCCTGACCCCGGGCATTCGGTCCAACAACCGCGAATGCGAGCCTTCAATGTTTCCGGAAACGGGTCTATAGCGTGGCCCGAACCGCGCATTGCGCAGCATCCGGCACGAGGAATGAGAATTATGAACATGGCGATGTCACCGGTCGATCCCGATGGTCTGATGGAGTTTTCGGTGGTCTTCACCGACCGTTCCCTCAACCACATGTCGAAGGCGTTCCAGGGCGTCATGAACGACCTCCACGCCATGTTGTGCGAGGTCTACAGGGCCGAAACCGCCGTCGTCGTGCCGGGCGGCGGCACCGCCGGCATGGAGGCGGTCGCCCGCCAGTTCGCGGCGGACGCGAAGGTTCTCGTCATCCGCAACGGATGGTTCTCCTATCGCTGGACGCAGATCCTCGAAATGGGCGACATCGCTTCCGAAACGGTTGTGCTCAAGGCCTCGCAGGTCGGCAATGAAACCACCTCGGCTTTCGCCCCGCTCTCCGTCGAGACGGTCGCCGCCAAAATTCGCGAGGAGCGTCCGGGCGTCGTCTTCGCGCCGCATGTGGAAACCTCGTCGGGCATCATTCTTCCAGACGATTATCTCAAGGCCGTCGCCGAAGCGGCGCATGATGTCGGCGCCCTGTTCGTGCTCGATTGCATCGCGTCCGGCGCCATCTGGGTCGACATGCAGGCAAACGGCGTCGATGTCCTGATCTCGGCGCCGCAAAAGGGCTGGAGCGCCTCGCCGGCGGCCGGGCTCGTGATGCTCGGCGCGCGTGCGATCGAACGGCTCGGCGAGACGACGAGTTCGAGCTTCACGCTCGATCTGGGCAAATGGCGCGACATCATGCAGGCCTATGTCGGCGGCGGCCACGCCTACCACTCGACCATGCCGACCGACGCCCTTGTCGTGCTGCGTGACCGGATGGTCGAGACCCGCGATTTCGGCTTCGAAACCGCCCGCGAAAAGCAATGGGAACTTGGCCGCAAGGTTCGCGCCCTGCTCTCCGGTAACGGCTTCCAGTCCGTCGCCGCGCCGGGCTTTGAGGCGCCGGGCGTCGTCGTCAGCTACACGAAGGATCCCGATTTCCAGAACGGTAAGAAGTTCCTGGCCCAAGGCATGCAGATCGCCGCCGGCGTCCCGTTGATGTGCGACGAACCGGCCGATTTCCGCACCTTCCGCATCGGTCTGTTCGGGCTGGACAAGCTGGCGGATGTCGACGGCACCGTCGCGCGGCTGGAGACGGTCCTCGACAAGCTCGCGGACGCCTGACCCGGATCCGATTCTTCCTTTCATTCGATTGGTCGTAAGTCTCGTTTGCGCGGGAAAGGAGCGTTGAGCGATGCGTTTTGGGTACAAGGACAGTTCGCTCAGAAGCGTCGTACGGCGTTGGCGGCAAAGCTATCTCTTCGAGGCAAAGGTGGCTGTTGCGGCGCGCAAGCGGCGTTTCATGAAGAACATGACTGTCATCGGGATAACGGGCAGCTCCACGAAGTCCACGACCACCGAAATTCTTCGTCACATTCTTTCGCAAAATCACCGTGTCGTCGGCAATGACTTCGATAACGGTCTCAACACGATCGTGCGCATACTGAAAAACGCCCCCCTGAACAGCGAGTTCGCGGTGCTCGAAGTCGCGGCCGGCAAGACGCCGCAAATCGAGCGTGGCGCGCGGATCATGCGTCCCGATGTCGCCATCGTGACCATGATCGACCTGGAGCACTATTCCGCGTACCGGACCAAGGAGGCCGTCGCGCACGAGAAGGGTCATCTGGTCGAAGCGCTTCCGGCTTCGGGCATCGCCCTGCTCAACGCGGACGACGACCACGCAATGGCCATGGCCGGGCGCACCGCTGCCCGCATTGTCACTTTCGGTCTGCAGGCCAACGCCGATTACCGCGCGCAGGACATCACCTTCGATCTCCGCAACGGATTGCGCATGCGCGTGAGCGGTCACGGCTATGACCTGCCAATCGGCGCGAACCTGTTTGGCCGGCATTTCTATCTGCCAGTCCTGGCGGCAGTCGCCTGCGCGCTCGAGATGGGAGTGTCCCCGGAGATCGTGCAGCGGGCTGTCGCCTCCTATGCCGGCATCATCGACCGCTGCGGCGTCTTTCCCGTTTCCAGCGGACCGGTCTTCGTGATGGATACCCGCAAGGCGCCTTTTCATTCGATAAAACTGCCCATGGATGCGCTTGCCGAGATCGATGCCCCCCGCAAGACGATCGTGATCGGTCAGATAGGCGACTATGGCGGAACTTCCGCGAAACCCTATACGGTCGCCGCGAAGCATGCCGCCACGGTTGCAGACCGGGTCTTCATGGTCGGTCCGACTGCCGGCAAAGCCAGGTTCGACGAAGCAAACTCAAGCTGCGAATTCGCGCGGTTCGGCGACCTGCGCGACCTTGCCGGGCATCTGAAGGAAACCGCATTGGCAGGGGAAGCCATCCTGTTGAAAAGCGCTTCGAACCTGCACCTCGAGCGCGCAGTGTTGGCGCTTCAGACAGACGTCAATTGTTGGGCGGAGACTTGCGGGAGGGATTCCAACTGCTTTTCCTGCGGCCTCTACATGTTGCCTTTTCACGATCATCCGCACGGCGAGCGTGCGCACAAGAAGCTCGCGAAACAGCTCGGTGCGAAATCGGCGGTCCGGAGCGCCCTGGGAAGCCGGAAAGATATTTGTCCTGGAAACGGGAATGGAGTGGGGAAATGAGCGCGGCCATGGCAACCCGGGAAGACAGTCCTCATTCAGAACAGCCCGCGTCAGTGGATCCGAAACATGCGAGGATCACGACGCCGGCGCCGGTCGAACTCTTCCGGGATTATCGGAACATGGACCCGACGCCCGTTGTCTGGCTGAGGGCGGCGCGCGCCGCGATGGTGTGGCGCGCCCGGCCCGGATGGCGCGCCGCCACGATCTACCTGCGCCTGGTCGGCTGGATCGTGCGTTTCCCGCCAGATGTGGTCCGCTTCTTGTACCGGCATGGCCGAACATGGAAAGAGACCTTCGGGCGATCCTATCTTCAGCAGGCCGGCGACATGTGCGTCATCGCCTTCACCAACGCTTTGATGCCGCGTGACTATTATCGGTGCGATATTGCCCGCAAGCGCAACACCGATGCTTTTTTTCATTTCGTGCCCTACGGGCTCACGGCCACGCCCGTAACGGTCATATCCGCGGCAAGCAGCGACGGAAACCTGGCGACTATCGGCAACAAGTGGGCCCTGGGCAAAAAGCTTGCCGAAAGTGGCATTCCGGTCCCGGCAACCTACGCGCTTGTCCATGGCACGAGTTCGGTCGCACCGGACGGCAGCAAACCGGTGCTGCCCGAAACCGACCTGCTGGTCAAACCGGCGGCGGAACTGCAAGGTCACGGCGTAAGCGTTTGGCGTTTCGACAACGCGGCAAAACGATGGTCAAACGGACAGCAAAGCCTCGACGTGCAGGAATTTTTTGCCGAACTCGGACGCAGATCCGAGGAAATGGCCGGCGGCGCCATCGTGCAGGAAGTGCTTCGAAATCATTCGGATATCCTGCCCTTCGCGCCCTATGCGTTGTCGACATTCCGAGTCGAGACGATGATCGACGAGGCCGGCGATCCGACCGTCGTGATCTGCCAGTTCCGGACCGCCGTCGATCCGGCGTCGGTGGTCGATAATTTCCACGCCGGCGGCTACATGTTCTTGGTGGATACGGAGCGGGGGTGTTTTGCCGAGGGACATCACGGCAGGTATTCGTCGGAACCTGTCTTGATGCTTGAACATCCCGTGACGAAAGCGCCCATCACCGGCGAGACGGTCCCAGGGTTGGATAACGTGCTCGCACTTGCGATCGAGGCGCACCGGCTCTTTCCCGAATTGCCGTGCATCGGTTGGGATATCGCCCTGTCGGACAAGGGTCCGGTCGTGATCGAGGCGAACGTGCCGCCCGGGCTTCAACCGACCCAACAGGTGTCGATGGGCGGCTTCGTACAAACGCGTTGCATGGAATTGCTCGGCTATCACGCGAAACGGTGGATAGAAGAAAACGAACCGCCGCAATCGCGGTTTCGCGTCGGCGCGAAACGAACCGCTCCGGGTCGCAAGTAGGGGTTGCGCGGACTGCTTCGGCTAAAGTAAGTACACTACTAAATTTTGTAAGATCTGACCTATTCAAACGTCTTGGGCGAAAATGGCGTCATGCGAATTTCAGTTTTGATTTCGACCTACAACGCCCCCCGTTTTCTCCGAAACACCCTGATCGGCTACGCACAGCAAACTCATCGGGATTTCGAGATCGTCATCGCTGACGACGGTTCGACCATCGAGACAAAAGAGATGCTGGCGTCCGTTGCACGGGATGTCCCGTTCAACATGGTTCACTGCTGGCACGAGGATCGAGGCTTCCGCAAAACAATCATCCTCAATCGCGCGATAGGCATGGCGAGTGGCGACTACCTGATATTCAGCGACGGCGACTGTATTCCGCGAAAGGATTTCGTGCAGATCCATGCCGCAAAAGCCCGCCCGGGCTGTTTTCTTTCCGGCGGCGTCGAGTACCTCTCGAAGGCGGCAACCGAAGCGATCGGCGATCGCATGATCGAGGCGCAGGACCTGTTCGATCCTGTCTGGCTGTCAAAGAACCGGGATCGGCGGCGCATTTTCGGCAAGGTCAATCGCAGCCCCATTCTTCAGGGTCTGCTCCGGCGCTTCGGTCCGGCCGCACCGACATTCAACGGTCACAACACGTCGGCCTGGAAGCAGGACATATGTTCGGTAAACGGATTTGACGAACGCATGGCCTATGGCGGGCTCGATCGGGAATTGGGCGAACGCATGACAAATAACGGCGTCAAGGGCGTGAGCGTTCGGTACGACGCCATTCTCGCACACCAGTGGCACGGTCGCCCCTATGCCACCGATGAGAGCTGGCGGCTCAATTCCGCGATACGCGCCGACGTAAAAGCGCAGAAAACGCGCTGGACGGAATGGGGCATCGAACACGGCCGATAAAGCGAAGGCGTCGACAGCCTTATTGCATTGCAACATCGGTCGGAATCGAGTTCTGTCTGGTGACTGCGCGGCGGCGGCCCTCTGCCGCCGTTTGAGTTGGAAATCTGAACACGATGTTTTTCGCGATTTTGGACGTGTTGATCTACATTCGACACCCGCGCCTTATGATCAGCTTTATCCGGCATATGGGTTACTGGCCTCGTCCCGCCCTCCCGCGCCGCTACAACGAGAAATATCTCTGGCGCAAACTGTTCGATCACGATCCCCGCTTCACCGAATGCATCGACAAACTTCGCGTCAAATCCCGTGTTCGGGAGCGGCATCCCGGCGTTCGGCTGCCTGAAGTCTTGTGGGAGGGCGATGATCCGGAGGAGATCCCGGCCTCCTTGCTGTCCGGCAACTGCGTCGTGAAGGCCAATCACGGCTGTGGCTGGAATGTGCTGGTTCTCGACGGAAAGGTGGACCGCGGCGAGCTGAACCGGAAGGCGCGAAAGTGGATGAGGAGACGCTACTACGGCCGGGGACGCGGCGAATGGGGCTATAAGAACATCACGCCGCGCTTGTTTGTCGAAGAGATGATGATGGCCGCAGGCGCGCCGGTCGATTGCGAATACAAATGCTACATCGCCGGCGGGGAACTCATCTATGTCTATGTGAAGGTCGACCGTTTCGGCGCCGAGCCGAGAGAGGCCGTTCTGGATCCCGACGGGAACTACAAGGAAACGATTATCGACCGGGCGAGGACAACGGTGCCGTTTCCCAAACCCGGGCACTGGGACAAGATCGTATCGGTGGCGAAAACCATGGGGAGCGAGTTCGATTTCGTGCGTTGCGACCTGTACGAAATCGACGGCGAGATCTGGTTCTCCGAATACACCTTCTATTCGCTTAGCGGTTACACCTTCGTCGACTGGCCGGAGGTCAACGAGAGACTGGTTCGCGCCTGGGACATACGGCGCTCCTGGTTTCTGACGACACCGCAGAAAGGATGGCGCGCGTTTTACGCCGCCAGGTTGAAGGCCGCGCTAGACGCCCCGATTGCGCAGTGACCGCGATCTCACGCCTGCGCGACCTTCCGCCACTCCCTTCCGCCACTCCCATTGTCCGGCCGGATGGATTATGTGACGGTGCGAATGGAGACCCCGATGAGCGCGCCTGACAGAGACGACTATCCGCCCCTTCCCCCGATGACGACCGGTCCGGCCGGCAAGTGCCCGCGTTGCGGCCAGGGGTCCATCTTCAAGGGGTTCATCAGCCTGAAGGAACGCTGCGAGGTCTGCGGCCTCGACCTGACCTTCGCGGACGCCGCCGACGGCCCGGCCTTCTTCGTCATGCTGGTCGCCTCGGTGCCGATCCTCGGCATCGTCTTGTGGCTGGTGCTTGGCGTCGGCGTGTCCTACTGGCTGACGGCGATCCTCGCCATTCCGCTGATCGCCATCTTCGCTGTCCTGCCGATCCGCCCGGTCAAGGGCTGGCTGGTATCGAGCCAGTATTTCCACAAGGCCGAACAGGGTAAACTGGATACCGAACAGAACTGACTTCTTGTCTTGAGGTCGCCGCTTAAATGCGGCATGAGTAGCCAGGGGCATGCAGCACAGGGCGAGTCCGGCATTCGCGCAGGCGAGCCGGCCCGCATTGCGATGAGTGCGGGTTGCCGGCGGCCAGATGAAAAATCCGTTTCGAAACAAAAGCAGCGATGAAAAGGCGAAGCCTCGGCTGAGGAAACGCTCGTTCTTGCTCGAGGTCGACGCCTGGATCGACTCCAATCTCTATGAGTCGCGCTTCGCGGCCGGCGAGATCTGGGAGGAGATCATCATCTTCTCGCGCCGCTTCCGCGCCCGCGGCATCAAGCGTTTCTTCGTCGAAATCCTCGGTGAGAGCGCGACGCTCGGCGCGGGCGGCCTCGTCGTCATGCTGATGCTGGCCCTGCCCGCCTCCGAGGAAATTTCCGCCAACTGGCGCGAACAGGACGAATTCGCCGTCACCTTTCTCGACCGGTATGGCAACGAGATCGGAAAGCGCGGCATCCTGCACTCGGATGCCGTGCCGATCGACGAACTGCCGGACCACCTGATCAAGGCCGTGCTCGCGACGGAAGACCGGCGCTTTTTCGCTCACTACGGCATCGATGTGTTCGGACTGGTCCGCGCGATGACCGAGAACGCCCGCGCCGGGACAGTCGTGCAGGGCGGGTCCACGATCACGCAGCAGCTCGCCAAGAACCTGTTCCTGACGCCCGAGCAATCGCTGGAGCGCAAGATCAAGGAGGCATTCCTGTCGCTGTGGCTGGAGGCGAACCTCTCCAAGGAGGAAATCCTCAAGCTCTATCTCGACCGTGCCTATATGGGCGGCGGCACGTTCGGCGTAGCGGCGGCGGCCGAGTTCTATTTCGGCAAGGATGTCCGCAACGTTAATCTGGCGGAAAGCGCCATGCTGGCGGGCCTGTTCAAGGCGCCGGCCAAATATGCGCCGCACATCAACCTGCCGGCGGCCCGCGCACGCGCCAATGAGGTGCTGACCAACATGGTGCAGGGCGAATTCATGACGGAAGGCCAGGTCACAGGCGCGCGCCGCCATCCGGCCGATGTCGTGCTGCGCGACCCGTCCGACAGCCCGGACTATTTCCTCGACTGGGCCTTCGACGAAGTGAAGAACTTCATGATCGCCCAGCATCTGCCGAACCGCTCGATCACGGTGCGCACGACGCTCGACCGCGACCTGCAGCGCGCGTCCGAAGAATCGATCGAATTCTTCCTTCGCCAGAACGGCAAGCAGTACAACGTGTCGGAATCGGCCGTCGTGCTCATCGAGAACAATGGCGCGGTGCGCGCGCTGGTCGGCGGGCGAGACTATGGCGAAAGCCAGTTCAACCGCGCCACCGCCGCCGAACGCCAGGCCGGCTCCTCCTTCAAGCCCTATGTCTATGCGGCTACGCTCGAAAACTCGGATCTGACGCCGGAAAGCGTCGTCCGCGACGGGCCTGTCACATGGCGCGGTTGGTCGCCGAAAAACTACGGCCGCTCCTTTGCCGGGCGCGTGACGCTGGCGACGGCGCTCGCCAAATCGATCAACACCGTGCCGGTGCTGCTCGCGCGGGACTATCTGAAGGGCACTGAAAAGATCGTCCAGCTGACGCATGACATGGGCATCACGTCGCCGATCATAAAACACCATACGATGGTGCTCGGCACGTCGGGCATCACGGTGCTCGACCAGGCGACCGGCTATCTCACCTTCGCGTCCGGCGGATACGCGCACCGCCGCCACGCCTTCACCCAGATCCTTAGTACGGCGGGCGATGTGCTCTACAAGCACGAAGATACGGATTTCGTCGGCGATCGCGTCATTTCCGAGCAGACCGCGCTCTATATCAACCAGATGCTCGCCAATGTGCCGAAATGGGGAACGGGTCGGCGTGCCGACCTGAAAATGACGACGGCGGCCGGCAAGACGGGCACAACCCAGTCCTACCGCGACGCCTGGTTTGTCGGATATACCGGCAACTACACCGCCGCGGTCTGGTACGGGAACGACAACTACCAGCCGACCAACCGGCTGACCGGCGGCAGCCTCCCGGCCATGACGTGGCAGCGAATCATGGAATTCGCCCATACCGGGATCGACCTCCTGCCCATTCCGGGCATTCCGCAGCCGGAAAACGCCGAACCGAAGAAATCCGACGATGCGGTTGCGGACGCGGCCGGAAAGGGGGAGCGGCCACGCGTCCTGTCCGGCACGATGTCCGACTTCCTGAAGCAGCTGGGCGACCGGCTGGAACGGGCCAAGCCGCTCAATACGGACAATCTCACCGTCGCGAGCACGCGAAACCGGTGATCCCGTCAGCTTCCAGTTGATTTCCTGTCCCGTTCCGGCACAACACGATCATGATCCGTGAACTTTCCACCCTGCTCTACGGCGTCGCCCTCGCGCTGGTTCTCGGCATCGGCTCCGCCGTGTGGGCGACCGGGCATTATCCGCTGTTCGGCGAGCTGGCGATCAACGGGTGGAACGCCAATCCCGGCGTCGGGGCCGACAGCCCGGACCCTTACTCCCAGGCCTATTTCGCCCGCTCGGGCGGCCTGCCGCTTGCGGCGGCGGAGGGCGTGGCCTTCGTGCGAGACGCCGATGACGACGGCGACACGCTGAATGCGCGCTGCATCTATGCCGTCGAGGGCGACACGCCTGGCGCGCGGCTGTGGACGCTTACTGTCCTGAGCGGCGGCGAACCCTTGCAGCCTCCCGCGGAGGGCACACCGGTCGCGCTGCATTCGCGCTCGATCCTGCGTTTCAGGAGCGGCGATTTCGACATCAGGATCGCGCCGCTTCCGCAGCCCGGCAACTGGCTCTATGCCGGATCGAGCGGCCCCTTTGCGCTTGGCCTGTCGCTCTACGACACGTCGATCGGCAGCGACACCGGCCTGACGGATCTTCGCATGCCGTCGATCAAGAATCTCGGGTGCTCCTGATGGTCCGGTTCATCTACGCGACACTGGTGGGGATCGTCGGCGCAGCGATTGTGCATCTGGCAATCGTTTTGATGCTGCCGCAGCTCTCGGAAAACGACGTCTGGCAGCAGATCGAGGCGAAAGCCGCCCAGAACGAGCCGATCCGTTTCGACCGCAACGGCGTCGAACTGTCTGCGGCGAGGACGCTGGATCCGATGTTCGCGGTCATGGCTTGCCGCTACGATTTGACGAATGGGGTCTTCTCGATCACCGCTCCGCCGACCGGCGATTTCTGGTCCGTCGCGGTGTTCGACGATCTCGGACGCATCGTCTTCTCGGCCAATGACCGTATCGTCGCCTCGGAAAACCTCGATCTCGTGATCGCCCTGCCCCTGCAGATGCGCTTTCTGCAGCAGGCATCGCGCCCCGAATTCGCCAATGCGGTGCTGACCGAGGCAAACCGAAGCGACGGCTTCGCGGTGCTGAGGGTTTTCCGGCCCGACGAAACCTACGAACCTGTCGTCCGCGATTTCATCGATCGCGTCGAGTGTGCGTCCACCCCGCTCTGACACCGGGTGGCTATTTCTTTGGTTTGCGAACCCTTTTCACGTCCTTGACGGTCTCCGACCGTTCGACACGTTCGTGCCAGACGCCCGTGAACAGGATTACTTTTCCAAAAACGCTGTCTCCATTCGCCCGGTTCGCCGTTTTCTGACGGCGGGCGATACGCGGAGCGAATGCGTCGAACCCGACAACCTGTGCCATGTCCATTTCCTCGCTCGCTGAATGCGACGGATTAGACCTGACATTTCATGGTTAACAACTTGCTAACGCTTTGGCGTCTAGGCTCGCGGTCATGTCAATCATGAGGTGGGCGCCGGCCATGACCCAAATCACTGAAACATTCGAAGCCTTCGACAATGACGAGATCGCCGTTACGGCGGTTCGCGACTTCTGCGCGATGCCTAGACCCGGCAAGGCGGATGCGACGCGGCTGGTGGATCTCGTCATGCCCTTGCTGAAATCGATCGGCGATGACAGCCGGCGGGAGATCGCCTCCCTGCTCGCGACCTCCAATGCCGCGCCGAAGCCGCTCTTGCTGGCGCTCTGCGATTATCCGGTTAGCATCTCTTCGCCGATCCTGACGCGCTGTTCCTTGCTGACCGCCTCCGAATTGATGGCCATCCTGTCGCAGCGCAGCCCCGATCACGCCCGCGCGATCGCCCGGCGCACCGATCTCGAAAGGCCGGTCGTCAATGCCCTGCGCATGCTGGAAAACGAGGGTGTCGATCGCGCGCTCGACCTGCGCCAGAGGCTGAAAAGCCCGCTGCCGCGCGAGCAGCAAGAATCGTTCGAGCAGTTCCGTGACTCGCTTCACGGCGATATTACCGCCCATGCGGAACCCACCATCGCCATGTCGATCGACGAGATCGTGTCGGCGGCGCGCGATCCGGATCCGGCCGTCCTGCACGCAACCGTTGCCGATGCGCTCGCCATCACGCGGGTCAGCGCGGCCGGCCTTTGCGGCAACCCGACCTCGCGCAACCTGATCTACATGCTGCGTTTCGTCGGCGCATCCGTCGAGGACGGGTTGAAGATCTTCACCGCGCTCGCCCCCGATCTGGCCGGAGACCCCGATGTCGTCGCCCGGTTCGCGGCGGTCTATTCGGAAATCACGACCGAGCAGGCCGTCCACAAGGTCTGGTCATGGCGAAGCGACGACCTGCTTGCCCTGGCGCGCGAGGCGCTGTCGGCCAACGATCCCGGATTGCCGGACGAGGGCCGAGCCAATATCGTTCACGAAAGCATCATGAAGGTCGCCTGACCAGGCTCAGGCGATATCGAAATAATCCGAGGCGGAGCGGCCGAACAGTTCCAGCTCGACCACCCAGAAATCCGGGTCGAGACGGGCTTCCCTCTGCAACTTCGCGTCGAGTTCGTCGGGCGAGAGCCCGTCCGCGACCTTCTCGAACAATCGCCCACCGGATGGCGGCGTGTCCCGACCGGCAAAGAGGCTTTGCGGCGCCTGGGCAAACAGCGTCGTGCCCTGGCCGAACCCACCCGGAACGCAAATGAAGATCGCACCGGCCTCGCCGGAACCGTGCCGCACGACTGCCGCGAACCCGCCCTCGCCATTGACGCGCCGGATCAGGGCCGAAACGAAGATCGCCGATGTCAGACGGCTCGACATGACGATTCCGTCTGTTGCGCGAACGATTACTGGATGAGCCCGACGGCCCGCATCTTGTCGAGCAGGGTGCCGTCGATTTCGCCGTTTACCGGCAGATGGAAGAGCGCCTGAAACTCGCGGATCGCGGCTGTCGTTTGCTCGCCGCGCACGCCGTCGACGACGATATCGGTGTTGCCAAATGCTCTCAGCGCCGCTTGCACCTTGACGACCTCGGCGGAGGGAATGTGCTCGGGTAGCGGCGCGGACCCGTTGGCGGCGCTGGCGATCAGGTCTTCGACCATCTTCGTCACCTCCGATTTGACCGCGTCGGGCTTCGGCTCGGGAATGGCCGCGGTAACGCCGAGATTGTTGCGCAGGGAAGTCATCAATTCGTCCTGCGTCAGCTCGATGCCGCGCAGTCCCGATCTCTGCTTGTAGGCCTCGATCGCCGCAACAGTCATCGGACCGCTCAGCCCGTCGACGGCGCCGTCGTAATAGCCGAGTTTCGCCAGCATGTCCTGGATGCCGGCGACCGATTGATCCGATTTCTCATCGAGAACCTGCGCCGTCTGGATATCGGGACGCGGGGCCGGAACCGGCGCGATCTTCGGAATGACCGGATGCGCAGGTTCGGCGTCTTCCTTCGTCTCGGCGAAGCGTGTCGGCTTGGGTTCGGCAGCGGCTGCCGGCTGCGTCTCCACCTTGCGGGGAGCCGGTTCCTTCGTAGGCAGGTTTTCGGCAAGTTCCGGGCGCGTGGCGAACAGCGCCGACGGATGCTGCCGGTCCTGGAAATAGACCGCGTTGGCGGTGAAAAACGTCATGGCGACGAAAAGCGCGGTCGCGCCGCCCGCGGTTCCGGGCTTCTCGGCGATCCTCTCGCCGAAAAATCCCGCCGTTTCGCGAAGTGCCGAAAGAACAGTCATTTTCTCATCCCGCGAGTCGTATCGTGTTTGTATTCGCGTCGGACCGGCCGACGCCCGCCGCCTGCCCGCCATTGTTGTTCCCGATCTCCTGGGCGCCCTTTTCATGCCCGATCGCGCCGGGAATGAAAATCGTCATTTCCGTGCCCTCGCCCGGCACGCTATTCACATCCAGCGATCCGCCATGCAATTGCACGAGGCCGGTGACCACCGTGAGGCCGAGCCCGGTGCCTTCGCACGAGCGCGTATAGGCGTTGTCGACCTGGGTGAAGGGCGTGCCGATCAGCCGCAGATCGTCGTCGGACATGCCGATCCCGGTATCGCGGACCTTCAGCAGGAAGCCGTCGCTCTTCGTTTCCGTGCCGATATGGATCGTGCCGCCGGTCTCGGTGAACTTGATCGCGTTGGACAGCAGATTGATGGCGATCTGCTTGATCGCCCGGCGGTCCGCGTCGGCCTCGTCGGCTGCCGCGTCGAGATCGAGCTCCACGGAGACTTCCTTGGCGTCGGCCTGCGGCCGCAGCATGGAGGCGCATTCGCGGACGACCGCGTTCAGGTCAAAGGGATCGCGATGAATGGCGTATGTGCCGGCATTCAGCTTGGAAACGTCGAGGATCGTATTGACCACGGCCAGCAGATGCGCGCCGGAACTGTGGATCAGATTGACATATTCGCGCTGCCTTTCATTGGCGAGCGGCCCGAAAATGTCGCGGCGCAGGATGTCGGAGAAACCGATGATCGAATTGAGCGGCGTGCGCAATTCGTGACTGACGGTCGCCAGGAACTGTCTTTCGATGCCCGGCTCGGCTGAGGCGTCCGCCGGGGCGTCTTCCGGCTTGCGCAGCCACAGAGCGATCGCGTCCTCGTCGGCGCTCAGCTCCAGACGCACCGCCTCGAAGGATTGCGGATCGCCGGCCCGCGCCACATTGATCCGCGCGGTGATTTCGGAGTGCGCCTCGCGCTTGCCCGTCACGTCGGCCAGGGCCGCGAGAAATGCGATGCGGTCGGCAAGATGCACATGCTCGACAAAGGGCCGGTCACGGCGGATCTGCGTGGCGAAGGTTCCCCTCACCCGCTTGACGATCCCCTCATGCGTGAGTTCCGCGCGGGTTCCCTCGCTTTTCGCTGCGGGAGCGGGAGCGGGTTCGATCGCGGGCGCTGTTTCCTTCCGCGCCATCAGGCTTTCCACACGCCGCGCCGTTCCGTGGCTGCCGGCAACGGCGAAGAGAACGGCGCCGCTGGTCAGTGCGAGCAACGGCGAAACCGCGATGAGAGTACCCGCCAGGGCGCTCCAGCTTGCCAGCGTGAAAATCCCGGTCGACCAGGGCTTGCGATGAATGCTCAACCAGCCGAGCGCCAGAAACGGGATTGCCAGATGCGCGAGCGCGATCGCTGTTGCGGCTCCATAAGTTCCCGGAAGGCCGAACCCGCTGAGCACCAGGCACATCGGACCGACAATGAAGGTCGCGCCGGCGGCGAGTGCGATGAGTTTTTCGGCCAGGAACGTGACGGCGGGATCGCCGGTTTCCGTTTCATTGCGCACGGCAGGAACCATCCGCCGCGCCATGTCGGCCAGCGCCTTGTCAGATAGGTCTTGAATGGTTCGCAGCAACGCCAACAGAAAAACTCATTACGCGGTCGAAGGGCCAAATCGGCCTCTCCGCCAAAATCGCAGCTAGCGTTTAATGAATGGATAAGCGGCGCGCCCCGCGGCCCCGATACAGGCGATCTCCGGGCCCCAATCCCGAAGATTTACGCTTATGGTTAACCATCGGTATCTTCCTCAACCGCCTGATATGGCGCGATTTTTTCAAGATCGCTAAAGTTTTCGCAGAATCATCCTAAAATCGCACCTCGTTCCCATGAACTCCGCCAACGTTTGCCGCGTTACTCAAGCGATCGGGACTGGCCCTGACTGGGTCTTGCTTTGGTGGAAAGACATGCGGTTTCTGGTGAAAATGGTGGTTCTCGGCTTTCTTGCCCTGATGGCGCTGCCCTATTTCGCGCCGCAGGAATATCGCAGCGCTGCCGACGACAACGAAGCCGGACCGACGCCTTCCGCTTTCGAACTGGCGGCCATGGTTGGCGAAGCGGCGGCGGATGTGAGGAATATTTGTGTGCGCCAGCCTGGCGTCTGCGAGACAGGCGGCGAAATCATTTCCTACGCGGGATCGAGGGCGCGGGAAGGCCTTGTCGTCGCCTATGCGATGTTCCGCCACGGGCATCCTTCGATGCAGCAGGAAGAAGATAGCGCCGAAACGCCTGCGGAATAGGTTCCTCGACCAGCGCCCTTGCCGCCCGTCGCCGTTCTCCTTAAGTACGCAGAAAGCCGATGACAGGCCGTGTCACGGCACATTCTGCTACACAGGCTTACCGACCATGCTTCCGGCGCTCGACACGATCATCGACGATTTCGAATTCCTGGACGACTGGGAAGACAAGTACCGTTACGTGATCGAAATCGGCAGGAGCCTGCCGGACCTGCCGGATTCCGATAAAACCGCGGAAAACAAGGTGAATGGCTGCGTCAGCCAGGTCTGGCTGGTGTCGTCCGTCGAAAGCGGAGACGACCCCGTCGTCCGCTTTCAGGGCGATTCCGACGCACATATCGTTCGCGGTCTCGTCGCCATCATGATCGCCGCCATGTCGGGGCGCAAAGCCTCCGAAATTTCGGCCTTCGACGCCGCCGAGTTGTTGAAGACGCTGGGGCTCGAAGACAATCTGACGCCGCAGCGGTCGAACGGCCTGCGCGCCATGGTGGCGCGGATGAAGGACGAGGCGCGCGCGGCGGCCGAAGCCGCCTGATCGCGCTCATCCCTTCAGCGACGGCCGAAAATCGCCACTTCCCCAATGCAGGATCCGTCTCGAGCGGCGCGAAGCGGCGGGCTGCGGATGATAATGCCTGTCCAACAGCCCGAGCGCCGTTTTGAGCATCAGTTTCGCGGAACGGCGCGGCCACGCCCTTTCGCGCTCCACCTGTTCCAGACCTTTCAGAAAACAGCAGACATCGATCAGCGCGCCGCCGAGATCCGGCCCGACCGCCTCCACCGCGGCATTCACCCGGTCGCGGGCGGCCATCGCACTGTCGGCCAGATCGGCGCCAGGGTTACGGCCGTGCGATCCGGACCGTGCGACAAGCGAGAGATCCCAGGACGCGGTCACGCGCGGCTGAAGCATCGCCTTTTCGAAGTCGGCCCGCAACCGTTCGCCGGCGGCCAGTTCGATCCGGTCGAGCCAGGCGGCGCCGTTTGTTCTGCGAAGCCGCGCCAGGGCCGCCAGCGGCGATTCCGCGTCATTGACCGTGACGACCGCCTCGACGTGACCGGATCCCATCCGCATCCTGCGAAGGTCTCGATGCTGGTTTGCGAATTCGCCGGTCTCGCGCCGACGCAGCGCGGCTTGCCCCTGCTCGGTGACGGCCAGTTCCTCGCCTTCGCCGCTGTTGCGCATGACGACATGCCCGTCGCGGCGCATTGCTTCGATATCGGTGGCTGCGCAACGTACGGACCGGCTGCCAGGAAACTCCAGCAATATCACGCCGTCCGCACCCGTCTCGCGCAGCCGCGCCGGCCCGTTCTTCAGGAGAGCCAGATAACGCGACCGGCGCTTAGCGGATTTCGGATCAGTCATCGCGCTGGCCCTCCTCCCGGTTGAGCGAAAACGCCACGCCGACAAGACGCTCGACCCTTGCCACGATGAGATCGAAATCTTCGTCGTCGCGCATGTCCTCGATCGTGTGGCAGGCATGAACGACCGTGCTCTTGTCGCGGCCGAAGCCGGCGCCCACCTCGGCCATCTTCAACCCGAGCGTCACATGTCCGACATACATGCCGATCTGGCGGACCCTCGAAACCGGGTTCGGCGTCCGTCCGGACGATCGCAGATCGCGGCTGCTGACATTGAAGAATATGGCGGTCAGGTCGATGATCGCATCGCACAGCGCGATTGAGCGCGCCTCGGTTCCTGCGCAATGGGCCGCCCTGAACAACTCACCTGAGCAATCGACCGCTTTCGGCCGGTCGCCGTCCCCCGAGTCACTCTGGCCTTCGATTGATATGCCTGCAGAAATGCCGAGCATCCGTGTTGCCTCCTGATAAGGAATATATTCCTACATCAGATGACGTGCGGGTTGATAGGATTTTCGCCGGCGAATCCCGAACCCTGCGGAATTCCGGGACTTTGGCTGGATTCTCTGCCTTGAGCCGATCCGTTTTATCCAACCGAGTGGCGGCTCACCCTACCCTCGTCGGGAAACAGACCCGACAGGAGTACCGGAAATGGAAAGGGCAAGTCCCGACGCGACGGCCAACGACCGCAGGATCAAGGCATGCAGGCTATCGAGGCGCTCCGCCGATCTGCTGATGATCGCGCATGCCTCGCGAGATCGGATATCGGCCCTGCCTATGCCGGATCTTCTGGCGTGGCACGACGGACTGGCAATGGCGCTGCGCCGCGAACGCAACAAGAGCATGGCTCGCCACTGGACCTATGACCTGAACCGTCACATCGCGCTCAAGCTGGCGCGCGATCGCATCGAGGCGGAGCTTTCGGCGCGGGCCGTCGATCCGGGGCCGGAAACAGTAAAGCCGCGGACAAGCCGCGGCTTTAATAGAGGCAACGGAAAAATCCGTTGATTACTTACCGCGCTTGCGACCAAGTCCCATTTCACGCGCCAGTTTCGAACGCTGGGCAGCGTAAGCCGGAGCGACCATCGGATAGTCGGCGGCCAGACCCCACTTTTCGCGATATTCTTCCGGCGTCATGCCGTAATGGCTCATGAGGTGCCGTTTCAGCGATTTGAACTTCTGCCCGTCTTCCAGGCAAATGATATAATCGTCGGTGACGGAACGTTTCGGGTTCACAGCCGGACGCGGCTTTTCCTGAACTTCCTCCACAGCACCGCTAAGGGTTTTACCAAGCGCGTTGTGAATCTCTGAAATAAGTCCGGGCAAATCTGATGCCGGTACAGGATTGTTGCTGACATAAGCCGAAACCACATCGGCGGTCAGCTCAGCCAAGAGATCATTTTGCCCCGAATTCTCAGTCATAATATTATATTCCTTTTTTCTTGATGCGCACTACATCTTCTCAGACGTGCGCCGCTTGGTTATCAACCCCAAACCGTTTGTGACACCTATCACAACAAGTTGGATGTGACCAATATAAAAAGTAACGGTTTTAACAACTGACGGTTGTAAAACGGTCTAATCAACAAGAAAACCAAACGCGTAAGCTGTAATCAAGTAGCTTAGTCAGTCTTCTTCGATTCGTCCATTTCGTCGAGAACCGAAGATTTTGCAAGTCCATAACCTACCACATAGGCGGCTTTGGCAAGCAAATGTGCTGAAATCGGGGCTGTCAGAAGAAAAAATGCGATGCCCGCCAGTGCCCGCGTGACGGTTGGTGTATCGCCCGAATGCACGGCCAAGGCAAGCAAAACCAGCCCCGAACCAAGTGTTCCTGCCTTGGAAGCGGCGTGCATTCGCGAATAAATATCCGGAAAACGCCACAATCCCACCGCTGCGACGAATGCAAAGAATGTACCCGCAAGTATTAGCAGTCCGGCGACAAGGCTGACGATTGCGTCCATATCACTCGCTCTCCCGGTTGCCGACAGCCACGCCCGCCGGCTTTTCACCATTCGGGCCGCGGTCCTCCGGCGGCCTGATCGCGGCTTTTTTCGGCGACTTGGCCAGCATCGAGTTCTCGCTGGAAACCAGACGGGGCCGCCCCTCCTCGGCCTCTTCGATATGACCGCGCGCCATGATGAAGCGGGCGAAGGCCACGGTCGCCAGGAAGCCGACAAGGCCCAGCGCGATGGCGATATCGAGATAGAGCGTATAGCCGGTCTTGATGCCGACAACCGCGATGAAGCCGATCGCCACGGCGACCAGCATGTCGAGCGCGAGAATGCGGTCGGGCAATGTCGGGCCGTGGATCACCTTGATCACGGTGATCAGGAAGGTCAGCGAGAGAATCGCCAGCGCGATATGCACAGCGATATAGAGGAAGTCGCCGAATAACTCCGTCATCGGAAGGCCTCCAGGATCTTGCGCTCGAAACCGTCGGCGATGTCCTCGCGCGCCTGATCCGGATCGGAACAGTCGAGCGCGTGCACATAGAGCATCCGGCGGTCCTCGGACACGTCCACGGACAGCGTCCCCGGCGTCAGCGTGATCAAATTGGCGAGCAGCGTGATTTCGGCGTCGCGGTCGACCTTGAGCGGATAGGCGAAAATGCCGGGCTTCAGGTCCATCTTAGGCGACAGCACCAGCTTCGCGACCTTTACGGAAGACAGCACCAGTTCGTAGATGAACAGCAGCACCAGCGAGAGGATGCGGCGCGCCCGGAAGAAATACCCCATCGAGCCGACCTGTTCGCGGATCAGCGACAGGGCGACAGCGCCCAGCGCAAATCCGAAGACGAGGTTGATCGGGCTGAAGGACCCCGTCACCGAGGCCCAGATCAGGGCCATGAGAACATTGGCGAGATAGAGGTTCATTGCTGCGTCTCTCCCTCCTGCGGCCCGCCCTCGCCCTGCGTCGGCGTCATGTCCGCCGGAAAGACCGAGTCCACATAGCCGGCCGGCGCGAGCAATTCGCCGGCGATGCGGTCGGTCACCCGGATCACCGGTTCCGGGTAGATGCCGACGGCGACCGTCAGCAGCGTCAGGCCGACCAGCGATCCGACAACCGCCCCGCTGACCGCGCCCTGCGGTGAAGCGGTTTCGGCCTCGCCGCCGGTCCGTTCACGCCAGAAGGAGAAGGCGAAGGTCCGCCCAACTGCGATCGTCGTCATGAGACCCGTCAGAAGAATGGCGAAGGCCAGCCACCATGCGCCGACATCCAGCGATGCCTTGACCAGATAGGCCTTCGGCCAGAGGCCGGAGAAAGGCGGCAATCCGGAAACGGACAGGAGCAGGACAAGGGCAATCGCCGCCAGCCATGGCATTCGGCTGTAGAGGCCGCCGGCCTTGTTCAGCGCGAAGCCGTTCATCCGCTCGCCCATGATGCCGGCGAGGAAATAGAGCGCCGTCATGACGACCATGGAATGCGCGGCATAGAAGACCCCGCCGGACAGGCCTGTGCGGCTGCCGAGCGCCAGTCCGGCCAGCATCATGCCGATGCCGGAAATGACGAGATATCCGAGCTGGCGCCTGATGTCGTTCTGGGCAAGCGCGCCCATCGCGCCTGTCACCATCGTCACGGCGGCGATCACGGCGATTGTGCCGGCCAGCATGTCGCGCTCGACATGGAACAGGGTGAGGAAGATGCGCAAAAGCGCGTAGACGCCCACCTTGGTCAGCAGGCCGGCAAACAGGCCGGACACGACGATGCGCGGCGTGTGATAGGAGGCCGGCAGCCAGAAATTCACCGGGAATGCGGCCGCCTTCATGGCGAAGGCGAAGAGGAACAGCGCGGCGATGGTGAACAGCGGGCCGGTGTCGCGCACGGACGCGGCCTTGCGCGAGATGTCGGCCATGTTCAGCGTGCCGACCGTGCCGTAGAGATAGGCGACCGCCAGCAGGAACAGCGTGGTCGCGAGCAGGTTCAGAAAGGCGTATTTCGTCGCACCGTCCAGCTGCTCGCGCTCCGAGCCAAGCACGAGCAGACCGAAGGAGCCGATCAGCAGCACCTCGAACCAGACATAGAGGTTGAAGATGTCCCCGGTCAGGAATGCCGCGGTAATCCCCGACATCATCAGGAGAAGGAACGGATAGAACCCGTAGCGCCGGCCGGTCTGGTTCACGTCGTCCAGCGCGTAGATGCCGCCGGCGAGGCCGACGATCCCGCCGATCAGCGCGAAGACCGCGCCAAGCATGTCGGCCGCGAAGGTGATGCCGAAAGGCGGCAGCCACCGGCCCATGGTCATGACCACGGTGCCGTTTTGGAGGACATGCCAGAACAGGCCGATATCGGCCGCCAGCATCAGGACGAGACCGGTGATGGCGATGAAGGGCTGGCGCCCGGTGTTCTTGCGCGTCATCAGGCACAGCGCGCCAAAGACGAAGCCGATTACCAGCGGCGCGACAACCAGATAGTCCACCATCGGCGGCGGCGTCATCACCATCGCATCGGCAAGATTGACACTGTGGGCAGTGGAAGTGGCCATGATCGTTGCGTCCGGGCCTCTAGTATCCGAGCGGAGGCGCGGGTTCGTCGACCGGTTCGGCCTCGCGCATCTCGTCGGTGTCGTCGGTGCCCAGCTCCTGGTAGCTGCGGAAAACCAGCACCAGCAGGAAGGCGAAGAAAGAAAAGGAGATCACGATCGCGGTGAGCACCAGCGCCTGCGGCAGCGGATTGGCGATCGCGTCGATCGGCACCACGGCGTCGTCGGGAATGATCGGCGGGATTTCCCGGGTCAGCCGGCCGGTGGTGAATATCGTCAGGTTGACCGCATTGCCCAGCACGGCGACGCCGAGAAGCACGCGAATGATGTGCTTCGACAGCATCAGATAGAGCGACGTCGCGAAGAAAAGGCCCGTCAGGAAGGCCATTGCCGTTTCCATCAGTCGCGCTCCCTTTCCTCGAGCGCCAGCGCGGTCGAGGTGATCGAGCCGAACACGACGAAATAGACGCCGATATCGAACATCATGGGCGTGGAGAGCGCCACCTCGACGCCGAAGATCTTCGGATAGATCCAAAGCCCGGTCAGGAAAGGCACATGGGAGAAGATCGACAGGATACCGGCGATCGCGGCCAGAAGCAGGCCGAAGCCCGCGAGCGCCATCGGGTGAAACCGGATTGCGCGGCGCACCGGCGAGACGCCGAAGGCGATACCGTAGATCGCCAGCGCCGACGCGGCGATGAGCCCGCCGATGAAGCCGCCGCCCGGCTCGTTATGGCCGCGCAACAGCACGAAGACCGAGAACAGGATCATCAGGCTCGACAGGAACGGGGCGACTGTCCGGAAGATCAATGTGCGCATGTCAAACGGCCTCCCCTGCGTTCTGCGGATTCTTCGGCGGCTCGCTCAGGGCCGAACGCGAGCGGCGCGGAAGCACGCGGATCAGCGCGAGAATGGCGAGACCCGAGGTCATCACGACGGCGATCTCGCCGAATGTATCAATGCCGCGGAAGTCGACCAGGATCACGTTGACGATGTTGCGGCCATGGGCGATCTGCAGCGAATACTCGTTGAAGAATTCGGTCAGCGATGCGTCGAAATCCGTTTCGAGCACGCGCAGCAGCAGCAGCGTGAGCGCGCCACCGGCGGCGAGCGCGATGATCCCGTCCGTCACGGTCTGCACCGCCGAGCGATGGTCCTGCGGCGACAGGCGCAGCCGGGTCATGGCGAGGGCGAGGATGACGACCGAGAGCGTTTCGACCATGAACTGGGTGAACGACAAATCGGGCGCGCCCAGCAGCATGAAGTAGACCGCGACCGCGAAACCCTGAATGCCCAGCGAAACGATGGCCGTCAGCCGGTTGCGGGCCCAGATGACCGCGAAGAGGCCGAGGACGGCGATCAGGACGAGAAGCCACTCGTAGAAATAGAGGTCGGGGAACGCGGGCACCGCTGGCCATTCTCCCGCGATGCCCATCGGCACCAGGATCGCCAGGGCGAGGAAGATGAGCGTCGCCGTAATGTAGAATTCGAGGCGGCCCCTCTGGACCAGCCGGGTGACGGCGACGGAGAGCTTCACGATGCCGACTATGGCCTGGTCGAAGCCGCGATCCGGACCCCAGCCGATCCCCGCCAGCAGCGCGGCCATGCCGGACCTGATCTTCGCCAGCGACAGATAGAGCAGCACGCCGAGCGCGATGGTGCCGAGCGAAAGATAGAGCGCCAGTCCGAGATGCGGAATGATGGAGATCGTGATCTCCGCCGCATGGCCCATCACGGCGCTGGCCATCGGCGTCGAGAAATGCTCGTGCGACCAGCCGGAAAACAGCGCGAAGAACAGGCTTCCAAGCGCCAGGACGACGGGTCCCGCGAGCAACAGCACCGGTCCTTCATGCGCATGTTTCGGCGTCTCGACCTTCGGCCCCAGGAAAGGCTTCAGCGCGACCGCGAAGCCAAGCACGAACATCAGGGCGTTGCCGACGATCGCGACGATGGTGAAGACGACCGACCAGGTATCGCCCTTTGCAAGGCCGTAATAGATCTCCTCCTTGGCGAGGAAGCCGACGAAAGGCGGCAATCCGCCCATGGAGATGGCGGCGAACAGGGCCGCGACGAACGTCACCGGCATCGCGCCCGCCAGCCCGCCGAGCCTTGTGATGTCGCGCGTGCCGGCCTCGTGGTCGACATTGCCGGCGACCATGAACAGGCCGCCCTTGAACATGGAGTGGGCGATCAGGTACAGCACCGCCCCGGCGATCGCACCCTCGGTGCCGAAACCGGTCAGCATGACCAGAAGGCCGAGCGACGCCATGGTGGTATAGGCGAGCATCAGCTTCAGGTCTGTCTGGCGAGCGCCCAGCAGCGTGCCGGCGATCAGCGTCACGCCGCCGAAGATCGGCAGCACCGTTTCCCAGGCCACCGTATCGCCCATCACCGGGTTGAGCCGCATCAGCAGATAGACGCCGGCCTTCACCATGGTGGCGGAATGAAGATAGGCCGAGACGGGCGTCGGCGCTTCCATGGCGTTGGGAAGCCAGAAATGGAACGGGAACTGCGCAGACTTGGTGAAGGCGCCGCCCAGAACCAGCACGAAAGCGGCGATGAAGAACGGGCTGTCACGCAACAGGTTGCCGGTCGAGAGCAGCAGCGACATCTCGCTGACGCCGGTGATGTTCCAGATAACCAGCAGCCCCGCCAGCAGCGACAGGCCGCCGAGCCCGGTCACCACAAGCGCCTGGATCGCCGAACGCCGCGAGCGCTCCTCGGCGTGGTTGAAGCCGATCAGCAGGAAGGAGGTGATCGAGGTCAGTTCCCAGAAAACGAACAGCATCAGGAACGAGTCCGAAAGGACCAGCCCCTGCATCGAGCCCATGAACATCAGGATGAACGAGAAAAACCGCCCCTGATGCTTGTGCCCCTTCAGGTAACCGCCGGAATAGAGCACGATCAGCGTGCCGATCCCGGAAATGAGCAGCGCGAAGGTCAGCGACAGCCCGTCGATCATCCAGGAGAAATTGACGTTGAACGACGGTATCCACTGGACGCCGCCGGTCACGCGCCCGCCGTCCGCCACCGCTCCCAGGAAACCGAGGAAATGGACGAACAGGGCAGCCGGCGCCAGCGCCAGAACCCAGGCGGCGTTGTGCTTGAGAATACGGGTGAGCGCCGGCGCAAAAAGCGCGACGACGAAAGGCAGGAAGAGCGCGTAAAACGTCATGTCAGGCGACGCACCCTATTCAGACAGACAAGGACAGCGGAAATGCGGATTTCATGAAAAACGGACCTAGGTCGGTTGATGGCAAATCACAAGTACCACGGTCCGTTTCACGCTGGTTTTCAATGATTAATCGGTCCGAAACCTGTTCCCGACCCGAAATACGCGCCGCCTTCGGCGACCGGACCGGCCCGAAAACAGCCCGTCAGCTTTTCTGCATTTTCGCGATATGGGCTCCGTCGATCGCCTTTGCCGCCTTGTAGGCCTCGCGTGAGCGAAGCCGCTCGGCGTAAGCGCGGAATTGCTCGCGGTCGGGAAGCGTCCCGAAGGTGAGGCCCCAGTCGACCTGCGATCCGACATAGAGATCCGCCGCCGTGAAACGGTCCCCGCACACATAGGCGCGTTCGCCCAGCATGCCCGACAGCACATCGACGACGGCGCCGTAGCTGCCGAAGCCGACCCGCGCCTGGCTCCTCTCGTCAAGCGCCTCGTCCCACTTGAAGGAATGGGCGATAATCGCCTGCTCCACCGGCCCGGCGGCGAAGAAGGTCCAGCGAAGATAATCCGCCTTTTCCGGCAGGGTTTGCGGCAGCAGACCGGCCTCGGGAAAAGCCTCGGCGAGATAGAGGCATATCGCCGCCGCCTCGGTCACGATCACGCCGTCATGCTCGATGGCCGGCACCTTTCCCATCGGGTTGATGCGGCGGTAGTCGTCGCCCTTCATCTCGGCTCCGTAGCCGACAATATGCTCCTCATACTCCGCGCCGGCCTCGTGCAGCGCCCAACGGGCGATCTGCCCGCGGCTCATCGGATTTGTGTAGAACCGGATTGTCGCGGCCATGCCTCGCTCCCTCTTCTCGTGTTGAACGCATAGAAGCGAAGCGGAGGAGAACGCGCAATGGCGTTCTGCCGTCAATCCTCGATCATGTCCTCGTAGCGCCTGTCCGTCAGCGTCTTCAGGAACGCGACCAGCGCATCTATGCGGTCGTCGTCGAGGGCGGGGCCATGGGTCAGTTCGGTCACGGACAGCGTGTCAGGCACCTGAGGATCGGCGAATGGCTTGCCGGTTTCCGGGTTGATCAGCCTTTCCGGGTTCTTCGTGTTGTACCGGTTGTAAAACAGGACGACGGTGCGCAGATCCTTGAACACGCCGTTATGCATATAAGGTCCGGTCACCGCGACATTGCGCAGCGTCGGGGTCTTGAACTTGCCGCGCTGGGCGGCGTCCTCGACCGCGGGGTTGTTCAACAGCCCGCCGTCGATCGTCCCCGGCTTCACGCCGTTCAACGCGCGCAGAGCCAGGTTTTCCGGCGTTCCGATATTGTGGAAGCGATAATCGGTGAAGGTTTCGCGCGGATCGATCGCGCTCGTGGCGAGTTGGTGGCACTGATTGCAGTTGGTGAATTGCTGCGAGAAGAACAGCAGCCGGCCGAGTTCCTCCTGTTCGCTCAGCTTCGCCTCGCCGCGCAGGAACCGGTCGTATTTGGAATCGAAAGGCGCGAATTCGTCCGTCTTCTCGAAGGCGGCGATGGCCTTCGTCATCGCGTCATAGGCGGCGTCCGGGTCGTCCATGACGTCCGCGCCGAACAGCGCCGCGAAGTTCGCCTGGTAATCCGGGTTCTCGCGCAGCCGCTCCACCACGGCGGCCTTGTCGGGCATGCCCATTTCCGCCGGATTGAGGGGCGGTCCCCCGGCCTGCTCCTCCAGCGTGGCGGCGCGGCCGTCGAGAAACTGCCCGCCGACCCACTCGCCGTCCTTGTCGCGGTGGAATGCGGGCGAGAAGGACGCATAGGCGGCCGTCGGCGCGTTCCGGTCGCCGAGCGAGACGCCGTCGTCGCCGGGCGACGCCATGCCGCGCGGATCGGTGAAGGCGAATTCGGGATCGTGACAGCTGGCGCAGGCTTCCGTGCGATTCTTCGACAGGTTGGTATCGAAGAACAGCGACCTGCCCAGTTCCTCCATGGAGACCGTGGTTGTGGCGCTTGTGCTGTTTGCGGCCAGAAGCGCAAGGCCAAATGCGCCGGCAACGGCCGTTCCGATCGCACCCGCATAGCGTTTCACGATCAATTCTCCTTATATGAGTTTTTTTGTCATATTAAGGAGGAGAGCGCCCGTCCGCAATTGATATCGATCAAGAAAACGGAGGGCCTTTTTCGGATTGACGCGCCGGTCACCAGACGGAAACGGCACGTCGCCAGCTCAGTTCGGTCGCATATATTTCTGATGGACCCCGCCGATCCGCCACTGGCGGGAATGGGGGCGTTAGGAGACAGTCCCCTTCATGTGGCGAGTACATGAAGCGGACATCCAGTAATACCACGCTACGATCGTTTCTGGGCCCAAAGCCGAGCTTTATGTCGATACAGCGAATGGTAGTAACGAGCCCAATCGAGCCATTCGAGTGATGTGGCAGAGGCGATAATCCCATTGGGAATGGGCAGGTTTAGACCCGAAACGAAAGTTCAAAGTTCCTGCGCGCATCAAACAATGCGAGAGCCTGCCACAACAGATAAGCCCGTCCCGCTTACTTTTCCGGGAACGCGAGTTTGGTAAGCGATTTCCGAAAACTTGTCCTGACAGGCTCCGAGACGAAAGGGAATGCGGCAAAGAACTTGTCTATGGAAGCATCCGGGCGACGCGCGAAGGCCTGATTGCTCCAATAGGCTGCCGCGTCGTCGTTGCCGGCCATGTCATGGATCGACGCAGCGATCGCGGCGATCAGGTAGTGTGCGCCCGGCTTGCGAGCGCCCTGATCGGCCCAGTAAGCGGCTTTTTCGAGATCCTCGATATGCAGATAGGCCAGCCCGGTAGCCGACTGCATGGCATAAAGAAACGGATCGAGAGGGCTCAGCGAAACCGCGGTGTTCAGGTTTGCCAGGGCCGGAGCGCCCTGTCCGCCCATCACGTCGGCCCATCCATGCGCATAGAAGCCTTGGGCGAAACTCGGGCTCAGGCTCATCGAGCGCTCAAGCCACGCTTGTCCAGCCGCCGGGTCGCCGCGCAGCCAATGGGCGCGGCCGTAATTGAAATTGCCGAACGGATCCATCGGGTCCAGTTCCACGCTCTTTTCGGCAAACCGCCTGGCGTCCTCGATATTGGCCGTCCGGTCTGATCCATAGCGCAGGAAGGCTGCCTGGAAGCTGGTGAATGAGCGTGCCGCATATGCCCGCGCGAAATGCGGATCGAGTTCCACCGCACGGCGGAAATAGGTTCCCGCTGCGACGTTGTCCGCACTGTTGAAACGGTACATGTGTTGCAGGCCTAGATGGAAGCAGCTCCAGGCATCGAGGCTTTCCGGTGTCCGCAGCCGTGCGAGCGCTGCTTCGTTCTGCGGGATGTGCAACTCCAGCGCCGATGTTACCAGCCGCACGACGTCATCGCGTATCTGGTGGACGTCGTCGATCTTTCCCGACAGCCTTTCGCTCCAGACAACATGTTCGGTGCGTGTGTCGGAAAGCTCCACCGTGATCGCCAGCGATGAACCGAACAATTCGACATCGCCGCTCAGCAGGTACGCGGCGCCGATACTGTTGCGAATGGTTTCGAGATCCAGTTCGATTTCACGGAAACGGAATGTCGTGCCGCGCGCAATCACCTTCAGCCAGCGGAGCCTCGACAGCGTCGATATCAGTTCGCTTGGAACGGCATCGGCAATGGCGCCATAACCATCCGACGAACCGATCAGCTTGAACGGCAGCACGGCGATCGACGGTCGTTCCGCGGCATGGTTTTGGCCGGTTTCATCCGCCACGTTCTCCACTGGCGATGATACCGCTTCCACCGTCGCGGCCTTCAGCGTCCGGTACTCCACCTTTCCGACGAAGCGGAAGCCGCGACCGTGCACCGTGCGGATGTATTTCTGGTTGGAGCCGTCGTCGCCCAGCGCCTTGCGCACGGTCTTGATGACGGTCGAAATAGCCGCGTCGGTGACGATCCTGCCGTCCCAGATCTTCTCTACCAGTTCATCCTTGCTGATCAGCCGGTCGGAATTTTCGACCAGATAGCTGAGCGCTGCAAAGGCGCGTCGCTCAAGAGGCACGGTTTCCCCCGCGTTCTCAAGCTCGCCGCGATCCAGATCCAGCGGAAAACCGTCAAAAACATATCGCAGCGCAGGGCCCTCGCAAAACTCACGCTTTCGTCAAGAAATACTCAGACAGCGCTCAAGTCTGCAACCTCCGCCTGACGTATTCCTCTCCCACTGCCGCAAAAACGGTCCGAATGGAGAGAAAAATGAACGCATACAACGCAAATCCCGTCATGTCCGAACCGGCGAACCCGCTCGTCGACTTCTGGAACAATATCCTGGCGGAAAAGTTCATCCGCTTCCGCCATGTCCTCGTCGGAGGCCTGTCGCGCCATAGCGCGGCCGTCATGCCCGCACTCGGCATTGTCCCCGGCAGCCGCGTCCTCGATGTTGGTTGCGGCTTTGGCGACACCGCCATTGAAATCGCCCACCGGGTCGCGCCGAACGGAGAAGTCGTCGGGGTCGATTGCTGTCAGGCATTCCTCGATTTCGCCTGGCGGCATGCCGAGTTCGAACTCGCGCCGAATATCAGCTTTGCCGTCCGGGACGCCGAGCGCGATCTTGGAGAGCACGAATATGACTTCGTCTTTTCCCGCTTCGGAACGATGTTCTTCATGAACCCGGTCGCAGGGTTGCGATCGATGCGTCGGGCACTGAAGCCGGGCGGGCGCGTGGCCCATATCGTCTGGCGCCGCCGCGAAGACAATCCCTGGCTCAATCTGCCTCATCAGACGGTTCGGCGTTTCCTGCCGGCCCCGGGCGAAGAGGCTTTGACCTGCGGTCCCGGTCCCTTCTCGATGGCCAGCGAAGACGTCACGCGCGCCCAAATGGAGGCCGCCGGCTTTGTCGACATCGATTTCGAGCGCATCGATGCCAAGGTCATGGTGGGCCGCAATATCGAGGACGCGATCGCCTTCCAGCTGGCGATCGGACCGGCCGGCGAGACTTTCCGTGAGGCGGGCGAGCTTGGACAGGCCCGGCGCGCCGAGATCGTGCTCGCACTGGATGAGCTCTTCTCGGCCGCCGAAACAACGCCCGAAGGTCTGTGGATGGACTCGTCCTCATGGCTGGTCACCGCCCGCGGTCCGGACGCCTGACGGGCTGATCGAGGAGAGTGACCATGAGATACCGTGACGCGCTCCGCGCGCTCCTTTCCGCCACCAACGGAAGAGCAGATTCCGGCAACGGCAAGCAGACGATCTCTCCCGAAAGGCCACACCACGGCCAAACGCGGAGGCTGCTTGCCGCCCACCTGCTGGTCCTTCGCTAGGACCGGACCGGCGCGGATGCCGGAAGTCAGGCCGCGCCTCCATCAAACCTGAAACCCAAACTGAAACCAAAAAGGAAATCATCATGAATATCGCAGTCAAAACCGACAATGGCGTGAACACCGAAGCCCTGATGGGCGCCCGTGGCGCTTTCGAACAGATGCCTCAGGCAGCGGCCTTCACCTTCCGCAGCGCCTGCGACTGGATCCAGGGCACGCAGAACCGCAATGCGATCAACGGCTATTTCGGCCTCGGACAGGAGCACGCCCGCAAGCAGACCTTCACGATCGACTCCGATCACCCCGAGGTGTTCGCTGCCGCGGACAAGGCTCCGACCCCGCCGGAAATCGTGCTCGCCGCACTGGCCAGCTGCCTGACCGGCGGTCTCGCCTCCGTCGCCCAGCATCGCGGCATCCAGCTGCATTCGGCCCGCGCTATCGTGGAGGGCGATATCGATGTCCGCGGCATCCTCGGCATGGACCCGGACATCCGCAATGGCTTCTCGGCGATCCGCGTCACCTTCGAGATCGATGCAGACGCCAGCCGCGAGGACATCGAGGCCCTGGTCGCCCAGTCGCAAAAGCGCTCCGCCGTCTTCGACATCCTGACCAACCCCACCAGCGTCGCGGTCGCGGTCGCCTGACCCTGCCGCGCCTCTCGGCCGGGCCGCAGCCCGGCCGACAGTCCGCAACCCGCTTCAAGACAAAGGAACATACCCATGTACATCGACCCCAAGCACCTGCGCGGCGCCGCCCGCTTCGATCTCCGCACCTTCAAGCCGTATCCCCATTTGCCGCCGAAAAGCCCGGTCTACAACGCCCGCAAGCCGCGCTGATCGCCGCCTGCGTGACAGCCTCCGGCCACCCGTATCAGGAAGTAACCTCATGAAACGCATCTCCACCATCGTGATCGGCGCTGGCCAGGCGGGTCTCGCAATGAGCCATTGCCTTTCGGCGCGCGGCATCACCCATGTGGTGATCGAGCGCGGCGAGGTCGCCAATTCCTGGCGCAAGGAGCGTTGGGACAGTCTCAGGCTGCTCACGCCCAACTGGCAAAGCCGGCTCCCCGGCTTTTCCTGGTCGGGGCCGGACCCCAACGGCTTCATGAGCATGCCGGAGGTCATCCGCTATTTCGGCGACTATGCGGCGGCCAGCAAGGCCCCCGTCGAGGCATCGACAAACGTGCTTTCGGTCTCCGCGGAGGGCGGCGGCTACCGTCTCTCGACGGATCGCGGTGACTGGTTGTGCGACAACCTCGTCATTGCGACCGGCGCCTGCAATATCGCCAATGTTCCCGCGCAAGCGTCCGCCCTGCCTGCCGATATCCGGCAACTGACGCCTTTCCGGTATCGCGGACCGGGCCAGTTGCATGAAGGCGGCGTACTGATCGTCGGCGCCTCGGCGACCGGCGTCCAGCTCGCGGACGAGATCCGGGCGGCCGGCCACGACGTCACGCTAGCTGCCGGCGAGCATATCCGGATGCCACGCCACTATCGCGGCCGCGACATTCAGTGGTGGATGGAAATGGCCGGCATCCACGCCGCAGCCGTCGAGGACGTCGACGATGTCGAGCGTGCCCGCCGGGTTCCCTCGCTGCAGCTCGTCGGCTCGTCGGAACGACGCTTCCTCGATCTGAACGCCTTGCGCGAGCGCGGCGTCGAGGTCGTGGGCCGCCTCGCCGGCATCCGCGACGGACGCGCACTGTTTTCCGGCGCGCTCGCCAATCACAGCACCCTGTCGGACCTGAAGATGAACCGCCTGCTGGCGGCCCTGGACGACTGGGCCGAACGATCCGGCCAGCCGGATCTCCTGCCTGCCGAGCGGTTCGACCCGACCGGCATCTCGCCAGCCCCGCGGCTGTCCTGCGACCTGTCGCGCGGCGAGATCCGGACAGTGATCTGGGCAACAGGGTTTCGCCCCGACTACAGCTGGCTTCACCTGCCGGTATTCGACGCAAAGGGACGCCTTAACCATCGTGGCGGCCATGTCGCACCGGGCCTGTACGTGCTCGGCCTGCCCTTCATGCGCCGACGCAATTCCGCTCTCATCGACGGCGTCGGATCGGACGCCCAGGCCCTTGCCGATCACATCGACCGAACCCGTGGCCGCAGAGCCGCATGACAAGGAGACGAACATGTCAGTTCACAACCTATCCACCACCGCCAACCGGGGTCGCGATGCCATCATCCGCGACAACCAGAATGCCGTCATCGCACGCATGGCGGCCGATCTGGATGCGGCTCGCAGCACCATCGTGACCACCGGTCGAATCGACGAAGGCCTTTCCTGTACCGTCCGGCAGGGCAAATTCTCCACCGTCACGGATCTCGGCCGCGGCATGGGCGGCGACGCCACCGGACCGTCGCCGGGATTTCACGCCCGTGCCGCCATCGCCGGCTGCGTCGGCATGGGTGTGAAGATGCTCGCGGCGCGCGAGGGCGCGGTCTTCCGCTCCATAGAGGTCACCGTGGAAACCGATTTCGACGATAGCGCTCTGTTCGGCCTTGGAACGGCCACGGCAGCGCCGCTCAAGACCCGGATCGGCATTGCGATCGACAGCGACGAGGATGAGGCACTCATCAATGAGATCGTGGACCGCGCCCTCGTGATGGACCCTTGGTTCTTGGCGTTGCGGGACCCGCAAAACGTAATTGTGCGTGTAAAGGTCGCTGATACGACGGGCTAATGATTACCTGGCGCGGATGCCGGCACCAAGGTGAAAGGCATAGCATCAGCCTGCGCCGGCGATGGCCGCTTCTGGCGCCTTTCGACCGTTCATTGTGTGTCGCAAAATCGACAGTCCCTAATGCTCGAAACTGTCGCTTTGTCCCCTCAGCCGACCTCTGTGCCTTCCAGGGCGACGGCCCGCTTTCCGCCCGTCTCAAAATTCTGATCCGGCCGCGGGGAACGTCCGCGTTTGGTACAAAGGGGATTAAACGCAAATGTCCGGGATGGGGGCGCGAAGCCGCCACCCTTCACTCCGGCAGCGCCCCTGCCCTCAATCGAGCGCCCCGCCAGGAGGTGGCAGGGCGCTGTTCGGGGGTGGAAATGTCGGGCGGCAGTCGTGCACCCTGTTTGATCGTCAATAGTTCTGACGCGAACGTTCAAATTTCAGACTGATCCGCCAGCGGATCAGGAAACGGACGAGCGATCAGGGTCTATGCGACGTTCGCCGATCGTCGCCGGCAACGTGCCGGCTCAGTTCGGCCGCATATATTTCATGTAGACCCAGCCGGTCTGCCACTGGCCGTTATTGGCCGGGTCGTGCCAGACCTCGCACCATTTGTAGCGGACGGCCTGGCGCTGCTGCCAGTCCGGCAAGTGGGAGATAGTGTCGAGCAGCGTCGGCGCGCCCTTGCAGCGGCCGGTCAGCGACAGAACGGTGCCGTTCGGATAGGCGCTTTCGATCCAGGACTGGGAGGACGGCCAGCGGCGAACGTTCAAAACGTCGCCCCAGGATACGTCGGTGACTTCCCAGGCGTGGAAGACGGAAGCGCCGGCGGGAGCGCCCGCGGTCAGCATGGAAGCGGCCGCGACGGCGGCAAACAGGATGGATTTCAGGGTCATGGTTTTCTCCGGGCTTGAACAAGGGCCAGTGATCGATACATCTGACCTACCGACCCGTTGCTGAATTGGCGCTTATCCTGCCATTCAGCCCCCATTCATTCCGTGCATTCGCGCACATCCGGAGGTTCCATGTCCCGCCCCTTTGGCCCCCTGCCCGCCGCACCCGTCGCCGAAAAGCGTCCGTTCACCGACACGAGACACGGCATCGAGCGCAGCGACGATTACGCCTGGCTGCGCGCCGACAACTGGCAGGAGGTGTTCAAGGACACCTCCGTTCTCGACCCGGCGATCCGCGCGCATCTGGAGGCCGAAAACGCCTATCAGGACGCGGCGATGGCCGATACCAAGGAACTGCAAAAGGTTCTGTTCGAAGAAATGAAGGGGCGCATCAAGGAGGACGACTCCACCGTTCCCATGCCGGACGGGCCCTATGCCTACGGCTCCTCCTATCGCAAGGGCGGACAGCAGCCGCTGTTCCAGCGCATGCCGCGCGACAAGACCGCCGAGGCCGACAGGACCATCATCCTCGACGGCGATGCCGAAGCGGACGGCAAGGCCTATTTCCGCATTGCGTCCGCCGATCATTCGCCCGACCACGGCAAGCTGCTCTGGGGCTATGACGACAAGGGGTCCGAGTTCTTCCGCCTGCGGGTGCGCGACATGGAAAGCCGCGAGGACCTCGCCGACGATGTCGCCGATTCCAGCGGCGGCGGCGTGTGGGACGCGAAAAGCGAGGGCTTCTTCTACTCGAAGCTCGACGCCAATCACCGGCCGTCGAAACTCTACTACCATCGCGTCGGCTCGGCGCAGGCGGACGACATTCTGGTCTATGAGGAAACCGATGCGGGCTTCTTCATGGGTGCCGGCGGCAGCCGCCGGAACGACGTCATCCATGTCAGTTCGCACGATCACGAGACAAGCGAGATACGGCTGATCCGCGCCGACGATCCGCTGTCGGAGCCGGTCCTCGTCGCGCCGCGCCAGGAAGGCGTCGAATACGAGCTGGATTCGGGCGGCGACGTGTTCTTCATTCTGACCAACGCCGACGGCGCCAAGGACTTCAAGATCATGACCGCGCCGGCCGATGCGCCGGGCAAGGCGAACTGGTCCGAACTGGTCGCCCACAAGCCCGGCCGGCTGATCCTCGCCATCCAGGCCTACAAGGATTTCCTCGTCTGGCTGGAACGCGAGGACGGGCTGCCGCGCATCATCGTGCGCGACCGAAAAAGCGGCGAGGAACACGCCATCGCCTTTGCCGAGGAGGCCTATTCGCTGGGGCTCGTCGGGTCGATGGAATACGACACGGACGTCATCCGCTTCTCCTATTCCTCGATGACGACGCCCGCCCAGGTTTTCGACTACAACATGCGCAGTCACGACCGCACGCTCCTGAAAACGCAGGAAGTGCCCTCCGGCCACTATCCGGCGGATTACATCACGCGGCGCATCCTCGTGCCGTCATATGACGGCGAGGAAGTGCCGGTCTCGCTGCTCTATCACCGCGACACGATGCTCGACGGCACGGCCCCCTGCCTGCTCTACGGCTACGGCTCCTACGGCATTGCCATCCCCGCCTCCTTCAACACCAACTGCCTGTCGCTCGCAGATCGCGGCTTCGTCTACGCCATCGCCCATATCCGCGGCGGCAAGGACAAGGGGTTTGCCTGGTACGAGGACGGCAAGCGGGCCAAAAAGCAAAACACCTTCAAGGACTTCGTGGCCGCCGCTCACTATCTGGCGAAGGAGGGCTTCACCTCCGCCGACCGCATCGTCGCGCAGGGCGGATCGGCCGGCGGCATGCTGATGGGCGCGGTCGCCAACATGGCGCCGGAAGCGTTCGGCGGCATCATCGCCGAGGTCGCCTTCGTCGACGTCCTCAACACGATGCTCGACGACACGCTGCCGCTGACGCCGCCCGAATGGCCGGAATGGGGCAACCCGATCGCGTCGAAGACGGACTACGAGACGATCGCCGCCTATTCGCCCTATGACCGGACGGGACACGCCCCCTACCCGCCGATCCTCGCCGTCGCCGGCCTGACGGATCCGCGCGTCACCTATTGGGAACCGGCGAAATGGATCGCCAGGCTGCGCGCCCTAAATCCGGACGCCGGGCCGTTCCTGTTGAAGACCAACATGGATTCCGGCCATGGCGGCGCGTCGGGGCGCTTCTCGCGGCTGGAAGAGATCGCCTTTTCCTATGCCTTCGCTCTGAAGGTGGTCGGGAAAGCCTAGCGCGGCGTCCGATCTGATTGAAACAATCAGATCGGCAAACTTGCCGCGCCAGCTTGTTTGGAGGACCGGTAACCTTTCCGATCATGATGGATCATGATCGGGGACCGGTCTGGATAATCAGACGAAGCCGCTGACCGGGTGCGGCCGGTACGGCGCCTCGATCTCGGCAATGTCCTCGTCGGCCAGTTCGAGATCGAGCGCCGCCAGGGCGTCGGTCACGTGGCTGTCCTTCGAGACGCCGAGGATCGGCGAGGTCACGCCCGGCACCTGCAGCACCCAGGCCATGGCGACGCGCGCCATCGGCACGCCGCGGCGTCTGGCGACCCGCTCGACCGCCTCGACCACGGCGCGATCGTCGTCGCCAAGGTGCGACAGCCGCTTGTCGGTCTGCGAGCGTTCGGTCTGCTCCCCCCAGGGGCGCGTGAGGCGGCCGGAGGCCATCGGCGACCACGGCATGACCGCGATGCCGTCATGGCGGCAAAGCGGCAGCATTTCGCGCTCCTCCTCGCGGTAGAGCGCGTTGACCTGGTTCTGCATGGAAATGAACTTCGCGCCCCCCGCCCTCTCGGCGGCGCGCTGATATTTCAGGAACTGCCAGACATGCATCGAGGACGCGCCGATATAGCGCGCCTTGCCGGACTTCACGACATCGTTCAGCGCCTCCATCGTCTCCTCGAAGGGCGTTGCCGGGTCGGCCCGGTGGATCTGGTAGATGTCCACATAATCGGTGCCGAGCCGTTTCAGGCTGGCGTCGATTTCATGCATGATCACCTTGCGCGACAGCCCGGCCCCGTTCGGTCCGCGCCGCATCGGCAGGCAGACCTTGGTCGCGAGCACGATCTGGTCGCGCGGCGCGATTTCCCAGAGCGCCTTGCCGGTGATCTCCTCCGACGTGCCCTCGGAGTACACATTGGCGGTATCGAAGAAATTGATCCCGCCCTCCCACGCGGCCCGATACATCCGCCGCGCCGCGTCGAGATCGAGCGTCCAGGGCCGTATGTCGGTCGGCTTTCCGAAAGACATCGAGCCGAAGCACAGGCGGCTGACCTGAAGCCCCGTCGATCCGAACCGCACATACTCCATGATAGCCCTCCCCCGCTGGTCGATCCTGCTTAGCCGCTTTCGCGGCGGGATTGAAGGCGTGTATACATGAAAGCTGGTTTTCCGTGGCGGACAAGGGCTGGCGCGAACGGCTCAAAAGGCGATCGAGCGCGACACCCGCCGCCATTCCATACCACCGTGAAACCCGTTGAAGCGCAGACTACGGACCCGAAGCCCCGCCGATCCAAACCGGCCAGACTTCATGTCAGCCCTCTCTCGCTGGTCGACAACGCCTGTTCGATCGGTGAGTTGGCCCTCTTGCATAGGCCCCGGATCGGTTTATTCGCCTTCGCCGCTCGCAGTGGTATCCATTACAATGAAACGGGGGCGCCTCTTCGTTTCCATGTAGGTCTTGCCGACATATTCACCGAGTACGCCTGTCGCGAACAGCTGAACGCCACCCAGAATAAGCAGCGGAAGTAGGGTGGATGCCCAGCCCGGATAGGCCCGGTCGGGGAATGCAAAGCGGATCAGAAGCACCCACACCAGAATCAGGCCCGATGCCAGACTGACAAGCAGGCCGGCAAACGATACGGCCCTGAGCGGCGCGATAGAAAACGATGTAATGCCTTCGAGCGCGAGAGAGGTCATCTTTCGCAGCGTGTATTTCGTTTCCCCGAGTTCCCGGGACTTTCGCTCGTATTCGACGATCGTCGGATTGAAGCCGATGGAGGCGACGATTCCGCGAAAAAACAGGTTCACCTCGTCATAAGAAAGGATCGCTTGGAGCGCCTGGCGGGACAGCAGCCGGAAATCAGCATGGTTTCGTACCGTGTTGACGCCCATCAGGGACAGAAGCCGGTAGTAAAGTTCAGCAGATCGCCGTTTGAAGACTGTGTCGGATGTCCTCGACGACCGCACGCCCAACACAAGCTGGCTACCGGCCTCGAACGCGGCGAGCATTTTGTCGATCGCGCCAATATCGTCCTGCAGATCAGCATCGATTGTGAGCACTGCATCGGCATCCGATTGCGAAAGAGCGGCCAACATCGCATTCTGATGGCCGAAATTGCGCGACAGCCGGATGCCGGTCACTTCCGCGCTGGCCTTACTCAGGGTTTGGATTTCGGCCCATGTCGCGTCGACGCTACCGTCATCCACCAAGAGGATTCGCACACGGCCGACACGCCGCGAACCTTCAAGATTTGCGAGACAGTCTAGCAACCGTGGGATCGTGACCGAAATCACCCCCGCTTCGTTATAGCAGGGCACCACAACATCCAGGCTGTAGTTAAGTTCTTTCATTTTCGGAGAAGACCCACAGCTTCATAAGCAGAAAAAAAATTATGTTGTAGATGGCCATTCCTGTGAGGTGAGGAAGCATCGACCGGTAGCCTGTTATTGTTGCAAGAACCATCACCACAACAAAATTGGCGGAATACGAGATCGCATAGGAGATCAAAAACGGCAAAAGCGGATGCCGTCGGGCGCCAAAGGTGAAACTCCTGTTCATCAGATAGCTGTTAGTCAAACCTACCGCATAACCCGCAACGTTTGCGATAGCCGGATGGGTATTCAGACGCAGCAGCACAAAAACGACAACCAAGGTCAGCGCCGTATTGGCTATTCCGACAAACCCGTATCTCAAGAGAACCCGTACCAAAGCACCAGTCGCCGATTAGCCGTTACACAGATTGACACGAGCCAACACCATTGGCTCCCTCGCGAACGGAAGCTGGCGTGTGATTTCGTGCACAGGTTCGCAGCCCCGTCCTACTCCTCGGTTTCCGCGTGTCGTGACCACAGAGTAATACTGAGTACCCGGCGCAAGCTCCTCGGGATTGTGAACAAAAAACTGCCCGGGCTTGGCATGCGCAGCCTGCATGTCGCGCACAACGCCGTAATAGTAAGTCTGGTTAGCCGGAACCGCCTGATGGGCTTCCTCGAGAGAAAATCCCCAGTAATCCAGGTCAAACTCTGAACTTACAGCATATCCACGAGACATTTCATTGAAGTAGACATAATTATACGGGAACAGGATGATGTCATCTACTATGAACAACGCCAAAACCATGGAAAGCGACGCCCCGATTAGCACGCGCAGGCCCGTCGAAATCTTCCAGAGCTCATTGAGGCCCACGATACAAATCACGAACAGCGGCGGAAGAACGAACAAAACATGGCGTACGCCATCATAAAGTGTGGAGTTCATTCCGATGATCGCCAACAAAGGCACGACAGGGGTGAGCAGCAATATCCAATACTTCGCTTTCCGCTTGAAGCTTAAAAGCAACGCCATCGGCACAAGAAGGACAATGACGAACAGCGGCAGCCGCACGCTCAGCCACGAAACGAGATAATGAAACGACGACCAGTTTTCGCGGGTGGGGCCTATGCATTCGCCAAATGTGATCATGCAACCCGGCCAGGGGAAATGGGCCATCGCTTCGACAGCCGCAATCAAATAATCGACCGGCTCGAACCAGGCTGCCGGCGTAACGACATAGACTCCAGCAATGATGGCCATCCCGGACAGGATGATGGTCGCGAGATAGGAACCGCGATGTTTCGAAGAGATCGCGGCGTAAAGTACACCGCTCCATTGAACGATCAGCAACGGCATTCCTGCAAGTTTGACCGCTCCCGCGCCGACAGTACCCAATGTGACGATCAAGACGCCCAATCGGAATTGTTTCGGAGCAGCCTCCTGACAGTAGAGCGCACCAAACAAAGCCAGCGAGAAAAAGAAGGCAAGAGGCGCATCCTTGAAATTAAAGAACGAATGGCCGAGCCATGTCGGATACAAAGCGACAAGACCGAAAGAAAAATATGATAAAATCTTATTTTGAGTTAGAATTCTTACGATGTGAAACACGACAAAACATGTTCCGGTACTCCAAATGAAAGAAAACAAATGAAGAAGAAAAATTTTTAGCTCATACTGCGCGGATTCCGGAAATCTAAAAAATATATTTAAAACAGACGCCGCCTCATAAGCGGGGATCGCGGGAAGCATCCCGTAAAGCGTGACGCTGTTTTCTCGGAAATCAAACGGCTCCCCTCCCGCCAGCCAAGCCAGAACCGCGCTTCTGATCTGGCCCCATGTCACCAGATAAAATGCTTCATCGATGGTCTGTCCGCCCATCTTCTGGGAAGCAAAAAAAACAAAAACAAAAAATATTGAAAGCGCAGCCAGTATCGGCATCGGTAAGCGCTGGGGCTTTTGCACCATCGGGAACATTCTTTACGACGCCAAGACCACGGATTTCAGAACCATGGATCTCTTGGGACGCGCCTTAGGCTAAGTCAACTAGCAGCGGGGCGAAATACTCCGACAGTTACCAACTATCGTTCCAATTACCGATTGGCGTGCGCTGGGATCGCTTTCAGATAGGCGGCGATGGCTTCGCGGTCTGAGGCGGGGAGTTTGGCCATGTTTTCCTGGACATCGACCATCGAGCCGCCGACGGAATCGAAATCCGGGGTGAAGCCGCTTTCCAGATAATAGGCGATGTCGGCTTCCGACCAGTCGGCGATGGCGCCGCCGGGCGTGATGTTGGGAATGCGCCCCTGCCCGTCCGGATTCGGCGCGCCGGCCAGCCACAAGTCGCGCTTCACGCCGCCGGCGAAATCGCGCGGGGTGTGGCATTCGCCGCAATGGCCGAGCGCCTCGACGAGATAGCGGCCGCGCACAAGCTTTTCGTCCGTCTCGTCCACCTTCACGACCCATGTCTCATCGGCGTAGAGCAGCTTCCACAGGCCGACGCCGCGGCGGATATTGAAGGGGAAGCCGAGCCTGTGAGGGCCGGGATCGTTGTCGACGGCCGGCAGGGTCTGCATGAAGGCCCAGAGATCGGAAAGATCGCCGTCGCTCATGCGCGCATAGGACGTATAGGGGAAGGACGGGTAAAGGTTTTCGCCGTCCGGGGAGACGCCGCGCATCATCGCATTGGCGAAATCGTCCTTCGACCACTGGCCGATGCCGTGTTGCGGGTCCGGCGAAATATTGGGGACGACGAAGTCGCCGAAATCGCTGGCGAGCACATGGCCGCCGCCGAGCTTCAGCTTGTCGCCGCCTTCGGCGTTGTCGGCGGCGTGGCACGAGGCGCAGCCGCCGGCCCAGAACACCAGTTCGCCGCGCGCCGCATCGCCCTCGGGCAAGGCGGCGAGCGCTGTTGCGCCGAGCGGTTTCGGCGCGCTCAGGAACCAGAATGCAAGCCCGCCGGCGATTGCGGCGAGCACAACGAGATAGGCGAGCTTGCGTATCATGCGGGATTAGCGGGTCTGGAACTTCTCGTGGCAGCTCTTGCAGGTGCCGAGGATCGGACCGACAGCGCCCTGGAACGCGGCGAGATCGGCGGGGCCGGCGCGGCCGGAGGCTTCCGTCGCGGCTGCGGCGGCGGCCTTGAACTGGTCGAGTTCGGCCTGCCAGCCTTCGGGGTTCTCCCAGATTGCCGCCGACGCCTTGGTGTCGGCGCCCATGTCACTGCCTTCCGGGAAGAACTCGCCAAACGCTTCGGCCGTGCCGTGCAGCGCGGCGATCGCGGCCTTGCCGGCGGCCGGGCTATAGTCGATTTCCTTCTTCATCATGCCGGCGGCGAGGCCTGCGGCCGCGCCGTTCGATTGCATGAGCGCCTTGCGCACGGCGATCGGGTCGTCGGCGGCGAAGGCCGCCGTGGCGGTGGCCGCGATGAGGGAAAGGGCTATCAGGGTTTTTTGCACAAGATCCTCCTGGTGCTGGTTTCGCGCAGGTTAGACACCGAGACTGCGATATTTATTCCCGCGTCGTGATCACGCTTGCGTGAGATTGCAGGATTTTAAGTGCGACACAGTGTCAACGCACAATGAACACGGCCCCGCGGCGGGGCCGTGCCGTATTGTTGTGCATATCGCCAGCGAAATCAGGCGGTTGCGGTCTCGTAGAGTTCCAGCACGTAGTCCCAGTTGATCAGGCTGTCGACGAAGGCCTCGAGATATTTGGGGCGGGCGTTGCGGTAGTCGATGTAGTAGGAGTGTTCCCACACATCGACGCCGAGGATCGGGGTCGCGCCGTGGACGAGCGGGTTCTCGCCGTTCGGCGTCTTCATGATGTCCAGCTTGCCGTCCTTGACGGCGATCCAGGCCCAGCCGGAGCCGAACTGGCCGACGCCGGCGGCGATGAAGTCGGCCTTGAACTTGTCGTAGCCGCCGAGATCGCTGTCGATCGCCGACGCGAGCTTGCCCGGCAGCGACGTGCCGCCGCCGTCCTTCTTCATCCATTTCCAGAAATGGACGTGGTTGTAGTGCTGGGCGGCGTTGTTGAAGAGGGCCGGGTTCTTGCCGTGGGACTGCTTGACGATCTCCTCGAGCGAGAGCCCGTCCATCCCGGCTTCCGCCGCCAGCTCGTTGCCCTTGTCGACATAAGCCTTGTGGTGCTTGTCGTGGTGATACTCCAAAGTCTCCCGAGACATAACCGGCGCAAGCGCCTCGTATTCATAGGGGAGGTCAGGAAGCGTAAAAGCCATTTGGGACTCCTATTATCACAGCTAAAATTCGGTTCCCGCACGGCGGGCAGCCTTGGCGGGTGGTGGGGAAAGAGGTGCAGCACAACAACAACCACAACATACAAACAAACGCGTGCACCAAATCCTACAAGCAAACGCGTACGCCATGTCCTACAAGCAAACGCGTGCGCCATGTCCTATAACAAACGCGCGCGCCACGTCTCACAAACAAAGACTCGCGCCAAGTTCTGCAAACAAAGACGCGTTCCCGGTCCTGCGAACAAAGACGCGTACCAAGTCCGGCACGTTCGCCAAACAATGGCATACGCGCCAAAGGCGAGACGCGGATGCCGAGGCTTAAACCGTGCACCGCACCAAGTCACCGGCGCGGTGCGATACTCGCTCGTCAGGCCGCGTTTCGACCCTCAAACACAGATTCGCCCACCAAAGCAGACTTGCCCGCCGTGCGCGGATCTAATTGCTAAACAAACGCGGCGGGATTTGGTTCCGTGGCAATCAGGCGTGTGCCCATTCCCAATAGAGCTCGCGCGCCTTGGCGGCGACGGGGCCCGGCTGCAATTCGCGGTCCTCTATGCGTATGATCGGGACGACCTTGGAATGATTCCCCGTCGTGAAAATCTCATCGGCGTCCATGAAGTCCTCGACGGTCAAGGTCGTCTCGACGGTCGAGAAGCCGTATTGCGCCAGGAGATCGATCGTACGCGCCCTGGTGATACCGCTGAGAAACGTCCGGTTCGGTGCAGGCGTGAAGACCTGGGAGTCTTTCACCATGAAGACATTCGAGGCACCGGTCTCGGCGACGTTGCCGAGCATGTCGCGCACCAGGCAATTGTCGAAGCCGCGGCTCTTTGCTTCCAAGATCGCGCGTCCATTGTTGGGATAGAGGCATCCCGCCTTGGCATTCGTCGGCATGGTTTCGATGGTCGGTCGGCGAAACGGCGAGACGGTCACCGAAAAGCCCTTTGCCGGCAGCATCGGCGCCTCGTGCAGGCACAGGCAGAAGCGCGTCGATTCCGGATCGGCGGGAACGGACATGTAGCCGCCATGCTCGGCCCAATACATCGGCCGGATATAGACGGCCGTGTTGCCGTCGAATTTCTTCAGACCGTCCCGGGTCAGGCCGACGATCTCGTCGGCGCTCATGGTCGGCTTCAGGCCGAGCGCCTCCGCTGAAGCGTTGACGCGGGCTGCATGCCGGTCGAGATCCGGGGTGACCCCCTCGAACCAGCGCGCGCCGTCGAAGACCGAGGAGCCCAGCCACATCGCATGGGTGCGCGGACCGACGATCGGCACATTGCCTTCGTGCCAGTCGCCATCGACATAGGTCCAGGTCAGGCTCTGCGCTGTCGTATCGACCGCCATAGTTTCCTCCGCATATATTATTGGGATCACGGAAACCGGATTTGAGCGAAGCCGTCAATGTCCCTCCGCAATGCGCGGACCATATGACGCTATTGACCCGCCAATCCTATTTGACCAAAGTCTCGGCAACCGGAAAGGGACGATGCAGGTCAGGACTTACGTTTTCGACGCCTACGGTACGTTGTTCGACGTTCACTCGGCCGTCCGCAAACACTCCGATTCGCTTGGTCCCGACGGACCGCGGCTTTCGGAAATCTGGCGCACGAAACAGCTCGAATACTCCTGGATCCGAACCCTGATGGGTTCATACGCGGATTTCTGGCGGCTGACCGAGGAAGCGCTCGATTACGCGCTTAGCGCCACACCCGGCGTCGACCCGTCGTGCCGGGACAAGCTACTCGAAGCCTATTGGACGCTCGACTGCTATCCGGAGGTTCCGGAGGCTCTGGCCCGGCTTCGCGAGAAGGACGCCCGGATCGCGATCCTGTCGAACGGTTCCCCCGACATGCTGTCCGCCGCGGTCGATTCGGCCGGGCTCGGCGGTTTTTTCGACGCCGTTCTCTCGGTGGAAGCCGTGAAGACGTTCAAGACCGTGCCGCAGGTCTATCGCATGGTCACCGACACATTCGACGTGGCGCCCGCCGAAGTCTCGTTCCAGTCGTCCAACCGGTGGGATATTGCCGGCGCTCACAAATTCGGTTTTCACACGGTTTGGATCAACCGTGCCGGACTGCCGAACGAATATCAAAATTACGGCCCGTCCCGTGAAATCCGCGATCTGACGAACTTGTAGCAATCGCAAAGTGTTGCGGCGCTGCAACGATGCGCGGAGATTTGAGACCCGGTCACGTCCTTCGGAGCCGATGCCAACATTTTCCGCTCAAAAGTTTCGGCGAACACGGGTAAGGGCAATCTATCGCCCTACTCCGGCTGCGCCATGCGCCTCGCGCAGCGATTCTCTTACGGGACCATGATGAAAGATATTTCGCGCCGCAGTTTCCTTACCGTCACCGCCACGCTCTCGGCTGGACTGGCCCTTTCCGCCTGCACGACCGTCGATGAGGACGGCGAGCCGGTCACCGTCTCGAGCCGGGTGCCGGACTTCCCCGACTACGCAAGCATGTATGCGTCCGTTCAGGATGGCGGCTTCACCATTCCGGCAGTGCCTTACACCAAGATCCCGGAACGCTTTCTGCGCCAGGTCGTAAAAGATCCGACCGGAGAATCCCGCGGCACCATCGTCGTCGATACGCGATCCCATCATCTCTTCCTGGTGATCGGCGGCGGACGAGCGATCCGCTACGGCGTCGGGCTTGGACGCGCCGGCTTCGAATGGTCGGGACGCGCCGAAGTCGGCGCGCGTCGGGTCTGGCCGAAATGGTTCCCGCCGGACGAGATGATCGATCGCGATCCGAAACTCGAAAAATACCGGATGAGCTACGACAAGAAGAACGACGTCTATAATGGCGGTATGGAGCCCGGCGTCAGAAATCCGCTCGGCGCACGCGCGCTCTATCTCTATGAAGGCGGAAAGGACACGCTTTATCGCCTGCACGGTTCGCCGGAGTGGAACTCGATCGGCAAGTCGGTTTCGTCGGGCTGCGTGCGGCTGATGAACCAGGATATCATCGACCTCTACGCACGCGTGCCGGAAGGCACGCCCGTACTGGTGCGCTGACCCAACAAACGCCGGCCTCGCGCCGGCGTTTTTTTATCTCAGGCTCTTTTTCAGACTACCCAGTATACCCCGCACGAGTGCGCGGCCGAGTTGCGTGGACACCGAGCGCGCCAGCGACTTCATCGCGGCCTCGCCGACAGATTGCCGGTTCGACGACCGTCGTTTCGGCGTAGAGCCAGACCGGCTGCGGGACGACTTGGTCGGACGATCCTCCCCGTCGAAATCCGGCAGCGTCCAGCGCGAACCGCTTTCCGCACGGTCTTCTTTTTCTTCCTGCAGTTTCTCGCGCTCCGCCGCATCGGCGGCTTTCTCGGCGCGGGCCTTGAGCATTTCGGCAGCCGATTCCCTGTCGACCGTCTCATCGTAAAGTCCTGCGACGGGGCTGAGCTTTATCAGTTCCTTTCGCTCGTCATCCTCAAGCGGGCCGAGACGCGAGGATGGCGGGCGGATCAAGGTGCGCTGAACGATGCCCGGAACACCCTTGGCTTCAAGCGTGGAAACCAGCGCCTCCCCGACGCCCAGTTGGGTGATCGCTTCGTAGCAATCGAAATCGGGATTGGGCCGGAATGTATCGGCGGCGACCTTCACCGCTTTCTGTTCGCGCGGCGTATAGGCGCGCAAGGCATGCTGCACCCGGTTGCCGAGCTGCGAAAGGACCGTATCCGGCACATCGAGCGGGTTCTGCGTGACGAAGAACACGCCGACGCCCTTGGAGCGGATCAGCCGGACGACCTGTTCGACACGTTCGATGAGAATCTTGGGCGCTTCGTCAAAGAGCAGGTGCGCTTCATCGAAAAAGAAGACCAGCTTCGGCTTTTCCGGGTCGCCGACTTCCGGCAATTCCTCGAAAAGTTCCGAAAGCAGCCAGAGCAGGAAGGTGGCGTAGAGCCGCGGATTCATCATCAGCTTGTCGGCGGCAAGCACGTTGATCGCACCGAGGCCGTCGCGCGTCGTGCGCATCAGATCCTTGATGTCGAGGGCGGGCTCGCCGAAGAAGTGCTCGGCCCCTTCCCTTTCGAGCACGAGGAGCGAGCGCTGTATCGCACCTAGCGACGCGGAATGGACATTGCCGTAACGGCTCGAGATCTCCTTGGCGTTTTCGCCGAGGTGGACGAGCATGGACCGCAGGTCCTTCAGATCGAGCAGCAACAATCCTTCGTCGTCGGCGATTTCAAAGGCGATGTTGAGAACGCCTTCCTGTGCGTCGGACAGGTTCATCAGCCGCGAAAGAAGCAACGGTCCCATCTCGGAAATCGTCGCTCGAATGGGATGCCCCTTTTCGCCGAACAGATCCCAGAAGATGACAGGAAATTCCTGGAACTCGTAGGGATCGAGCTTGATCGTCTCCGCCCGCTTGAGCAGGAAGTCCTTCGCCTCACCCTTGGCCGCAATACCGGACAGATCGCCTTTGACATCGGCACAGAAGACCGGGACGCCAGCATTCGAAAACGACTCCGCAAGGATCTGCAGGGACACCGTCTTGCCCGTGCCGGTGGCGCCGGTGATCAGGCCATGGCGGTTAGCATAACGCAGTGACATGAATTCCTGCTTGAGGAAGCTGTCATCCGGATTGCGGCTGGCGCCAAGAAAGATACGATCCACTACGTCCCACATTGACGGCCTCGTTCCGTTTCATCGGTGATATCCGCGTATAGTCGGCGAGGCAAAAATCGGCAATGGCGGGGAAAAGCGGTTCGGGCGGGAAAAAAGAGGGCCAGCGCGGAACAATAGTCTTTACGGCCTCGACAGTTATTCATATTACGTAAACGTCAAAATTTGGAGCAAGACATGGACGAACTCATCTCCCGCATTACAGATTCTGTCGGAATTGACGCCGACGTCGCCAGGAAGGCCGTCGGCATGATCCTTGGCTTCCTCCAGAAGGAAGGGCCCAACGACAAGATCAGTGAAATGCTTGCGGCGATGCCGGGCGCGCAGGATCTTATCGACAATGCCCCGGAAGTCGGCGGCGGTATGTTCGGCGGTGGCGTGATGGGGCTTGGCTCCGCCCTGATGGGCCTCGGGCTCGGCATGGGCGAGATCAGCGGCGTTTCCAAGCAGACCGTCGACTTCGCCAAGGAAAAGGCCGGCGACGGCCCTGTCGACAACGTGATCGCCGCCATTCCCGGCCTGAGCCAGTTCGTCTGATTGAATTCGCGATTGCCTGACTATGCCCGGCCCAACGGCCGGGCTTTTTGTTTTGCGCCGCGCAACCAATGCTCTCATCCTTCGCTCGGGAGCGAATCGATGAAGCGACGCCTTTTTCTTACCCATGCCGGCACAGCCGCCCTTGGCGCGGCGACACCCTTTTCTGTGCGGGCACAGACGCGCCCTCTCCTCGGCTCCGGACTGCGCGGCACGCGAAACGCCCTGGAATTCGGCGTGGCGCCGGATACCGATATCGACCAGACCGCGGCCTTCCAGGCCATGCTGGAAACGGTCGCCGCCGAAGGCAACGCTCTCTTCCTGCCTGGCGGGATTTATGTTCTCGCCGGCATCGAATTGCCTGACGGCCTGCTGATCGAGGGAATTCCCGGCCGCACGCGGCTTGTGCATGCCGGAACGGGCCCTCTCCTTTCCGCGTCGCAAGCAACGGCGATCACGCTGCGCGGCCTTTCGGTCGATGCAGCGGGGCGTCCGGCGGACGGAGATCAGGGGCTTCTGGAGCTCCGCGATACGACCGGCTTCACTGCGGAAGAATGCAGTTTCGAGAATGCCGGCGTGGCCGCCATTCATCTGGAGCGCAGTTCCGCAGCGCTGATGCGCAACAGCGTTACCGACGCCTCCGGTGTCGCCATTTTCGGCCGCGATTCCGAAGGGCTGCGGATCGACGGCAACACGGTTCGGCGTTGCGCAAATGGCGGCATTCTCGTTTATCGCAGCGAGCCGGGGCGTGACGGGGCCGTGATCACCGGGAACAGCATTTCCGAGATCGGCGCGGCCAATGGCGGGACCGGCCAGTGGGGCAACGGGATCAACCTGTTCCGCGCCGACGATACGATCGTCGCCAACAATGTCATCTCCGGCAGCGCATTTTCCGCCATTCGCGGCAACACGGTGCGCAACATGCAGGTGACCGGCAATGTCTGTCGCGACAGCGGCGAGACCGCGATCTATGCGGAATTCGCTTTCGCGAACGCGCTGATTTCCGACAATATCGTCGAAGGGGCGGCGAACGGTATTTCCGCACCCAATCTCGATCACGGAGGCCACGGCGCGACGATCAGCGGCAATATCGTGCGAAACCTGCACGCGGATGGCCCGTATGACCCCGGTTTTCCCGGGTTCGGGACCGGGATCGGCGTCGAGGCGGACGCTGTCGTCACCGGCAATCTGGTCGAAAGTGCGCCGCTTTACGGCATCAATGCCGGATGGGGCCCGTTCCTGCGCGATGTGGTTGTCGCATCGAACACGATCCGCGATGCCCGCATCGGGATCGGCGTATCGGCGGCCGACGGCGCCGGGCGGGCGCTGATCCGCGGCAATCTTATCGCGGCGCGCGAAACCGGCATCCAGGCCCATGCCTGGGCGAAAGCCGTCGCGCCGGACCTGCTGGCCGATCCGGCGGCGGCGCCGGCCAACATCACGCTGTCGGACAATCTTTCGAGCGGCGGATAAGCGCGACAGCGGCGATCCAAGGCCGTCTCTTCGCCGTATTCGCAAATGAGGATTGAGACGACCGCCAGCCGGACCGGCTGCGGCGGAGAAGCAAAACAAACGGGCACGACCGGATGCGCTACCTGCGGATCGCAACGATTTTCATCACGCTGGTTTTCCTCGTGCCGATGGCGGCGGCGGCCGGCTGGTGGGCGACAGTCGACCGGCCGACCTCGTGGCGCAGCGCCAACTGGTCCTCGTCCGGCCTCCTCCCCTCTCCCGAACAGGAGCCGGATGCGGCGATCTATGTGCTGGCGGCGCGGACGGGCGGCTTCAAGGGCGCGTTCGCGGTTCACAGCTGGATCGTTCTGAAAGAACCTGGCGCAAACCGTTACGAGCGCTATGAAAAAGTCGGTTGGGGCACTCCGATCCGCCGGGACGCCTATGACGCCGACGCGGCCTGGTATTCGAACCGGCCCTGGGTCGTTGCGAAACTGACCGGTCAGAACGCCGAGGCGGCGATGCCGAAAATCCGCGCGGCGATCGCCAGCTATCCGTTCAGCCATCGCGGCGACTACCGGATCTGGCCGGGCCCGAACTCGAACAGCTTCGTCGCCCATGTGATGCGGGAAGTGCCGGATATCGACGCCGTGCTGCCGCCCAACGCCGTCGGACGCGACTATCTTGCCGGCGGCACGTGGTTCGCGGTCGATCCGGACGGCCGCGACGTGCATTTTTCGCTGTTCGGGCTTGTCGGCCTGTCGGCGGGCCTGCGCAGCGGGTTCGAAATCCATCTGCTCGGCCAGACCGCGGGGGTCGACTTCCTGCATCCGGCGCTGAAAATCCCGGCGATCGGGCGCGTCGGGATCTAGCGCATTTCAGGTTCAGATCGACTGGTTGTAGTCGCCGACCTCGCCGTTTTCGCGCAGGATGGCGTCGACGGCGCGGAACATGTCGAGCTTGCGCTCCTCCGACACCGGACTTTCGACCACGACGACGAGTTCCGGCTTGTTGGACGATGCCCGGACCAGCCCCCAGGTGCCGTCGTCGGCGACCACGCGCACGCCGTTGACCGTGACGAGATCGGCGATCGGATGGCCGGCCACCGTCTCGCCGGCGTCGCGCATCGCGGTGAAGCGCTCGACCACGCGCGCGATGACATCGTATTTCACCTCGTCGGGACAATGCGGCGACATGGTCGGCGATCCGTGGGTCAGCGGCAGCGCGCGGTAGAGGTCGGCCATCGACCTGTCCGGATTGCGGTCGAGCATCCGGCAGACCGCGATCGCCGTGACCAGGCCGTCATCGTAGCCGCGGCCGATCGGCGGATTGAAGAAGAAATGGCCGGATTTCTCGAAACCCGCGATCGCGCCGAGTTCGGCGACGCGGCGCTTGATGTAGGAATGGCCGGTCTTCCAGTAGTCGGTTTCGGCGCCGTTGGCCTGCAACACCGGATCGGTCATGAACAGGCCGGTCGATTTCACGTCGACGACGAATTTCGCGTTCTCATGCAGCGAGGAGATGTCGCGCGCCAGCATGACGCCGACCTTGTCGGCGAAGATCTCGCTGCCCTCGTTGTCGACAACGCCGCAGCGATCGCCGTCGCCGTCGAGACCGAGGCCGACATCCGCCCCGGTCTCGAGCACCTTGTCGCGGATGGCGTGGAGCATTTCCATGTCTTCCGGGTTCGGGTTGTAGCGCGGGAAGGTGTAGTCGAGATCGACATCCAGCGGGATGACCTCGCAGCCGATCCTTTCCAGCACTTCGGGCGCGAAAGCCCCGGCCGTGCCGTTTCCGCAGGCCGCGACGACCTTCAGTTTGCGGGACAGCGAAACGCCCTGCGTCAGATCATCAATGTAGCGGGCGCGGAAATCCGCCACGGCCTCGTAGGAGCCGCCGCCCCTCAGGTCGAAATCGCCGCCGAGCACGATGTCGCGCAGCTGCGCCATTTCGTCCGGACCGAAGGTCAGCGGGCGCTCGCATCCCATCTTGACGCCGGTCCAGCCGTTTTCGTTATGGGACGCGGTCACCATCGCCACGGACGGGGCGTCGAGCGCGAATTGCGCGAAATAGGCCATCGGCGACAGAGCCAGGCCGATATCCTTCACGTCGGCGCCCGCGGCCATGAGGCCTTGCGTCAGCGCCAGCTTGATCGACAGGGAATAGAAGCGGAAATCGTGGCCCACCACGATCTTCGGGCCCGCGCCAAGCCGCCGGATCAGCGTGCCGAGCCCCATGCCGAGCGCCTGGACGCCGAGCAGGTTCAGTTCCGGAGCCTTGTCGGACGCCGGGTGGCCGAACCACCAGCGCGCGTCATACTCCCGGAAACCGGTCGGTTTCACCAGGGGCTCCGTTTCGAACGCAAAGGTGTTCGGCTTGAGATCTGCGCGCGGTTTCATCGAAAGGTTGCCCCCTGTCCGTTTGAGGATGAATCGCCTGACGGTCCCGCAAACCTCTAAGCCGAGGGGGCCGCCATGTACAGGCGATGCGAGGCCTCCCGCATTTCTCTCAAAGAATCGATATCGCGCACTTGCGGGAACAAGTGTCGGGCGCTATAGACCGCCTCCGTTGGTCGCGGAGTGTAGCGCAGCCTGGTAGCGCACCTCGTTCGGGACGAGGGGGTCGCAGGTTCAAATCCTGCCACTCCGACCACTTCCTCAAAAACTCCAGAGATATTTGCCCGCCTCCACGCGTGGAGAGGTCTGCGCCCTGTCGCAGGAACGCGGACGATCGAAACGGGAGGCCGGCGCAGCCCCCCTTTTCCGGCATTCATCAAACTCGCGGAGCATCGCTGTCGCGAACGCGAACTGTGTAAACGTTAAAAATCCTCTCTCCCGCATTCCCCAGAAAAAGCAGGCGCAAATTGCGGGATATCCACAGCACCGCGGTTTTGCTTTCCTTGCATCAGGGAATTGACAGAGGGGAAGTCGATGGAACCCGCCAGAACGCCAGTCGAAAGGCGCCTTTCCAATCGAACTCGATGTTCGCACTTGGCCGAGATAAAGATCGGGGCGAATGTAACGATCCACGCAATCGTCAAGGATCTCTCCGGCGGCGGCGCCAAGATTCAGCTCCCCCGCGATGCATGGATGCCAAGATCATTCGTGCTTTCCATACCGGACAAGTTGCTTTATCAACAGGCAATCTGCCGCTGGCGTCGCGGAGACTTCGCAGGCCTGGAATTTGTCGCAGATCAGCCATGATTTTGACATAATTTGTAACTAACGCCGCCGCGATACCGGTTGTATTTGGCGATTTTTGCGAAAGCCGCCAGCGTTTCGGACGCCCTGCCCTTTGTGAGCGTGGGCCAATCGTAACCTCTCTCGAACTGAAAACGACAACCCCCTATTAAGACCAGTCAATCCGTTCCGGTTTTCGGCACGATTGATTAACAACGGACAATCGAGAAAATGGCGCAGACCGCCGCTCCGCTTAACGATGAAGCCGGTACAGGGTTCGTCGACCGAATTGCAGATTGCAAGACGAGCTATGACATCCTCCGCCTGACACGTGAAATCGCGAAATCCTACGATTTCCAGTACTTCTCTATCATGCGCCTGCCGAGCGCGGACGAACGGGCCCTGGCGTCTCTTTACATCATCAGCAACTGGCCGCCGGATCTGATCAACAGCTACGATCAGCTTGGCCTGCTGGAGCACAGCCCGGTGATCAGCGCATTGCGTCGGAGCACGAAACCCTTCGTCTGGCGACTGGAAGATGTGAACCGGAACCGGGCGGACGGACGGGAAGACGAAATCGAGACGCTTTTCGCAGCCTATGGTTTTCATCGCGGTGTCTATTTCCCGGCCCAGGAACCATCCGGAGAACGAGGCGCGGTGTCCTTCAGCGGCTCGCGCGATACACCGTCGAATACGGAGTTGATGGAACTGAGCTTTCTCTCGAACCTGATCTACGAGAAGGTCGCGGAAATCAAAAAACCGGCGCCGACCCCCGATCAGACTCTGAGCGCGCGCGAGCGCGAATGTCTGCACTGGACTGCCAGCGGGAAGACGAGCTCCGAGATCGCCACGATCCTCGAACTGTCCGAGCACACCGTGAATCACTATCTGAGCGCAGCATGCCAGAAGCTCGGCGCAACCAACCGGGCGCATGCGGTCGCGCGCGCAATTCGCGCCGGACTGGTGGACTGAACCATGATCAAAGCGGCTCATCCGCAACTGCACCTCGAGGTCAGGGAATCGCTGCGCGCGCAGCAATCCCTTGCCGAGATCGGCCTCGAAGACGCGTCCCTGCTCGATGCGCTGTCCCAGTTCGACCTGTACGGCGCCTGGCGCATCGATCTCGAAACGGGGATGGTTTACTGGACCCGCGACGTGTTCGAAATCCACGGGATGAATTTCCGGGAAGGCGCCGTGGATCTGAACAGGATGATATCCCTCTATCACCCGGATGACCGCGAACTCGTCATGAACTGCATCGAGGAGGCCGCCACCCGCAAGACAGGTTTCCGCTACGTTTTGCGGCTGACGACGCCCGACGGTCATGGCAAACTGGTCAAATGCAATGGCTGTTTTCGAATCAATCGCGAGGGACGCGAAGAGATCTACGGCACGTTTTCGCAGTTCCAGGAGCGCATCCGGACTGTCGCCGTCAGTTCGTGACGTTTCTCGTCACGAGGCAAAAACCTCAACAATCCCGAATATTTGAATCATGCTTTAACTATTATACTTCACGTTCAAAGTCCGATCCGAACCGGAAGAAACGCATAAGCGACGGCGGTGGCCAAGAAAGGTCTCGGATTGCTGATTTTCGACACTAAGTTGGTGTCATGTGAGCGTAGAAGGCGTTAAGGCGGCATTGTGAAGGTCATTGCCAGGAAGGTTTCCCCGAAATGGGCATTAGGCGCGCGGCTTGGCCGCGCGGCAAGCTTGTGTGCCTTGCTGGCTGCCGGCTCCGTCCCGTTCGTACCGTCCCATGCCCACGCCTTCGAACTGTTCGGCCGATGCATATTCGGATCCTGCAAGAACGGCGATGAGGACGGCCCGATCGATCCTAAACACTACGAGGCGACGCTTACCGTCCTGTCGGAGGGCGCGCCGGATCGTGATCTCGAAAAGGCGGTAGCGAATGCATCGCTTCTGTGGCGCGAGCGGCGCGAAGCAACGGCCGGCTCCGCCGGACTGCTGACGCGCGCGAAAGGCGACTACAAGCGCATTCTTGCCGCTCTTTACAATGAAGCACGGTACGCCGCCGAGATCTCGATCGCCTGGAACGGTCGTGAAATCTCGGCGATCCCCCCCGGCACGGAGTTGCCCGACAATATCGACCTGACGATCACGGTGAATGCCGAGGCGCCATTCCAGTTCGGCAGGACGGAGATCGTCAACCAGGCCCCGCCTGCCAGAACGCGCGACGACCGGGTCGACCAGCCGGAAGCCGAAGGCTTCATGACCGGCGCCCCCGCCTATGCCACCTCGGTCAAGAAGGCCGGACGGCTGGTTGTCGAAGCCTGGAAACAGCAGGGCTACGCGAAAGCCAAGATCGCCGAACAGCAGGTCACAGCCAATCACGACACCCGCGAACTGAATGTGCGCCTCACGGTAGAGCCGGGCCAACGCGCCGTTTACGGACCGGTGGAGGTCGAAGGCACGGATCGCATGCGCGCACAATTCGTGCAGCGTCAGACAGGGCTGATCCCAGGACGCGAATACGATCCGGACGATCTGAAACGCGCGGAAAAACGATTGCAGCGCCTCGGCGTGTTCAGCTCGGTTTCGCTGAAACAGGCCGAGCGGATCAATAGCGACGGCACGCTGCCTTTCATGCTCACGGTCCAGGAGAGGAAGTTGCGGCGCATCGGGCTGGGTGCAACCGTTTCAACCGCCGACGGCGCCGGGGTGGAGGGATACTGGCTGCACCGCAACCTCTGGGGCCGGGCGGAGCGTTTGCGCTTCGACGGGCGGATCGCGGGTCTCGGCACAACGACCGAATTTCAGGATCTCGACTATTTCCTCGGTGCGGAACTGACACTGCCTGGACGTTTCACGCCGGATACGGACATCGCCATAGGCGGGTTTTTCGAGCACAAGGTGCTCGATCTCTATTCGACGAACCGGGGCTCAGTCTCCGTTGCGGCCACGCATTTCTACAGCGACGAAATCACGTTCGGACTGGGAAGTCATGTCAGTTACGGCCAGTATGACGACGTCTTCGGCCGCCGCAATTTCGGCGTTGTCGGGCTGGAAGCGAGCGTGGAATATGACACGCGCGACAGCGAACTCGACACGAAAGACGGGCTTTATCTGCGCGCAGCGGCGAAACCATTTTACGAATGGGAGTTCGGCAACGCCGTCGGCAAAGCCGAAGCGGAGGCCCGTATCTACCGCGCGCTCGGGCCGGAGGAACGCACTGTCCTCGCGGGGCGGCTGAAAATCGGCACGATTATCGGCGCGCCCATTTCCGAAATTCCACAGGACGAATTGTTCCTGGCCGGCGGCGGCACCTCCGTGCGCGGCTATCCCTATCGCGGTATCGGCGTGCCCGTGCAGGGCGGCACATCCGGCGGACGGGCCCTGTTCGAGGCTTCAGCGGAAATCCGGCAGGACGTTACCGACACGATCGGCATCGTCGGCTTTGCCGATGTCGGCCACGTCAACAGCGGCGCGTTCCCGGATTTCTCGGGCGACGTTCGCGTCGGCGCGGGCCTGGGCCTGCGTTACGACACGGGCCTTGGTCCGCTGCGCCTCGACGTGGCGATTCCGCTCAATCACAAGGCCGGCGATCCGAATTTCGCGGTCTATGCAGGTATCGGGCAGGCATTCTGATGACGCGTATCCGACACCTTATCGGCCTGCTTATCCTCGCTGCGCTCGCCGTCTGGTGGAGCATGCCCGCATTGACGCAGGATTCCGAAGAAGCACAGAAATCCGGCTTCATCCGCTTCGTCGAGGAACGACTGTCCACGCCGAACCGGCAAATCAGCCTCAACGGAATTCAGGGCAGCCTCTCATCGGATGTCCGCTTCACGAGCATCACGATCGCCGATGAAAACGGCGTCTGGCTGACAATCGAAAATCCGAGACTGCAGTGGACACGCACCGCGCTTCTTGCCGGCAGGCTCGACATCCAAAGCCTGACCGCGGAACGGATCGACTGGCCGCGCATGCCCGTTGCCGATCAGAGCATGCCAGCGCCGGAAGCGAGCGGCTTCTCGCTTCCCGACCTGCCCGTTTCGGTCGATATCGGCGAACTCGCCGTCCAGGAAGCGCATTTCGGTGCTCCGGTCTTCGGGCTTGAATCCACCCTGTCCCTCAACGGCCAGTTGTCGCTGAACGACGCCGCGCTTGCCGCCAATCTCGACATCCAGCGCCTCGACGGACCGGGCGGACAGCTGGCATTGCAAACCTCCTATTCGGACCAGAGCGGACAGCTCGACATCGATTTGTCGCTGCAGGAGCCGAAAAACGGTGTCGTCGCGAACCTGCTGAACATTCCTGAACGCCCGCCGGTGGCGTTGACGATTGCCGGATCGGGGCCCCTTTCCGAGTTTGCCGCACAGATTGCCTTTGATGCGGATGGCGAACGCGTCGCGGACGGCTCCGTAAACGTCACCGAAGACGCATCCGGCGCTCGCCTTCTCGGCTTCGACCTTTCCGGCCCAATCGCCCGTATCCTGCCTGAGGAACATCGTGCCTTTTTCGGCAGCGATACGGCGCTCACGGCGCAAGCCCTGCTGCGTGCGGATGGCGGTATCGATATCCGGGAATTGCAGCTCGACAGCGGCGCTCTCGACATCTCCGCGTCCGGCTCGACGCTAGCCGACGGCTTCCTGCGCGACCTGACTGTGGACGCGACGCTGCGATCCGCCGACGCTGGCCCCGTGCGCCTGCCGCTCGGAGGCGAACCGGTAACGGTCGACAACGGAAAGCTCTCGCTTCGCTACGGCACCAATGACGCCGACAGCTGGACGCTGTCCGGATTGATCGACGGCGTCACCCTGCCCAATGCAGAAATCGCCGAGCTGAGCATCGATGGCGGCGGCGCCATCGCCGGCCTGGACACCCCGGACAATCGGTCGGTCACATTTTCGGTTCAAGGCGAGGCATCCGGGATACGGCCCCAGGATCCGGGCGTCGCGAAGGCGGTCGGCGACACGATCACCTTTTCAACCGATGGCGACTGGAAGACGGCGGAACCGATCCGCATCGAAAATGCCCGGATCGCCGGAAACACGCTGGATATCGATGCGCAGGGCCTTATCGAGGACATGGTCTTCAAAGGCAGCGCAAAGGTGGAGGCCGCCGACCTGCAGGCCTTCTCGCTCGTGGCCGACCGCGACCTCGCCGGCAAGGCGTCGCTTGGCGTGAACGGAGATGCCGGCCTCGTCGGCGGAAGCTTCGATCTTACCTTCGACGGTTCACTGACCGATGCGCGGATCGGCACCGACTCCGTCGACCGGCTGCTGGCCGGCGAAACGCGGCTGACAGGCGGCGCGGCGCGGACAGAGGACGGGCTGAGATTCCGCGAACTTGTGCTTTCCAATCCGCAGGCCGAGGCGCGCATCGACGGCAGCTTCGCCAGCCGCAGCGCGGATTTGCAAATCAAGGCGACGATCGCCGAAATGGCGCGGATCGTCGACAATGCGTCCGGACGCATGACGCTGGACGCTGCCGTCAACAAGCCGGAAGGCTCCTCGCGAGAGGCATCCTACGACGTGAAGGCGCAGCTTGGCCTCGCCGATGCCCGGCTCGCCGACCGGGCCGTACCGGCCGCCAATCTGACCTTCGACGGCCGGGTTGCCGGCGCCGACATCATCGGCACGATCTCGGGTGACGGTTCGATCGGCGGCGAGGCTCTCGCGGTCAAAGCCTCGCTGGCGCGCAGCGAGGATCGGGTGTCGCTCTCCGATCTGCTGCTCCGTGTCGGCGCTGCACGTCTGAGCGGCGATCTTTCGAGCGAAAACGGTCGCGTCGACGGACAGGTCGAGATAGCGGCGAACGATATCGCTCCGCTGGCGGCGCTTGCCTTGGTGGATGCCTCCGGGGCGGTGAACGGAACCGCCGAGATTTCAGGCACTGCCAGCGATCCGCAGGTCGCCTTTACCGTGCGCGGCACGGGAATCGACGCTCCACAGCTTCGCGCCGCGTCGGTATCGCCGATCACGCTCTCGGCGTCGGGCAGCTATGGCGGCGGTGCGGTTCGCCTGTCGCAGTTCAATGCGGAAAACGCGCAGGATCTGAAATTTTCGGGATCGGGCACCATCCCGCTGTCTGGTTCCGGCCTGTCGGTGTCGGTCAATGGCAACGCGCCGCTGGCGCTTGCCGAACGGTATCTCGCGGCGCGCGGCACGCGGCTCAGCGGCACGTTGCGCATCGACGCGACGATCGGCGGCTCTTTGTCCGCGCCGAGCGCCGACGGGCTGTTCTCGATCTCCAACGCCTCGGTCAACGATCCGCTGTCCAATCTGCGGCTGAACCAGATCGGGGTGGTGGCCGGGCTGCGCGGCGACACGCTGTCGATCAACCGCATGACAGGCCAGCTTGCCGGTGGCGGCTCGGTCAGCGTTTCCGGCACGATCGGTCTTTCGGGACAATTGCCGGCCAATCTCTCCATCAGGCTTTCCAACGCCACCTATTCCGACCGGCAGACGATCCGGACAACGCTTTCCGGCGATCTCGCCGTTTCCGGCGGATTGACCGCCGGCCCGCTGATTTCCGGCCGGATCGACCTGCTTGGAACCGAAATCACGGTGCCCGAAACGCTGACCGGGGAAGCGGATCTGCTCGACGTTCGCCATGTCGATCCCGACAGCGGCACGCTGAAGACCCTGCAGCGCATCCAGGCCGTGTTGCCGAAGGACAGCGGTAGCGGGCCGCAGGCGCCGGTCCGTCTCGACGTGACGCTCAATTCGCCCAATCGCATCTTCGTGCGCGGGCGCGGGATCGATGCCGAAATGGGCGGCCGGTTGCGCGTGACCGGCTCGCTGGACAATCTCCAGCCGATTGGCGGTTTCACGCTGATCCGCGGACGCCTGTCGATCCTCAACAAGCGGCTCGACCTGACCGAAGGCCGGATCACGATGACAGGTTCGCTCGACCCCATGATCGACCTGACTGCGCAAGTCAGCGGCGAGGACGTCGTCGCGACCCTGCGGCTTTACGGCCGGGCATCCGATCTTTCGCTGAAGCTCTCCTCGTCACCGGAACTGCCGCAGGACCAGATCCTCGCCCGCGTTCTGTTCGGCAAGAGCATATCGAGCCTCTCTCCCCTGCAGATCGCCAATCTCGCGACCGCGGCGGCGTCTCTCGCCAGCGGCGGCGGGAGCGGCGGGCTGTCGGAACAGATCCGCCAGGGGATCGGCGTGGACGATCTCGACATCACCCAGGACCAGGAAGGCAATGTCGGCGTGCGGGCCGGCAAATACATCCAGGACAATGTCTATCTCGACATCCAGGCCGGCCAGAGCGGTGGCGAGGCGTCGATCAATCTCGATATCACCGACAGTCTGACAGCGAAGGGCACCGTCGATACCGAGGGCGATTCGAAGCTGGGTATCTTCTACGAGAAAGACTACTAGGGCCGGCGCTCAGGCGCGCAGATCAGCCGTGCGGGCCTTTTCGATGCCAAATACCGACAAGGCTGTGCGAACGATGCCAGCCTTGTCGAGGCCGGCGAGTTCGTACATTCGCTCGGGCTTTGCCTGATCCATGAAGATATCCGGCATGACGAGCGCGCGGACCTTCAGGCCGCCATCCAGAAGCCCTTCCTCCGCGAGGAATTGCAGGACGTGGCTGCCGAAGCCGCCGACCGAGCCTTCCTCGATGGTGATCAGCATCTCGTGCTCACGGGCAAGCCGTCTCACGAGTTCGCGGTCGAGCGGCTTGGCGAAGCGGGCGTCGGCCACCGTGGTGGGCAGGCCGTAGCTGTCGAGTTCCTCGGCGGCGGTGATCGCATCCGCGAGCCTCGTCCCGAGGGACAGGAGCGCGATCTTGCTTCCCTCGCGCACGATCCGGCCCTTGCCGATGTCGAGGATCTGGCCGCGTTCCGGCATCTCGACGCCAACGCCTTCGCCGCGCGGATAGCGGAAGGCGATCGGGCCGTCATCATAAGCAGCGGCGGTGCGAACCATGTGTTTCAGTTCCGCCTCGTCCGCAGCCGCCATGACGACGAAGCCCGGGAGGCAGGACAGGTAGGCGACATCGAAGGCGCCCGCATGGGTGGCGCCGTCCGCACCGACGAAGCCCGCCCTGTCGATCGGGAAACGAACCGGCAATCGCTGAATGGCGACATCGTGGACGACCTGGTCATAGGCGCGCTGCAGGAAAGTGGAATAGATCGCGGCGAACGGCTTCATACCGTCTGCGGCCATACCGGCGGCGAAGGTGACGGCGTGCTGTTCGGCGATGCCGACATCATATGTGCGGTCCGGAAACTCCTTGTCGAAAATATCGATGCCGGTGCCCGACGGCATTGCCGCGGTGACGGCAACGATCCGATCATCCTCGCGGCCTTCCTGAACCAGCGACTCGCCGAAAACCCTTGTGTAGGCCGGTGCATTCGGCTTCGGTTTTGCCTGCGCGCCGGTAATGACATCGAACTTCGCGACGCCGTGATACTTGTCGGCTGCCTGTTCGGCCGGGGCATAGCCCTTGCCCTTCTGGGTTACACAATGGATCAGAACCGGACCGTTCATGTTGTCGCGCACATTGCGCAGCACGGCGAGCAGTGTCGGCAGATCGTGACCGTCGATCGGGCCGATATGGTAGAAGCCGAGTTCCTCAAACAGCGTTCCGCCAGTGACATAGCCTCGTGCGTGTTCCACAGCGCGCGTGATCGCGCGGTCCACACGACGGCCCAGATAGGCGGTCAGCTTTTTGCCGAAATCGCGGAATCCGATATAGGTCGATCCGGATGCCAGCCGGGCCAAATAAGCACTCATCGCGCCGGTCGGCGGCGCGATCGACATGTCGTTGTCGTTCAGAATGACGATCTGGCGCGCATCGAGGGCGCCGGCATTGTTCAATGCCTCATAGGCCATTCCCGCCGACATGGCGCCGTCGCCGATAACGGAAATGACGTGGCGGTCGATGTTCTGCAGCCGTGCGGCCTCGACCATGCCGAGACCCGATGAAATCGACGTCGAAGAATGCGCCGCGCCGAAGGGATCGAATTCGCTCTCGTCGCGCTTGGTGAAACCGGAAAGCCCGCTTTCCTGACGCAGCGTGCGTATTCTGTCGCGGCGTCCAGTCAGGATCTTGTGCGGATAGCACTGGTGCCCGACATCCCAGATCAGCCGGTCATGCGGGGTATTGAATACGTTGTGGATGGCGATCGTCAATTCGACCACGCCAAGACCAGCGCCGAGATGTCCACCGGTTTTGGACACGGCGTCGATCATCTCCATGCGCAGTTCTTCGGCCAGTTGCGGAAGCAGCTTGTCGTCCAGGTCGCGAAGGCGCGAAATATCGGTAATGCCGTCCAGCAGGGGCGTTTCGAGCGCGGTATTGGTCACTTATCGGTTCCGTTCATTCAGACAGGCATAGCCGAAACAGCGGTCCTGTCACAAGCAGCGCGGCCTTTTTGCAACGAAACATGGCGACAGGAGGGTGATTTTCAACCAGCCCCGTGGTCTCAGGCGAGGAGCCTGTCCTGGCGGGCGCGCAATTCGGCGATCAGCGAGTTATCGCTTGGCCTGGCATTGTCCCAGGTTAGCAGGTCGCCCTTGGCAATCGGTTTCAGCGCCAGTCCGTTCTCCAGAAGTCCGCAGGGAATGGCGTTGGCGCGCTTTGCGTCTTCCGCAGTCAGCGTCCATGATCGGTAGCAATACTGGCCAACGGCATCGAGTTTCTCGCCAGCGGCGATGTCGCGCTTGGCCACCGCACAGACCTCGGCGACACGTCGCGACAGCGGCACCATGTCGCGCTTGCCATGCAGGACGACACGCGCCGCGGTCAGCGGCACTTCGAGCGAAGTCAGATGATAGGGGCGATGGAAGGTGAAATAAGGTCCCTCGCCCATTTTCAGGTCGGCCATGCGCTCATGGATACGCGGATGTTCCGCCTTGACGATCACGAAAACGCCCGGCGACACGCCCTTGCCAATCGAATAATCGACGCAACCCGGCTTAGACAGCACGCCGCCATCCTCCTGCGGGATCAAGACGGAAGAAAGCTGATCGACCGTGGCGCGTGGGCCGTGCATGCCCGGAATGTCCGGCACAAGGCCAGTGGCATTCGCGATGGCGGCCATCTCCACCATCGTCTTGGATCCGTCGACGAACTCAACCAGCATCCGGACGCTCATGTTCCGCCGGTCGGCTTCTTCCTGATAGTCATCCGGCACCGCGTCGAAATGCAGAGGGTTGTTCTTGCCCTTCCCCGCACAGACAACGGAATGGCCCATCGCCGTAACGAATTCGATGATCTCCATGCAGGACGACGGTTCGTCACCGGCGCCGAGGGTGTAAATCACCCCGGCCTTCTCGGCCTCGTGTTTGAGATACGGGCCAATGCAGACATCGCACTCGACATTCATCATGATGAGATGCTTGCCGTGACCTATGGCCCGCATGCCGATATCAGCGCCTGCCTCCGGCACGCCGGTTGCGTCGATCACGACATCGATCAGTCCATGCGACAAGGCAAGGTCCAGATCCTGTGTGACGGCGATCCGTCCCGCTTCCATCGCGGTGGACATCTGGTCGTGCGTGGCAACGTCCTGCGTATGACCCGGTTCGCCATAGGCCAGCTCTGCACCGATCGCCGCGCGCCCTCGCGTACGCTCCACAACGGCGCCGACACGAACGCCCTCCATCTGGGCAACCTGGGTGAAGATGTCGGTCCCCATCTCGCCGGTCCCAACGAGACCGATGCGGATGGGTTTGCCCGCAGATGCGCGTTCGCGCAGTTCAGCGGCGAGGCCTGTCAGTGCAACATTGGGAGGCGGTATCGGCATGAATTCTCTGGCGCAAAGCACGCCGAACCCGCGGCGAGCATCCGCAATCTTCTTCACCATCGCAAAGGCGAAAGCAACCGCGAAGGCGTTTATGACACACTGGCAAATCCCGCCCGCGATCACAAATCGCGAGTCGGATCAGTCTCATAGGCGCAGCGGAGAAGCAGTGCATCAAGGCTTCATCACGCCGCGATCACAGATCGAGCGAAGCGATCAATTCCCTGACCTCGTCACGCACATCATCGTGCTTCAGCGCCAGCATGATGTTGGCTTCGAGGAAGCCGAATTTCGAGCCGCAATCATAGGTCCGCCCATTGAAGGAAACGCCGTAAAAGGGCTCTGTTTCCATCATGGTCAGCATGGCATCGGTCAGCTGTATCTCACCGCCCGCGCCGGTCGACTGGTTGGCCAGAAGCTCCATCAACCCGGGCTGAAGAATGTAGCGACCATTGATATAGAGATTGGACGGAGCGGTCCCCGGAGCGGGCTTCTCCACCATCCCGGTGATCTCGAACGCTTTTCCCTTTTCCTCGCCTGTCGATACGATGCCGTATTTGTGGGTCAGCTCGGGCGACGTTTCCTGCAAGGAAATGATGTTTCCGCCGACTTCTTCATAAGCATCCATCATCTGCTTCAGACATCCCGGCTCGCCGTCCATGACCATGTCGGGAAGCAAGACCGCGAAGGGTTCGTCGCCAACAATGTCACGCGCGCACCAAACGGCGTGACCGAGGCCGAGCGGCTTCTGCTGGCGCGTGAAACTGACCTGCCCGGCGCCCGGCGTTTCGGCATCGAGCTTGTCGGCGGCCGCTTCCTTGCCGCGGCTGCGCAGCGTTGAGTCAAGCTCATACTGATAGTCGAAGTGATCCTCGATCAGGCCCTTGCCACGGCCGGTCACGAAGATGACATGTTCAATTCCCGCCTCGAAAGCCTCGTCGACGCAATACTGGACGACGGGACGGTCGACGACCGTCAGCATTTCCTTCGGCGTCGCCTTGGTCGCGGGAAGAAATCGTGTTCCGAGACCTGCTACCGGGATAACTGCTTTACGTACGGGTTTAACCATCAGGGTGCGCACTCCTTGGTCTTAAACGCTTCGGTTGTATAATTTCGCGATGCAACATCACATAGATCAAACGGGGTAACGCGTTCGGAGTTCCAAGGCAAATCCGAACAAGAAATGGACATCGTACGGCCGAAAATATAGTTCGCTCTCGAAACAGCAGATATCAGAGCAGAACGATTGAGGTTGGGATTGACCGAGGGGCATACGAAAATCGACGACCTGACCGCGGTCACGCTGAAGGCCGGCGAGATCGCGATGGCTATATATGCGCGCGATCATGACGTTGCGATCAAGCAGGACAACAGCCCGGTCACGGAAGCCGACCTCGCCGTCGACAATCTGCTGTTTCCAGTGCTTCGCGAACTCTACCCGGACATTGCGATCGTCACCGAGGAACGCGCCGCCACACATGGCGCGATACCGCCGGACGGGACGTTCTTTCTTGTCGACCCGATCGACGGGACCAAGGAATTCATAAAGAAGACCGGAGAGTTCACGATCAATATCGCCCTGGTCGAGAACGGCATACCGACTGCCGGCATCGTCTACGCCCCGGCGATCGGACGCATGTTCGTCGGGGACCTGTCGTCAGGCGCCTACGAGATCGATTCCGCCGGGAATTCGCGGAAAATCGAGGTCCGCACCTGCGGCGACGACATGACAGCCATCGCCAGCCGCTCGCACCTCACGAAGGAAACCGAAGACTTCATTTCTCAAAATAAAATTTCGGATTGCGTGAACGCCGGTTCCTCACTGAAATTTTGCCTTGTCGCGGCGGGGGAAGCGGACATTTATCCGCGTTTCGGACCGACGATGGAATGGGATACCGCGGCGGGACACGCGGTTCTCCTGGCTGCCGGAGGACAGGTTTTGACATGCGACGGTTCGCCGCTTAGCTACGGCAAAACCCAGTTCAGGAACCCCTATTTCATCGCCGCATCGCCGACCGCTCACTACTCGATACCGACGACGGTCCAAGCCACATAAGCCCGCTTCGCGCGGACGTTTATTCGACAGGCGATCTTCGGAGCCATCCACCGCATGCAAACGCTCACCCATCTCCAGCGCCTAGAAGCCGAGAGCATCCACATCATGCGTGAAGTGGCGGCCGAGGCGGACAATCCTGTCATGCTGTATTCGATCGGCAAGGACTCGGCTGTCATGCTGCATCTGGCGCTGAAGGCCTTCTACCCGTCAAAACCGCCCTTCCCGCTCATGCATGTCGATACGACATGGAAGTTCCGGGAGATGATCGCCTTTCGCGACAAGATCGCGGAGAAATACGGCCTCGATCTGATCGTGCATATCAACGAGGACGGCGTGCGACAGGGTGTCGGCCCGTTCAGCCACGGATCGGCGCTTCATACCGACATCATGAAGACCCAGTCGCTCAAACAGGCGCTCGACAAGTACAAGTTCGATGTCGCCTTCGGCGGGGCGCGCCGCGACGAGGAGAAATCGCGCGCCAAGGAGCGCGTTTTCTCGTTCCGAACCGCCGATCATCGCTGGGATCCGAAAAACCAGCGGCCGGAACTCTGGCGCATCTTCAACACGCGCAAGGCGAAGGGTGAATCGATCCGGGTCTTTCCGCTCTCCAACTGGACCGAGCTCGATATCTGGCAGTACATCCACCTCGAGAAGATCGACATCGTGCCACTCTATTTCGCGGCGAAGCGCCCGGTGGTCGAGCGCGACGGCACGCTGATCATGGTCGATGACGAGCGCATGCCGCTCAAACCCGGCGAAGTGCCGCAAGAACGGATGGTGCGCTTCCGCACGCTGGGCTGCTATCCGCTGACCGGCGGCATAGAGAGCGACGCGGCGACGCTGACCGACATCATCCAGGAAATGCTCCTGACCACCACCTCCGAACGCCAGGGCCGCATGATCGACCACGACCAGTCCGCCTCGATGGAGAAGAAGAAGCAGGAGGGCTATTTCTGATGGCACATAAATCCGAGCTCATCGCTTCCGATATCGACGGCTATCTCAAGGCCCAGGAAGAGAAATCCCTGCTGCGTTTCATTACCTGCGGCAGCGTGGATGACGGCAAGTCGACGCTGATCGGGCGGCTTCTCTATGAATCCAAGCTGATTTTCGAAGACCAGTTGTCGGCGCTCGAAGCCGACTCGAAAAAGATGGGAACGCAGGGCGACAAGCTGGACTTCGCCCTTCTGGTCGACGGGCTGGCTTCCGAACGCGAACAGGGCATCACAATCGATGTCGCCTATCGCTTCTTCTCGACCGAAAAGCGCAAGTTCATCGTCGCTGATACGCCGGGCCACGAGCAATATACGCGGAACATGGCGACCGGCGCCTCGACGGCGGATCTCGCGATCATCCTGATCGACGCCCGCAAGGGCATCCTGACACAGACCCGGCGTCACTCCTTCATCGTCTCCCGTCTCGGAATCGAAAACGTCGTCCTGGCCGTCAACAAGATGGACCTGGTCGAGTATTCGCAGCAGGTCTTCTCGGATATCGAGATCGCCTATCGCGCCTTTGCGAAGGAACTCGGGGGCATCGAGCACATCACCGCGATTCCGATGTCGGCACTGGAAGGCGACAACATCATCGAGCGCTCCAAAGCGATGGGCTGGTACAACGGACCCGTTCTGCTCGAGCATCTCGAAACGGTTGCCGTGCGCGACGCCGCGCAGGCCAAGGCCTTCCGGATGCCCGTGCAATGGGTGAACCGGCCCAATCTCGACTTCCGCGGCTTTTCCGGTTTCATATCGTCGGGCACGGTGAAGCCGGGCGACGCGATCAAGGTGCTTCCCTCCGCGAAGGAAAGCACGGTCGCGCGCATCGTCACCATGGATGGCGATCTAGACGAGGCCGTAGCCGGCCAGTCGGTGACGCTGACGCTGGAAGACGAGATCGACATCTCGCGCGGGGACATGATCTGCGCCGCCGGCGACCCCGCCGAAGTCGCCAACCAGTTCGAGACGACGATCCTCTGGATGGCGGACGAGCCGATGTATCCGGGCCGGCCCTATCTGTTGAAGACCGGCACGTCGACGGTGAACGCGACGATCACGCGTCCGAAATACCGCATCGACGTCAACACCCTGTCACACGATGCCGCGCACGAACTGGCACTCAACGAGGTTGGCGTCTGCAATATCTCGCTCGATCGGGCGATTCCATTCGATCCCTATCAGGACAATCGCGAGACCGGCGGCTTCATCCTGATCGACAAGATGACCAACAGCACCGTCGGAATGGGAATGATCCACTTCGCGCTGCGCCGCTCATCCAACGTGCACTGGCAGGCGCTCGACGTGGAGCGTTCCACGCGCGCATCGATCAAGGGCCAGAAACCGGTCGTGCTTTGGTTCACCGGACTGTCGGGCTCCGGCAAGTCGACAATCGCGAACATCGTCGACAGGAAACTGATAGCCCTGAACGCGCATACGATGTTGCTGGATGGCGACAATGTGCGCCACGGGCTGAACAAGGATCTCGGCTTCACCGATGCCGACCGCGTCGAGAATATCCGCCGCGTTGCCGAAGTCGCCAAGCTGATGACCGATGCGGGGCTGATTACGCTGGTCTCGTTCATCTCGCCGTTCCGCGCCGAACGTCGGCTCGCGCGCGATCTCGTCGGGGACGGCGAGTTCATAGAGGTGTTCGTCGATACGCCGCTGGAGGTTGCCGAAGCGAGAGACCGCAAGGGCCTCTACAAGAAGGCGCGGGCCGGCCAGATCAAGAACTTCACCGGCATCGATTCCCCTTACGAAGCACCCGAAAACGCCGAAATCCGCATCGAGACCACCGAGATCAGCGCGGAAGCGGCGGCCGATGAGATCATCCGGCAACTTACGCTGCGGGGAATCGTCGCCTCATAGAGAGCCGCCCGGGCTCTCCCGCCGACCATTTTATGCGATTTCCGGCCGAATACGGCTCATTCTCCCCACGATATCATCGTATTGTGGCACCTTATACCCTTGCCTAGACTGACCCGCCAACAGCATTGCGGATCACCTCCGCTCTTAAAGGTCGATATGGATTCGTCACGCAATTTTCCCTCTGCCGTCATCATATCCAAGGACAACGGATATGGGCTTACGGTAGACGCGAAGCTTCTGGCGCATGTACTGGCGGAGCTCGAAATCCGCGCCGACATCGCGCGGCCGGGGGACAGGCGATGGCTCAACCGGCTGATGCGAAGGCGCACGCATGATTTCATATTCCATCTCGAGAGGGTCTACCCCTCCTGGATCCATGCCGGCGCGGCGAATGTCCTCATTCCCAATCAGGAAAGGTTTCCAAGGCGCCATACGGGGCGTCTCAAGGGCATCGACCTTGTGCTGACAAAGACGGCGCATGCATGCGAGATATTTTCCAGCATGGGAAGCAAGACCACCCATGTCGGCTTCATGTCACAGGACCGGCACGACCCCTCGATAGGCAAAGACTGGCGGCGGTTCCTTCATGTCGCGGGTGGCAGCACCCTGAAAGGGACTGCAGATGTCATCTCGCTGTGGAACCGGCATCCCGAATGGCCGGACCTCACCCTTGTCCAGAAGGAAGCCAATATCGCGCGCCCGTTGCCGCCGAATGTCAAAGTCGCGCCGGGTTTCCTGTCAGAAGATCAGCTCGCCCTCCTGATGAACGATTGCGGCGTTCATCTATGCCCTTCGAGATCGGAGGGTTGGGGACATTACATTCACGAAGCGCTCGGCTGCGGGGCCGTCGTGATCACGACCGATGCGCCCCCAATGAACGAATTCGTCAATCGGCAATATGGCGTTGTCGTGGAAACCGACAGATCCGAAATACGGCATTTGGGGAGGAATTATTACGTTAATGTGCCTGCCCTGGAGGCGGCAATCGAGTCATTGCTCACGATCGACAAGTGCAGGCTCGAGGAAATGGGGCGTCAGGCACGACGCTCCTTCCTGGAAAGTCAGAAGGCGTTTCACGAGAGGCTAGGCATCGCTATCGCCGACCTTAGCCGGGAGCTGACGCCTCGCCCGGCACCGCGTTGACCACCAGACAGCCAACCGGCTTGCGGATCGCGAACGCGGTCAACCTGCCGTCTGCAATTCCGGCAACAGGGCGCAGAAGTACGCAATGGTTTTCCCGAGCCCTTCAGCACGTTCCACCTTCGGCGCCCAGTCCAGCCCTTCGCCTGCAAGCGTGATGTCTCGCTGGCGTTGCGTCGGATCATCCCGGGAAAGGTCGAAACGGGCGAACCGCGATTGCGACCCGGCCATCTCGATAATTATCTCCGCGAGCTGCCGGATTGTGAATTCGCCCGGATCGCCGATATTTACGGAACCGATCAATTCAGGCCCGTTCTCCATGAGCCGCAGGAAGCCCTCCACCATATCGTCAACATAGCAGAACAGCGCGTCTGGGAGCCGTCACCGAAAACCAAGCCGGCGCGACAGAGACTGCGCTGGTTCCGTCCGGCCGCGATCGCATGGACAACCTTCGGCCTCCTGGTCCGTTTTCCGGGGACAATCGGCGATCGTCAAAGCGCCAATGCAAGACTACCGATAATCTTGTATCGCAGATTGCGAACCGACTTTCGAATTTCGCAAAGAGGAACTCGCCGCGATTAGCGAAAGAATAGTAATGAAAGCACTATCCATGAGGTCGTGTTCGAAGAGAATGTTCGTCATGCCACTGGCGACATAGCCCACCGTCAAGATAAGCGCCGCAGCCATTCTCGTTCCCCACGCCTCATCGCGGTCCGCCATTGCCGCGATGACGACCGGCGCCGCCAGGAGAAGAAGCAAGGCGACAAGTCCCGACACGCCGGCATCCAGCAGCGCCGCGAGAAATCCGTTATGGGGATGACTGTACATGACGAGATGTAGCCGTTCCGCCGGAACCTGGGCTTGGACGGCATCCATGCGTTCATAGATACCATATCCGGACCAGGGAGCCTCCATGATCGCGCTCCAGGCCGCATCATACATCAGCAGTCTTCGGCCCGTGGAAGAGTCAAAGTTACCTTCCTCCGTAATATGAGCGATATCCGCGGAAAGCTCCGCCACACGGTCCCAAATCATGCCGCCGGTCAATCCTACCCCGATCGCCACGGATGCTGCCGCGGCCAGCACAACCCGTCGGATGGTCGCTCCGGAAAGACATCGGACGCTCGCCCAGAGGACGATCGCGGTGACGACAGGTATCGCGATCCATATTCCCCTCATGCCCGACAGCGTGACGCAGAAAACCATCGCCAGCCAGGAAAGATAACCGAGCCAGAACCGGCGGCCGCCCGATGCGGTTATGTTGAGCGCTCCGATAGAACCCATGACCAGCACCAGCACCGCGAATACGCCGGGATTTCCACTCCCCCCTTCGGCGCGCACGCCCATCCAGAAGACCTGATAGGCAGCGACCGGAAACGCCAGCAAGGCCGAAAAGCCGCACCCGAAAATTGTGACATTCAGTATGTCTGACCGATCCATCCGGCGCAGAACGGAAATCAGGAAAACAGGCGCAAGGAACAGAAGAAATCCGAAGAGAGTATGGGCGCCGGCCCAACCCGAATGGGCCAGGGTAAAAGCGACCTTGACGAAAGCATATAAGCCGGCTGCACATGCAGCCAGAACGCTCACACGATCCAATTGCAGCGCACAGCGCCCGAAGGCAACAGCCAGCAACGCGCATCCAAATGCGACCGCAAGTCCCGCGGTGAGGGTCCAACTGCCGAATGTCGGCGCGGTAGCGAGGACGGCAAATATGAAAACTAGCGTATTGCGATCACCGTGATTCAGCCCTTTGGTCTCCGTTAACGTATCCAACCGGGCCGGCGACGTGGCGGATTTGGCTGGGGGCTTTGCGGCATTACAACTCAAGGTATTTGCTCATATGGCCATTTGCACTGGATCCGAAGCGATTGCCGGATTTCAACAATACGGCCGTGTATGGCCTGCATGTAAATAACAGATGATCAAATTCCGACATAAGAATACAAGCGCAGATACGTCCCGTCCCGATCCGTTTCAGAGCGTATTCATTCTTAATTTCCTATTTCAGGTAGATTTTCCGTATCCGTTCGTCCATCTTCGAAACTGACAGGACGGCAACGTGGACCCAGACTTTCGCATGGAAGAAAATTCGTCACCAAACACTTTTGCGTTGGCACGGCGGCTTTTTTCTGAATCAGTTGTCAGATCGCATTCGCGCAGCTTCGCTTTTGCTGTCCTTTGCATGCTTATCCTCGCACTGGCTACTGCCGCGAGCGCATGGATACTTCGCCACGTCGTCAACGACGTGTTGTCCGGGCAGGAAATTGGCAAGATCTGGATGCTCGGCGCCTCGATCGCCGCAATCTATATTGCAAAAGGGATCGCGGGCTTCGGTCAGAATACGGTTCTCGACCGCATTGGCAATGCCGTGCAAGCCGACTTCTACATCAAGTCGATCGAGCAGCTCTCGGCTCTGCCGATCGACACTTTCGCCGGCCAGCATTCGAGCAACTTCATTGCGCGAATCTCCAGAGGCGCCGAGGCGGCGCGCGAAGCAACCAACCTCATCTGCACACGGCTCGGGCGCGACCTTCTGACCCTGATTGCGCTGTTTGTGGTTATGGTCTCACAAGACCCGTTATTGACCCTCATTGCGATGGCAACCGCGCCAATCGCACTGATTTTCGTCGCCCGAATCGTACAAAAGGTTAAGGCGCATGACACGGCAGAGTTCGGGCATTTCGCCTCTGTTCTCGCAGCCATGCAGGAAACCGTTCAGGGCATCCACATTATCAAAGCCTATTCGCTTGAGTCAGCGACACGCGACCGGGTCACCGAAGCCGCCCGCGAAGCCGAAAAGCGCGCCAACGCAATCAGCGTGGCGAGGGCCAGCACCGGTCCGTTGATGGAGACGCTCGGCGGATTGGTTCTTGGCGTACTGGTCGTCTATGCAGGCTGGCAGATCATGACGGCTGGCAAAACGGCCGGTGAGTTCATGGCTTTTCTGGCGGCATTCCTGCTGGCCTATGAACCATCCCGTCGTCTGGCGCGGCTGAACGTGGAATTGCAACGAAACGTGAATCGGCTTCGTCCGCTCTATGAGCTTCTGGACTGGCCGAAAGCAGATGCCGGATCAGGCAAGAAAACGCTTTGGCACGCGAAGGGCGATATTTCCGTGAACAATGTCGCTTTCGGATACAGGTCAGGGCAGGACGTTCTGCGTGGCGTATCCCTGAGGGCCAAACCTGGTGAAGTCATCGCCCTTGTAGGGCCTTCGGGCGCGGGCAAGACGACGATCATCAACCTTATCCAGCGGTTCTATACGCCGCGTTCCGGCTCGATCTTCATCGATGGCAACGACATATGCGATCTGACCGTCGAAAGCATCCGGAAGAACATCTCCTATGTCAGCCAGGACGCGTTTCTGTTTGCCGGGAGCATTCGCGACAACATTGCATGCGGACGCCCGGATGCGACCGAGGCAGAGATCAGTGCGGCTGCGGCTGCGGCCAACGCGACCGAATTCATCGAAGCTCTGCCAGACGGCATCCAGACCGTCGTTGGAGAAAACGGCGCGATGTTGTCCGGCGGGCAACGGCAGCGCATCGCTATCGCCCGGGCCATCCTGAAAGCCGCACCGATCCTCGTGCTCGACGAAGCCACCTCCGCACTGGACAGCGAGTCGGAAACGATCATCCGCGACGCGATTGCCAGATTGATGAGCGGGCGCACGACATTGGTGATCGCGCATCGCCTTTCCACGATTATCTCGGCCGATCGGATCTTTGTTATCGACAAAGGCCGCATCATTGAATCCGGGCCGCACGACCAGCTCGTTGGCAACGACAAACTGTATTCACGGCTGTTCGAGACTATGGAGGTCTTCGACGACGGCCTGGTCGCCGGGCTGACAGGCCGCGGCGAGTAAGATTATTCCGTTCAAACGCCTACTATTTGCCGTTGCCAAACAAGACGAGTGAAACGGGCAAACCATAAGGGTTCGCCGCTGGAGTCGATCCGGGATGTGAAGCTCTGCCCGGCCCGGTGTCACAGAAAGAGTTTTATTTCAGTCTTTGCGGATGCTTGCCCGCGTCCTGTTCTGCGCACGCAATCTCAGTTGGCGTCTTGCCCCCGGGCCAGCGGCAAGGAGACGACCTGGCCATCGACGCGTGGTCCGTTCAGCTCTGCGATAAGGTCAAACAGCAGATCCCGCAATGCGCCCTCGTCCAGTTCCCCGATCGCTTTTTCAAGTTGGATCAAGGCCTCCTCGGCTCTTTGATGGGCATTCGTCTGGCCGCGCACCATCAGGATTTTGGAGTGCGCGCTGCGCTGCGTCGCGTTTGTGTCGTACCAGAGGTCCTCATGCAATTTTTCACCCGGTCGCAATCCGGAAAACTCGATCGCTATGTCACCGTCAGGATTGTCGTTGTCCCTGACCGTGAGGCCCGCCAGCTTGACCATTTCTCGGGCAAGCCGGTAAATCGAAACCGGCTCTCCCATGTCCAATACGAATGTCTCACCGCCTTCGGACAAGGCGGCGGATTGAACGATTAGCTCGACGGCCTCAGAGGCGGCCATGAAATAGCGCGTGACATCCTTGTGTGTCACGGTGACCGGTCCGCCGCGGGCGATCTGGTCGCGGAAAAGCGGAATCACGGATCCGCTCGACCCGATCACGTTGCCAAAGCGTACCACCAGAAACTTCTGGCCCGTGCGTTTTCTTTCGGCCAAGCCGGCGTATGACCGCAACAGCAGCTCGCAAAGCCGCTTCGTCGCCCCCATCACCGAGGACGGATTGACTGCCTTGTCAGTGGATATGAGGACGAATGTCTTCGTGCCGCTGTTGTAGGCCGCCTCGATCGCATTGCGCGTGCCCAGGGCATTGTTGCGTATGGCCTCAGCAATGTTCTGCTCAACGATATCAACGTGCTTGAACGCAGCCGCATGAAAGACGACGTCAATTTCATGCTTCGCAAAGAACCGACGCAGAAAAGCAGGTTCGGCCACGGACCCGAGAACGATATGAGCCGGATAGAACTGACGGGCGTTGTGAAGCGAACGCCACACGCGATAGAGGGCGAATTCACTGTTATCCAGCAAGAAGAGTTCCGCCGGAGCGTAGGAATCGACCAGCCCCGCAAGATGCGATCCGATTGAGCCTCCCGCGCCGGTGATCAGGATTCTCCGACCCCGGACGACTTTTTCGATCAATTCCCTTTCGGGCGGTACGGCGGAGCGGCCTATGAGCTGCGCGATATCGAGCTTTTCCAGTATCTGGACATCGAACCGCCCGGTCGACAGCCCGGAAGCGGCGGGAAGAATGCGCACCGAAACAGGAAGTTTCGCAAGGGACGCCCCAATCCTGAGTTTCTCATCCGTGGTCGCGGATGGAACGCTCAGGACGATTTCCTCGATGCCCAGATTCTCGATGAGCGAACTCAGGTTCTTCGGATCATGGACGCGAATGCCGTTCACGTCCCTTGAATGCAGTTTGGGATCGTCGTCGACGAATCCGAGAATATGGGCCATGCCCGCGTCTCGCATCGCGTTCGCCAGCGCACTTCCGCTGCGGCCGGCGCCGTAGATCAATGTCCGGCGGCGTTTTAAAGAGACTTCGGGCTTCGATAGCAACCATTTGACCGCAAACCGGCTCAGGCCAGTTCCGAACAAGGCCAGAAATCCGAAAATGAAAGGGACCGTGCGAGGGACGCCCGATCCGCCATAGCTGCCGGAAAAGAATGCAAGCGTGGTCCAGATCAGCGCCGATATCGCGACCGCCCTGAATATGGTCAGAAAAGCGCGCTCGGGAAGATACCTCAAAACCATCCGATACAGTCCGGATTGGATGAATATCGGCACAGTTACGATCGGTGCGCACACTATCATCGCCAGCTGCGATGAATTCAAACCGCTCTGAAATCCGAGGCGCAAGAAAAACGCGGAATATGCCGCGATCCACAAGACGGCGACATCGATAAAAATCAGCAATATTTGTTTGTTGCGGCGAGAAAGCCTTTCGATAAAAAACTTACTTCGTGCAAAAACAGAATTGAAATACATCGATCAGGGCCGTCTTCCCACCAACAATTCACGCTTCTAACAGACGCCCCAAACGCCGTCGACACACAAAATCTGACTGAGCGACTTCGGCGCAATCCGTCTCGATCGCATGATCCGGACGGTCATCCCAGCGAGCAAAGCCATGCAGGGTGACGCGGCTGAAACAGCAAAGACGGTCGACGTGTTTCGTCATTGTACGCTATCCCTTCGCCCGCCCTCAAAGGTGCGACCGAACAGCTTTCGCCGTCCCAAGAGGAATGCCGGATTACTTCACTTTTATTGAGCTCCGGCGCATCCATCCCAAGTGAAATGACACCGACCTCTTGTTAGGTTAAATTTTAGATACAGTATTAGAATTGCTTTACCACGCTCGTTTCGCGAATTTTATTCTTCGTGTGCGACCTTCAGTTGCAGAAACAAGGAGGTTGCCATGCTCAAGGCCAACAAGAATCTTTCCGCGATCTCGGCTGCCATTTGCGTCGGGTTCGCCGCACTCACTTCTCCGGCGGCGGCGCAAGAACCGTGGTCGCCCGTCTATATCAACCAGGTTTCGACGTCGTTCATTCAGGCGGCCAATTCGATGGTCTATCCGGACACGAGCGTGCTCGACTCCATTCCGACCTTGCCTTCGAACTCGACGGGCAACCTGTCCTTTGTTCTCCAGCAAGGCGACTTCAACACGGCTTCGATCACGCAAACGGGCCAACGCAATGTCGGTCTGATCTACCAGATCGGCTATAGCAACACGGCGGCAATCACCCAGACCGGTAATGGACATCGGGGCCTGATCATGCAGCAGGGAAGCAACAACGTCGCTATCCTGACCCAGCGTTAAGCCTAAACGGCTCTCAGCCGAAAAGAAAAAGCCCGGCTGAGCCGGGCTTATCTTTCAGGTGTTGCCTCCCGGCACATCCGGGAGATCAACCGGATCCGGATCCGGCTGGTCGATACCTCCGAAATCGGGGAAATCGATCGAGAAACCCGGAGACCCGCCGCCTTCCGTCTGCGAGGTACCTTGCGAAAGCAGCCAGTTGCCGTTCAGCGGATCACCGCCGAAGGTCGGATTGATCGGCCGGTACACCAGCTCCGATGCGTATGCGGTGCCGATCGACGTCACAGCGATCGCGATGGCAAGCGGATAAGTCAGATGACGTAATGTCATGGTCTTTCTCCAATCTGAACCTGTAAACTTCAGCATCGATCCCGTTTAAAGCCTACTTCAATGCTTGGGAAATACATACATTCTTCCCGGGCCAATTACCACGACCGCATTCTGCAGTCCACGAAGGCCTACAGGCATAAGGTAATTCCCCGATTGCGGCGTCTGCAGCGCCAGAACTGTCGCGTTTTGTGCATTGGTCACGTCGAGCGCTCCGGCCAGATCGCTTCCGTATTGCACATAGGCCACACTATTGTTGTTACCCGACACACCGACGAGCTGGAAGTTCCGGTCGCCGACGCTGGCCTGCAACACGTTGTTGTTCGTCCCGCCCTGCAACAGCATGAGAGCCGAATTGTTGCCGACGATCGCCTGAACCGCACGATTACGACTGCCGTCCTGCGCGATCAGGGACAGGTTGCTGTTTCCTTCGACCTGCGAGATCGCTGAATTGTCCTGACCGAACTGGGTAATCGCGGATGTGGTCTCGGCCACGCCCGCTGTGAACGGCGCGATCGGCTGCATAAGCGCATTGATCGTGGTCGTCGCGTTGGGGGAGTTTTCGAGAATGTAAAAACCCTCGGCCCGTGCAGAGTGTGCCGATAGGAAGCCCGCCATCATTGCGGCTGCGGCCACGACACGCCGAATTGGCTTACCGAATACAAACATGTCTTACTCCTACATCGGCAAAAGAACAGCCGGTTCGATCAGATCCTGATCGACCCCATGTCCACTTGCTCGTCAATTTCACACAGTACTCGCCCTTCGGACTGCATCGTCAGGCGGATATTCAGCCGGTCGGCGCTCACGGTAACCACTGGCATGCTCGAAAGAGATGTCTTCTGAACCGTCGAGTTCCGATTGCTGCCGGAGATCGAGTCGATCCGCAGATCGACCGTTCCGGTGAGCGGTTCCGACGTTTGGATGAACGGACGGACAGTGGTGAGGCGGTCGCCGCTGATTTCCACGCCACAGGAGGTGACGCGGGGATCCCTGGCATTGCCTTGTATCACTTGTCCGCTCATCGAAATTCCGGTTCCCGCCAGGATGAAGAGAAGCGCAAGAGGACCAATGGTTCTGTGCATGGCCGCCTCCCCCAGTTTTTTTCGGAAGAACCGGAGCGCCGGGTAATCCGGCGCTCCGTAGTACTTGGCGTCAGTCGGCTCAGTTGGAGTTGGTCTGAGCGACGAATGCCGTGTTCCCGCGCCCGACCTGGGCGATGAAGGAATTGTTGTTGGAGCCGCTCTGGGCAACGATGGCGTTGTTCGCCGACGTCCCCGCACCGGTGCCAACCTGGAAGACCAGCGAGTTGTTGTCCTGGCCGCCCTGGTAGATCCAGGCGTTGGAGTAGTCGCCGAACTGGGCGACCGCCGAGGTGTGGCCACCGTCACCGCCCTGCATGATCAGCGCGCCGGAGTTGGAGGCGAACTGGGTGACCAGCGAGCTGTTGCCGTTGCTGGTCTGGCCGGTGATCGACCAGTTGTCGTCGCCGACCTGGACGGTTGTCGCGGTGTTGGAGTTGCCGCTCTGTGCGGTCGCCGCGAAGTTGTTGTCGCCGGCCTGGACGGTCAGAGCCTGGTTCGAGGAACCGGTCTGGGTCGTCATGGCAAGGTTGTAGCTACCGACCTGTGTGGTCAGCGAGAGATCGGCTGCAACCACCTCGAGGTCTTCGAGGTCTTCCAGCGAAGTCACGCCTTCCAGGTCGAGATTGCCGGCCTGGGTCGTGAAGGCCCAGTTTCCGGTACCGCTCTGGATGGTTCCGGCAGCCGATGCGACCGCAGCGTCCTGACGGGTCACAGCACCGTTATAGGTACCGTCCTGAACCGTCGCGGCCAGCGTCAGAGCTGTCATTTCCTGGCTGTTCACGGCGAAGTTGTTATCGCCGATCTGGACCGAGGCCGCCATGGAGCCAAGAGCTCCAACCTGGCTGTTGGCCGCAAAGTTCTCGTCGCCAACCTGGACTATGCCGGCAGCCGAAGCGGCGGTCGGGACAGTCAGGCCATCCGGAATATCCAGCGCCGGAACATCTTCGAGGTCCGCCTCAAAATCGGCTACAACAGTGCCACCAGCGTCCGCGTCGCCTTCATCAACAACACGCCAATAGCCTGGGATGATGGTAACCCCCCAGACTTTAACTGGAGGAACCCACTGCCGAACCACATCGGAATTCTCGCGGACATAAATTCCAACCGTCCCGTCCAGGCTCACTTGATCCGGAACTATGACTTTGCCGACCTGGCTGTTGACGGCATAGTTGCCATCGCCGATCTGCGCGATGACTGCGGCAGAAGCCTGAGCCGGAGCGTCGTCGGTTCCGCTAGCTGTGATGTCAGACCACTCGAGGAACGGAGTCGTACCCTGTGTCAGGAAGTCCAGGATTGCCCCCCCGAGACCATCGAGTTCGACGATTTCAGAACCGCCACTTGCTACCGTGTACTCAACATACTGCTCCTCGCCCTGAACGTTGAGCGCCGCGTTGCCGTTACCGACCTGGATGATGCCGGCGAGCACGTTGGAGCTCTCGTTCTGCTGGACGTTGGTGGCGATGTTGCCCCAGCCGAACTGGCCGATCAGCGCCGTCGAGTCGGTGACATCGTTCTGGTAGTTGGTGGCCCAGTTGAAGCCGCCGCCCTGAATGATGCCGGCAGACACGTTGCTGCTGGCCGTCTGGGTGTTGAGCGCGGCGTTGTTCTCGCCGAGCTGCAGGATCAGGGCGTCAGAGTCCTGAACGCCGACCTGCCAGTTGGTGCCGACATTGCCAGAACCGCCCTGAACGATCAGAGCCGTCGTCGGGTTGACGTCGTTCTGATAGTTGAAGCCGGCATTGTTGTTGCCGACCTGCAGGATACCGGCGGCCGAGCCGGCGTCGACGCCGTCCTGGACGTTGATGCCGCTGTTGGCGGAACCGAGCTGGATGGTGCCGGCCTGCGCCCCGGCCGAGCCGTTGCCCTGCCAGTTGGTGGCGAAGTTGTCGACACCACCCTGGATGATGGCGGCGTCATTGTTGTCGCCGGCCAGCTGGGTGTTGGCGCCGAAGTTGCCCTCGCCAAGCTGCAGGGCAATTGCCTGATTCGCAGAGCCGCCGTCCTGATAGTTGGCGGCAATATTCTCGACACCGCCCTGGATCACACCAGCCTGGTTGCCTTCGCCGCCGCTCTGCAGGTTGGTGGCTACGTTGTCGACGCCGCCCTGGATGATGCCGGCAGCATTGCCCTCACCAGCCAACTGCGTGTTGGTGCCGAAGTTGCCCTCGCCGAGCTGCAGGATGGCGGCCTCGTCGTCTGTACCGTCGGCCTGGAAGTTGGCCGCGACGTTTCCGACACCGCCCTGGACGATAGCGGCGGAAGCATTTTCGCCGTTCAGCTGGGTGTTGCCGCCAATGTTGTCATTGCCAAGCTGAAGGATACCGGCCTCGGAGTTATTGACGCTGACCTGAACGTTCGCGCCGATGTTGCCGGAGCCGCCCTGGATGACCGCCGCCGATGTCGGATCGACATTGTTCTGGTAGTTCGATCCGAAATTGCCGGAACCGATCTGAATAATGCCGGCCGAAGCGTCGACAGAGCCATTGCCCTGCCAGTTCGTCGCGACGTTCGTGTCACCGCCCTGGATGATGCCGGCGTCATTGTTGCCGCCAGCCAGTTGCGTGTTGCCGCCGAAGTTGCCTTCGCCGAGCTGTAGGACGCCGGCCTGATTCTCAGAGCCGCCATTCTGGTAGTTTCCGGCGATGTTCCCAACGCCACCCTGGATGATGCCAGCCTGGTTGTTCGAACCGCCGTCCTGTGTGTTGGCGCCGAAATTGGATTCACCGAGCTGCAGGATACCGGCTTCGCTGCTGTCCGCGCCGTTCTGGGCGTTTCCGGCAATGTTGCCGACGCCGCCCTGAACGATCACCGCCGTGCTCTCGGCTGTCGCTTCCTGCACGTTGCCGGCCGTATTATCTGCACCGATCTGCAGGATGCCCGCCTGATTCAGGTTCTGCGGTGTCGTGTGATCGGCGGTATGCTGGATATTGGCCGCCGAGTTGCCCGTACCGAACTGCGCGATATTGGCGTCGTTCTCCGAGAATGTCGGCGAGCCGCCGCCATCGATCACCTGCGAGTTGAATGCGGTGTTTTCACCACCGACCTGCAGGATGTTCGCCTCGTTGCCGTGCGCAATATCCGCATCGCCGCCCCGCTCGGAATAGTTGGTGGCGATGTTGTCTTCACCGAACTGGCCGATGGTCTTCAGGTGGCCATTGCCGCCCTTGCCGACGTTCGCCGCAGCGTTGCCGACGCCGCCCTGCACGATAGCGGAGGACGAATTCGAGCCGTCATCCATCAGGTTGCCGGCGACGTTGTCCTCACCGACCTGAAGGATCGAGGCCTCCTGATTCTCGTTGTAATAGCCGCTGTGGAAGCCCTCGGTCTGCGTGTTGAAGGCGGCGTTACCGTCGCCGATCTGCAGGATATCGGCATTGTTGTTCTCGCCATTGTACTGGTTGTTGCCAGCCAGGTTGGAGTTGCCGAACTGCGCGATGTCCGCATCGTTGGTGTCGCCACCGGTCTGCGTGTTGCCGCCAATGTTGCCGTTACCGACCTGGAGCGCCGATGCCGTGTTGTCGACACCGTCGGTCTGCAAGTTGCCGCCGATATTGTCCGCGCCGAACTGCGCGATGTCAGCGTCGTTGGTCGTGCCGCCAAACTGGCTGTTGGCCGCGCCGTTGCCCGCGCCGACCTGGAGGACGTCGGCATGCGACGCATCCGTGCCGACCTGCGTATTCGCGGCGTTGTTATCCACGCCGCCCTGCAGAATGCCGGCAAACGAGTCGTTCGTGCCGCCGACCTGCATGTTGATGGCGTTGTTGTCTTCACCGACCTGGATCGTGCCGGCGTCGTTGCCCGTGCCGGTCTGAACCGTCAGCGCGAAGTTATCGTCAATGCCCTGGAAGATCGTGGCGCGGTTTTCGCCCTGCTGGCTCAGGATCGCGTCGTTGTCATCGCCGAACTGCGCGATGCCACCGACATTGTCGCCCTCCTGGGCTGCAAGCACGGCATTCTCGTCGCCGACCTGCATGGAACCGAAGCTGTTCGTGCCGGTCTGGAAAGCGGCGGCGTCGTTTGAGCCACCATACTGGTAGATAAAGCCAAGGTTGGCGCCATCCTGCGACAAAACCGCGAAGTTGCTGGTATCGAACTGCCCGATGTAGCCCGTGTTGCCATCAGCTTCCTGCGCAACTGCCGCACCACTCATGAGAGCTGTAACAGCCACCCCTGCAAGCAATACTGCCCGCCTGTTTTTTTTCAACATACCCTTACCCTCTGTTTGAAAAACCCCTGGGAGAACTCAAGCAGACTGCTCCTCGCCCTCACGGTTAACGGAGAGTTAACTACCACTGATTGCAATAGCGTGACAACCCGGATTCTTTGACGATCCAAAGCTAAAGACTCTTCAAGCGAGTCTCTAACTGTGCCGAATTGCTACAAATCCCGTTTAGACATGTTGATACTGGACGATATTCAGTATCTGTGCTACATTTTGGCACACCGCCGACGCGCCTTAACCCAACCATCGATTGAATTTGAAACAGGGTGGCCGTCTGTTTACTGAAATATTATTTTCGTATTTTTTTATTTATGATTAACAGACGTTACATTTAATTCGTATATCCAAATCATCGTCTGACATAGAGAGATTTTTTCGGAATAACGTTCGCATTTCTTAATAGGAAAGCGGAACCGTTTGATCATCGCACCTACAAACGGAGAATTCATTGACTGACGTCAAGCGCCTTGGATAAGAACGGAATTTCGATTTTCAAATATGGAAAATATCTCAATGTATCCAATACATGAGACGCATTATTTCATGCACATATACATAAGATGACGAACAGGAGTGCACCGATCGCAGGTCTCCGTAAGCGAGACGGCGCCTGGCGCTGCAATCAGGCGTTCCAGCCGGGCGGCGGGAATTCCGTCACGCGATCAATCGACGGCGACGGCAACTCTCATATTTTCGCGGTACCGTTCATCATAGGATTTGAGCAGCTTGCCCGCCAAGGTCGGGTCCATGAGCTGCCACTGGCCGCTCCGCACACCTTCCACAATGAGCGAATAGACCGCGAGCTCTATGCCCTCTCGAACAGCGAGCGACCCGGGGTCGTTGCGCGACTGGCCAATTTCCACCTCGAGGAGCTGCTCCGGCACGGCGAACTTGTAAGCGCCGCCGCGCACCTGAAACGAGTAGACCTGTTTCGATGTGGTCGTGGAAAGCAGCACCTCACCGGTCTGGATACTCACAGCACGAAGATTCACCGTCACCACATCCGACCGATAGGTGACGTCACCGCCGATACCGAGATAGCGCGCGCCGGCGCCGCCGGTTACCTCGTTCGAGTCGTAGCCCACAATGCCGCCCTCCAGCAGGAGGCCGGCGAAACGCACGGGAGGCAGCGTTACGTTCTGGCCGTATGCCCGCTGCGTGTTTTCTATAAGCGTGCGCTCCTGGACCAAGTTTTTCAGCCCGGACCTCTCAACCACGCGGAACCATTGCCCGTCGCCAGCCTTCTTCAAGACATCGACAAGGATGGCGGAGCCGCCTTGCGTCACGGCGCGGCTATACTCCGCAAAAGATTCGTTTGGCTTCGCCTGACCGGTCAGGTCCGGAAATTCATAAACGGCCACATCCACCGGACGGGCCGGCGACGGGATAGTCTCCAAACGCGACGAGGTTTTGGTCGACGGCGCCAACTGGGCCGGAGGCGTGTTCAGCTTTTGGCCTGTCTGACAACCGGAGATCACCCCCGCCGCCACCAGAACGACTGTCAACTTGAATTTCATATTGCCCACCCCCAAAACCCTCGTGCGGCGGTTTACTTCGTACAAGAAGCACCAAGATTGCGAAATATGCCTAAAGCGTTTTTTCGCGCAATACTAGAAAACGTTAACATGCGTGGCAATTACGCAACAGCAGCATTCGACAGTAGTTGTTTTCTCACGGAAACTCAGGCTGCGTCACTTAATACTGAGACTGAAATATCATATCGACACCGCACCTCGCCCCACGGAGGGGAATCGGCCTGTGTCCGAGGAAGACAATCCGACAGTCGTACCTCTCCCTACGGAAGGATACAGAGAACTCGGCTTCTTCTCTTCTATTGACGCTGATTCTTTTTTTACTGATTTACTCGTCGCACCATTCTTTGCCAAACCGGTGCCTCCGCTGCCGGAATTCCTCTTCACTGCGCGACGGCTTGGCTTCTTCATGCGCGCGCCTTCGGAGACTTGCGGTATATAGGCGCTTCCTTGCGGCATCGCCCTGTTGACCTGATCGATATATGGCTGCCCGGCCGCACCCTGAGCTGCCAAGGACAGCACACTTAACGACAACACAAAAAGCAACGTTCTGGACATTAAGACAGATCCCCCAACCTAGACTGACGGGAAAAACATAGCAGACGTTACATAAGCTCAAAAGGCCATGTTATTCTTTTGCACGCCATGTTTAATTGACAGGTCCAACAGGCCGTGAAATGACAAACGCGCCCTCGGACCCACACGCAATGGGAGTGTTCAATGCGGACGTTAACCAAAATGCTCGTGGCGGCATTCGCATGCGGCGCGGCCTCTTTGCCGACATGTGGCGCGAACGCCCAAGACACGTCGTCGCCCATTTTCTCCACTCCGGCTACGAGATCTCCATCGACCGTTCCGGTTCTGGAAGACAAGACGAACAGGGGCGGGTCCGAGATCATCCAGAGCGTTGGCGGCGGCACCCGGCGCGTCGACACTAAGCCGCAGAACGAGAAGGCAGAAGCGCAGAAAGACGCGACAGGCGAGCAGGTCGAGAGCGCGGAGAAAACCGCTTCGCCTGAAACGCGCAAATTCGGCTCATGGACTCAAGAGTGCCTTACTCAGGCCGCGCCTGGCCCGCAGTGCCAGATCGTATTGCGTGTGGCTTCCGCAGACGGCAAGCAGATCGTTCTCGTTTTCAGCCTGGCGAAAATGCCGGAAAACGAGTCGTATCAATTCCAGATGGCGGTTCCCCTCGGGATTTCAGTTTCCCAAGGCATCGAGTTGCGAGTCGATACCGGTTACTCAACAACGATCAATGTAGCGCGCTGCACGCCACAGGGTTGCATCGGCGAAGGTCAGGCTGCCGAGCCCATGCTCCAAGCCATGCGGGATGGAGCAAAGGCGAGCGCCATCGTTCGCGGCGCCGATCAAAAGCCGATCTCAATCGGCTTTAGCCTTGTCGGCTTCACGAAAGCCGTGGAGTCACTGGAAGGCGGACAGGTCGACTAAAGCCAGGTGACGGGAATACGCCGGTCGCGATCGAACATCGAAAGATCAATCCGCAACAAAAACACAACGGCAATCGGTCCGTTGTATCAAACGTCTGGCTGGGGCGGCTGGATTCGAACCAGCGCATGGCGGTACCAAAAACCGCTGCCTTACCGCTTGGCTACGCCCCAAAGACGTCGTGACGTGCTATCCCAAACAGCGCACTTTGTTCAAGCCCGCAATTTGCCAATTCACCGCCGGTGATCACGCAGTCTCGCTGACCAATTCCGGCATCAGGCTCTCGAAATACGAGATCGTCTGGCGAAGACCATGGTCGAGTTCGATGGTCGGCGCCCAATCCAGATGCTTCCTGGCAAGAGTGATATCGGGTTGTCTCTGCTTCGGATCGTCCTGCGGCAGATCACGATAAACGATCTCCGATTTCGACCCGGTCATTTCGACCACCTTTTCAGCGAGTTGCCTGATGGTGAACTCATTCGGGTTCCCGAGATTGATGGGTCCCGTGATCTCCGGCCCCGTATCCATGAGACGTATGAAGCCCTCGACCAGGTCGTCCACATAACAGAAAGACCGTGTTTGCGAGCCGTCACCGAACACCGTGATCGGGGCGCCGTTAAGCGCCTGAAGAATGAAATTCGACACGACACGTCCGTCGGCAGGGTGCATGCGAGGGCCATAGGTATTGAATATCCTCGCTACCTTGATCGCGACGCCATGCTGTTGGTGATAGTCGAAAAAGAGGGTCTCCGCACAGCGTTTGCCCTCATCATAACAGGACCGCGGACCGATCGGATTGACATGCCCCCAGTAAGTCTCCGGCTGCGGGTGAACCACCGGGTCCCCATAGACCTCGCTTGTAGATGCCTGGAAGACCTTGCATTTCAGTCGTTTGGCGAGACCGAGGACATTGATCGCGCCGTGTACCGATGTCTTCGTCGTCTGAACCGGATCGTGCTGATAGTGCACGGGTGACGCCGGGCATGCGAGATTGTAGATCTCGTCAACTTCCACATAGAGCGGAAACGTCACGTCATGGCGAAGGAACTCGAAATGAGGGTTGTTGTGGAATGCATCGATATTCCTCTTGGTTCCCGTAAAGAGGTTATCGGCACAAAGCACATCGTGTCCCATATCGAGAAGACGCTCGATCAAGTGCGACCCGATAAAACCGGCACCCCCGGTTACAAGTATGCGCTTTCGGCTGTCGTACAGACGCATGAAATTTCCCTCGAATCTTATGACGCGACACGTTAAGCGCTAGTCCATCCCAAGATGCAACTTCGTTGCAATACTGGCACTTGCAATGCCAGGTTCATTCTCGATTAACCGGCATTACGACATCGATCATTCTACTATATTGGACAGCAAGAAGGTTATTGCTTCTGCCAGTCACGAAAAGGCTTATCAAAGCCAAGGCTCCGGTCTGTATCAGCATAATCGTCAACAAGGCCAGCGCGACCGAGAACCATCCCGGCGACGTCATGCCCGCGACCTTGAGCGCGATTGAGGCAATAATGCCAACGATCGACATTGCCCCAACGAACGCGCAGAATGCGCCCAGGCGCACCATAACATCCTCAGCAAATACCGTTATGGCGCGAAATCCGTGCAATGCCAGTCCAGTGAAGTTCATTTTCGAACTCCCGACGTAGCGGGAGCCCCTGTCTATCGGAAGCCGTAACACCCGCAATCGCGACACGAGCACCGAGGCGGCAAGATGGATCCAGGTCTCAGGCATGGCGCAGATACGCCGCACGGCTGCCGGCTTGAGAATCATGAAATTGCCAAAACTGATGTTGCGCCCGGTTAACGCTCCGAAGATGCGCTTGTAGACAGCGTAGAAAAGCTGAAACTTCCAGGATTCCGAGCGGTTGCGCCGCTGGGCCACGACCGCATCGACACCGGACCTCTCGAGCTCGTCGATCAGCAGGGGGACCGAGGCCGGGACATCCTCGCCGTCGGAGTCCATGACCACGCAAGGGAGATCCGGATAGTGCTCGCTGGCATAGCCGAGCCCGACCGCGATCGCGCGCTGGTGGCCAATATTGCGTATCAAGCGAACGACGACGCCGTCCAATCCGGCATCCCGGATCGGTTCGGTGCCCAGCGGCTCGTGCGTGGATCCGTCGTCCACCGCGACCACGACTACTTCGTTGCCCAAGGTCTCGCGCAATTCGACGAACAGGCGCGAGGCGGCCTCGACATCCTCGAATACGGGGGTAACGATGACCCATCGATATGCCATGTCGTTCAATGTTCCCCGCGCCTTGAGCCTGCCACTGGCCACCCCCTTAACGCGGGGTCTTGGCCTCCACAATACGCGAAGTCCTGAAAGAGGGGCATCCGGCAACGTACAGTCCCGGGATCATCATCATTCCGGCACCTCAACCTCTAACGGAGGAATGCCGATATCGTGCGCCCAAAACTTGCCTTCAACGACGAAAGTCACCTGAATAGCCTTGCCGGGACCGACTGCGGATCGGGGAACGACAAGCGTTTGACTTAGCGATTCTCCCGACCGGATATCGCCTTCTATCTCGTGCCGTGTGTCCCAGCCCTCCCGCGAGGTCTCACCGGGCTTGGTGACGCGCCACGATAGGCGAAATGGTGAGGAGGAAAGCGCATGTATGGTGTGCTCAGACTCATTGACGATCTGCAAGGCGATTTTGTAGCTGTCAGGTTCGGCAGTCACCGAGCGCAGGCGCAGGCCAACCGCGTCACCCTGCTGCTTTGTCAGCGGATCACCTGCCGTAATGGGTAGTTGCAGTATGGTCTCTCGATCCAGATTACACCCGTTGGTTTGAACAAAAAACGGGTGGTAGTCGATCTCCGACAAGCGCGGCAGATCATGCCTCGAGGCCCATTCGTCATAAGCCGCCAGTTGTCGCATGAAGCCGATACAGGAGGGATTGTAGGAGTAACCAAGTGGCGAATTGCCGGAATAGCCGTTGAGTGTCGATACCCCTAGGCTTTGGGCGAGCAACATCGCGTTGATCTGCACCAGTGCCGGATGATCCCCGAAGTCCGCGCCATAGGCGATCACAGTATTCGGCTCAAGTTCTCCCGCGGGCACCGCAGCTGCCGCGGCTTCAATGCGTCCCTTCGCATCCGAAATCGGGACAGTGGTTTTCTTCAAGAGCACCACATCCGCCAACGACCACGCAGCCCAGACTGCGATGGCGCCCGTGCCGACGACTCTCAAAGACGGCGTACGCAGGAGTTGCTGGAGATATAGACCGACGGCGACCACCAGGGGAAACACGAGAATTATTTCATATCGTGCGGCGGCGCGCAGGGCGTCAAACCCGGGAAGCTGCCCGATGAACCAATATAGCGTGTGTCCGAGGAACGACGTCATCAGCAGACCTGTCGCCAGGATCGACAGGGCGAAAATCTTGAGCTGGGGAGACGCTTCACGGCGACGCCAGAGAAGATGGCCCAACATCGCAATGAACAAGACAACCAGCGGAACCCCCAGGAAAAGCTGATGTTCGTTGCGCTGCCGCAGCCCCTGTATGGTCTCGGATACCGGTGCCCAATAGGGAAGATAATCCAAAATAAAATATGACCGCAGTCGCGCCACCTGGTATTCGATTTCGGCCCAACTGCGCCCCAATCCATAAAGATGTGACACGTAGACATGAAAGAGCAGGACGGCGAGCGCGAAGCTGACAAGGAGCGCGGTCGCCGTAAGCGTCGTAAATCGGTAATTGGCGGAGCGCACCCAAGCGGACCGGGCGTCTCTCCACAACCGCCCAAAACCGCCCTCGCCCGTGAAACCGAAATACACGCCGCTAACGAGCATAAACAGACCGCAAAGCAGGACCGTATACATGCCCGTATAGACATTCATCAAAAGCTGCACCGAACACGCAGCAACGAATTTTAACAAGTCGTTCGGAGATTTCGACCTGGCGAACTCCCAGGCAAAAAGAAACGCCAAGGGCGTGCCGACCCGGTATATGAGTTGCGAGTGTCCGATATGAACGATGGAGGGCAGGCTACATGCAAACGCGAACGCGCCTATGGAAGCTATGACCGGCATGAGCGACAGACGTCGAAGCGCATAATAAGCGGACAGAAACGTCGTTAAATAGCCTGCGGCGATCCAGGCGTTCAGGGCATGATATTGATCCAAACCCGCCGAGCGGAACACGGCGTAAACGAGCGCGCTGCCTGCATGCGTGTCGGAGAAGCCCAACGTATAGGGATAGGGAAAGAAGATAGGCGGCGACAGCAGCGATTCTTCCTGACCGATCAACCAGCGATAAACATGCTCCAAGACGAACATGTTGAAGCGGCCGTCACCAAGTTCCCCGGCGACATTGCGCCCGCCTTGAATCATCGCAAAAAGCACGAAACAAATGGCGATTGAGCCGCCAAGCACCGGCAGAATGTCACGACGGTATTTATCGGGATGGAACATCGAAACACGACACGATTTGAAAATGAATGTGCTAATGAAGCTAAACTGCCAAATCAGGAAGATAGAGCGCGGCATTGGATCTAACGCCAACACATGCAAAATCTAGCATGAATTGATTACGTTAAAAACCAAGCTCATGCTTGGGTACTTCCCGACCCAATCCCCTCATGATAATGAGACCTCGACTCAGCGAAGCTTCGAGTGCGCGAAACATTTAAAGAAACAGAGAGTCCATTGTTGATTGGATCTCGCCAACGACGTGACCAATGACAAAAGCCAGATCGTCGTTCAGATCAAAGACCTTCACACCGCTTTTAGTCCTGCCGTTGCTCTTCTTAACAGGAGGCATCTTGGGAGTCTCTTACCTTGGAGCGAGACCCCTCGACTATTTTGACACAGGCTGGCTTTGGGGCGATTTAGCCCAAGTTTATTTAGCCTGGTCAGGATTCAACTCCGACCCGCAGTCTTTCTTAACCGTTTCGGACAGTCTTAGCTTCCCGATACCGATGAGCATTGCGATGTTCGACGCGATGCCACTACTCTACTTGTTTTTGTCGCCGTTTCATATTTTTTTTGCTCATGGCGGGCAGTTTTTCGGGCTATATTTTGTCATTTGCATCGCCCTCCAAGCTTCGCTTGGTTATCTCGCAACCAGAGAGGCAATCAGCACCCCTGGCAATCGCTCATCAGCGTCAGAAGTCGCAGCGGCGTTCGGGGGGCTTCTTACCGCAACCCTCCCATTCACATTCTATCGCTTTCAGGGACATACGGCACTCAGCTCTCAGTGGCTTCTGGCTTTAAGCATTTTCATTCTGCTGCGCTCACGCAGCTTCCCTCTGGGATATTGGATTGCCAGCAATAATGCCGTTGTTTTTCTAGCCACAGGCATCAACCCCTATCTTACCTTTATGGTATGTCTCAGCGTTGTTATTTTTCTTTGTTTTCAAATCGGAAGGCAAAACCTTCTTCGGACATTGATAAAGATCTCAACTTTAGGGATCACAGCGATAACGGGCTTTTACTTGTTTGGATTTCTGGATGCGGCGGGCGAGAAGCATGGTGGATATGGCCACTATTCGATGAATGCTTTAGGGCCATTTGATTCCAACGGCTTAGGTTCCATACTACGTTTCAACGTTCCAGATGCTACTGGCGGCCAGAGCTTCGAAGGCTTTACTTATCTCGGCCTCGGCGTGCTCGGTCTTGTAGCCTGCTCCGCCATCCTCGCTTTAGTTCGAAAGCCGGAGAAACCAGACCGGCGGTTGGCGTTTGGCGCGCTGGCAATAGTCATTGTTTCTTATCTGCTGGCTCTCTCCACGACTCCGAGCTTTCTCTCCTACAGCTGGTTCTTGCCTGCACCCGAAGCAATCGAGGATATTCTTGCAAAATTTCGCAGTTCAGGACGCTTGTTCTGGATCGGCGGCTTCTGGTTGATCACGCTCTCGGTCTATCTCCTGTATGCGCGGCTGCGTGCGCGGTACACTATCGCTATACTCGCCGTCCTGCTTGCAGTCCAAATTGTCGATGTCGCCGGAGTGGCGGCGAAAATCAGAGACAATATCTCGGGCTTTCAGCACCTCACCTGGACACCTGATCGGTCGGAGCTTGGGAGCGCGCCATTCACTAAACTCATTGTTCTGCCTCCTTGGCAATGTGGCCCGAACGCAAGCCCTGGCGGCAAACGCAACTATGAATTGTTTGGCTACTTTGCCCGGTCAGTTGGAATCAAGACAAACAACTTCTATGCGGGACGCACACTTGACGAGCAAAGGGCCTATCACTGCAATCCCGAACAAGCGCTAAAAAACGCCAAGAAGGATGAGTTGTTCGTAGTCGCAACTTATATTCGGGACAGATTTCCCGAGGTCTTCGCGCAAGGATGGTCCTGTAATGCGCTGCCCTCAATCGGAGACAGCTTCGCCTGCAGGAAAGAACATTGATAGCCAATCAACGCAGCGGGCATTTCGCGTACACTGAGTTCCGAGCCGGACTGCCGCTGTTTTTGTTGCTCATCTGCTCGATTCTGATAGCGGTACACTTTCTACACCCGTCAAATCCCCTGACCGTAAATGAAGGTATCGGTTGGAACGGATGGTGGGATCAGCGAAAATATCTCGAAAGCGCGGCCGCGCTAGCCAATGGAGATCTTTCGCCCGACGCTCATTGGTATCCGATTGGGTATTCGTTGCTGGCGGCACCGTTCGTGCTGCTCCTGCCCGACGACCCATTTGTTTTCGTGAATGTGATTGCATTTGCGATATATGGCTGGGCATTTTTTCGGCTATTCCAGCCCATAATCAGCACACAATACGTCATTCTCGCATTTCTTATCGGGCTGTCTGTACCAGTTCTACTAGAGCAGCCATTTCCTCAGACGCTCTTTTTCTGGAGACAGTTTGCAGTCCCTTGGACAACGGTTCCGGTCGCCGCGTCCTATCTGTTCATTCTGTACGCAGTTTCAAAAGATGTCAGTGATACCGGCAAATTCACAGACCTGTTCATTGGCTCAGCAGCAGCTTTGGTTGTCGTGACGAAGCCGAGTGATGTCTTGCCGCTCGTCCCGGCAGGTATCGCCTACTTCTTCCGGAGAATAAGAAGCAAAAACAAATGGCGTATCGGCTTCGCTACAGCTGGCGCAATAGCCGTTCTCGGGCCTGCGCTGGGGCTGACCGTGGCTATCCACGGAGGATTGAATTCTCCCTATGTGGTATCAAGTGGACAGATCGGGCTGTCCTTTTCTCAGTTGCCTCTTCGCGCCTATTCGATGTTCCTGGATAGCCGTACTGTTTGGCGAGAGGAATCCTCCCTTCTTATTTTGCAACCATTTCTTGTGGTAACGATACCGTTATTTTTGCTATGGACCTTTAGGTATCCTTCGAAGTCGCTACTTATAGCGGCCACCTGCATAATATCTATTGTGGAATACCTAGCCTACAACGACTTCACGCCACAAAATGCTGTTCGGTTCCAACTCTATCACTATTGGGTGTGGATGCTGCCTATCTGGACTGCCGGAGCTGTAGCGGGAGCAGCTTCCGCCATCCGCGCCGCCGAACAAAGCCAATCACTGCTGGGGAAGCTCGCTCCTATCCTTGTTGCGGCTGCAGGTTCAGTTTTTCTCGCCTCGGTAAGAATTGAAACACTAGAATTAAATAATTTTTCCGTCTCGATAAATGAATACTCTGACGGTTCCTATTCCTATAAATTAAACTCCAATTCTAAAAAACATGTAAACCTAATTGACATTTTCGAAGCCAGTGCACTTGATAAAAACAGCCTTCCCAATAGTAATATATCTCTATATTTGAGTGGATTCCCTGGATATCCATTCCAAGATTACCGCATTATTTCGACTCAATCAGGCGTCCGCGTTATATTTAATCGTCCAGTATTCACAGAAAGCATCAGTTTTACGCTCGGTGACAAAATTGCCTCACTACCGACCGATCCCGAAAATGTTGTTCCCTTGACATTTCAATGGAGACTATCGCCCTTTTGGCGCTTCAGAAAGCAGTTGGGATAAACGTCCGCAATCTATGAATAACCTCCCCCGGGCAATACACTCGCTTGGTCTGTAATCTGGGGAGCGGTGTTTAATCGCTATCGACTGACGGATGCGAGTTCATTTATCTGCTGATATTTGCGGCAGCACACAAGATCGGCCACTCCGCTGCCTTGAACTCACTCACACTCATAGCCCATTTCGCCCGACGGGCTGTCCTTGAACGGGTCCACGAGAGCGTCCGTGTATTCGCCCGCCAGCAAACGGTGCTTCGGCAGGAAGTGAGTTCGGACGAACCGGCTGAAGCTTGCGAGTGCGTCGCCGCGCGGGGTGAGCTTCACGCAGCCGTCTTCGACGGTGATCGTGCCGGATTGCTGCTGCTCGGTCAGCCGCACATCGACCAGGCGGAACTCGGGCATGTACTCGTTCACGAAAACCTCGCCAATGGCGTCGGCCCGGATGCCGCCGCCGCGCTGCTGCAGCTTTTCGAGGATATAGAACGACAGGGAACGGTCGAGCACGGTCGGCACGGTGATCGCGAAGGAAAAGCCGCCGAGGAGCCAGAAGGCGGTCAACAGAACACGCTCGAACCCGTTGAAGGCCAGACGGCGCTTCGCCAGAAGCAACAGGAGGCCAGTGACGATCGCGGCCATAACGCCGTCCAACACCGCGCTGTAGAGAACAACCTGAACAGGGAAAAAAAGTGCATGGGCCGTGTAGATGGACAGCAGCAGAACGATAAAAACGAAGGTTGCAACAAGGGCCTGAAGATATTTCATCGGGCAAACACCGGAACCCGGTTGCCGAGATCGCGTGACGTGAACTGTATAAAGATCGCGTGCTTCACGCTTGCCCCCTTCACTGCCGTCCGTTCGCCGCATGCAGGCCATCAGCACAGTTGCGTATGACTGCCTTCATGGCATCAATGAATTTCTCGCGTGAGAAACGCGCAGCGCGCGCCTCGCACGCCGAGCGCATCGCCAATGCGCGGGCCGGTGTCAAGCGACCAACCGCATCGGCAAGGTCCGCCACCGCGGCGCCGGCAGGCACCAAGATACCCGTTTCTTCAGGGATCACGGTTTCAAGCAGTCCGCCTTCCGACACGCCGATGACCGGTTTGCCCGCCGCCATCGATTCCACAGGCGACATACCGAAGTCCTCGTCTTCCGCCAGATAGATCGTCGCGATGGCGTTGCCGATGAGCGCATGCAGTTCGTCTTCGGCGACCCAGCCCCGGATATCTATGTTCCGCGCTCCGGCAGCCAGGCGGCGCAGGGCTGGCAATTCGCTTCCGCCGGAGACCACGACGAGGTTCTTGTCCGGCATGTCGCGAAAAGCGGTCACGATACGGTCGACGCGCTTTAGCGGCGCGAGCCGTGCGGTGGATAGAAAATAGTTCTTCTGTCCGCGCCAAATGAAGCGATCCGTGTCGCATGGCGGATGCGCGACGATGCTGTCGCGATCGAGATACTGCCGGATACGCGCGCGCGTGTTCTCCGAATTCGCCACGATCACATCCATACGGGCGATCGCGTGGCGATAGGCGCGTTCGTATGCAGCAAGAAGAGGTATTGCGGCCAGTCGCTGCGCCGCCGGCAGCGCATCGACGAAATGCGCACGCTGATCGAACAGGAAACGCGGCGGGGTGTGGCAATAGAAAATATTGCAGGCACCATGCGCTCGCTTCGGAGCCGCCAGCGGCGCGGCTACCCCACTGAAAATGCGCAGTTTTCCTTGCGCTGCACGGGAGCGCTCACGCGCGAAGCGGGCCGACAGGGCCAGCGGCCGCAGGCCCGGCCGGCGCAGGCTCTGCGGCAGGTTAAGATCGCGAAGGGAGGCCGGAAACATCGCCGCATCGAATGTATCCGCCGTCCTGTAACCGCAGACGATTTCTGCATCCAGCGCCTCGGCAAGCGTGAGGACGAGACGCTCTCCGCCGCCACGAATCGCGAAGTAGTCGTGGAACACAGTTGCCTGCCAGTCTTCGCTCATCACACACCCGCTCTACCGATCAACGAAGGGCGCTCCCCTGTCCGATTGCCGCCGGATTTATCCACCGGCCTCCGCGCCGCCGTAGCATGGCCGGCAGACCATTTCGAAGGAGAAAGCGCAATGGAGACCTCGCCCCGGCTGCAGCTTCCATACATCATGCCTTCGCAGGCGCAAAAGCACGTTACGCACAATGAAGCGCTCCGCCTGCTCGATTGCCTGGTGCAGCCCGTCGTGCAGAGCAACGCGCTCGGCTCTCCCCCTGCCGCCCCCGTGGAAGGAGACGCCTATGTCGTCGGCGATGCCGCTTCGGGCGACTGGAACGGGCACGAGAGGGAAATCGCGGTCTTTCAGGATGGCGCATGGGTGTTCATCGCGCCGCGGGCAGGATGGGCCGTCTCCAATCTCGACGGCGAAAACCGACTCGTCTTCGACGGAAGCGATTGGGCGGCAGACCGTTCAACTGGTGGAAGCGGGCTTGCATGGTTCGGGATCAACACCGAGGCGGACGCCACCAACCGGCTGGCGGTGGCGGCGGACGCGACATTGCTGAGCCATGACGGGACCGACCACCGGGTGAAAATCAACAAGGCCGCCGAAGCCGATACGGCCAGCCTGATGTTCCAGACCGGATGGTCCGGGCGGGCCGAGTTCGGACTGGCGGGAGACGACGACTGGCGTCTCAAGGTCAGCGCGGACGGCATTGTCTGGAAGCAAGCGCTGAAGGTGGATACAGGCAGCGGTTTCGTGCTGCTGGGTGACGGAACGGGCTCCGCGAATGCGCCGTTGCACGTGAAGGACGGACGTGCGGTGAGTGGGGGCTACGGCAAGCCTTTCAAGGTTCACGCGACCGGCGCGGCGGCCAACGATACGGTACAGTTCGGTGTCGGCGTGTCGGAAACGAATTACAACCAGGCCGAGTTCAACTTCAAGTATCAGGGCGCCGGGGACGTCGCGAACTCCTTCTCGATCGGACTTTACGGCCTGCCCCAGATCATTCGCGTCAGGGGGACGGGCGCTGTCGAATTTCCGAGTGTGGCGACCACGGCCGCCTCGCCAAACGCGGTTCTCGATTCCGGTGCGTCGAACGGGCTCTTACGGTCCACCTCCAGCGAATCCTACAAGCGCGACATCGAGCCGCTCGACACGGCGCGCGCCCGCGCGCTGCTCGAGACAACGCCGATCTGGTATCGCTCGAAAGCGCCGGCCGATGATCCCGATTGGAGCTGGTATGGCTTTTCCGCCGAGCAGGTCGCGGCCATAGATCCGCGCATGGTGCATTGGGGCTATGGCGATGACGCCTATGAAACGATCGAGATTACGGACGCCGACGGCGCGGTGCACAGGGAGCGGAGGCTGCGCGACGGTGCGGAAAAGTCGCCGCAAGGCGTCGCATACGATCGCTTTGTGGTTCACCTGCTGTGCCTGGTGAAGGACTGCCGGGAACGGATCGAGGAACTGGAAATGGGACCAAACCGAGGCTCTCAGTGATGAGCCTCAGGTTCTATCGAACCTGCCAAACCTTTTGGTAGCCGTCATGCAGGACGCGGGCATTCATTTCCCGCATTCTAGCCTCGATCAGCGCGCCTTTTCCGCCGACCATGTCTCCCACCCGGAAATCGTCGACGCAGATGATTGTACCACTCTTCACCAATGAGCGTATCGCCTCGAATTCCCTAGCGTGATGAGCTGCGCTGGGAGCGGGATCATCCGGATCAAGGTCAAAGGAGTCGAGATAAAGAAGATCAACGCGGCGTCCTTGGCAGATCGATGCGATGGTTATGAATGCCGCGACGGAGTCGTTCAAAATCAGTTGGGTCCGATCACTGCACGCGCGTCTCGCCGAATCCACGCTCTCGGGGTTGTTATCGACCGAGAAGAAATCCGCGCCTTCTAGACGGGCATATGCATCGAGAAGAAACGTACTCTGTCCATCGCCTGCCCAGTTTCCGGGAACACGTAAACATCCAGATTCCAGAATCAGAGGGCGTTGCAAACCGAGATCACGCAACGCCTCGAACATCCGTCGAAATCCGGGTTCACGGTTTTTGGTGCCCATCAGTCGCGGTGCAAACACCGTGTTGAACAACTCGAAAAAATCGTCTGTCCCGGGAACCTCTTCAATGCCGACATATGGATAGTCCGGGTCATTCAAAGCTGAACCTTGAAGCGTTCCGGTGAGTGCCTGCTTGTAACGAGATTTGAACTGTGGAGCGTCGAATAGCCGGCCAGCTGCCTTCGCCAGAAACTCCTCGGACTGCAGGAATTCCTCCCTAAGCTGTTCAACTGAGCCCAGTTTCATATATTGCAGGATAACATCTTCCGATTCCGGCTCCCGCCCGAGGATCAGGCGGTAGGCCCCGACTACGGTTTCTCGGGAAATCGTCATTTAACTCCTCAAACAGACTTCATAAGGCGACGATGCCTATTAGCTTATCAACATCACGAACACCGACGCGCGGTCCAACGCGGGCGGCGGCTGAGCGACGGTGCGCTCGGCCGGAAAGGATAGTTTCATGCCGAAACGCTAGCTTTCATCGCGGAGCCTAGCGTAACCGTCAACTACCGATTACGCGGTTGGAGCGGCTCATACCGATTACGCGGTTGGAGTGGCTCAATCACGTTTCGCCTCAAGAAGGATTATGGACTTTCTCGAAACCGGTAGTCAGCGTCGTATGTATGCCTGATAAAACGTTCCGCCTCCTGCCCAATAACCGGAAAGGGCGCGTCGGAAGGGCTCGCATTCGCCCGCGTTAGCGTAACCGGTGGCAGTTTAAGTTCCTGAAGCACCTTGTTGAGATCGCCAGCCAGCGTCTCGTAACGCAAATGACGGGTGACGGCGTTTACGCCTGTGGACCTGATAAAGCGTGAGGTCTGGGGCAAGATCTGGACGGAGTTCGCTTCGCACCAAGTATCGAGAAACTCGTCGAAAGACATGCCGGCGGTTGAAACGGGTACTCCGTCAAATTTCGGATCCAAGTGGCTGCGGTAAATCGAGACAAGCCATTCAATGGGATCTCGCGTTACACCGATGACTGTATATTCATCGAACGGGATTTCACTGAACAGCCATGAGAAGCGAGATTCAATCTCACCAATACCCATGTGCTTTCCCCATTCGGTGCGAAGCAGCCGAATGTCCGCATGATGTGCAATAGCTTCTTCAATCGCGGTCGATCCAGTTTTCAGGTTCGCGATGAAAATGAACCTGTATGTCATACTCATCAACATCCAGGCCTTCTATCAGACAACGGACAATATAAAAATACAAAAAATTTCTAAAAAAACCGAACCTTCCGCAGAGAAAGGTCTGTATAAAATCCATTGACGAACGGCGGCGCACTTCTGCGTTTCGCTCAACCATTGAGTGTAAGCCGTCGCCCTGCCGATTCTATTGCGCTGGAGCTATAAATTTGAGCTGGTGGGCAGGATATCAACCTCTGTCTGCCCTCGTAGGCACGCCTCGGCTTCCGGATTTCCTGGCTTCTCGGCCGCACTTTCCGTCAGAGCGATTCGCCTTCGCGTGAATGGCTACGCCAAATCGGAGTGGCCGTGTTCGCACACGCGCTTATTCCCGAGCGCTGGCCAGGGCTTCGCCCGTCCACGAGGTGGCGGCGCTCGACATACTCCTGCCGTTCATCGCTGACGAGGAGAGCATCGCAACATCGAAATGCGCGTCATAGGCAGAACGCTAACTAATCAGCTTTCCGCCATTTTTTCGTTTCTGATCAACGGTCTCCTCAAGAAATTTCGTCCATTGCGGGCCGATCTTGTCCGCGAGGAAATTTCTCGAAAGCGCCTTCCCTTTTTGCATGAGAGACGCGTGCAATTCCGGATCCTGCGGTTTGACAAATTTCGCGATCGCGCCGGCCATCGATTGCGTCGAATAAGGATCGAAATAGACGCAAGCGTCCGAATAGATTTCCCGATGCACCGGGATGTCCGATGCCACGACAACACCGTCTGACAACATAGCCTCGATGCCGGTCAAATCGAAGCCCTCCGCGATCGAAGGGCAAACCACCGCATCCGCGTTTGCGTACAGCACTCTCAGATCCATGGGCGACAGTCCGGATACGTTGAAAATCCGGCCGCGCCGCTGAAAACGTCCCATTGTCTTCAGTGTATCTTCGGAATGCCAGCCGGGCCGGCCGACAATGACCAGCTTCAGTTCGGGCGCCAGTTCGTTCGCTACAGACCGCCAAGCCGAAATCAGTCTCTTGTGATTTTTCCGCGGCTCGATTGTCGAGACAACCAATAGGTAGCGGATCGGCTTCTCGCCGAGATGGCGGACATAAAATTCCTCGGCTTCGCTGGAAGACACGAAACTCGGCTCCGTCGTCGGTTCGATACTGCCGCGGATAATCTCGTTAACCGCGGGCTCCTTGGCGGGGCGGGCGGCGTAAGCGTCCGACACGACGCAAGGGATGACATGCGTTTGCCCGGCTCTTTCCGGGAACATTGCCAAGACCTCGTTCCGGCTGTTCTCAGAGTTGCACACCATTATCGCTCCCGCCTTCAGATTGGCCTTCAGCGGCTGGTAATGGGTGTATTGGTGCCAGTGCGCATTGTGGATCGTATGCGGATAGAAAATCGGGATCGCGTCATGGTAACGGACGACGAGTTGCGTACCCGGGCTTACCCGCGAGGGCCACGGTGTCTGGGCGATATAGATGTCATAGTCGCTCGTATCCATCTTCGGATAAGTGACCGCATCGGCGCCTTTCCATCCTGAGCGATGCATGGCACGCCATCCATACCGGATCGTGGCGAAGCGCGCATCCCTGAGAACCTGCATCTGGGAAGCGCCAAGCGATTTGGAGAGGTAATGCCCCCAGATCAAGTCGAAAAATGGCTCGGTTTCGAGATCATGGATCTCGATCTCGCGCCGTAGCGCGATCATTGTTCGCATCGCCGCTGCCTGTCGCATCCTGTCGACTAGCTGATAGACCCGCTCAGAGGCGCGAAACACCCGGTGCCGGTCTCTCCACCGATCCGCGTCCTGCAGGCTCAGCATGCGGCTCGACATATCGTAGAGTTCATCGCCGCGACGATGCCAACCTGCCCCGCGGAGGGATTTCGGATATGGCAACAGACGATTATGGCTGTTGAGCAGGCCTGTCAGATCCAAGCCGGAATTGGAATTCAACATCGCAAAAAGCAAACGGGTTTCCTGCGGTATGCCCGCAAAGCCCTCCGCAGCCGGTCGCAATTCCTGCAATATCCGAGGACGAGATTGGCTTTTCATGTCTTGCCTCTTGCGGGCGATGTGAGATCAAAGAGGCGCATCACGCCGTCTCCTCGCTTTCTATAATTTTGCCGTGCTCAAGCCGAATGCTGCGATTGCAGAAGCGTTCCAACAATTGAGAATTGTGGCTGGCCAGAACAAAAATGCTCGACTTCTCTATGAATTCCTCCATGCGCCTTTCCGCGCGTTTCTGAAACTCCGCGTCCCCGGCGCCAAAGACTTCATCCACAAGAAGGATGTCCGGGTGCGCGGCTGTCGCCACGCCGAAGGAGAGGCGGGTACGCATGCCGTCGGAATAGGTACTGACCGGCACGGACAAGAAATTGCCGAGTTCACTGAACCGTTCGACATCCTCGATTATGGCTTCCGCCTCGCTGCGCGTCGAGCCCAGCATCATGGCCATTCTCACGATATTCTCATAACCCGAAAGTTCCGGAACAAGGCCAGCTCCGAGCCCGAACACCGTCGATACCCTGCCCTCAACATGGATTTGCCCCTTAACGGGACGAAAGACACCGGCCATCGTGCGCAGCAGCGTGGATTTTCCCGATCCGTTGTGACCCGCAAGCCCGACCCTGTCACCGTGTTCAAGTTCGAGCGTGATGTCATCCAGCGCGGTCACGCTGACTATGCCTCGCGTTTCCTTCGATATCCGGCCGCCGGTCCCGATGGCAATCAGGTTGTTGCGCAGGGACATCGAGCGCGAATTGTAGATCGGATAGTCGACCGTGACATTTCGGAGCGATATACGCGACATGGCAATCAGATCCAGTAAGGGAGACGATGGCCCCTCGCCCGCGTCATCCATGTCGCAAGCAGAAAGCCTGCGATCGTCATCGCGACAACCACCAGATAGTCGCTCAATGCCGGAACGGACCCGAGGAGCGGATTGCGCACAATCTCGATCCAGTAGGCGATAGGGTTGAGTTTCGAAATCACGTCCAACGAGCCGAGTTGGCGCGATTGATAGAGGACGGGGCTTAGGAAGAAGAGGATTGGCATCAAAGCCGATACGAGCGGATCGAAATCCCGATACCGCGCGCCGACGAAACCGAGCACCTGAGCGATCCAGAAAATGTTCATGAAAACGAGAACCAATCCGGGAATGACCAGCAAGGCGGCAAACCCGATGTCTTGGGGGTAGACCAGCAGCACGAAGACAATCACCACAAAATTGTGGATCAGGTTGACAGTCTGCTGGAATACCAACTCAAGCGAAATCCGCCAGGACGGCGTCTTGATGTTCTTGATCACCGAGGCGCTTCGGGCAAACACGGTCGTCGATCCGGTAATCGCACCCGAAATCGCCTGCCAGAGGACAAGCCCGACCGTGAGCGCGGGAATGAATTCCGAGCGTTCGGTGTTCAGAAGCACACTCCAAACCAGCCCCAGCCCCACAACGCCGATCACCGTGCCCAGAACGAGCCAAAACGGTCCGAGGACGCTTCGTTTGTAGCGCGCGCGCATATCGCTCCACGCGAAGTACCATGCCAACGATACATTGTGGAAAATGGCACTCATATTTTCAAATCACAGTTCAAAAAGACATCCTTTAATATAAATACCGTTATCACTGACTTATAATCTGCCTTCGATCTTCTGAATTCAGAACATTCTGATAGAGCGCCTTGTAAACTCTACCCATGCGATCCGCCGTCAGAAGCTCCTCATATCTTCGCCTTGCCATCCGGCCAAAGCGCGAAGCCTCTTCCGGAGACCGAGAGAGCCTGTTGATGGCATTCGCGATATCTGCTGAGCTTTCCGGAGGCACCACCAGACCGGTCTCTTCATTGACATTAATGAAGCTCGTTCCTGTTCCGATCTCACAACAAATCATGGGTTTGCTCATCATCGCGGCCTCGACCAGCGACATGCCGTAGGCTTCGGAGCGCAGATGCGACGGAAACACAAAACCATCGCACAGGGACAGGAGCGCATACTTGTCGGCCTCGTCAAGACGACCCAGAAAATGGACATTGTCTGCCCCTTTCGCACTGGCAAGTGCCCGGAGTCGGGCCTCTTCAGGCCCAGCGCCGACAATCAGGATATCAACATCGACGGCCAGCGCAGCGTCCACCAGGAATGACAGGCCTTTGTAGTATCTCAGCACTCCAGTGTACAAAAAGAAGCTGCGAGGAAAGCGTCCACGCCATGTTTCGATCAAGTCGCTGTCTGGATCACCATTTGCGACGTCTTCGATACCTGGCGGTATGATCTCCACTTTGTCAGCATATTCCTTCAGGGTCGGACTGGTTGAGACGTAGTTCTCAGATGTCGCGATGAGCCGATCGGCTTCTCTCAGAAAGCGCCTCATCAAGGGGCGATAAAGCTTCAGCAGGTTACGCTGCCTGATGATATCCGAGTGATAGGTGACGACGTATTTGGTGTTAATCCGGGCGGCGAAGTGGCTGAAATCCATAAAAGGCCACGGGAAATGATAGTTGATCAGATCATGCTCCGCCGCTTCTCGCCGGAGGAGACGGATGAAATCGCGCGAGAACCCTGTCGATGCAAATTCTATGTCGCGTTTGCCGGTCAAGACGCGATGTCCGTCGACATTTCCGGCGGTATCGGTTTGCCGGCCCAGCGACAGAACGGTCGATTCAACTCCTAACGCGGCGGTGCTTCCGGCGATCGAGTTTATGACGCGCTCGATACCGCCATATGTCTCGGGCATGTAGGTCTTGAATACGTGCAGCACCCTCATGAGCGTGTTTTCTTCACATCAGAACCGCGCGGTTTCAGGGCCTTCATGAACATATAGGCCATTTGCCCAACGCCGTCTCAAACCCGCCCGAACTTGTCCTCCAGCCGAATAATGTCGTCCTCGCCGAGATACGCGCCGGTCTGGACCTCGATCAGTTCGAGTTCGATCTTGCCCGGATTGGCCAATCGATGGACTTCGCCCCTGGGTATGTAGACGCTTTCATTCTCGCCAATGGTCTTGATCGTGTCGCCGATAGTCACTTCCGCGGTGCCGCGCACCACAACCCAATGCTCGGAGCGATGATGGTGTTTTTGCAAGGAGAGCTCCTTGCCCGGTTTGACAAACAGCCGCTTGACCTGGAACCGCTCGCCCGTGATCAGCGAGGTGTAGCCGCCCCATGGTCGATAGCTGGTCCGATGGATTTCGGTCAGCGCCAGCGTTTCAGGATCGGATTTGAGGGCCTTGACGATATCGCCAACCCCCTGCGCCTTCGAAAGCTTGCCGACAAGCACGGCATCCTCGGTGGCGATCACAGCCACATCTTCGAGGCCATTGACCGCGATATGCAGTTTTTCCGAGATCACCAGCGACCCGCTGGTTCCGATGAGGCTCACGGGTCCCCGCGCGACATTGCCCTGATCGTCCGGGCCTCCGGCCTTGTGTACGGCGTCCCATGCGCCGAGGTCCGACCAGACTATCGGGCTGCGGACGACAGCAGCCTTGTCGGTCTTCTCGAAAATGGCGTAGTCGATCGAAATATTGGGCGCCTGCGAGAAAGCCTCCATATCGAGCCGGATGAAATCCAGATCAGCAGCGGCATTGTTCACGGAAGAAATCGCCGCCTCATGAACTTCTTGCGCGAGACGCTCGCATTCGGCCAGGAAGGTTTCAGCCTTGAACAGGAACATGCCGGAGTTCCAGTAGTAGTTGCCTGCCGCGATCATCTTCTGCGCAGTCCCGGCATCCGGCTTTTCGACGAAACGCGATACGGTCAACGCGCCGCTTTCCTGCTCCTGCCCGGCCTCGATATAGCCGTAGCCGGTCGCCGGTTCGGTAGGTGTGATGCCGAATGTAACGAGCTGGCCGGCTTCCGCCGCGGTGACGGCAGTCGCCACCGCCTGCCGATAGGCATCGTCGACCCCTACCTCGTGGTCGGACGGCAGGATGTGGACCAATGTTCCGGGATTCCGGTTTTCCGCGAAAGCGCTCGCGGCCGCGACGGCGGGCGCCGTGTTGCGAGCGACCGGCTCGAGAAGGATCGCACCCAGCGCAACGCCGCATTCGGCCGCCTGCTCGGCCACGAGAAAACGGTATTCCTCATTTGTTACGACAAGCGGATCCGCATAGTCCCCTGTTTCGCGCAGGCGCAACAGCGTCGCCTGAAACAGGCTCCATTCCCCCGTGAGCGCCAAAAACTGCTTGGGACGAGCCGAACGCGACATGGGCCAAAGTCTGGTGCCTTTACCGCCCGCCAGAATAACGGGCGTGAAATCACTCGAATTGCTCATCCAATGGCTTCCTGTGCATGCGTTTCGGTTTGACATCAGCAAAGTACATCTTTGCAACCTAAGGTTTCCCGGAGCCGGTGGCTTTCGGTGCCGATGAGTTCAAGCGTCATTACTGGCCAGTCGTGAGCGGGATATCGCCAAGCATGGTCAAAAACAACCGCGAATTCCAACTCGCGAGATCGCCCCTATCCCGCTTATCCTACCTCCAATCTTCAATGAAAAATCGTTGCGAACAGGAGTTTGATATCGAGAACAATCGTGCGAAGGCGACAGTATTCGGCGTCGACCCGCGCGAGTTTCTCTGGCTCGCTCATGTCGATTCCACCAACCTGCGCCAGTCCGGTGACGCCGGGAGTGCATTCAAACACGCCGAGTTTGCGGCGCCTATCAATCAGTTCCGTCTGACTGGGCAGGCAGGGACGCGGCCCGACAAGGTTCATTTCGCCTCGCGCGACATTCCATACTTGCGGAAGCTCATCGATCTTCGTCTTGCGGAGAAAACGGCCGAGCGGCGTGATGTGGCCCGGCGCGACTTCATGCGTGCCGGCTTGCGGAGCATCCTCGGCCATGGTGCGGAACTTGTAGCATGTGAATACGGTCTCACCCCGGCCAACACGCGATTGAGCAAACAATCCCGGCCCCGGCGACGTCAGGCGGACCGCAATCCAGACGATGACCATCAGCCACCCCAGGAAAAAGATCACAGCAAAAGCGAAAGCCAGATCGAGACCGCGGCGCGCGCAGCGATAGATGGCGTTTTCCTCCGGCGGATCGGTGCAAATGACATCGCCCGCAAGATCCCCATTCAGTATCCCGGAGACAGCAGCCGCGACCCGATCCGCATAGACGACCGGAAAGAATGCGCCAACGATCCGCGCCGCCGGCCTTCGCGCGAACAACGGAAGCCGGTTAAGCGCGCCAAGCCGACCGCCGAAGCGATCGCCATAAACGGACGGAAGCCGCAACTGCACGACGTCCATCTCCGACATCGCAGCAAGGGCGGATTCGCCTTCCCGCTTGGTTTGCGAATAGAGGTCGGTGCGGCGTGCATCGAGCGCATGGAGTGTCGTTGCGTTGATGAATTTACGTATCCCGCCGTCGCGTGCCGCCGTCGCGACTTTCAAAAGGAAATCCACATTGACGATACGCATCTTCTCCAAAGACGCGGAACTGTCGTTGTTCGTCACGGCGAGATGCAGAATTGCGTCGCAACCCGTGAATGCAGCGCTCATATCGTCGTACCCGAAGGCGGCGTGTTCGGGAAAAATCGTCCTGATACGGGACGGATCGCGGCCTAGAAGAACAAGCTCGATCCCACTGCCGGAAAGGCGCGGCACCACCAGACGCCCGACCTGGCCCGACGCACCGGTGATGGCCAACTTGCGTGTCATTTTGTGATTTTGGCTGTTTCGGCCGCCGGCTCGATCAGGTGTTTTTCAGTTCGCAGGCCTGAACCGCGCATCTCCACTCCATCTGCTACTTTCAAACGTCGCGGCATCATCGCGTCACCAATCCGGCAGCCGCGCGAAGTTGGCAAACGCAGCACTGAAATCGGCTTTACCGACGATAACAAGCGCCGCCCTCTCAAATCGATCCATCTATTCGTCCCGCGTGTGGCAAGCCTTGAAACAGCTCCGCTGGCGCGACCGTGGCGACCATAATGGCCACGAAAGCCGAGCGCTAGTCAGGCGGCAAGCTGGATTGCCCCGGTTGTTATCGACAGGTTGGCCATTAACGGTTTCAACGTCGGTTATCGGCATAATGGCGTCACCTACGAATACCAAGTGGACCACGCAGCCAATGGAAATGCGGATAGTTTCTCCGATCGCCATCGACCGGGCAGTTTCGCCCTCTATCGCCGTTCTGATTCCGTGCTTCAACGAGGCGGCGGCGATCGCATCGGTCGTAGCCGACTTCCGCAAGGCTTTGCCCGAGGCACGGATCTATGTCCACGACAACAATTCGTCGGACGGCACTGCCGATATCGCCTGCGACGCCGGGGCAATCGTCACGCATGAACCGAACCAGGGCAAGGGCAACGTCGTACGGCGCATGTTCGCGGATATAGACGCCGATATCTACCTCCTCGTGGACGGCGACGGCACCTATGATGCCGCCAGCGCCGGCAGGTTGATCGAGACGTTGCGTACGGGCCCCTACGACATGGTCAATGCGGCGCGGCGGCACACCGAAACCGAAGCCTACCGGCCCGCGCACGTCTTCGGAAACCGCATGCTGACAGGCACGGTCGGCATGTTGTTCGGCCGCAAGACAACGGACATGCTGTCCGGCTACAAGGCTTTCAGCCGGCGTTTCGTGAAGACATTCCCGGCGCTCAGCCGAAACTTCGAGATCGAGACCGAACTGATGATCCACGCGCTGGACCTCAGGCTGCCGATCGCGGAAATCGAAGCGCCTTACGGGGTGCGGACGGAGGGGTCGGAGAGCAAGCTCAGCACGTTCCGCGACGGTTTCCGGATATTGCGGCTGATCGGGTGGTTCCTGCGCAATGAAAAGCCGCTGACCTTTTTTTCCGCGCTGGCGACGATCTTCTTCCTCTTATCGGTCGGCATCGGAATTCCGGTGATCGCGGAATATTTCGAGACAGGGCTGGTGCCGCGTTTTCCCACCGCGATCCTTGCTGCGTCGATCATGCTCCTGTCGGCGCTCAGCCTGTTCACAGGCTTCATCCTCGACACGGTCACGCATGGGCGACGCGAGGCCAAGCGGCTTGCCTATCTCAAGGAACCCGCACCGAGCCGGAATTAGCTGCCTCTGTAGGTGGAATAGCTCCAAGGCGTCACGAGCAGGGGCACGTGATAGCCGGCATCGACATCGGAAATCGCGAAGCGAATCGGCACCGTGTCCAGAAACGGCGGTTCCGACTGTTCGACGCCCTTCTCCGTGAAATAGGCCGCGACCTCGAAATGCAGTTCGTAGACGCCCTTTTCCATCGCGTCCGCATCGAGCAGCAATTCGTCGGTGCGCCCGTCGGCATTGGTGACGGCCTGCTTGACCAGCTCCAGCTGGCCGCTGCCGGGCGGTGCCTTGTAAAGCGCCAGACTCATACCGTTTGCGGGCTTGCCGCTGGCGGTATCGAGCACATGGGTGGAGAGCTTTCCGGCCATTGTCATTCCTTAATCAGGTCGTTCAGGCGGAATTCGCCGATGCGGGCGATCTGCGCCAAGGCTTCGGCAATTTCGCCGTCAAGGTCGTGATCCAGCCGCCGCTCGAATGCGGCGAGGATCGAATGTTTGTCATGGCCGCGAACGGCCAGAATGAAGGGAAATCCAAAGCGGGCCTTGTAGGCATCGTTCAAGGCGTGAAAGCGCTGAAACTCGTCTGCGGTCAACCTGTCGAGGCCGGCGCCCTTCTGTTCCGATGTGGATTCCGCCGTCAACTCGCCTGCCAGCGCCGCTTTGCCGGCGAGGTCGGGATGAGCGCGGATCAGCGTCAGTTGCGCGTCCCGTCCGGCCTCATCGATCGCGGTGACCATTGCGCCATGCAGGGCGCTGATCGACGTAAAAGGACGCTGGTCCGTTACGGCGTCGGCGACCCAGGGCGAATGTTCGAAGATCGCGCCCAGCGTTTCGACAAATTGCGAGTCGGAACAGGCGTTTAGTTCAGCAAGCGTAACCGTCACTCCATCGCTCCGCTGCGCACTCGGATGTCATCGATCGCGTGAAGTATGTTCTCCGGCGTCGCCGGCGCCTTCAAGTGCGGCGACAGGCCTTCCCGACCGCAGGACGCGATCGCGTCGCGGATGGCGAGCCAGACGGAGACGCCGAGCATGAGCGGCGGCTCGCCAACGGCCTTGGACCGGTAGACGGTCTCTTCGGCGTTCGGCGCGTTTCCGACCAGCGCCACGTTGAACTCGCGCGGCACATCGCGCGAACCCGGGATCTTGTAGGTGGAGGGACCGATGGTGCGCAGCCGACCCTTGTCGTCCCACCACAATTCCTCGCAGGTGAGCCAGCCCATACCCTGCACGAAGGCCCCCTCGATCTGGCCGAGATCGATCGCCGGATTGAGCGACGCTCCGCAATCCTGCAGCAGATCGGCGCGGAGGCACCGGCTTTCGCCTGTCAGTGTGTCGATGGCGACCTCGGCGACCGCGGCGCCATAGGTGAAGTAGAAGAACGGACGACCCTTCAGCGTCGCCGGATCCCAGTGGATTTTTGGCGTTGCGTAATAGCCGGCCTCGGAGAGTTGTACGCGCGCCGCCCACGTCATTTTCGCCAGTTCGCCGAATGAGACGGACCGATTGCCGGCGTGAACGCGTCCCTCGCGGAATATGATCTCCTCGACAGGCACGTCGAAATGTTCCGCGGCGATATTGGCCATGCGGCCGCGAATGGCAGTGGCGGCGTTGTAGGCGGCCATGCCGTTCAGATCGGACCCGGTGGAGGCGGCGGTAGCGGAGGTGTTTGGCACCTTGCCGGTGTTGGTCGCGGTGATCTTCACCTGGTCGATGCCGATCTGGAAGACTTCGGCGACGACCTGGGCGACCTTCATGAACAGGCCCTGCCCCATCTCGGTGCCGCCATGGTTCAGGTGAACCGAACCGTCCTGATAAACATGCACCAGCGCGCCGGCCTGGTTGAGCGATGTCAGGTTGAAGGAGATGCCGAACTTGACCGGCATCATCGCCAACCCGCGCCGGAGGATCGGGTGCGTGGCGTTATGGGCGTCGATCTCCGCGCGGCGGCGCTCCCATTCAGAGGACGCCATGATCGCTTCCGTTACCTCGACGAGACGGTTCTGATGGCTTTCGACAGCCTGGCCGTACGGGGTAACCTCTCCCGTTTCCGGCGAGTAGTAATTGATCGCACGGAGGTGGTTGGGATCCATGCGCAATTCGCGTGCGATCTGGTCCATGATCGCCTCGATGGCAATGATGCCCTGAGGGCCGCCGAAGCCGCGAAAGGCGGTGTTGGAAACGGTATTTGTCTTGCACGCATGGCCCGCGAACCGGGCCGCCGGCACGAAGTAGGAATTGTCGGAATGGGTCAGCGTGCGGGTGATGACCGGACCGGTCAGGTCCGGCGTGTTGCCGGCGCGGGCCAGATATTCGATGTCGAGGCCGCAAAGGCGCCCGTCCTTGTCGACGCCTGCCTTCCAGGTCGCCACCATATCGTGGCGCTTGCCGGTCGCGCTCATGTCGACCGAACGCTTCAGCCGCATCTTGACCGGCCGCCGTGTCGCGCGGGCCAACAGAGCCGCCGCGCCGGCGATGATCGTCGGCTGGCTTTCCTTGCCGCCGAAACCGCCGCCCATCCGCCGCGTGAACACGTCGACGGAGTTCGCCAGCCCGCCGAGGATATGGGCGACATGATGCTGGACTTCGGTCGGGTGCTGCGTCGAGGAGTGGATGACCATGTCGCCATCCTCGCCGGGGACGGCGTAACCGATATGCGTTTCGAGGTAGAAATGGTCCTGGCCGCCAATCTCAAGCCGACCCTCGATGACGTGTTCGGAGGCGGCCAGAGCCGCATCGACGTCACCTTCGATGAGGATTTGCGGCGGCATCACGTAGGAGCCCCTGGCATGCGCGGTCTCGACATCGAGCACCGGCTCGAGTTCCTCGATATCAAGTGCTACCGCACGAGCCGCCTTGACGGCCTGCTCGTATGTCTCCGCAGCGATGGCGCCGACCGGCTGGCCGACATATTCGACGATGTCCTCGGCAAAGAGCGGCTCGTTCGGCAGGATCGGGCCGACCTCATTATGGCCGGGGATATCGGCCGCCGCCACGAAGGCGACAACGCCCGGCATAGCGAGCGCTTTTACAGGATCGATACCCTTCAGCTTGCCATGCGCCACGGGCGAGATGACAAGCGCCGCATGCAGCGTGCCGGGCAGTTCGGCCATGTCATCGATATAGGATGCCTCGCCGGCGATCTGCTTGGCGGCGCTGTCATGAGCGATGCCATGGCCGACGACGGCGCGCTGCACGGTTTTGACGTCGATATTCATAGCGCCATTACCTCCACGGCCTCGCCTTTCAGGTCACGAGCGAAGCGTTCCAGCAGCGCCTTGGCCGTCTGCATCCGATAGGCCGCGCTGCCGCGCCAATCGCTCAGCGGCGAGAAATCGTCGTGCAGAGAATGAACTGCATCCGCGACTGAATCGGAATCAAGCTCGCGGCCCAAGAGCTTGTTTTCCATCGTTTTCGCCCGCTTCGGGATCGCAGCCATGCCGCCATAGGCGATACGGCACGCGCTGACATGACTGCCTTCCATCGCGATCCAGAAGGCTGCGCAGACGGTCGAGATGTCCTGGTCGTAGCGCTTCGACAGCTTGTAGACGCGGAATTCCTCGCCTCCCTTCGGACGCGGCACGGTGACGGAGACGATCACCTCGTCGGGGCGCAGTTCCGTCTTGCGGTAATCGAGGAAGAAATCCTCAAGCGGCAGCGTCCGCGCGCCATTCGCCTGCGAGGCAAGCGTGATCGACGCACCGAGTGCGATCAGCGCCGGAGGGCCGTCGCCGATTGGGCTTGCGGTGCCGATATTGCCGCCGACGGTGCCCATGGCTCGGATCTGGGTTGAGCCGAAACGGCGGATCAGGGTTGCCAGACTCGGATATTCGGAGCGAACAGTCTGAAGGATTTCTTCCCAGGTGACCGCCGCGCCGAATGTCCATGCCTCCGCCGTTTCCTCCATGGCGCGCAGTTCCTTTACGCGCCGCGTCGAGATGATGCGGTCCCAGTCCGAGTGATAGTCGGCGCGAGCCACGCCGAGATCGGTTCCGCCCGCGAGGATCGTCGCATCGGGATATTGCGCGCGCAGCGCCGTCAGATCGTCCAGTGCCGCTGGTTGATGCAGCACCGATCCGTCAAACGAAATTTCCGAATGCCATTGCGGCAGATCGGCAGGCTCGGGCGACCGCACCCCTGTTTTCGCAGCGGCCTTCGCGGCTTCCACGATCGGTCGATATCCGGTGCAGCGGCAAAGGTTGCCGGCCAGCGCGTCGTGGATCGCCTCCTCTTCCGGCTCAGCGGACGCTTCCAGCAGGCCGGTCAGCGACATCACGATGCCCGGCGTGCAGAAGCCGCATTGCGAGGATCCGTTGGACGCCATGGCGTCCTGGAGCGGCGTCATGACGCCGTTGTGTTTCAGCCCTTCGACCGTGGTCAGTTCAACGCCGTCAAGCTGCGCCGCCGTCATTATACAGGCATTCGCGGCCTGGCGCGGCCCGTCACCACGACGCACCAGCACGGTGCAGGCGCCGCAGTCTCCCTCGGCGCAGCCTTCCTTTGTGCCAACCAGATGGGCGTGGTTGCGGATGAGATCGAGCGCCGTCGTGTCCGGGCGGACAGCGAAGCTGACTTCCTTGCCGTTCAGGATAAAGCGGATGGTATCGGCGGTTATTGCTTGCGGGTTCATGGCTTTCGATCTTGCCTTTCAGCCGGAAACGGCGTCAATCCGATAGCGTGTATCGGGATAGTCATATTCCTCCAGATTGCTGCCCGGTCCGTCCCTATCGACGACGATGAAATCGCAGACCTCCTCGAGCGACAGAAGAGGATGATGCCAGGTGTTTTTGGCGTAGTTGACGCCGACACCGGCAGGGCACAAAAACGCGACCGGCGCGCCAGGGCGGCCGCCCTCGTCCGACGCGACGACGGTCAGAAACGGGCGGTCGGAGACAGGATAGAAGAGCTGGCTGCCAAGCGGATGACGCTCCATCATCGTAATCTCGATCGGCGGCGCGAAGGGCTGTCCGCGAAACAGGCTGACGATCGCCTTCCCGCCCTCATCGAGCACGTCGATCGACGCCAGATCGTGAAACCGTTCGGTGGAACCCTGATTGATCAACCGTAATTCCGCTCCTTGCGTCTCGACGACATCGCCGAAAGCGGCAAAACCGCTTTTCGAGACGGGACGAACGGTAAGCGGTACGGTCTTCATGCGCCCTCTGTCTTCGGCGGGTGGACCTCCCACCAATGGCGTGCGATCTCGATGCGTTTCGCCACCCAGACATCCTCGTGGCCATTCACGTAATCGAGAAACCGGGCCAGGGCTGCAGCGCGGCCGGGACGGCCGACAACCCGGCAATGCAGGCCGACCGACAGCATTTTCGGCGCGCCGGCGCGGCCCTCGGCCAGCAGCATGTCGAAACTGTCCTTCAGATAGGCGAAGAACTGATCGCCGGAATTGAAGCCCTGAGGCGTCGCGAAGCGCATGTCGTTGACGTCGAGCGTATAAGGCACGATCAGATGCGGGCCGTTCACCCCGTCGACATAATAGGGCAGTTCATCCGCGTAAGAGTCCGCCGAATAGACGAAGCCGCCCTCCTCCTGGATGATTCTCAGCGTGTTGTCGGAGGGTTTGCCCTGGTAGATGCCGAGCGGCCGCTCGCCGGTGATCTCGGTATGCAAGCGGACCGCAGCATGGATGTGGGCGCGTTCCGTGGCCTCGTCGAAATCCTTGTATTCCAGCCAGCGCAGCCCGTGGCTGGCGATCTCCCAGCCGGCTTCCTTCATCGCCGCTACGGCTTCCGGATTGCGCATCATGGCGACGGTTACGCCATAGACTGTGACCGGCATGTCCCGCTCGGTGAACAGCCGCCAAAGCCGCCAGAAGCCGGCGCGGGAGCCATATTCATAGAGCGATTCCATGTTGAGGTTGCGCTGGCCGGGCCAGGCCTCCGCGCCAACGATCTCGGAAAGGAGCTTCTCGGAAGCAGGATCGTTGTCGAGGATCGAGCTCTCTCCGCCCTCCTCATAGTTGACGACAAACTGCACCGCGAGCTTCGCGGCGTTCGGCCATTCGGGATCGGGCGGCGTGCGGCCGTACCCGATCAAGTCTCTCGGATAATCGTTTTTTGAATACATGGTCCAATTTTGACCCCGGATTCGTTCTGTTCGCAAGCGCAAAAAAGCCGCGGACGATGCCGCGGCTTTTATAAGCGCATATGACGGCCCGCTTATTTGCGGCGGAGAAGGCTCCAGAGCGCCGGAACGAGTGCGGCAGCCAGCGTCGCCTTGATGATGTCGGTGAAGATGAACGGACCAACGCCCCAGGCGACAATCTTGTCCGAACCGAAGAGAAGGCCCATCCAGAGCGCGCCGAGTACGAGAACCACGAGCGTGCCGGCCATGTTGGCGGTCCACAGCTTGACCGGGCTCTTCGACCAGCCCTGATCTGCGGCCCAGCCGGTGATTCCGGCCGCAACGACAAAGCCGGCAAGGTAGCCGAAGGTCGGCCCGAACAGGTTGGCGACGCCGCCGCCGTTGGTGAAGACCGGAAGGCCGGCGGCGCCTTCAGCCAGATAGGCAAGCAGCGTCGCAACCGCGAGGTTGCGGCCATAGGCGGCGGCGATCGTGAAGATTGCGAGGGTCTGCAGTGTGACCGGAGTCGGGTTCGGCCACAGCGGCACCTTAATCTGGCCGGCAATGGCGATCAGCATCGAGCCGGCAACAACCAGAAACGCATACAGCGCGTAACGCGTCGCGGTTTCCGTCGGCAAGGCGCGGGAGATGAGCGATTGGGAAGCGGTGGGAGATGCCATGTCCATAATCCTGTCTTGCGGCCCCGGACGGTAATGCGGGCCCTTCCTTGCCTATATCGGCGAAGCTGGTAATCAGCAAGCCGACCTTGTGGTGAGACTGTGAATAGGACCGCGAACCCCAGATGCCCGACATCGAATTCGACCGCCGCTTCGAGCCTGCCCATGGCGAAGCCGTTCCGGTCTCCGACATGGTTCTGCGCCTGACCGTCAACAATCCCGGGCCCTTCACCTTCCATGGCACGAACAGCTACATCGTCGGTCGCGACACACTGGCCGTCATCGATCCCGGCCCCGAGGACGAGGCGCATCTTCAGGCGCTGCTGACGGCGATTGGCGGTCGGCCGGTTTCGCACATCTTCGTCAGCCACACACACGCCGATCACTCGCCGCTCGCGGCGAAGCTTAAGCAGGAAACCGGCGCCACGGTCGTGGCCGAAGGCCCGCACCGGGCGGCACGGCCGCTGCATATCGGCGAAATCAACCCGCTCGATGCGTCATCCGACACGGTTTTCTCACCGGACCGGACGCTTTCCGATGGCGAAGTTGTGGATGCCGGCGAGTGGGCGATCGAGGCCGTGGCAACGCCCGGCCATGCGGCCAATCACATGGCGTTTTCCCTTAAAGGCACCGGCATTCTGTTTTCCGCAGACCACGTGATGGCCTGGGCCACATCGATCGTTGCACCACCAGACGGCGCAATGGCCGACTATATGGCCTCGCTGGAGAAGCTGATCGCGCGCGATGAAACGCTCTATCTGCCCGGCCATGGCGGCCCGGTGACGAAGCCGGCAAAATTCGTGCGGGCCTTGAAGACGCACCGCAAGCTGCGCGCGGCGGCGATCCTTGACCGGATCCGCAAGGGCGACAGGACGATCGCCGAGATGGTCCGCGAAATCTATCGCGACACCGACCCCCGTTTGCACGGAGCGGCAGGGCTGTCCGTCCTCGCGCATCTGGAGGACCTGGTGGCCCGCGGCGTGGTCGTCACAGAGGGTCCACCGGCGATAAACGGAGTCTTTTCGCCGAGTTAGGCGGCAACGATGCCGATCAGGTCGAAGTCCAGCGCCTTGAGATAGCGGTCGATCAGACGGGCGTTCCAGCCGAGGTCGTGGGTGACGTATTCGGTACGCGCGCGCATGTCGACGAAGCTCGTGTCACCCTCGTCGGAAAGGCGCAGAACGACCGCTCCCGGTATCGCCAACACCGGAATTATATAAGAAAACTCGAAATAGAGCTCATCGTCGGCGCCAATACGCCCTCGCCTCGAAACCAGCGTCCAGCCCTGTTTCTCGGCGGTTCTGAGGATCGTTTCCTCGATCGCGTCGGGCGGCGCCTTGAAACGCCTTCCGCTCAGATGCGGATAGCCGTCCTTGAGACGCGACGCCACCAGCGCGGCCGGGTTGCCGCCAGGCGAGGCCTTTTCCTCGACCAGCAGCGGAGGATCGACGACGTCCGTCGAGACATCACTTTGATGGGGCGCGACAATCCAGGCAAATACGTAGAGGCAGAAAGGCAAAAGCGTCAGAAGTGTCAGGAAAAGCGCCCAGCTCGCCCTGCGTCCGCCGCGTGTTCCATTCATCCAAAGGCTGCGGAACGCGACGACGATCAGGACGAGCCCGACGAGCGCCAGCGCCAAGACGCAGTTGACCAGAACGAAGAAGGTCGGGGTGTCGACTACACCAGCCAAATGGGCGATGACCGAGACTAGTGCGAGTACCGGGGCGAAGATGGAGAAGCGCAGCGACCAGCCGGCTGCGAGCGAACGCTTCCGAACCGGAAGAGGCCGGAGGATCAAGGGTTCGCGTCTTCGTCCAACTCTCAGCATCGCCATGTCGCGGCGTTAGCGCGAAAACACGCAATGTGTAAAGCGGATTAGAAAAGTGCCCGGACGCCGCCCCGGCGCGCCCAATTGCGGCCAAACTGGCACCGGACGCTCACCCTTGCTGGTGGGAGGCAAAAAACCACGCAAGGGAGACGCGCACATGCCGTCTGAAAACATGATCGAAACCACGCTCATCGAAACGGCCGGAGCGCAGATCGCGCAAGGCGAGAAGGATTTCGTCGATCTTGAATCGGTGGAACTGGAACTCGCGCTCGACCTGCAGAGGCTGAAGGAATACGGGTTCGAGGAGTGCCTTAAACAAGCCGCAGCGGCGAGCGGTTTCGAATTCCTCTTCCAGCTTCCCGTCTTCGATAAGAACCCCGGTCAGCGCATTGCGGTCATGTCCACCGGCGACGGCGACAAGCTGCTCTATGCCGTTCTGGACGATAGCGGGACCGAGATAGAGATCGTCGCGGAAGACGCGATGCGAGAGGAAATCCGCGATTTCGCCGGCGCATTCATGGATGTGTTCTCCAAGCTCGGAGCGGCACTGAGCCAGGCGGCCTGATCCCCTCAGGCGCGCTCGTCAGCACCATTGGCGAGCGTCGCCTGGGCGGCCGCCAGCCGCGCCACCGGTACGCGGTATGGCGAGCACGAGACGTAATGCAGGCCGACCGTCTCGCAAAAATGGATCGAGGCCGGTTCACCGCCGTGCTCGCCGCATATGCCGAGCGTAATGTCCGGCCGGGTCTTCTGACCGCGCTCCGCGGCCATCTGCATGAATTCGCCGACACCGTCGACATCTATGGTGATGAAGGGGTCGCGGTCGATCACACCCTTGCGAAGATATTCGTTGAGATAGAGCCCCGCATCATCGCGCGAGATGCCGAAGGTCGACTGCGTCAAGTCGTTGGTACCGAAGGAAAAGAACTCGGAACTCTCGGCGATCTTGTCGGCGCGGATCGCGGCGCGCGGCAATTCGATCATCGTGCCGACGAGATATTCGATCCCGGTGCCCCATTCGGCCATCACCGCTTCGGCGACAACATCGATGCGATCCTTGGTGAATTTCAGTTCGCGCTCATAGGCGACCAACGGCACCATGATTTCCGGCACGACCTTCTCGCCGGTCTTCTCGCCGGCCTCCATAACCGCCTGGAAGATGGCGCGGGCCTGCATATCGATCATTTCCGGATAACAGATCGCCAGCCGCACGCCGCGATTGCCCAGCATCGGGTTGATCTCGTGCAGATCCTCGATCCTTTGGCGAATGCGCTCGGCATCGATGCCCATGGATTGCGCGGTGTGCTCCAGTTCAGGACCGAGGCGCGGCAGGAATTCATGCAGCGGCGGGTCGAACAGGCGGATCGTGACCGGCAGGCCGCCCATGATCTCGAACAAGTGCAGGAAGTCGGCTTTCTGCATCGCCTGCATGGCGTTCAGCGCTTCCTCCCTTTCGGCGATATCATTGGCAAGGATGAAGCGGCGGACAGCGCGAATGCGTTCCTCGTCGTTGAACATGCGTTCCGTACGGCAAAGCCCGATGCCCTCGGCGCCGAAGTCGCGGGCAGTGCGCGCCTCCTCCGGGGTTTCCGCATTGGCGCGCACTTTCATGCGGCGAATGTCGTCGGCCCAGCCGATCAGCGTGGCGAAATCGCCCGAGAGTTCCGGCTGCACCATCGGCAATGCGCCCAACAGAACCTCGCCCCTGGTGCCGTCGATGGTGATGACATCGCCCGCCTCCAGCGTGCGCCCGCCGGTCAACATCGTCCCTTTCACGGTGCTGATCCGGATCGATCCCGCGCCTGAAATGCAGGGCTTGCCCATGCCGCGCGCGACGACGGCGGCGTGGCTGGTCGTACCGCCATGGATGGTCAGAATGCCTTCTGAGGCATGCATGCCGTGAATGTCTTCCGGGCTGGTTTCCGGACGCACGAGTATCGTCTTGCGGCCCTTGGAGTGGGCTTCGACAGCTTCTTCCGAGGTAAAGACGATCTCGCCAGTTGCCGCACCGGGCGATGCCGGCAGCCCGCGCCCGATCACGGTGCGCTCGACGTCCGGGCTGATGGCTGGGTGCAGCAATTGCTCGAGCGAGGACGGGTCTATGCGCCGGAGCGCCTCCGTCTTGGAGATCAGCCCCTTTTCGGCCATGGCGACCGCAATCCCGATCGCGGCGCGCGCCGTGCGCTTGCCATCACGGGTCTGCAACAGCCACAGCCTGCCCGTTTCCACCGTGAACTCGATGTCCTGCATCTCGCGGAAGTGGTTTTCGAGCCGCTTGGCGATCTCCTTCAGCTCCTGGAAGGTCACCGGCATGGCGTCCTCCATCGGCGTGAGTTCGCCATTGCCGTTCTGCGCCTTGGTCAGCGGGTGCGGCGTGCGCAGACCTGCGACCACATCCTCGCCCTGGGCGTTGGGCAGATATTCTCCATAGAGCGTGTCTTCGCCTGTCGCGGGATTGCGGGTGAAGGCGACTCCGGTCGCCGACCCCTCGCCCATATTGCCGAAGACCATCGCCTGAATGGTGACCGCCGTGCCCCATTGGGCCGGGATGTTGTGGAGGCTGCGGAATGTGACCGCTCGGGGATTCATCCAGCTCTTCATGACGGCGCGCACGGCGCCCCAAAGCTGGTCGAACGGATCCTGCGGGAATTCCTCTTCCATCTCGTCGAGGACCGCCTGCTTGAAGGCGTCGATCAGGTCGCGCCAGTCGGACGCCGTCAGCTCGTCGACGGGCTTCTTCGCCATTTCGTCGGCGATGTCCTCGAAGATCGAGGGATCGGCATCCATGACGAGGCCGGCATAGTTCTGAATAAAGCGCTTGTAGGTGCCGTAGGCGAAAACGAGACTTCCTGTCGCCTCAGCCAGAGCCTTCGCACTTTCATCGTTGAGGCCGAGATTGAGGACCGTGTCGAGCATGCCCGGCATGGATTCGCGCGAACCGGACCGCACCGAGACGAGAAGCGGTTTTGCCTTGCCGCCAAAGGACTTGCCGGTCAGTCTTTCAAGCGTTTCGAGGCTGGCTTCGACTTCGCGCTTCAAACCGTCGGGCAATTGCCGGTCATTGGAGTAGTAATGCCGGCAGGCCTCGGTCGAGATTGTGAAACCGGGCGGAACGGGCAAACCCAATCTGGCCATTTCGGCAAGGCTCGCGCCTTTGCCGCCAAGCCTGTCGCGGTCGCGGGCGGTGCCCTCGGCCTTTCCTCCTCCGAATGTAAAAACCCAGTTCTTCATGCGGCTTCAGCCAGTGCTCTCCTCCAGTACGACAAAGGCGGCATCCTCCATGCCGCGTCAACCGGACCCAATGCATAACCGTTCGCGCGGCGTGGTGCGAGTACTTTTTTGCAGTGCAGCATAATCCCTGCAGATGCGACGTTCAGCTCGCTTCGCGCAGTTCCTCGGCCTGCTGCAGATCGACGGAGACGAGCTGCGAAACGCCCTGCTCGGCCATGGTGACGCCGAAGAGCCGGTCCATGCGGGCCATGGTGATGGGATTATGGGTGATGATGACGAAGCGGGTCTCCGTATCCTTCACCATCTGATCCATCAGGTTGCAGAAACGCTCGACATTGTGGTCGTCGAGCGGCGCATCGACCTCGTCGAGCACGCAGATCGGCGCCGGGTTGGTCAGGAAGACCGCGAAGATCAGCGCCATGGCGGTGAGCGCCTGTTCACCGCCTGAAAGAAGCGTCATGGTCTGCGGCTTCTTGCCGGGCGGGCGGGCGACGATCTCAAGGCCTGCTTCGAGGGGATCGTCACTCTCTACCAGCTGCAATTCTGCGGTGCCGCCGCCGAAAAGATGCGTGAAGAGGCGCTGGAAATGGCCGTGGACGACATCGAAGGCCTCGAGCAGGCGCTCGCGGCCTTCGCGATTCAGGTTGGATATGGCGGAGCGCAATTCACGGATCGCGTCGATGACGTCGTCGCGCTCATGCACGAGCGTTTCCAGCCGCTCGACCAGTTCGGTCTGCTCTTCCTCGGCGCGCAGGTTTACGGCGCCAAGACGTTCACGCTCGATCTTGAGGCGTTCGAGGCGGCGTTCGATGGAGCCGACATCCGGCATGGGTGCATCGGCTTCGAGACCGGAGAGCTTCAGTGCTTCATGGGGCGCACAGTTCAGCGCCTCATGGATGCGCGCCTCGACCTCCTTGCGGCGCTCGATACAGGCGGTCAGGCGTTCCTCGGCGCGGGCGCGTTCCTCACGAGCGCCGGAGAGCGCGGTTATGGAATCCGTCGCAGCCTTGTCGGCTTCCCGCGATGCGTTCTCGGCGAGCGCCAGCTTGTCGCCGGCTTCCTTGCGTGCCTGTTCGGCGCTCTCGATCTCACGCACCAGTTGGCGGCGGCGCAACGGCATCTCGTCGGGCGCGTCCTCGAGAGCGGCGAGTTCCTTCGCCGTCTCGTCGCGGCGGGCGGTCAGAACACCGATCTGCTGGTCGGCATTGGCGCCCCGGGATTTCCAGCTTTCGCGTTCGGCGCGCAAGGCGACGAGGCGGCGCTGACGAGCCTCACGCTCGCGGGCGAGCGACTGGTGATTGGCCCGGGCCTCCGTCAGGGCGGCGCGTTCAGTGGTGACGACCGTGGACTGCTTTTCGACCGCCGCATCAAGAGCCGAGAGGTCCGGCTCGCCGGCCAAAGCAGTTTCAGCCTCGGCCAGAACGCCGGATGTCTCCTCGATATCGGCAGCCGCGCGAGCGATGCTCTCCTCCAGCACCGCCTTGCGCTTCGACAGTTCGCCGGTGGCGCGTTCGGCCGCGGCAAGCGCCTCGCGGGCCTCGCGCGCGCCGGTCTGGGCGGCGCGGAGGGCCTCACGCGCCTGGCGTTCCGCCTCGATTGCCGTGCGGGCTGCTTCCTTGCGCTCTGCGACATCGGCCTCGCAGGCGCGCAATGCCTTCGTCGCCTCGACGATCTCGGCATCGAGTTCGGCAAGGCGGTTCTTCTGGGCAAGGCGCTGCGCGGCAGGGGTCGGCGCATCGGCGCGGGCCGTATAGCCGTCCCAGCGCCATAGCGCGCCATCCCTCGTGACAAGACGCTGCCCGGTCTTCAGCGACGCCTGCAGCGCCTCGCCTTCTTCCTCGGAGCCCACGACGCCGATCTGGTTCAAGGCGCGCTTCAGCGCGTCCGGCGCCTTGACGAAATCGGCGAGCGCCACGGCGCCTTGCGGCAAGGCCGGATCGTCGGCAAGCGGCGCGACAGCGGCCCAAAAGGCCGGTGCGTTGGTGTCGAGCGGCAGGTCGAGATCGTCTCCAAGCGCCGCGCCAAGCGCCGCCTCATAGCCTTTCTGGACCTTCATCTGCTCAACCACGGCGGGGAAGAGATCGCCGCCTCCGGCATTCAGGACCTTGGCAAGCGTTTGCGCCTCGGCCTCGAGCCGGTTCAACGCCGCCTTGGCTTCCTGAAGGGCCGGCTGGCGCGCATTCTCGCCTTCGCGGGCCGCGGCGACATTCTGCTCGGCTTCGGCAGCGGCGCGTTCGGCCTCGAAGGCCGCCTCCTCGGCGGCTTCGAGCAACACCCGCTTTTCCGCCGGGTCGGCGAGCGACTTGATGCGGTTTTCGATGCCGGCGAGTTCCTCGCCCAGCCGGGTCCGCTGGCTGGCCAGACGGTCAAAGCGTTCTCGCGTTTCACGGATCCGGCGCTCGAGCTGGGTTCGCAGCGCACCCGCCTCGGCGCGTTCTCCGGTGAGCCGCGCCAGTTCCGTTTCCGAACGGGCGAGAGCTTCCTCGGCCTTTTCGAACAATTGCTTGAGTTCCGCCTCACGCGTTCCGGTCGAGGCTTCGGCCTCGGTCAGTTCGGCTTCCTCGACGTCGAGGCGTTCTATCGCCGCGCCGTTTTCGTCCTTCATCGCCTCTTCGCGGGCGATATCGGCGGAAAGCTGCGTACGGCGGTTTTGCAATTCGGTGCGGCGGGCCTCCTGCCGGCGAACATCCTCATCCAGCTGATTGAGCGCGATGTTGAGGCGCTGCAACGCCGCGGCCGCGGCGGCTTCCGCCTCGCGCAGGCCGGGCAATTGTCTCTGTGCGATGGCCTGCGTCTTGGCAGCCTCCATCTGCAACTGCGCGCGTTCGCCAACCAGTGCGGTAGCGGCGGCCAGGGTCGACTGCGCCTCGCCTTCCTGTTGCTTGGCGTGCGTCCAGCGAAGATGCAGCAGTGTCGCCTCGGCCTCGCGAATATCGCGCGACAAGGCCTTGAAGCGATTGGCCTGACGCGCCTGACGCTTGAGGCTCTCGATCTGGCTTTCGAGCTCGCCGACGACGTCTTCGAGGCGTTCCAGATTGGTCTCGGCGCCACGCAGGCGCAGTTCGGCGTCGTGGCGGCGCGAGTGCAGGCCCGAAATACCCGCTGCCTCCTCGAGCAAAGCGCGGCGCGCCTGGGGCTTGGCCTGGATCAGCTCGCCGATACGACCCTGCCCGACCATGGAAGGTGAACGCGCACCCGTCGACTGGTCGGCGAACAGGAGTTGCACGTCCTTGGCGCGGGCGTCCTTGCCATTGATCTTGTAGGCCGACCCGGCCTCGCGCTCGATGCGGCGCGTGACCTGCAACAGGTCGTCATTGTTGAAGGCGGCGGGGGCGGTGCGGTCGTTATTTTCGAGGAAGAGCGAAACTTCCGCAGTGTTGCGCGAGGGGCGCGTTCCGGAGCCCGAGAAGATGACGTCATCCATCCCGGATGCGCGCATGTTCTTGTAGGAACTTTCGCCCATCACCCAGCGCAGCGCCTCGACAAGGTTCGACTTGCCGCAGCCATTCGGCCCGACCACACCGGTCAGGCCGCGCTCGATGATGAATTCCGTCGGTTCGACGAAGGACTTGAAGCCAAGCAGGCGGAGCTTCTCAAAGCGCATAAGAAGCGGCTCCGCCCGTCATGCCGGCGCGCGTTTCACCGCGCGCAAAAGAGCGCTCAGAGCAGCGGGTCGATAATGGCCGACATCTGTTCAACACTCATGGCTCCGGAATATTTCTTTCCGTTGATGAAAAAGGTCGGGGTGGCATCCACACCGAACTCCGATGCACCGCGCTCACGCACCGCATTGATGTCATCCAGAAGCTTCTGATTGGTCAAGCAGGCCTCGAAGCTCTCCTGTGTAAAACCGGCCAGCTTGGCGATGTTTTCCATCGGCGCGCGGGCATTCTTGACGAAAGCCCAGTCCTTCTGCTTGTCGAACAGCACATCGACCATCGGATAGTATTTTCCTTCAGGGGCGCAACGGGCCAGCATGAATGCAGCCGCGGCGCGCGGATCGAAGGGGAACTCGCGCAGGATGAACCGCACCTTGCCGGTGTCGATGTAATCCTTCTTGAGCGTCGGCCAGGTCGTCTCGTGGAAATGGGCGCAGTGGCTGCAAGTCATCGAGGCGTATTCGACGATGGTAACCTTGGCATCCTCCGGGCCAAGCACTTCTTCCGAAAGCGCGCCGGGCTCAAGCAGCTTGTCCATATCCACCGTGCCGCTCGGCTTGGGAACTTCCTGCGCCAGGACAAAACTCGGCGCAGCGGCGAATGCAGCGGTTGCGGCCGCCGTGGCCATGAGGGCGGTTCGGCGGGTCAGGAACATGTCAGCCATCGAGATAAAACTCCGGATTCGATTGATTTCGCGTGGATATATGGCATCGAACTTGTCAGGACCATGACCTTTTTCGCCTGAACAAGGGCTGAATGGCGCGATCCGGTAAACTTACCGTCATGATCCCGTTTACGATGAGAGGTGCAGAACCACCTCGCGGCGATGCGGGCGGTCGCGATGTTCGAAGATATAAATGCCCTGCCAGGTGCCGAGCAGCGCGCGGCCATTTGCGACCGGAATACCGATAGAAACCTGGGTCAGCGCGGCCTTGATATGGGCGGGCATGTCGTCCGGTCCCTCCGTGGTGTGGACTATCCAGCCCATGGAAGGATCGTTCGATGGCGGAACGAGCCGTCGAAAGAAGGCATTCAGATCGCGCTGCACGTCCGGATCGGCGTTTTCCTGGATCAGAAGCGAGCAGGAAGTGTGCCGCACGAAGACGGTCAGGAGACCCTCGCCTGCGCCGGCCTCGCGCAGGAAGGCCTGCGCCCGGTCGGTGAATTCGTAGAGGCCGGGACCGGAGGTCGATATCGACAGGACCGCCTGAGTCATCGCGCCGTCAGCGCCAGCTTCGCGCCGAGCGCGACGAAGGCGGCGGCAAAGGAGCGTCGCATCCAGGCCATGATGCGGGCGCTCGCCAGCACTTTGGCGCGGACAGCCGCGGCAGCAAGGCCGTAGCCGACGAAGACGACGAAGGTCATCAGCATGAAGACGGCCGACAGTTCGATCATCTGGCCGAGCGGCGCGGCTGAGCCGGGATCGACGAATTGCGGCAGGAAAGCGAGGAAGAAGATCGACAGTTTCGGATTGAGGATGTTGAGCAGGGTCCCGGTCATGGCGATGCGCGGCAGGCTGCCCGCCTCGTTTCCGGGTTCGACCTTCAGCGCACCGCGGTCGCGAATGGTCTGCCAGGCGAGCCAGAGCAAATAGGCTACGCCGGCGAATTTCACCGTCTGGAAGGCCAGCGCACTGGCATGAAGGATCGCGGCGACGCCGAGGATCGCGGCCAGCATGTGCGGGACGATGCCAAGCGTGCAGCCGAAGGCCGCCGCGACGCTGGCGAGCCGGCCCCGCGCCAGCGCGACAGCCAGCGTGTAAATGACGCCGGTGCCGGGCGCGAGGACGACGATGAGTGCGGTGACAAGAAATTCCGGTGACATGTCAAACTCCCGATTATCGGCGGCGACGGTAGCCAGCGACGCCATGCTGTCAAGCGAAGGCGAACCAATTGCTTGCCGGAGTATACCCCCTGTCTATCCCGGTTGGACAAAGCCGTCTTCTCCCAGGTGCCCAAGGGGTGCTTTCGACGCGAAGACACGCGGGCCTTCGCGGACCGCGTGTGCTTTTCGATGCGGGATTGCGTCTCATCGGTGTCCAAGGCGTTCCGTGCCGCGGCCGAGCAACAATGCATGGACGTCGGCGCGGGTCAGGCCGATGTCACGCAGATGCGCATCGGGAAGCTCCATCAGCGCAAGGTACTCCCTGCGATTCCGGCGTTTGCGGTCGCCTTCCGCGATCGCCCGCCCAAAAGCGGCAATCACGCGGGAGACGATGGTGTGACCGACCTCGGCAGCGACAGGGCCAAGCGTTTCACTGTGAAATGTCATTTTCCATTCCTTTGCTGGATCCATGCATCCCGGACGGGGTTGCCCGGGATGCTCCGCGTTACCGTCAGTGGCGTGACTGGGCGCGGATGTGGCTGATGGGCAGCGTCGTGGAAGGCGCTTCGAAGGAGGTCGGTTCAGCTTTCGGTTCCGCGGGCTCGCCGCCGAATTCGCTCTTGAACTCGTTGAAATCGATCTGAAGTCCGTTCAGGATCGTGCTCCAGTGGCGGGTGAGCCCCGCCTGGGCCACGGCCTCCTTGATCTCCTCCTCAGTCGCACCCGCGGCCCTGGCGGCCTCGGTGTCGGCGAAGACGCAGTAGCGGCAGGGGATCTGCGCGCCGACGGCGATGTTGATCAGCGACTTCACCTTCGGCGAAAGCGCGGTGTTCTCCGATAATTCGAGATCGCGGGTCAGCGCCCAGGCGGCGGCGATGCCGTGCTCGGGATAGGCCTTCATGAAGCCCGGAACGAAGCCGAAGGCCTGTTCGATCTCGTTGTAGGTCTGCTGCGCCGCGTCGCCGGCGAAGGCGGGAGCGGCAGTGAAAATTGCGACAGCCGTTGCGGCAGCCGCGATGAGCGACTTGATGGTCATGTCATTCTCCATGGGGTGTCTGAAACGTGGCTCCGGAGCATCCGGAAACCGGTTCGAAGCGCCCGGGATGAGCCCCGCAACGCTTGGCCGGTTTGTCCCAAAAACCGCTCGCCGGGCCTAGTAAACCCATGGTCCGCCGGGTGGGAGAAATTGATTATGGCTTGCAGTTCAGAGGGTTATGCAAGGCGCCGACGAAAGAGATTCATCCGGCAGCCGCCGTCATATCCGGCAGTCTGTACCTGCAGTCCAGTGCAACGGACGGTCAGGCGGCGGGATCGAAGAGGAGGCGGATATAGGACCGCAAGGCCATGATCTGCTCGGCCAGCACCTGGGGTTCGCCAAGCGCCTTGGAGACCACGATGCCGCCCTCGATCGAGGTGGTGACCATGTCGGCGACCACCTTCAGGTCGATTGCGTCGCGCGGCGGATATCGCGCGGCGATCTCCTCGAGCGCCGCCTGGAACCGCGCCCGCCATGCCTGCACCGCCTGGCGGTTGAGGTCGCGGACCTCGCGGTCGAACATGCGCTCGGAATAGGTGTATGTGGCGACGAGGCAGCCGGGGTGGCCGTTCGGCAGGTCGGCCATCATTTCCGAGAGCAGCTTCAGGCCGATCAGGAAGCCGTGAAGCGGATCGTCGTGCAATTCCCGCGAACGGTCGAAGACCTGGTTGAGGATCATCTCTTCCGAGTCGAGATAGCGCTGCAGCAAGGCCCGGGCGAGTTCGTTCTTGTCCCTGAAATGGTAGAAGAAGCCGGACTTGGTGATCTCCGCCTCGGCGATGATCTCGTCGATGGACGTCGCGCCGAACCCCTTCGTGAGGACACCTGCCTCGGCGATGTCGAGTATCTGCTCGCGCTTCGATCGGGTCGCCACCATCGGCTCGCTCCGCTGCTGGTGTACCGCAGGTACAGTTGAGCGAGGCTTCGATGCGCCCCGCCCGGCCAATTCAAGTATAAAAGCCTGATTTCCCGCCATATCGCGCATCGGCGCAACTTGACCGTGCTCTTTCTAGCGCCGGGGGAAGCAAAAAGTCCATAAGTGCGCCATCGCAACAGCAACCATACACCCGGAAAGGCCGGAAGCCATGCCCTTCAATACCAGGCTCGGCGCGGACCACCGGTCCGGCTCCGGGCCGAAAGACGACATGGAGACCATGATGACACTGCACAGCCCCATCGCCCTGCGCGAAGCCACGCCGGCGGACGCCCCCGCGCTCGCCAGACTGATCGACATCGCCGGAGAAGGCATTCCCGCCTGGCTCTGGTCGCAAATGGCGACCGAAGGCCGGAGCCCCATCGAGGTTGGCGAGGAACGCGCCCGACGAGAGACCGGAGGCTTTTCCTGGCGCAACGCGCTGGTGGCCGAGCGCGACGGCAAGGTCGCCGCGATGATGCTCGGCTATCCGATCGGCGAACCGAGCGAGGCGGAGCGCGCGCAGGTGTCGGACCTGCCGGCACCGGTACGGCCGTTTGTCGAGCTGGAACATCGGGCTGCCGACAGTTTCTACGTCAATGCACTCGCCACCCTGCCCGGCCGGCGCGGGTTTGGTCTCGGCGCGGCGCTGATGCAGGCCGCCGAGGCCAAGGCGAAGGCGCAGGGGATTTCGCGGATGAGTATCCAGGTTTATGAACAGAATACCGGGGCGGTCCGGCTCTATGAGCGGCTCGGCTACAGCCACGCGGAGACCCGGCCGGTCTTGTCGCATCCCTGCCAGCCCTATTATGACGGTCGGGTCTTGCTGCTGCTCAAGGACATCTGACGACACCCATGGATTTCGACACGCTCATCGTCTTCATACCCGCCTGCTTCGCGCTCAACATGACGTTCGGGCCGTCGAACCTGCTGGCGCTGACCAATGGCGCGCGCGAGGGCGTCGGCAAGGCGGCGACGGCGGCGCTCGGGCGCATGGTCGCCTATGCGAGTCTGATCGCGATCACCGGCATCGGGCTCGGCGCGCTGCTGGCGGCGTCGGCGCTGGCGTTCGCGATCGTCAAATGGGCCGGCGCGGCCTATCTGGTCTATCTCGGAATCCGGCTGCTGCGGTCGCACACGGCGGTTTCCGAGGACGGCGCGGCGACGATTGCGCACCGGCCGCTTTCGAGCCTGACGCGACAGGAATTCCTGGTCGGCATCGGCAATCCGAAGGCGATCGTCATCTTCACCGCCTTCTTCCCGCAATTCGTCGATCCGGACCGCTATCTCGCGAGCTTCGCGGTGCTCGGCGCGCTGTTTCTCGTCTTCGAGATGTGCGCGGTGGCGCTCTACGCGCTTGCCGGCCGGCATCTGGGGCGTCTCGCCAACCATCCAAAGGCGGCTCAATGGCTGAACCGGACCAGCGGGTCGATGATGATCGGGTTCGGGCTGCTGCTGGCGTTTGCGCGGAGGCCGGCGGTTTAGGCATCGCGTTCGGTCGTGAGCATTCAACACCCCCCTCTTGCAAAAGCTAAGGGCTTAGCTTCGCTAAACCCAAGCTTTTGCTTTCTCCCCCGCAGGGGTGGAGAGTGGGCGCGCGTCATCGCCTCCCCGTTCTTTTCCTCGATCTATGCGGCTTCAAAGAACCCGGGCGAAGCCCGCAAGCGCGACCGCGCGTCGGCCACTTTTGGCCGCCCATGCGGAGGCGTTCCCGCGCAGCGGGAACTGCCGTGAGCTCAAACAAACTGGAAGACGGGCGGTCGAGGGATCGCTCTGTCTATTGTGTATATGCGGTCCTTCGACCGCCCCTCGGCTGCTTCCGGCTCCGGCCGCTCTACGCCCGGGACCCGCAAGGTCCCGACTGGCCGCCTCATGGCCTTTGTCTCCCCCTTG